>Ga0209712_10000047_pt1 | contig 100783 bp, 92 predicted proteins | sample ArcOceMetagenome_FD_187443 | JGI IMG/M metagenome (GOLD analysis project Ga0209712, IMG submission 187443) | Marine eukaryotic phytoplankton communities from Arctic Ocean - Arctic Ocean - Greenland ARC118M Metagenome (SPAdes) (version 2) | ecosystem: Environmental > Aquatic > Marine > Oceanic...
AAGACGGGTTAGCAATAGAACCACTAAAGTACCAAGACTGTATTTGTCATAATCCCCGTCAAAGTAGGTGTATATGGCGCTGAAACCATCATCCAGTAAATCGACCGCTGTAGCCGCAATCAACAAACCCTCTTCATCTCTTATTTCTAGAAAATACGAAAACTCGTATTCTGAAATTAAAAAGTTCCTGTATTGCTCTTGTGTGGCCGGATACATATCTCCGTCTTTGTGTCTCTGGTTGATGTACGACTCATAAAGACTGTAGTGCTCCAGTGAATATGTTGCAGGCACAATAGAGGCTTTAAATTCTGAAGCTTTTCTTAAAATACGCTTAAAGCGTTTGCTGGTAAGGTTTAGCTCGTGACTTAAAATACGGCACGATTTACATGCATCACAATGACTGCATCTAGGGCGATAAAAGTGACTGCCAGAGCGCCGAAAACCCACGCGTGAAAGCTGACTATATTGATACCATGAAGGCGGGGTGTTTGGATCAAGAAATACAGAGTTAGCCGACTGATCGGGCAGGTAGCTGCATTCATGATCTTTGGCCATGGTTAAAAGGCGCAGTTCTTGTTCTGGTGTACCTTCTATATTACTCATGGGTCCAGTTACTCTCGGGTTCACAAATGGCTTGCTGCAAGCGTTGTAAAAAATCATTTCTGGGCAATTCAAATGCGCCCAGGCTTTCTAAGTGCGGGTTGTGAACTTGACAATCTACTAACTGAAAGTTGTGCTGATTAAGCCTTTCACATAGATGACTAAAAGCCACCTTGCTGGCATTGGCCGACAAACTAAACATAGACTCACCGAAAAAAGCCTTACCAAGACTTAAGCCGTATAAACCGCCTTCTAATTTTCCATCACGCCAGTATTCCACAGAGTGCGCATAACCTAGATCGTGTAATTGACCATAGGCTTCCATCATATCTTCATTTATCCATGTGCCATCTTGCTTGGCCCGTGGCGCCGCACACAGTTCCATAACATCACTAAAACATTGGTTAAACGTTACGCTGTAGGTTGTATTGCGCATGAATTTATTTAGGCTGCGAGAAGGTTTGAATGTACTGGGAATAAGTATGGATCTAGGGTCTGGGCTCCACCATAAAATCGGGTCGTCTTCGTTAAACCATGGGAATATACCCAAAGCATAAGCATTGATTATGCGCTCTGGGCTTAAATCACCACCGGCCGCTAACAGGCCATTTGGCTCAGTTAACGCGTATTGGTAATCGGGAAAATGGCTTGGATCGGCATCCAGCCAGTAAACGGATGTGGTCATATATAAGATGGCTGCTAGATAATTTCAGCTAAGACGATACAATCGAGCTTTAATTCCAACTAGGCTAGCGTCTAAGTGCTTCAAAATAAAGAAAAAGTTAACATAGATTGGCACTCGCAACTTAGAGCAGTAGGGAAAGAAGGCTTGTTACTGCTATTAGTATTAAGCGCGGCTTTTTTGCTGTTATCTTTGCTGTCTTATTCCACGGCTGATCCTGCATGGCGTCAATCTCAAGGTTCTCTGCCTGTTTCTAATTTGGGCGGTACTGTGGGCGCATTTGTTGCGGATGTCAGTTTCTCCCTGTTTGGTTTCATGGCTTACTTGCTGGCCTTGATCCCCATGGTTCGATTCTTACAGCGCTATAAAGGCTTCGATGTTGAATACGGTCTTGCTGGCTGGTTATGGCGCACAAGCGGCGTTCTACTGGTTTTAACCTCGGGCGCAGTACTGTCTCACCTCTATGATGTTTCAAATGTTATGCCGGCAGGTCCTGGCGGAGCCATCGGAAATACAATCGCCACGCCATTGGCATTAAGCTTTGGTTTACTGGGCGCAACCCTTATTGCTTCGTTTGTTTTTATTATTGGCTTAACCATCAGCAGCGATATTTCTTGGCTGGTGACATTGGATCGCCTTGGTGGTGCAACGCTAGACACACTGAATTGGTTTAAAACTAAACTACTTTCACTGAAGAGCGTTGTTTCTGATCAGGCTGAAAAAGAAGAGGCGATTCATAAAGAGGAAATCATTGAGTTTCCGCCTGTTATAACTTCAAGTGTTTTACTAAAAGCAGCTGAGCCAGCGTCCCCTAAGCCGGAAGTAGAAACACCACCGGTTAAAGCTCTGATTAAAAAAATGGTACCAACACCTAAAGCAAAAGCAAAACAGCCAAAAACAGAGCCGCAGGCAGCAACAGAAGAAGACAAAAAAATCAAAATAGAACCGTTTGAGAAAAAATCTCAAGGCAGTGTGGGTTCTCAAGGAAACTTGTTTGATGGCTCAGAGCTGCCGTCATTGAATCTTTTGGACAAGCAAGAGGGTGTACAAACACCGGGTTATAGTCCAGAGCAACTTGAGACTATGTCGCGACTGCTTGAAGTTAAGCTTAAGGATTTTGGCGTCAAAGTAGAGGTGGTTGCAGTAAGCCCTGGCCCGGTAATTACTCGATTCGAAATTCAACCTGCGGCAGGTGTGAAAGCGTCAAAAATTTCAAATTTAGCCAAAGATCTAGCTCGCTCTTTAGCCATGAGTAGCTTGCGTGTAGTTGAAGTGATACCAGGTAAATCGGTAATGGGCTTAGAGGTGCCCAATGAAAATCGAGCCATGGTGTTGCTTGGTGACGTACTTCGTTCAAAAGAATATCAAAACCTTAAATCGCCTTTATCACTGGCGCTGGGTCATGACATCGCGGGAGACCCTGTAACAGCGGACCTAGCAAAAATGCCGCATTTATTGGTGGCAGGTACAACGGGTTCTGGTAAATCGGTTGGTGTAAATAGCATGTTAATAAGCATGCTTTACAAGTCTGGGCCTGAAGATGTGCGCATGATCATGGTCGACCCTAAAATGCTTGAGCTATCGGTTTACGATGGCATTCCTCATTTATTGACCCCTGTTATTACTGACATGAAAGAAGCCGCAAACGGCTTGCGCTGGTGTGTTGGCGAAATGGAGCGCCGCTATAAATTGATGGCCTCTTTGGGTGTGCGTAATCTCGCGGGTTACAATAAAAAAGTTCTGGATGCTAAGGCCGCGGGCACGCCAATTAAAGATCCATTTTGGATTGCCGAAGAAAGCATGGAGCCGCACGCACCAGACCTAGATAAACTGCCTTATATCGTGGTGGTGATCGACGAGTTTGCCGACATGATGATGATTGTCGGTAAAAAAGTTGAAGAGCTGATTGCTCGGATCGCACAAAAAGCCCGTGCTGCTGGTATTCATTTAATACTGGCCACACAGCGCCCGTCTGTAGATATTATTACGGGTTTGATCAAGGCTAACGTGCCAACACGAATGGCTTTCCAAGTTAGCTCTAGAATCGATTCCCGTACCATTCTTGATCAAGGTGGTGCCGAGCAATTATTAGGTCATGGCGACATGCTTTATTTACCACCCGGCACATCCATTCCTGTGCGAGTGCACGGTGCATTTATTGATGATGATGAAGTGCACGCGGTAGTTGCAGACTGGAAAACCCGAGGTACGCCTGTCTTTATCGATTCAATTACAGACGGCGATAGCTCTGTTGTTGTACCAGGCTTTAGTAATGATTCAGATGATTCAGAAAGCGATGCACTGTTTGATGAAGCCATTGCGTTTGTTACTGAAACACGAAAAGTTTCCATTTCCAGTGTGCAGCGTAAACTTCGAATTGGATACAATCGCGCTGCTCGCTTAGTTGAATCTATGGAACAAGCGGGTGTGGTATCAACCCCTAGTCAAAACGGCAGTCGCGAAGTACTCGCACCGCCACCTGTTGCTCGTTAGGAAGTTAAGTGAAAAATATTGTAAGCGTTGTTTTATGTTGTTTGGTTTTCGCAGGCTCTGCTTATGGGGCTAGTTCCCCAGAATACAGTCAGCTTAGTGGTTTTTTAAACAAGCTAAATGGTTTAAGTGCACAGTTTGTACAGCATACTTTTGATGGTAAGGGTGTGGTTCTGCAGACTCAAAAAGGACAAATGAAACTGAAATTTCCAAATATGTTTCGCTGGCAGTCAACAGAGCCCTATGAGCAGCTTTTGGTAAGTAATGGCAAAACCCTTTGGCAGTTTGATCAAGACCTTGAACAGGTGACCATTCAAAAGCTAGATCAGAGATTGTCAGCAACGCCGGCTTTATTGCTTTCTGGCTCACATGAGAATATCGCCAAAGAGTACGATGTTTACGCAGAAACATTACAAGATGAGCATCATTTTGTATTGATACCTAAAAGTAAGGATGTGTTGTTTGATCGCCTTAGATTTGAGTTTATTAAAAATGGCACATTAAATCGCATGGTGATCAAAGATGAGACTGGGCAGAAAACCATTATTCGGTTATTGGCGTCGCAATATGAATCAGGCCTGTCTGCCAAAGAATTTGAATTTGAAGTGCCTGAGGGCATTGATGTCATTCAAAGCGAATAATCATGCAAAACGGTTTATTTGAAAACAAACAAAAATACGAGCCTTTAGCGTCTCGTATGCGTCCTGTTAACTTAAGTGGTTATGTTGGGCAGGAGCATTTATTAGGCGAAGGCAAAGCACTTCGCCGTGTCATTGAAAGCGGGCAACTGCATTCGATGATTTTCTGGGGGCCACCTGGAGTGGGTAAGACCACTCTGGCTCGATTATTGGCCTCTTATGTTAATGCTGAATTTTTAGCCATCTCTGCTGTCATGGATGGCGTTAAAGAAATACGCGCCAACATTGAAAAAGCCAAGCACGTTCAACAGCAAGGTCGTTTGTCGTTATTGTTTGTAGACGAAGTGCATCGTTTTAATAAGTCACAGCAAGATGCCTTCTTGCCATTTGTAGAGGATGGCACGGTTATTTTTATTGGTGCCACCACTGAAAATCCAAGCTTCGAATTAAACTCAGCGTTGTTATCCAGGGCCCGGGTTTACAAATTACGCAGCTTAGGTTTCGAGCAATTAAAAGATCTTTTACAGCACGCACTGCAAACTGATGAACAGCTTTCTAAATTAAATATCACACTTGAAGATGAAGCCGCACTTTTTCTAGCCAATATCGCTGACGGCGATGCACGGCGCGCATTGAATCTATTAGAGATGGCCACAGATTTGGTGCAGGCGGATGGTAACAGCTGCATTACTAAATCATTAGTGCAGGAGGTTGCTCAAGAATCCGTAAGGCGCTTTGATAAAGGTGGCGATTTATTTTATGAACAAATATCCGCTTTGCATAAATCCGTGCGCGGATCCAGCGTAGATGGCGCGTTATATTGGTATGTACGCATGCTCGACGGAGGCTGCGATCCACTTTATATCGCACGCCGAGTAGTGCGCATGGCATCAGAAGACATTGGTAACGCGGATCCAAGAGCGTTGGAAATATCCATGAATGCCTGGATGGCCTTTGAGCGTTTGGGCAGTCCTGAAGGTGAGTTGGCTATCGCTCAGGCCATTAGCTATTTGGCTTGCGCCCCAAAAAGTAATGCCGTTTATAATGCGTACAATCAAATTCGAGCCTTAGTGGGGCAAACCGCAAGTTACGATGTGCCCATGCATTTACGTAACGCTCCAACGTCGCTTATGAAAGATGAAGAGTACGGCGCTGAATATCGATACGCCCATGATGAACCAGAGGCCTATGCCGCAGGTGAGTGTTATTTGCCGGAAGAACTAAAACATGAGTCGTTTTACCAGCCTGTAGATCGTGGTCTTGAAATTAAGCTAAAAGCCAAGCTTGCACACCTTGCCGAGCTTGATCTGCAGAGTCCTCAAAAAAGGTACGAAAAGTGACGTATTATCTAGTAATTGCCCTTGGCGGCGCTATTGGGGCTATGAGCCGTGCTTTTGTTGGTGCTCAGCTCACTAAATTATTGGGTACAGGCTTTCCATTTGCTACACTTGCTATCAATTTATTGGGCTCATTTTTAATGGGGCTGTGCGCTGTCATTATTCTCGAACACCTGAAAATGACTGGCTATTGGCGTGAACTTGTAATGGTTGGCTTTTTGGGCGCCTTTACCACCTTCTCTACGTTCTCTATTGAAGGTTTGAATTTATTACAAAGCGGCCAAATCGGCGCTGCTTTAACCTATTTTTTTGTAAGTGTACTTGGCTGTGTGCTGGCATGTTTTGCCGGATGGTACCTAGCTAAGATGTTTATTTGATCGGAAGACACCATGTTAGATATTCGTAAAGTTCGTGAAAACCCAGAAGCACTGGTTGATGCTTTAAAAAAGAAGGGTTTTGACTTTGATCCTCAGGCATTTGCTCAGTTAGACGCCAAGCGTAAAAGTGCTGATGTTCTTTCGCAAAATCTACAAGCTGAAAAGAAAAAAGCCTCCAAGCAAATTGGCCAGTTAAAGCAGCAAGGCATGTCTATTGAAGATGCTAAAGCTAAAGTAGCCGAAGAGCTTTCTAAAATTGACGAACAGTTAAGCGGTGCAGTAGTAGAAGCTAAAACAGTTCAAGAAAACATTAATGACCTATTAATGTCTGTTCCAAATATCCCTGATGATGCTGTGCCTCACGGCAAAGACGAAGACGATAACGTAGAGATTCGTTTATGGGGTACACCTAAGAAATTTGATTTTGATGTAAAAGATCACGTAGATGTAGGGGCTGAAGTTGGCGGCCTAAACTTTGAACTAGGTGCCAAACTAACAGGTTCTCGTTTTGCTGTGATGCAAGGGCAGATTGCACGTATGCATCGTGCGCTTACTCAATTAATGCTAGACACCCACACCCAAGAGCACGGTTACGACGAAACGTATGTGCCTTTTATGGTAAACGCCGACAGCCTAAAAGGCACAGGCCAGCTACCTAAGTTTGAAGAAGACTTATTCAAAGTACCATTCAACGATACTCAGTATTATTTGATTCCAACAGCTGAGGTACCGGTTACCAATATAGTTCGTGACGAAATCGTCGATGCGGCAGACCTGCCTGTAAAAATGGTATGCCACACACCTTGTTTTAGAAGCGAAGCGGGCAGTTATGGCCGTGATACTCGCGGTATGATTCGTCAGCACCAGTTTGAAAAAGTAGAGTTGGTACAGCTACTTAAAGCGGAAGACAGCGAAAAAGCATTAGAAGAATTAACCGGCCATGCAGAAAAAATCCTACAGAAATTAGAGCTTCCATACCGCATGGTTCGTTTGTGTGGTGGTGATCTTGGTTTTTCTGCCGCCATGACATACGACTTAGAAGTATGGTTGCCGGGTCAAGAGAAGTATCGTGAGATTTCATCTTGCAGTAACTTCCGTGACTATCAGGCCCGTCGCATGCAAGCCAGATGGCGCAACCCTGAAACAGGCAAACCTGAGCTACTGCATACCATAAACGGTTCTGGTTTAGCGGTTGGTCGTACTCTTGTGGCTGTACTTGAAAACTATCAGCAAGCTGATGGTCGCGTTAAAGTGCCTGAAGCGCTTAAACCTTACATGAATAACCTTGAATTCATTGGTTAATTAATAAGGCGTACCCCGTGGAATTTTTACCCTTATTTTTCAGTTTAAAGCAGCGCTCCGTGCTGATTGTCGGTGGCGGTGAGGTTGCATTACGTAAAGCTCGTTTGTTAACCAAGGCTGGCGCAAGTATTAATGTGGTCAGCCCACAGGTTAGAGATGACTTAAAAGAACTGGTAAAAAGCTCTAAGGGGCTTTTGCTTGAAGAACAGTATCAATCCACCTCTCTTTCAGGTGTGATGCTTGTGGTTGCCGCCACTGATGATCAAGCTGTAAATAAAAAAGTTTATGATGATGCACAGGCTCAAAACCTACCTGTGAATGTGGTTGATCAGCCTGATTTATGCAGCTTTATCTTCCCTGCCATTGTGGATCGCTCTCCGGTTATTGCTGCGGTTAGTTCTGGCGGTAGCTCTCCAGTATTAGCTCGGCTTTTACGCGCCAAACTGGAAACCATGATTCCAGCTACTTACGGCCGATTAGCCACATTAGCTGAAAAATACCGTCAGAATGTTAAAGACCAGTTCTCTCAAATTAACCAGCGTCGTGGTTTTTGGGAGAAAATACTAAGCGGCGCTGTAGCTGACTTGGTTTTTGCAGGTAAGGATTCAGAAGCTGAAAAACTGCTTCAAGATGAGTTATCTAGTGCTGAACCTATACAGCGTGAACTTGGCGAGGTGTATCTGGTTGGCGCAGGTCCAGGAGACCCAGACCTATTAACCTTTAAAGCACTTAGATTAATGCAGCAGGCTGATGTTGTGTTATTTGATCGTTTGGTGAGCCAGCCGATTCTGGATTTGTGTCGCCGAGATGCGCACTTTGTTGATGTGGGTAAAGCACGCTCTGATCACACCGTGCCTCAAGATGGTATCAACCAGTTACTGGTTAAATACGCACAAAAAGGTCATCGAGTATTACGTTTGAAAGGCGGCGATCCATTTATATTCGGTCGCGGTGGTGAAGAGATTGAAGAGTTAAGCGATGCTGGTGTGCCTTTTCAGGTAGTGCCGGGTATTACTGCTGCTGCGGGTTGCTCATCATATGCTGGCATACCTTTAACACACCGCGATCATGCTCAATCCGTGCGCTTTGTTACCGGTCACTTAAAAGACAATAGTGCCAATCTTCCTTGGAGTGAATTGGCCTTTCCCAATCAAACCATTGTTTTCTATATGGGCCTTATGGGGCTGCCTGTTATATGTCGTGAATTAATCGCTCATGGTATGGAAGGAAGTACACCCATTGCACTGGTGCAAAAAGGCACTCGACCCGAGCAAAAAGTGGTAATTGCCACGCTTGAAACCATGGTAGAAACATTGAAACAGAACCCTGTAAGTGCACCCACCCTTATAATTGTGGGTCAGGTTGTGACGCTTCATGACCGACTAAAATGGTTCCAGCCTGGAGAGGACGATTTAGTTAAATAATTCAGTTAGACCTTAGCAATTCTTTGTCTATGCTTACATTATGATATTTGCATTATGTGCATGGAATTGCCGAGGTTGTATATGAAATTATTGAGTCGTCTGTCCATCAAAGTCAAAATTCTGGTGATACCGGCTATCGCTATTATTGGTTTTTTGACGAGTTTGGTGGTTAACACACAAATCAATAATGCCAATACTGAGCGCCTAGCTCAGATTCAAGATTTGTATTTTCCTATTGTTCAGTCCAGTCGCGATAATATTGTTAATATCAATCGCATTGAAGAGCTCCTTAATACTGCAGTGAGTACCGGTGAAGCCGAGATGGTGGATACCGCTAAAACCATGTATCAGAGCTTAATCGAAAGCTTAGCTAAGCAAAAAATCCTTTGGCCTTTAAAAGAAGATGATATTTCATCATTAGACAGTGAAATTAAAGGCTACTTTACAGCGGCGCTCAAACTATCAGACGGTATGGTTAACGGTTCTTTAGACCCTGCAGAAATGCCAACCTTGGTTGGTGAGATGAACAAGCGCCTTAGCAACTCGAAAAAGCAGCTAGCTGTCTTCAATGAAGATGCTCTACAGGCCTTTTACCGCACGGTAGAGGAGTCGAACAATGCAGCGCACAGTGCCCTTGTTAGCTCGCTTATCCTAAGCGCTATTTCAATTCTTACGATTATCGTCATCAGTGCCAGTGTTGTATTAATGATTACTCGCAACCTAAATATGATGTTGGAATCCCTAAAAGATATTGCCAGCGGAGAAGGGGATCTAACCAAGCGTATTACTCAATCAAGCCAAGATGAAATTGGTGATCTTGTTCACTGGTTTAATCAGTTTATGGATAAATTACACCAAAGCATTAATGAGGTAGTTAACTCCATTACACCTTTGGCACGTGTTTCAACAGATCTAGGTGAGATGACCAATAAAACCAGTCAGATCACTGAAGAACAAAGCCGAGCTACTGATGAAGTTACTCGCTCAGTAGATGAGATGTTTAGCAGTGTTCAAAATGTTGCACAAAATGCATCCAGTGCTGCAAATGCAGCTAATGAGGCTGACTCCGAAGCGAAAGCAGGGCGCATCGTAGTAACCCAGTCTGTTGAATCCATTAATGATTTAGCCGGTGAAGTTGAGCGAGCAGCACAAGTTATTGGTAAGTTAGAGTCTGATACTGAAAATGTAGGCGCTATCTTAGATGTTATTAAAGGCATAGCCGAACAGACAAACCTACTGGCATTGAATGCAGCTATCGAAGCGGCTCGTGCTGGTGAGCAAGGTCGCGGTTTTGCGGTGGTAGCAGACGAGGTTCGAACCCTGGCTTCACGTACTCAGGACTCTACCCAAGAGATTCAACGAGTAATTGAAGAGTTACAATCAGCCGCTAGAAGTGCTGCTGAGGTTATGAGTCATAGTCAGGTTCAGGCTAAAAACAGCGTAGAACAGGCGGCCAAAACAGACGCTTCTTTGGCCACTATTACTGATAAAGTAGGCTCCATTACCACGATGAATACTGAGATTGCTGACGCTACCGGTGAGCAAGAGAAGGTCAGTGACAGCATTAAAATGAATGTTGAAGGCATACGCAATAATGCGGATGCTGCGGTCAAAAATGTACAGGAAGTTGAAGCAGCCAGTGAATCGTTACTGCAAATTTCAAATGACCTTAGAAAAATCACAGGTCAATTTAAAGTCTAACTGTTTGATAGGTTGTTCATAAACAACAAAAGCCCTGTAGCGTTTAGCTTGCTGGGCTTTTTTATGCCTCAGACTAAGCGATTTAATAGCGTGATTGCTCTATCGATTGTGCTTTTGTCTTGGTAAAAATTGGGCGAAAAACGTATGCCGCCTCCACGAGGTGCGCAAATCAAGTTGTTATCCATAAGTAATTGGTAAAGGGCTTTGTGGTTTTCGGTATCGGCTTTAAAGGTCGTGATGCCGCAAAACGCTTCCTTAGGATTTTGCACTTCAAAGCCGGCAAGGCTTAATTGTTCGCGCAAATACGTATGGAGCTCTTGAGTTAAATTAAATATGCGTTCTATGCCTATTTCTAGTATGAGGGATAAACTTGCGTTTAATGCGTGGGCACCGAGCATATTTGGACTACCGCATTCAAAGCGCTTAGCTGTACCTGCAACCTGCCAGTTTTTATTGTCAAAGTTCCCTGCATCCGCAACCATATGCCAACCAAATTGATTTAGCCTTAACTTATCCTGAGCCTCTTGGCGGCAGTAAAAAACTGCGAGTCCTTCTGGGCCAAGCATCCATTTATGTCCATCAGCCACAACAAAATCAGCATTATAAGCTTGCGCATCAAATGGCATCACCCCGAGACTCTGAATGGCATCAATGCAAAATAAAACCCCGAGCTGATTGCATAACTGCCCTAGGGCTTCAAGGTTAATGACCCTACCACTAGCGTATTGAACGGAGCTGATAGCCAAAAGCCGTGTTTTTTCATTGGTGACACGAGCTATGTTTTCTACATGATCTCCAAGTAGGCTTACCTCTATAACTTTCACACCTTTATTGGCTAGGCTTTGCCAAACAATTCGATTGGAGGGGAACTCTTCATCACTGATTATAATTTCATCACCTGACTGCCAGTCTAGCCCGTAAGCAATGGTAGAAAGGCCCTCGGAGGTACTTTTAAGAAGCGCAATCTCATCCGAAGTTTGTGCGTTAACAAGTGTGGCGAGCTTGTCACGTAAATTTTGTTCGGTCTCCAGCCACTTTAAATAATGCTTTGATCCTACTTGAGTATTTTCTGTGGCGAATTTTTGAACAGCTTCTTGAGTACGTTTTGGCCAAGGAGATACGGCCGCATGGTTAAGATATAAAATATCGTCATTCAGGGGGAATTCTTTTTGAAAATCCATCTCATTCAGCTCGTTTTAAGGTATTCTTGAGAGAATTTATCAGCTCACGCAGCACAAGGTAAGGGCATCAATGGCTCAATCAGATTTTAAACAGCTTAGAACACAAAAAATCGATTCATTAAATGTTGTAGTTGAAGAATATGAACATGTAAAAACCGGCGCTAAGCACTATCACCTGGTGGCGGATAATGATGAAAATGTATTTTTGGTGGCCCTAAGAACCATGCCAATGGATTCTACCGGTGTGGCGCATATTTTAGAACATACTGCGTTATGTGGTAGTGAGAAGTTTCCGGTACGCGATCCTTTTTTCATGATGATTCGCCGCTCGCTGAACACGTTTATGAATGCATTTACTTCTAGTGATTGGACTGCTTATCCATTTGCCTCCAAGAACAAAAAAGATTTCAATAATTTATTAGATGTTTACTTAGATTCTGTTTTTGCAGCAAAGCTGGACCCAATGGACTTTGCGCAGGAAGGTCATCGCCTAGAGTTTGAAGATCCAGCTGATAAAAATACACCTCTGCAGTTTAAAGGGGTGGTTTATAACGAAATGAAAGGTGCCATGAGCAGTGTGCCTAGTCAGCTTTGGCATACTCTTACCAAGCATCTATACCCAACAAATACCTATCATTACAATAGTGGTGGCGACCCAGAAACGATTTTGGATTTAAGCTATGAAGAGCTGCTGTCGTTTTATAAAAGACACTACCACCCAAGTAACGCGATTTTTATGACGTACGGGGATATCCCTGCAAGCGAGCATCAAAAGGCATTTGCACAAAGCATTAATCATTTTGAACCTTTAGAGAAAAAATTATCTGTTCAAGATGAAAAGCGCTATTTTGCCCCAGTTTCTGCTCAAGAATCATACGGTTTAAACGAGACAACAGCTAAAACCCATCATGTTATGGGCTGGTTATTAGGCCATAGCGCTAATTTAGATGAACAGCTTGAAGCACACTTTTTATCCAGCTTATTGTTAGAAAATAGTGGTTCACCTTTACGTTTAGCATTAGAAACAACCGATCTGGCCACTGCCCCGAGTCCTTTGTGTGGTCTAGAAGATAGTAATAAAGAAATGTGCTTTGTATGCGGCGTTGAAGGCAGTGAAATCGAAAATAAAAATGACGTTGAAAAACTGATTCTTTCAACGTTAGAAAAAGTAGCTATTGAAGGTGTAACTCAGGATCAAGTAGATTCTGTATTGCATCAATTGGAACTGTCGCAGCGTGAAGTGGGTGGAGACGGTTACCCATACGGTTTACAAATTATTCTGTCCGCTATATCGGCTTGTACACACTACAGTGACCCAGTAGAACTTTTAAATTTAGATCCTGCACTTGATCGCTTAAGAGAGAAAGCAAAATCAGACAGTTTTGTGGGCGAGTTAATCAATAAATACTTGCTGGGCAATACTCATCGAGTAACGTTAACTTTTGCACCAGACACTGAACTTGATCAGCGGAAAAATAACGCTGAGCAAAACAAGCTTAAGCAAATATTCAACGCCCTTAACGACGATGAAATCGAAAACATCGTTAAACAAGGTGTGGCACTTAAAGATAGGCAGTTGCAGAAAGACGATGAGAGTATTCTGCCTAAAGTGACTCTAGATGATGTAGCAGGGCAATTGAATATTCCCAGTCCTGTTACTTCAGCACTAAGCAATGGTGAACCCGTCTCGAGTTTTGAGCAAGGTACCAATGGCCTAAGCTATCATCAGGTTTTATTGCCGCTACCAAAATTAACTGAAGAAGAGAGCTTGTTACTTCCTGTGCTGCTGAGTTATTTAACTGAAGTAGGTGTGGCTGGTGACGATTATCTTGCGACACAGCAAAAGCAATCATTACTGGTTGGTGGGATTTCTGCTTTTGCCAGCGTGCGCAATACCATTAGCGATCCAGACAAATGCATTGCTTACTGGGTTCTATCGGGCAAGGCTCTTGCTCGTAATCATGAGGGCTTTTTCCAGCTCATGATGGATACGTTATTTAAAGCTGATCTTAATGACGCCTCTAGAATTAAAGATTTATTATCACAATCTTTAAGTCGTAAAGAACAATCAATTACCAGTAATGGCCATGGCTTAGCCATGAATATCGCATCCTCGGGCATGAATGCCGCGTCAAAATTATCATATTTAACATCCGGTATTGCATCACTGCCGCGCTTACGAGCAATGGTTGCGGACTGCGATACAGATAAAGGTATTCAAGCAGTTGTTAAGCAAATGACTGCGTTGTACGAAAAAATCAATCACGTTAATGCTGAGCACCTTTTAATTAGTGATACTTCAAACTTAAGCAATGCGCTTACGGTACTCGATAAAGCATGGTCCTCTAACGACGTGGCCAAATCATCTGATTTTAGTTTCGAAAAAGTAAATGAAAAAATCAGTGAAGCCTGGGTTGTACCAACACAAACTAACTTTTGTGCGAAGGCTTACCCTACAGTGGGTGCAGATCATAAAGATGCTCCAGTGCTTTCCGTATTGGCTGGTTATTTACGTAATGGCTACTTACATACCACTATTCGGGAGCAGGGTGGTGCTTATGGTGGTGGTGCCACACAAGATAGCGCAGCAGCCTGCTTTAAGTTTTATAGCTACCGCGACCCTCGCTTTAAAGGAACCTACGATGACTTCTCAAAATGTATTTCTTGGTTTGCTGAACATGAGCATGAAACATCAGAATTAGAGCAAGCTATTCTAGGTGTGGTTTCAGGCATAGATAAGCCAAGCTCTCCTGCTGGTGAGGCCAAGCAGGCTTTCCACAATGATAAACAAGGGCGTAGTGCAAAGTGGCGTAATGAATTCCGCCAGCGCGTACTAAATGTAAAGCTTGAAGATTTAACTCGAGTAATGAATACCTACTTTGACGAGAGTAAAGCAAGCTATGGTGCGATTATTTCTAGTGATGCTAAAAATGACGCACTAGACATGTCAATGAACGTTAATGAGTTATAGGGATAGCAATAGGCTGTAACAATGAAGAGATTTAAAGTTTTATTCACAGTGCTTTTATTTGCCAATACGTCTTGGGCTCAAGATTTATTGGATAAAAACATGTCTGCAATGGCGTCAAATCAAAATTCGGCTGCAGAGTCGCAAGTTAAAATAGACGCGTTATTTGATGAAGAGCGCGCTGCCTTACAAAGCTTGCGAATCACCCAAGCTGAGAGCGAGCAACTTAAGGTTTATAATCGCCAGTTGCAAAGCATTATCGAAAATCAAGAAATTCAAATGGCTTCATTCAAAAAGCAGATTCAAGATATCGAATCTACTCAACGGGGTATCATGCCCTTAATGGAAAGAATGTTATTGGGTTTAGATCAGTTTATCGATTTAGATGTTCCGTTTTTATTAAACGAGCGTAAACAGCGAGTGGCTGATTTAAGAGTGCTACTTCTAGATGCTAATACATCAGTTTCGGAAAAATTCAGACGTGTGCTTGAAGCATTTCAGATTGAAATTGAATACGGCCGCACCATAGAGGCTTACCGAGCAAACAACAGTGCTGATCAAACCGTTGATTTTTTAAGATTTGGTCGCATTGCTTTATACGCAATTGATTTAAATGGCGAGAACCCAGTGATATGGAATGCTGAAAGCAAAGCTTGGACAGAATTATCCGGTGGTTACTCAAGGGGTATTGTTAAAGGATTGCGCATAGCACGTAAACAAGCCTCGCCTGAATTATTAAATTTAGCTATGCCTGCTTTAGGGGATAAATAATGAAATTATTATTTGTTTTAATACTGACCTCACTTTCATTACTGTCTTTTGCGCAAGACGCTATTGAAACCAAACCTGAAAACATCTCAAGCCTTGAATCACTTTTACAAAATGTGAAAAGCAATGGTTTAGCCTCGGAGGTTGTTTACAAGGAACGAGAAAAGGCCTTTCTTGATAATAAAAATCAGCAGAAGCGCTTACTGAAAGAATCTAAAAAAGAACTTAGACAAGTTAAGGCTAGGACAGCCCAGCTTAAATCGAATTTTGATAACAACGAAGAAGAGTTGACAGAGCTAGAAGATGAACTGCGTAAAAGCATGGGTAATCTTGGAGAAATGTTTGGCGTAGTTCGCCAGGTATCGCAAGACACGATTGCAATTCGTGAGGCATCTTTATTAGCGGCGCGCATTACGAGCGACACTCAAGTGCTAGCTAAGTTGGCTCAAAGCAAAGAACTGCCTGACATTAAAGAGCTAGAACAGTTATGGTTCGAGTTGCAAGCGCATATGACAATGCAGGGTACTGCCGGTAAAAAGGAGTCCACTTACATTGACGCTTCAGGCACTAAAGTTGTAGCCGACATTGTAAATCTTGGTCCATTTGTTGTGTTCAATGAAGAGGGCTTTTTACATTTCGATGATCAAACAGGTTTATTACTGGAATTAAAAAACCAGCCTAGCGGTGCTTCTTTAATCAATGATTACTGGAATGATAATGGTGTTGTAGAAATGCTTGTAGATCCTACGCGCGGCACGTTACTTTCCCTAGGCAGCGAAAGCCCAAGTGTGTTTGACCGCATTCAGCAAGGCGGTTTTGTCGGTTATATAATTTTATTTATTGCTGTATTGGGCTTGTCTTATGCTGTGTTTCTATTGCATCAGTATGTTCAAACCCATCAAAAAGTCATCGCGCAGCTGGCGTCTCCTGAGTCAGCATCTGCAGATAACCCGCTTGGTCGTGTTCTGGGTGTTTATGAATCCCATAAAGATGAACAAGACTTAGAAACATTAGAAATGCAGCTAGACGAGGCTGTTCTTAAAGAGATGCCAAAACTTGAGCAGGGTCTGCCTTTAATTAAGTTGCTAGCTGCAGTGGCCCCATTATTGGGTTTGCTTGGTACGGTGACCGGTATGATTGCCACATTCCAATCAATTACATTGTTTGGTACAGGCGACCCTAAGCTAATGGCAGGCGGTATTTCCCAAGCATTGATAACCACTGTTTTAGGCTTGGTTACGGCGATCCCCTTATTGTTTATGCATAATATTTTAAGCACCCGCAGCAAGTCTATTATTCAAATTTTAGATCAGCAAAGTGCTGGAATAGTGGCTCAGCAAGCACAAAAGGAAAGCTAGCGTGTTAGCGGATGTCATAACGTTTTTAGACAGTGGCGGACCTGTGCTTTACGGGATCCTACTGGTCGCGTTACTTATGTGGGGAATCATTCTTGACCGTTACTGGTTTTTCACTAGAGAAGCGAGGCCGTATTGCCAAGCACAGCGCAAAATCTGGTTATCGACTGAAAATAAACAGCAATGGAAAGGCCTTAAAATCAGGCAGCTGCTGATTTCACAAGTGTCATTAGAGTTTCAGCGATACCGTCCTGTTTTGCATTTGTTGGTAGTGATTTGCCCGCTTATGGGGTTACTAGGAACGGTAACAGGCATGATCAGAGTATTTGATTTAATGTCTATCACTGGTACTGGCAATGCACGGGCAATGGCATCGGGCATTTCCATGGCAACCATTCCGACTATGGCAGGCATGGTTGTTTCGCTTATCGGTTTATATTTTAAAAGTCGTTTTGATTCTATGGCTAAAAAAGAGCTAGATATTTTTCAAGATCGACTGGTTAAGTAATAGGTTTATTATTCATGAGAAAACAGCATGTGAGCATGGAGTCTGATGACTCTGTGATAGATATGACCCCCATGCTTGATATTGTATTTATCATGCTTATCTTCTTTATTGTTACGACCTCTTTTGTGAAAGAAAGTGGTGTAAGTGTGAGCAGACCGTCTGCACAGACTGCAGCTGAAGATAAAAAAGGCAATATCATGGTGGCGATCAAGCCAAACGGTGAAGTTTGGATTGATAAGCGCGCAATTGATGTGCGCTCTGTTCGTGCAAACATCGAAAAATTAAAAGCCGAGAGCCCTGAAAGTGCAGTTGTGATTCAAGCCGATACCGATGCTCGAACAGGGTTACTTGTAAAAGTGATGGATCAAATTAGATTGGCTGGTATATCTAATATCTCTATTGCAGCAGATCCAGGTCATTAATATGCGTTTGTTAGTAGTGGCGCCACTTTCGTTTTGCATTGTGTTTTCTGTTTTTTGGTTAATGCAATGGATGATATCAAGCAGCAATGAATTACCACCTCGTGACGATAACGTGGCTATGGTGGATTTTATTCGTGCCTTAACTGATTCCGAAGCTCAAAATAAACAGCGACAAGCGAAAGAACCCCCTAAGCCTAAAATTCCTCCCATGATGGATATGCCAAAGGCTCAAGTTAATACATCTAAACCTCTGCAAATGAATATCCCAAGTTTCGAATCATCCCTTTCAAATTTTAAAGGGGATGCGTTTGGTAATATGTTGGGTGGCTATGGGTTTGGTGACAGTGATGTTATTCCTTTGGTACAAGTGGAGCCAAGATACCCATCTCAAGCGCTATCTCGTAAGTTAGAAGGGTATGTCGTGGTTAGGCTTAGTATTACTGAGCAAGGGAATGTAGAGAGCGTTGAAGTGGTGGATGCCCAGCCTAAAGGGGTGTTCGAACGAGAAGCGATTCGTGCAGCTTGGCGCTATAAATTTAAACCAAAGCTTGTTGATGGCAAGCCGGTAAAACAAATGGCTACGTTGCCGTTTGAATTTAATTTGGAAAAGAAATAATGCGATTATTGATTAATGCATTTGTTTTTTTGGTTCTTGTGGTATTTCAATCTGTGTCTGTGGCTAATATTAGTCCGCGTATTTACAACGCGTTAAATGAACTACAGCAAAAGATATCAGCGCAACCAGACAAAGAAACGGCCAATGAAATTAAGACTGACTTAAATGAATTAAAAGAAAACCTAAAAGGTAACCCTTTGGGTTTGGCGTTAACACTTCAAACCTTAAGTCAGCTAAGTGATTATCAAGAAGATTACTCTCAGTCTCAGCAGTATTTGCTACAAGCTATCAAGCTAGATCGCTTGAAGCTTGATACTCGCCAACAGTTAAGAGCGGCACTGGGCTTTTCGTATTTTCGTGAAGAAGAATACAAAAAAACCATCGAGCTAATGCACGCTTATGTGGATGCTAACGAAAAAGACGCATCGGCAGGCATTTATGCGCTATTAGCGGCCTCTTATTATGGCTTAGAAGCGTTTCAACTGGGTTTGCCTTTTATTGAAAAGGCATGCCAATTAAGTAAAAAACCAAAAGAGCACTGGTTGCAAATGGCGTTCAGCGGACACTATCAAAACAAAGCGTTCGCTAAATCATTAAGCTATGTGAATCAGTTGGTTTTTTTCTACCCCAATAAAAAGGATTACTGGAATCAGAAAGCGGGCTTGCATCAGCTACTTGAGGATTACCCTAATGCCTCCCTTGCTCGTGCTTTAAGTTATGAACAAAAACTACTGAATAAAGAAAGTGAGTTTATAAATTTTGGACAGTTACTGGCTTCACAAGGTAATCCTTTTGCAGTGGGCATTGCACTTCAAAAGGCTGTTTTAGAAAAAACCATTGAACCCACTGAAAAAGTACTTCGACTGGAATATCAAGCTTGGCTACAGGCAAAAGAAATGGATTTTGCGTTAAGTGCTTTGCAAAAAATTTATTTGAAATTTGAAAATGCTAAAGATGGCATAACCTTGATGCAGTTTTACCTAGACAAAGAAAACTGGAAGGGTGTGCATGAGCTTGCTAAGTCTTTATTAACAATAGAAATGGAAGAACCCAAAAGGGGCAAGGTACTGTTAATGAATGGTATTAGTCTGCATAAATTAAACAACGACCGAAAGGCGTTGCTGCAACTTAGCCAGGCTATATCTATTGAAGAGACATCCAGCCAAGCCAAGGGCTGGATGAACTACATCAAACAAAAAAGTGAATGAGACTTAGTCTTCTAATTCAATGAAAATAGGGGCGTGGTCACTTGGTTTTTCCATGCCTCTAATCTCATAGTTAATGCCTGCGTCTAATAATCGACTCTTTAGCGGTTCGGTAATCATAATCAAATCGATTCTAAGGCCGCGCTTTGGCTCGTCAGCAAAGCCTTTGCTGCGGTAATCAAACCAGCTAAAACGATCTGAAACCTCGGGATTTAACAAACGATAGCTGTCGATTAACCCCCAAGCCATAAGGTCAGACACCCATTGGCGCTCCTCCGGCAAAAAGGCGCACTTACCGGTCTTTAACCAGCGCTTTTTGTTTGGCTCTCCAATACCGATATCCGAATCCAGTGGTGCCACATTAATATCACCCATGACAATGACGTTATCTGAAGGTTTGAAGTTTTGCTCTAGGTAGGCAAGTAAATCTGCATAGTATTTGCGCTTAGCAGGGTATTTGGTTTCATGATCTTGATTCTCCCCTTGAGGAAAATAACCATTTAAGACGTGTAAAATTTGTCCGTCTGCTTGAGTGTGACTAGTATGAATAAAGCGCTTCTGCGCTTCGTCGTCGTCAGTAGGGTAGCCTTTTTGCACATCTACAGCGGGCACAACAGACAAGGTGGCAACGCCGTAATGGGCTTTCTGGGAGTGGATTTGACTGTGAAAACCAATCTCGGATACATCCTCTAGGGGGAATTGCTCTTCCAGAGCTTTAACTTCTTGAAGGCCTAAGATATCGGCTTTCATGGTGTTTTTGATGGCCTCAATTTGATGCAGGCGAGCGCGAATACCATTAACGTTGAACGAAACTATTTTCATGTTGAACCGTGACTTTTATTTGAATCAGGGCATTATAGGCAGCAAATTTAATTTGCAAAAAGGGTTTTTATGGAATGGATAGCAGCAGACCCATCTTATTTGGGTTTTTTACTGGTTGACCTGTTGGCCATCTTCATTTTAGTGGCCACAATGCGATGGCTAAGTCGCTTTTTAGTTAAACCTGTTACCAAACATTCTGAAGCCAGTAATATCGAAACAGCTGCTGCTGTAATGGCATTAATGATTACACTAACGGGCGTTGCGTCGGGAGCATTTAGCATCAGCTTAGTTGACGAGTGGCTACTGGTAAGCGGCTATGGTTTGCTTGCTATGCTGTTATTACGATTAGGCGCGTGGGTACAAGACAAAATTGTATTGCCCGCTCTAGATTTAAGTTATGCCACTCAGCAGGGCAATATCGCAGCGGCATTTTTAACTGGCGCGCACTTGGTGGGTACCGCCATTGTTATCCGTTCAGCAATGCAATGGACATCTCAGGATGCCAATTTAGGCTTGATCGCCTTGTTATTTGGTTTTGTCATTGCCCAATGTTTATTGGCGCTAGAAACGCGATTGAGATTACTGTGGACTGGCGGGCGCATCTTAAAGGCCATTGATAATAATAATCGTGCACCTGTTATTAAAGCGGCTGCGCAGCATATCGGTGCTGCAATGGCCATTAGCGGCAGTGCCCATTTTGCATCAGCCATTGAATACCAATTAGAACTCGCCGTTGTAGCCTGGTTATTAAGCTCCATTGCATTTTTGATTGCGTATCTTGCGCTGTCTGAGCTGTGCGTTCGTATTATTTTACCAAAAGGTGAGGCTTACGAAGGCGGCAGACCGGCCTTAGAAGGGGCTATCTTTTTAGGTTGGGGTTTTATTTTGCCAGCACTAACAAGTTAAGATCTTTTCAGGTTTAAAAAACAAAAAAAGGGCCTTAGGCCCTTTTTTTGATTTTATAACGAATACTATTTAGAAGGCTTAAATACTTTAATATTATCCATTCCTGATTGTTTTAATTGCTGTGCATGCAATTGGCTCATAGTGCCTTTAGCACAATACAATAACGCTGACTTATCTTTTGGAATCATATCCGCTTTATTATTTAACTCATAAAACGGAATGTTCAATATAGTATTATTAGTTAAATGCAGTGGCGCCTGCTCTTGTTCTTGAGGATGGCGAATATCTATAATGACATCGTCTGCACCTGGGATTTCAACAAGGTCTACATCGCAAACACCTTCACTGCTTGAAAGTACATTTTTGATTTTCTGAATACTGCAATTTTCAATTGCATCGTTAAGTACATCAAAATTAAACTTAGCTTCTTCAGCTTCAATTCTTTCTGGTTTTGCACGAGTTGTCGGTTTCACAGAAATTACGCCGCAATATTCAGGCATACTGGCAGCAAAGTCGTACGTGCCTATTTTGCGGGAAATATCCACGATCTCGGGCTTGTCCATTACGATTAATGGGCGCATTACCAACATATCTGTTACAGAATCAATAACGTTTAAGTTACGCAGGGTTTGGCTTGAAACCTGGCCAATACTTTCACCTGTTACCAGTGATTCAATACCTAGCTTATTAGCCACTTCAGTTGCAGCGCGTAACATCATTCGCTTCAGTATTACGCCCATCTGAGAATTATCTACTTGCTGTAAAATCTCTGTTACCACACCATCAAAAGGAATGGTGACAAACTTCACGCCGTGGGACACGCCAAAACGCTCCCATAAATAATGAGAGACCTGTTTCACGCCTACTTCGTGAGCAGTACCACCAAGATTAAAAAACAAATAGTGCGTTTGCAGGCCGCGGCGTGACATTAAATAGCTGGCCACGTTTGAATCAAAACCACCAGAGATCAATGATAAAACACTGTCTTGCATACCAAGTGGGAAGCCACCTTGACCGGGTACAATATCTGAAATAGTTTGCAGAGTTTGTTTATTGATCTGCATTTGCACTGTGTATTCAGGGTTTTTAAGCTGAATTTTTTTCGCTTCGCAGTGCTGCATCAAACCGCCGCCTACATAACGCTCTACATCGATAGATGTAAAATCATGCTGACCACTGCGCTTTACGCGCACACAAAACGTTTTATTTTTAATTTTATCTGCGTAAGTTTCTTTGGCAATTTGAAAAATATCATCAAAGGTTTCGAATTCGTGTTCTTTAACCGTTAATACTTTATCAATACCTGAAATACGCGTTAACTGATCTTGAGCTGCTAACTCTTGAGAGTCATCAGGAATAACCACTTCCACATGATCCCAGTTACCCTGAACCTTGCTTTCAATATCGTAATGTAAAAGGGTTTGTTTGATATTGCGGCGTAACTGCACGATAAACATTTTACGTACAGGGCGAGATTTAATCGTAATCTCTGGAAATAACTTAATAATAAATTTCATAGTTTAAACCTAGCTACGGGTCCTAATTAATATCAGCCCTTGGGCCTACGCATCTTCTGCGCTGCGGTTAATCTTTTTATGCAATGCACTTGCGTGTCGTTCACGCAGTTCACTGTCAATGTATTTGTCTGTTGTGGCCATGCTTGAGTGACCAGCATCTTCTTTTACGTGTTCACGAGGGCGATGTTTTACATCCTCTGAAATACCCGTGTGCCTTAACCAGTGAACGGTTGCTGCTTTAAGTTCGATGGCTTCACTGGCCTGGCCAAGTTCAGCTAAGCTGTTGTAGGCCATATCAAAACATTCTTGCACCAGGTTTCTAATCTGACGTGTGCTGGTCACAGGGCCTGCACCATGAATTTTGCATATCAATGGTGTTTGCTCAGCAGGGTAAGGTAACTCTGGTAAACCTAGCCATAGACGGTAGCGTTTTAAGGCCGATAACATATCTAACGAGACACTAATAACACGGCTTTTATTGCCTTTACCTACTACGTGGAACCACCAATTGCGGTCACTATCGACACGGAAATCCCCCATAACAGGAGTAGAGCGTTCATCTGCTACAAGTTCAGATATGCGTAAGTACATGCCGAACAAACAATTTAATATAAACAGAGTGCGCTCGTGACGAGCAGGCTCAAGTTCTGCTAGGTCTCGTACAATACGAATTACTTCATCCCATTGATAATTACTAATGCGTCTTACTGGATCTTGATTTTGTGAGCGCTGTATAAAACGGCTGCGCTGACGCACCAAGGCAACAGGGTTTGCGTGAAGAAACTCTTCTTGAATAAGAAAGTTAAAAAACGAACTTAAAATGGCAAACGTCGACTGAATGGCTTTTTGTGATAAACGGTGGCTATTGGCTTTTGCCTGTACATTGCTGGCTTTGTTTGTAGGGACAACAAAAGGGCGCCAGTCTGGGTTAGGTATGCGCAACCCTTGACTGTTTTTAAAGCGGGCCACATTTTTATAGCCCACCCAGGTAACTGGGGGCGCCAAACAAAACTCCATATACAGTTCAATGTGCTCACGCCTAATTTGCGTCAAGTCGGACACTTGAATATGCCATAGCCATTGCAATAAACGCTCTAGCTCACGTCGATACGAGTTAAATGTGGCACTGCTGCCTTTATAGCTTTGCAAATAGCGCAAACTATAAAAATAGTCTTGCTGCTGCACCCGTGGCCACTGAGGATTAATTTGTTCGGCCGTTAATGAAAACGGGTCGGACAAATAATCCAAATTATCAAAAATAGGGCTAGGGCACAGATCCGCTGACATTAAGCTTTTAGTTTCCAGTTAATGGTTTCGCCAGCACGCAATGGCACAATCACATCGCCATCATAGGCCATGGTTTCAGGTGCCTGCCATGGGCTTTTTTCTAAGGTGATTGTATCTGTGTTGCGCGGTAGATTATAAAAGTCAGGGCCATTAAAGCCGGCAAACGCTTCTAATTTATCAATGACACCTAGGTCATCAAAAATATCTGCATACAATTCAATGGCAGCATAAGCAGAGAAACAACCTGCACAGCCACATGCATTTTCTTTAGCGCCTTTAGCGTGAGGCGCTGAATCTGTACCTAGGAAGAAACGCTTGTCACCGCTTGCTACTACATCTTGAAGAGCCTGTTGGTGAATATTGCGCTTAAGGATAGGCAGGCAATAGAAGTGCGGTTTAATGCCACCAACCAGCATGTGGTTACGGTTGTAGGCAAGATGCTGAACCGTAATGGTTGCGCCAACATTTTTAGAGTGGCTTTGCACAAACTCAGCTGCGTCTTTAGTGGTAATGTGCTCAACCACCATGCGAAGGCTAGGCACGTCTTGAACCAGCTTGCTTAATACTTGATCTAAAAAGGCTTTTTCGCGGTCAAAGATATCAACATGATTATCGGTAACTTCACCATGTACCAGTAGAGGCATATCGTTGTCAGCAAGCGCTTGAGCGATATCCTTAAGACGGGACATGTCGGTAACGCCAGAAGATGAGTTGGTGGTAGCGCCAGCTGGGTATAATTTAGCCGCTACAACATAACCTGATTTAGCAGCTTCGCGAATTAGCTCAGGGGTGGTGTTATCTGTTAAATACAGCACCATAAGTGGGTTGAACGTTGGATACTCTTTAGCTTGAGCTAAAATACGTTGGCGATACTCAAGCGCTTGGGCTGCGTTCATTACCGGCGGCTGTAGATTAGGCATAATGATCGCGCGATGCATTACACGGGCTGTTGCAGGTACCGTGAACTCTAAAACATTGCCGTCACGTAGGTGTAAGTGCCAATCGTCCGGACGTGTAATGGTTAATTGCTGAGCCATAATGATTACCTATATAAATTTGCGCGCATTCTAACAAAATCCACCAAATATTCATATTACTAAATATTCCGATAATAACAATTATCGGAAATTGCATAAGTAGATTACTCACCTAAAATTAAGTTTTAAGGCCCTTCTTATAGAGATGTTCGGATATGGAAACCGCCACAGAAGAAATACAGCCCAGCTCACTCTTTGGAGCTGCAGACCACATTGAAGTCATTACCTTTTATGTGGATGCCACCCAGTATGCAACCCCAGTTAGCGAGGTGCGCTATATCGAGCAAGATAAGCGAAAAACCACCCGTATAGAGGTTAACGAAAAACTAGGGGCTGAGGTCACCACATACCAGGGCAAGCCAGTGCCTATATTTGATCTGGCGAACCTCATGGGCTGCGAAGCTGAGTACACAACTAATCTAGGGCTACTGCAGATTTTGGATGAAAAGCAAAAACAGCATCAGGACTGGATGGATAATCTAGAGTCTGCCCTTAAAACAGATTCCGCGTTCACAGGCGCACGCGATCCAATGCAATGTGAATTTGGTAAATGGTATAGCGAATTCCAAGCTGCCGATGAGTTACTTGCTGACATACTTGCAGACTTTGACGCGCCGCATCAAAGGCTACACGCCCTTGCGGATGAGTTATTGGCCATGCGTGATGCAGGCGAAACAGATAAAGCATTGTCTACCTTGGAATATGAACGTGGTCGCACACTAAGCAAATTAATTAGTTTATTTGCTACCGCCAAAGAGCGTATTGAAAACATCACACGCCCTATTTTACTGTATATCGATACAGGTAAAAAATTAGTGGCTGTGCGCTTGAATGCAATCAGTGACATAGTGACCTACAAACGTGGAGATTTCACATCACAAACCGATGTGGACGATAACGAAGATGTGCAAGGCTTACAGTTTATAAGTGGTTATCTTGAAAACAAAGATAACGAACCCCCTTGTGTCTTGCTTGATTGGCACATGTTCTCTGGGCCATCAAAAAACAAATAACTTCTAAAAAATAAAAAAGCCCGTTAATTTAAAATTAACGGGCTTTTTTGTAGCTACTACTTTGATCAAGCTTTAGCTTCTAGGTGTTCGCATGGTGACAAATTCTTCGGCTGAAGAAGGATGCACACCTACGGTTGAATCAAACACCGCTTTTGTTGCACCTGCTTTAATAGCCACTGCAAAACCCTGTACTATCTCACCAGCGTGTTCGCCTACCATATGAAGCCCGATGACTTTGTCGTCATTTTTATTCACGATAAGTTTCATATAGCTTCTGTGGTTAACACCACTAAGCGTGTGTTTAAGGGCTTTAAATTCGCTCTCGTACACATCTATATTAAAGCCATTTTCAATGGCCTGCTCCTCACTTAAACCTACTGTTGCTAAGTTTGGCTGAGAAAACACAGCGGTAGGAATATTGTCGTAATCTAAAGGTGTATCATCACCTTGGTATTGCTGACGTAAAAAGGTCATGGCCTCTGCCAAAGCCACTGGGGTTAATTGCGGGGTATCAATTAAGTCCCCCATTGCATAAATCCCCGCTACATTGGTTTCAAACTTATCATTTACTTTAATTGTATTGCCTTTATTAAGAGTGATAGATAAATCTTCAATACCAAGGTTTTGCAAATTAGGTGTGCGCCCCGCCGCTGTAATCACGGTATCAACAATGACAGGGTCAGTTTCTGCAAAAAATACTTTAAAACCAGTATCAGCTTGCTCAATTTTAATAGGCTGTTCTTTGATCAAATTAATGCCTGATTTTAAAATTTCTTGCTGAGCATGAACACGTGTGGATTCATCGAAGCCTCTTAATAGTCGACCTGATCGTGACGCTATGTGTGTTTGTGCACCAAGGCCATTCAGGATGCCCGCAAATTCGGTAGCAATGTAGCCACTGCCAATCACAAGAGCTTTTTCAGGAAAGGTCTCCATATAAAAGAAATCATTACTATCAATGCAATGCTCTTTACCTGGAATATCAGGGGCTACCGGCCAGCCACCTGTGGCCAGTAAAATTTTCTCGGCGCTATAGGTTTTGCCGTCTACTTCAACAGAGTTATTGCCCGTTAATTTGGCATGCCCCCAGACGGTTGTAACGCCTGAGTTGTTTAATAGGTTTTGATAAATACCATTAAGACGCTCAATTTCTTTTGATTTATTGTCCCTTAGGGTTGGCCAATCAAAGCTGTTTATTTGTGTGTCTAAGCCAAACCCTGCCGTTTCATGTTGCATGTGAGCAAATTCACTTGCGTATACAAACAGCTTTTTTGGGACACAGCCTACGTTTACGCAGGTGCCACCCAAATAACGCGACTCAGCAACCGCTACTTTTTTGCCTAGACCGGCTGCCATTCGTGCCGCTCGAACACCTGCGCTGCCGGCACCAATTACAAATAAATCAAAATCCATGGCTAGTTTCTCAATAAAATTAGGGGGTTAAAGTCGCACGTATATTTACAATGCCCGGTTTGACTTTATCAAGGCTGATTTGTTCAACCTTAAGGCCTTTTTCTTTCTCTAGTAATTCTAGCCAATCTATAGAGGAATCAAAGCTCACTTGATCTAACCATATGCGCAGCCCGCCATTACCGTCAGGCTCAAAACGCTTCAACTGGACACCTTTGGCCTTAGCCGTGTTGTTCACAATGGATAGAATGGAGCCGTTACTGTTACCACTGCTTTGTTTGCTGCCGGAGAAATAATGAGCATTACTCTTCATTTTCTCGTGAAAACTAAGGGCGCTCTCAAAACGCTTTTCTGCTTTATCTTTTGAGCTAACGCTTGGCGCCCATATCCATGAAAAGACTAAGGCAAGCGCGATTACCAGTGTTAGGCCTTTGACCACTTTCTGGTCTCTAGGCGCTAAGTGTTCATACCAATTAACGGCATTTTGAATGGCCGCATTAGATTTAAGCTGCTGCTTGGCTTGTGTAATGACATTATCCATTTGATGACACCTTTAACACACCTTTCACTTTCTTCGCAGACGTGTTGTTAGCACTGGCAATCTCGACTTTCATTTTTTTGCCTTCAAGCTGCTGTTTGAGCTTGTCTAGCTGAGCAATACTGTTTGCCCATATCTCCAGCTCTAGTTGATTTTTCTTGATGCTATAGCGCACATTGTGCATATCTAAATCATCATTGCTTTTAATTACAGCGCCAGCTTGTGCCAATAAATCCGTGAATCCCGTTGCGCCACCTTGCTGGCTGCCCCCTGCGCTTTCTAATTTATCTCTAAACTGACGTTTAATACCAATGATACGTTCATTAGGGAAAAGTGTTTTATAAAAACGCTTGGAGGCTTGTTGTGTTTGCTCAGCTAATTGAGTGAACTGCTGTGTTTGCACAATATTAATAACAAGGGAGCAGACAAATAAACTGGCTGCCAATGCTATTGGGAGTTTTAGTTTACTGCTTTTACCTTGAATCTTTTTAGGGGCAACAAAATAAGGCCCGCTTAATAAATTTGAATCGGCTTTGCTTTCGATTCTTTCAGATAAGCTATCAATGGTTTGGGGGTTGATTTCAAACCCTAGGCTCTCTAGTTGAGAGCTTAATAGGTCATAGTCGCCGTTGTCATGGAAAAACTGCAGCGATGTTTGCTCAGGGTTTTGCTCAATATAATGTGAAAGCGCCATCGCTAACATTGAGATTGGTAAGCTACTGGCGTTTAATTCGTCGTATCGAATCAAGACTTGCCCGGCAATTAGGCATATTGTGGCGCCATTTTTTTCAATGGGTAGGCAGCTGGGTAAAAAATACAGCTCGGTAAGGTCTGGAAAATCCAGCTTTAACCTTTCCATTGCGGTGTGCTGAATAACCGCGGCATAAGCATCAACACCGCTTTTACCTAAAAAATGTAAATGGGCTTCTTCAATTTCACATGCCAATTGCTCTTCTAATGCAAATGGCAGTGCTTTTTTGATTTGCCTTACCTGTTTAACCGGTACAGCCGTATGCAAAATATGGCAACTGGCATCCATAAGGAAAGCTTTGGTCGGCGTGACTAACGCCGTTTTTTTATGAATACCTTGCTGGTCTAAATCCCAGTGCTGGGTATTCTTACTGTCTATTAAAAGTAAGCTCATAATTAAATCTTGCTACAGGTAATGATTTTGTTGTCCATGGCATCCATTGTCTTTGAAAAGTCTCTGTAGATAACCCCTACAAAATTGCCCTTTTCCCGCCGAATGACTGACTCTAACATTAATAGTTGTTCATTAAAGTGTACTTGAATTAAAACAGCGAAAAATTGACTGTTTACGCTAAAATCTGCTTTTTGCCAAAGAGTATTATTAGTTTGGCTAACCAAACTTTTTATATTGGCGTGATCCCAAAGCTCGTCTGTGGTTTTAAATACATTGTTGTTGCGCACAGCAATACCGCAACTGCCCGCATGGGCTTGATTAATAACGGTAGTGGCGTCGGACAATGAAAGTGCCGGATCCCAGCTGGCCAGTACTTGTGGTGCCGCAGTATTAATATTTAAAGCTACACTGTTGGGCAGTGCTGTTATATAGGGCTCTAATAACTTGTATTGTTCTAGCTCCATACTGTCTAGAGTCAACAGCTCAGATGGGTGTGCCAATAAAATACCTGCCCCTTTAACATTATAAGGGGAGCCATTAGGGTCGAGTCTCAATGTTAATTCGCTCACAATGGCAGCCGCATTTTGAACGCCAACTTCATCTAGAAGCCTTTGAAATCGCTGTTTTGCTTCTGCATTGTTATTGTATAGTGAGTTTAAGTTAAAGAGCCCTTGTAGATCGCGCACAGACACTAATATTTTAGCGCCCGCTTCTTCTAATGGAATATCTTGATTCCACTGCTCTGATGCGGTATCCCAAACTTCATTCTGATCATTGTCTCGATTCATATCTAAAATCAGGCCGGCTTTAGCAATATCCTCAGCACTTAATGCGAGAGTTTGCATTTGCGTTAAGGCTAACGTTGATGAAGTTTGGGCAATATCTAAGGATTGTCGCTGCTGAATATTAATCACCAGCATAGAAGCCAATGCAAAGATAAACAGCACGGTAATGAGCGCGAGACCTTGTTGCTTGTTACGGTTGTTGTTTATGGTAGGCAAAACGCGGTACCTCGTAAATCCGAATTACTTCACCTAGCTTAGGCAGTGTAAGCGTCATTTGTATTTGCGCTGGATCCGCAAATGCGCCGTTTGGTATATACAGTGGCGGCCAGCTGTCCTGCCAATCACTGCTGCGCAAGCTATTGTTGGGGTCGTTTGGGTCGATTATTTGGCCACGAAACTGAAATTTCACGTCTAAAATGTCATCTAAAAGAATTTGCTTGAGAGGGTCTAACCCTTGTACGTCATCAAGCTCTGGCCAGATTAAACGTATAAAGCAGTAATGATCGTTTTCTGTATCTTGTGATTCAGTTTGCTGGCTTTCCCTGGCAAGTTCACAGTCATCACTTTCAAGTGATTTCATTTCATAGGCAATGCGCTGCAAGTTTGAGCTTGTTGTGTCACTAAATGGCAGACTGGCCAGGCCAGAGCGAGTAAACTCAAGCAGGTAGTCACCTTGATTGCTCAGCTCTTCGCTTTTAGATCCTAGGCTATTATGGGTTTTACGCCCTGCTATTTGCCATAAATCTTGCTTGATCCAAGTGTCTGCTCTTTGAGTGACTTTAAAGTCTGCACTTCGTGATTCTGTGGCGGTTTTTGTATTAATAATACCGCTGAGTAATTGCGTGGCACCCACCCCTATAAACGCAGTAATGGTTATGGCCAGTAGAACTTCTAATAATGTAAACCCTTTCTGATTAAGCATCGTCTTTAGCCATAAATGATGTCAGGGTGAATAGCGGGAATTCCGGTTTATTTTCTAGCGCGACACTGATTTGCACTTCACGAATATCTAGTGGGATTGCTACAGGTACGCCTTTAAAGGTTTTTTTATCTTTCACTTTTTTGTTTATTAGCCATTTACGGTTGGCGTATTCAAGTTCTTTACTGCCGTTTTTGATTTTATCCCAGCCTTCGCTGCGCATAAGTACCGTTTCATTTTCGGCAATCCAGCAGGCAATGAGTTTTTGCTCTAGGTGTATCTGGTTGTCTACCGCGATGGATGTGGCTTGAGAAACGCTAACAGCGATGAGGGCAAATACAGTTACCGCAATCATCACTTCTAATAATGTGAACCCCTGTTGTTTATTGCTTTGTTTATTCATCGGTTTGAATCTCAGTAGATGAATAATAACGACCAAGTCCAAAGCCTTTTACGGTTGCCTGGCCTTCATAATCGTCAATTACAATTTTAAAGTCAGAAATACTTTGCTGGCCATTGGCCATTACTAAGAATTGAGGTTTCACGTCTTCTATTTTTACATTGGCAGAATAAGGCAGTGTAATGGTGTCGCCTTTAATTTTTAATTCGAATTCCATGTCTTCTTCAGATAATTCAAACGGCTTAATAAAGCGTCCTTCATGAGCTTGCCATTCATACTCGGTTTGCTTGTTTTGTTGTAAAGCGGTGTTTGAGGTGTTATTTGAAGCTTCTTTGATTTGCCAAATGTAGGGGGTAAGAATATTGCGAGCCACTTCAAAACCAATATTTTGATTTTGAAACATGGCTTCATCGGACACAGCTTCTAAGAAAAACTCTAAACGCTTCGCTTCGCGTTTAAGTAAGTCTGCTCGCTTATCATGATTGGTATTGATGGTGGCCATGGATACCATTAATCCAATGATCATCATTACAACCAATAGTTCGATAAGCGTAAAGCCGTGCCCTCTTTTCATGAATCAGTCGTTACTGCTGATATCAGCTGCGTCTTCTTCGCCGCCTTCTTCGCTATCAGCGCCTAGGCTGATGATTTCAAATTTACCGCTTTTAGCAAAATACAAATAACCGTTACCCCAAGGGTCAACAGGCAGCTTTTTCATATAGCCGCCAGACTTATAGTTTTTAGGTTCAGGGCTGCCAGAAGGTTTGCTTACCAATGCTTCAATGCCCTGAGACGTTGACGGATACTGAAAATTATCCAATTTATACATATCTAGAGCTTGAGAAATATTGGCCATTTCTGCTTTGGCGGTTTTCACTCGAGCTGCACCGGCTTCACCGATTATATTGGGGGCAACCATGGCAATTAGGCCGGCTAAGATTGCAAGTACAACCATGATTTCAATCAGGGTAAAACCTGATTGTTTACGGTGCATTGTGCCTGTCATTGGTTTCATAATTATCCTTATTTATCCGATCATTTGATTCATATTGAGAATAGGCAGCATGATCGCAATTACGATCAAAACCACTACGCCGCCCATCACAAGCAGCATGATGGGTTCAAACATGCTAACCAGTGTGGCTACTGTATTTTGTAAGTCATTTTCTTGATTGGTAGCGGTTTTTTCAAGCATGGAGTCTAGCTCGCCACTTGTTTCGCCACTGGCAATCATGTGTAGCATCATTGGGGTGAAAACACCTGTTTCGTTTAAAGCGCCATGTAAACTACCGCCCTCTGTAACCTGTTGGGACGCTACCTTTAATTTTGCTTGTATCGGAAGGTTTGCTACAACTTGCCCCGCAATTTTCATGGCTTCGACCAGTGGCACCCCGCTTGAGTTCAATATGGCCAGCGTGCTAATAAATCGAGAGGTATTAAAGCCTTTTATCATTTTCCCTATAAACGGGACCTTGAGTAAAAAAGTATGAAACCGAAGTTTGAATTCAGGCTTCCTTAACGCCCAAGCGAATGACGCTCCGCTGGCAATGATTGCGATAAGCAGTAGTAATCCGTGGTTTTGCAGGAAATCACTGGCGTTAATCATAAACTGCGTAAGACCGGGTAATTCTTGGCCATTTTTAACAAATACTTCAACAATATCCGGCACAACATAGGTAAGTAGGCCAACAACAATGCCTATAGCAACAACACATAGGATGATTGGGTATACAGCCGCCAGTTTTACTTTTTGCTGGTTTACTTGGCTGCGTTCCATATAGTCGGCCAAACGATTTAATACCGTATCAAGATGGCCCGCATGTTCGCCAGCCGAAACGGTTGCGCGATACAGTGTTGGAAAGGCATAGGAAAAATCATTTAATGCATTGGCTAAACTGTGCCCTTCAAGAACCTTGCTGCGAATATCCAAAATCATGGATTTAATGCGTTTTTTTTCTGTTTGCTCTGAGGTGGCTTTTAGCGCTTCTTCAATAGGGAGACCGGCACCGATTAATGTAGCTAATTGGCGAGTTAATAATGCAAGGTCTGCTGTGCTGATTGAGCGCTGAAAAAGTTGTGAAAAATTCGCATTCGTTTTTTTAGCTGAGGTCACTTCTACAGAAAGTGGCATCCAGTTTTTTTCACGCAATTGTTGGCGTACTTGGCGAGGACTATCTGCCTCTAAAACGCCTTTTTTCTGCTTGCCCTTGTCATTTAGAGCCACATATTCGAATGCTGCCATAACTTACAACCACCTACGCCTTAGATACTCGTAAGACTTCTTCGAGAGTGGTTTCACCCTTGAGAACCTTATGTAGCCCGTCTTGCTGGATACTTTTACATTGTGTGCGAGCATATTGTTCCATCGCTAACTCCCCTTCTTCGTTGTGAATTAGGGTTTTAAGCTGCTCATCTATTTCGATTATTTCATAAATACCATGTCGGCCTTTATATCCGGTGCCATTGCATTCGCTACAGCCTTTAGCGTGATATAAAACCAGTTTTTCATCGGCTGGAATATCGAATAATGCTCTTTCTGCGTCATCAGCGTGGTACGGTGCTCGACATTCAGGGCACAAGGTTCTAACTAATCTTTGTGCCACAACACCCACTAAACTGGATGCTAATAAAAACGGCTCGATTCCCATATCTTGTAATCGAGTTACGGCACCTACCGCGGTATTTGTGTGCAAAGTTGAAAGCACCATGTGGCCGGTTAATGATGCTTGTACCGCAATTTCAACCGTTTCTTTGTCTCGTATTTCACCAATCATTACCACGTCTGGGTCTTGACGTAATATGGCCCTTAATCCACGAGCAAACGTCATGTCTACCTTAGTATTCACCTGGGTTTGGCCAATACCTTGTAAGCTGTATTCAATAGGGTCTTCGACCGTCAGAATGTTTCTTGTGCGGTCATTTAATTCGCTGATAGATGCGTAAAGCGTGGTGGTTTTACCAGAACCTGTGGGGCCTGTTACCAATATAATTCCGTGGGGTTTGTACACGATGGACTTAAGGCTGCCTAAGTTGTCTGGAGACATGCCTAGGTGATTTAAATCTAATCGCCCTGCTTGTTTGTCGAGCAGTCGCATTACAACTCGTTCGCCATGGCTAGAAGGCATGGTGGACACACGGACATCCACTTCACGCCCTGCTACACGTAAGGCTATTCGACCATCTTGAGGCACACGTTTTTCAGCAATATCTAACTTAGACATAACCTTTATACGGCTAACTAATAAAGGTGCTAGGGCGCGTTTTGGTTCTAGTACTTCTTGGAGTACCCCGTCGACACGGGAGCGAACCACTAATCTTTTTTCGAATGTTTCAATATGAATATCAGAAGCGTTACGCTTTACCGCGTCAGTAAGGATGCCGTTGATTAGGCGAATGATCGGAGCATCATCCTCTTGTTCAAGAAGGTCTTCTGTTTCTTGAATGCTGTCGGCAAGACTGGCGAGATCCATGTCATCACCTAGCTCCTCCATTGTTTCGCGACTGTCCGCACCTTGCTGATAAATACGAGCAAGCTGGGTATTGAAGTCGTCGTCGGATACGGGCTCTAGAGTGACGTTTTCACCTAGTACGCGTAAGCATTCCTGGATAGCGCTCATGCTGGCATCATCTTTGTGCCATAACAGTAATTGCTGATCGTTCTTTTCAGCTGCTACGCCATGTCGTTTGGCAAAGCCGTAAGGCAGGCGCTGGTATTCTTCTTGGTCTATGGATTCCACAGGGAAATCGCTTCCGTTATTTTTAGAGCGTTCAAGTGTAACTGGCAATCATGTGTTTTTAAAACAATTCACTCACAATAACGGCGTAATGCGACGTTTTTATGAATATTTTCAATAAGTTAAGGTTTTCAGGCACAAAAAAGCCCAGCATATAGCTGGGCTTTTTTTAATTAGAGGGGAAAGCTTATAGCTTGCCTTCTAATTCAGGTACTGCTTCAAACAAGTCTGCAACTAAACCGTAGTCAGCAACTTGGAAGATTGGAGCTTCTTCGTCTTTGTTGATAGCAACAATAACTTTAGAGTCCTTCATACCTGCTAGATGCTGGATAGCACCAGAGATACCTACTGCAACGTACAGGTTAGGTGCAACGATTTTACCCGTTTGGCCAACTTGCATGTCGTTTGGTACGAAGCCAGCATCAACTGCAGCGCGTGATGCACCAACAGCAGCGCCTAACTTATCAGCTACTTTATATAGCATTTCAAAGTTTTCGCCGTTTTGCATGCCGCGACCACCAGAGATAACGATCTCAGCGCCAGCTAGTTCAGGACGATCAGATTTTGCTAGCTCTTCGCCAACAAAAGATGAAATGCCTTTATCAGCAACAGCAGCAACGTTTTCAACAGAAGCAGAACCACCTTCAGCAGCAACAGGGTCGAAACCAGTTGAGCGAACAGTGATTACTTTAACTGCATCGCTAGATTGGATCGTAGCGATAGCGTTACCAGCGTAAATTGGACGTGCAAACGTATCAGCAGATACAACTGCTGTGATTTCAGAAATCATGTTTACGTCTAAAAGAGCTGCAGTACGTGGCAAGAAATCTTTACCAGTTGTAGTAGCAGACGCTAGGATGTGGCTATAACCTTTACCAAGCTCAGCAGCTAGGTCACCCATCGCTTCAGCAAGCTGGTATTTGTAAGCTGCATCATCTGCAACTAGTACTTTTGCAACACCAGCAACTTTAGAAGCCGCTTCAGCAGCAGCTGCACAGCCTTCGCCAGCTACAAGTACGTCAACATCACCGCCGATAGCTTGTGCAGCAGCGATAGTGTTTAGAGTCGCTCCCTTTAGGGTAGCGTTATCGTGTTCAGCAACAACTAAAATACCCATTACAGCACCTTCGCTTCAGTTTTAAGTTTCTCAACCAGCTCGTCTACGCTGCCCACTTTAATACCAGCAGAACGCTCTGCAGGTGGATCTACTTTAACTAAAGTTTGAGTAGATTTGATCTCAACACCAAGATCCGCAGGAGCAACAACCTCAAGAGGCTTACGCTTAGCTTTCATGATGTTTGGAAGAGATGCGTAACGAGGTTCGTTCAAACGAAGATCGGTTGTTACGATTGCTGGTAGTTTAAGACCAACAGTACGTAAGCCGCCATCGATTTCACGAGTAACGTTTACAGTTTCGCCGTCAACAGCAACTTCAGAAGCGAATGTGCCCTGAGCCATACCAGTTAATGCACCAAGCATTTGGCCAGTTTGGTTGTTGTCGTTATCGATAGACTGTTTACCAAGAATAACCAATTGAGGCTCTTCTTTATCTACGATGGCTTTAAGAGCTTTAGCAACTGTAAGAGACTCTAACTTCTCTTCAGTTTCAACTAGGATGCCGCGATCAGCGCCTAGTGCAAGAGAAGTACGAATCTGCTCTTGGGCAACTTTAGGGCCAATAGAAACCACAACGATTTCAGTGGCAATGCCTTTTTCTTTTAAGCGAACCGCTTCTTCTACAGCGATTTCACAGAATGGATTCATGGCCATTTTGACGTTGGCTAGGTCAACATCAGAATTATCAGCCTTAACGCGCACTTTTACGTTGTAATCAATTACACGCTTAACAGCTACAAGAACCTTCATAGATTCTCCGTCAAGTAGAGTGGATAGGAAAATAAGTAGATAGACATAAAAGAAAGTAATTACACATCTAACCTACTTTTACGGCGCAACATACTGGACGTAAATGCGCACAAGGTCAAATGTATGCCGTTTAACGGCTGTAATTGCTTATTTTTTAAGCGGTTTCTACTCGGTTAACATTTGTAACCCGAATTCTATTCAAACGCGCGTTTGAATGCTAGTCTGAATACAGGGATAATACCTATTAATATCTTGTGAGTATCAAGTGTAGCTTGGTTTTGAAGAATATTTAGGTTTGGTTATAAGCAATCAAATCAGTATACTACGCCCCCTAATTTGGCTAGTTTGACCTAGAATTTATAAACAGCTCATCAAAAAGAGCTGAAGCTATTAGTATTGAGGAGAGTTCAATGGAACGCGAAGCGATGGAATACGACGTCGTCATTATTGGCGGCGGACCGGCTGGCTTATCAAGTGCCATTCGATTGATGCAACTTGCTGAAGAAAAAGGCCAAGAATTAAGCGTGTGCCTTGTAGAAAAAGGCTCAGAAGTCGGCGCACACACTTTATCTGGTGCTGTAATCGAAGACCGCGCCCTTTTAGAACTATTCCCGAACTACAAAGAAATGGGTGCTCCACTTAACACCCCTGTAGCGAAAGATGAAGTTCACATGCTACTAAGCCCTGAAAAAGGCTTTCAAACTCCAAACTGGATGATTCCTAAGCCAATGCACAACGAAGGCAACTACATCGTTAGCCTTGGTAACGTTGTTCGCTGGTTAGGCGAGCAAGCTGAAGCAATTGGTGTAGAAATCTACCCTGGTTTCTCAGCGGCTGAATACATCGTAGAAGACGGTGTTGTTAAAGGCATCATCACTGGTGATATGGGCGTTGCTGAAGACGGTAGCGAAAAAGACAGCTACATGCCTGGTATGGAGCTTCGCGGTAAGTACACTATCTTCGCTGAAGGTTGTCGTGGCCACTTAGGCAAGCAGTTGATGTCTGAGTTCAAGCTAGACGAAGGCAAAGACCCTCAACATTACGGCATCGGTATTAAAGAGCTTTGGGACATCGATCCTGCTAAACACCAAGAAGGCCTTGTTGTTCATGGTGCTGGCTGGCCTTTATCAGAGTCTGACTCTTCAGGTGGTTTCTTCCTATACCACACAGAAAACAACCAAGTGGTTGTTGGTCTTATTACTGACCTATCTTATTCAAACCCGCATGTTAGCCCGTTCGATGAATTTCAGCGTTTGAAGCATCACCCTGTATTGAAACAGCATCTTGAAGGCGGCAAGCGTGTATCTTACGGTGCTCGCGCCATCACTAAGGGCGGCCTTAACTGCCTACCTAAAATGACATTCCCTGGTGGTTTAGTTGTAGGTTGTGATGCTGGTACTTTGAACTTCGCTAAGATCAAGGGCACCCACACTGCTATGAAGAGCGGCATGATTGCAGCTGAGCAAGTTATCACTGCTATTGAAGCTGGTCGCGCTAACGATGAGATCACTGAATACACTGAAGCATTTAACGCTTCTTGGGTTTATGAAGAGCTACACCGCAGCCGTAACTTTGGTCCTGCTATGCATAAATTCGGCATGTGGATGGGTGGTACGGTTAACTTTATTGACCAAAACATCTTCCCTCTACCGTTCACAATGCACGACACCGTGCCTGATCATGAAACATTGAAGCCAGCAGCTGAATGTAAAAAGATTGATTACCCTAAACCTGACGGCGTTCTAAGCTTTGCTAAGTTAGACTCAGTGTTTATTGGTAACGTGAACCACGCTGAAGATCAGCCGTGTCACTTGAAACTGAAGGATGCCAGCATTCCTTTAGCTAAAAACCTACCGTTATACGATGAACCTGCGCAGCGTTACTGCCCTGCCGGTGTTTATGAGATTCTTGAAGATGAAGCAGGCGAACAACGCTTCCAAATCAACTCTCAAAACTGCGTACATTGTAAAACATGTGATATTAAAGACCCTGCCCAAAACATCACCTGGGTAACTCCAGAAGGTGCTGGCGGTCCAAACTATCCAAACATGTAATATTTGCTTTTAGCATATAGCGCATAAAAAAAGGGACTCAATGAGTCCCTTTTTTGTGGCTTTAAATTATTTAGTTATAGATGATAGCCAAAAGCAAACTGTTCAATATTTGTTCCGCGTGGAACATATCAACTATTTTAAGCTAGCTTAAACCAATCGCCACCACTCTCAACTTGGTAAGTGCCGTCTTTTTCTAAGGCCTCTTCCGCAAGCTGGTAGTAGACATTACGATTTAATTTGGCCATCAAACCATGGCGCACCTCTATCTGTGGTATCTCAACGCCATCTAAAACTAAAGGGTGCTCCGAGCCCAACTCCACTTCATCCCCTGTATTTGTGATAAAGCGAATAACAGGCTTACCTTGGTCTTTATTGATATCTGCAAGCACCACTTCGAAAGGTGTGTCCTCAACTTCAATTTGCCACTTTTCAACTGGCGTCACCAAAAAGAACTCATCTCCCTCGCGCTTTAAAATTGTACTGAAAATACGCACCAGTTTTTCGCGCTTAATTTCATCACCCTCATGAAACCAGCGGTAATCTTTTTTGATGACGATATCAATCTTGCCACTTAACTCGGGCGCCCAGTCTTGCACCGGAGGCAGCTGAGCCTTCATATCTGAGAATTTACCCAGTTGTGTACTAAGACTTGAGATATCCATTACAAACCTCGCTGCCACTCTTGGCGTAATCGAATCTGATCTGGTTTATACAGCGCAGTATCGATTTGCTCTACTAGCGCAGCCTTATCTTTACCTAATTCACCTTTCAAAGGCAGGTAGTTGCTGGCGTGATCACTGCGGTAGACTGTATTTGTTAACTCTAAGTTTGAAATAAAATGCTTCAATTCTAAAAACAAGCCAGTTTGATCCATCAAGCTCCAGTCTTCACTAAATCCAGCTTTCAATCTCTCCTCCCCTAATGGAAAACTCACAACAAGAGTTGAGAGAAATTCAGGTTGGCATTCATTCATTAGCTTGGCGCTATTAAGTGCGTGCTGCTCTGATAACTTAGGCCCGCCCAGTCCATTTAAAATCATTACTGAGCTTTTGATACCCGCCGCTTTAATTTTTAACAAAGCGTCTTTTTGGCTTTCATAGGTCTCGCCTTTATTTACAGCAGCAAGCACCTCGTCATCACCAGATTCACAACCCACATAAAGAATATCAAGACCTAAGTCCTTCAGTTGCTTTAAATCCTCAACTGACTTTTTATTTAGATTCCTAGGTAAGCAGTAGCTAGAGACCCTTTTGACCCAAGGCATGTGTTCTTTTATTTGCTCAAGCAAAGCAATTAAGCGTCTCATTGGCAGCACCATGGCATCGCCATCGGCTAAAAAGACTTTTTCAAAAGGCATGCGGCTTGCTGCCGCTTGTTTGATATCCGCTAAAATTTCATCTTCTTTGCGGGCTCTAAACTTCTTTTGATCCTGTGTGTACATCTCGCAAAAGGTACAGTTATTCCAAGAGCAGCCGTTTGTGACCTGCAAAATAAGCGAGCGCCCTTCACTTGGGGGACGAAATACCGGTTCAATATAAGACAGCATGGAAATTACCTATTAATCATTAAGGTTATTTTCTCACGATAAGGCCAACTCGCCAAACCCATCTATACTAAATCTCAAAGGACGAGGTTTTTTTATGGATTCCAGCGATATCAAACTCCCCCCACGCCCCGAGCTACTATTAAGCCTAAGGGAATTAGGCAATGACGTTAACGCGGTAGGCAAAAAAATTGCCGATGACGAAGAGCTAGCGAAGGAAGTTCTGAGTACCATTAACGCCCCGTACTTTAATCTCGTACGTAAAATTAAAAGCACCGAAGAAGCAGCTCGCATGCTTGGCATAGATCGAGTGATTAATTTAACCACCGGCCGATTACTCAGAGGCCATTTATTCCCTAAAGATAGCAAGCTGCTGAACGACCTCTGGGCATTAAACCTACGCACAGCCGTACTTGGCGTGATCATCGGTAAAGAGCTTGATATAGGTGCTAGTGATGAAATATATACAATGGGATTATTTCAGAATGCCGGCATGGCCTTACTGCAAAATGCAGATAAAAGTTATTTAAACTTAATTCGTGCAGCTTACCTTTCTGAGGTTGGCAAAATCACCGCTGCAGAAGAAGATCAGCTAGGCCAATCCCATGCACGATTAGGGGCTAAAATGGCTCAAGAATGGGGCCTACCCGGGCATATCGTAAACTGTATCCACAAACATCACAGTCCAGATGAAATTACAGCTCAGCTTGAGAAAGACAACGACACCTCTGAGCTTCTACTCATACTCAAACTGTCCGAGTACATAGGCCGTTTACCTGGTTATTTGGCTAAATCCCATGAGAACTATGAATGGGCCCACCTACAAGACCCGATTTTAGACAAGCTTGAGCTTACCGAAGGGATGTTCAAACGCTTTGAGCATACTATCAAAAAGAAAATGGCTGAAATTAAAGGCTGAGCCCAAAGACTCAAAATGATAGAATCGCCCGTTCGTTTTATGGGGGATATATGGGTCAATTTTTCCAAGGGCAGCGCTTTGTCAGTCTTGCCGAGCCAGAATTAGGCTTAGGCGTTGTCAGCGAAAGCGCTAATCGCCGCATTACCATGTTTTTCCCTCTTACAGAAAGCGAACGCCTGTATTCCATGCAGAGCACACCCCTGATTCGATGTCTGTTTGATCTGGGTGATAGCATCAAGCTGATTGATCAATCCATTATTTCCATTGTTTCGCGCCAAGAGAAATCCGGTCTTTATTATTACGAAGACGGTGAAGGCAATGAGTACTGCGAAACAGATATAGCATCTGATCAAGGTAAAGTATCGCCATTAGATCGACTACAGTCCGGTCAGATAGGCAGCTTCAAATGGTCAAACATCTATCAAAAACTGCTAACAGCACACACCGAACAGCAAGGTTTAAGAAGCCATGGCTTCGTTGGCCCAAAAGTTAACTTAATTCCACACCAGTACGATGTTGCTCAGCAAATCCTACAAATGCCACTTCCAAGAGCCTTGCTCGCAGATGAAGTAGGTTTAGGTAAAACCATTGAAGCTGGCCTAGTAATACATCAGCTGATGAACAGTGGCCGCGCCCAAAGAATTTTAATTTGCGTGCCTGCATCACTGGTAAACCAATGGCTTGTGGAAATGAAGCGCAAATTCAATTTGGATTGCACACTAATAGATGATGAGTTTTGCGCCGAGCAGCAAGGTGATAATCCGTTTAACCAAGTTCAAGTGGCCCTTTGCAATTTCGACTGGCTTTCAAATAGCCAGTACTTAGAGCAAGCACAAAATACGCAATGGGATATGTTTGTAGTTGATGAAAGCCATCGACTTCAATGGCAAAGCCAAGCTTATCAAACCGCCCTTGCCATATCCCAGGTAAGCCAAGGGGTATTATTGCTGACCGCAACGCCAGAACAGCTAGGGGTTGAAAGCCACTTTGCCCGCTTACATTTATTGGACCCTATTCGTTTTGCCAACCTAGATGATTTTTTAATCGAAGAGAGGCAATACGGATTGGTCAGTGAAATTGTCGATATCATTGAAAGCCAAGGCTTAGTAGCGGCCATCGAAGACATCAGACAATTAGGTGATGAAAGATTGATGGCGCTTGCCGAGCAAACCATTGCCGACGACAGTGATGAGCAAAAATTTGTAGACTGGATGGCAGATCGCTACGGAACTGGGCGCATGGTCTATCGAAATACTCGTCGTACCATTGCTGGCTTCCCTACTCGTCACAGTGAGTTTTACCACCTAAAAGATCAAACTAATTTAGAATGGCTAATCTCTTGGCTGCCTAGTATTGGCGATAAAAAAGTTCTGATAATTTGCCATGCAGCAGAAGACGCTCAACTAGTAAGTGAACAGATAAATTTGCATGCAGGTATTAAAAGCGGTGCATTTCACGAGCACTACAGTCTTATCGAGCGCGATCAAATTGCAGCTCAATTTACTGAAGACGAAGGCTTGCAGGTTTTGGTGTGCAGTGAAATTGGTGGCGAAGGCCGAAATTTCCAGCATGCTCAAAATCTTGTTTTATTTGATTTGCCTAACCACCCTGATCTTGTGGATCAACGAATTGGCCGGCTAGATAGAATTGGGCAAGGTAGCGATATCTATATTCACATTCCGGTTCAATCAAAAACACCGTCATCACGCCTAGCTGCTTTATATCATCATGGCTTTGACATGTTTGCACAACCTAACCCAGCTGCATCGCCAATATTTGAAGCCTATTCAATTGAAATAGATGAAATGCTTGAATCCGGACAAGAAGCTGAAGCTGTGATTATGCAGTGTCAGCAAGCTAGTCATCAGCTATTAGCAGAAATAGAACAGGGTCGTGACCGCTTATTGGAGCAGCACTCTTTTTCTGCAGACCGAGTGGACTCATTAATCGAGAGCATCCACAAAGCGGACAATGAAAAACAAAATCTGCAAAACTTAATATTACATGTTTTTGATAACGGCCACATTGAAACCGAAAGTGCTGGTGCGGGTAATATTATTGTTAGCCCACAAGAGAACTGCCCTTTTTCTTTTATAAATAATCTAAGAGATGAAAAAGCCACCATTACATTTGACCGTAACCAAGCAACGGCAAGAGAAGACTTAGAATTTATCTCATGGGATCACCCATGGATAAAAGGCATTGTTGACGACCTAGAGGCTTCCGGAGATGCATTTACGTCATGCGCTCTATTTAATGATTCTCAATTTAAAAATGGCCAAATCTTTGTTGAGGCCACATATCAAATTAAATCTGAAGGCCCTGGCCGTCTTGAACTAAACCGCTATTTAGCCCCACAAACCCGTCACTATGTAATTAGTGATGAACTCAAAAGTGTATCTAAGTTAATCGATTTGAATCAGATGAAGTCTGACTATGAAAAAATCGGTAAAGATATGGCACGCGAGCTAATAGAAATGAAATGGAACGAGATAAGTAGTGCTGTTTCTTTATCAGAAAAGCTTGCGGCTCATACTTCAAAAGATGATATTCAAGCCTCTGTACAGACGCTGCTATCCCAAACTCAGCAAGAACTTGCTCGGTATCAGTCACTAGAGATTACCCCTGGCACCTATCAGCTGGAAATTGATGCATTAAAAGACAGAGCAAAACAAGCATCAGAGTTCTTGCAAAATACCAAACCAAAACTCATGTCGTTAACCATTTGGGTTAACTTCCACCAATAAAAAAAGGCCCCTAGGGGCCTTTTTTTATTTTCCATATAAACCAGATGAATTAACTAGGCATAGTCAGCGGTTTTTCAGAAACGATAACGCCGTTATTATCAGCATAGATAAAATTGCCAGGGTTGATTTGAACGCCTGCAAATTTAACCGGCACATTCATTTCACCAATGCCTTTTTTTTCTGTTTTTCTAGGGTTGATGGCCAACGCCTGTACACCTAAATTAGTTTCCATGATGATATCAATATCACGAATGCACCCATAAACGATGATGCCTTCCCAGCCATTTTTAGCCGCTTTTTCAGCTAACATATCGCCAAGCAATGCATTACGCATACTGCCGCCACCATCCACAACCATTACTTTACCTTTACCGGGCTCGTCAACTTGGGACTTAACCAATGAGTTATCTTCATGGCATTTTATAGTAACAACTTCACCGCCAAATGATTCACGGCCGCCATAGTTGTTAAATATTGGCTCTAGCACTTCAACTTCAGGGTATTCATCACAAAGATCTGGGGTTACATAGTTGCTCATTTTTATCTCCTACTACTTGATCGTATTGATCCATTGAATAACTTTTGGCCATACTTCTTGCTGTGCAGCATCACTGGCCACCATATTGCTATGATTAAAGTTCTGGGAAAAGCCATTATCTTTCGCCAGTAAATAAAAAGTTTTATCACCGGCGTATCCGTTCATCAGTTTTTTGCAGTGTTTTGCCGGGTCACCTTTATCATTTTTAGCCGCGATAGCTAAAACCGGCGGTGATAACTTACTCAAAGACTGCCAGAATGATTTACCCGATTTAGACTTCCAGCCCGTAAAAATACCCGCCCAGCGTACAAACTCTTTTGCAATACCGACAGGTTCAAATTCCACACCTAAATGCTTCGCTTGAATGCGCTTTTTAGTGAGCAGGGAAATTTTTGAAACCAGTCTAGAGAAAGGCAATCGTAATAAAATTGGGAAGCGGCTAACTTGAGAGCCAAACAATATGACTCCTGAAATGTCATCTGGCTTTAGGCTCTCAGCTGCAATGGCAGTAGATATGCAAACCCCACCAGAAGAGTGCCCACACCAAATAGGTGACTGCTTAGATTGCTCAAGTACAAATGCATTTACCGCAGGTAAATCGAAGTTTGCATAGGTTTCTAAATTATTTTGTTCGTATTGGTCGTTAAAAGGGCTATCACCATGCCCTCGTAACTCTAACATCCAAGGGTCGAAACCGGCTTCCAATAAGGCACTGGCGAACCCTTTACCTGTAACAGAAAGCCAGACCCCTCTATTGGAAAAACTACCATGCACAAGAACCACAGGCTTGCCGCGGTTTTCATTATTGCCTTCATATTTCCCTAAGCGTGTCAGTGCAATTTGCACACTTGAATCATCACTGTTATTTGGTTTTAGCAAATATGTATCTTCAATGAACTTCTGTGCAACCACATCAGCACGCATCAAAGCCACAGGGAATAAATCACTACTGCTTTTCATATGATTACTCAGATTTATCCGCTAAATAGAACCAGGTATCCAGAACTGAATCAGGGTTAAGAGAAACATTATCAATGCCCTTTTCCATTAACCACTTAGCAAAATCAGGGTGATCACTAGGACCTTGCCCACATATGCCAACGTATTTATTTTGCTTTTTACAGGCATCAATCGCCATACTCATTAACATTTGTATGGCGCTGTTACGCTCATCAAACAAGTGAGCAATAACCCCTGAATCTCGATCTAAACCTAACGTTAATTGAGTCAAATCGTTCGAGCCAATAGAGTAGCCATCAAAGTATTCTAAAAACTGCTCAGCCAGTAATGCGTTGGCTGGCAACTCGCACATCATAATGATTCGCAAGCCATTCTCACCGCGCTTTAAACCATTCTCAGCAAGCAGGTCTACCACCTGCTTGGCTTCGCCTACTGTGCGAACAAAAGGCACCATTAACTCTACATTTGAGAAACCCATGTCTTCGCGAACTTTTTTAATGGCTCGGCATTCAAGTTCAAAACAATCACGAAAAGATTTACTGATATAGCGAGCAGCGCCACGGAAGCCCAGCATTGGGTTTTCTTCTTCCGGTTCGTACAGTCGGCCACCGATTAAGTTAGCGTACTCATTGGATTTAAAGTCGGAAAGTCGAACGATGACCTTTTTAGGGTGAAAAGCTGCAGCCAGCGTACTAATACCCTCTACTAGTTTTTCAACGTAAAACTCTACAGGGTTTTCATAACCAGCAATGCGACGTTTAACAGGAGCCATTAATTCTGGTGGGATATCAGGATAATTCAATAGCGCTTTAGGGTGTACACCAATCATCCTATTTATAATAAATTCAAGTCGAGCCAATCCTACACCAGCATTAGGCAATGCTTGAAAATCAAATGCTCGATCTGGATTACCCACATTCATCATTATCTTGAATGGTAGGTCGGGCATATTTCCAACAGAGTTGGTTTTATGCTCAAAGCTTAAGGCGCCATCATAAATATAACCGGTGTCACCTTCGGCACAGGATACTGTTATCTCTTGCTCATCGCGTAAGACGTCAGTGGCATCAGCGCAACCCACTACCGCTGGAATGCCTAGCTCACGGGCAATGATCGCCGCATGGCAAGTTCGACCGCCACGATTTGTAACAATTGCACTGGCCTTCTTCATGATCGGCTCCCAGTCTGGGTCCGTCATGTCTGCTACCAATACATCACCTTCATTGATGCGGTCCATTTCTCGAGCGTGATCAAGAATCTTAACGGGACCTTTACCAATTTTGTGGCCGACGCTTCGCCCTTCACAAAGCACCTTACCTGTCTCTTTTAAGATAAAACGCTCCATGACATTTTTACTGCCACGGCTTTTCACTGTTTCAGGGCGAGCCTGAACGATGTAAATTTCACCTGTTAAGCCGTCTTTTGCCCACTCAATATCCATTGGGCATTTGTAATGCTCTTCAATAAGAAGTGCCTGCTGGGCAAGATTATTAATGTCATTATCAGTGATACTGAATTGAAGGCGCTCATCTCTATCAACACGAACAGTTTCAACTGTTTCTTCGCTACCTGCTTCGGCGTAGATCATTTTGCAAGCTTTAGCGCCTAAATTACGGCGTAATATAGCTGGTCGGTTTTGCTTTAAAGAAGGTTTGTATACGTAAAATTCATCTGGATTGACCGCGCCCTGAACGATTGTCTCGCCTAAGCCATAGGCACTTGTAATAAATACAACCTGATCAAAGCCTGATTCGGTATCAAGGCTAAACATAACACCTGATGAACCCAGGTCACTGCGCACCATCAGCTGAATGCCAACAGAAAGTGCTACGTTATGATGTTCATAACCTTGATGCACCCGATAACTGATGGCTCTGTCATTGTAGAGTGATGCATACACCTGCTTAACGGCGAATAAAATATCATCCTCACCTGTTACGTTTAGCATTGTCTCTTGTTGACCAGCAAAAGATGCATCAGGTAAGTCCTCGGCAGTCGCTGAAGAACGAACAGCCACAGAAATTACATTATGAGACTCACCAAGACGCTTAAGCTCCTGCTTAATATCTTGTACTAAGTCATCTGGCAAAACTGCATCGATGATTGATTGGCGGATAGTGTCGCCTGCTTTACTTAATGCATCTAAATCATCAACATTTAAATTGGTTAGCGTTTCATTGATACTTGCTTTTAAATTGTTGCTGATCAAAAAGCGCTCGAACGCTTCGGCCGTAGTCGCAAAGCCAGGAGGAACAGTGATACCCGCATCAGAGAGATTGCTTATCATCTCACCTAGGGACGCATTTTTACCACCAACTTGCTCAATATCACTCAAGCCTAATTTTTCAAAGCCAATTACGTTAATACTCAAGATGCCCTCTACAACCTAGTGTCGAATCGTTGGATATAGTACTCTAATTCTAGCGAGTATTCACAGGTTGTTATGTTCATGAAACGCCAAGCTTTTTTTATTTCCGATGGCACCGGTATCACAGCTGAGACTTTAGGTCACAGTCTGCTAGCTCAATTCGAAAGTATCGAGTTTGAGCAAACCACACTCCCTTATATCGATACAGAGGAAAAGGCGCTGGAGGTCGTACAAAAATTAAACGACCTTGAAAAAACCACCGGAGCCAAACCCATAGTATTCGACACTATTGTGAATCAAGATATTCGTAACTTATTTACAAAAGCCAATACATTCAAAGTCGATATTTTTGCAACATTTCTTGCACCACTAGAAAAAGAGCTTGAAATGGGCTCTTCTTATTCTGTTGGTAAATCTCACGCCGGCGGGGACAATGAAAGCTATAAAGCCAGAATAGATGCGGTGAATTTTGCACTGGATAATGATGATGGCAGTAAAATAAAGCATTACGATCAAGCTGATATCATTTTGGTAGGCGTATCTCGATCGGGAAAAACTCCGACTTGTTTATATCTTGCCCTGCAATTTGGGATCAAAGCTGCAAATTACCCTCTCACAGAAGAAGATCTTGGCAATATGATGCTGCCAAATGCACTCAAACCCTTTAAAAAGAAACTGTTTGGCTTAACCATTGATCCTGAACGTCTCTCAGCTATTCGTAATGAGCGTAAAGCAAATAGCCGTTACGCTTCATTGAATCAATGCTATTACGAAATAGAAGAAGTGGAAATGCTTTATAGGCAGGAACAAATTGAGTTTTTAAGCACTACTGACCTGTCTGTTGAGGAAATATCTACACGCATAATGTTACATGCAGAATTAAACAGAAAAATGTAACTCTTAATTTAAGCTGATCAGCTCGAAACTGATTCTGCCGAGGTTTGTCAGTTTGATTATTTTTTCATCAAGCTGTAAGGCCTCAGTTAATGTGCTTGTGTAAATTAACAAGTATTGGGCGTCGCCAGGGATATTTAAACTGCCTGACATATAGCCGTAACTATGCCAGCTTTCTGGAAAGTAATATTCAAATGGAATCACATCATCAGATACATTATCAAAGCCCTCTGATAAAAACACCATTTGCGGCACACTGATGCTATCGGCTTTTATATAGCTTTTTAGTCCCAATCTAGAATTCTTAGGGATATCTGTTAAATCTACTAATACAAAATCACGCTCTAACTTCTCGTTAAAGTTGTATATTTGACGTAAATTAACCTCATTACCTATCACCTTATCCCAAGGTAAATAATCACCCGTCCGGAACGAAGCGTATGAGCCAGATGAGGTGGCGTTTAATGCAACTTTAGCCTCTGTAATCTCATTTGACTCATTGCTCACTGAAGTTTCGACAACCCTTTGCTGTCCATCTTCTTGCCATGCAAAAAGCTTACTGTCATTTAACCGAGCTTGAACCTGCTCTTCAGTTTCAAATTCACCAAGGTTAAAGTCATTACTCTTTTTTTGGGTCGATTTTTTTGGATTGTTTTTAGTAGATGCTGGAGCCTTTACAGTTCGTACCTGCCCTCTTTCATCCACCCAGGTATAAAACCCATCCTCTTTAGAAGGGTTAGACAAACAAGCAACCAGCGAAAGAACTAATGGTAGAAGAAGAAGGTTTTTCATCTAAAACTTAGTTCTGAAGGTAATGCCAGCTGCAGCAACAGAAAGTTTAGTACGCACATCAAGACCTGGATACGGGTTAGATACTACGCATGTTAAACAATCTTTATTTAATGCTTCGCTTGGCTCGGAGGCCAATATTTCTTCCTCACTTTTCATGAATGAAAGTGATACATCAACATCAGTTTCTAAGTCCCAGCGATAGCCAAAACCAATGGCGTATAAAGGCGCAAAACCAAGTGGTGCCATTACATTGCGTTTATCATTAGGGATCGATGTTTGTCTCGGCTCATAACCAATACGTGCTTTTAAACGCGTACTTAATTGGTATTCCATGCCAAAGCCAAAACTCCAAACACTTTTATAATTCATGTATTGACGCAGCGAGGTAGCAGTAACCTCAGTTGGTGCTAAAATTTTTGCAGCATTCAAGAAATCTAGTTGGCGATCAAATTCAAAGAATAGCGAATCCCATTCATCGTAATCCGTCCAACCCGCATCAACATTGAATTGAAGCTTGTCAAAAAAGCGGAATTTGAAACCCGTTTGGAAGTGTTGAGGATAAGTAAATTCCATATTTACAAAACCAGTTTCCTTGCTCACACCTGTCGGCAACTGAAACATAGCACCTATAATTGCTCCAAATAAAGAAGACCTAAAGCCACTAAAAAAGCCAGAAAAGTCGCGACTGTAATCCATTTCGAATTCGCCACTCAGCTGATCTTTAGCTTCACTTTGATAGGACATGCCCCATGCAAACCAATCGTTAGGTTCCCATAACATTCCTAGGTTATATGAAAGAGACATTGAGTTTTCAAGGGTCATACTCAATGTACCAATATCTTTATATGGCCCTACTCGCCCACCACATAGGGATATAAAAGGAACCAGCGGATCATCACCACCACCGCCTTCTTCACAACCAAAAGCATCCTGCAGCATTTCAGTTACAGCCATTAATATATTTACAGCTCGAGCATCCTGCTCAATCGCCAATGCTTGGTGAGATAGTAAAAAACCAGCACCCAGTGACAATTCATCATTTACTTTGTAGCCGAATGACGGTGATAAATAAGTCATGCGCTGCATTGCAAGATTCTTAGCTTGATAGCGACCAGGGTCGTCCGGCTCCTCTTTAGCAAAACCTGCAACCATCGGCATATAGGTGGCAGTCGCAAAAGTAAATTTAGAGCCCGGAGGCTTTATGGAAATACCGGCAGATGGCAAAGCTAAAACAGGAAGGTGCAATGGAAATATGCCAACACCAGGAATAAATGCAGCTGCTATCGGATGGGAAGTTTGACCTACTGCCGGATCTTCAGAGAAATCTAATAGTTCGTCACTGCCGTCATAACCTTCAGGCAAGTTGAACGTAGCCTCTGATTTAAGAATAACGTTCATCAGAGTAACGCTCAGTTGACGTCCTTCTAATCGAGTTAGGCCTGCTGGATTATAGTGAATAGAAGCAATACCAGGCGGATCTGCTGTCACCGCATTACCCATAGATAAAGCTTTAGGGTCTAACAACATTGACTGCCCAAGCTGGGCATGAACATGCTGAACACAGAATAACGCCAATACAGCTGTAATAAGTATCTTCATTTGGCTTCAACCTTTAAATCATGAAGATGACTTGGCTTTTAAGCCATTCACGTCGATCGGCATAGAGAGGGAAAGTAAAATATCTGGAGCATCATCAGTTAAGCCGAAACCTACACCAACATTGGTAATGGTTTTGGGAGAAACTCGAATACCTAAACTTGTATTAAACACCCCTGACATAGAGGCATTACTTTGGGCTTCTGTGAACGTGCCACTACTATTTCTGAATTTGTACTTCGCTTTATCTGTATAACTTGCTTGAAAGGAGGTGCTAAGCGATACATCGTAAGATAATGAATATGCAAAACCACCTGAAAACGAAACAGACAACCCAGGCTTAACTTCCATTAAAAGTGCGCCATTACTTGGTTGATTAACGTCTTTTTCGGGAATTGCATAAGTAACGCTGCCTGAACCAAACAGCATTACAGGGTCCACTACTTTAGAAAGAGAAAGACCGCTAGATATGGAATAATAACCACTACCTGTTGAAAGTCGCTTACCTGAAACGGATTTGAACGGGCTATCACCTGTTTTAGTTTTAAAAGAACCCGTGTAGGTTTTTGTGATCTCACCTGGTACATACGCATAAGGCTGCCAGCGAGCACTTAATGATACATCCCCCATCCCTGATCCACTCAAAGTATCAACAGAGTCATATTTTAATATTAAAGGTAAAGTCACACCAAGAGTCAGATTGTTTTTGTACCCGTAGTCATAACTAAAGTTATTGGAAATAGAATGCACAGACGATGGACTAACATCAAACGCTCTTACTGTTCCGTTATCAATATCAACATTAATTCGCTGGTCTGCTGCATAACTATAACTCATGTTATAGCCAAGCGATGTCTCACCCTTCTTCATTAAAGAATAATTATTTTCAGTAGCCTCAAACACTTCTTCAAGGCTTTTTTCTTGAGTGGCATCTCCATCATTTTGCGAAAGCGCATCTCGAGCGGCACCTACATCTGCAAATGACTGAAAGCTGTAGAGCGCCATCAAAGCGCATGTAAATCTAAAAAACACTAGACCACCATTTATTTTTATTATTTTCGTTTAAAGCGAATATGCTTGCGTTGCGTCACTGGACTACTAATGGTTTCAGCCTTGTCCGCGTCATAAGTCGCTGACCCTGCCTGAATTAAAACCCCATCTTCATCGTAATACGCATCATTTTTACTTCTAGAAACTGCGTTGTAAAACTCGTTCGGTAGACCCATATGATCCGTAGGGAATACATCTCTAAAGTCTCGGTACGCCGTTTGAGTAAATGTTCTTTCGTCTATAATCCTTAAATCTTCATCTCTAATTTCTAAGCCACCTACAGGTTTATGACCATTAGGAAAAACAATGAAAAGTACATTTCGATCCCAAATTTCCATAAATCGAGAGAGCGTAAAACTAATATTACCAAGAGAAGGATCTGCTACAAAAACCCTGTTGTTTTTAACCCCTCGAACAACCACAAAATGCTTAAAACCCGCATATTCAATAGGTGCAATTGCTGGGTGATCAAGCTTTATTAAATCTTCTTCTGCCGCTCTAAAGCCACCTGATGGATGACCCAAAGCCGTTACAAGGCGCTTCATATCCAAAAGCGAGAAACCTCGACGAGCCACAATTTTTTCTGTATCACCAAATTGAAGCAAGCCTTCCATTACTTGTCGTTCTTGGAAGTTTCGACCCAAATAGAAATCAAGCAGTGTGGTTAATGCCGCTGAACCACAGCTATAGTCATAGGCTTGACGAACAACATTATTGAATTTGAAACTTGCCAAAGGCTCAATGGTTTCTGTATGTCTACTTACAGTGTTTTGGTAACCAGTCTGAAAGTGAACCACACCTTTTGGCTGGGCTTCTACTTCGAGAAACTCAGTAAGCATGTTATATGCAATTGCAGACGCCAAAAGAAAAACAATCATGAAACCTTGTAGCCGTATTGTTATTATTTTTATTAATTTAGTCGCGCATTGTTGCACTATTTAATAGAACACACCAGCCAGCAAGGGCCCTGCGTAGTAGAATTTATGTTTTTTTCAAGTTATTAATATCCACCACGAAACTTCAACGAACGAACGTTCCGCTTTCATGCTGTTTATTTGATCAGCTTAATATTTTAGGCTCACAGCTATGAACCAAGGCATTAAAACGATAAAATAGACAGGTTCCCGCCGGTATTTATCATGACTTTCACTCAAACCTCTCTGCCTTATATAGGTAACACCACTAACCTATTACTCAAGCTCCGTAAACTTGGTGGCTTAGTAGCACTCGAAAGCTCTGATAAAACACACGAAAATGGACGCTGGAGCATAATTAGCGCTGCCCCCGTAGACTCCATAACTCTCAATCAAAACAATCAGTCCGGTAATTTAGAATCAAGACTCAATCAGTTACAAGCCAAACTACCCAGCATAAAAAGCGAACTGCCTTTTACAGGTGGCATCATTGGGCAATGCGCATACGATTTTGGCATTCCTGGCGATTTCAAACCAAATAAAGCTTTCAAAAAACAAGAGCAGTTTGTAGCAGGCCTATACACTTGGGCGTACCTAATAGATCACCAGCAAGAAATTACCACCTTCGTTCACTGGGATCATATCAGCCAACACTCTCATGAAGAGTTAATCGCAATTTATCGCGATACAAGTAGCGTTAACAAAAAATTCAATCTTTCATCCCCATTCACACCTTTATGGGATAAAGATGCGTACAAAGAAAAAATCCAAGCAATTCACAATTACATTAATGCTGGTGATACCTATCAGGTTAACTTAACCCAATGCTTTAAAGGCCAGTATCAAGGGGAAGCCATACAGGCCTATGACAGATTAAAGCAACAAGCCAAGGTCCCTTTTGCCTGTTATTTTGAAGGAGAAAACTTTCAGTTTTGCAGTGCATCCCCCGAACTATTTATTAGTGCAGCCCAATCCAATGTATCAACTAAACCTATTAAAGGCACTAGGCCTCGCAGCAGAAGAGCTGATCTTGACGAGACCTACAAGCAGCAGCTTATCGAAAGCAAAAAAGATCAAGCCGAAAATCTAATGATTGTAGATCTTTTGCGTAACGACTTAAGCAGGCACAGCTCATCCATAAAGGTCACTAAACTTTTCGATATCGAATCATTTAGTACCGTGCACCATCTGGTCTCAACCATTAACAGCAAACTCAAGCACCCCAATGACATTGTTAAATTATTTTTGAGCGCTCTGCCCGGCGGATCCATTACGGGCGCACCTAAAAAGCGCTCCATGGAAATCATCCAGGAACTAGAGGATCAACCTCGAAGTTTTTATTGCGGCAGCAGCTTTTATTGGTCGAGCAACCAAAATTTTTCATCGAACATATTAATCAGAAGCTTTCTATTTCAGGAAGGTGATGTTTACTGCTGGGGCGGCGGTGGGATTGTAGCCGACTCTAAATGGGAAGATGAATACCAAGAAAGCCTAGACAAGGTGTCTAGGCTAATGGAAAGTTTTACCGAACAATAACTAAGTCAGACTTAGCTTTCGATTACTTGCCTTTAAAAACTCTTTCTTTAAATCTTCGTACTCATGCACCGCAGGAAACTGCGGAAACTCTTCAATCACATTTTTTGGTGACTTAAACAGTATCCCAGACTCAGCCTGCTTAAGCATAGTTGTGTCGTTATACGAATCACCCGCTGCAATACAACGATAATTTAACAATTGAAAAGACCTAATGGATTGTCGCTTAGGATCCACTTGGCGCAACTTGTAATCAGTAATATAACCTTCATCACTCACTTCCAGCTTATGGCAAAACAGCGTAGGAAAGCCCAACTGGCGCATTAATGGCTGAGCAAATTCATAAAACGTGTCTGATAGAATCACAACCTGAAAGCGCTCACGAAGCCAATCAATAAACTCTTTTGCACCCTCTAAAGGAGAAAGTGTCGCGATCACCTCCTGAATATCATCAAGCTTTAGATTGTTATCCGCTAAAATCTGAAGGCGTTGCTTCATTAATACATCGTAATCTGGAATATCACGAGTGGTTGCTTTCAACTCTTCAATGCCTGTTTTATTGGCAAATTCGATCCAAATTTCCGGGATTAATACCCCCTCAAGGTCAAGACACGCTAATTCCACAGGTAACTCCTTTACATGATATTAAAGCTCGCTACTCTAGCGACTATAAAGAACCGCTTCAATGGCAAGCATATGTTTTAAAGTTATAAAATTATTATTAATAATTATTTTTTAGCATATTCAACTTTTGTTATGGTGCTTTTTATTAAATGGGAGAGAAAAATGCCTTACAGCCCCGAAGAAGTTGACGCACTTAATGAACAATTGAGCGCCGAACAGCCAAAAAAAGTCATTCAGCAAGCACTTGAGAAATTCGACAATATTGCCATCTCATTCAGCGGTGCTGAAGATGTAGTTTTAATCGACCTTGCTATGAAGGCAAAAAAAGACATTAAGGTATTCAGTCTAGATACTGGCAGACTTCACCCAGAAACATATCAGTTCATAGAAACTGTTCGTAAGCACTACAACATTGATATTGAGTTAATCAGCCCAAAGCATGACGAACTGGAGCCTTTCGTTAAAGAAAAAGGTTTGTTTAGTTTTCTTGAAGACGGACACAATGAATGCTGTGGCGTACGCAAAATCAAGCCTCTAAAGAGAAAACTGTCTTCACTTGACGCTTGGATCACTGGTCAGCGCAAGGATCAAAGCCCTGGCACTCGCAATGAGATCCCTGTATTCCAGAAAGATAATTTTGAAGGGGCTTCTGGTGAATTATATAAATTCAATCCTTTAGCAAACTGGAGTTCAGAAGATGTATGGAACTACATTAAGATGTTTGACGTTCCATTTAACCCTCTACATCAGCAAGGCTTTGTAAGCATCGGCTGTCAGCCGTGCACCCGCCCTGTACTTCCAAATCAACATGAGCGCGAAGGTCGCTGGTGGTGGGAAAATGAAGGCCACAAAGAATGCGGCCTTCATGCTTCAAATATAATATCTAAAGGCTAATACTTAATTACCCAGTCTAGCGACTGGGCAATTGAAGGCTATCGAACATTTCTTCCAATTCAGCTTTACTATGACATTGCGCAGCCTTATCGACTGTCGCTTTGTCTAAGTGCGGTGCAAATCTAGAAATAAAATCATACATAAAGCCTCGCAGGAACGTACCCTTACGGAACCCTATTTTAGTAATGCTATCGTCAAATAGGTGACTAGCATCGATAGCCACAAGATCACTGTCTTTCTCAGGGTCAATAGACATAGTCGCCACAATACCTACCCCCAAGCCAAGTCGCACATAGGTTTTAATAACATCCGCATCTGCAGCTGTAAAAACAACCTTTGGTGTCAACCCTTTAGATTTAAAAGCCTCATCTAAACGTGAACGACCAGTGAAACCAAATACATACGTCACCAATGGAAAGGTAGCGACCTCCTCCAATACTGGCTGAGAGCGCTGAGCCAGCGGGTGTGACTTAGGCACTAAAATACTTCGATTCCATCGATAGCATGGCATCATGATTAAATCGTTGTAGTGATCCATAGCCTCAGTAGCAATTGCAAAATCCACTGTACCATCAGCCGCCATTTCAGCTATCTGAGTCGGCGTCCCTTGATGCATGTGCAGTGAAACATCTGGATACTGGCCAATAAAATTCTGAATTATGTCTGGTAATGCATAACGAGCTTGCGTGTGCGTAGTCGCTAAAGACAAACTTCCTTTATTCTCATTACTAAACTCTTGCGCTACCTGCTTGATACTTTCAACTTTACGCAGAATCTCGCCTGACACCTTCAGGATTGCTTCTCCTGCCGGTGTCACTCGGGTTAAATGCTTGCCGCTGCGCGCAAAGATCTCAACACCTAGCTCATCTTCTAATAAGCGAATCTGCTTACTAATACCAGGCTGAGACGTATAAAGTACTTGCGCAGTCGCAGAAACATTCAGGTCATGATGCGCCACCTCCCATATGTAGCGCAGTTGCTGTAGCTTCATAAGCCCTCCAGGCCATCACCACTCATAACCTTGCAAAAGGTTATAAAAATATAAATAAATATTCTTTTCCAGAATAGAAGGAAATCGTTAAATTTACCAGCCTATCCTCGCTACCGAATGTTATAAGCATAGACTATATTCATGGATTTTCTGTTATATGCAGTATCTGGTGCTGTTGTTGGCTTAATTGTTGGTATTACCGGCATAGGCGGCGGCTCACTAATGACCCCACTACTACTTTTGTTTGGCATACCGCCTCACATCGCTGTAGGCACAGACCTTTTATACGCTGCAATCACGAAGGCCGGCGGGGTTTATTCGCACCAGAAACAAAAAACCATTCGCTGGCCAATCAGCTTAGTTATGATTGCAGGAAGCATTCCGAGTGCGTTAATTACCGGTTATTTTCTTAGCTCTTATTTTGTCGACTACCAACACTACACAGGCGTCATCACAACCACCCTTGGTTTCATGCTGCTTATGACGGCCACCTTATTAATCTTTCGTGCAAAAATTCAAGTATTTGCCAGCCGCCAGACAGATTTAAGTCGTTCAAGCTGGCTGCAGCGCAATAAAACCAGCCTGACATTTTTTATGGGCATTATTTTAGGTGTGCTTGTAACACTATCATCTGTAGGTGCTGGCGCCATCGGCACGGCCATATTACTGGTTCTATACCCTCATTTAAGATCCATTCACGTGGTTGGTACTGATCTAGCACACGCAGTTCCGCTTACATTAATTGGCGGAATGATCCATATGTCCCTTGGTAATGTGGACTATCAATTACTAGGCGCATTATTAGTGGGTTCAATTCCAGCCATCCACCTTGGCAGTAAAATTGGCAACTTTTTACCTGAAAACATCATAAGAACCTCTCTGGCCGCCCTTCTTATGATCCTTGGTGCCAAGTACATTTTCTTTTAAGGCTTTAGGCGCCTTCCCGGGCGCCATCCTTCTTTTCAAAAATTCACCTAAGCATTTTTTCTGACTTTGCGATTAAGCCGATTAATATCAGCCGGCCTGACTATGCATACCAAAATACTGTCTATACTTTGAACGAACACTTGAGGAGATGGACATGAGTGACAAAATACTAAGCTTGGCTGAAACAAGCGCTCTACTTAATGTAAGTGAAGTAACAGTAAAACGATGGGTTCGAGAGCACCTACTGAAAGCAGAAAAAAATGGATCAGAGCTGTCCTTCGCAGAGACTGACGTTATCAAATACAAAGAAATAAACGACAAACTGAGCAGATAAACCCCAGAAGGCTTGCTTTAAAGCAAGCCTTTAATCAATTCCCCACTTTATTTTCAATAAACCCTTTTAGAATCAGCGCTAAGTACTCTATTATTGGGCCTCTTATGGATTTGCCGTTTCGGAAATTTGAGTACCATGTCAAACACTCGTGTAGAAGATTTAAATATAAAAAGCACTCAGGCGCTAATTACCCCTGAGCAGCTAAAAGCTGACCTACCTATTAGCGAAAAAGCCATTAGCTCTGTTGAGCAAGGCCGCGAAGATGTGAAAAACATCCTTGATCGAAAAGATCATCGAATGTTTTTAGTGGTAGGCCCTTGCTCTATTCATGACGTACAAGCTGCCAAAGAATACGCTGAGAAGCTAAAACAGCTAAGCGATAAAGTAAGCGACACCCTGCTACTTGTTATGCGTGTGTATTTTGAAAAGCCTCGCACAACCGTAGGCTGGAAAGGTTTAATCAACGACCCGTATTTAAATGACACCTTCAAAATTGAAGATGGCCTAAAAATCTCTCGTAAACTGTTGATAGATTTAGCCGAACTAGGTTTGCCGCTTTCTACTGAAGCGCTAGACCCTATTTCACCTCAGTATTTACAAGACCTTATCAGCTGGTCGGCCATCGGCGCTCGCACCACCGAAAGCCAAACACACCGCGAAATGGCCAGTGGCCTATCTTGCGCTGTAGGCTTTAAGAATGGCACCGACGGTAACCTAACGGTTGCTATTAACGCCCTTCAATCTACCGCTAACCCTCACCGTTTTCTTGGTATTAACGGTGACGGACAGGTTTCCGTTGTTGAAACCAAAGGTAATCCATACGGCCACGTTGTTTTACGTGGTGGTGGCGGCAAACCAAATTACGACTCTGTAAGCATTGCATTATGCGAACAAGAAATTGAGAGAGCTCAGATAGCCAACAACATCATGGTTGATTGCAGTCACGCCAACTCAAACAAAGACCCTGCCTTACAGCCTCTTGTAATGGATAACGTGAGCAACCAGATCCTTGAAGGCAACCAGTCTATTATCGGACTTATGGTTGAATCTCACCTGCAATTTGGCGCCCAAAAAGTGCCCGCTAATTTAGACGACCTTGAATACGGCAAATCAATTACTGATGGCTGTATCTCTTGGGAGCAAACTGAAGAAGCTGTTATGAAAATGCACGAAAAACTAAAAGACATACTTCCTAAGCGCTAAGCTAAGAGAATGTCTAATATTAAAGGGGTCTTTAGACCCCTTTTTGCTTTTTGTGGTAGAATGCGCCGCTTTCAAAAATGAGATATCAGCATGAATCGTCCCCAAGTCGGAATTATCATGGGCTCCACATCTGACTGGAGCACAATGCAAAAGGCTGAAGATGTCCTTATCAAGCTAGGTGTAAGCTATGAAGTGAAGGTTGTTTCAGCTCACCGCACACCAGATTTATTATTTGAATACGCAGAGACAGCAGCTGACCGAGGCCTTCAAGTGGTTATTGGCGGTGCTGGCGGTGCGGCTCACCTTCCAGGCATGGTTGCATCCAAGACACACCTTCCTGTATTTGGCGTACCCGTTAAAAGCCGCGCTTTAAATGGCATTGATTCATTACTATCAATTGCACAAATGCCAGCTGGCATTGCTGTTGGCACACTAGCCATTGGCGAAGCAGGTGCTGCAAACGCTGGCCTACTTGCCGCTCAAGTAGTTGCTTTGCACGACGAAGAAGTTCGCGCAAAACTTATTGAGTTTCGTCGCAATCAGACAGAAAAAGTTTTATCTATCCCAGACCCTAGAGATGCATAAATGAGCACTAAACGCGTTGGTATTATAGGCGCTGGCCAGCTTGGCCGCATGATGGCTTTAGCGGGCACTCCTCTTGATGTGGATTTTGTTTTCTTTGATGAAGCCAAAGTCTCTCCAAGCTCACGCTTAGGTGAAGTCATTCACCCTAGCCAGGATAACGCGCTTGAAGCATTTCTAGAGAAAGTCGATGTTGTGACCTATGAAAGTGAAAACACCGATACCGATCTTGTAGAGCGCATTTGCAAAAGCGTACCTGTATACCCAGGCGCTGACTCACTGCGTTTTAGCCAACACCGCCTAACCGAAAAAAACAAATTCCGCGAACTGGGCATAGCCACCGCAGAATTTCGTAAGGTGACCACTAAAGATGAATTGGTTGATGCTGCCAATGAACTTGGCCTACCTATCGTCCTTAAGACCACCACCATGGGCTACGACGGAAAAGGACAAGCGGTTGTTAAGGTTCCTGCCGACATCGATAGCGCATGGGAAACCCTAAAAGGTAATGAATTAATTGCCGAAGCATTTGTAAACTTTTCTCGTGAGCTTTCGGTTATCGCTGTACGTGACACGCAAGGTAATACTCAGGTCTACCCGGTTGCTGAAAATGATCACAGCGAAGGCATACTGCGTATTTCTCGTGTGCCAGCCAAACAACTTTCTGCTGAAAAAGAAACTCAAGCCAAGCATTACATCAATATGGTACTAGATAGCTTGAACCATGTTGGCGTATTAACGCTTGAGCTTTTTGATACAGAGAACGGCTTGGTAGCTAACGAAATGGCCCCTCGCGTCCACAATTCAGGACACTGGAGCATGGAAGGCGCGTACTGCAGTCAATTTGAGAGCCATGTACGTGCTATTTGCGATATGCCGCTAGGAAGCACGAAACAGAGACAAAGCCATGCAGCCATGATCAACATTATTGGCAAGCACGGCGACAAAGCATCTGTACTGAATACTCAAAATGCCTTTCTTCACTTATACGGCAAAGAAGAGCGCAGCAATCGTAAGCTTGGTCACATTAATTTGGTGTGCGACAGCGAAGAACAGTTAGAAACTAACATTCAAAGCTTTACTGACTTTGTGAACGAGTGCGGCTAGCAGCCATACTGCGCACATAAAAAAGCCCGATCCATGAAAATGGATCGGGCTTTTTGTTATTCGTGTTTATTACATATAAGCGTTGTCAGCTTGAGTATGGTCCGTTACATCACGCACACCTTTCAACTGTGGCAGCTTACCCAATAATGTTTTTTCGATGCCTTCTTTTAAAGTCACATCAACTGCGCTGCACCCCTGGCAACCACCACCAAATTCTAGAATGGCCAAGCCATCTTCAGTGATCTCAACCAATTTAACTTCACCACCATGAGACGCCAAACCTGGATTAACTTCATTATAAAGAATGTAAGTAATCTGTTCTTCAAGTGGACTCTCGTCAGTGACCTTAGGCATCTTAGCGTTTGGCGCTTTAATAGTTAGCTGGCCACCCATCTTGTCTTTGGCAAAATCGATATTGGCATCTTCTAGATATGGAACACTCTGCTTATCTAAATAAACACGCAGATCTTCAACGTCCATGATTTCGTCTTTTTCGTTAATCTCTTCAGGACGGCAATATGCTAAGCATGTTTCAGCGTATGGCGTACCAGGCTGAGTAATGAAAACACGAACCGCCATGCCCGCAGTATTTTGCTTGGCTAATAATTCAGAAAGGTACAATCTAGCGGCATCAGTTATGACTAGCATCTAGCTACTCCAATAAATTTTGCGCAATTTTACTGTTTTTGAGCATGAAAACCAATCCCTAGCTTAGCACTCAGGTATTTAATCTGTTTTTGTTAGACCTTATATAAGTAAAACCAATAACCATTATAAGAAATTAATCATTTTCTCAATAAGCATCTTTTGGTATCTTGCGCGCCATTGTAGTGTGACGCCGCCTATATAGGCCAAACAGGAATTAATATGTATAAATATGACAGCTACGACCAAAAAATCGTAGATGAGCGAGTGTCTCAGTTTAAAGATCAGACAGAACGCTATCTAGCGGGCGATTTAACTGAAGAGCAGTTCCTGCCTTTACGCCTACAGAACGGCCTTTACGTTCAACGCTACGCCCCTATGCTACGTGTTGCTGTGCCTTACGGCCTTATGTCCAGTATTCAGGTTCGGAAGCTGGCTCACATTGCTCGTGAATACGACAAAGGCTACGCCCACATCAGTACGCGTACCAACGTTCAATTCAACTGGCCTGAACTTAAGCGCGTTCCTGACATTCTTAAAGAACTTGCTAGCGTTCAGATGCACGCCATTCAAACCAGTGGTAACTGCATCCGTAACACCACCACTGACCAGTTTGCAGGCGTAACACCTAATGAGCTTGTAGACCCTCGCCCTTATTGCGAAATCATTCGTCAGTGGTCTACTTTCCATCCTGAATTCGCTTTTTTACCGCGTAAATTTAAAATTGCTGTAAATAGCCATGATACAGATGACCGCGCAGCCACTTTGCTACACGATATCGGTATTAAAATCGTTCGTAACGAACAAGGCGAACTTGGTTTTGCTGTTTACGTTGGTGGTGGCCTAGGTCGCACACCTATCGTTGCATCTTTGGTTAAACCTTTCTTGGCCGAAAAAGATCTACTAACTTATCTTGATGCTGTTTTACGCGTGTACAACCTAAATGGTCGTCGTGATAACAAATATAAAGCGCGTATTAAGATTCTAGTTAAAGCGCTTGGCGTTGAAGCATTTGCTGAAAAGGTTGACGCTGAATGGCAGCACCTTAAAGACGGCCCAGGCACACTGACCACAGAAGAGATTGATCGCATCAAGGGTCATTTCACAGCTCCAGCCTATTCAGAACTAAGCAAAGGCAATGCAGAACTTAAGCAGCAGCTAGCTGACAACAAAGCATTTTCTAACTGGCATAACCGCAACGTAAGCGAACACAAAGTAGCGGGCTATTCCGTTGTGACGTTAACGCTTAAAAAACTGGGTACACCACCAGGCGATATCACTGATACGCAATTAGATAAAGTTGCAGATCTTGCTGATAAATACAGCTTTGCTGAAGTGCGCAGCACTCACGAACAAAACCTTGTATTGGCCGACGTAGAAGAAGGTCAATTATTCAGCCTTTGGGAAGAAGCCAAAGCCGCTGGCTTTGCTACACCAAACCTTGGCCTACTAACAGATATGATTTGCTGCCCAGGTGGCGATTTCTGCGCCCTAGCCAATGCAAAATCAATCCCTGTTGCTGAAGCACTTCAAGAGCGCTTCGATAACCTAGATTACCTGCATGACCTTGGTGAAATCGATCTAAATATCTCAGGCTGCATGAACGCATGTGGGCACCACCATATTGGTCACATTGGCATCCTTGGTGTTGATAAAAAAGGACAAGAGTTCTATCAAGTTTCATTGGGTGGCGACATGGGCCCAGATGCAAGCATTGGTAAAATTTTAGGGCCTTCTTTTGCTCGCGATGAAATGCCATCCGTTATCGAAAAAGTACTAACCACTTACACGGATAACCGTATCGAAGGTGAGCGCTTTGTAGACACCTATCGTCGCGTTGGCCATGCCGTATTTAAGGAGCGTGCATATGCAAAATCTAATTAATTTAACCGACGTTCTTGAAAATAACTGGAGCATCGTTAGCGATACTGATGCTGTATTACCAGAAGGCAATATTCTTGTTCCTGGTGATTACTGGTTAGAAAACCGCGACGCATTAAAAGCACGAGGCAATGTAGGCCTAGTATTATTCGGTGACGCAGATCCGTTAGCGTTTGCTGATGATATCGCTTCTATTGAAGTGGTTGCTGTGAATTTCCCTGCGTTCGCAGATGGCCGCGGTTACAGCATTGCACGCTTGTTACGTGAGCGCTTGGATTACCAAGGTGAAATTCGCGCCATCGGCGACGTGCTAATTGACCAACTAAACTTTATGAAGCGCTGCGGTTTTAGTGAGTTTCTTTTAAAAGATGGGCTATCTGGCGAAAAAGCATTGGATTACTTTGCAACATTTAGTGACCCTTACCAACTTGCCAACGACTTACCTACTCCACTGTTCCGTCGCAAGGCTTAACACCTAGCTACAGTACATTTTAAAAAGGGCGCCATTCGCGCCCTTTTTTCGATTTTATTGCCCCATGTTTTGACTCTCTTCGTGTTTTGTATCAGGCTAAGTGCGACAAGGAGATTTTCATGGAAGACAGCCTGTTTTTTTCATTTTTTATTATATTCACCGGCGCGGCTGTTTTAGCCACCCTATCGCTCTACACCCACCAACCCATTATTATTGCTTACGTCATTCTAGGTATTATTGCAGGCCCTTCTGTTATGGGCTGGGTAGCTGATGCTCATCAACTTAGCGAAATTGCACACATGGGCATTGTGTTTCTCTTGTTTTTGCTTGGGCTCGATATGCAGCCCAGTAGTCTCGTCCATGTACTCAAAAAAGCTAGTTGGGTTGCCGTTATAAGCTCAACGGTTTTTTTCTTCACTGGTTTTTTTGCTGGCCTCGCCTTTGACTTCACAACTATGGAGGCTCTCATCATTGGTGCGGCCACCATGTTCTCCAGTACGATCATTGCCATTAAATTACTGCCCACCACCGTGTTGCATCACAAACATATGGGTGAGCTCATGATTGGCTTACTGCTTCTACAGGATATTCTGGCCATTGTTGTTTTAATAATTTTAGGCAGCGCAAGTGATTCATCCGGCCATGGCCTAGCGCTCACCGCCATTGCCCTTCCAAGCTTAGTATTAATCGCTTACGCAGCTGTTAGATGGGTCATTTTACCGCTATTGGTAAAGTTTGATTTATTCCACGAATATTTATTTCTTATGGCCATTGGCTGGTGCCTTGGCTTGGCCGAGCTTGCTGCGTACATGGGACTTTCTAAAGAGATGGGGGCATTTATTGCGGGTATCACACTGGCCACCCACCCAGTTGCACAATTTATGACAGAAAAACTTAAACCCATTAGAGACTTCTTTTTGGTATTGTTTTTCTTCGCGCTCGGAGCGAGCTTTAAATTACATATCCTGGCAGACATATGGCTTTATGCACTGATATTGAGTGTGCTAATTGTGGCAATTAAACCTGTTACATTTAAAGTTTTACTGAGACAGCAGTCTGAAAAGAGCGAATTAGCGTGGGATATTGGATTTCGATTAGGGCAGATAAGTGAATTTTCGCTGTTAATCGCCTACCTATCATTAAGCTCTCAACTGATTGGGGACAACGCAGCCCATGTTATTCAGGCCACAGCCATTATTACGTTTATCGTTTCAACCTACATAGTTATCTTTAAATACCCCAACCCAATCGCTCCATCAGAGCGATTAAGGCGGGATTAACCTACAAACTGTGGTCTAGAATAAATCGGCCTTTTGCTTGGCCTTTTAATATCAAATCAAGTTTGTCGGCAAGCTCAGTCTTGGATATTTCCTGACAGTGCTCCTCCAATGATTCAAGGGACCAATCAGCCGCAATCAATTCCCACACTTGCTGCTTTTTATTTAATGGTAATTCCACACTGTCTACCCCCAACAAATCTACACCTCTAAGAATAAAAGGCAGAACCGTTGTATTAAGAGCTGTTGACTCAACAAGACCGCAGCATGCCACTGCACCACCGTAGTTAATCACCTTTAGTATGGTCGCCAGTAAATCACCACCTGCTACATCAATGGCCCCGGCATAATGTGGCTTAAGCATTGGTCGTTTGTTTGCCGTATCAAAGTCAGAAAGCAGAGTAACCTCATCCGCTCCAATACCCTTAAGAAACCCAGATGCCGTATTTTTAGTGGTCAAAGCATGAACTGTAAAGCCAAGTTTTTTTAATAACTGAACAGCAACACTGCCAACCCCCCCTGTGGCACCAGACACTAAAATAGGGCCACTTTCAGCTTTTACTCCTGAATTAAGCAGTTTTTCGATGCATAAGGCAGCTGTAAAGCCAGCAGTGCCCCAAGCCATGCTTTGCTTTTCAGAAAGATTTACAGGTAAAGGCATTACCCAGCGAGCCGGAACACGAATATATTCGCCAAACCCACCTTTAGTGCCCATACCAAGATCGTAACCCACTACAAGCACGCTCTGACCTTCCTTAAACGTATCTGAAGCCGAAGAAACAACCTGCCCTACTGCATCAATACCAGGAGTGTGAGGGAAATTTCTGCTAACGCCTTTGTTTCCACTAAATGATAAAGCGTCTTTGTAGTTCAAAGAGGAATACGAAACTTGAATCAGCACGTCGCCTTCAGGCAGGTTATCCGTGTCTAATTCGCAAACTTGCGATGAAAACAAACCTTCTGGGCTTTCAGTAACCTGCAGCGCGCTATATTTCATTTCAGATTCCTTTATTTCTTATAAGTACCATTTTTGAAAAGACAACTTCTCAATGGTATTTTCAAAACCTTTCGTAATACCCACAGAGGCCGCTAAGCCCAATTTTTGAGCAAGGCCAACTTTCTTTTTACTGCTCAACAAATACACATCTGCATCGTCACACGCTTGTAGCAAATACTCATCGCTGGTTTTAATATCATCGATCAGGTTTTCTTTAATGGCATCTTGGCCATACCAAACATCACCGTTCGCTACTTTATCCAAATTAACATCATTGCGGTGTGATTCGATAAAGTGCTTAAACAGGCCATGCACATCCTGCAAATCTTCTTTGAACTTCTCACGGGCTTTGTCTGTATTCTCACCAAACATAGTAAGAGTGCGTTTATATTCACCTGCTGTATGTACTTCAAAATCCACATCGTTTTTCTTTAGCAAACGATTAAAATTAGGCACCTGAGCAATAACACCAATAGAGCCAATAACCGCAAAAGGCGCGGCAATAATCTTATCTGCCACAACTGCCATCATATAACCGCCACTGGCTGCTACTTTGTCGACACAAACAGTCAGAGGGATACCCTGTTTTTTAATGCGGTCTAGTTGTGACGCGGCATAACCATATTGGTGAACCATGCCCCCACCACTTTCCAGTTTAACTACCACTTCATCTACGTGACCTTTAAGGCTAAGCAGTGCCGTAATTTCATCTTTTAGCTGCTTACTGTCCGTAGCTTTAATATCGCCATTAAAATCCAGAACATAGACCTTTCTTTTATCTTGCTCTTCTTTGTTTTTCTTTTGGTCTTTTTTAATTTGTTTTAGTTGCTTTTTATCTAACACAGCTTCTTGCAAATAGGTCTTGAGGCCTGCTAGTTTTTTATTTAAATATTCAACTTTTAGTTTGTCATCCTGACCTTTTTGGCCAGCACTGACTGCAATACCAATAATCAAAGCAAAGCTAATGACAACGGTTAATGCCTTGGCCAAAAATAGACCGTATTCTGCTAAAAATTCCACGCTTTTCTCTCAAGTAAAAGAAACAGAGTTTACCTAGCTCACATGCTTTCTACTACCTAGATAATGGCAGCTGAGTGCATTTGGTCAGATTAAAACAATCGTATGATTAACTATTGACACTCATGGCTTGCTTGCTTAGTCTGCGTGTATCTGATTTTCAGATAGCTAAGGCTTGATGGTTTTTTGTACAAATTTACCAAGCCAAAACCAATACTATAAATAGAAGGTATCGATATGACTTCAGTTGCTGACATCATCGAACAAATGAAAGGCAAATTTAATGCTGATGCCGCTGCTGGCATGGAAAACGTTTTCCAATTCAGCATCGAAGATGGCGATGATTACTACGTTGCAATCAACAATGGCGAATTCGAAATTGCTGGTGGTACGCACGACGACCCATCTGTAACTCTTATCCTAACGACTGAAACTCTAGTGGGTATCATGACTGGCGAAACTGACGGCATGCAAGCCTTCATGGCTGGCCAACTTCGCGCAGAAGGCGATATGATGCTTGCTACTAAGCTAGGCGAACTATTCCCAGTATAATTCATACTGAATAGTTAATAAAAAAGGGAGCTAAGCTCCCTTTTTTATTGCCCGTAATATCTTATTCAGCCACTACCAGGCATTATCCATGGCCAGCTTAGCCTGACCATTCACAGCAATTACATTTAACTCTTTGTCTTTTAACACCACTTGATAAATAGCGCCATCAGACATAGGCATAAATTCAGCAGACAAAACATCCGTCTGCATCAAATCACTCACAGCCATTGCATTCAACCAAGTCCAAATATCAATATTCTTTTGCATTGCCAGGTCGTGCTCTGAACGAAGGCGATTCTTTTCTTCCTCTAAAGAAAGATAACGCCCTGCCAACTTGTGCAGCATATAAGCCGGACTAGCGGCCAAGCTTGAATTAAGTAATCTCACATCAAGCTGCCATTGATCCCCTAATACCTCGAACTTCTCACGACTGCCATCTGAAGATGCCAATTCAACCTCAAACTCTTGCGGTCCTGACTTTGAAAAAACCAGCGTTGCTAATACTGGTGCATCCTGTGCTTTTTCGTATGAAAAAAGCCCGAAACCAATATATGAAGACGCCAAGCTTAGAAAGACCAAAAGAAAACCCACACTCCCCTTTAGCCATTGTAAAAACCAGCCACGTTTAAGCAGAAGCTTAAATGCTAAGGCAGCAAGCACTAGAGTGATCACCAGTAGAAAAACGGAATAATATATCGCTATACTCATGAGACTTTATACCCTAGCTGTCCAACACTTTTTATCGCAAGGGATAATATATCAGTGGCGCCGGCATCAGAATGAGACATAGTCTCCACATAATACTCAACACTGGTTAGTGCGTCGGCTAATACCTCTAATCGAGCCTCTCCAATACTAAAGCTGTCTGCATTCAGTACCTTTTCATTTAAGTAACTCAAAGAGAATTGCACGATTTTGGCTGCTTGATGCTCACTTAAAAACACCAGTGCACCCCAGACACCTGTCAATACAGGTGAAATATTAGCCAAATGGAGTTTATCGCTATCTTCAACGTACGCAGCTACGGCACGCTTAGCCATAGAAAGGCCCGAAGAAATTTCATAAAATAAAACAATACGTGCTTCAGTGTAATGCCCAGCACCTACCACTTGCCCGTCATGTTTTACCTGACCAAGCGAGAACTGAGTACTGGCCAGCTCTAGTTGAAGCATGGCTTCAGCCATTTGCGCCAGAACAGCAAGCTGATCTGCTTCTGTCAAAGTACTCATTGAGTCCAATGACTGCAGTTGCTGATCCATTAATTCAGATAATGGCTGCTGATAAATAATTTTTAAGACACCTGAAAGGGCTTTAATACGGGTTTTAAGCGCTTCAAGTCCTTCTTCACTAAGGCTGCTTCGACCTAGGTAATCTAAGGCCTCTTTAATGCTATTAATTTCTTCTTTAAACGCGCCACTTAAACTTTCATAAGCACCAATGCTTGGCCCTGCTAATTGGCGACGATCTTCTTTAAGCTGCTGCTCGCTTAATGTATCAGGCAGTTTGTAAGTGCCCTTCACCGTTTTAATATCTGCTGTTGATGATGACGAAAGAGCAATGAGATATAAAAGATCTTTATGCAGTTCATTGGCTGCACTGCCTGTTAAGATCTGGGCACCTTCTTTAATCATGCCTTTCATGATGAAATCAATGCGTACAAACAGCATTTTACGAGATTGAGTTAGCTCGTATTCCTCTTCAACCATGGCATCCAATGCAGATTTACAGCACCACCAAAAAGGCCATGCCATAGTGCCACGAAAGCCTCGCTCTAACAGAACAAGAGAACGCTGTATTAGCTTCAAACCAACCAATGGCTCTTTGCCCTTCAGCAAACGAAGCAAGCCTGCTTGATACATTAAACGCAAGCGAGGCAAATGAGGCTTAAGATTTAGCTTGGACTTTTCATGCTCTGGCAACTTAGGGCGTAAGTTAACCGAGAAAAAATGGGATTCCGTTAGGGGTTTATGGCCGCCCGCTTTACGAACACCGTTTATGACGGGTATCAGCAGAACCGGGTGATCAAATTCTTGATCCAGCACCAGGTTCATATAATTGATTAAATTAAGGAGGCCGTGACCAAGTGCATCGATTCGAGCGCTTGTATCACACACACCATCGCCTAACAAAGACAGCATCTCTGTTACTAAGGCTTCTGGGCCGTTAAGTTCAAGCAATTTGAATGTGCCGCGCACAAGATTGAGTTCATCAGCAAAAAGCTTTAAATGAACTTGGTCTTGCTCTTCGGCATATTGGGAGAAATAGCCTTCCGCTTTATTAAGCGTGGCCTCTAACTCTTTGCGCACCAAACTGATGGACATACTAATGTTTGTAGCGTGACTCATATGAGTATTACCACTCATGATAACTATATGTTTTTGTTATAAATTTCTTACTATTCGGTCAGTATATCTGGCATCTAATCCTAAATCATTGATTAAGTTCACGTCCGCCAGTTAATTATTCCAATTAATAGTATCCGATTTCTGTTTCATCAATTCTAAAAATTCAGCATGACCTGTCTTTTCTTCGGCACTAACCGTCCAAACAGGTAAATTGGCAGCAAGCGCTAGGTCGATCTCTACATCCTGCTGACTACTGCTATTAGACTTATTCTTCTCCGCATCATCACTGGCCAGCATTAAATCTGTCTGACCACCTGTCATTAGCAGGTAAACATCCGCTAGAATCTCGGAATCGAGCAGCGCCCCGTGTAATTCTCGGTGACTATTATCAATACCATAACGGCGACACAATGCATCCAAGCTATTGCGCTGACCAGGGTGCATACTTCTAGCAAGCTTTAATGTGTCCAGTACAGAGCAGATATCCGCCGTTTTCGGATAGCCTGACAACATGCCAAACTCACGATCCATAAAGCCAACATCAAAGGGCGCATTATGAATGACGAGCTGCCCGTCACGTATAAAATCAATGAAGTCGTTAGCAATTTGACCAAACAGGGGTTTGTCTTGTAGGTATTCGTCAGTAATACCATGCACTTCCATGGCTTCTGGGTCTACTAAGCGCTGCGGGTTTATATATTGATGATAAGTACGGCCGGTAAATTTACGATTTACCAGCTCTATACAACCAATTTCGATGATGCGATGTCCTTCACCAATACCCGTAGTTTCTGTATCTAAAACAATTTGACGCATAATTACCCTTTTTACATCTAGCCGTTATTCGCCAAAACCAAATCAACACCTTTATTGGCTAGCTCATCTGCTTTTTCATTGCCTGGGTGACCACTGTGGCCTTTCACCCAATGCCATGAAATATCATGATCGACAATGGCTTTATCTAGGCGTTGCCATAAATCTTTATTTTTAACTGGCTTTTTAGCGGCTGTCAGCCAGCCACGTTTTTTCCAGTTTTGCATCCACTCAAGTACACCGCGACGCAAATATTCAGAGTCCGTGGTGAGATTAATCTTACAAGGCCTAGACAGAGCCTCTAACGCTTCGATAGCCGCCAATACTTCCATGCGGTTATTCGTGGTCTCTAACTCACCGCCAAACATGTCTTTTTTATGTTCACCGAACTGCAAATACGCACCCCAACCACCGGGGCCAGGATTACCTTTGCAGGCGCCATCTGTGTATATATTAACGATTTGAGACACGCCCATCCCTTCTAGTAACAGTGCGAGTACTGGCCGTATGATTAACACTTACAGCGCGGCCAGCCAAAGCCCGCCATTGTGGCCGAATTGGGGTTCGCCCTGCAACCAGTTTCCTTGCCACTATTATATTTACACCACCAAATGGCAGACCAATATAATCCAATAACGCATCAAACTTAACTGAAAACCCAGGAAAGCGCTTTAAGATGGATGGCGGTAAAAACTGACAGGTTTCAACCTGCTCAACTCTAAAACCCAGTAGTGCCAGCCAATCCTGAACCCTGCGCAGACTCAAGTATCGCCCCTTAGACGGTAAAAGAGACTTAGGCATCATTCGGCTCATTCCCAGTGCACTCCAAGGATTAAATCCAACTAAAACCAAATACCCATTAGGCACAACAACTCTAGCTGCCTCCCGCAAGCACTGATGAGGACTGGTGTCGTAATCCAGAACATGGTGAGCCAATATACAATCAAGGCTATTATCTCTAAATGGCAGCAGCTGAAAATCCATATCCAACTGCCCTTCACCAACATCCTTCCCTGTATAAAAACTATGCTGCAAGGTACTTGCTCGCAGAATTGGCACATTCAAAGCACTGTACTGAAAAAAGTAGTGACCATGCAGTTTCGGCAGGCAAGCCTCTAACTTGTCCGCCTCCACTTTAAGCAATGCTTTAGAAGCACTTTGTGATGGCCAATCCGGCTCCATTATTACTCCTTACAATATTTAGCCACTATCAGCTTGACCTAGTGACATGGCGTTTTTACACTGCGCGCTACTTTTACACCATGGTAATCGAATTTTGCTGTTTCGTACGTCGATCGTTATTTTTATCTCAGTCTTTTTAGCTGCTTGCAACCCTACAAAGCCACAGCCGGGCTCAGAATACGCCACTATAGGCGCACCTCAGCTATTAACAAGCACTCCAACTGCGTCACCTGCAAGCCAGGCTCCCGCCATTGAGCCTACAACACTAGATGCGGAAGAGAAAAATCTATGGGACCGCATTAGAAAGCAATACAAAATGGATGACAGCATTCAAAACCGACGCATCCAGTCTCAGCTTAATTGGTATAAAAAACACCAAAACTACCTCAATAGAGTCTCCGACCGCGCCAAGCGTTACCTGTATTTTATAGCCGAGCAAGTAGATGTGCGTGACATTCCGGGTGAAATGGCCCTACTGCCTATTGTTGAAAGTGCATTTGACCCCTTTGCTTATAGTCATGGCAGAGCATCCGGTGTTTGGCAGTTCATTCCCAGCACCGGCCGTATCTACAAGCTCCAGCAAGACTGGTGGTATGACGGTCGCCGAGATATTCGCCGATCCACCATTGCAGCGCTTAAATTTTTAAAAGGCCTTTCCCGTGAATTCAAAGGGGATTGGATGCTTGCGCTTGCCGCCTACAACTCAGGCGCTGGTACCGTCCGTAAAGCCATCCGCAAAAACAAACGCAAGGGTTTACCGACAGACTACTGGTCTCTTTCTTTGCCAAAAGAAACCCGAGCCTACGTCCCTAAGCTGATTGCATTAGCCCGCCTAATTGGCAAGCCCGCTGAGCACAATATCACCCTGCCTTTTATCCCTGATAAACCTTACTTTGCCGTCATTGATACCGGCAGCCAAATGGATTTGAGCCAAGCAGCACAAATGGCAGAAGTAGAGTTAGAAGAAATTTACAAACTGAACCCACAATACAATCAGTGGGCCACAAGCCCAAACGGCCCCCATGAAATACTGGTGCCTATTGAGAAAAAAGAAACCATCATTAACAACCTAGCCGAACTACCGGTTAGCCAGCGCATCAAATGGCAGCGCTACAAGGTAAAGTCAGGCGACTCACTTATCAGCATTGCCAAGCGCTTTCACACCACACCAGAAGCGCTCAAGCAAGTTAACCCTATTCGCAAATCATTAGTGCGCATTGGCGACATGCTGCTAATTCCTACGGCTTTTAATAGCCAAAAGAGCTACGCATATAGCGCAGGCAATCGTTTAAATAAAAAACAATCTCGTGCCAAAGGCTCAAAAGGTTCTTTTAAAATTAATCACCGAGTTATGTCTGGCGACTCTTTCTGGAGTCTTGCTAAACAACATAAGGTTTCCGTTGGCCGCATTGCCAGCTGGAACGGCATGTCCCCAAAAGACCCGCTAAAGCCCGGCCAAAAACTGGTGATTTGGTCTAAAGCAAAATGGCTTAAAAAAGACCGCGATATTATCCGTAAAATTCGATACCGCGTTCGTAATGGCGACAGCCTGCACCGCATTGCCGATAAATTTAATGTGAAAGTTAAAGATATCAAACGCTGGAACCAAATGAGCAAGAAAAAATATCTTCAACCAGGAGATGAACTGATTTTATATGTGGATGTCACACAAACCAGCTAAATACTTCTCTAGCCACACTGGCTAGAGCCATATCTTTGTTATATGGTTTAAGTAACTGAATTAAATAAAAATAAGAAACGCCATGCAGGGTTATTTCACCCAACGCTTACTACTGATCATTCCAACATTCATTGGTATCACACTACTGGTTTTCACCTTAACCAGATTAGTGCCTGGTGGCCCAATTGAACGCATGCTGGTTGAAGCACAACTTTCATCAGGTGATGCCAGCAGCTCAGTTGAAGGGTTTGGCGCACAAAGCCTCAGTGAAGATCAGCTTGACCAATTAAAAGCCTATTACGGTTTTGACGACCCTATTTTAATCAGTTACGCCAAATGGCTTTGGAAAATTCTACAATTGGATTTAGGTGAATCCACTCGATACGGCGAACCCGTTTGGGAAAGCATTAAAGAGCGACTACCCATATCTACCTTTTATGGTGTCACAACCCTCATTCTTACTTACTTAATTTGTATCCCCTTAGGCATCAGCAAAGCTCTCAAACACGGTACGAAATTCGATCACGCCACATCCGCTTTTATTTTTATTAGCTATGCCATTCCAGGATACGTTATCGGTATTGCCTGTATTGCTTATTTCGCCGCCAACTTAGAGTGGTTCCCCTTAGGCGGATTTGTCAGTGATGAATTTGAAGACCTGAATACATGGGAACAATTTAAAGACGTTCTGCATCACAGTGCCCTGCCATTACTTGCATACATGGCCGGCTCATTAGCCGTGATGACATTCATGATGAAAAACGCCTTAATGGAAAACCTAGCCGCGGATTACGTGCGTACTGCAACCGCGAAAGGATTAAATTTCAAACAGGCCATTCAAAAACACGCGCTGCGCAATAGCTTAATCCCACTGGCTACTCATTTCGGTCAAAACATCAGTGTTATTTTAGGCGGCTCTTTTTTAATCGAAAAAATCTTTAATATCGATGGCATTGGCCTACTGGGCTACGAGGCACTTGTGGAAAGAGACTACCCTGTTGTCATGGGGATATTAGTTATCTCTGCCGTACTTTATTTAATAGGTAACATTTTAAGCGATATTTGTGTTGCCATTGCCGACCCGAGAATTCGCTTTGGAGAAAAACGATAATGTTATCTCCTCAAGCCAAGCAGCGCTGGATGCGCTTCAAATCTCAAAAACGCGGTTTTTATTCTCTGGTTTTAATTGGCATTCTTGTTTTTTTAAGTCTAATCGCAGAGCTTTGGGTGAATAACCGACCTATCGTTGTTTCTTACCAAGGTGAATTATATTTCCCTACTTATGGTGACATCATCCCCGGTAAAGAATTTGATTTAGATTACCAATGGGAAACCAATTACAAAGAACTGCAAACGGCCTTTGAAAAACAAGACGGCAACTGGCTTATCATGCCTTTAGTGCCCTTCAATCCTTTTGAAAACAACTTCATTGAAGGTGAATACCCTCCTTATGCTCCGTCTTTAGAACATAGCCATTTCCTTGGTACTGACATGGCAGGTAGGGATGTTTTAGCCCGTTTGGTTTATGGGTTTAGGATCGCCATTCTGTTTTCATTATTCCTGCTTGCAGTGTCTTACACTGTCGGCATCATTCTTGGCGCATTAATGGGCTACCTAGGGGGCACATTCGATTTAATATTTCAGCGTTTAATCGAAATTTTATCTAATGTTCCCATTCTTTACATCATCATGATTGTCGCCTCAATCATCACGCCTAATTTTTGGACACTCGCATTATTACTGGCGGCCTTCAGTTGGATGGGGCTTACCTGGTATATGCGCACTGAAACCTACAGAGAAAGCACACGAGAATATGTACTGGCTGCTCGATCAATTGGCGCCAGTAATTGGCGAATAATGTTCAAACATATATTGCCAAACAGCGTCTCAATATTAATTACCTTTTTCCCGTTCTCTGTGGTCAGCGGCATCACCGCACTTACCAGCTTGGACTACTTAGGATTCGGTTTACCTGTTCCGACACCTAGCTGGGGTGAATTACTCCAGCAAGGTACCAGCAATTTAGAATACCAATGGATTGCTGGCTCTGCCGTTGTGGCATTAAGCTTAATACTGACACTGGTTACGTTTATAGGCGAAGCCATTCGCGAAGCGTTTGACCCTAAAAAATATTCTTATTTCGAGTAATTATTTATGAAGACTATATTTCACTATTTTCTAATTATTTGTTGTTTAGGAATCAGCGTAAGCAGCCAAGCTAAAGCCTTACCAGAAGACTTAACATGGCAAAGCAATACAACATCCGAAAGCTGGGCCAGTAACAAAGCTGAAAAAGGCGGCACATTCACCGACTTTATTTTGGCCTTTCCACCGACCTTAAGAACCGTAGGTCCTGATTCAAACAGCTCTTTTAGGTCTTACATCAATGCCAATCAATTGGGCCTAACAGGGTTCCACCCAAACTCTTTAAAGATTATTCCACAAATCGCCAGTCACTGGGCTTATGGAAATGACGGTAAAACCGTTTATTACAAGCTTGATAAAAACGCAAAATGGAGTGACGGTGAAAAAGTAGATGCTGACGACTTCTTATTCACTGTGGATTTTATGCGCAGCGAGCATATTCACGCCCCTTGGTACAATAATTACTACAAAGAACAAATTTTAGACGTCACAAAATACGATGACCACACCATCTCAGTTACCGGTGCCGTGGCACGACCTAAAGATGAGCTTCATTATTATTACGGCCTTACCCCTACCCCTAAACATTTTTACAAAGAAATAAAAAAAGGTTGGGTTAAAAAGCACAACTGGAAAATCATTCCAAATACAGGCCCTTACCAAATTTCAAAAGTTAAAAAAGGCAAGCAGATAGAGCTTTCTAGAAAAAAAGATTGGTGGGCAAAAGATTATAAATTCAACAAGAACCGCTTTAATGTAGACAAGGTACGCTTGAAGGTCATTCGTGATGCTAACATCGCTTACAAGCACTTCGAAAAAGGCGAGCTAGACAGCTTCAGCTTGGTACAGCCTGAGTTCTGGCACAATAAAGCTAAAGGAAAGTTATACGATAACGGCTATTTGGAAAAAGTGGTTTTTTACAATGATATGCCACGCTCCAGCTCCGGTTTATTTTTGAACTTAGACAACCCTATTCTTAAAGACAAACAGGTACGCCTTGGTTTAGCTCATGCGCTAAATTTTCAGCGTGTTATTGATACTGTTTTACGGGGCGACTATGAAAGACTGCAAGCATTTCATACCGGTTATGGCGACTACAGCAATAAAAGTTTAAAAGCCCGTGCATTTGATTTAGGCAAAGCCAATCAATTACTTGATCAAAGCGGTTGGCAACAACGAGGTGGTGATGGCATTCGCATAAAAGCGGGTAAGCGCCTTAGCCTAGATCTATCTTATGGTCGTAAAGAGCACAACGAACGCTGGTCAATAATAAAACAAGGGGCGCTTAAAGCAGGCATAGAGCTAAACCTCAAACTGCAAGACAGCTCTTCCCACTACAAAACCATTATGCAAAAACAGCATCAGCTTGCTTCACTAGGATGGAGCACAGGCTTTCGCCCTGCTTTTTGGCAACACTTCCACAGCGATAACGCTCATAAGCCTCAAACCAACAATATCACCAATATGGATGATAAAAAAATGGACGGTTTGATCATGGCTTATCGCTCTGAAACCAGCGAAGAAAAACGTAAAACCCTGTCAAAACAAGTAGCACAAATCATTCATGACTCAGCTGCATTTATTCCTGATTTCAAAGTACCCTATACTCGCGGTGCTCATTGGCGCTGGCTGCAATTCCCTGAAACACCCGCCACCAAAACCAGTGGCAGTCTTTACAGCCCATTTTCAGACGGCGGCCTATTTTGGATCAAAAAAGATTTAAAAGTTGAAACAAAAGGTGCACGTAAAAGCAAAACTAAATACGTCGCTCAAAATAAAACCTTTGATCAGTTCCGAGTAGGCAAATAAAGATGTCGCAGCTGCTTAAGGTAAAAAACCTTTGCGTTGAGTTCCATAACGGCAATAGCACATTAAATGTACTGGATCATGTGTCGTTTGATATTCAACCAGGAAAAATTTTAGGCCTGGTTGGCGAATCTGGCTGTGGCAAGAGTGTCACTTCCTTATCCATCATGCGCTTACTGCCGCAGCCCGCCAGTAAAATTCCAAATGGCAGTATTTATTTTAAAGGCCAAGAATTACTTGAGCTTGAAAGCAAACAAATACATAAGTTACGTGGCAATCGAATCGCCATGATATTCCAAGAACCCATGACGGCTTTAAATCCGGTTAAGACCATACGCAGTCAAATTTTGGAAATTTATGATCTACACCGACCTGAACTTAATAAATCACAAAAAAAACAAAGCGCCATAGAGATGCTTGAAAAAGTTGGTATTGCCGACGCTTCAAACCGACTAAATGAATACCCTCACCAGCTTTCAGGCGGCATGCGTCAACGAGTAATGATTGCCATGGCACTTGCTTGCAAGCCAGATTTATTAATAGCTGATGAACCTACTACTGCGCTAGATGTAACCATTCAAGCTCAAATTCTTGATTTAATACAAGCACTGCAAGAAGAGAACGGCATGGCCGTTTTATTCATTACCCATGACCTTGGCGTTATTGCAGAGCTTTGCGATGACGTGGCTGTTATGTACGCTGGCCGTGTAGTGGAAAAATCCAGTGTGACTCAGCTATTTAAGAACGCCAAACACCCATATACACAAGGTTTGTTAAACTCGATCCCTAAGCTAGATCAGCCAAGTAAAACTCTTTTAAACACGATTGAAGGCCAGGTACCCACCCTTAATGAAATGCCTAAAGGCTGTCGCTTTCAGAATCGCTGTAAGTATAAAAAAGATGATTGCAGCACCCTTGCTCATCACCTAGAACAGGTGGATGAAAATCACAGTGTCAACTGCATCCACTGGAGCGAAATTAACCATGGCTAACCCCCCTCTTTTACAGGTAACACATTTAAAAAAGTATTTTCCTGTCAAAAAATCCAGTTTGTTTGCCAAACAAACTTATCTTCAAGCCGTGGATGGCATCAGCCTTAAACTTGAAGCAGGTAAAACCCTAGGCATTGTTGGCGAGTCTGGTTGCGGTAAAAGCACCCTAGCCAAAACAATCGCCTGTTTATATGAAGCCGATGAAGGGCAAATTCTTTTCCAAAACACAGACATGGCGAGCCTTTCACAAAAGCAATTAAAGCCTTTTAGGCCAAAAGTACAATACGTATTTCAAGATCCCTATGAATCTTTAAATCCTAGGCACACCATCGGAGAATCACTGGAAGAACCTTTTATTATCTATACGGACTTAGACAAACAGCAGCGGCATCAAAAAGTTGAAAGTTTATTGAAACGTGTTGGCCTGCCCACTAATAGCACCAGTAAATATCCTCATGAGTTTTCTGGTGGCCAACGTCAGCGCATTGGTATCGCCAGAGCTATCGCACTAGAACCTGAATTATTAATATGTGACGAACCGGTCTCTGCTTTAGACGTATCAGTGCAATCTCAAATTTTAAACTTGCTAATTGAACTTCAGCGGGATTTAAATATTGCCATTTTATTTATTGCTCATGATCTGGCTGTGGTAAAACACATCTCAGATGATATTGCGGTTATGTACCTAGGTGAAATCATCGAGCAAGCACCAGCTGACGAGTTATTCGCACAAGCAAAACATCCTTACACCCAGTTTTTATTGGATGCAATTCCCACTGCAGACCCCACAAAGAAGAAAAATAAAAGACGCATACAAGGAGAGCTTCCCTCTCCAGTTAACCCACCTATTGGCTGCCGCTTTCAAAGCCGCTGCCCATTCGTACAAACTGCCTGTAAGAGCAACATTGAGTTGACTGCCGTTAACAACATAGAAACACATCAGGTTGCTTGTCACTTTCCTGAAGAAAGCAGCCAGCAATGGCGTACAATTAACACTTAATACTTTTTTAAATTGGACTACCCATGGGTCTATTAGAAGGCAAAACCGCCTTAATCGTCGGCATTGCAAGCAACCGATCAATTGCCTATGGCATTGCAAAGGTTTTTCATCAACACGGGGCTAAATTAGCTTTCACCTACCAAAATGAAAAACTTAAACCTAGAGTAGAAAAGTTCGCCGCTGAATTTGGATCAAGTCTTGTTTTCCCCTGCGACGTCAGCTGCGATAGTGAAATTCAAATTGTTTTTACACAACTGAGTAAGCATTGGAAAACACTGGATACTCTGGTGCATAGCGTAGGTTACGCACCCGCCACCGAACTTGAGGGCGACATAACAGAGAGTTGCTCTAGAGAAGGATTCAAAATAGCTCACGAAATTAGCAGCTTTAGCTTGATTGCACTGACACAAGCAGCAAAACCCATGTTTTGTGAAACTTCCAGTGTTTTAACCCTCAGTTATCACGGTTCTACCCAGTCCCTGCCAAGCTACAATGTAATGGGCCTAGCTAAAGCAAGTCTGGAGGCCGCTGTAAGGTATTTAGCCAATGACTTAGGTAGTAACGGCATTAGAGTCAACGCAATCAGTGCAGGGCCAATTAAAACCCTTGCTGCCTCGGGCATTAAGAACTTTAAAAAAATGCTCAAAATCAACGAACAAAGAGCCCCTTTAAAGAGAAATATCACCACCGAGGAAGTGGGTAATACGGCTACTTTTTTAAGCTCTTATATGGCAAGTGGTATAACCGGTGAAATTTTATATGTGGACGGAGGATTCCACACGTGCGCCATTTCCAATGACGATATGAATTAGCCCAAATTAGAGGCAATAAAAAAGGGCTAAAAAGCCCTTTTTTATTGCCTGTAATACCGAGTATTAATTACGCTCAATGCTCGCTTGATCAGCAAAGTGCTGGTAATACGCTTTGTATTCATTGAACGACTTAACACGACTCGCTTTTTGTTTGGCAGAGTCCGATTCAACAATTGTTACATCACGCTTAATATCATCCAAACGAACAAGGGCTTTATCACCCGAGTTTAGATCCACAATCGAAAAGCCTTTTGCCATTGTGAAAATCTTAGACACGATCTGACTATCCGCTTCTTTGTTGTTACGAGATTTGTCTTTTAAGCTCACCCAGCTTTTATTTAGCTCATTAGCTTCAGCTTTTGTTAAAGCGTCTTCTAATTGCTGTTCTAATAATTCTGAGCCTTTTTGAGTGCGCAATGTGCTCTCGATTTGAGTAGTTACTTCAGCTAATGGCTTAACTTTAGACTCAATATGCTTGCTTAGATGCATTACAATCGCTCGGCCTTCGCCTAATTCGATCACATCACTGTTTGCACCATCAAACAATAATCCTTCAGAAAAGGCTGCATCAAGAACCTGCTTATTTGATGCCAACTCATCACCACCAAAGCGGGAAAATTCTTGAGTAGTTTGTACTTTTAAGTTCAAGCTTTGAGCAGGACCTTCTAAGTTCTCAGACGCAAAACTTTCATCTTTCAAAGCTTCTAATGCTTCTATGTATGCAACTTGTGCCTTTTCAGACGCCAATTCAGTACGAATGCTATCGGATAGTTTTGTAAGACTGGCTACTTCAGGCTGACGAGTTTCAAGCAACTTAATTAAATGTAGGCCGTCACGAGTTTCAACCACATCTGACACCTGGCCTTTAGTCAATGTTAGCAATGCTTGAGAAAACTCATCTTCAAAGACATCACTTGCAGAAAACCCAAGGTCTCCACCCGCAAATTTTGATGCATCATCTTCAGAGAATTCTTTTGCTACTGCCGCAAAGTCAGTCCCAGCTTTTAATTTAGCCTGAGCTTGCGCCATTGTAGCCTGAGCAGCTTCATCACTTGAAAGCAATAAGATGTGAGCAGCACGGTATTCTTTTTTGCTAGACGCTTCCGCAAGCATGTCATCGTAACGCTGCTGAACATCGTCTTCATCAACCGCTACCGTTTTAGCAATATCCGCTTTAGTTAGCTCTAGATAGTTCATTACAACAGCTTCTTGTGTCATGTAACGATCTGAATTATCAGCGTAAAAAGCTTCGATTTCTTCAGCGCTTAGCTGAACCGCTTTTTTAGCATCGGCTAATTTAAATTCAATGTAAGAAAAATCACGGGATTGAGCATCAAGCTTCGCAATACGAGACTCTTCAGAGGCCGTTGCAAATGAACTGTGCTGCCAAGCTACTTGTGCTTGCTGTGTCATTAAGCTGTTTCGCAATACTTCACGGTAAGTTAGGCGAGTAAAACCTGCGCCACGCAATACAAGGTCGTAGCGATCACGATCGAATTGACCGTTTGTTTGGAATTCTGGGGACTTAAGGATAATTGCGTCAATTTCGGCATTAGAGAAATAAACACCGCTTTCTTTAGCCGCTTGTTTTAATAGGGATTCGTTAATCAACCCTTCTAATGCGCTTTGACGTAGAATTTTATCGTCAAACATAGAAGCATCAAAATTTTCACCAAATTGAGATTGCAGACGACGTTTTTGCATGTCGACCATTTGGCTTATTTTGAACTCTGAGATTTCCTCACCATTCACTTCAGCTGGTGCATCTTCGCCTGCACCTAACTGGACAATACCGTCAATACCAAACAAAGCAAAAGTGACAATGATTGCACCAACAATGATCTTAGCGGCAGTTCCTTTAGAGCCGTCGCGAATAGCCTGTAGCATGAGTAAAACCTTTTTTGACTTCTTTTTATACTTTGTATCAGGAGCTAATAAAAAAGCGCACCAGAGGATGCGCTTTTTTCACTCAAAATTATTCATTTAAGAATAATGATTAGTTAACTGCATCTTTTAGAGCTTTACCAGGTTTGAAACCAGGTACTTTAGCAGCTGCAATTTCAATAGGCTGACCCGTTTGTGGGTTACGGCCAGTACGTGCTGCACGTTCTTTAACAGCAAAAGTACCAAAACCTACCAATACAACTTGATCACCGTCTTTCAGTGCAGTTGTAATAGCATCTACTGTTGCATCTAAAGCACGTCCAGCGGCTGCTTTTGGAATGTCTGCAGAAGCTGCGATAGCATCGATCAATTCAGATTTGTTCACACTTATCCCCTTACCAAGAATGGTTATTATAGATGTAAATTTGGTACAGCTAAGCGCCGTAAATATTGACCCAAAATAGAGAGCTGGAAGTTATACCAGTGCAAAGGCAGGTGTCAAGGCACTTAGGTTTTTATTTTAGTTAATGTGTATTCATTCTACTAGGTTGATTTTGCTGGGTTGCAGCTTCCTTTTCAATAACTGAAGCAACATTTTTTTCAAGATTGCCTACTAAAGCGACATCTATTACCTCGTCAACCCAAGATACAGGAATAATTTCAAGTTCTTGCTTGATATTATCCGGTATTTCTTTCAAATCACGTTCGTTTTCTTGTGGAATCAATACAGTTTTAATGCCGCCACGGTGAGCTGCAAGCAGTTTTTCTTTAAGCCCTCCGATTGGAAGCACCTTACCACGTAAAGTAACCTCACCTGTCATGGCCACATCTGAGCGAATCTCAGTATTGGTGATTACCGACATTAATGCCGTCACCATACCCACACCCGCGCTTGGGCCATCTTTAGGTGTTGCACCTTCTGGTACATGTATATGCAGATCATGTGTCTCGAAAAAGTCTAAAGGCAAGCCAAGCCCTTGTGAGCGGCTTTTAACCACTGTATATGCTGCCTGAATAGACTCCTGCATAACATCCCCTAGAGAGCCTGTTTTGACAATACGACCCTTGCCGTTTGAAATAACAGATTCAATGGTAAGTATTTCACCACCTACAGATGTCCATGCTAATCCAGTTACCTGCCCCACCTGATTTTCAGGCTCAGCTAAACCGTAATGGAATTTCTGAACACCTAAGTAATCCTCAAGCATTTCAGGCTTCATATCAGCAGATGGCAACGCTTTTTTATCTTTTGATAAAACGTTTTCTTTAACTACTTTACGACAAAGCTTGCCCATCTCACGCTCTAAACCACGAACGCCCGCCTCTTTTGTGTAATGACGAATCACATGTCGCAAAGTAGATTGCGAAACATTTAACTCTGATTCTTTAACGCCATTGCTTTTCATTTGCTTGGGCAATAAATAGCGTTCACAGATATTTGTCTTTTCGTCTTCGGTGTAACCAGGGATACGAATAATTTCCATACGATCCAATAAAGGTGCAGGAATATTCATACTGTTTGCCGTACAAACAAACATTACCTCAGACAAATCAAAATCAACCTCAAGGTAATGATCACTAAAGGTCGTGTTTTGCTCTGGATCTAAAACCTCCAGTAATGCTGAAGCCGGATCACCACGATGATCCATGCCCATTTTATCAATTTCATCCAATAGGAATAACGGGTTTTTAACCGCTACTTTTGACATTTTTTGGACAAGCTTGCCTGGCATAGAACCTATATACGTTCTGCGATGACCTCGAATTTCAGCTTCATCACGTACACCACCTAACGCCATTCTCACATATTTACGATTGGTGGCTTTGGCGATAGAACGACCCAGAGAGGTTTTACCCACACCAGGAGGCCCTACAAGGCACAATATATTACCCGTGGATTTTTTAACGCGTTTTTGAACCGCCAAGTATTCCAAGATTCTTTCTTTTACTTCATCTAGACCATAATGATCTTCGTCTAGAATTTCTTGGGCAAGATCAATATTCGCTCGAACCTTGCTCTTAGATTTCCAAGGTACGCCGATCATCCAATCAAGATAACCGCGAACAACAGATGCTTCTGCTGACATTGGCGACATCATTTTTAACTTAGCCAATTCAGCTTCAGATTTCTCTTTTGCATCTTTTGGCATGCCTGCGCCATCTATCTTGGCTTGCAGTTCTTCAAATTCATTTGGAACATCATCCATATCGCCTAGTTCTTTTTGAATGGCTTTCATTTGCTCATTCAAATAGTACTCACGCTGGCTTTTTTCCATTTGTTTTTTAACACGGCCGCGTATGCGCTTTTCGATATCCAATAGATCTATTTCAGATTCGATTAACGCCATCAAATGCTCTAGACGCTCACGCTCGCTAACCATTTCTAGAACAGCCTGCTTCTCTTCTAATTTAAGAGATAGGTGTGCAGAGATTGTGTCTGCCAAACGGCCTGTTTCTTCAATACTTTCAATGGTGGCCAATACTTCACTTGGCACTTTTTTGCTCATTTGAACAAATTGATCAAATTGCTCAGTAACGGCTTTAACCAATACATCTTGCTCTTTACCAATCAGAGACTCTATCTCTAGCACGGATGCGTCAGCGCGGTAAAAGTCATCACCAGCGTCGTAATTACTCATCTCAGCTCGATAAGAGCCCTCTACCAACACCTTAACGGTGCCATCAGGTAATTTAAGTAATTGCAGCACAGATGCCACTGTACCGATTCTATAGATATCTTCTTCTATAGGCTCATCGGTGGACGCATTCTTCTGAGCAACCAGAAGGATCTTTTTATCTCCCTCCATAGCGGCTTCTAAAGCTTTAATGGATTTGTCACGACCTACAAATAGTGGAATCACCATATGTGGGTAGACAACAACATCTCTAAGAGGAAGTAACGGAAGGGTTTCTATTGTCATAATTAACCTGGTGCTTACCGCGCACGAAAACATAGGTCTAAGATGGGGATTAAGGGATCAGAATACAAGTAAAAAATACAAAAAAAGGGGCCGAAGCCCCTTTATCTACTAACTAAGCATCATCCGGGGCCACTTTGGCACCCTCAGCTGATTCATAAATAAACAATGGCTCGGAATCCCCATTGATCACAGAATCATCTACAACAACCTTAGTCACATGCTCTTCGGATGGAATTTCATACATGCTATTCAGCAGTACACCTTCCATAATTGAACGAAGACCACGAGCACCTGTTTTACGCTCCATGGCTTTTTGAGCCACAGCTGAAAGTGCAGAATCACGAAACTCTAATTCAACATCTTCCATTTCATAAAGCGCTTGGTACTGCTTAACAATGGCGTTTTTAGGCTCGGTCAAGATTTGAATCAGAGCGGCTTCATCTAACTCCTGCAGTGTTGCAACAACAGGTAGCCTACCAATAAACTCTGGGATCAAACCATACTTAACCAAATCTGTTGGCTCTACTTCTTTCAGCAACTCACCAACAGATGCATTATCGTCTTTCGCTTTAACCACAGCGTTAAAGCCAATACTGCTTTTCTCAGTACGATCGCGAATAACCTGATCCAAGCCAGCAAATGCACCGCCGCAGATAAACAGGATATTACCCGTATCAACCTGCAGGAATTCTTGCTGAGGATGCTTACGACCACCTTGAGGTGGAACAGAAGCAACTGTGCCTTCAATAAGCTTCAAAAGCGCCTGCTGAACACCCTCACCACTCACATCACGAGTAATAGATGGGTTATCAGACTTACGAGAAATTTTATCAATCTCATCAATGTAAACAATTCCACGCTGGGCTTTATCTACATCGTAGTCACATTTTTGCAGTAACTTTTGAATGATATTTTCAACATCTTCACCTACGTAACCAGCTTCAGTTAACGTAGTGGCATCAGCAATAGTAAACGGCACATTAAGCATGCGCGCTAAGGTTTCAGCCAATAGCGTTTTACCACTACCAGTAGGACCAATAAGCAAGATATTACTCTTGGTTAATTCTGTAACACCTTTTTTGCCTTCACCATGACGCAAACGTTTATAGTGATTATAAACCGCCACAGAAAGTACAATTTTGGCGCGATCCTGGCCAATTACATACTCGCCAAGAGTCTCTTTAATTTCTTTAGGTGTCGGCAGGCGATCAGACGGTGCCTCACCTTGGGCTTCCTGCACTTCTTCACGAATAATATCGTTGCACAGATCGACACATTCATCGCAAATAAAGACACTTGGACCCGCAATCAGTTTGCGCACTTCGTGCTGGCTTTTGCCACAGAAAGAGCAATAAAGCAGCTTGCCCTTATCGTCTTTATTGTTTGATTCGTCGCTCATTCGACTTCCTCATGGATTCACTGCATTTGTATAAAGATATTGCTAAACCAGCGCCCTTACTAAGTAAAAGACGCCGTGCTATAGCTATTAGCTCAAGCGCTTTTCAAGCACTTCGTCAATTAGACCGTATTCCAGAGCTTTTTCTGCATTCATAAAGTTATCGCGTTCAGTGTCTTCAGCTACGGTCTCAACAGGTTTACCTGTATGGCGAGCTAGAATGTTATTCAAACGATCTTTAGTTGCTTTAATATTTTCAGCTTGGATCAAGATGTCAGTTGCCTGACCTTGAGCACCGCCGCTAGGCTGGTGAATCATCACACTACTATTTGGCAGGCAGTAACGCTTACCTGGCTCGCCGGCTGCTAATAAAAATGCACCCATACTGCAAGCTTGACCCATGCAAATAGTATTAACCTTAGGTTTAATAAACTGCATGGTGTCATAAATTGACATACCAGCTGTTACAGAACCACCAGGGGAATTTATATATAGATGAATATCTTTTTCTGGGTTTTCGGCTTCTAAAAACAACAATTGAGCCACAACCAAGTTAGCCATATGGTCTTCAACCTGGCCAACCAAAAAAATCACACGCTCTTTTAATAAGCGAGAATAGATATCATATGAGCGTTCGCCACGAGCAGTTTGTTCAACCACCATTGGCACTAAGCCGGACATTTGGATAGCTGGATCTTGTGCGGCCAGAAAATCTTTCATGCGTTATCTCCGTCAACGACATCAGAAAAAACAGCTGTTATCAAAGATAACAGCTGTTTTAAGAGTGTAGCTTGAAAGCTGCCTTTTTGGCAGCCAAAATGATTATTGGGCGCTATTTGCCGCTTTAATCACTTCTTCATAGCTGCTGTCTTTTTGACTTACTTTAGCCTTGGCTAAAATGGTCTCAACAACTTGCTCTTCAAGTGCTAGCGCTTCAAGTTGTGAACGCTGCTCTTGATTGCCTTTGTAGAATTCACGAACCTGATCAGGATCTTGATAAGTAGCAGCCATATCTTCGATAAGGGCGTTAACTTTTTCTTCATCAGCTTTTACTTCAAACTGTTCAACAGCTGCATTAATCAAAAGACCCAGTTTAACGCGCTTTTCAGCTTGGTCTTTGAACAATTCATTTGGAAGCATGTCAGGATTGAATTCTTGACCACCACCAAACTGCTGGAATGCTTGCTGCTTAAGGCGAGTAATTTCTTGCTCAGCCAATGCACCAGGCACATCGATTTCGTTTTGAGCAATAAGGCCGTCTAACACTTGATTTTTAGTGTTACGAGTAATGGCTTGCTTAAGCTCACGCTCCATGTTTTTGCGTACTTCTACATGGAAAGTTTCTTCGCTATCAGCTTCAACGCCGAACGCTTTAAAGAACTCTTCGTTTAATTCAGGTAGCTCAGAGCTCTCAACACCGTGAACGGTGATTTTGAATTCTGCATCTTTGCCTTTTAGATCTTCACTGTGGTATTCAGCAGGGAAAGTCACTTTAACAGTGCTTTCGTCGCCAGCTTTAAGGCCAACGATTTGATCTTCAAAACCAGGGATCATGCTTTTAGAACCAAGAGTCAAGCTATGACCTTCAGCTTTACCGCCTTCAAATGCTTCGCCGTCTACATAGCCGTCGAAATCAATTTTAACGCGATCGCCGTCTTTAGCTGCTTCACTGCTTTCAGTGAAAGTCGCCTGCTGCTTACGCAAAGTATCAACCATGTTAGTTAGGTCAGCGTCATTGATTTCAGCTTTAAGCTGTTCAACTTCGATAGACTCTAAACCAGAGATTTCAACATTTGGATAGATTTCGAAAGTAGCAGAGAACTGAAAGTCTTTACCTTCTTCGTCCACCAAAGGCGTAACGCTAGGCATGCCTGCTGGGTTTAGTTTTTCTTGCGTTACCGCTTGAATGAAACCTTGCTGCATCTGCTCACCAAGAACTTCTTGGCGAACACCTTTTCCGTAGCGTTGTTTGATAACGCTATTAGGGATTTTACCCTTACGGAAACCGTCAACTTTAGCGGTACGGGATACTTGCTTAAGACGTTTAGCAACTTCTTGCTCAACGTCTACAGCTGGAATGTCAATTACAAGCTTACGTTCTAAGCCTGCTAATGTTTCTACAGAAACTTGCATGAATGCCTCACACACAAAATACAAACGATGGATTTTAAGAGTTGGCTACTCTATTGATCTGCTGAGGGGGAATCAAGCGATTTCTCGATGAATACATAGGTTTTTGGCAGATGCTGGCCAATTTAGATCATAAAACATACTTTACACATGCTTTCTTATACAGTACTGTACAGCTATCCAGTAAAAACACTGTATAAATCAACAGGGATAATTATGAGCGCCTTATTAAAACACTATAAAGAACCGAGCGATCACTATTGGATGTTATGGGTTGCCCCTACCGCATCTCAAAAGCAAAGCCTATCTAAGTTGTCGACACAAGATAGGCAGCGCTGCTTGATGTTACACCCAAAGAATAACAACCATTTAATGACAGCTTTAGAGACCGCTGTGATCAGCGGCCTATACCAAACCATCACCCTACCTAAGCACATAATCAACCAGCACCAAGGCAAACAATTAGAGATCATGGCCATTCGCCACAATACACATTTAGTTTGGGTAAAAGACCAGCAGCCAACACTTAACAGTGCAAGCCAGTTAAGACTTTTGTGATCAATAAGCGGACAGCTGAGACTCTACTCGCTTCACATCATCTGGTGTATCAACACCGTGGCCAGGTGCGCGCTCAATCACTGACATATGGATTTTAACGCCGTAACATAAAGCACGTAATTGCTCTAAACATTCAGCTTGCTCCAGAGCGGTCATTTCCATTTCACTGTACTGTTTTAGAAATGATACTCGATAGCCATACATGCCAATATGGCGATACACAGGGGCCAATTTCGTAAGCTCTGCTTGGGTGTTTTTATACAAATCACGGTCAAAAGGAATCGGCGCACGACTGAAATACATGGCAAAACCCTTATTATCCAAAACAGCCTTAACAGCGTTAGGGTCAAATGCGTCTTCTGCATTTGTAATTGGCGTACATAAAGACGACATACCTGCTTCAGGGTTTTCTAACAAACCATTAGCCGTTAACTCTATAAGCGCTTGGGGAATTAGTGGCTCATCTCCTTGAAGATTTACAATCACATCCTCATCCTGCCAGCCCATTTTTTCAGCCACCTCAGCTATGCGCTCAGTGCCATTCTCATGATCAACACGTGTCATAACCACGTTCGCACCAAAACCTTGTGCCGCATCAAAAATACGCTGATCATCCGTTGCGATCACAATATCTTTAATGCCGGTTTCTAATGCACGCTCATACACATGCTGCACCATGGGCTTGCCGGCAAGTTCAATTAGCGGCTTACCCGGTAAACGAGATGACCCATAACGAGCAGGAATGACAATTTTATATTCAGACATACAACAACCTATTGATCACAAATTATGATTACAGCTTTTTCTGGAAATCTTTTTCTTCAAATTCAGGCAGCATGGCCTTTATATAAGCTTCTTTTAAATCCATTCGACTGGACAACAGCACATCCGCCACTTCACGGGCCACACCCTTACCACCCGCCGCCTGTGTTACATAGTGAGCGTATTCTTTAACCATCGAATAGGCATCAGCAGGTGCTATGGCCAGCCCAGCCTTTTGCATAACTTTTAAGTCAATTACATCATCGCCACAATAAGCAACTTCATCAAAATTCACATCCAACTTGCTCATTAACTCTGCTAGCGCAGCAAGCTTGTCCTTACAGCCCGTATAGGCATGTTTAATACCCAAATCAGAGATTCGTTTTGATAATGGCTTTGAATCCTTTGCACTGATAATCGCCACCTCAATGCCATAGGTTTGAAGCAGCTTTAACCCTACTCCATCCTTAACATTAAAGTGCTTAACCTCTTCCCCATTAGTGCCATAAACCAGCGTACCGTCGGTTAGCACCCCGTCCACATCAAAGATCATTAATCGAACTGCTTGAGCGCGCTGCTTAATTTGGTTGGCTAACATCATAGTTCTTTCTTTTTTAAATTGGTTATTCAAGATGGCGAAGATACTGATCATCATATCGAATGATGTCAGATTCTTCCAAAGTCTGGCCTGTCTGCACTTCAATTATTTGCAGTACAGCATCTTCATTATTTATAAGTCGATGCTTTTGGCCCTGTTTTATACTAATGGACTGCCCGGTATGCAGTTCCATTGTTTTATTTTCTAACTGCACGCTGGCAACGCCGCTCACCACCACCCATGTTTCCACGCGATACTGATGGCTTTGCAATGAGATCTGTTGTTTCTCATGCACAAAAAGCTGCTTAACTAAAAAACCATCTCCACTGGCAAGCACCTTAAATTGCCCCCAAGGACGATGAACATCCAAGCACTTTAACAATGAAAGCTGGTTATGCCTTGCAAGGTAATCACTCATGGCCGACAAATCAGCCAGCTGATCCATATCGGCAACCAGCAACAAGTCATCATCGTCTACCACCACAATATCTTGCGAAATAAATATCAATTTACTTTTACCTTCACCGAAACACATATCCGGCAAAGCCAATTGCTTGCGACGATTGAGCAAACTTGGCCAAGTACCCAAATCATCCCATGCAGTAGCCAGCACACATACTTTAATATCCTGCGCCTTCTCCAGTACCGCATAATCGAATGAAATCTTTTCAACTGACGACAGGTCAACCAATTCAAAATCGTACAACCTAGATTTGGCTTTAAACGATGCAAGCACTGCATGGTATAGCTCAGGCTGGAGCGCTTTAAATAACGATACAATATGATCGGCTCTCCCTAGCACCACTCCCGCATTCCAAAAGTAATCACCCTGCTGAATATACTGCTTGGCTTTTACCTCATCCGGCTTTTCTACAAACTCGTGCAATGAATGCACTGATTGCCCACTGGCATTGGGCACATTCAAATACCCATAATGCGTACAAGGCTCTGTAGGCTTTACCGCCAATAAAAGAAGTTCATTAGGCGCAAGCGCCTTAGCGGACACGGTAAGCTGCCCAGCAAACACGGTATCATCAGCGACATATTGATCAGCAGGAAGAACCAATAACAAGCCAGCATTATCTTTTGAAAGTACCTGTAAGGCCGCCAGTAAAACCGAACTAGCGGTATTTTTAGCTTCACTTTCCAATAACACATGAGCACTGCTTAAGCCCTCAGCTTCAAGCTGATGAGACAACAAAAAACGATGCTCTTTATTTGCAATAATTAACGGAGATAGCTCAGAGCAATGGCGGGCACGACGAATGCTAGCCTGCAGCAAGCTGCAGCCCTGCTCGAGAGGGTCTAAAAATTGTTTGGGATGATTGGTGCGAGACAGCGGCCACAACCGTGAGCCGGAGCCTCCGGCAAGAATCACAGGGTATATGGCCGCCATTACTTAGGCTTCTGTGTTTTCAGCTAAAATCGCATCAATGCTTTGAGACACGCCGCGATACTCTTTTTCTAGCTTTTTCATACCTTTCTTAGATACGCCGCCTAGAATATCCACTGCGTGACGCACTCGTGCGCGACTCATGTCTGGCCCAAGGATTTCCATGCTATCCAATACTGAGAAAGAGTTAGTGCTACCCGCAATGGCCACAAAAAAGGCTGATAGGAAGTCTTTGATTTTTACATCTTGTACTTTCGCTAGGGCAAATAAACGCTGCTGAATTTCAGCTTTTTCCCACACACGAATAGACTCTAACTGCCACAAGCCCATTTGCAGTAACTTAACCATGTCTTCAGGTGCGACTTTTTTGTGCTCGAAACTTTCAGCACTAACGGTCGGCATACCAGATAAAAGGAAACCTGCCAAAGGCGCTACATCGGTAAAGCGCTCAATACGTGGCTGAATATGCTGCACAGCTGGCATCAGCTGCTCTTTATCTAAGCCCCATTGAACGAACTTTTGCACAAATTCTTCTTCTGATAATTCACGGATCCACTGGCTGTTCAGCCAGCTAAGTTTTTCTTGGTCAAAAATTGGCCCACCCAAAGAAACACGCTGGATATCAAAGTTATCAAACATGTCTTGGCGGCTGAATTTTTCACGCTCATCCGGCATGGACCAACCCATACGACCCAGGAAGTTCAATACTGCTTCAGGCATAAAGCCCATGCGTTTGTAATACATAATACTGGTTGGGTTTTTACGCTTAGATAACTTGGATTTATCAGGGTTGCGCAGTAGTGGCATATGGCAAAGCTCTGGCATATCCCAACCAAAATATTTGTAAAGCAACTGGTGCTTAGGCGCGCTACTTAACCATTCTTCACCACGAATAACATGGCTAATTTCCATCAAGTGGTCATCAACTACATTGGCCAAATGATAAGTGGGCATACCATCTGATTTCATAAGGATCTGGCAATCAATCATGCCCCAATCCATTTCGATATCGCCACGAAGCATGTCTTTAAAAGTACATACACCCTCTTCAGGCACATGCAAACGCACCACGTAGCTATCGCCATTCGCTTCGCGCTCAGCAATCACAGCATCATCTAATTTAAGATCGCTGTATTTAAGAGCTGAAAAACCACCGGCTTCTTGTTTTTTAGCGCGCAAAGCATCTAGCTCTTCAGCCGTGCAGTAACATTTATAAGCATGACCAGCATCTAACAGCTTTTGCGCATGCTCAACGTAAATCTCACGGCGCTCGCTTTGACGATACGGGCCTTTATCACCACCTACATCAGGGCCTTCGTCCCACTCAAGACCTAACCAGCGCAAGCTGTCATAAATTGACTGTTCAGATTCCGCCGTGCTGCGAGCTTGATCCGTGTCTTCAATGCGCAATAAAAACTGGCCGCCATGCTGACGAGCAAAGGCCAAGTTAAACAAAGCAATAAAGGCCGTGCCCACATGGGGATCACCGGTTGGAGACGGGGCTACGCGAGTGCGAACAGTCATGATACTTCCTGAAGGCTGACGAAAAAGGCGGATTATAGGAGTTTGCCTTGAAGCAATACAGTCTAATTTAGCGCTTAACTGCATTTTAGTGTGCCATATGGCTATTCAAACAGAATAACCAAGATAAATTGCACGGTTTTTGGTCATAACCCTAGTTTCAACTATGCTTACTAAAACCCCAATTGAACCTACTTATGAGCCGTCTGACATTCTGCTTATTGCTTTTATTGTGCCCCCCGCTTTGGGCCACAGTGATAAATGACAATAATCAGCAAGCCATTAGCGGCATCCAATACTTCAAAGACGAGCATCGGCATTTTAGCGCCAGCAACGTGGTTCATGCTGATCTTAGTAAGTGGGCTTTGATTGAAGGCAACCATATAAACCTAGGCTACACCCAAGCAAGCGCATGGCTTAGGTTTTCTATTAGCAACCCCTCGCAACAGGCCATTCATCGCCTATTGGATATCAACTACCCATTATTGGATTACATTGATATCTATCACCTTAACGGAGCTGCGAATCCAGAACTGATTTTAAAATCTGGTGACCGCCTGCCTTTTGAACAGCGTAATATCCAGCACCCTAATTTTGTAACCACTGTGGACATCCCGGCTTTTACCACGCAAAACTTTTTAATCAGAATCGCCAGTAACTCACCGATTCAGGCTCAATTTATTCTATGGAAAGACGATGCCTTTCAGCAGTTTTATCGTGCACGGGCCAGCGGCGAATTTTTCTATTTGGGGCTTATCTTTAGCGCAGCCTTTTTAAACTTAATGATTTTTATTTTTTTAAGGGAGCCCATTCATTTTATTTACGCCGCTTATGCCAGCAGCTTTGCGCTATTCATCAGCAGTCAAAACGCCATTTTATTTGAATATGCCTTTCCACACTTACCCCACCTTCATAATTGGATGCAGCTGTTTATTGGTTGTTTAACCATCAGCTTAACGGCTCTTTTTAACCTGTGGTTCTTGAAGATTAAAACCAATATAGCCTCTGGCAAAATACTGCTGACATTTACACTGATCCCAGCGTTTATTTTTATCTCAGCCCCTGTCATTAGCTATACAACTGCCATTCAAAGCATGCTGCTCAGTATATTTTTCATACTGCCTGGTAGTTTTATTATTGGCATTCTGAATTCTAAAAATAAACCAGAGCGACCACTTTACCTACTGGCCTGGTCTTGGCTTATTTTTGGCGTGACGTTATTTGCATTAGTACGCTTAGGAATCATGCCACTTAATGCCTTTACTAATAACGCATTACAGATTGGCTCCTCTTTAGAGCTACTCACATTTGCAATCGCCCTAGCCAAACGCATTCACTCAGAGCGTGAAATTCGTATTCAAGCACAAGCCATTTTATTAGAGAGCAGCACACAGGCCGCCACTCTACAAAAACAGAACATTCATGATTCAACTCACTACCCCACAACAGGTCTACCCAATAGAAACTACTTTGACCAATGGCTCGAAAGGTATCTAGAACCTAACAGCACGCTTGTTATGGTTAAATTAAATCGCATACATGAAATTGATAAAACACTGGGCAGAAAAGTAAGCGACCAAGCGCTGGAGTTATTTAGCATTCGCATAAATAGCGCCGTGCAAAGCATTCCTGATATTCAAGTACTTGAAGTCAACGAGCATTTTTATTGCGCCACACTAAGCTCTCGCACTCATGGTTTTGTAATCAATAACGGTGACAGCGAATCCATTCAACGTGAGCTGAGCCAGCTTTATAAAGATTTAAATCAAGGTATTAATCTGGGCTCCATGGAAATAGACCCCTGCATAAAAATCGCATACGTAAACACACCAACACCTAATCAAGAGCTCCATATTTTATTGCGCCATGCCAGAGTCGCCTTGGATAAGGTTTGTGAAAGCAATATACCCATCATGGCTTACAGCTCAGAAATAGATGCCTACAGCGAACGGCGTTTACGCTTGATGAGTGATTTAAAATACGCCATTAAAGAGCATCATCTTCAGCTTTATTATCAACCATTAGTAGAGGCCAGCACGGGTAAAATAATTGGCGCCGAAGCTTTGCTGCGCTGGCCTCATGATGAATACGGCATTGTCATGCCAGATGAGTTTATAGAAATGGCCGAGCAAACCGACATCATTCACGCACTCAGTCTTTGGGTGATTCGCACAGGGTTAAAACAATTACCCACATGGCAAGTGCAGCAGCCTGATTTTTCGCTGTCTTTTAATATCAGCGCCCATAATTTACAGGATCCGTTTTTCATCAAACAACTCAAAGACGACATCACTGGCAGCAGCATTAACCCAGCCACCATCATTTTAGAGTTAACCGAAACCCAAATGATGAGCGACACCCAAAACGCGTTGAAAAACTTATGGGCACTGGCAGAACTTGGGCTAAACATTGCCATTGATGATTTTGGGACAGGCTACAGTAACTTAAGCTATCTAAAAAAATTGCCAGCAAACAAACTGAAAATAGATAAAAGCTTTGTACTGAATCTTGAGAGCGACAAACAAAATCAAATTTTAGTGCAAACGGCCATTCAAATGGCCCACAATTTAGACATGTTAGTCGTAGCTGAAGGCGTGGAGTCTGACCGCTGCCACGCCCTACTTAAAGAGTTGGATTGCGACCTTTGCCAAGGCTACCACTTTAGCCGCCCTGTACCCGTAAGTGCATTTAACAAGCTATTAGAAAAAAGCGACCCTGAAGCCTAGGGAGAACTCCTAAGCTGTAATATTTAGAGATCATTACGACTCCATTAAATCAAAGCTAGTGCTCCCCTAACCCCCTAGCTATAATGCGCCCACTTTAAAATACCTGAATGTAGCCATGCCAGACGCCAACCATCCAATCAGCCCTCGCCGTTTCTCTACCGCCCCTATGATGGACTGGTTCTAGATAGAATAAAAAAACCAATTAAAACAATAACTTAGCTTTTAACAAGAAAGGCCTGTCACCTCCCTGTCACACCCAACTACCAGTCAGAATCAACAGATTGAGCACCACCCGTTTGCATAAACCGCTGAAAGTCGGCCAATAATGGCTCTATGCTGGCCTTAACTGGGTTGTATAGGTAGGCATAGCGTGGGCGGTAGCCAGACTTGTGACTGATAAATTTTGAGAAGGTTATGCGCGCTTTATTATCCTTGGTATCAATCACAACTGAGTGACCATAATCCCAGAAAGCTGGTGTGGTACCGCCCAAATCAAACTGAGCTGTAGTAGAGCCTTTCCCAATAATTCGGCCTGTTTTGATATTTGATGACTGGACCACTGCATTGGCGTTATTGTAACTAATGGCCATCCACTCTTGAGCCCTAGCAAACATTACTTGTTTATCTACACCAGGCACATCAATCACTGCACTCAGGACCTGCTGACTTTCAGCCACTGGTGTTTCATCTAAATTAGCGCAACCCGCTAATGCAAAAACGGTTAAAAACAATACTAAAACGTTCATGTAACAATCCTTTGTTCTGTTATTGACCCACATGAAATTCTAACTGGCTTGATTAGTCAAATAAGTTTGTAGCCGTGCACGCTCAGCATCCAGTGCAATGGCATAACTTAATTCAGATAACAGTACGGGCGGCGTTAGATATTCGGGGTAATCACAGGGCAACTGATTAAATGGCACCTCTTCTATCTCTTCACTCATATGCTGAAGAACTACTGTTTTAGATAAGGATTTGATTTGTAGAATTTTAGGCATAGCCACCTCCAAAAAAGATGACTAGGAATGATAAGCACATTTACCAATGTGTAAACAGGGTGACTAATCCCACCCTAAAAACATATTGACCAAGCACTTAGGTACTGATAGGCCACTTTAACGTAGAACTTTATATTTATTTTTTGTAATCTCCTTCTTCAACATCAAGGAAAGTAAAATGAAAAAATATCTAACACCGCTATTTCTATCTGTTGCCTTCATCTCTACAGGCCAAGCCAGCGGGCTTGAAACAGCAAAATGCGCAACCCAAACAAAAGATTTGGAATTCTTTGCACTGGATAAAAATAATCACTGCCGAGACCTAAGAAAGTCGTGCGAGTATAAAGGGGAATTTTACTCCCTTGGTGGCAAGCCCGAAAACGTAAAGCTTAGATGCGCAGTACCTGTTACAGGCAACTACGACACCTTAGCTAAATGGCTAAAATAAAAAAACACCCCGCGCCCATCAACTGGGCGCAACCGCATCATCATACAAATACACACGATCATCATCATTAATGGCCGTGATATTCACGCGATCCGTTCCGCTTGGCACTATGTCCGTTATTAATATTTTTTCGCACCATTCATCAGCGGTGCCAAACATATAAAACGGGGGCTCTTGTCTGCCATTGATTACCGGTGCAAAGTCCAAGTCACTACCCAGCACCACTTCATTGCTTTCCTGGCCTTGTGTGCAAACATAAGGGCCACTGGCTTTGCCATCGGGTTTGCGCAGGGTTATATAATGCGTACCCACGGCAAACTCTACATCCTCACTTAATGTAAGATTGCGGCCACTAAAACCTAATAGCTCACCCGTCTGGCTATACGATGGCGCTTCAATGCCTAGCCCGTCATAACTCAAATAATTTGAATTTAGGCCGTCCATTTCTGTGCTGAATTTATGTTGCTTGCGGCGGTAACGCATGGTGGAACGCTTGCGCATGCCAAACTGATAAGCTTTTGTGCGATCCGTTATACCAAACGCCCTTACCTTTTCTGGGTTCTCACCTGTTTCACCAGGTAATGTGCACAGTATGGTGTCCGATTTCCAAGTGCCGCCGCTGCCGTCCATGTATTCCACTTCAACACCGTCCGGCTCGCTAGCATCAAAAAAGCTTGCGCTCATTTTCCAACTATTGGGCAGTGTGTTTTGTGGCGTGTACATGTATTCGATATTTGAACGCTGCTCATCACGTACAGGGATTAACTGGCCAAAGTCCAAAGTAGGCTCAGCAAAGCCCACGGCAAAAATACGCTTCTGGGCGTCCCATACTGTGGTGGCATTATCAAACACTGCATTAAACTCATCACCACGGGATTTCCATATTTGATGCAAACGCCATAGCTCATCCATATCTATGGTGCTTTCATCATTTCCCGCACTGGTCCAACACTCTAGAGCCGCTGCGGCTATATCCTTAGTAGGCCCAAACACCAGCTGACCCGCATCATTAAAGTGCCGCAATTTACGCTCAGGAACGCAGTTTATTTTATTTTCACTGGCGCTGCTCAATGCATTGTTACCACGAATTTTTATGGCCAATGTTGTTATGTCAGCATAGGAAGTTTTTCCATCAATCACCGCACTCATGGACGTTAACCGGCATTCATCACGGTACGTCAAATCATTCCAGCCATATGTGTAGCGATAGAAACTAATTCTAGGAATATTATTTCTATCGATGGCGATTTCTCGTGTGAACGCAACAGCATCTACCGTCTGACCAGAAAAGTTATATTCAATAATTTGTTCAGAACCATCATCGAACAACAACACCACATTAATTTGCACGGTATACGGACTGCGTGAACTATCCGCATTCACAATGGCAAGGCCCGTAGGAAAAGAAAAATTCAGGAACACCTTATCGGTTGGCACTGATTGCGGGGCAATAGCATAAGGACCAACAACATCACCATGCGCATCTAATTCAATGCGGCGCATTTTCATATCAAAAATTTCATGAGCCGCAAGCGAAGCGAACGGGCTTGGCTTATCAATAGGGTTCATATAGCGATCAACCGCTACAAACTCAGAAGCACCATGTGAAGTACCACCATCACTACTATCTACGTAATGACGCACCAGCTTGTAAAAACCCAATATCCCCGCAGGCCCATCTACTATTTCCATAGCCTGAGTGATTGAACTATTCATATCAGGCCACTGCCCCCAAGACTTGGCCACCTCCCACTTTGAGAAAGCATTCGCGGCTAACGCACGGCGAGCCCTCCACGTAGTGGTAGAATAATCAAAAACCGCCCCACCCTTTAACTCAAAATCCTTCACCTCTGGGCTGGTATAAATATTCTCTGAAGCGCGATTACCAGACACATCAGCACCAGGCTCAAATATTTCAACCTCTACGTCATCACCAAAATCAGCCACTTTAGTATTGCCAATATAAATATCATCAACACTTAACGACACCTGCCCCAGTGACACCGCCATGAAGGCATAAAAGTATTCTTCATTATCTTCAAATAATTTATGCGGGGCATTTAAATAATCAGGGAACATTTTATGGCGGCCAAACAACTGAGGCACAACACCCATCAAGCGTGGCTGATTCCCCTGCGCATTAACCGAATAAATAGGCGAACCCTGAGGCACAGTGCTGTTATACGTATCTGGCATGGCTTGGTTAGCATAATAAATAGCCGCCGCCGCACTGAGCACCGCTATTGTCACCATCACAATGGTTACCGGCTCTTTTGGCACTACGAATACCTAAAGAGTATTACCCTCTT
>Ga0209712_10000048_pt1 | contig 98031 bp, 86 predicted proteins | sample ArcOceMetagenome_FD_187443 | JGI IMG/M metagenome (GOLD analysis project Ga0209712, IMG submission 187443) | Marine eukaryotic phytoplankton communities from Arctic Ocean - Arctic Ocean - Greenland ARC118M Metagenome (SPAdes) (version 2) | ecosystem: Environmental > Aquatic > Marine > Oceanic...
TTGGTTGTGACCGCACAAGTATTTATATCGCAATCAAAAGGCCAGTCTTCATCTGAAAAAGTGTGATTATGTGCCATGCTTCCCTACAAATATAACGCCTGCGTAATAGGCGCGAGCTTGCGAGCGTCCTAATTAACGCACTTGTTAAGGTTCTATTGTTACAACAGGTATAGTATCAGCCGAAAAATACTTATTTGGACATTGTTGTCCATCAATATTTTCGTCAATAACACCTTTAGCCCAACGTAACATTTTTGCTTTATCTAAATTCAAGGAGCCATTAGATGTAATTCTGCCAACTCGATTATATTCCTGATCCAGAGAGACGGTACATTTATTCACATCACCGTTAGCTCTGATTACAAAGGAGTTCATTCTTGATGCATAGCACATAGGAACATTTTCTAATTCATTATGCTGATTCACACTGCTCTGATTGCCAACTTTCTTTGAAAGGAAAGAATTCGCTAGCGTCTGCTGAACTCTATTTACTTCTTCTATCTCATTGTCGTTCTCACCTCCCATTTTTCCTATAGATCTAAACAGGATGCTGAAGCGACTATCGGTTAACAAAGCATCTTTCAGCTGTGCAATTAAAAAATCTATCTCTTTAAGATTTGAAGGGCTGTAGTGGACGCGAAGCATAATCTCGGAACTTATATTTGAGTTCTTGATCTTGACGAGGTTATTCCAAATTTGATCAAAGCTGCCTGTACCATTAGCCTTTTTTCTTGTCTTATTGTGACTTTCTCCATATCCATCTAATGATATCTGATACTTAATAAGATTTAACTTATCTAGTTCTTCAGCTGTAGACTGATCGAGAAGGTATCCATTTGTGGTCATTTCTGAAAAAAATGTAAAACCATGCTTTTCAGAAAGCTCTTTTGCGAAGTATGAAATATCTAATATTTGCCGTTTTGCAAGTAACGGCTCTCCACCGAACCAGCTAATTTTCAACAAATCTAGTTCGTGTGCTCTTTCTTCTAATAGACGCTTAATCCCTTGTACAACATCTGAACTTATTTTGCCGTCTTTAAAATCCTCATAGCAGTAAGTGCATCTAAAATTACATTGCTCGGTGGGCAGTATAATCAGCTCTAAGAATCTATTATCAAATGCTAAAGCAGTATCCTGTGCCTGAATCGAAGTTCCCATTGTATTACCTATTGATTATTAGGTAGAGAGGCGGTTTGGACGCCTCTCTACTGTTCTTTATGGGTTCAACTTGAATGTATCCATTACAAGCTCTAGGTCTTCAATGTTACTCATGCGAGCTTCAAGGATGCTTCTATTGAAATACTTATTCTTAAACTTGATTAAGTCGCCGTTGATCTCAAATTCATCAGGCCTAACGAAAGACGTTGAGCAAGATCCATTCACCTCGTTACAGCCCGTACCAGTATTCGCTGTTGAACCGCACGCTCCAGTATTGTTAGTGCATGTATTGCATGCAACCAAATCAGAAATGTCAGTTATAGATTGCAAAGCGTTAGCCAAATTTGAGTCTTGAACACTAACGCGCCCAAAATCATCAAAAGTGATATTGCCGCTATTAATATTAAATGATTGTGCCATTTTTCATCTCCATTTTAGTGATGGCTCAACAATACAGCAGATGAGCACGATTTAAGAACCTTAACAGCGTATTACCGTGAATTCCCGTTAACACTCAATGTGTCAATTTCCTGAATTATCTAAATACGATTTTTATTAATTTAATTATTAATAACTTACACATAGCCTAAAGGAATTACAATTGTTTAGACTTTCCTATAACCGAGAATTTACTTATTCGAGAATGGGTAAAATTACATTACGAGAACACGCATAAAAAATAGCTTTAAAATTAGAAACTTAAATATTTATGAAAATTTAAACGAGAAGCCAACTATATTACATAACGAGAATTGATTATTTATTCATTAACACTTTGAATGCCAGCTTCGCTCAAAGCTGCCCTTAGAGTATTTACATTGACTCACAATGGGGCAGAAACGAGTTACGGCTGATAGTCGGCTTATGGCACTATCCAGCCACTCGACAATATAAAATACTGATAATAATTGGCAAGGTATTTTACTGTGTCGGATGGCGCTTCGCTTATCCGACCCACCTTGCTGCTACATTCAATGAAGGCGACTTTATTGGCGTGATAGTATGTAGGTGAATTTATTTGAAATTTTGACAGGATTGTAAGGACGTAAAATGGTTAGCTTAATATCGGTTTTATTGGTCATTTTGTTTTGCCTTAATCTCATTAGTGCACTTAGAGTTGGTGAAATTTTTCTTCCTGGCTATCGTTTAAAAACAAATAAGAACATGAGTGTTTTTGAATTAAAGCAAGAATGTAATAAACAATTTTCACTTGGTACGTGGTGTAAGGAAGGGGAGTCTGGTTTTTTAACTGGTGTCGTTTTTAGTGTCACTGCTATTTTTGTGCTTATGTATATCTTAATTAAAAGCATTTGAAATGGGTGTCATTTTAAATTTAATTGTTTTCTTATTTAGCAGTAACAATCCCTAAATTAGCCAAATTAATAATCTACAAGTCTATTTAAAACAAAAAGGCCGCAGTAAATAAATACTGCGGCCTTTGTTTTTAGCTTAAGCTAAGTGCTATTTAATAAGCGCCTGCGCTGTAAATAAGCTCGTAGCTGTGGCTGTAAATCTCAAGGATGTTACCAAACGGGTCTTCCATGTAGATCATGCGGTATGGCTTTTCGCCAGGATAGTAGTAACGTGGCTCTGGCATACGTTTTTTACCACCTGCAGCAACAATACGATCCGCTAAGCCTTCAACATCTGGGTCTTGTACACAAAAATGAAAGATACCGGTTTTCCAGTATTCAAAATTGTCTTTAGGGTTTTCTTGGTCTTTAAATTCGAAAATTTCTACACCAATACGGTCGCCTGTTGAAAGGTGCGCTATTTTAAATTTTTCCCAATTTGGACCAAATACATCGGTACACATTTCGCCGATGGGGCTGTTATCTTCAGTGATCACGGTAGGCTCCATTATGGTGTACCAGCCCATCACCTTAGTGTAAAACTCTACGGCTTTTTCAACATCTGGTACTGAAATACCAATGTGCGAAAAACTACGTGGATATGTATGACTCATAATCTGTCCTCTTTAACGTGTGGCTTGTTTTGTAACGAGTTGATGGAGTTAGTTTACGAACCATGAGTTATTAAGTAAAATTATCATTAATCATCATTTTGAGTATGTTTTGTAATGATAAACCCGACATGGTTAAACACGTTTTGCACGTTGGTTGAGGTAAATCATTTTACCCAAACCGCCGAGCGCTTATTTATGACCCAATCGGGCGTAAGTCAGCATATAAAAAAACTAGAGCAACAAGTAAACTGCGCGCTATTAGAGCGCCACGGTAAACAATTTACCCTTACCGTACATGGGCAAAACTTGTATCAACAAGGAAGCTTGTTATTAAAAGAATGGCAATTTTTAGAACAACAATTAAAAGATGACTCGCCTTACAGCGGCCTAGTAAAAATACAATCGCCTGGTAGTTGTGGGCTAAAGTTTTACAATCAACTATTAGCAATGCAGGTAGAGCACAAGGAGCTAGTTATAGATTACCGCTTTGCTCCAAATACCAGTGTTGAACAAGCGGTGGCAAACCACAGTGCCGATATTGGGTTTTTAACTCAAGCGCCAACCCTTAGTGAAGTTACTAGCCACAAAATTGGTCAAGAAGCTTTATTATTAGTAACCCCTGCACATATTAAAAACCCAACGTGGGAGGTTTTATGTGAGCTTGGCTTTATTGGCCACCCCGATGCAAAACACCACGCGCAGCTATTACTTAGCGAAAACTACAGTGAGTTTGAACATGTTGATCAAATCAAGCAAACGGGGTTTTCTAATCAAATAAGTTTAATACTTGAGCCAGTAAGTTTAGGGGTAGGTTTTACGGTTTTACCTGCGCATGCTGTTAGCGCATTTAATAAACCCGGACTGATAAAAACGCACCACTTAGCTAATCCGATTAGCGAAAATATTTATGTGTGTCATCACCGTAATAGGCCAATGGCAAAGCGCATGAATACAGTAATTGAAGCAATAAAAGCAGGCTAGGCCGCGTATAACTGCGCCCGTAAAGCCCCTTTACAGCGTTGGTTTTTGATAAGGCTTAAAAAAGGGGCTCGTTTTTAACTTACTAATTTGGCTTTTAAATCAACTAAATCGGTTGCAGTGGTGGTTGGCTGAATTTCCCATGGATCAAAAATAGAATCCTCAGAACGCTTTATCCACGCACCGCGCATGCCATGCGAAATAGCGCCGGTTATATCAAACGGATTACTCGAAATTAACCACGTGTTAGCACCCGTTGAATTTGCCTCGCGTAAAAAGTGGCTGTAAACACCTGGGTTTGGTTTAAATGTTTTCATATCGTCGGCGCTTACAACACCTTCAAAATAATCACTTATGCCTGCCGTTTCGAGCAAAGTATTTACCGCATCAGCAGCGCCATTAGAAAATGCAAACAACCGGTAATTTTGTGCTTTAAGTTGCTCAAGCCCTTTTTTAACATCGTCAAAGGCGGGTAAAATTTTATATTGCTCAAGTAATTGCTGTTTTTGATCATCAGAGAGTGGAGTTTTGTGCGCTAGGCAAGCGTAGTCTAACGCCTGTTTAGTACATACTGAAAACGGAACATAGTTTTGCATTAAGCCGCGCCTAAACGAATACTCCAACTGTTTTTCACGCCATGTATTTGAAAAATTTTGCGCTTTATCGCCAATCATATTTTCAAGTAAAGATAGTACGCCGTGGGTGTTTATAAGCGTGCCGTATACGTCAAATGCGAGTGTGGTTGCCATGTTTGCTCCCAAAATTTAAGTTACTTGTAGCCTAATTGTTTCGAGCTTAACTTACTTTGAACAACTGCTCAACGTTGTTGATTTGTTATATAATAAGGTACAGCAACAACACCCACGCTATAAACGCTAACAGAAACCCCGCAACATTTTAATCAAAGAAACAGCGCTTTCAAACCCGAGATACTCGCTCGCTTTAGAACGGCTAGAACGGCTGTTAAGCATATAAGTGCTAGTTATAAATAAAGCTAGGTAATTGCAAAAAGTAGGGGGTTACTGGTTTATCTTAGTGTTTTAGACTTTGTCTAATAGGCAAAATAAGGATAACGGGTCGGTCAATACATTTGATGTCAGAACTGAGACTTTACCCCTTTTGTTTCTTATACATTTTGAAAACTATATTAATTTTATAAACTGAACTATAAATAAGTATTGTCTTGATCGTTGGATTCTTATTATGAAATATAAGGTAGTAACCATATGGTTTTTAACATTCTTTATTGTTGGGTGTGAACTCGAGGGAGATGATGGAGTTTCCGGAGCACAGGGGCAATCAGGTCCTCAGGGAGAGCGTGGTCCTCAGGGTATAGTAGGGCTGAGTTGTTGGGATTTAAATGAAGATGGAAATAAAACCATGCCTGATGAAGATACAAACTCCGACGGCGTTATCGATGTATATGACTGTCGTACCATTATAGATTTAAGCCCCACAAATACTCTTGTAAATAGCACTACGCAAACAATAACAAATCAACACACTCGACAATCCTATTCTTCTGCATTTGCATTAGGCATTACATTGTTTACAGGTTCAAGTGAGGATTATGAAAATGCGACCGTCGACGGCAATTGGCATGCACTAGACAATTTAGCAGCAGATCCTATCCAAGATCCTTGTGGGCTATGGAAATGGGAAAGTACCCCTGGAGGGTCTTATAAACTACAAGCAGAAAATGCAGTGGCTTATAACGTTAGGCATATGCTTGCAATTGCATTATATTCAGCAGATCCAGCAGAAGATGCACATTTTGGTTTTGAACAATGTCAAAATGCATGCTTATCAGATAATAACTGTACTGGCGCGTTTTACTCTGTAGAGGACGGCACTGACAACTCTTTGAATTGTAAACTGCTGCGTGATGTGGGATTTGAGATAGACAGTGCGACAGAGTTTTCCGGATTTCAAACTGAAGAAATAGGTTTCGCTTCGGCAAATATTCAAAATAGTCCGATATATATTGGCGTCATTAGTGTTTGCGAGTAGTGCTCTAAAACTTTTTATACGAGGGGGGCACGACAATAAAGCTAGGTTCAACAATGCTTATCAAGGAGCATCGTTGAATCTGAAAGTGATGAGCAAAGTGGCACTTCAAACCTGATGTATTAGCAATTCATCTTTTTCCGACTTTCTACTTAATAAGTAATTGGGTTTCCAACATCTAAACTGAAGTAAAAATTATTTTCGGAGTTTAAAAATGAAGAACCAAAGAGGCTAGAAGTGTAAATCTAAACTTCAGATATTATAGCTTCTACCTGTCTGCTGATGGCACTCTCCAGCCCATTGAAAAAACTAGCGGCTCGGTTAAGTTTATTTAATTACGCTAGATTTTGTTGCACTCAACCCGATCAATATTCAACAAACTTAAAACCTTTGACCTTTTGCCTTGAACCTTGCATTTCAACTGTAAACCCCGTTACATTTTGATTAAAAAAGCCACACCTAAATATTTGTTAAAGTGTGGCTTTTTTGCAGCAGTTGTAACTAAAAGTTAAGCTACATTCGCTGCTAATAGCTCGTTACGTACTAGCTCTGCGCCTTTGTTTAGGGCGTTGAGTTTACCGTTTGCGATGTCGCGGGGTAGGGGGGCCATGCCGCAGTTGGTGCAGGGGTAGAGTTTATCGGCATCTACATATTTAAGCGCTTCGCGAAGGGTGTTGGCCACCTCTTCGGGTGTTTCTATAGTATTGATGGCTACATCAATTGCGCCTACCATTATTTTTTTACCGCGTACGAGTTCTAGTAGCTCTATGGGTACATATGAGTTTTGGCATTCGAGCGAAATAATATCTATATTCGATTTTTGCAGCTTAGGGAATACTTCTTCGTATTGTCGCCACTCGGTACCAAGGGTTTTCTTCCAATCGGTGTTGGCTTTAATGCCGTAGCCGTAACAAATATGCACGGCGGTTTCGCATTTTAACCCTTCTATGGCTCGCTCTAGGCAGGCTATACCCCAGTCGTTTACGTCGTCAAAAAACACGTTAAAAGCGGGTTCATCAAATTGGATTATATCAACCCCTGCGGCTTCTAGCTCTTTGGCTTCTTGGTTGAGTATTTTAGCAAATTCCCACGCCAGTTTTTCACGGCTTTTATAGTGATCGTCATACAGGGTGTCGATCATGGTCATTGGCCCAGGCAATGCCCATTTAATTGGTTGGCTGGTTTGCTGGCGTAAAAACTTGGCGTCTTCAACAAATACCGATTTAGTGCGAGACACAGGGCCAACCACTGTGGGTACGCTGGCGTCGTAGCGGTCGCGAATTTTAACCGTTTTACGGTTTTCAAAATCAACGCCATTTAAGTGCTCAATATAGGTGGTTACAAAGTGTTGGCGGGTTTGTTCGCCATCGCTGACTATATCTACGCCTGCGGTTTGTTGTTCGTGCAGAGTAATTCGTAGGGCGTCGTGTTTGCCATCAACCAGCTCATTGCCTTGTAATTTCCACGGTGACCATAAGGTTTCGGGCTCAGCAAGCCATGACGGTTTTGGCAAGCTGCCTGCTGATGATATGGGTAATAGTTTTTTCATAATAAATGCTGCCTTTAATTTTGTTGTATGATTAAGCGATACTTGCCGAGAACTGCTGCAGCACTGACTGATAAGGCTTAATAAAATGCTGCTCGGTAAATTTGCCTTGCTCAACCGCTAATTGGCCTCGCTCTGCGCGGTCATACACAATTTGCGTTAATGAATGGTCGTCATTTTTTAAATTCGGTTTATAACGGCTACCAGCAGCGGCATTGGCGTTATAAATTTCTGGACGATAAATTTTTTGAAACGTTTCCATGGTGCTAATAGTGCTAATTAGTTCAAGGTTGCTGTAGTCGTTAAGTAGGTCACCAAAAAAGTAAAACGCTAACGGTGCAACGCTGTTTGGTGGCATAAAGTAGCGCACTTGTAAGCCCATTTTTTTAAAGTATTGCTCTGTTAACGATGACTCATTAGGCTGATACTCTACGCCTAAAATAGGGTGTAAGTTTTCGGTTTGCTGATAGGTTTTGTTATCAGACACGCTTAAACAAATAACCGGTGGCTTTTTAAAATGCTGTTTATAGGTATTTGAGTTTACAAAGCATTTAAACAACTTGCCGTGTAAGTCACCAAAGTTATCAGGGATACTAAATTGCGGTTTACTTTTGTTATGCTCAAGCAATAACACGCTAAAGTCGTAGTCGCGCACATACGATGAAAAGTTATTACCCACCATGCCTTCAATTCGCTCGTTGGTTTGGCGGTCAATAATATTGGTTTTTAATACCTCAATTGACGGAAATGCCTGGCCACTGCCTGCAATGTCTAAATCAACCGAAATGATCTTGAGCTCAACCGCGTAACGATCCCCTTGTGGGTTATCCCAACTGGCCAGTGCATTAAAACGATTGTTGATCATTTTTAGGGTATTACGCAGGTTTTGTTGGCGGCTTTCACCCCTTGCTAAATTAGCGAAATTGGTTGTAATACGTGTGTTATTTGACGGATGGTAGTTTTCGTCCAAGTTAGTGCTTTTAATAGTAAATGTAAGATCAGTGCTCATAGCCGTATCCTTTCAATTTGAGTGGTTACTGCTTTTATTAACTGGTTGTTAAACCGACATAACGGTTAAGCAGTAGTGATGCTTTGCTGAGTTATTGAATTTATACGCGGTATGTAGCATGAAGCAAAACGGGTTTATTTCAGGTAAAACATGAGACAGATTCACGCTTGAGTGAATTCATTAAGTTAGCAATATTGATTAGTTGCTGATGAGGGGTACAACTCAATTTAGACGTCTAGATTTCTATTTAACAAAGTAAGCTATGCAGTTTATTCATATAAAACCTGAATAATTTTCAACGCTTTTAGAACGTGCTTATCGTTTGTACTGGTAGGTATCCCATGCAATAAAGTCTAATTAATTTAATGATTTAAAAGTCACAACCCACTTTAAAAATTTAATATAAAGCTAAATGAGAAAATGTTTATTTTTTAAATACAATTTAGTATTTAAAAATAGGGCGCTTAATTAAACACATTGATAACCACGTGACGAGTAGCGCTAAGCTTACGTTGTTTGAGCGTGCTTTATAAATTCATCGTAAATACTGTCTTTAATAAGCCTGTCGGGCGTAAAGGCATAATAATGCTGATAAACATTATCAATTGTACCTATATAATTAACGTCGTAGTGACGCTCTACTTCGGCTCTTACAGAAATAGGTGCAGGGAATATACCAAACCCTTGTTCGCCTAACGACTTCATTAATGCGCTGTCGTCAACATGGCCAGCTATTGTCATTTCAATCTTGTGTTCTTGCAGCCAATAATACATAGCACGCGCAACGGGGCTTTCTTTTGCAGGCAGCACTAAAGGCTTGTTATTTAAAGATTGCGGAAACTGCTTATGTAACTGCGAATGCCATGTTTTGTTTCCAAAAAGAGCGATTTGGCTTTTGCCTATTTCATGGCAAAACGCCTTAAACGATAAAGTGGTATCGAGCGGTTTATCGGCTAACACTAAATCAAGCTTATGAATCGCCATTTGTGCAAGCAGTTCATCTTGTTGGCCATCAATACAGTGTAAGTTGGTAATACGGTCGTTATTAATTAAAGGGGCTAGCCACTTTGACACCAGTGATTTGGGCAACACATCTGAAATACCGACCTTTAACGTTCGTGAATAGTGCGTGGCATCACCTTGCGTGGTTTCGAGCCATTCGTGGGCAATAGCAAACATATCATTGGTGTATTGCTGGGTTACATGGCCAAATTCCGTTAACTGTAGGCCTCGCCCTTGGCGAACAAACAGTGGTTTTCCTAGTCGTTGCTCTAAGTTAGTAATTTGTGAGCTGACCGTTTGCGGCGTTAAATTAAGTATTTTACTCGCCGCTGCAATACTGCCGTGCTTACTTACTTGCCAAAAATAATATAAGTGATTGTAGTTAATGTTGGTAATCATTCGAAAATACCTGTCTTAAAGTAAGAAATAATCAGCTTTTTCCTTTGCCTCTAAGTTAGTAGATTACAGTCATGCCTGCAACATAGGTACTATTAAAAGGTGTAATTGCATGAAGCTAAAACTTACAGTTAAAAACAAGATAATTAACGCAAGTGAAAAGATGTCGCTTTTAAAGCTGATCAAAACACAATTGGCAAAACATGCTTTAAATATTCGCAAAGTGGAGATTCAAATAAATGATCTTTCGAGTGATCGCCACGGCACTTTGCAGCAATGCAAAATTAATATTCTTTTACCTGGGCTACCCAGTATTAATGTAAATACAAAAGGACGAAGTATGCTGCAAGCGATAAAGCGGGCACTTAAAAGTTTGCAGCACATTCTCGTTAATAAGTACCAACCTTCGCAACCAAGCTCTTAATATCGCACTTGTAGTAGCAAGGATGCTACTTTTTTAATACCTCTCTAATTCCAAGCTGTGTTTAGTATTAAACGATTCAATTATTGCCTATTGAGCAGTATTTTCTTGTTGGGTTTTGTTGCAATGAACCCATCGAACGCTTTGTAACCCCTCGTTACACTTTAATTAAAAAAGCCGCACACTAATAATTAGTGTGCGGCTTTAGTATTTTACTTTTTAAAGCGATTACTTGGTTAGTAAGTGCTTTTCAAAAAAGTCAGCCATCATAGTATGGTAATGCAAGGTAGTGCCTTTGCCTTCACGTAAGCTGTGTGAGCGGTTTGGGTATGAGAAAAACTCAAACTGCTTATTGTGCTTTACAAGCTCGTCAATTAATCGCTCTGAACCTTGATAATGCACGTTATCATCGCCTGTGCCATGAATAAGCAGTAGCTTACCGGTTAGGTTTTTAGCAAAGGTAATCGGCGAGGTGTTATCGTAACTCTCAGGATCGGTGTTTGGGTTGCCCGCATAACGCTCTTGGTAAATGGTGTCGTACAAACGAATGTCTGGCACGGGTGCTGAGGCAATGCCCACTTTAAATTTATCACCGTGGCGGAATAACAAGTTAAGGGTTGAACTACCGCCCCCAGAATGTCCCCATACGCCAACACGGTCGGTGTCTATTACACCCCAGCGTTTAGCCATAGCATCTAGGGCGTCAACTTGGTCTTGTACGGTAATTGAGCCAATTTTTTTATAAATCGATTTGCGCCAATCGCGGCCTTTTGGTGCACGTGTGCCACGGTTATCAACCGATGCCACAATAAAGCCTTTTTGCGTTAACAGTGATTTATACAAGTAACTGTTGCCTTCCCAGCGGTCTTGCACAGTAGAGCCCCATGGTTCGCCGTATACGTAAAACACAATTGGGTATTTTTTACTTTTATCCATGTTCTCTGGGAACATAATGTAGCCGTCAAGCTCGGTACCATCTTGCGCGTTTACTTTAAAAAACTCATGCTTGGGTAAGCTTTGCTCAGCAAGCTTTTTTTTGAGCTTTGTATTTTCAACTAAGGTTTTTACATTACTATGATCGCTTACTTTAATGATTTCTTTAGTCGGTGGCGTACCAAATTTTGAGTAACTATGCATTGCCCATGAGGCATCTTTTGACATGTAATAGCTGTTTGAGCCTTCAAAATCAGCAGGTGTAACCCTTACCGGTTTGCTGCTGCCATCAAGCGGTGTGCTGTATAAATAACGCTGACCAGGATCGTTTGGCGAGGCAATAAAATACATTACGTTTTTATCTTCATTGATGCTCAGCATATCAATAATGTCGTAATTACCTGGGGTTAGGTCGATAATAGTTTTGCCATCGCGCGATACACGGTAAAGATGGCGCCAACCGTCGCGTTCGCTATGCCAAATAAAAAACTCGCCGTCTTTTGACCAGTTTGCTTTATAAAACCATTCTATAAACGCATCGTCTTTGTCTTCTAAAATTTTGGTCAGTTGCTGCTTTTGCCAATCAAACAACCACACTTTGTTATGGCTTTGAGGGCGGTTTAAGTCTTGGATCATTAACTCATTACCAGTGCCTGCCCAGCTAATACGCGGAATATAACGGTCGCGGTTATCGCCTTCAAGTTCTGCCCAACGGGTTTGTTTATCCGCAAGGCTTACCACACCAACACGCACGGCAGAGTTGGTTTCACCCGCTTTGGGATACGGGAATTTTTTAAGGGTAGGGTACAGTTCATCAGTGTTGTTGATCATAGTGAAAAATTTAACGTCACTGGTATCAAGCTGCCAATAGGCAATTGATTTGTTGTCGGGGCTCCAACGAAAACCATCAGCAATAGTAAATTCTTCTTCGTATACCCAATCAAAATTACCGTTAACAATGGTGGCGTTATCATCGGTTGTGAGCGCGGTTACATCGTGATTGCCAACGGCTTGCATATAAATGTTGTTGTCGCGAACGTAAGCTACTTTTGAGCTATCTGGCGAGAACTTAGCAAACATTAACGTAGTTGGCTCAACGTCTTTACCACCAAGTTGCTGTAATTGGTTAGTCTCAAGGTTAAGTAACCAAAAGTCGCCTCGGCTGCGTGAGCGCCAAACTTGCTCACTGTTGGTAAATACCATCAGCCATTTACCGTCTTTAGACCATTGGTAACTTTCGATTGCAAATGGCTCGTCTGCGCCCTCTGGCAACAGCTTTTCAAACTCAACCAATACTTTACGGCCTGTGCCGTCAGCATTGTAAAATACAATGTCGTTGCCTTTTACGCCGTGCTCTTTTTCGTCATCGGCGTTGTTATCGTCTGCTTTTTCTTTTTCGCTTTCGCGCTCTTCAAGTACGGTGTAGCCGGTACCATCGTCTAGCCACTTAAAGTAAGTGCTTCGCTGGGTTTTAAACTCTTTATCTTTATAAATTTGCGCGAGTGAAAGTGGCGTGTCTATTTCAGGCGAGGCTAAAGTAGATGGGGTATTTTGAGTCATAGAACAACCAGATAAAGACAGCCCCGCTAATATAGAAAAAGCAAGCACTGAGGTTTTAAGTAATTTCATGTGAGTCCCTAAAGTGGTATTTACTTACCGCTATTATTTTATGAGTTTTGCAATAAGTTGATTTAGTAATACATACTTGTATTACCAACCTTAATTTAACAAACTTATTGGCTTTATATCAGCACACTTATCGCAAAATAGGTACATTTAAGCCGTATTGCTTTAAATAATAAACAATATTTCACTTTTGGCTAACTTATCAGCCTTGGTTAGGTAGTAATGTGAAGTTAAGGCGTATTTAAATATTTTTGTGCCATATGTACTGCATTTGCTTTGCTGTAAGTTTTGCAAGTTCAGGGCTTATATGTTCAGCGACTAAATGTAAGCTCATATCGATACCTGCCGAAATACCCGCCGAGGTTGTAAACTTATCATGCTTTACCCAGCGCTTATTACTTATTACGTTGAGGAAAGGAAACATCGCAGCTAGGTCGTTTATGTCTTCCCAGTGAGTTGTTACATTTTTACCATTTAATAGCTCTGCCTTTGCTAATAAAAATGCGCCAGTACATACCGATGCAACGACAGGAGCTAACTGAGCTGTGCGCTTTATCCAATCAATAACAGCGGCTTTAGTGAGCTCATTATTGTGAACACCGCCAACCACTAACAATAAATCTATAGGAGGATGATCAGCAAAACTGTAATGGGGGTTTACACTGAAGCCGCCTCTCGCATTGACCGGCTGATTATGTTGCGCGACTAAAAATATATTCCACTCGTTTTTAGCTAAACGTTGAGCAGTACTAAATACTTCAAATGGGCCTGAAAAGTCGAGTACTTCAGCATCATCATATATATAAATACCTATGTTCATTTAGCGTTCCTTCTATTTCAAACGTTTAAATTAGCATGTTTTACATAAAAAAAGCCCACTATTTAAGGGGAAAAAGCGGGCTTAGGGTAGTCATTTAAAGCTTTATGTATAGCTATTTTTTAGCGTTTAACTTAACAGCTTCAATTTTATAGCTGTACTTGTAGTCTAACCATGGGAGCTCATATTCGTACAAGGGTTTACTACCCCACGAATCCGTTCCACCCACACCACGCTGCTTGTAATCTATATTTACAAAAATGTACGGGGCTTTGATTAAATCTGATGGGTGCATATTGCGCCTATTAACTTGTTCAGTACTCTTATCGTAGTCGTGCATATCGTAGAAAGATGCATTAAAGCCAATTAAGGGATCGCCAGAGAACTTGACACCAATTCCTTTATCATCATAAAACGTAACGTACCGTACATCCGTTTTGTGACCGTTTTCTTGCGGGCGAACATACGGTACACGTAAAGAGTCAACGTCAGATTGATATAAGCCAACAAAAGCCGATGACTTACGATCGTCGTAGTTTTCGTGAGGCCCTCGGCCATACCACTGTACGTTTTTAAAGTTCTCGTTCACAACAAACTGCATACCTAATCTGGGTAAGGCTGAATACGAATTATGAGGTGCAGCATAAAAGTAAACATCTACATCAACTACGCCATTGCCATTTATTGTGTAAGTTGTGAAGTACCGACTTTCAACGTTATTTAATGTGTGCTCTGTTTCGACTTTGTATTGTGTTGAGGATACTTTTTTACTACTAAAACTAGTCAGTGTTGTATTTGATCCCGCGTGTTGCCACACAGCAAACGAGTCACCATATCCCTTTTGCGGTAAATCATTATCGGTAGGCGCACGCCAAAAGTTAGGCTGCACAGGTTGGTCTACACTATTGGCTAGTAATGGCTTTCTAAAGACATTAATTTCATTTAATAAGCCTGTTTTTTTGTTAAACGTAAATTGAGCGTTTTTAGTAGAAAAAGCTAAAGAATTTTCAGAATCCTTTACTTTTAACGAGGCTGATTTTGTATTATTAGTCAGTGCAAAGCCTGTTAATGCTAGTTGCTCTGACGCAACCACATGACCCGTTGGCAATGTATTTTTAGCGTTTTTGAGAACGGCTTGTACATTTAAAAAATATTCAATTCCTGCTTTTAGTTTTGTTTTAATTGGCAAACTAACACGCTGAGATGTTTGTGGTTTGGCATTAATACCAAGGTTAGCACCTTGCTCTACTTCAACACCGTTGGCCATTAGCTGCCATGACAAAGTAAAGTCAGACAGGTCGGCAAAAAACTGTTTGTTAATTACATTTATTTCGTAAGGTGTTTTGCTCGTTAACTCAAAGTCGATGTTTTGCTGTACTTGTTTAACCTCCCACAAATAAGGGTAGGGCGTTCTGTCGGCGTAAACTAACCCATTTGCAGCAAAACTTTTTGCGCTTACTGCAAATGGAGGCTCTAAGTCGCCACCATATGCCCAAAAAAGCTCACCTTTACTGTTTTTCATGGCAAAAGTTTGATCGACCCAGTCCCAAATAAAACCGCCTTGTAGCTGTGAGTATTTTTCAAAGGCCTGCCAATATTCTTCAAGGTTACCTAACGAATTACCCATTGCGTGTTCGTATTCAATTAAAATCATGGGTCTTGATACATCATGCATTGTTTTAGCATAGCGAATAGCCGATTGGATTGGCGCATACATTTGACCGTATACGTCGGTGTGGCGCCTTAACTGTGCTTGTTCAGATACAACTGGAAACCCTGGGGCTTGACGCTTTAGCCAATCGTACGACGCCTCTAAATTAATACCATCGCCCGATTCATTACCCAGTGAGCGCATTACAACCGATGGATTATTTTTAGAACGGTGATACATGTTTGAAATGCGATCTATGTATGCATTTTGCCAACTAAGCTTATTTACCAAGTGTGCCGAGGGGTCGTACTTACCTTGGTTTGCGGCTCCCATTCCATGTGACTCAATATTAGCTTCGTCCATAACGTATAAGCCATATTTGTCTGCAAGGTGATAAATGTACGGATCTTGCGGGTAATGAGCCATTCGTATTGCATTAATATTAAAGGCCTTCATTAATGCAACGTCTTTTTCCATAGACTCTTTAGAAACGACGTGCCCTGTTTCTGGGTCGTGCTCGTGTCTATTTACACCTTTAAATAAAACTGGTTTGCCGTTAACTAAAATATTACCATTTTTTAATTCACTGCTTCTAAAGCCTATTGATTTTCCAATCCACTCAACAACCTTATCATTACTATTACGTAAGCCTATTTTTAATTTATAAAGGTTAGGAATTTCAGCACTCCAAGGCAGTACATCATTTACTTTAAACACTGTTTTTACTTGCGTACTTTGTTGTTTTTTTATTTTAGGAACTGACAATGTTTTAGTACTCATTACCTTATCGTTTGCGTCTAAAAGTGAAACGAGTAAGTCAAAGTTAGTTTGGGTTTGCTTAGTGTGGTTTTGTACTGTTGTGGTTAGCGTTAGTTCACCGTTTGTGTAATTGTCAATCAAAGTGGTATTAGCTTCAAAATCACTTATACGCACTTTTGGCGCTGCATATAAATATACATCGCGCTCAATACCACTCATACGCCACATGTCTTGGCATTCAAAGTAAGACCCTGTTGAATAGCGGTAAACTTGTAATGCTAAAGTATTTTCACCTTTAGAAACGTATGGCGTAATATCAAATTCGGCGGCAGTTTTAGAATCTTCTGAATAACCAACTTGCTGACCATTTACATAAATATAGAACGCAGACTTTACCGCCCCAAAATGAATAAGGATTTGTTTGTTATTCCAGCTTTCGTCGATGTTAATTATTTTTCGGTATGAGCCAACAGGATTATAGTAACGCGGCAGCTCAATTTGCTCAGTATTAGGTATTAAACAGTAGTGAGAGTGATAAAAAGGAGAACCGTAACCATTTAGCTCCCAATTGGCAGGGACGGCTATTTCATCCCAGCTTGCGTCATTGAAGGTTACTTTTTCAAATCCATTTGGTTTTCTACTAGGCGAGTCAACCCAGTTAAACTTCCACTGCCCATTTAGTAATTTATAACTATCTAACTGCCAAGGCTCTAGTGTAAATGCGTTTTGCTCATTTGCTGTAGGATAATAGAACGCGCGGGGTGGGAGTTTATTTACTCTAAATATACTTGGATCCTGCCAAGCCTGAGCAACTTGCTGTTCTATTGCAATGCTTGGCAAGCTAGTTATTAATAAATAAAGTCCCCCAAAGCATAGAAGCTTTTTTAGATAACCTTTAAGCCGCATCCTGTTCTCCTTTAAATTTTTTATCATATAAATATGCTAATTAAACTTTAGCGTATTTTTAACAATTAAGAAACCTAATTAATAGAGACTACAACGGCGGCTATGGGGACTATTTCTAATCAACTAAGTGTCAGACTATTCAATATAATGTTTTTTATAGCGCTTTGTTAATTTAAGAGATCTAATTTGGTCGTAAATTAAAGTAAATACTGCTGATGCATTTTCTTTCGCACCTTTGCCTTGGCCTATACGACGAATTTGCCTTTTTACTAATGCCATGGTGGCAAGGCCTGCTATGGTTTTATCTTTAATCTGAACGTTTGGCGCTGCGGGAATAAACTCGGGCTGTTTTTGCCAAATACTGACTAAATCAGGTTTATACGCAAGTGCTGTTGCAATACCGGCCAAAGCTACGCCAGAATCAATAACATTATTAGCCACTGATAGGCGACTAATACCACCCGTGGTCATAATAGGAATACTGGATTGTTCACTAATTGTTTTGGCAAATTCTAAAAAGTACGCTTCACGAGCGAGTGTACGTTCATCGGCCGTTTTACCTTGCATGGCAGGTGCTTCGTAACTACCGCCCGAAAGCTCAACAAAATCTATATTTAGGTCACTTAATAGGGTAATTACTGCTTGGGCGTCGCTAGGTTCAAATCCACCGCGCTGAAAATCAGCCGAATTTAGCTTAACCGATACCGAAAAGTTATTTGCGCAACTAGCCTTAATCTTTTGCGTTATTTGTGTGAGTAAACGCGCTCGATTTTCAAGGCTACCACCGTATTTATCATCACGCTTATTGGTTAAAGGCGATAAAAACTGTGCTAATAAGTAACCATGAGCCGCATGTATTTGCACGCCATCGAACCCTGCCTTTTGTGCTTGTAATGCCGTATTTGTGAATCGCTCAATCACATCATCAATTTCATTGTGTGTCATTGCTTTTGGCTGGCCAAATAAATGAGAGTGTTTTCCCATGCTTAATGCCACATTGGAGGCTGAAAGAACCTTTCCCCCCATTTTTTTAAACACTTGACGACCTGGGTGATTAATTTGCATCACAATTTTACTGTCGTTTTGCTGCCCTAAACGCGCAAGCTCCGCAAAAGGCGTTACATCGGTATTATGCTCAAGCGCAAGGCCACCGGGACCAGTCATAGCTAAGTGATCAACCATTACATTACCGGTAATAATTAAACCAACCCCGCCCTTAGCCCATGCGTTATAACAATTTTTAAGTACTTGAGAGGGTGTGAGATCGGCATCTGCTAGGTTTTCTTCCATGGCCGCTTTTACTAGCCTATTTTTTAATACTAAACCGCTAGGTAAAGTAACCGATGTAAATACGCTCTGTTGTTGATTTTTTGGCATGTTAGTAACCGTTTAAATTGACATTAATGCCACTATAACTTTAAAGTCAGCTTTAAGGTCAAGGCAGTATTTATAACTAATTTAGGACCACTATGAAAATAAGTGAGCTTGCAAAACTTGTTGGCGTTGCCCCCAGTACAATTCGTTATTACGAAGGCAAAGGTTTATTACCAAAAGGCAGCCGCAACAGTAATGGTTATAGACAATACGACCATTCAAGCATTGAGCAAATAAAAATGATTAAGTTTGCACAGAGTTTAGGGTTTTCGTTAGAGGAGATACCCACATTAAAAACGCCAGAAAATGACCTGGATCACACTGTTATTATTGAGCGTTTGCAGCAAAAGCAAAACGAAGCGAATGCGCTGATTGCTCAGCTGCAAAAAAAGTCGCAGCGTATTGGTGATTTAGTCACGCAACTAAATGCAAGCTGGTCAAATGGGCAATGTTTAACACAACAACAAATGAGTGATTTATTGGATGAGGTTCAGTTTTAACGGTTAGGCGCTTTGATGTGTGTTAAGAATACCCAAGCAAAAAACACCATAAACACAAAATCGTTGATACCGTAAATACTGTAAAAAATCCCCGCGAATACATCTTTATCGTAAACGTCATCAAGGTTATTGTTTGCTAACCATAATGACCAAGCAACAACATAAACCAGTTTTTCAATTACGAAAGCGCCAGCTAACCACTTTATATTGGAGGTAATAAAAGCACTAGCCAAATATGCTAAGCCCCATACAACAATCATTAACAAGCCAAAATTAGACATAACAACAGGGTCTAGTTCGTTTATTATGGAATTTGTAAATAACCGCGAGAACAGTAAAACACCACCTATATTCATGGCCGCAGCCATAATAAAACCCAATTTTATTAGTTTATTTTTTGTCATTTTTTTCTTCCTATCAGGCTTATTAATTAAAGCGGAAAACTTAATCACATATTTTGTTAGTGAACTTCAAACTGCATTGCTGTTTTTAAAATACCATGTGCGGGCAACCATTGTTTATATTCAGAAAAGCCATGTTTTTTATATAAATTTATTGCTGGCGTATTTGCTACAGCCGTTTCTACTATAGCTTTATTATACGTATGCAAAGTAAGCGCATGAGCAATTAACTTACCTGCGATTCCTTTTTTAAAGTAGCGAGGGTGCACTGTTAAGCTTTCGATACTTAAGCACTTATTTTTTACTGTAATTTCTATGACCCCCGCAAGCGTACTCTCATAATAAAAACCATAAAATAGCGCGTTGCTGCGCACAATGGCATGCTGCGTTCTACTAAGAGGAGGAAAATGTTCAGCCTTTATTAACAGGGCCTCTGTTTTATAAGCACATTGAAAAACGTTATAAATTTGCTCTGCAACAGAAGGAACTGCATTTTTTAGTTGAGTGATCATTTTAATTTCACTTATTTATTTTTAGATACTGCAGCGATTGGAAAAAATGAATTATTAATTGGTATATTCAATTAGCTCTTCAACGTATAAATACCCTTTTTGACGCTGAGTTAACTTAATGAATGTTTTTAGTGTTGGTGCATACAAGTGTATGTCTTGTGTGTCGGCTGAATAGCCTCTCGAATTGGTAATTTTACCCGTGTACTCAATGGTGTAGGCTTTATATGTGCCAGCTTCTACTTTTTCATCTTTAAAAGAGACAACTTTAGCGTTTTGAATTGTTGAGCCTTTGGTGCCATCTTCGCTTTCCCAGTGCTCTTCAAACACCCATGTTTTGCCTACATATAACGGCCAATAATAACGCGAGGTTTTGCTGTTATTTGGTTTTGTTAATACCTTTAGTAACGTAGATCCCTTAGCCGTTAACATACTAAGTGCGCCATTTTTGCTGACTATTTGTTTAGTATCGGTGCCTTGTGCACGTATTTCATTGCTAGGTGTTACCCCTTTATATTTCCATACCCACTTTTCCCCTTCACTATAATCAGCTTCTGTTGGCTGATACGCTTTTTCATTTGAAGCTTGGGCAAAAAAGCTTATTAGGCTTAAGGCAAAAATAATAAATTTAGCGTTCATTCACGTTGTTCCTTTTATTGATTTTTGTATGTGTGTTCAAACCAAATAATTAGGTGTATTGACCTGAAAAAAAGTGTGAGTAATAGCGCTTACACTTTATAAGCGCTTTTATAAAGCTAAAAGGACTAATCTAACTCTAACTGTGCTCGCTCTACGCTCTCGTTGGGTAACTCTTTTTGAACAGATACACCAAGCTCTTTAAATTCGGCGGCTTGTTTAATTAAGTTTCCCTTACCTCGGTAAAGCTGAGAAAAGGCCTTGTCGTAACTTTCTTTTGCTCGGTCTAATTGTTTACCAACACCTTCCATGCTGAGTAAAAAGCCATTTAATTTGTTGTAAAAGCGCTCTGCACGATTTGCCAGTTCCTTTGAATATTTAGTTTGCTCTTCAAAACGCCACAGCTGTTTAACAATATTTAAACTGGTTAACAGCGTAGTGGGAGTAGCGACCAGAATGTTTTTTTCTATCGCTTGTTGATAAATATCACTTTGATATTTAAGCGCCTCTACAAAGGCTGACTCTATAGGTACGAACATAATGACAACCTCTGGTGAATTTAACCCAGGGAGGCGGTCATATGACTTACTGGCTAGTTCGTTTATTCGAGCCGTAACTGCATTTACATGTTCTTTAATTGCTTGATTAGCATCAAGTTCATTTTCAGCATTTACATAACGGGTGTAGGCATTAAGGGATGTTTTTGCATCTATAACTAAATGACGCTCTTGTGGTAAATACACTACAACATCTGGGCGCAAACGACCATCCTCGGTATTAAATGACACTTCGCGTTTGTAATCGGTACCCGCGCGTAAGCCTGCGCTATCGAGTACATTTTCGAGCATGAGTTCGCCCCAATTTCCTTGGGTTTTCTTTTGCCCTTGTAAGGCGTTACTTAGCTTATCGGCTTGCTCGGTGATGGATTGGCTTTTGGCTTGTAAATGTAAAAGCTCAGTTTTTAATTGTGCACGCTGTTTTAAGTCCTCAACATGAATTGATTCCATTTTATCTCTAAAGCCTTTTAACTCACCTTGAACGGGTTTAAGCAGTTGTTCAATACTTTCTTGGTTAGTCACTTTAAAGCTTTGGGTTTTTTCATCGAGGATTTTATTGGCTAAATTTTCAAACTCTTTTTTAAGTACGTTTTTACTTTCTTCTATTTGAGCTAACTGCTCAGTAAAGCTTTGCTGCTTTTGCTCAAGCATAGTTCGCATGGAGTTAAGCTCTACATCGCGTTGATTATATTGTGCACGCAACTGCGTTATTTCTGTTTCGGCTTTTTGCCAAAACTGATTGTATTGCATGCTTTGTTTTTCTTGTTCACTGCAGCGCGTTTTAAAATGCTGCGCTTCGTCGCGTTGTTCTTGGTGGCTATGCTCAAGCAACTCATGTTCATCTTGTAAGGCGCTAAGTTGCTCAGCTTTGTTATCGAACTGACTTTGTAATAAAGAGAGTTGCTGTTGTTGCTCGTTAATTGTTTTTTTTAATTTTCTGCGAGGCAAAACACCAATAACACTATAAAGCACAACACCTGCCGTAAACCCTGCAGCTGTGCTTACCCAATCAATTTGGGTGAGTATTTGAGTAATCATAAAATAAACTTATAAAATTTATGGACATGCCATCATAACGAATAAGTTTGAGTAGAAGTAGGGGGTAACAAATAACAGCCATAAAAAAAGCCAGTTCAAATGAACTGGCTCAACCATTACTAAATAAGTAACACAACAGGGGAATCAACATGAAAACTTGAGTTAACTGCAATTAATCAACAAGCACAATAGTAGACGCCCTGTTTTGAATTAAGTTCATTAAAAGATCTAATTATTTTAAAAAACTGATCTTTGGCAAATAAAGCATTAAACGGTAAAAATTAAACATAAAAAAAGCCAGTTCAAAATGAACTGGCTTGATCATTACTAAATAAGTAACTAAATGGGGGGGAATCAACATGAAAACTTGTGTTAACTGCAATTAATCAACAAGCATAATAGTAGACGCCGTGCGTTCAAATAAGTTCAAAAAAAAGATCAAATTAATTTAAATAACTTTAGCCCCGACTAATAACCAACTAAACACTAAAAACAGGCATAAAAAAAGCCAGTTCAAAATGAACTGGCTTAATCATTACTAAAAATTAGTAACTAAATAGGGAATCAACATGAAAACTTGTGTTAACTGCAATTAATCAACAAGCATAATAGTAGACGCCCTGCAGTTAAATAAGTTCAAAAAAGATCGCACTAATTTTAAAATAAATTAATTTTTTATAAGTGACAGCATTTGTTGCTCATCGAACTGTGTAAAACTCATTGATTTGTCTGTAAATAATGCATCAACAAGTGCTTGTTTATCTTCTTGCATTTTAAATACTTTTTGTTCAATTGAATGACTCATAATCAACTTATAAACAAAAACTGGGTTTGTTTGCCCAATACGATAGGCACGATCGGTGGCTTGTTTTTCTACTGCGGGGTTCCACCATGGATCGAAATGAATAACCGTATCGGCTTGCGTTAAATTAAGCCCAGTGCCGCCTGCTTTTAAGCTAATTAAAAAAACAGACGTTTTGCCACTGGTAAACTCATCTATAACTTTATCGCGATGGCGAGTTTGGCCTGTTAATAAACTAAAGTTAATGTCCAATTCAGTTAATTGCTTAGCAATTAAATCTAACGCTGATGTAAATTGGCTAAATATAATTACTTTACGCCCCAAACTTAGCATTAAAGGAAGGTGAGTAGATAACCATTCTAATTTTGCAGACCCGGCTTGTGTATCAGGTTCAATGAGCTTTGGATGACAACAAATTTGTCTTAGCTTCAGTAAAGCCTCTAAAAAGGCAAGTTTACTTTTTTGAACGCCTTGCTCAGCAAATAAATCAATAAGTTTTTCTTCAAGGGCACGTGTTATCCCTTGATACATTTCTTTTTGTTTGGGCTCAAACTCAAACTCTTTAGTTATTTCTGTTTTTTGCGGCAGTTCTTGCGCCACTTGTGCTTTTGTTCGGCGCAGTATAAACGGCATTATGAGTGCTTTTAATTGCTCTGCACGCTGCATGTCGGCCTCACGCTCAATAGGCGTTTGAAAGTGTTGTTTAAAATGAGCCTGAGAGCCTAAAAGAGAGGGCATAGCAAAGTCGAGTAAAGACTTGAGTTCAAGCAAGTTGTTTTCGATTGGGGTACCGCTTAAGCACAATTTAAAATCAGCATTAAGGCGTTTTACCAATCGAGATACTTGCGCCGTGTCATTTTTAATATATTGCGCTTCGTCTAGCACTATGTTTTCAAAAAAAAGCGGTGAGTAATAAGCTATATCACGTTTTAACAAAGGGTAAGTAGTCAATATACACTGTGCTTGCGCTAGGTGTTGCAGTGGCTCGTTACGATTAGACCCAAATATGGTGGTTACCTTTAATCCTTTGGTAAATTTAAGTATTTCGTTTTGCCAGTTACTCACTAAACTGGTTGGACACACGATTAGTGTAGGACCTGCCTGCGGACGATTGTACGTACTCGTTAAAAACGCAATGACCTGCAGTGTTTTACCCAACCCCATATCGTCAGCTAAAATGCCACCAAGTTTGTGGCGTTTTAAAAAACTAAGCCAATCAACACCTTGCTGTTGATACTCTCTAAGTTCGACAGACTCATTTAAACCATGCAACGATACGCTCGGCATTGTTTTATGTGTACTGTTAAGCTCCTCAAGATAGAGCTCGAGTGAGTCGTCGTGCAGCTCAACATTAATTGCAGTGTGTTTTACAAGTTCTGGCAAGTACGAAAGGGGTATATTGAATTCGTCACGTGTTTTTACAAACTCAAAACGTTGCTTAAAATCAGACAAAACGTTCATGGCTGACTTATTGATAACACCAAATTGGCGGCCAACAGGGTAGTAATGAAATAACTGACTTTGTCGATTTAACGATTGATAAAGTGAATCTTCATTGCTAAAAAGTTGTGAAAGCTTGCTGCTGTTAATAAGCGCTTTACAGTGCATTTGATGCCCTGCAGCTCTATTAGCAATCAGTGTAACTTCACTTTGCGGATTGGCGATATCCATCTTACCAATAGTTACTTTCCAACCATGCTCTTTAAAGCTCGGAAATACCTCGTAAGTTAACCAGTGCAAATGAATTGCTGATTGCTTATTAAAAGTAAACTCACTTTGTAAACCCCCTTTACAAAACTCAAAACCTAAATTAACAAGCTCATTGGTTACTGTGTTTTCAAACGCGCTGTTAATTAAATTATTTGGCGCTGTACCTGCGGGGTAATGTTTATTTTTATACTTAAATGATAAAGACAGCCTTAAACCAGCCTCTTCCATAGTCACTTTAATTACTGCATTACTCGCTGTATGCGGTAAAACAGATTGCGTATTGGTAGGATGGGGAATAACACCCGCACCAAAGTTATCTGCAAGCTGTTTATAAATACGGTCGAAATTAGGGCTGTGTATTGCAGGCATGGTTTGTAAGTGGGCTATTTCATCGCCACTTAACGGTGTGCGTATACGGCCAACTTTTAAGTGGTCAAGGTCAAGGTATGTAGGAGGTGTAGTTTTGAGTACCGCCCAATTTTTACTTTGTTCTAAATTAACGACTAATTTTGTAAGCTCTTTTTCTTGTTGCCAATTAAAACTAAGCGCCTGGCCACTTTGTGGCTTTATTGCAGTTCGAGAACGATGCAAAAATAAGCGCTCGGTAGCAATCAACTGCTGTAACGCACTAAATCCCCATTGACCTTTTAACTCGAGACTACCAACTGCATTTTGTGAACGGATCCAACTATAAAGTCTAAAGTCGCTTTCAAGTAAATCATTTGGCGTTATAAAGCTATTTAATTGCTGGTCTGTTAGATTGCGCCCTAAGGTATAATTTTGATCTTTATCGAAATTAGCTATTTTAGGAGATATAAATACTTTTTTATTTTCAACACTTAACACAAAAAGTAGTACTTGAGACGGTGTTGTTGATTCGGTACTTTTGAGTGTACTTAATTCACTGAACCAATCATTTATAAAATAGTCTTCGCCATACTCACCGGAGTGCTCAATTTTAAGCTTTAACAAAATGGCTGCTAGGTGTAGGCATTTTGATTTGATATTACACGTACAGTGGGTATCAACAGAATAACCCGTTGGTAATTTACTGATCTCGATTCGCTGATTATAAGAGGCGCCGGTATCACTTTGAACGGTTGAGTCTATCACCGAAAAGTCACTGTTATGTTCTAACCAGGCGATTTTACCATTTTTATAATACGCTTTACCCTTTGCCAACACATTTGGCTTAAACAGTTTATTTATAAAACGCTCAGAAAGAGGAAACTGGGTAGCCTGCTCATTTTTAATTTCTTCAAAAATAGCCAGTAAATCATTTTTTGATAAGTTAGCAGACATGTTACTCAAAGGATTAATTTTTTAAAATAATTTTCCCAGTATATGCCTTATAAGCGCTGAGCTAAAGCACTATTCACTGTAATGTAAACTGGTTGGAGTTGATAGGTTAGTAAAAATTTGGTTTATGATGTTAAACAGCAGCGTAATAAAAAAACAAACAGTAACCCACAAATAACAAACAAAATATAAACACCTTACGCACAACGTAGGGGCTTTACAGATCATAATTTTACTAAGAGATAAGATAACTACAGAAGAAGGACCAGGAAATGGGTAGTAGTTAGTAAAAAAATGATCTCATTAAGGCTATTTAAGTAAAACAGCTATATCAACACTAATATAGATCAAATTTTTACTAACTAGACAGACTGCTAGATCATAGTTTAACTAACTGATAGGACCTAGCAGATCGTTATTTTACTAACTAATTAAATGCACTTAATAACTTAGTCAACTGCTCTAAACGTTTGTCGGTCATCACTTTATTATTAATTTTAATCGACACATCGCCACTTTTTAAGTTTCGTTGCAACATTACATACTCGTTTTCCAACACAGCTTCTTTCTTTGAAGGTGCTTGAGGTTCAGCAGTCAATAACTTAGTGATAGCCATAGCACGCTTGTCGTCACTTGTGATGGCGTTTACCTCAGCGTTACTAGCAACATTAGCCACTAACAGGTTAAAGCTCTCAGCATCGCGCTCCTTGGCAATAACAAGCTTTTTAGCGACTTCTCTACCAACATGATTTGCTGTTGGGTACAAAGCAATAACAGAAGACGGTATTTGCTCATACGCTTTTATTGCATCTGCAATTGCTGTGTGGGATACACCTTCAATGGCTGCAATTTCGCGATACGATCCTTTTTTACCTTGTTCAAGAAGTTCTTTTTTGGTTTGTTGATAAGCTTGACCTAATTCCCACAAGCTGGGTGCTATATATTGGTCAGACGAAACAGCTAAAATTTTAGCATCTTGCTCTGTGAAATCGCTTGAACTTAAAACAAGATAATCTGCATTACCTAAAATACACGCCATTCTGCGGCGAGAACCAGCGAGTACTAAACTTGTATCTCCTTGCTCCCAAAGCAGAGCAGGATGCTGATTTCGTCCGTCTTCACGAATAGCAGGAAGAATATCCGACACCGATTTTTCGTTTAAAAGCGACTGAACACGACGGTTTTTGCCATAAACATGAGTCGTTTTTTCAATATCAGCATGTGAGATTACTTTACAAACAAGGGTAATTTGTCGCGAAGAATCACTCGGTGCTGGCATTTTAATTACATCGCCAGCATTAGCTTGTTCTAAAAGCGCATCAAGGCTGCTATTTCCTACAGCTGTTGCAAATGGGTCTAAGCGGGTGTCGTTTTTACGTTTTTTAGCCATTATTATTTAACATCCTTACTTAGGTGTATTTAATTTTGATTGAGTAGACTGCCAATTGGATCGGATCAGCATTTCAAGTTCGTCAACAACATCTTTAATATTTTCTTGTGCTCGCATAAGAGACTCGCGACTTGCTAAACTGTCTGATGCTTTTTGATCAAAAATGGTATTAAACGATGATGAGCTCGCCGTGATAGCTGAACTATGGTTAATTGGGTAACTCATTACTTGGCGACCAAAAGCACTACGTACATCTTTAACAATGTCACGTTGTGAATGGTTACCTTTTACGTAATTAGTAACTAAAAACTGCATAAAGTCCCAACCTTCATGGCCAAGTGCGGCAACAGTATGATAAATCTCACCTAAACGTTTTAAATATTTATTATTAGCATCAAAATCAACAGCTTCTGGATGAACAGGAATTAACATAGCTGTAGATGCCATTAATGCATTATAAAACATAAAGTTAAGGGTAGGGGCAGTGTCGATTAGTAATATGTCGAACTCGTCTTTTACCGGATCAATTACCTTTTCGAGTAATTTGTGATAATGACGTGTTTCTTCATAATTTGATGTGTCTTTGAGTAAAGTGGCGGTTTCGTGTTCAAAGTAAAAGTCATCCATACCGGAAGGTAAAACACGAATATTAGGAATATGTGTTGGTAAAAATGAACTTGAAACAAATTCTGGCCAGGTTTCACCGTCGTCTAAGTCGATACAATCGCGCATTAGATCCCCAACAGTAATGGGATCGTGTTCACTCGATGGGAAAAAACTCGATGAAGAACCTTGAGGGTCTAAATCTATAATCCCAATCCGGTATCGCTTAATATTAGTGGTGGCAAGTGCCGCTGCAATATTAACCATACTGGTTGTTTTGCCACAGCCCCCTTTGAGTGAATTAATAACAATAACTTGTAGTTTATCACTATCAGAACGGTGATCTGGCTTTATGTCCATAATATCTGCCATGGCAAATATATTAACCAATGTGTAAGCATAATGGCCGTTAGCGCCCCGTTTGATATTCAAATCGTCAAAGTCGCCATTATCATGACGACGTTTTAGTGTACGATTGTTACATCCTAATAAATCAGCGGCTGCTTTTTGGGTGTATGTTCTTAATTCTTTTTCTTCTGATTTAAGATGAGCGCGATAATGTTGAATACGTCCTTCTAATGACTTTTCAGCAACTTCGGCAGTTGCTTTTAAAAGTCGATAGGTATCAAGCGCATTATTGTTAATTGACATACTTTCCTTCCTCAAAGTTAAGCAATTAGTATAATGTCCATTCAAATACCTGTAAACAACTATTTATGACGACATGTGTTTTAAAAAGAAGACATCATAATATAAATTTACACCTTTAATATTGCTTAGTATAAATAAAGAAGTTTAAAGGTGGTTAAATATATAAGGTAATAAAGGTTAAGAGGTTAAAAGTGTAGTTTAACTATATGATAAATATAAATAAATTATAAAAAGTTAGATCAGCATTATACGTGGTTAAGATCAGATCTTTAATAACTAACAGATCAGCATTTTATTAACTACTAAATAAATTTTATAGTTATACACAGCTTACCCTTAAGGTTATAAACAAATAGGTAGATTAAGATCATGCTTTTACTAAGTAAATTAGAATGTTATGCACCGTTCAATGTAGAAAAAGCAGTAATCAATTGGTATAGATCTGATCTGTAGTAAGTACAGATCAGATCTATGCTAACTAACTAAGTTCTTATCCACAGGCTAGTATGAAAAAGAGCAAATTTGTCGTGCTTTGCAGTCTAAATTTAGCATAGCAGTGGACAAATTTATAACTGAGTTAGTAAAAATGAGATTTGAAATACACGTGTTAGTATAATAATGATCTTAAATTAAAGAAAAATGCTAGTACTTAGTATAAAACTGATCTGAGTAGATTAATTAGAGCCAGATCACTTTTATACTAACTTAAACATTTAACTTTTTTTGTTTTATGTGTTGTTATTAGCTGTCGCAATAATAAATGGAAATAAGAACAATGAGCCGAAAGGTCAACATCTCGGTAGATAACTTGCCTGATACACTAAGAGGCCAAATTCACGGGGTGGAAAGTGCAATTGATAATGAAAGTTTAGCACTATTTACTGATAACAAAGATGTTCGCATTTCTATTGAGAATGCAGCTCATGGTTTACGTGCCTATTCAAATACATTTAATCATTACGATTTATGGGGACGTTTTGTTCGATCGGGTCATAAAAAACTTCCATTAGAAGAAGCGCCTAAAAAAACAATTATTACACGTAAAATATCAGAAAAAGTAGATGGTATTTTATACGATGGCGAGATAAAAATAACACCCGCCGTTGTTAGTACCCGCAAAGACGGTGAAGATATTGAATACCTAGTATGGCCATCAGATAGAGAAGAAAAAGTAGAACGAGCTCTTATCCGTTTAGCCTCAAAAGGTAAAATAGTAAAAATAAATTTTAAGTCCGGTATTCAATATGCCGTTGTTTTTTCGATGAACGAATTAGCACAAGAACTTAAAGCCGTTGGTCAGTCCATGCCATATCCTGCAATTAAAGAATCACTTGAAGCACTTCAAGGGTCAAAGCTTTCATTTAAATACTCTGCAACAGATACCAAAAATTCAGATATTGATGATTCATTCTACGAGTCAAATATGAATTTTTTATCGTCTTTGCATTTTAGTGGAAAAAAAGGTCAGGGCGGTAATGTTAAGTGTGTTGCCTGTTTAAATGCTTTTGTTCATAACATGATCGATAACTTAGAATATAAAGGTTATTATTTTAACAGTGCTCAAGAATTAAAGCGTGGTTTATCACGTTGGATGATGCTGCGCTTGTATCACTTATGGCGCTACGCGGCACCAGGTAAAACATATCATTTTAGATTACTTTCTATTATGGAAAAATATGGTTCGATATACTCAACCGACAACATAACAGAAAACAAATTAAAAGCATTACGTCGTGATATGACAACTACCATGAAAGACCTTATAGAAAAGGGTGCCATTTCAGAATACAGCATTACAAATGTTAAAGACGATAAGACCGGTAATATTATAGATTACACCTATGAAATGCATCCGTCAGATCAGTTTTGTGATGAAATACTTACATTGAATAAGCATAACAAACGTATAGAGATTCAAGGCGGTAAACGTATAGTTGAAAATGCCGTTTTAATAGATGAAGATAAAATAGAAGAAATAGTCGAAAAATAGTTTTTTATTTATCTTTGTTATACAAATACTAAAAGGCCACTAAATGTGGCCTTTTTAACATAATTAATTTGTTACTTGTTCAAGGTAAAGCCTATCAACCAGGAAATCATAATCTCGTTTTCGAGGATGACTATCTGGCTTTTCGTAATCTGGTAAGGTTCCTATTTTAACATCGGGCTCTGGGTTTATTAATATAAATGGTAATGCAGCACTAACGTGGTAACGATTTTGTGCAGTGTATCTGATATTTACTTGAGGACTAACTCGAGTAGGGCGTCTTATTCTTAGTTTTTCCTTCTCACCTAAGCTAGCAATCCTCATTTGTTCTTGAGCGACTAGAGATTGCCACTTTTGCTGATCGATCATTCTTGGATTTGTATAACCTGCAGATTTACTCAACATTTCAAGAGCCATCTTTTTAGTGAGGGTTTTAGTTGCATGTTTGTGCATCCATGTAAATCTAACAGAAAAAGGTGATTCACTCTCACTGTGTATTTTTCTGTATGCAGCTAAAGTAATTAAATTTGGTACTGCATTATGAACAGCTTCAAAACGAGCGTCGTTGTTATCAATACTTAGAATACATTCCTTAAATGCTGCTTTAGCTTTATTAACCTGGTTAATCCTATCATTGAGTGCCTGTTTATTAGCATTTTTTATAACTAACAAACCAGGGTGCCTTTTAAGTACTCGGCTGCTTAACCCTGACTTTGTATACATATCAGTAAATGAATTAAGAATAGCTCGTAGGGCATTATCTCCCGTTAGTTTTGAAACGGGTATACTTTGCGGGACATTATTTTCTTCACTAGTAAGAACCTCAGGCAATTTATAGTATTCAGCTTTTGAGTATTCACATTGTTTGAGTTCATCAATTAACAATGAGGTAAGCTCACTCATTAAATCAAACTGACTTCTTATTTTTATTTTAGAGACCATCATACACCAAGAACACATCTTACTTTAAACAGAAATGATACTAACCTTTTGCTTTGATAGCCAGTTCTTAATTAATAATCTGTCGCTTAGATTAATATTTATTATCAATTTAGCATGATGTGTTCTTTAGTATTTTGCATATAAGCTATTATTTATATTAAATATTATTAATGTTATAGGCCGGCCGCTTAAACTAGGTTGTGCTCCTATAGCATATATAAATATAAATACTATCATCACGATTATAATTTTTTAAATATAACTGTAAAGTTTAGAATACAATTGATGCAAATTAAGTATGATGTGTTCTTACTTATTCTGTATATAATATATGGTATTAAGCTTAGTGTTCTCGAACTCTTTGAAATTAACATTTATAGGTGTAATTAACTGATAATAAATGGTTTTAATAATAGTTTGATTAAGCTAATTTATGAAATATATACATATGGAAAGTTGTTAATTGGTGTTTATAACTAGCCCATAACAAAATAATTAGTAAATAGTGAATTTAGTACTTGAACAGAGGTACGTGCATACGTTAATTTCAGTACATCAGGTAAAGTAGGAATGAGGAAAGAATATGCAATCGTGGAACCCAAATAGCTGGAGAGAGCTGCCAATACTTCAGCAGCCACAATACCCAGATCAAGACGTGTTAAAATCTGTTGAAGGCCAATTAAAAACTGCACCCCCATTAGTTTTTGCAGAAGAAACTCGTAGTTTATTTAAGCAACTTGAAGATGTATGTGAAGGCCGTGCATTTTTACTTCAAGGTGGCGACTGTGCAGAATCGTTTAGTGATTTTAATGCAGCAAACATTCGCGACACATTTAAAACAATTTTACAAATGGCTGTAGTTTTAACCTACGGCGGTAAATGCCCAGTTGTAAAAATTGCCCGTATGGCTGGACAGTATGCAAAACCACGTTCTGCTGATTTAGAAACTATTGACGGTGTTTCACTTCCATCATACCGTGGCGACATAATTAACAACATAGACTTCACAGCTGAAGCCCGCATACCCGATCCGCAACGTTTAATGACGGCTTACCACCATAGTGCAGCTACATTAAACTTACTACGAGCATTTGCACAAGGTGGCCTTGCAGATTTACACCAGGTCAATCGCTGGAACATGGGGTTTGTAGCCGCCAATCCTCAAAAGCAAAAGTACCAACAGCTTGCTGATAAAATTCAAGATGCATTAGAGTTTATGGAAGTGTGCGGTATTAATTCTACTATAGCACCAAGCCTTAAAGAGACAGATCTCTACACATCTCACGAAGCATTGTTACTGGGCTATGAAGAAGCACTAACACGACGCGATCACTTATCAGGCGACTGGTATGACTGTTCAGCGCATTTTGTTTGGATCGGCGAACGTACACGTCAATTAGACCACGCACACATTGAGTTTTTTAAAGGAATTAAAAACCCAATTGGTGTAAAAGTAGGTCCTGGTATGGACCCAGATGAATTAATCCGCCTAATTGATGCATTAAATCCTGACAATATTCCAGGACGATTAACCTTAATTACACGCATGGGGGCAGATGTACTGCCAGAGAAACTACCAGCACTCGTACGTAAAGTACAACAAGAAGGGCGTAAGGTAATTTGGAGTTCAGACCCAATGCATGGCAATACTGAAAAAGCGACCTCTGGATACAAAACGCGTAATTTTGACAATATAATGCGCGAAATCAGCCAGTTTTTCTCTGTTCACAAAGCAGAAGGTTCGTATGCAGGTGGCGTTCATCTAGAAATGACAGGTCAGCACGTTACAGAGTGTACCGGCGGAGCATATGGTCTATCAGACGACGATTTAGCACAACGCTACAAAACACAGTGTGACCCACGTCTTAATGCAGACCAAGTATTAGAGCTAGGGTTTTTAGTTGCTGATTTATTAAAAGACGCACGTAAATAAAGTTTCGAACATATAAAAAAAGCCGCTTAACAGCGGCTTTTTTGTGACGTAAATATTTAACTAAGTTAGTACTTACGACGCTCTAAATCCGTATCCATTAATATTTTTGCAGAAATTTCTTCAACAGAATGGTGGGTTGAATTGAAGTAGGCAATTTTATGACGCTTGTAAAGCATTTCAACCTCACGTACTTCAATACGACACTGCCTTATAGATGCATATTTAGAGTTGGCCATGCGTCGATGCCTAATTGCAGCAAGTCTCTCTGGGTCAATAGTTAAACCAAACAATTTATGTTTATAAGGTACTAAACATTTCGGCAAGCCTTCGCTTTCTAAATCTTCTTCTGTAATAGGGTAGTTTGCTGCTTTTATGCCATATTGCAACGCTAAATATAAGCTCGTTGGGGTTTTACCACTTCGGCTAACACCTATTAAAATAATATCTGCCTCGGAAAAGTTTTTGATATTGCCGCCGTCGTCATTCATTAAAGCATAATTCACCGCGTCTATTCTAAAGTCATAACTTTTTTCATGTATAGAGTGTGTACGATGAATTTTTGGTACAGGCGCCACCTGTAATTCTTTTTCAATTTTTTCGCTATACGTGGTCAAAAAATCATATGGGATAGCATCCGCTGACTTTATGATTTCGCTCAAACTATGATTAACAAATGTAAAAAACACAAAGGGTTTTTCACCTGTTTTTGCAGCTGTTGCATTTATTAACGCTTTAATTTCGTGTGCTTTTTCTTCTGTTTCTACGAAAGGAATAGTTTTGTGATTAAAATCGATTGGAAACAAAGATAACGTTGCATGCCCAAACACTTCTGATGTAATTGCTGTTCCATCAGATATATAAAATGCAGTTCTCATAATTAACCTTTTTGTTACTTTTAATCCCTAAAATGGGTTACTCACGGTTTACGCGAGGACTGTTGCCAGTGTAGAATGAAGGTGGCCTTTATAAAAGGTTTTCTTTCTTAACTCTCACAGTTTCAACTACAATTTGTTTTTTGGAGAAAGACCCGTGCAAGAATACGTTCTCTGGTATCAAGAGCTTGGTATGCAAGATGTTCCTCGAGTTGGCGGCAAAAATGCCTCTCTTGGTGAAATGATCTCTAACCTAGCAAACGCTGGTGTACAAGTACCGGGTGGTTTCGCAACAACCGCCGATGCTTTTAATGAGTTTTTAGACCAATCAGGACTCAATGCCAAAATTCATGACATCTTAGATACACTCGATGTTGATGATGTAATTACACTCGCCAAAGTAGGTGCCGATATCCGCCAATGGATAATCGATACACCATTCCAACCAAATTTAGACCAAGCCATTCGCGATGCATACAGCCAACTTCATGGCGACACATCAGCTGATGTGTCATTTGCTGTACGTTCATCAGCAACCGCTGAGGATATGCCAGACGCATCTTTTGCAGGCCAACAAGAAACTTTTTTAAATGTTGTTGGTATCGATTCGGTTATGGTTGCTATAAAGCATGTATTTGCATCTTTGTTTAACGACCGCGCAATTTCTTATCGTGTTCACCAAGGTTACGATCATCGTGGTGTTGCATTATCAGCAGGCATACAGCGTATGGTACGCTCTGATAAATCAGCATCTGGCGTTATGTTCAGTATCGACACTGAATCTGGCTTTGAAGATGTTGTATTTGTAACCTCAAGCTACGGTTTAGGTGAAATGGTTGTACAGGGTGCTGTTAACCCAGACGAATTTTATGTACATAAACCAACATTACTAAAAGGTAAGCCATCAGTAGTGCGTCGCAATATTGGCTCTAAAGCCATTCAAATGATTTATTCAAGCGACAAAGCACATGGTAAACAAGTAGAAATAGTTGACGTAAACCCTGAACTTTCTAACAAATTTTCGATTACAGATGAAGAAGTACAAGACCTTGCCAAGCAAGCTGTAATCATTGAAAAACATTACGGTCGTCCTATGGACATCGAATGGGCAAAAGACGGCAACGACGGCAAACTATATATAGTACAAGCTCGTCCAGAAACTGTACGTTCAAACGAAGATACAAATGTAATGGAGCGTTTTCAGTTAAACGGTTCAAGTAACGTTGTTGTAGAAGGTCGTGCAATTGGTCATAAAATTGGTAGCGGTGTTGTTCGTGTTCTTGACTCGATTGATGAAATGGATCAAGTGCAAGTTGGTGATATTTTAGTCACCGACATGACCGACCCAGACTGGGAACCTATCATGAAGCGTGCAGCAGCGATTGTTACAAATCGTGGTGGCCGCACATGTCACGCAGCAATCATTGCTCGTGAACTGGGTATCCCTGCAGTTGTAGGATGTGGCAATGCAACCGACCTAATCAAAGCTGGCCAAGAAGTCACTGTATCATGTGCCGAAGGCGATACTGGTTTCATTTACGAAGGTATTTTAGATTTTGAAGTGCTTACTTCACGTGTTGACGAAATGCCAAACCTACCAATGAAAGTAATGATGAACGTGGGTAACCCGGACCGCGCATTCGACTTTGCACGTTTGCCGCACTCAGGTGTTGGCCTTGCACGTGTTGAATTCATCATCAACCGTATGATTGGCGTGCATCCAAAAGCATTATTAAATTTCGACGCACAAACAGATGCCCTTAAAGAAGAAATAACCGACATGATTGCTGGTTACGATTCACCAGTAGAGTTTTATATTTCAAAACTTGTTGAAGGTATTTCTACGCTAGGTTGTGCGTTTGCTCCCGAGCGAGTAATTGTTCGTATGTCTGATTTTAAATCGAACGAATACGCTAACTTAGTTGGCGGCCAACAATACGAACCTGAAGAAGAAAACCCAATGATTGGTTTTCGTGGTGCAGCACGTTATATATCTGAAGACTTCCGCGACTGTTTTGCACTAGAGTGTGAAGCAATCAAGCGTGTACGCAATACTATGGACATGACTAACATTGAGATCATGATTCCATTCGTACGTACACTTGAAGAAGGTAAACGCGTAATTGAATTACTAGAAGAGCATGGCCTAAAACGTGGCGAAAATGGTCTTAAAGTAATTATGATGTGTGAGCTGCCGTCAAATGCATTACTTGCCGAAGAGTTCTTAGAGCACTTTGACGGTTTTTCAATTGGATCTAACGATTTAACACAGTTAACACTAGGTTTAGACCGAGATTCTGGTTTAATTGCTCATTTGTTTGACGAGCGTGACCCAGCAATTAAAAAGCTTCTTTCTATGGCAATTCAAACAGCCAAAGCAAAAGGAAAGTATGTAGGCATTTGTGGACAAGGTCCATCAGATCACGAAGACTTTGCTGCATGGTTAGTTGACCAAGGTATAGACTCAGTATCATTAAACCCAGATACAGTAATCGAAACTTGGTTATACTTAGCTAAAAAATTAGCTTAGTAACCTGTTATAGCTATGTAAAAGCCAGCATATGTTGCTGGCTTTTTTGTTGGTCAATTTATTTTAACTGCGTGCTAATTTTTTATCTAAATACTGACAAGATTTAGTCAGTGCTTTCTGGCAAAGGGTCAAATAATAACGCGCTTTTGGGTAATAAAACGAATAACACAATAAACCAGCCATAAAAAATATAAGTGATGGACCAGGTACAACCGCAAATATTAATCCTAATAAAATAAATAACGCACCCATGATCTGTAATACAATTTTTTTCATATAAATGACCTCTCATGTAGTTAACTTGATTATAATTACAGCAGCGCTTAAATCGACTAAAAGAGTGTTACAAACTGTAAATTCTTCAATTTCTATTAGCAATCAGCATGATATAATTAACCAAATGTCTAAAAGTATGCCGTTATGATCGCAACAATTACTCAGCAAGATGCCGCGTCAGACCTTGTCGCAAATTACCTAAATACATTACAAAAGCAAGGCTTTACCGGTGATACCGATGCAAGTTATGCAACACGTATTACCGCTTCAACCGATAACAGTATTTACCAGCAATTGCCTCAAGGTGTCATTTTTCCCAAAAATGAAAAAGACATTCAACTTGCTTTGCAAACTGCATCACGGGACCCTTTTTTATCATTAACATTTGGACCTCGCGGTGGTGGAACTGGCACTAATGGTCAGTCTTTAACACCAGGTATTGTTGTTGATTTATCGCGCTACATGCGTGAAATTCTCGAAATTAATGTCGAAGAAGGGTGGGTTCGGGTTCAAACTGGCGTAATAAAAGATCAGCTAAATGACTTTTTAAAACCTTATGGATTTTTCTTTTCTCCCGACTTATCTACCAGCAATCGTGCAACTATAGGCGGTATGATCAGCACCGATGCTTCAGGGCAAGGTTCACTTGTTTACGGTAAAACAAGTGATCATGTTTTAGGCCTTACAACCTATTTAGTAGACGGTACACCAATGAGTACCGCTCCAATAAACGTCGAAAAAGCAAAAATAATTGCAGAGCAAGACACGCTAGTTGGCACAATATATAAAACTGTACTTAATATAGCCATTGATGAACGTGATGCTATTTTAAATAAGTTTCCACGGTTAAATCGTTTTTTAACCGGCTATGACTTAGAACACGTCCTAAGTGATGACTTACTTACTTTTGATATGAGCCGTTTAATAACAGGTTCAGAAGGTTCACTAGGCATTGTCACCGAGGCAAAATTAAACCTTACACCGATTGCCGAATTTAAAACACTTATAAATATTAAGTACGATACCTTTGATTCAGCACTTCGACACTCTCCATTTTTGGTTGATGCCCGTGCAACTTCAGTTGAAACTGTCGATAGCAAAGTATTAAACCTAGCCCGCGAAGATATCATTTGGCATTCAGTATCGGACTTAATAACTGATGTACCAAATAAAAATATGCAAGGGCTCAACATGGTTGAGTTTAATGCAGTAACACCCGACGATATAAAAGACAAAGTAAACACACTTTGTACATTGTTAGATGAATGTGTAGCCAATCAAACCAATGGTGTAATAGGCTACCAGCTAACAAATGATAAAAGTGACATTTTAAAAATTTACGCAATGCGTAAAAAGTCAGTTGGTTTACTTGGAAACGTAAAAGGCAGCCAAAAGCCATTGGCCTTTGCAGAAGATACTGCAGTACCGCCTGAAAATTTAGCCGATTATATCGTTGAGTTTAGAGCCTTACTCGACAGTCATAATTTACAATATGGTATGTTTGGCCATGTTGATGCTGGTGTTTTACATGTAAGGCCCGCACTGGATATGTGCGATCCTGAACAAGAAAAATTATTACGTACCATTTCAGATGAAGTTGTTAAACTCACAGCTAAGTATGGCGGTTTAATGTGGGGCGAACATGGTAAAGGCTACCGAAGTGAATATGGGCCTGAGTTTTTTGGTGAACATTTATTTACCCAACTGCGCATAATTAAAACAGCGTTTGACCCATATAACCGAATAAACCCAGGGAAAATATGCACACCTATCGATAGTGAAGACTCACTAGTTAGTGTTGATGGGCAAAAAAGATCGTGGTTCGACAAACAAATTTCAATCGATGTTAAAACGAGTTTCAACAACGCCATGACCTGTAACGGAAATGGTATTTGTTTTAATTATGATGAAAACTCGCCAATGTGTCCGTCGTATAAAGTAACTGGCGATCGCCGTAACTCACCAAAAGGGCGAGCAAGTTTAATGCGTGAATGGCTACGCCTTCAAGAATCTAAAAACATAGATCTTCTGGGTGTAGAAAAAGAATTAAATAAAGGTGAAGTAATTACCTGGTGGGAAAGATTTGTACATAGCCGCGAAAAAAAGAAAGGCCTTTACGATTTTTCACACGAAGTAAAAGCCTCTATGGATGAATGTTTAGCCTGTAAAGCATGTACAACATCTTGCCCTATTAAAGTGGATGTACCTACTTTTCGTGCTCGCTTTTTAAATTATTATCACAGTTATTATGCGCGTCCACTCAAAGATTACTTAGTGGGTAACATTGAAAGTAGCGCGCCACTTATGGCTAAATTCGGTAAAATAATAAATCCAATTGTTAAAACAAAATTTGTTAGCAGCATAATTAAAAATACGGTGGGTTATGTTGATACACCACAACTTAGCATTCCGTCACTAGCAAATCGGATAAACAAAGCACAGCAATTTAATTTTGAATTTTTGACTAATTTAACCGCCGAACAACAAAGTGAATACGTTTTAATAGTTCAAGATCCGTTCACCAGCTTTTATGAAGCCGAACTAGTTGAGAGTTTTATAACCTTAATTACTCAACTTGGTAAAAAACCAATGTTGTTACCCTTTAAACCCAATGGTAAACCGCAACATGTAAAAGGTTTTTTGCACGAATTTAAAGTAACTGCCAAAAATGCCGCAGAATTTTTAAATCAGTTAAACGATATTAATGCGCCACTAGTGGGATTAGATGCGTCTTTGGTTATGTGTTATCGCGATGAATACAACACAATTTTAGAAAATAACCGCGGCGATTTTAACGTACAACTTGCTCACGAATGGTTAGAAACGCAATCTTTTAATGGGCTAACTGCAAATAATAATAATGAAACTGAATTTACATTATTAAGTCACTGCACAGAAACTACATCTTTGCCAAAAGCAGCTAATGTTTGGAAAACTATATTTACAGATATCGGACTAACTTTAAATACAACTAATACCGGTTGCTGTGGTATGGCGGGTACTTACGGACATGAAGCACAAAATCAAGATAACTCACGCGCACTTTACGAAATGAGTTGGAAACCCATAGTTGATAAAACTAAATCAGAGCAACTTTTGTCAACTGGGTTTTCGTGCCGTAGCCAAGTAAAACGCTATGAAAAGTTTAAGCCTAAACATCCTATCGAATTACTTGCCCATGTACTAAGTTAAAAATTTTTTTAAACATATTTAAAAGGCGTAACTTAAATTTAGTTACGCCTTTTTTATTTTACTTTGCATTTTTAAAACTATCAGCAATCGGTTTTGTACTAATGCCATGAATAAATACACTAAACAAAATTGTAGTCATGGCAATGCTCGCAATCTGAAATTTATTTTCTATTTGCTCATCAATCACCATAAGAGTAAATACAATTGAGGCCAATCCTCTTGGCCCAAACCATGCAAAAGTAAAACGCTCTTTTAAATTTAAAGATGTAAAAAGTAGTGACAACATTACAGGTATAATTCTTATCAATGTAGTACTTAATAATGCATACGTTACTATTTCAAAATTTAATTTTGGCAATACTAAATAAGCACATGCATAACCGAACAAACACCAAATCATCAGAGACGTAAAGTCAGCAATATGTTCTGAATCTTCTATTAATTCAGTACGCACTGTTTTAGTTGAAAACTTATCAAACAATAAACCCGCTACAAACACAGCAATAAAGCCACTGCCATGCAAATATTGGGTAACAGAAAATACCGCCATTGCAAAACCTAATAACAAAAATGGGCTAGTGTTTTGTGCAAAGTAATGCCGCTTCATTGCAAAATTTAAACTTGGAATAAAAATCGAAATACTCGTTATAGCAACAAGTAATGCAATACCTAACTCTCTTGAAAATACACTCACTACATGAGAGGTTGTAATTGCCGACTCAGGATTTTTTGCCAATAAAATAAATATTATAAATACGGGTACACATAATCCATCATTTAATCCGCTTTCAGTATTGATACCTTCACGAATTTTTTCGGGCACTTCACTGCTTGATAGTAATCCTTTGCTAAGTGCTGCATCTGTTGGCGTTAAAATAATAGCAATTAATGCCGCTTGAATTAACGAAAGCTCAGCAAACAAAAATAAACCAACCGCAATTCCCAGTAATAATGTTAAGGGGAGGGCAATAAATAATAATAAGCCAGGGTATTGAAAACTATGCCTTAATACACTTAGTTTAGATTTAGCCGCATCCGAAAATAAAAATATACTCAACGTTAATTCTATAAACGGCAGTAATAAATCAACGCCCGCTTTTAACTCACCGCCATTATTGGGCATTAAATTGGCTAATGTAATACCGCCAATAACAAAAAACATTGGGCCAGTTACTTCTGTTTTTTCTAGTTGGCGAAGCGTCAATGAATATATTAAAAACAAAGCGCCTATAAACGCTATCACTAAGTAGGTCATTAAATTTTCCTTTTAGCTCCGGATTTAGCTCGCTCTTTAATATTTGTTTGAATATAAATTTGATCGGTGGTCGCAATTTTTGCATGTCCTAAATCTTCAGATAAATGCTTAAGTGGCCGCGTTTGCGCATCGTGTGTTGCTCCCGTATGGCGCAGCCAATGGGCAGTTGCTGCACCTAATTGTTCAGCATCATCTTTAAAACCATCATCCAACAATGATTGTTGCGCATAATCAAAACTTTGTTGAACTAATCGCCTAATTTGCCTAACAGTCATACCACCTTGGCCTCTAATTTTATGAACCAGTGGCTCGGCTTCATCAACGCGGGGAAGGGCAGGCAGCCCTCGGTATAATCGGTAACGTTTTAAATATTCAACAAAATCATCACTTAACGTAACATCTCGTAGCTTGTTACCTTTACCCATTATTCGTAAAAACCAAAAGCCGTCGTTATCTTGCCAAAAGTGAGACATAACCGGTGACCATTGAGGTCGCTCCGATAATTCAGAAATTCTTAAATATAATCCCTTTAAACACGCTAGGGTAAATAAGTTTCGTTCTAAATCTGGGTTTTGTTCACATAAATCGCGAGTTACTCCAAACACATACTCCCATTGTATATCGCTTAATGTGTCTGGGATCTGAATTTGAGATTGCACAACTAAATACGGGCTATTTTTTTTCACTACTGGTACAAAGTTAGCAAACGTTTTTTCTTCAAGTAATGAAAATTTATAAAATACATTAAGCGCTGTAAACATAGCCGACAATGTTTGTTGGCTAGCCGTAGATTCTTTAAGCATAAAAGGGCGCCAGTTTTTATTTAATCGGCGAATCCCTTGCTCATCTTTATAACGCCACTGAACAGAAGTCGATGCCCACTTTTTATCGGGTTCAACCATAAAATCAACATAGGCTTCAATATCTTCACGTTTTAATTCGAATACTGACTTTTCGGCAATTAACCACGACCATAAATAAAACCGTTCAAGTTCGTTTCTAAATCGACTGTATGTTGCTTCTGATTTTCGGCCATAGACATATAAAAATTGATATAAAAATTTAAGATCCGATTCTGATTCAGTTACAGTCAAGGCAACTTGCTGTATAAAGGTTGCAAGTTCTGGGTATTCCGAATTAAGAGTACCGTCATCAAGATGAGCAATTTGATATCTTAATTGTTTTAACGTATCGACCAACGCAACAAGCATAGTATATAAATATTCAATTAAATAAGTTAGTTACAGAATAACCTTTAAGTCCGATACTGTCTAGTATTGGACATAGCAAATAACTGTTTATTTTAGACTATGCTTAAATGGCCATGCCAAACCTTATTAAGGAAAAGTTATGAAACAAGTTAGTATATTATTTTTACTTACACTCTTGTTAATACTCACAGGTTGTGCGACTACCGGTAGTGCATCTCCTAGTGAAAAACGTTCTTTAGTACAAAGTATGAAAAGTAACACACTCAGTAAACTTTATACTAAAAAGCCAGATGTTAAAACGCAAATAGCAAACTCTGCTGGTTATGCTGTTTTTGATAACGCGAATGTTAACGTTATTCTTGCTAGTTTTGGTGGTGGTTATGGCGTAGTAAAAAATAACCTAACAGGTAAATCTACTTACATGAACATGGGTGAAGCTGGTTTAGGGTTAGGTTTAGGTGTTAAAGATTTTAATGTAGTTATGGTTTTTCATACCCAAGCAGCAGTAAATAGATTTATTGAACACGGTTGGGCGTTTGGTGGGAACGCAGATGCTGCAGCAAAATACAAAGATAAAGGTGGAGCATTGGTGGCCGAAGCCATTGCAGACCAAGTTACTGTATATTCTGTAACCGAAAATGGACTTGCTCTACAAGCTGTTCTAAAAGGGACTAAATTTTGGGTAGATTCTGAGCTAAATTAACCGTTAATAACTCTCCTAAAAGCGGGCTGATTTGTATAATCACGCTCGCTTTATTATTAATAATATAATTTAACATAACGTAATTTATGAGTTGTCAGTTGTCAGTTGTCAGTTGTCAGTTGTCAGTTGTCAGTTGTCAGTTGTCAGTTGTCAGTTGTCAGTTGTCAGTTGTCAGTTGTCAGTTGTCAGTTGTCAGTTGTCAGTTGTCAGTTGTCAGTAACATGAAAAATTAGAACCGTTTAAAATCAAACTTAGCCGTATCTAAATCTTTATCAAAAGCTTCAGCCAATTTTTCAGTTTCACTAAACACAGTATTCCAATATTTTATACGCGTGTCGGCATCGAGATCGGTAAAGTCGTTTCTGTCTGGGATTTTTCCGTATGGTAAGCCGGCTACAAATTCTTTTGATGGGGTGATCATTACCACGTTGTCGTAATTTTGTGGTGCTACTTTTCGTTTTAAGTTTTTATCAAACCACCCTGCTTTTGGGTCGCTATTAAAATGCGGATACAAAATTAAGCCAGGGTTATTAATTTTTATATCAAAGTGGTAATCAATTATTCCGCCATCGCGATACATGCCTTGTGGCGAGCCTGCAATATTTTTTATACCTTGCATAACAAGCGGTATAGAGCCGGATGCAAGTAAGGCATCTTTTAAATTTGTTTGGTTAAGTGCTATGTTTTGCGTTTTAAAATTATAACTGTCGGTTATTGATAAATTACTATTTGGCGCGCCAAAAATAAAACGCTCGTATTGCGAGCCTAATAATTTTCGGTTTACGCGGTTTAACATGTAACTTTTTGATAAACCTAAAAGCTGAATTAATTTATTTTCGCTGGCAATAAAGCCATTAGATTTAGCGACTATAAAATGTGCTTTAAATACGGGGTTATTTATTATTTCGGTAACGCCGTTATAGCCAAATACATCTTCAAGTAATGCGCGGGCTTTAATTGTAATTTCGGCTGGTGTTGGTTTATTGCTTGAATAACGCGTTTGCGAATACGATGTTGCTAAACGCTCAATGGCGGCAACCGGGTCGTTTTGTGCAAAACATGCAGAGCGAAATGCGCCAGCTGAAGAGCCAATTAAATTAAGCGGTTGGGTTCGGTTTTTAAAAAATTCACCAAAAATATATTTGTCTAATCCAAATAAAGTAAACCATTTAGGCCCACCACTTGCGCCTAAAAATGAAGTAAATAGTTCAGGCTTAAAGCCTTGCTCGTTTATTATTTTTGCTGCGTTCTTCCCTGCGACAATGTCGATCATGTCTGTATTTTTACCTTTTATATATGTATTTTGAACTCTTTAACGCGTTAAAAACGTGAATAGTTATGCAAAATTAAAAGCGGTTTTATGCTACCATAAAACCGCTATTTGTAGTTAAAGTTAGCTAAAATACATGAATTAATCCCAAATGCCTTCTTCGCATTTTCCCTGAACTTTTACATCTTTTACTTTAAATTCGGGCTCTATACCTTTGTCTCTTTGCATGTGGTAGTCGTGTGTTACTGACAAAATAGTAGGCGTTAACAGTATGATAGCGATCACGTTAACGACTGTCATTAACCCTAACGCAATATCGGCTAAATCCCATACTTCTTTTAATGTGGCCGATGCGCCCCACAACATCATTGATAAATATAGTAAGGTGTAAATACCACGCCCTACTTTGTTATCAAGCTTAAATAGATGTAAGTTACTTTCAGCGTAGGCGTAGTTAGCTACCACCGAAGTAAAGGCAAATAACGTAATGGCTGCAGCTACAAAGTACACGCCACCTTGCGCCAAATGCGCGGTCATAGCGCTTTGTGTTAAACGTATGCCTTCCATTTCACCGCTTATGTCTATATCGGCTAATAAAATAACAACGGCTGTACAACTACAAAGTACGATTGTATCGAAAAACACACCAAGCATTTGTATGTAGCCCTGTGTTACAGGGTGATTAGGAATAGGGCTAGCACTTGCACTGGCATGCGGAACACTCCCTGCGCCCGCTTCGTTAGAATATAAACCGCGTTGAATACCATTTTTAATGGCAGCCCCCATCGCGCCTGCGCCCGCTTCTTGTAATCCAAAGGCTGACAAAAATATATCTTTTAGCATGGCCGGTACTTGAGTAAAGTTTATAACGGTAATAATAACGGCCGCTAATACAAAAATAATGCCCATAATGGGCACTACGCGCTCTGCAAACCGGGCAATGGCTTTAAAGCCGCCTAATATAATTGAGCCTGCAAGGACTGTAATAACAATACCTGAGTAAAACGTGGGTACTTCAAATGCGTAGTTTAGTGCATCAGTAATCGTATTGGTTTGCATTGCGCTAAAAGTAAACCCGTACCCCAAAAATAAGCACGCGGCAAATACAATTGCGAATGCACGGCTTCCCAGTCCTTGTTGAATATAATACGCAGGGCCACCTCTAAATTCGCCGTTACTATCGCGAATTTTATACACTTGGCCTAGTATACTTTCTGCAAATCCGGTTGCCATGCCCAATATAGCAATGACCCACATCCAAAATATTGCACCACTGCCACCAAGCGATATAGCGACTGCAACACCGGCTAAATTACCCGTACCTACCCGAGCACAAAGCCCTGTACACAATGCCTGAAATGACGAAATATCGTTTTTATTACATTTACTGCTGCCTTTTAATAGGCTAAACATATGCTTAAATTTAACTATTTGAATTGCTTTTAAACGCACAGAAAACCATACGCCGGTGAAAAGTAAAATATAAATGAGTACCTGACCTTCTCCCCACAAAAGGTTATTTACACTTTTTACTACCGTATCGAACATTGCAGATTCCTTATTATATTTTTATAGTTATGCGCTTTAACATAGGCATTTTAAAATGTACTGGCAACGCTTAATATTTTATTCGTTATAAAGGCAACCATGTTGCCTTTAGCTTTTGTTATTTGCTTTGTAAATGTACCCCTGCAATCATACATCTTACTGAACCACCAGCAGATTCAATGGTAGGTATGGGCAAAGGGACCAGTTTAGCCGTTTTTTGTATTGCAATTATTTGCTCGGCTGTTAGCGCATTATAAGCGGTTTGTGACAGCGCTAAAATTCGGCCATTTTTACCGTGCAATTCAATGGCATTCCCGCAAAAGTTATTTATTTGCTCAACCGACAAATCAATTACTTCGTGATGGCTTTTTAAAAAATGCCCTACCAGCTCACTGCGTTGGTCTTCAGGCACCATATTTAAGCCAATCATTACAAATTTGCTGGCCACACACATTAGTACATTAGTGTGATACACCGCTATACCTTGCTCGTCAGTTGCATTAAACACAACCGGCTTGAACGAAAGTAAATTACACACTGTATTAACGACCGACCTTGTTGTGCGTTTAGATTCTACCGCGAAGGCAAGTTTATATTGGTGATCGAGCACCAGTGATCCGGTACCTTCCAAAAATGAATTTTCTTTCGCTAAATGCGCATAATCAGTCACTACCGACACTTTATAGTGACCCGTTAAAAAATCAATTATATCTTTACGATATTCTAATCTTCTGTTTTCAACAAACATTGGGTAAATAATTAATTGCCCATTTTGATGGGTAGAAAACCAGTTGTTTGGAAAAACCGAGTCGGGTGTGTGTGTTTGCTCATCTTCAAATAAATGAACGGTTACACCTTCGCTTTGAAGTAACTCAACCGCGTGGGTCACCTCTTTAAATGCTTGCTCGCTTTCATTTTTTACTTCACATTCACTTTGAAATGCATTGTCGAGCATGGTTTGTGGATTAGAAGTAAAGTGATGCGGACGAACCATAACAACCGCGCTCGGTGCTTGTTGTGTTAGGCTCATGCTGCACTCTCTTTATCTTTATGCGGTATTTCAAGAACTGAAAATAAATTGCGCGGGTCGCCTTGCTGAGTGATCAGGTCAAGTATTTCGTATTCTCCTGACTTAATAAGCTGCTCGCGAATATACACTAACGCGCTAAAGTCTTCGCTTGCAAAGCCTACACCGTCAAAAATAGTAAGCTCTTTTTCGCATGTGCGACCAAGGTGCTGTTTATTAATTACTTTATGAAATTCGGTTACAGCAAAACACCTGCTCATTTGTTGAATTTCGCCCTCTACTCTAGTTTGTGGTTCGTACTCTACAAATACATTAGCACGCTCCAACAACGCTGAATCAAGCTCAGTTTTTCCAGGGCAATCGCCACCAATCGCATTAATATGAACACCTTGTGGGATCATATCGTTTGTTAAAATGGTTGCGTTGGTTTTATCGGCCGTGCATGTGGTAATTATGTGCGCGCCCTTTATTGCTTCCTCTACACTTTTACAGATAGTCACGGTTAAGCCTTTATTGCTTAAGTTATTAAATGCTTTTTGAGAAGCTGCTTCGTCTATATCGTATAAACGAATGTGTGTAATACCTAATACCGCTTTAAATGCTAAAGCCTGAAATTCTGACTGAGCCCCATTACCAATCAGAGTTAAGGTTGTTGAGTTTTTTGGTGCTAAATAAGTAGCCACCAGCGCTGATGTTGCAGCAGTGCGTAGTGCGGTTAATAAGCACATTTCGCTAATCATTACCGGGTAGCCGCTATCAACATCTGACAAAATACCAAATGCCGCAACCGTTTGAAGTTCTTTAAACGTGTTTTTTGGATGGCCATTGACATATTTACAGCTAAACATTTTTCCATCACTTACCGGCATAAGCTCTATTACACCATCCGGAGAGTGAGCTGCATAACGCGGCGATTTATCAAACTCATGCCACCGAGCAAAATCGTGTTTTAACGTGTTAGTTAGGCTAACTAACACGTTTTCTATTCCTAATGTATTTATTAGCTTAGCCATAGCTTGAACACTTACAAATGGAACGCCTTGTTTTGGCTCTGCTATAAAATGACTCATGACTACCTCTGTAATAATAATATGAACTAATTAAAATAAGTTTATCGACTACAGATGCCATTTAATATGGCAATACTTTATACAAATAGTAGTAATTTTTATCAATTTGCTATGCATAAATGTAAAGTTTTAGTATTTTGTAAGAAATTAATTAGAGGTAAGCGAATGACCCCTTACATTTACGACTCATTAGATAACGCCTTAATAGCCGAATTAAGAAAAGATGGTCGTGCTTCTATTTCAGCCCTAGCCGATGTTTTAAATGTGTCGCGCGGTACAGTACAAAATCGTTTAGACCGTTTAGTTTCATCGGGCGCTATATTAGGCTTTACGGTGCGTGTACACGAACACATTGAAACCGAAGCCGTAAGAGCAATAATGATGGTAGAAGTGGTGGGTAAATCTACATCGCAGGTAATTAAAACTCTGCGGGGCATACCAGAGCTCACTAAATTACATACCACTAACGGCGCTTGGGATTTAGTAGCAGAAATACAGGCGGCAAATTTAGGTGAGTTTGATGGCGTACTCAGGCAAGTGCGCGAAATAGAAGGCATATTAAATAGCGAAACCAGTATATTATTATCATCTACTTAAGCATTAATGTTAACACGTGAATATTAATATCGCCTTGCTCATGTCTGATCTTACAGTTTAAGTAATTAGATTTAGACCTCATTTAACAGACAGCTATTAGCAAGAAGTAGTTAGTCAAAATCTTAATGTCTGAAGTCAAGATTTGACCCTAGGCTTTTATAATGTCTGAAGTCAAGATTTGACCCTAGGCTTTTAGAAGTCAAGATTTGACCCTAGGCTTTTAATTAATACTGTCGAGTGAGCATATAGTCGGCAATGTAATTTAAATACGCAGAGCGAGTTTTTATTTTCAATCCGTCGAATTTATGCTGTATATATGCAGAGTAATAGCTCAGTCGCTCGCATAGTCAAGAAAACGACCCAGTCGCTCGTTTTATACTGAGAAGAAAAGCGAGCACGCATGAATTTTAATAACACTGGCAATTAGTTGACAAGTTTGTTAAAAATAAACCAATAAGAAAACGAGCTACGCTGTGGTAGAAATACGCGCGATTAGCTCGCTATAAACATGTTAGGCATACAAGGAGAGTTCAGTGAAAAAATTAACTTTAGTATTCATATCCCTTATTTTATCTTTTTCAAGTTCTGCAAATGACAAGTTCACGGCAGAACAGTTGATCGAAAAAGCAAAAGCATTTGTATCAGCCAAAAATGCTCGCCAACAACCAAATACAACCACTAAAGAAATAGATTATTATATATCGCTATTATCTGATAACTTCATCGATGAACATATTAAATTCAAGTTTACGTATACTGATAAATCGAAACTCCGTTCAGATATGGTTGGTAAACTAAAAGATGAAGTTATAAACAGCAATATTGAGATAAACGAAATTATGGTAGGAGCTAATGTTGTTTTTATAAAAATGACTGAGATGGGCAAAGTTAAGCCTGCACATTTAGATAAAACCATTGAATATAGTAGAACTAATATTGTCTCATTAGAGTTTAACGAATCAGGTTTAGTAAAGCATATCCGCCGACACCACGGTTAATGTATGCCTAACAAGGGTTTTCAAGTCGGACAAAAAACAGTTGGCTTTTTGCTCGTACCTCGCTTATTTTAGCCAACAATTTTTTGCCGCTTAAAATGGCGTTAGAAGCCCAAGGAGGGTTTACTTTAAAATGAAGTTGTATGTACAAAATAGAACAACTGGTGAAAAAACGTATTTAAAGCAAAGTGCTGTTTCCAGACGTGAATTAGCTACTCAGTTAGGGAGTAAGCGCTTTCAAATTGATAAGCAAATCTTTTCTGTTAACGAAGTAAAAGCTGAAAATAATTCAAATACAGCGGGTGCGATGGCTGCCGGTGGTGTTGTTGGAGTTGTTGGTGGCGTCCCTGGAGTTATTATTGGCGGCTTAATTGGAGCTCTCCTTGGTAAAAGCACCGATAGTGAAGATAAAGCAAAGTCTGATAAATTTAATCGGAGCCAGCTATGAAGGCTCTAAATTTTAAACTTATTGGAGTTTTTATTCTGTTGGTTTTATTATCCTTTATTCTCATATCAAATACTGAACCAACAATGCTCCTGATTAAGTCTGTATTAAAATGGGAGCATTTGAATACGACATTATGGCTGGGTTTTATATGCTGTTTCGTTGTTCATTACTTATCTATAAAAGATGACTCTTCTTATAATGGAGGTCTTATTTTTAAGCATTTTGGTAAATTTGCTGATTCCGCCTTTGCGATTATTACTTATGGTTTAGCCTCAACTACTTCTGCATCGATATTGAAAGGTGTTTACATTCAACAATACTTCGAAGAAAAAATTTACTTTAATCACTTTGACCAAATAGATATATATTCAATGCTTGTAGTATGTTTGTTTTTATTAGGTTATTCACTTTATGCCGCTATTTCAGCTCTTAGAAATGCAGTCTTACTTTCACAAGCTGAACTAGCAATTCCAGTCGCAGATTAATGGGCTTATAACAAGGTAATTAAACGGTTGTTTCGATTTATTGTAGCTCTGATTTTTTCAATTTCATTTTCTGTTCTTGGACAAACCAAACAAATTCAGGTGGACGATGTTTCAATTGAATATTTGGACTTTGGGAAGGGAAAGTACACTTTTGTTTTTGAGTCGGGTGTTGGCATGGGCGTCAACTATTGGGACCCTTTTTTACCATTTGCTGATAGACTAAATTCTAGAGTAATCATTTACTCACGCGCTGGAAATGGCGCATCTAGTGATTCACCTAAAGTCAATTTAGAACGCTCTTTAGTGCGCTTAGAAAAACTTCTGTTTCAGCTAAATGCACAAGATAATTTAATACTTGTTGGTCACTCATTTGGTGGTTTTCATGCAAGAAACTTTGCTCACAATTTTATGGATAGAGTTTCCGGTTTGGTCTTACTAGATCCTAGTCATGAGCTTTTTCAAAAAGAGCTCGAAGCAATTGACCTAGAAAAGGCCAAAAATGACAATGCCAGACTTAATTCGATATTAAACAATCAATCTGAATGGCAAATTCTACAGGATATCTACACTAGTAACGTACTTTTCCCTTCACAACCTACTCATAACGTTCCAACCGTAATAGTCACCTCGTCTCAAATAGGGGAATCGGATTGGTGGATTGGACACAGTGAGAAAGGAAAAATTGCTTGGAGAGCGCTACACCAAGAACTTATTTCAAATAACTCAATATCAACTCATATTGTCACAGACAAAGTAGGTCATAATTTGCCAATTCAAGATCCTGAATTCACTTTTAAAGCAATTAAGTCTGTCTTGGAATTGGTGGAAGGTGTATAACAAACGCTTAAAGCGGACAAAAATAAAGAGCATTTTCGCCTCTTAAGCGAAGTGTTATAAGCACTGGCACATTGGTGTCACAAATATTTCAATTAATGTCATATGAGTGACGTATAAATATAGGAACTTTCTTACGATAATAATTTAAGGTTTTATCTTTAAGGAAGTTATTATGGAAATGCAATTAAACGTTCAAACATTAAAGCAATTAAGAGAATCTAAAGCCTGAAGTCAATCGCAGCTAGCGGATGTTGCAGGAATAAGTTTAAGAACTGTTCAACGTATTGAAAAATCCGGAATCGCGTCACATGAATCAGTCATGTCAATCTGTTCTGCTTACGATATTAAGATAAACGACCTTGTTAAGAAAGAAGAGCCTGTTATTGATATAGCTCCAACTTTCTCAAGTACGGTTAGGTATAAAGTTGAATATATGAATAGAAAAGCAACATTAGTCTCATTTTTTGTGGGACTTATAATCGCTTTTATTTTAACAGTATAGTGAGTATAACAAGTGACTAAGGTTATGACTGTCCGCAAATCACACATATGTGACTATCAGATTTAGCTAAGACTTATTCAGTTAAACAACCGTAATATTTTACGGTTGTTTCTAAACTATTCGCTTCACAGCTACATGGCGTAGCTGTGTGCATAATCTACAATACGTGCATTTTGGCTTTTTAAGTATTCTCGGCCTGCTTTTACACCAAGCTTATGATCTTTACGTAGATCGTCGTTTGTACTGCCTAATAATTTGCTGTGCAGTGTTTCGTCTGCAAAAATTTGTATAATTTCTACATCACTTGGCGGGTTTGCCATAAAGTTTAGTTCGTCTAAGTAAGCTTGTTCGTGCTGAATTAGGTAGTCGAGTGTTTTTGGGCAGTAACCGGCAGCTGTAGCAAGCGATCTAAGCTTTTGAACCCATGCAGATTGCGCTTGAAAATCAGCATCTACCGTTCTAATAACCACAATTTTACGTGCCCCACGGTTATACGCTTCGCGTACTGGTAATGGTGCTGCTAGCCCACCATCAAGAAAAAAATCTTCTTGGGCTTTGTTTATTTGCGTGGTTTCGTTAGCCGCTTGCGCATTTAACCAAGGCGTTAATTTAACACCTTGTTTGTATAAAAATGGTAAAGCACTTGACGCTTTTAATAGCTCTCTCCATTGATGCTCTTCACCCGTTGGCGATAAATAATAGGCTTTTCTGTCGCGTGCATTTGTAGCAGTAATAAGTAACTCACGTTCACCTAAAGACGTTTTAGCTGTTTTAAAGTCAATCGCTCTATTTACTTCTTTTGTTTTATCAAAGTACCAGTCTAAATCAACAATGTGTTTTCCCATAAGGCCGCGACCTAGCTGAAAAAAACGTTTATTACGAGACAGCCCTCTAATTAGGCGTTTAGCGTAACCTTTTTGACGTGCTAAATAGCTTGTTAAGTTTTGTGAGCCTGCCGACGTGCCAATAAATAAATCGAATGGGTCGTAGTTTTGCTCTAACCACGCATCAAGTACACCTGCGGTGAAAATCCCTCGCTGTCCGCCACCTTCAGCAATTAACGCAACCTTAGGCTGTGCTATTTTAGTTACTGAAGAAGCTGTTGCGCTGTTTAGAGAGTTCACGGTGTACCTGCCTTTAAGTTAATAATGTTTGTTTCAATGAATACATTTTATAGAATTAAAGTAATGCCTTAAAATTGATTGTTTAAATCAGTTTGATTGATAAAATAGAACGAAAAACTATCCATTAGTACACTTAGCTAATAATGACCAATGCGTTTTTCTGATTTTAAATATTTAGGCATCACATCAATTAATTTAAATTGTAAATTACTGATTGATGCCACTACTTTACCAAGCCTTAGGTGTACGCTTGCTTAACTAAAATAAAAATGAGTGTTGACGAGTATATTAAATAGCTAAGTAACCTATTTTACTTAGCTACAAAGAATTAAGCCGTTTGTTTATTAGCTTGGCGCTCTAACTTATAGTTTTCTGAATTTAAGCCTTTTTTCCAGTAACCTGATGCCACTATGTTGCCCCTTGGTATTGAATGCGTGTTAGTTAATGCTGCTTTAAGCTCTCGCACTAGCCCAGCTTCAAGTGCCATAAATACAATAGGTGGCTGTTCATAATGCTGTAGTGTGGTTAATGCATTAGCCATCTCAACCTCTGGCGTTGTAGTTATTAACCAAGTGACCTGGCGCGTTGAATCTAAGCTGATTTTATCCGCTTTAGTCGGAGCATGAATAAACGCGTCAATTTTGGCCTTTATTGGCAATTGCTTAATGTAGCCTTTTATAGCGTTTACTGAGGTCAAATCGCCTAGTAACACATAATGTGAGTGCTGGTAATTTTCAAGCTTTTTAGGACCAGGGCCTGCAATAGCCAGTTCATCACCTACTTTAGCGGCTTTTGTCCATTTAGTTGCAGGGCCTTGGTGCATATTAATAACAAAATCGAGCGTAATTGCACCATTGCTTTTATTTACATTTTGTATTGTGTACGAACGCATACACGCCGTTTTTAAATTGAAGTCGGCCACACCGTTTTTTGGAATAAGCACTTTTACATAACTGCCAATGTGATCGGAAGTTAAATCTGTAAACTCTTCAGAGCCTAAAACTATACGTTGTAAATGTGGGGTTAGTTGCTTTGTGCTTAATACTGTTGCTTTGCGTACTTTTTTTGCCATATAAATTAACCTCATTGATTAAAAATCACTGCTTTATAAAGCAGACATTGCACAACGCCCCATTGGTTGATAAAATCAACTATATAGATTTAATTGACTTTGTCAACCATTTGGAGTGTATTATGAACACCTCTTTAGCCAATACGCTATTTATGTTAATGCAAAACTACCGGGTCACCATACGCGAAGCCATTAATGCCAGCGAGCTCGGTTTAAATGCAATGCATGTACGTTGCTTGCATATTATTGCAAGTACCTCGCAGTGCACAGCAAACGACATTGTGAATAAAACCCAACGAGATAAGGCTCAAATAGCGCGGCTTGTAAAAGAACTTATAGCTTTAAAACTTATAAATAAGTGTGCCAGCGAACACGATAAGCGCTGTTTTATTTTAACGTTTACAGATCAGGGTGCCGTGCTTTTTGAAAAATTACTGGCCGCTGAAAAACATGTAAACGATCAAATGTGTAAAACGTTAAACCCAAATCAAATCAGTGACTTTTTAAACACGGCTCAGCAAATGATCAAAAATATGCAATGATCTTTACTTCATTACTTGGCATAAGTTAAACAAAACACATATACTGTACACTTATACAGTATATGTGTTTTGGTTGTTTATTTATGTTTGTTATTCCTATTTATATAGAAGCAGGTATTTGCGGGTTTGAATCTCCTGCCGCACAATACACTGAGCTTGGCGTTTCCCTTGATGAGCTATTAATAAAGCACCCTGATGCCACTTTTATTGGTATTGCGTCGGGTAGCTCTATGCAAGAAGTAGGGATTTTTGAGGGTGATTTACTTGTAGTAGACCGAGCAGAACACGCTAAAGATGGCGATGTAATTGTGGCTAATTTAAATGGCTTATTTGTGTGTAAGCTACTTGATAAAACAAACGCTCGATTACTATCGGCTTCGCCTGTATATCAACCCGTTAATATTACGCCTAGCGATGAATTTCAGCTTGAAGGCGTAGTCAGTTTGTCAATTCGTATGCATCGCCAAAGCCCTGAGTTACTTTCATGTATGCCTTAGTCGATGCCGTGGCGTTTTATGCCAGCGCCGAGAAAGTATTTGATCCCGCCATTCGTTCAAAACCTGTGGTTGTGCTCACTAATAACGACGGCTGCGTATGTGCGGTATGCCCTATTGCGCGACGTTTAAATATTCCTAAATTTGGCCCTTATTTTAAAGTTAAGCAGTTACTAGAACAAAACAATGTGGTTGTACGCTCTAGTAACTATGAACTATACGCTAATTTAAGCGACCGAATGATGAGTGTGATTGGCCGCTTTTGTGATACCCAGCATATTTACAGTATTGATGAATCGTTTTTGCACTTTAGCGGCTACGAAAACGTTGTAAAAGATTGGCATACTTACGGACACCTTATTAGACGAACCGTATGGCGAGAAACAAAACTCCCCGTTGGCGTGGGGTTTGGGCCAACGCCTACACTTGCAAAAGCGGCAAATCATGCAGCTAAAAAATTAACAGGCTTTGACGGTGTTGCTGTCATAAATGACGAAGCAAGCCGGCGAGCTATTTTACAGCGCATGGACTGCCAAGATGTATGGGGAATTGGCAAGCGCTTAGCTAAAAAGCTAAAAATAATGAACATAAACACCGCATGGCAACTTGCCCAACAAAACCCAAAAACTATGCGCCGCGCTTTTAGTGTGGTGGTAGAGCGTACAGTAAGCGAGCTTAATGGCTTAGTATGTTTAAACTGGGATGATGTACGCCAAGATAAACGCGAAATTTACTCAACTCGCAGCTTTGGAGAGCGTATTTATGAATCAACCGCTCTTAAAACCGCTTTAATTAACCATGTCACTATTGTGGGCAAAAAACTAAGAGCCCAAAAGTCGCTAACAAAGCAATTATATATTTTTGCATCTAGCTCATCTCATGAAGATGTATTTTATAAAAAGTCTTATATGTATCAGTTTAGCATGCCAACAAACGATACTTGCGTTATGGCCAATGCGGTGTCTGAAGTGTTTGAAAAAATTTACCAACCTGGCGTGCGGTTTTATAAATGTGGTGTAGGTGCACTAGAACTTACTGCTGAGCAATTTCAGCAAAGTGACTTATTTTCACCACAACAAGATAACCCAAAGTTAATGGGCTGTTTAGATGCTATTAATACCCGATACGGCAAGGGTATGTTGGGCTTAGCAAGTAGTAAACTAAACGATCGCTGGCATATGAACAGAGATTTTTTATCGCCTCAGTACACAACCCGCTGGCGGGATATACCAAAAATAAAATGCGATTAGCTAATAGTTGATATATTACTGGATAGCTTTTTTAAACTTGCACTCAACACTTGCTGAACTTAATGTGTAAATAAGCATGTCGTTAGGTAAAAAACGAATGCTTTGTCGAATTGTTTTTTCGTTTATAGGATCATCACAACGGCTCATTCGTAAGCCATTATCAAGCCCATCACTCTTATATTTTAACGAACTAGTAATAAAGCAAAAGTTTGGCTTTTGTATAGTTTGAGTTCCGTTATGTAATGAGCCAAACACAATTTGTTCACCCAGCTTAAACCCCTCACTTGGGTTACTTGCATTAATTAAACTCAAGTCACTGTTTACGCATAACCCTGAATTAGCAGAAACCACCTTATATGTACCAAGTTTTGATTTTAAAAGGGGTATAAAGCGTGCCTTATTGCTTGGCTCAGCGGCTACGTGGACGCTGACAAAAACAAACATGAATAAAGTCAATTTGATGTGTTTCATTAAGTAAACGTATCCTTATGCGTTAATTATTTTTTTAGTTCGTATACTAAATGGCTTAACTTTATTACATAGCTAAATATAACAGAGATTTACTACTAGAAGACAAGGCTATATAAAAAGAAAAAACTAAATTAAGGCATGTAGTTATTAATCACATTTTGAGATACGTTATCGAACAATAAAACGATTTAAAATAATGCGCTAAATTAAGCGCATTACTATAAGATTTACTGCCAATATTTTGCGAATAATTGCGGGTAGGCTTGTTTTAAAAATTTTGCTTTGTCTTTAAAGCGTTTGCCTGCGGGTTGATCGCCTGATGGCACGAAGGGTAATTCATCCTCATTGCGCTCTTCATATAATAAGCCGGCGATGAGGTCATACTCGTCAATGTATGGGTAAGGCTGTTCATTTAAGTGATAAACAGGTGTACATAATGCAATGGAGTCGGCATTAACGAGCGCGTTATCAAACACTGTTTTACCGCGTGAAATAAGCCAACATCTAAACTCACTAAAACCATATTCGTCATTGCAGCCTGCCATAACAAATGCAGCGCCAAATAAATCCCATGTAAAACATTTACGCATATTTATGCCAAAAAACTTATCAAATGCAATAAGTTGCTGATCGTCTAAATTGCTTAGGTTTGCTTTAAGGTGGTCGCTTACACTTTGCGGATCAAGGCCTAAGTCGGGTGTAGTCACTAATTCCCAAAAAGCCTGCTCTGATAACGCTGCCATTATAAAATCTCTTTTACTCGGCCAACTTGGCCATCTTCTAATCTCACTTTAATACCATGCGGGTGGTTTGGTGATTTAGTTAATAAACGCTCTACCACGCCTTCGGTTAATGTACCGCTTCGTTGATCTTCTTTTAAAACAATATTAACTACAGTGCCTGGTGATATTTGCGAACGAGAAGGAACAGCCATTATTTAAACCCTAAATATAATTTTTTTAATTATAACGCCCAACTGCAGGCAAACCAACAAAACCCATTTTAATTGGCAAAAAACACGATATGTGACGGTTTTATCGTCAATTTAATACCCGTTAGTTGAGTAATAATTATAGATTTAAGGTGTTCAATCTCAGAGTCAGCGTTATTAAGCGCTATAGTATCTTCAAAATAGCAGTTAACTTTTAAGGTGTTAGCTTCGTTATTTAAATCAACAGTGTGAGTAAGGTATGCAAAATCGGTCACTGAGTCTTTTATAGACTCACAGGCTTTAGTCAGCGCTGCGCGTATTTGTTTGTCTCGTTGCTTTTGTGTTTTAGTCATGAGGAGGATTATTTATTTTTTTCTGCTTGTTGTTTTTTAAATTCTTCGTAATTTGAGTCTTGCTCTTTAAGGCACTCATAATACTCTTTATCGGCTTTGTAATTACATTCGTTAAGGCGGGCTGATTGCAATTGTTCAAAGCGTGCGTCGGAACTACACCCAGCTAAAATAGGTAATCCGATTATAAATACAGCACACACTTTTAATTTATTAATAACCATTAAATTTCCTTACACTATTGCGTTTAAAAAGACGTTAAATTATGCCGAATATATTGTATATTAGCGCCATAAAAATCTTCGTATTTACAGGACCACTTATTATGATGTCGCAGTTACAAGCTTTGTTTCAGCGTATAGACAAAAGCAAGATATTTCAATCATTTGTTATAGCTGTCATTATTGTTTCTGCCCTTACTGTAGGCGCTCATACCTATAGTCTTCATCCTACGGTTGAGCTTGCACTTAACTGGATGGATATTGGCATAACCGCATTCTTTTTAATTGAGCTGATTATTCGCTTTGTTGCAAGCAAAGGCATAAAAGACTTCTTTTCGAAGGGCTGGAATATATTCGACACCATTATTGTATTGGGTAGTTTATACCCCGCTGCGGGCTCTACAATGCTAATAGCGCGTTTACTACGTATATTTAGAGTGCTCAGATTAGTGTCGATGATACCTGAACTTAGATTACTCGTTAACTCCTTGCTTAAAGCAATCCCGCAAATGGGCTACATAGCTCTGCTTATGTTTGTTATTTTTTATATTTACGCCGCTATGGGCAGTATGATGTTTGCCGACATTAACCCCGTGCTTTGGCAAGATGTGTCTATTTCAATGCTAACGCTATTTAGAATAGCGACCTTTGAAGATTGGACCGACATAATGTACGAAACAATGGCGGTGTATGAGCTAAGCTGGATTTACTACCTGACCTTTATATTTTTAACCGCCTTTGTATTTTTAAATATGATGGTTGGCGCAATTTTAGAAGTAATGGGTGAAGAACACCGAAATGCACGAGAAGAACAGGCCGATAACGACTCGCTTCCTGCAACACAAGGACAAGTTAACGAATTACAAGCGCAAATAGCAGAGTTAAAAACATTGCTGAGTAAAAAGTAACAGTTTAAGCCTCACAAAATATGTTTGTGGGGCTTAAAACTCAATTAGCCTGTTACTCATCTGATGTACTTTCTACTGTTTCAAACGATATCACGTCGTCCACTTCCATTTTAAACGCCTCTAAAAACGCATTTTTTAATACCGACACCACTGCCTGAAACGTAGATATATCGGTGTTGTTTAATGTGCCATCGATCGGTATGCGCGCAGCAACTAACTCAGATTCATCATTTTCAAGTAATTCGCTGAGTATATCTATGCTGCCTTCAAAAATAGCAGTAAACAATCCGTCATCGTCTTTTTCTATATCTTCACGCCACGAAAAAACACTCAAGTTATAAACACCGGCCTTTGCATAGCCGTTTAAAACATTGTCTTTTGCAGCAACCTCCATTGCACCATCTATGCCACCAGCTTCAATGTCAAACGGGGTATACACTTTAAAAACCGTTTCTAGGTGTTTAACCGAAAAACGTTGAACCTCTACATTAAAGTCAAAGTTTGCTTTTTCACTAAATGGGTCTAATTGACCTTTAAGAGACAATGCAGCTTCGCCCATTAAATCCCCTTCAACGTTTAACGAAGTAACTAAGGTTTTTGTAAGGTTTTGAGCATTGGTTATGTTTTTAATCTCTGCATCAATATTTGAGATATAGGTAGGTTTATCGCCCTCGCTGGTGGCATTAACTAACGAAACTTTACCGTTTTCAATACTTAAAGTGTCAATTGAAAAAGGGACTAAATTATTAGCAAGCCCTATCCAGGTTGTTTCGTTTTTAACTTCTTTATTTTGCTCCGTTTTATTAGGGGCTTTGTCGTAAACCACAATTTCAGGATGCGTAAATTGCATATTTGTCACTAAATTCCCTTTCAGTAGTGCTGACCATGAAAGTGAAAAATTGAGGGTTGCAACGCTAAGTAGCGGTTTAGGCGCTAAATTATCCTCTTTGGCATAAATTTTTATGTCGTCAATAGCATACGCACCGCGGTATAAATATAAATCAACGTCACCTACGTGGCCTGTTACTCCCTGCGTGTGTTTAATTTGTTGATTAACATAATATTGAATAGCATGGGGCGCACCAACACGGAATATTAATAAAAGCACAATGATTAAAACAAAAGTAGTAAACCATTTAGCTTGAGTAACCTTTGAAATTAATGCCATAAAACCATCCTTATTTGTGTAATTATGAGCATGACAATGTGTAAAAACTACACAAAAATAAGCACAATTGCGCTGTTAAGTACTTAAATTACAGGGTGCACGCAAAATACTATTTTAGCTTTTGCAATGGCTATGCCACACAGGCGGTTATTTAAAGGCAACAAAAAAGTGTGAAGGAAGGAGTAAAACTAAAAAGGGTTAGCACTATGCTAACCCTATAAAATAAACAAATTAAAAAACTAAAATTACTCAGCGTCTACAATAATGCGAAGCATACGACGAAGTGGCTCTGCTGCACCCCATAAAAGCTGATCGCCCACTGTGAATGCGCTAATATATTTAGGTCCCATAGCAAGCTTACGAATACGTCCCACTGGGATACTTAGCGTGCCTGTTACTTTAACCGGCGTTAAATCGGTGGATGTAATATCACGCTCATTTGGGATAACCTTAACCCACTCGTTGTGCGAAGCTAATATTTCTTCTATTTTCTCTACGCTTATATCTTCGCGTAATTTAATAGTCATTGCTTGGCTATGACAACGCATTGCGCCAATACGAACACATAAACCATCAATAGGTACAGGCTGCTGGGTAGAGCCTAAAATTTTGTTAGCTTCAACTTGTGCTTTCCATTCTTCCTTTGATTGTCCACTTGGCATAGGCACGTCAATCCATGGGATCAAGCTACCTGCTAATGGAACGCCAAATTGATCTTGTGGTAAATCGCTTGAAGCCATTTTTTCACTGACTATTTTATCAATTTCTAAAATAGCTGAACTTGGGTTATCGAGTTGCTGAGCAACACTTGAATGAATAGCGCCCATTTGTGAAATCAGCTCTTTCATATTGCGTGCACCCGCACCCGAGGCTGCTTGGTAAGTCATAGGGCTTACCCATTCAATAAGGTCTTTCTCAAACAAACCACCTAAGGCAAGGAGCATTAACGATACCGTACAGTTACCGCCAACAAAGGTTTTAACGCCTTGCTCTAAACCTTGAGTAATGACATCTTTATTTACAGGGTCAAGCACAATAATGCTGTCATCACTCATACGAAGTGCAGAAGCAGCATCAATCCAGTAACCATCCCACCCCGATTCACGAAGCTTTGGGTAAACCGCTTTGGTGTAATCGCCCCCTTGACACGTAACAATAATATCCATTTTTGCAAGTTCAGATACATCGCTTGCATCAAGTAGCGGTTTTGCATCACCCGCTAAATCAGGACCAAGTTGTCCGGCTTGTGAGGTAGTAAAAAAAGTGGTGTCTATATTGGCAAAATCATTTTGTTTTTCCATACGCTCTAATAACACAGAGCCAACCATGCCACGCCAACCAACTAAACCTACTTTTTTCATTGTTTTATCCACTGTTTTGTTCATAAAAGATGCCTTAATACATTAAAAATTAAATTCATTGCGTGAGATTCAATTTTCAAGTTAACAAACTAACACTGCTAGACGGCTAAAACTAGTTAATAAAATAGAACTTAAAAATTTTTCATGCGAAATTAAGGTATAAAAAAAGCCCTGTATTTAATACAGGGCTTATAGCGCGAATGTACAAGGCTTAACGCAAGCTAAAACTAAAATTCATAACTATAGCTTAAGCTAAACTCGGTGCCTGTTTCTTGGCCCCAAAGGGTTAACCCTTCTTGCTCTATTTGTTTTTCTTGGCCTAAAATATTCTTCACTTTAAAATTAACTTTAGAGTTAAAGTTAGGAAAGTAAGAATAAACTAAATCAAGTGAGTGAAATGACTTTTCTTCAGCATCTTCATTCCCACGCGTACCTGGTACGATAATTCGCGGCCCAAACACATTGTAAATAACCGATGTTGAATGAAAACCATCATCTGAATCGTAACCCATTTGTAAGTTAGCAACCCATTCAGAGTGGCCTACTAAACGACGTTTGTTGTTAGTAACAATGTTTGAAACGGTATCGGCTTCGAGTGCTTCTTTAAGTTGCGTTTCAAATAATGAATCAACATTATCTGAGTCATTTATACCTAAATTAACGCTCGAATCAGATAGCGTTACGTTACCCGACAAAAATGCAGACGACCAATCTTTATTGATAAAACCAAAGTCAGTTAAAAAATCTACCTCAATACCAGATAGCTTACCCGACTGTGCATTAGCTGTAAGTAATTGCGGAGACGCACCACCTACACCAGCAAGTTCAACCATTTCAATTGGGTTTTCTATGTCCTTGTAAAACAACGCAACTGACAGGTTATTCCCTGTTGGCATGTACCACTCAAACCTAAAATCAATATTCGTTAGCTCAGAGCTTTGCAAGCTAGGCGAACCACGAACCAAAAATTCAGTCAGCGGGTCAACAAAGAACGAGGTACTTACATCACGTAAGTCTGGGCGAATAGTGGTTTCACTCACGTTTAAGCGAAACTGCATTTCTTCATCCATGATGTACGTAACAGCAAGTGATGGAAAAAAAGTATCTTCGTTAATGACAACATCTTGAATTTCTTCAAGCGTGTTTTCGAATAAGTTTGAATGTGCCTGATAACCAATTGATACTTGTTTGAAATCTTCCCAGCGAACACCGCCAGTAATACGCCATGTATTTTCAAAAAAGTAGTCAGCCATAAAGTAATAGGCATCTAACTTATGCGCTGCGCTGTATTTGTCACCGTCAGTTGTGCCATCATCAAAAATACCTGAACCCGTAGCACTTGTGTAAAACGCGTCGTTTGATGTGTTTGCATCAGCAAAAATATCGCTAATGTTATTACCAAACGTAAACTCATCGCTTATACCACGGTGCGTTATGCCAAATTTAACATTGCTTGCATCACGTTTTTTTTCTGAAAAGTCACCGCCAATTTTAAGTTCGAGCTCGTAGCCGTCCCCATAAAAAGGTAACCCCATGTTCCAACCAAATGTTTCTACGTCATCGTGAAGTACCTGATATTCACGCGTAATATTAGTTGCTGCAACATCTTGAAGCTGCTCTGACTCAAATACACCGTCGTTATAGTTTTGTTGAAAAACAACATCTAAACCACCTGGTGCGTTACGGTTAGCTCTACTTAAGCCACCATACCAATCAAAGAATAAATTATTTAGCTCTGGAAAGTTATGCGTGCCTTTAAGCTGAGAAGAAAACATTTCACGTTCTTCGTAGCTAATATCAACACGGCGAAGCTCAGTAACACCCTCTTCGGTTTCATTGGCATCATAATAGTTACGATTACGAACCCGATCGCTCATGTCGTGTAATGCAATGTTAGTCAGCTCAAATCGATGGTTTGAGTTAAACTCATAGCCAAGGTTTAACGTTCCGCTCCAGCGAACATTTTGTTCAGTCGATGTACCATCGTAATATTGTGCAAAACATTTGTTCTCACAACCCAAACTACCTAGGCTTGAACCACCTTGTTCTTGAACAACTTCCCATTCGTTGTCATAAGAAACAGCCGCAAGCACACCAAAGGTGCCTATTTCGCTTTCTAGTCTGTCGCCCACGGCAACAGAAAAGCTCATAGCTGGGTCAACATCTTCCTTGCTAATGCCTACATTCCAATCAAGCGATTGAATAAGGTTTTTACGCTCTTCAAGCGTAGAATTAATATTGCCTTCAAGGCCTGCGTCGCTGGTAAGTGCGGTAGTAAATACATTAGATAGCGCACGTGTGCCATCATCACGGCCCATCCAATCATCATCACCGCCTTCATAAAAGTAGCCAGAATCACTATTTGACGTGTTATACGATGAGCCTACTTGTACTTTAAATAAAAAGTCAGACGGAATAGACTTGGTACGAATGTTTACATTACCACCACCAAAATGCGCAGGCATATCTGGTGAAAATGATTTTTGTACACTTAAGCTTTCGATTATTTCAGATGGAAATAAATCGAGTGGCACAACCGAGCGAGTAGGATCGGGGCTTGGTACATACATGCTATTTAATTGTGTACTTGAGTAACGCTCACCTAAACCACGCACATATATAAATTTACCGTCAACTAAGGTTAAGCCTGTAACACGGCGAAGAGCCGATGCAGCATCACCATCGCCGGTGCGTGAAATTTGGTCGGCACCCATAATATCAGCAACAAACGCCTGATTTTGGCGTTCTTGCAGTACTGCACCTGCGCTCCCTTTGAGTCGTTGCCCTACTGCAACCACTTCTTCTATTTCTTGCTCTTGAATGTCGGCTTCTGCAGCAGCAGTATTTACCGACCAACCAAATAGTGCAGCCAAAACGGCGCAATTTAATGTTGATAAGGCAAGTTTAGAGGGTTTATAAGAATTCATTTTTATACTCCGAAACAAAACAAGACATTAGCCGGGCTTTCGCCCGGCCTAAAGCGTTTAAGGTTAAAGACCTACTTTTACCCAACCCGCTGTCCAGTCTGTTTGTGCATCCATTGCACCAATGTAATCTACTGTATCAAAGTAGCTATCTAGGCTAGAAGAATCAAAACCTGCACCTAGTAGTAATGATTCACTTGAAGGCATGTAACCGTTACTCGCTAGTGCAAGGCTTGCAGCTGTTTGCACTGAGTTACCAGCTTGACCTAAGAACCAAGACTCAACATTGCCATCACCAATTGCTTGAGTACCAAAGTTGTTAGCTGTTTCACACGCAACCACTGAGTGAGTGATAGTAAGTGAACCGTCTTCGGCACGTGGTGCTGAGTCAGAACCTACACGTAAACAGTTAGCGTAATCTGCGCCACCCGTTACAACAACGTTTTTAAGTATGCCCGCAGTACCTGCACGTAAGCGAATACCGTTTACGCCTGCGTCACCAATAATAGTTACATTAGAGATAGTAGGCATAGTAAGCGGTGATGCATCTGAATCAAATTCAGAGTTATCAGCTTCAATCGCGTTATCGCCCTCAGAGCCTGATTGTTTGATAAGTACGTATTGCGCTTTACCCGTCCAACCAAATGACCAATCTAAAGAGTCGTCACCAATATTTGTAAGCACTAAGTGGCTGATGTTTGCTGTGCCACCGAAAAACTCTACGCCGTCATCTAAGTTTTCATGAACGTGGATGTAATCTAGCTCTGTTTGGCTACCTACACCAGCAAGTGATATACCGTTTAGTTCATCACCATTACCTAAAGTTTTGCCCGCTTGTTTTACAGCAACATACTTTAACGTACCTGAGTTATCTTCTGGGTCATTACCACCAAATTGGCCCGCATCACCTTCAGCAGACACACCACAGTTTGCAAGTTCATCAGCTGTTGCTTCACCTTCTTGGTCGCCACATGAGTTAGCCGGTGCATTACCTAATAATACTAAGCCGCCCCATTGGCCAATCGTTGTTTCGCCACCCGTTACATCTTGAATAGACGTCATGGTGATTGGCTGAGTTGCTGTGCCTACGGCCTCAATTTTTGAACCACGACGAACAACTAAAAAGTCATCACCCGATTCACCAATTAATGTTGTACCAAACTGAACATACAATGTTGTGTTATCTGCTCGGTCATTACCAACAGCTGTACGCCCTTTTAGGATCCAATGTGCATCATTTGTTAGTGTTACATCAGCTGTGAATACAACATCTGAATTTAACTGGTAAACAGGCTTATCGGTAATAGCTGGGAAACTTGCAGACACATCTGTTGCTAGCCCTTGCTCTAATGCGTTTTGGATATCAGTTGGGAAGCTAGGTTTAATAGCAACGGTCCAGCCTTCCATCCAGTTATTATCACCGTCAAACGCACCAATGTAATCGGTTTTAGTGAAGAACGAATCAAGGCCAGAGGTATCAACACCAGCACCTAGTAAAGGTGAACTTGACTTAGGTGTATATCCATCAGTTGCTAAGCTTAGGTTTGCAGCCGTGAGTGTTTGGTTACCTGTTTGGCCTTCAAACCACGATTGAACGTTACCACCAGCAATTGCTTCGCTACCGAAGTTATTATCTTCATTACAGGCTACTACTGAGTTTTCAATAGAAAGCTCACCCGATTCTGCATTTGCTACCGAGTCAGAACCTACACGTAAACAGTTTGAATATCCATCTGGGCCAGTGATAACAACATTACGAAGCACACCCGCTGTACCTGCACGTAAACGAACACCGTTAGTACCATCTGCACCTACAATTGTTACGTTAGAAATAAGTGGCTTAGTCAATGGCGTTGCATTTGAATCAAATTCAGAGTTATCAGCTTCAATGGCATTATCGCCCTCAACAGCACTTTGTTGAATGTAGATATTTTGTGCACGACCTGTCCAACCAAACGACCAGTCAAATGCGTCATCGCCAATATCAGTCAGTACAATGTTACGTACGTTTACTGTACCACCAAAAAACTCTACACCGTCGTCTAGGTTTTGATGAACCTGGATATATTCAACCTTAGTTTGTGAACCTACACCAGCAAACGAAATACCGTTTAGTTCATCGCCATTACCCAGTGTTTTACCAGCATGTTTTACAACAATGTAACGAAGAACACCTGAGTTATCATCGCTGATATCACCACCAAACTGACCTGCATCACCTTCTGCCGATACACCACAATTAGCCAGTTCTTCTGGTGTAGTCTCACCTTGTTGGTCGCCACAAGAGTTAGCAGGAGCATTACCAAGTAATACTAAACCACCCCATTGGCCAATATTTGTTTCGCCACCCGTTACATCTTGAATAGATGTCATAGTGATAGGTGCTGTTGCATTACCATTAGCGTTAATTTGTGAACCACGGCGAACAACTAAGAAATCGTCACCAGTTTCACCGATAAGCGTAGTGCCCGCTTGAACGTAAAGTGTAGTTGCATCAGCGCGATCGTTACCTACCGCAGTACGGCCATTTAAAATCCAATGTGCATCGTTTGTAAGCGTTACATCGGCTGTAAATGTTGTATCTTGTGTTAAACGGTAAACAGGCTTATCGGTAATTTGTGGAAATTCACTTGATACATTGGTCGCTAAACCTTGATCCAACGCATTTGAAATATCTGTTGGGAAGCCACCATTAATACCTACTGTCCAACCTTCCATCCAGTTAGTTGTACCATTAAATGCACCAATTTGCCCATTGGCAATAAGCGGTGAACCCGGCAGTGGTGTGTAACCATTATCATCAAGCATTAAATCTGCTGGAGTTAGCGTTTGGTTGCCGTCTTGAGCTTCAAACCACGATTTAACATCGCCGCCATTAATCGCTTCACTACCAAAGTTGTTAGCTGTTGTTTGACATGCAACAACTGAATTAGTAATAGTTAATGTACCATCTTCTGCGCGTGGTACAGAGTCTGAACCTACACGTAAACAATTTTCATAAGTAGCTGGGCCCGTTACGAATACATTACTTAATGCGCCCGCAGTACCTGCACGTAAACGAATACCGTTGTTACCTTCAGCACCTACAATTGTTACGTTTGAAACGGTTGGCATTGTAAGTGGTGTTGCACTTGAATCAAACTCAGAGTTATCTGCTTCAATCGCATTATCGCCCACGTTTGCAGCTTGTTGAATGTATACGTTAGTTGCAGAGCCTGTCCAACCGAACGACCAGTCAAGTGAATCATCACCAATGCTGGTTAATACAACATTGCTTACATCAACTGTACCACCGAAAAACTCGATACCGTCATCAAGGTTTTCGTGTACTTGAATGTAATCAACAGTTGTTGCAGAACCCACACCGGCAAACGAAATACCGTTTAGCTCATCGCCATTACCCAGAGTTTTACCTGCTTGCTTAACGATTAAGTACTTTAATGTACCTGAGTTATCATCTGCAACATCGCCACCAAACTGGCCGGCGTCACCTTCAGCAGATACACCACAGTTAGCTAGCTCGTCGGCTGTTGCTTCACCTTGTTGGTCGCCACATGAGTTAGCAGGTGCATTACCTAATAATACTAAACCACCCCATTGACCAATGGCTGTTTCACCACCTGTTACATCTTGAATAGAGGTCATAGTAATTGGCTGGCTTACCGTACCAACCGACTCAAGCTGTGAACCACGACGAACAACTAAAAAGTCATCGCCAGATTCACCAATAATTGTTGTGCCTTGTTGAATATAAAGCTTTGCGTTATCTGCACGGTCATTACCTACTGCTGTACGACCATTTACAATCCAATGCGCGTCGTTTGTAAGTGTTGCATCGGTAGTGAACGTTGTATCTGCTGTTAGGCGATACACTGGCTTATCAGTAATTTCCGGAAATTCGCTTGATACGTCTGTGGCTAAGCCTTGAACAAATGCGTTATCAATAGTGGTAGGGAAACCAGTTGTGCCGTTTTGTGAATCATCACGAGATGACGTTTCACCGCCTGTGTCTGAGCCGCCTTCAACAACGTTTGTTATTGTATCGCCTTCGTTAATTGTTGTGTCGCCTTCAGATACTACTAAGTCACCACCACAACCCGCTAAAGATACTGCAGTTGCAATCAAACTAACTTTGAATAAGTCAGATAATTTCATTGTTCACTCCGTTAAAGTATTTAATTATTTTGTTAGCGCTTTATAAAAACTCAAGTCACTTTAAAGCACTTAATAATGCGTTAAGGTCACTTGAGTTATCAGCAGGGCTTACCTTACGGGAGCTATATGACACTGGAGTTACACTTTAATAAACATAACATGACAAAACTATGTTGTTAAAATTCAATAGCTTAATTTCAAAAGAAATAAAAAAGCCGACTCAATTATTATTGAGTCGGCTTGCGTAGTGCGATTATGAAATTGATATTACAAGCACCAACGAAGTAGTGACTTGTTGGTTTAAAATTTAAAGTAGAGCGGTTCTTAACGTTTCAGCATGTACTTTTTCACGTTTAACATACTTAATCCACTGCTTAGCCAAACGCTGTGATTTTTTGTGTTTTTCAGCTTGTTCAAACGCTAAAATAGACGCATCGAAATTTTGCAAATTGTACTGCGCCATACCCAGTGCAACAAAGGCATTTGACTCAAAATCAAGCCCCCCTTTATCAAGCGCTTTACGCGCTGAATCGGCAGCATCTTCATAGTGCTCTGTATTAACATACACCTCAGCTAGACGCTGATCGTATTGCCCATGATCTGATAAATCGGCTGCTTTAACAAAATACTCTATCGATTTTTCATCTTCTTTTGCTTGGATCATCGCCTCGGCTACAAACGCATAGTTTTTAGCTGTTTTTTCGGCAATGCCATTATCTATTGCTTTACTCATAACTTCTGCCGCTTTAAAAGCAAGTCCATTGTATAAGTAAACTTGAGCAAGTTGGCGTAAGTCGGCTCTTGATGTTAAGAACCCTTGCTGATAGGCAGCTTCAATAACAGCTAATTGCTTCTTCTCTTGCCCTGTTTCACCATACATACCCGAAAGCTGTACCCAGTATTCTGGTTTATCATAAAGCTTAACCATGCGTTCAAGCACTTCAACCACTTTGTTAGTTTGATTTAGTGAATAAAACATAGCGCGCTGTAATACAAGCCAGTTTTCTTTTGGGGTTTTACCTTCGTCATCACTTAATGAAATAACTTTAGTGATGTAGTCTAGGCCTTGCTTATAGTCTTTTAACTGGTAATACGTTTGTGCACGAAGTAAGTAATACCCTTCAGGTATTGGCTGAGTGTTAATCTCATCCCAGTTATCCAAAAAGGCATTGACTTTATCGTAATCGCTGTTTGCCATTGCAAGCTGCGCTAAACTAAAAGTGGTGCTTAAACGCAATGTTTCAGGGATCCCTTCTTCTGCCACAACGCGTTCAAATGAAGCTATCGCTTTTGGTAAGTCATTTTGATTGTAGTAAATGAACCCGTAAAAATTATGCATCATGGCTATTTCGTACGAGTTCATACTTGAAGAACGTTCATTAATGCTATCGAGCGCTTCAAGTCCAGCTTTTACATCGCCATCGTCTGCCAATTTTTGTGCGCGAGCAAGTTGGCTGTATACTTTTTCACGAAGCGCAGGCACGCGTTTTGTTTTTTGCTCCTGCGCCGCTTGAGCACTTACGATTGATACGCCAGGTAACAACGTTAGTGCACTGGGTGTAACAATACTGAACCCTATCGCAGTGGTACAAAGTAGTGTTACTTTTAAAAGTTTAGTTTTGGTTAATAATTTCATAATCGCCTCACGGTCTTTTCTAGTTAGCTACTATCCGCCAATTTGAAAAGATATTTTGTTCTGAACACCCGCTACTTCAACAGCTTCACCGTTGACAACACGCGGTTTATATTTAAATTTAAGAGCAGCGTCCATTGCAGCCCGATCAAATAACGACTCAGGCTCTGCTTTTAATACTTGCGGGTCGCGAACGGTACCTTGCTTTGTTACAGTAAATTCAACAATCACATACCCTTCAATACCGCGCGATAGCGCTCGACGCGGATAAACTGGTGCAACTTTTACAATGGGTAAATATTCGCCATCGCTCGTTTCCAGTGCTAATCCACCCGCCAGGTTCACTTCGGCGTCAACATTAGCACCAAAGTCAAAGTTGTTAGCGTTGGCATTAGCATCACTACTTTGCATTTGTGGCGACTCCATTGGTGGTGGCGGCTCTTTTGGCGTAGGTGGCTTTTGTGGTTTACGCTCTTTCTTTTGAACACTTTCTTCTTTTTTCAAACGAACAAAATCAAGAACATTACCTTTAGCTGGTTCGCTCATTGCCCCTTCACCGCCGGTTATGAGTGCTTGCATGCCCAAAAACAGCATAAACGTGACTACACCGGCAACAATTAATGCTACTAAATAACGCATTACTTACCCTTACGCTTCTTGAGCCGCAATTGAAACATCAAACACACCTGCAGCGCGTGCGGCATCCATTACTTTAATTAACGTATCGGTGGTTGCTTTTTTATCGGCTTGAATTACAACGCTACCTTGTGGGTTTTCAGCTTTTAAGCGTTCAATATTCGCCTGCACTGCACGAACATCTATTTGGCGTTTGTTAATCCAAATTTCACCCTTATCTGAAATAGCAACTAAGATATTGGCTCTTTCTTTTTTAACCGCAGTTGCGGCTTCTGGCCGGTTTACGTCAATGCCTGCTTCTTTAACAAATGAAGCTGTTACAATAAAGAAGATAAGCATAATAAAGACAACATCTAGCATGGGTGTCATGTTTATTTCTTCAGCTTCATCTTCTTGCATTAAATTACCTAAAGGCGCTCTCATTTTTATTCTCCTGATATGAGCGGGTATGTTTAGCCGCTCATAAAACTTATTTAGTGATCTAGCAACATGCTATCTTCAAGTAGTTCTACTTCACGTTTGGCTTTACGTTGTAAGTACGTTGAGGCAAATACACCAGATAATGCCCCTACCATACCCGCCATTGTCGGGATTGTGGCTTTGGATACACCTGACGCCATTGAACGCGCACTCCCGGTGCCTGTTATAGCCATTACATCAAACACTTCAATCATGCCCGTTACTGTGCCAAGCAACCCAAGTAGTGGACACAAAGCCACCATGACATTGATAAGCGGAAGGTTTGCATTTAAGCGCATACTTGCTCGCGAAATCATAGCTTGGCGTATTTGCTCAGCATTCCAACTATTGCGTTCGTTACGCGTTGACCATGTTCCTTTAATGCTATTTTTGTATCCGCGAAACCCGTTGAAAAAGTATATAAATCGCTCGAGTATCAATAACCACATCGCGAAGATTAACACCCCAATGACCAAGAGGACTTGGCCACCGGTGTCGAGAAAATCACGGATAGCATTGATTGAGTCAATCAATAGCACCATGGTTTATTCTCCCTTCTCGCTTCGCTCAGCAATAATACCTGCGCTTTGCTCTTGTAAAATAAGCAGTAAGCCTTTTGAACGCGTGTTTAGTAATGTGTATATAAACACTGTTGGGATTGCCACAACTAAGCCAAGTACGGTCGTAACTAGAGCCTGAGAAATACCACCAGCCATTAGTTTAGGGTCGCCAGTACCAAATAATGTGATTGCTTGGAACGTGTTGATCATACCGGTCACCGTACCTAGCAAGCCAAGTAATGGGGCAACAACAGAGATGATTTTTATAAGCGTTAAGTTACGTGTGATTTTTGGCATTTCACGTAAAATTGCCTCACTTAATTTAAGCTCTAACGTGTCGTAAGCAACATGTGGGTAGTCGTCTTTTACTTTCATTACACGACCTAGCGGATTGTCGTCACGCGCTACTGAATCTTTTAATTGGCGACGAATTTTTCCACCAACAAGTAACAATGAAATAAAGCGCTCAATTGCAATTAATAAAGCAAGCAAACCAACACCTAAAATTACATAACCAACCGCACCACCTTGATGAACTTGCTCTGATGTATCTGGTGCTTGAACAAGTAAACCTAAAATAGAGCCTCCTGTTGGGTCTAATGCAAACTGTACAACACCACTTTTAGCATCTTGTAAGTCAGCAGCTGTAGCGGTATAACGAGACACTGGTTGGCGAGTAAGCGCGCTCAGCGTGTTTGTTCCTGGGTTATATTCTAAGTATTGACCCTGTGAAATTAAGTTAAAGGCACCAACACGAACAACTTCTTGCTCTGCTTTATTTCCACCTTCAACAATAACTGAGGTCTTAAAGCGACTGACTTTACCTTGCTCAGTCATTTCACGTTGCAGCTCGTACCACACCTTTTCAATATCTTCTATTGAAGCAAGCTTAGACGTTGAACCCATTTTTTGAGCTAACTCGTCCATAAAGTCACTACGGCCCGGTAATTCTGCTGATACAACCGAAGTAGCAAACTTATTGCTAGAGTCCCCAGCGACTTGCTGTAATACCCCAAATAACTCTTTAAGTGATCCCATTCGCTTAGATAAGGTATCGGTTAAGTTAGCGAGTTTAACTTCGTTTTCTTCAAATTGTGTTTCAAGGCGCTCTGATTCAACAAGCATTTGGTTACGCTTTGTAGTTGTATCATTTAACATTTGAACTTGCTGATTTTGGCGAGAGGTAAACTCCTGCTCTCGTTGTTTATTTTGCGCACTTTGAACGGTCTTGCCGTTTTCTAATGTTTTTAATAATGAATCAAGATCCATTGTTTCTGCCGCAGTGCTAACGCCTGCAAAACCGAGGCTTGTAACAAACAATGCCATTTTTGTCATTTGAGTAAACAATTTCATTTTTAACCTCTTATTCTGCTGCGTGTACTGGCAGAGTTAGCATATCTGGGGCAAGTTGCTTGCGCGCAATACGTAAACCTTTATTGATTTGACTAATTGTTGAATCTGGTAATGTTTCAAACGTTTTAGTCTCTGTGTTGTAGCTACCAGCTTGCTTACCATCACGTGTTAGGTAAATCAGCTCTAATCGGCCAATGCGTAAAAAGTCAACTTCACGCTCTTTACCGTTTACATCTAACAATGCGGTGTAAGCTTCAATTGTGCGCCCGTAGTCTACCTCTACTTGGTAAGCTTCTAGCACACGACGAAATTTTTCACTCGATGTGATATCAGCGCGGTCCATCATGGCTTTCAGTGATACTAAACGCTTAGCGCGCTCGTCTTGCAAAAAGGGAATGTCTAACGATACAAACTGCTCAAGACCTGTGATCATTCGCATCATAAGTGGTGTAATTTGGCGCTCAATAATAGAAACCTGATCCATTGATCGGTTAAGCGATTCCATTTCTTCAATTTGATTATTAAGCTGTTTATTTAACTGCGCGTTATAAACAGCTAAACCGTCAATCTCTTTATTGAGCGTTTTAAATTGCTGTAAACGTCCTTGCATTGAATCTGCAATCTTGTCTATTTTTGTTTGTGATTGCGCAGCTGATTTATTAATTTCGCTGCTTTTATCAATAACCTTATCTAAATCGTTAGCGTGTACTGCTGCACTTGCGGCCACAATACCAGCTAAGATTAATGGTTTAACGCCTTTCATCGCATACACCTTTACTCGTTAATTAGCGGATTTGCTAGGTTGTATTTCAAGCCAATAAACAGAGCTTTAGTGGCTTGAATAATTCAATGAAGGGAAGTTTATAGATAAAAGATGACAAGGATGTTGCGCAAAAAAGTTGCTTTTATGACAGCTGTCATAATTAGGACTTATAGCAGAGTAAAGACGTTCGAGGCGTTAAAATTAACGCTGCCTAATCAATAATATTTAAAATTTGGCTGTAAGTACTTTGCCAATCAGTGTAATTAACACCAATAGGATAGTAGCTGTTGTTATGAATAAGTACCAAGGAAGGAAAGCCATTAATAGGCAACGCATTAACAAATGCCAACTCGTCACTCAATTCATTATTTAATGATGAACTGACTAATTCATTTGCAAATCCCTCTTCATCTAGACCAATGCTTTTAGCGAACGCTACCAAGGTGGCTTCATCAGAAGGGTTTTGCGCATTTAAATAGTAAGCATGTTGGATTGCTTCTATCATTTGCGCTTCTTTATTGGTTTTACGTGCGATCAGAGCTGCTCTACAAGCCGGGTAAGTAGAACGTCGAGGTTCGCAATTACGCCAAAAGTCATGATTAAACTGGGTACCTAACTGCTTTTGTATTTTGTGCCACGTATCTTCAAGCATTTCTTTCATTGCTTTTGGCATAGGCTGCTGACTATCGGCAGCTAAGCCGCCCACTTTATATACAACAATAATTTTATGCTCAAGTTGTTCTTTTAATTTTAGCCACGTAGGCGAATAGCCCCAACACCAACTACACATTGGATCGTGTATATAAATTAACTTACTTTGAAACATAACAACTCCTACATAAAAGCTGAAACAACTTTATTTCGACCCGTTTCCTTTGCTTTATAAAGGCATCGATCGGCTTGTTTTAAAGCATCATTGTAATCTGATAGTTTATTTACTTGTGCTACACCTATGCTACAGGTAAGTGCTACGTTTTTACTTTCAACATTCAAAAGTGTTGTATTGGCAACACTTTCTCTAAAGTTGTTAGCAATGTGCTCTGCAATTTGAATAGTCGCTTTTGGGAGAATAACCACAAACTCTTCACCACCATAACGCGCTTTTATTGAATCGCTACTGAAGTGTGACTCCAGCATTTTAGTAAATTCTATTAGGACAGTATCACCACTATCATGACCATAGTTATCGTTTATAGATTTAAAATGGTCGAGGTCTAATAATAAAATACTAAATGGTAAATACTCATCTGGGCAGTCACTTACTAAGTTAAAAAAGTGAGATGTGACAAAACGTCTGTTTGCAGCGCCAGTTAGCTGGTCGGTATACGCATCCTTTTTTTGCGATAAAGTAATTTCAGCAATAGACGCATGACTTTTTTGCCTAAAAAATTCGCCAATAAATGAAAAAACAAACACTAAACCAAAAGATGCCATAAAACGCGATTTTTCTACATCGCCATAATCTACCTGACCGATGTTAGGGCCATACAGTAGCCCTAAACAACAGACTAATAAAAACCCACTAAGCCATAACCCTAATTTAACACCGAGAGTAGCAAAGGTGACAACTGGGTAAAACATGAGCCAATACAGCGCCGTGTTCTCTTTACCACCTGTGTAAATAAGCGCAATACACATAATGAATATGATAGACATGGTTGTTAAAGACACAACCTCTAATTTACCTGTTTTAAAAAAGTAAACGGTACAGGCAATAATCGTCATATTAGCAACGAGCAAAGCTACACTTAAAATAGGTGAATACACATCATAATTAGATAGAAGTAAAAAACCCAATACAACAATAGCAAAGGCTATCATAGTAAATAACGAAAATGCTTGACGCTGCCTGTCTGAGTTATAAACACTGTCTATATTAATCAAGTTGCGCCAACTCGATTTATTTAAGTTTTCATCATCCATATCTATACTCTAAACTTTTTAACCATTTGTTCTAAATCACCGAATTGTTGCCTCAGTTTTGTACATTCGTTTAGAGTATTATTTAGGTTGGTTTTACTTTGAGTAGACAGTTCGCTGATAGTTTGTATATCTGCATCTAATGATTTAACAACTTGATTTTGTTCTTCTGTAGCGCCCGCAACGGCATGGTTAGCAGCACTTATTTGTTTTATATCCTCTATTACTTGCTGCATTAATTCTCCAACTGCATCAGCTTCTGACACGCTTTTTTCACTGCCTTGCAAACTTGTTTTCATTAACTCTACAGCCAAAGTTGACCCTTTTTGCAATTCTATGACTGTTTCTTCTATCTCTTGCGTTGATTCTTTGGTGCGATGAGCTAATTGTCGAACTTCATCAGCCACTACTGCAAAACCACGTCCGGCTTCACCTGCACGAGCTGCTTCAATAGCCGCATTCAATGCAAGTAAGTTGGTTTGTTCACTCACGCCTTTAATCACTTCTAAAACATTACCAATGCTTTCTGTATGTGCATTTAAGCTATTAATAGTTTGTTGAGCCTGCACTATATTTGCAGATAGCTCATGGATTCCAGCAACATTATTGCTTAATATTTCCTGATTTTGTGTAGAGTGCTTATTAGCATCTTTTGCAAGTGTTGATGCGTCAGACGCACTATTGAATATATCTGATGTCATCCCTGTAAATTGATTAATTGCAGCTGCAACGCTATCAGTACGCATACTTTGATCGTCATACATCGCAAGTGAAGAATGTGTTTGTGATAGCAGACTGGCTATTATGCCATCAAGAAGTATTGTTGTATTTTTAACTTGTTCGATTGATGATTGAATTTTTTCGATAAACAGATTGAATGAATGACTTAGCTCACCAAACTCATCGTCATTTTCTATCTCTAAACGGCGTGTTAAATCACCTTCCCCTTGTGAAATATCTTTTATAGCGTCATTTAACCGATTCATTGGACGCATTAAATAACGAAGTAAAAATTGCATTAAAATTACAATGACGATTGTACCCACAACCAAGAAAATAAATGCCGTTTTGCCAAAACTAGATACACTCGCAAATGCTTTTTGTTGATCAATAACAACCCCTAAATACCAATTTACATTTTCAATACCACGTATTTTATTAAACGAAACTAACTTAGTTTCGCCAGCTATTTGATATTCAACAAACTCGCTGCTAAGGGTTGGTTTGGTGCCAAATAACTCAGCGATATTTTTTAAATTAACATTACTTTGTGGGTGACTTAATATTTGGCCGCTGTCATCGAGTAAAAAACCATAACCCAGCCCTAAAAAATCAATATTATTAATAATTTCTGTCACCGTTTGCATATCAATATCAGCACCAGCAACACCAACAAAACGGTCATTTTGGTTTATAGGCACAACAGCAGATATAGTTAACTCGTTAGTTGTTACATCAATATAGGGAGTAGTAAAGGCAGTATTGGTTTTGTTTTCGACTAGCTTATACCAAGGACGTGATGTTGCATCAAAATCTGGCGGTAAAACGATGCTTTGATCATTTAAAATAAAATTACCGTTAGATTGGCCAATATAGGTGTTTTTAAAACTACCTGCTAACCCTGCTGTGTTTAATTGTAGTAATGTAAGCGTATTTGGATCTGATGGTTGGTGGGTTTTAGCAAACGCGCTAACAATGGCCAACTTTGCATTTAACCAGCTAGCTATATTTTGAGAAACAGATTCTGAGTTTTGTTGCAAGACGAGAGCAAGCTGATTTTGTGTTTGGTTTTTTAAGGTAAAGTAGTTATTTACAGTGAATAACCCTAATACCAAAACGAGTACAACAGACGCTGCTATTGTGACTTTTGTCGTAAACTTGAATGCCCAAAACATAAATGCCCTTTAATTTATTTTTAGCATTCTAGTTTTAGCAAATATTGTGAGCATTGTCTTAGCTATTTTCGGTTTTTCAGAAAATAGCAGCTAAAAACAATGAAAAAGGATTAGATAAACTTAGTTACAAATTTTTAAGTAATTAATTTTACATAAATAATGTTCAATAGATAACAAAATTTGGAATGTTCCACATAAAAAGAAAATAATAATGACTGAATACGTATTCAGCCATTATTATTCAATACATTTTTTACCATTTTTTAGCTAAACGAACAGCATTTAAACCATACCAAGCTATAAATACATAACATACCATAGGCACGAAAAAGCTATCTTGAATATTTACGGTATCGGCAATATACCCTTGTAATAAAGGCACTAATGCACCACCTACAATCGCTAAACATAGCCAACCAGAGCCTTTACTTGTTAACGGGCCTAATTTTTCAATCGCAACAGAAAATATAGTTGGAAACATAATTGAATTAAACAACCCGATTGCCAATACTGAATACAAAGCGACATCACCTTGTGTAAAAATAGTGATTAATAACAACGCAATAACACTGATAGCATTAAAGGCAATTGCTTTAGAAGGCGCAATTTTTTGTAACAACGCAGAGCCTACAAAACGCCCAACCATTGCTCCGCCCCAATAATAACTAATAAGTGCCGCGGCAGCATGCTCTTCAAGCCCAGCAATGTGTGCTTCACCAAAGTAGTTAACTAAAAAGCTACCTATAGCTACTTCACCGCCTACATAACAAAATATTGCTACAACCCCCATAGTAAGGTGAGGCGCTTGCATTAAAGAACGAGTTTCGGTGTCTGTGCTGTCTTCCTTATGGGCTTCAATTTCAGGTAACTTTATAAATGCAAACACAATGGCAATTAATAAAAGTGCTGCCGCCAACATTAAGTAAGGCACTTTTACTGATTCTGCCGATGCAGCAGACGCAGCCAATGTACCAGCAGTACCGAAAAAGAGAATGCCTCCTACGTAAGGCCCTACTGTAGTACCCAGGGCATTAAGCGCTTGCGCTAAGTTTAATCGTGAAGAGGCGGTTTTATCTGGGCCAAGAGCCGCAACGTATGGATTAGCTGATACTTGCAATACGGTTATACCAGCAGCAAGCACGAACAATGCGCTTAAAAACAACCAATACTCATGCACTACTACCGCAGGGTAAAAAAGCATACAACCAATCGAAGCAATAATAAGCCCCGTTAAAATACCTTTTTTATAGCCAAGCTGTTTAACTAAAATACCAGCGGGGATAGATACAATGAAATAGGCACCAAAAAAGCAAAACTGCACTAGCATTGCCTCAAAGTAGCTAAGATCAAATACGCCTTTTAATCGTGGAATCAATACATCATTTAATACTGTAATAAAACCCCATAAAAAAAACAGGGTTGTCATTGCCGTTAGGGGAAACAGATAATTTTTGTTGTGCTGTTTATTAACGCCATAATCGTGATGTGTGTTCAGTGTGCTCATTTTTATTTTCACTCCATTAACAAGTTAAACTGATTCTACATTGTTAATAAGTTGTTTGGGCACAAGCTGATTAGAACGTTCCAAATCATCATGCATATTCAAACTGCACATTCTTCTGAAACAGTATTGATTAAACGCTCAGTCTCACCGCTATTATAAAATATATATAAGGCTTGATTTATGTCATCTAGCACTTCAAGCCAGTTAGGAGTTAGCTTACTTATAGCAAAATACAATGGGTTATAATGTAGTGGTTTACCATCTTGCTCAACTGCATTAAGCAGTTTTATTTTTTCATTTTGGTTAAGCTCAGAAAACGAAACTGAATGGGTTAACACCGAAGGATCACCTATAATAAGATCGACCCGCTTGGCAAAAAGTAATTGCATTAACTGCAAATCGTTTACCGCACTAATAACTTTAAACTCTTCATTATCCATCATGGCATCAAATTCAGGCGTGTTTTGATATCCTCTTACAACACCTATTGTTGAGCCTTTTAATGAGTTTAGATTACCTGTAAAAATACCAGGTGCGTTTTTTCGCTTTAGAAATACAATATTTCCACCTTGAAACGAATTTGAAATACCAAGCAGCTCTCTTCGCATTTTATTTTTAACATAGTCTGAAGGCGCAGTGTCTTCAATAAAGTACTCAGGCATTAAAATATCGGCTTTTCCAAGTTCCACATTACGCACAGCTCTTGCCCAAGGTAAAAATTCTAAATAAACGCTGTAACCCTGACTATTAAGAACAGCAACGGCAAAATGATAGACCCACCCTTTGTTACATAAGTCGTTACTTATATAAGGCGGCCAATCTAAGGTAACAATATGTAATGTGCGTTTACTATTTGGGGCGCTATATAAAAGCCCCGATTTATAACGCTGCCCTTCTACAGTTTTAAGGCTATTTTTATGAATGAAGGTTACGCTTTGACTCGCGAAACTAAAACAACTAATAAAGGACAACAAAAAGACTACAATGCGCATAATAAAGCTATCATCAAACTAATAGTCAGTTAAGTGTAGGCGTTATTTAAACTTTTGAAGGAGAAATAAATCTAGAGAATGAAAAATTGGTAGAACGTGAAATTGAATATAGACAGTGTCTAATGCCAACTAGCAGATTTAATTGGCATTACAAAAGTTATAAAGCAGGTTTAACCCATTTCATTTTATTGTTGGTATCGCGCGAACTTATTATTGTGTCATCACTGCTTTTAACACCACCTAATTTAGAAAGCCTATCGTAAAGTACTACATTACAGGTTGCAGCTAAGTTCATACACCCTATAGTAGGAATGTAAACTACTTCATCGCACCACTTTAGTACGTCTTTAGGAACAGAACCATCTTCTGGGCCCAAAACATAAAATGCATTTTCTGGGTGCTTAAATTCAGGGAGCGGTGTAGCCCCTTCAATTAACTCAACGACAACAACGGTTGCCCCTTCAGGTTTTACTTTTTCTAGGCTATCAGTAGAGGTTAATGGAATACGTTCAACCACATTTTTAGTATCGGTATGAAATTTTTGCGCATTAAGATAACGATTACCCGTAAAATAAACCTGCTTTGCGTCGTAACACCCAGCAGCTCGTAACACACCGCCAACGTTAGTAGGGCTCTTCGGGTTTATTAAACCAATACTCGCTTTTAACTTGCTCATTAATCGCAATCCTTTGTTGGCCACTCAGCAATGTATAAATCAAAATCATCTAATTTTACATTACTGTCTTTGACTGTTTTATCTTTTACTGAAATACCGAGATCATGCATAAGTGTTTTATCGCCGTTATTTAATAACGGGTGCCACGAAGCTAAACCACGCCCTTCATGCAGGCGGCGGTAACTGCAGCTCTGCGGCATAAAGAAAATATCTTTAAGGTTTTCTTTAGTGAGCTTTACACAAGAAGGGACAAGTGTTTGGCGGTTTTCGTATTCGCTACACCCACAGGTATTATTATCTAAATACTGACAAACAATATTTGTGAAAATGAGCTGTTCACCTTCTCGTAGCTGATCGGTTGGGGAAAAATCGTCTTCATCTTCACTATCTATAAACGTATTTAAACAACATTTACCACAGCCATCGCAAATAGCTTCCCATTCATTTTGGCTCATTTCGCTCAAGCTTTTTGTAAGCCAAAACTGTGTATTTGCTAACTGTTGATCAAACATAGTGTTCTCGCGCCCTTTTAAGAGCGCGCATTCTAACGTATTGCACTAAATGGCGCAAAGCGAATACCTCAATTTGATAATCACTTTGCGCTATTCATTAACGCTGCGATTGCACCCAACGCTTTATTTTTTTCTCCAAAATAGGCATGGGTAATGCGCCATCTATTAATATTTGCGTATGAAACGCCTTAATATCAAATTGAGAACCTAGCTCTTTTTTACAATAATCGCGAAGTTCTTTAATTTTAAACTCCCCTAATTTGTACGAAAGTGCTTGCCCTGGCCACGCAATATAACGCTCAACCTCTGCCACTACATCGCTTTCAGCCATTGATGAATTAGCGAGCATGTATTGTATACCTTGCTCGCGCGTCCACCCTTTTGCATGAAAACCAGTATCGAGCACTAAACGCATTGCCCGTAATTGCTCGTCAGCCAAACGCCCATACCACATATAAGGATCGGTAAATAATCCAAGCTCTTTCCCTAAACTTTCTGCATACAGTGCCCACCCTTCAGCAAAAACCGTATACCCACCAAATTTACGAAAATCAGGTAAACCGTCTATTTCTTGTTGAAGAGCAATTTGAAAATGATGACCCGGTGCAGCTTCATGAATCGAGAGTGTTTCGAGTAAAAACTTAGGTTGTGCTTTTAAATTAAAAGTATTGATATAAAAAATACCCGGACGTGAACCATCTGGTGCAGGGGCTGCATAAGAAGCACCCGCCGCAGACTGAGCACGATAAGCCTCTACTGGTTTAACAATGTAAGGCGCTTTAGGGGCCACATCAAATAACTGCGGTACTTTTGCATCAATTTTTTTCTTAACATTTTCGTACGCTTCAATAAGCTCATCAGCGGTATTAAAGTAGAACTCATCTGAATCACGCAAGTGAGTAAAAAATGCAGGCAAATCGCCGTCAAAGCCAACGGTGTGTTTTACCTTTTTCATTTCGCTCAAAATACGCGATACTTCGCTTAAACCAATATTGTGAATTTCGTCAGCAGATAAGTTAAGCGTTGTGTTTTTCTTTATTTGGTATTCGTACCAAGCTTTACCATTAGTAAAATCACTGTAGCCTACTGACACACGACTACTAGGTATATAATCGTTAATTAAAAATGTGTGCATGCTTTGATAAGCCGGCACTAATTGCTTCATGATTAAATCGCGGTATTGCGCTGTTATTTCTTGTTTTTGCTCAGCTGTAAACGAATTTGGTAAGTTTTTTATAGGTCCCCAAAACAGTGAGTCTTCAGCCTTACTTACAACATGCGCACTAAATTGTGGGGCTAACTTTTTTGCAAGTGGCAAAGGTAAAACAATATTTTGTTTTATACCTTCAGCCATAGAAAGCTCAACACTTTTAAGCCATTTGATATAGCCATCACTACGTTTTAAAAAATTATCGTAATCCTGTACTGTTTTAAAAGGTTGTGCACTTTGCCCAGAGCCAAATCCAGCAAACACATTATGTGCTCCCGACATTTGATTAATAGGCAGAAAGTAGCTTGGAAATTGCATCCCCTCGAGGTTAAGTGCAAGGTCACGTTTTAAAATCTCATAACTTAATAGCGCTTGCCCTGTTAATTGTTGTGAATCAATGTAAGCAAGGCGTTGTTGATACTTTTTATAAAAAGCCGCCTTTTTATTGCGATTTGTCGCTGAAATTTCAGGCGTGAACTGATCATTAAATTCATTTTTACCGCTATATGTTGCCCTGATTGGCGAAAATGCAAGCGACTCGTTGTAGTATTGATCAACAAGCACGTCTAATTGCTGCTCGGCCGATAATTCTGAAACCACAGCATTTATAGATAATGAAACCGGTTTACTATTATTTTGTTGAGACGTTGTGCTACTACAGCCCATTAGCGCACCGATCACTGAAGAAGCGACCAGTGCTAATTTTAATAATTTCATATTAATCCTTATAAAAAACTCAGCTCGATTATGAGCTTTAAATTAAGCTAAATAAAGTAGTAACTTAGTCGTTATTTTATTGCACTTTTACTTGAGCTTGGTAAAGTCAAAACAACGTAACTTTCATATAAAAGAATTAAAAAGTGAAAAAGCACCTATTATCAGCCTCAATAACCATATTATGTTTGAGCAGTCTACCAGCCCAGGCAGTCACCTACATTTCTGCAAAAGCCATGTTAGATGTAGAGAATGGCACACTCATTCAATCGCCATTAATTACTATTGATGATGGTGTGATCACCTCAATAGAACGTAATAAAAAGCCGAAACTAGGTAAAAATGATGAACTTATTAACCTACCACAGTTAACACTAGTCCCTGGATTGATGGACATGCATGTACACTTAACGAGTGATCCTACTGTTTCTCGAAGTGAGCGCTTGGGTCAATCAATCCCACGCATGGCAGTTAAATCGGCTTATTTTGCTAAAAAGACCCTTGAAGCAGGTTTTACTACCGTAAGAAATGTGGGCGCAGATGGTTATAGCGTTATTGCGGTGCGAGACGGTATTAATGCGGGTGACATTGCAGGCCCACGAATTTGGGCTGCAGGTCCTTCACTGGGTATAACTGGCGGGCACTGTGACAATAACCGTTTACCGCCAGAGCTAAAATATACCTCAGCAGGTGTTGCAGACGGACCATGGGCGGTTAGAACAAAAGTACGTGAAAATATAAAGTACGGTGCAAACGCTATAAAGTTTTGTGCTACAGGTGGTGTTTTTTCAAAGGGTACCAAAGTAGGTGTACAACAATATTCGCTTGAAGAAATGAAAGCCATTGTTGAAGAAGCGCACATGCGCGACCTACCAGTTGCAGCGCATGCACACGGCACAAGCGGCATAAAAACAGCCATCATTGCAGGTGTTGACAGCGTAGAACACGCAAGCTTTTTAGACGATGAAGCCATAGCCCTGGCTAAAAAACATGGCACTTGGCTTTCTATGGATATATACAACACAGAATACACATTAAGCTTTGGCGAACAAAATGGTGTAGACGAAGAAAACCTAAACAAAGAACGCCAAGTTTCTAAAAAACAAAGAGATAGCTTTAGCCGAGCTGTAAAAGCTGGTGTGAACATGGTATTTGGAACCGACGCTGCCATCTACCCACATGGTGATAATGCAAAGCAATTTTCACGTATGGTTGAATTTGGCATGACTGAACTGCAAGCTATTCAATCAGCTACCATTAACAGCGCTAAACTTTTAAAAATGCATAACAAACTAGGGCAAATAAAAACGGGATATGCCGCCGATATTATTGCTGTTGAAGGAAACCCATTAAAAAACATTTCAACATTAGAGCAAATACCGTTTGTGATGAAAGCAGGTATTGTTTATAAAACTGAAAAATAAAATTTAAATCTAAGTTAAGGCTGGCTTTATAGTGTTAGCCTTTACTTTTAACGTTAAAATTCATTAAATTTTAATACTCAATCCTAAAAACACTAAAATTAAAAGCATTGTAAAACAATGTGTTAAAGCTTTAATAGCATTGTTTTACCTGATCTCTATTGTCACTTTTAGTTTTTTACTCTTAATTCGGGAGAGTTGTTAAAGAAAATCATATTGCAATTTGTTTTTCTTAATTGCCAAATTCGTCCCCTCCTTTATATTTGTTTGGTTTTTATTAACTAAGCCGGCCTATTTGTATAAAAAACACGCAAACAGTTGTTTTAATCTAATATTTATTGAACTTTTAGTATATTTTACAAATAATAATCATTATCATTACCGTAAATAAATAAATGCGAATGGTTATCATAATGAAAAAGTTTAAATACTCACTCCTCACCCTTGCTTGTTTAAATGCACAAGCCGCTTTAGCATCAACCACTGCAGAACAAGATATTGAACACATAAGTGTTTATCAAAAACAAAATCAAGTTGTTATGAGTTCGGGCCTTGCCACAAAGTCAGATATGTCCTTAATGGAAACCCCTGCTCCTGTTGTTATTGTTGATCGTGAATTAATTGAATCACAGGGCGTAGACAACCTACAAGATCTTGTCCGTAATGTGAGTGGTTTAACCCAAGCGGGTAATAATTATGGCATTGGCGATAACCTGGTTATTCGTGGTCTTGACGCCAATTACACTTATGATGGTATGTATGGGGGAGCTGGACTTGGAAACACCTTTAATCCAACTCGCTCATTAACCAATGTTGAGTCGGTTGAAGTGTTAAAAGGCCCAGCTACAGGTTTATATGGTATTGGTAGCGCTGGTGGTGTAATTAATTTAATTGAAAAAAAACCTGAATTTGAAGAAAAGCATAAAGTCGCTTTAGAGCTTAGTCAATGGGACAGCTACTCTCTTGCGTTTGACAGCACAAATGCACTTAGCGAGAACTTAGCGTATCGCGTAATGGCTAAAACAGCATCAAGCGATGGCTTTCGTGATTTAAAAGAAGAGCGTGATGAAATTTATACATCACTGAAGTATGTGTTAAACGATAAACAAGACGTTATGCTCTCTGCTGCCTATATTAAGGATTCAATTGCTGTTGACTCAATTGGCCACCCTATTCGCATATACAACGCAGAGACAGCGAATGGGTTAACTGCTGGTGAAGTAACCGCTGCAGACTTAGTCAACGATCCGACAGGCAGTGGCTTACAACTGACAAGTGAACAGCAATTACAATTAGCGAACTCTCTTTCTGCAACAGATGGTTTAACACCCTATGACTTTGGTACCAATGGGATTATTTCACCAATGGCCGATGATAATGAAGGTGAAGAATTACGATTTAAGCTTACGCATAATTACTTTATTACTGATGACTTATTCTTAAACCAGCAACTACAGTACCGTAATTACACATCAAGCTTTGCTCGTCAAACAGGGGCTTTTAATTACGTGTACTCAACTCGCAGTGGCATTATTAATCAAGACCCTCGTGCTCCTTTAGTTGAAAATGATGTACTTTATCCATTTGCAGCTAGGCGCCAAGAGTATCGCCAAGTAGAAGCAGATGAAAAATCATGGCAGTACTTTTTAGATTTAAGATACGACTTTGAGATAGGCGATATTGATAACGAACTCTTAGTTAATGCAAATTATGAAGACCGAGATATTGGTTTCAAACAATATTCTATTTATGACAAAGATAAAGTAATTTACGACACTGATGGTAATGTGCTTTATCAAGGTGCTTTACCCTATATCTATGACATGAGGCAACCAAATTGGCCAATCGGTGGCTTTGACGATTACGACCCGCTAAAAACGAGTGATTATAGTAAAAAGGTTCAAGCATGGGGAATGGGCGTTCAGCATGTAGGTTATATTAATGACACACTGACTACACGCATAGGAGTCGCCTATAACCGTATTAAGCAGAGCTACGAACATAATGGTGTAGATGAACGTTACAGTTCAAGCCGTGCAGAGCCAACCCCTGAAGCAAACACATCTGATTCAGGTTTAACCTATAATTTAGGTGCTACTTATCAGCCTACTGAAGATTTTTCTGTGTTTGTTAATCACTCTAAAGGCCGAACCGCATACAGTGTATTAGGCTCTGTTGCTGGTAACGAAGCAGATAGAGAAGACTCAGAATCAATAAGTAATGACTTAGGCTTTAGGTATAAAGCATTTGACGACCAGCTACTAGCTACTTTAGTTGTTTTTGAAAGCGCTCGTACAAATCTTGAATACAGTAACCCACTGTATGAAGCTGGTGTGTCTGGCCCTGATATAGTAGAAAGCTACTTTGATGGCGAAGAGCAAACCAAAGGCGTTGAGCTTGATTTAAATGCGTATTTAAATGAGCAGTGGAAAATCAATGTTAACGGCGTATATCAAGACGCGCGTGATAAATCTAACCCCAATAGTAGCGCTTACGACACTCGTCAAAAAGGGGTGCCTTATGTAACTGCAAGCACATGGGTTACTTACTATGCAAACATATTTAATTTACCCGAGTCAGTTAATATTAGCGGGGGTATTACTTACGTTGATAACAGAAGTACTAACTCAAGTTCATTTAGTATTCCTGATGGCTATGTACCTGGCTACACTGTGTACGATGCTGCAATTTCGTATACAACTAAACAGTGGAACATGCAGCTTAATTTAAACAACCTATTTAACAAACAGTATTATTCTAAAGCGATGTTTTTAGGCGGTATGCCTGGTGAAGAGCGTAATGCTAAATTAAGTTTTAGTTACACACTTTAGTGATTAAAATTTATGGGTGCGTGTATTTACACGCGCCTTTAATATTTAAAAACTATGCATAAAATGGCTTAAATTGTATTTAAGCCAAACTAAGATTATTTTAGTGCACTTAATGCCTTGCTATCGCAAATCAACATGCTAGCATTTAATTTCTGAAATTACTGAAAGTTAATGATATGACTTTATCTGAAAAGAATTTTACCTTTGTGATGCATTGTGGCGAAATGGGCAGCCGTTGGGGCTTTAACCGTACAATAGGCCAAATGTGTGGTTTACTAATCATTACTAAAAACCCGATGACAGCGAATGAAATTGCCGACTCACTAAGTATCTCTCGTGGTAATGTGAGTATGGGCATAAAAGAGCTGCAATCTTGGCAATTAATTAAAGTTCAGCACATTCCTGGTGATCGTAAAGAGTATTATGCGCCTGCAGGCGATATTTGGGATATGGCGAATCGAGTATTTGAAGAGCGAAAAAAACGTGAAATCGATCCAACGCTCAGCCTTTTGCGAGATAACTTACTCGACGAAGCGAATAACGAAGAAGAAGTGTATGCCCAAAAGCAAATGGAAGAAATTCACAACCTACTTGAAACGGTCACTAAATGGTCGTCTGAGTTACAGCGTTTAACTCCCGAGCAGCTCAACAAGCTTATGAAACTGGGATCAGGAATTGGCAAGGTCATCGATTTAAAAGATAAAATTTTTAAAAAAGAATAAAGCCGCATTTTGCGGCTTTATTTTTTGTTGGACTAGATTTTTGGGTATCCGATTCTATCAGACAAATAACCCACACTCGTTGCAAAGTAATAAGAGCGGTTCCAATGCATTAATACTTTGTAATTATCATAGGCCAAAAACATACGGCCGTTGATATCATCAGGCATAACCAGTGCTGCTCGTACATCAACGTTAGGCAACGCAGTACCGTCTGCTCTTCTCACTCCTAAAGCCTGCCACTCATCAAGTGAACGCTCAGAATCATTCCAATACTCAAGCCATTGTTTACGTGTTTTAGTACCACGAACTAAAATATATTTATTGTCAAAGTTATCAGGAAGCATAACTTGACGACCCCAAGTTAATGAGTCGTTCCACCCTTCTTGCTTTAAATAATTAGCAATTGAAGCAAACGCATCTTCTTTTGTAGTCCAAATATCTTTGCGACCATCATTGTTATAATCAATTGCATAAGCATTAAAAGACGTTGGCATAAATTGAGTTTGCCCCATAGCCCCAGCCCAAGAACCTTTAAACTTGTCTAAAGTAATATGACCCGATTTTAAAATGTCTAAAGCCGCCCACAACTGGCGTTTATAAAGTGCTTCACGGCGGCCATCAAAGGCAAGTGTCACTAATGATGAAATAACATTGTGACCGCCTTGAATAGTACCAAAGTTACTTTCAAGCCCCCATAAAGCGACTATAAAGCGTGCTTGTACGCCAAACTCTTTAGCTACTTGCTCAAGAATATCTTTATTCTCAGCATAAAGTTTACGAGCACGGTCAATTTTCCATTGTGGTACACGTTTTGGTAAATAGGTCTCGAGTGTTTCTTTTACTTCAGGCTGGTTTTTATCAGCTGATACCACTTTCTCTTTATACGTCGCGGTCGCAAATGCACTATCAATTAACGACTTCTCGTAGCCTTTTGCGATTGCTTCTTCTTTTAGGTTTACTAAGTAATCTTTAAATTCGACTTGTGTTTTGGCAACAACTGACGAACTCAAGCATAAACCACATAATACAACTGCCAGTTTTTTAATCACGATCGGCTCCATTTTGTTTTCTTAGTTCAGTAAGCAAATTATCTTCCGGTGGTGGAAGTTGTAAATAATATCCTTGATCGGTTAATGCACCCTTAACGGTTTCCAAATCCGCACCACCTAGGTGCTCACGTTTAGCTAAGTTGATGAGCATCACATATTGAGGTTTGCCAAACATAGCCATTAGAGGTTCTGGAACTTTGCTAAAATCATCTCTTTTTTCAACAAATAAGAAGGTATCCGTCTTTTTCTTACTTTTATATACCGCAGTTAACATTATGACCCTATAAATTCTTGCACAACAATGCTGCACACTATACCATGAGAGTAATAATAAGTTAGAAAATTTAGATTAGAAATTTTGATTAAGGCCTTATTCAGCCTGTGTTTATCTAATTATAATTTCTTATCATACAATTCAATTGAGCGTGTATGTCGGACCAAATTTTTGAGTTAAAAGGGAATCTTTTTACGTTATCAGTTTTACATCTTTATAGTGCTGATATAAACCTTTTAGCAGAACAATTGTACGTAAAAATAGCCCAAGCCCCTCGTTTTTTTGAAGGAGCCCCTATTGTTGTCAATTTAGAAGAAGTAAAAAGCAGTTCTTTAGACTTTGTTCATTTAAAGTCACTTATCGAACGAATGAGCTTCAACGCAGTGGGTGTATGCAATGGCTCTGATGGGCAGCATGCAAATGCCAAAAAAGCTGGCTTTTCAGTATTAAATTATTCGCAAGACGTAAAAGCAGAGCCAGTTGAAAAGCAACCAAACACGTCAATTGTCGAAAAAAATATTATACTTCCAGCACAAATAATTAACGGTACTGTACGCTCGGGTCAACAGGTGTATGCAAAAGACCGCGACCTTATTGTATTAGGCGCTGTTAGTCATGGTGCAGAAGTAATAGCAGATGGCAACGTACATATTTACGGAACCCTTCGTGGTCGCGCAATAGCGGGCGCAAAAGGATTAGAAAACGCACATATATTTTGCCAAAAGCTAGAAGCAGAACTTGTTTCCATAAATGGCAACTACTGGATCAGTGACTCTCTACAAGGTGAGTTTTGGGGCAGTGCAGTGCAAATACAACAAAAAAATGAATCATTAGAAATTTCAGCTTTGGTTAAAGGATAAATCTCATGGCAAAAGTAATTGTCGTTACCTCGGGTAAAGGTGGTGTTGGTAAAACAACATCAAGTGCCGCAATAGGCACAGGCTTAGCATTAAAAGGCTACAAAACGGTTATTATCGATTTTGACATCGGTTTACGTAACCTTGATTTAATTATGGGGTGCGAGCGCCGCGTTGTTTATGACTTTGTAAACGTCATAAACGGTGAAGCAAACCTAAACCAAGCACTTATCAAAGACAAACGTGTTGAGAAGTTATTTTTACTGCCAGCATCGCAAACGCGTGATAAAGATGCACTAACTCGTGATGGTGTAGAACGCGTTTTAAACGAGCTAAAAGAAGACTTTGATTATATTGTATGTGATTCACCAGCAGGAATTGAAGCGGGTGCGATGATGGCAATGTATTTTGCTGATGAAGCGATTGTAACCACCAATCCAGAAGTGTCATCTGTACGAGATTCTGACCGTATTTTAGGTATTTTGCATAGCAAATCTAAACGCGCTGAAGAAGGCCTTGAAAATATCAAAGAACATCTATTATTAACACGCTACAACCCTGAGCGTGTTGCTAAAGGTGAAATGCTTTCGGTAGAAGACGTACAAGACATATTAGCTATCGATTTGTTAGGTGTTATTCCTGAGTCACAAGCAGTATTGAGTGCATCAAATTCAGGTCAACCGGTAATATTGGATGGCGAATCAGATGCTGGTCAAGCATATGCCGATGCCATAAACCGCTTACTTGGTGAAACCGTCGATTTTCGCTTCTTAGATGTAGAGAAAAAAGGCATTTTTAAACGGATTTTTGGAGGCTAATGTGTCGTTACTTGACTATTTCCGCTCAGAAAAGAAAAACAGTGCGTCTCTTGCAAAAGAGCGATTGCAAATCATTGTCGCACACGAACGTTCTCAGCGTGGAACACCTGAATACCTACCACAATTAAAACAAGATATTTTGGATGTAATTCGAAAATATGTGAACGTTAATAGTGATGCAGTGCAGGTACAATTTGATCAGAATGAAGACGACTTAGCTGTATTAGAGCTAAACGTAACTTTACCTGACGAAGAAAAGAAATAATTGAAGAATGGGCGCGTTAAGCGCCCTCTTTATAACTAACAACTACTAAAATATTAACCTTTTAGGTATCCCACTCTTTTAAAGCTTCTTTAATAAAGCTATAACGCCAAGAGCTCAATAAATCTGGCTTTATATGTGTCTTTTTTTGCTCTGCCGTCAACTTCCAATTCCAGCTGATTAATTGATTAACTTGTTTTTTAGATGCTAAAACGTCCTCAGGAATATTATTAGCTTTAGCAACTTTCGTTATTTTTTGCTTAATATCTTTTGCCGTTTGTTTATAATTAGGAAAATCGATTAAACGCTTCAACACTTGCGGGTGCTCGTCAACAGCAATTGCTTTAGCTTTTTCTATACACTTTAAAATCTCAACCCCTGAGCGATTAACTTCAATCGATTCTACACCCGGTATTTGACGCAATGAATTTAAACTAGATGGCCCTCGCTTAGCGATTTCGGTCATGTTATGTTCTTTCAACACAAAATTGAGAGCAAGGTTTTTACGTATTGCTTTATTACGGCGCCATATGGCTAGCTCTTTTAATACAGCTAATTCATGTGGTCTTAACTGCCAAGCATTTTTAATATCTTTATAGAGCAATTCATCCGGTGTTTGAAAAGCTCGCTTATTAGCAATTAATTCGCTCTCATCCAGCACAATCTCAAACAAGTCAGCTTCGTTGATGCGATCGATAATTAATTCAAAGCACGGTAATAAATGAAATGTATCAGCGGCAGCATAATCAAGTTGCTTAGTAGTTAGCGGTCGTTGTAGCCAATTGGTACGTGATTCGCTTTTATCTATTTCAATACCTAGGAGTGTTTTAACCATAAGGGCAAACCCCATACAGTTTCCTTCACCAAGCAATTGCAAAGCAAATTGAGTATCAAACAATGGTGCAGGAACAAACCCAGCATATTTTTGAAATACTTCAATGTCTTCAGATGGTGAATGAAGCACTTTTAAAACTGCGGGGTCTTTTAAAACCTGCCAAAAATCAAATAACGAGAGCTCAGCTAAAGGATCGATAAGTGCTAAATGCTCACCGTCAAAAACCTGAATGAGTGCAACTTCTGGATACAAAGTGCGACGACGCATAAACTCGGTATCAATAGCTAATATAGGCTTATTTTGGATCTGCTCAACAAAGGTATTAAGCTGAACTTGTGTTTGAATTAATTGATATTGCACTTAGTCTCCTACAATAAAAAAGCCGGCTAATGCCGGCTTTTTTATAGTTTTCTAATCTTTCAAGGCTCGTCTGAGTATTTTACCTACGTTTGTTTTAGGTAACTCATCCCTAAACTCAACGAGTTTTGGAACCTTGTAATTAGTTAAATTATCACGACAATGGTTTATTATATCTTTTTCAGTTAAAGAAGGGTCTTTTTTAACAACAAAAACTTTAACTTGTTCACCGCTGACATCATGAGGAATACCAACAGCCGCCACTTCAAGCACACCGTCGTGCATTGCAACAACTTCTTCAATCTCATTTGGGAAAACGTTAAAGCCAGATACTATGATCATGTCTTTTTTACGATCTACTATATAGAAGAAGCCTTCATCGTCATACGTAGCAATGTCACCTGTTGCAAACCAACCGTCTTGTAAACATTCGGCTGTGGCATCTGGGCGCTTGTAATAGCCAAGCATAACCTGAGGGCCTTTAACGCATAATTCGCCAGGCTCACCTTTAGCTGCCTCTTCACCATTCTCAAGCATTAGCTTAATGTCAGTATTTGGTGCAGGTAAACCAATAGAACCGTTATAAGACTCTAAGTCGTAAGGGCTAATTGTAACAAGTGGAGCACATTCAGTAAGGCCGTAGCCTTCCATCAGTTTTGACCCCGTCACTTTTTGCCACTTTTCAGCAACAGGACGTTGAACCGCCATACCACCACCTAACGACATTTTTAGGTGGCTAAAATCAAGTTCATCAAAACCTGGTGTGTTTAGTAAACCATTAAATAATGTGTTAACACCGGTGATTGCTGTAAATTTAGTTTGGCTTAATTCTTTTACAAAACCCGGCATATCACGCGGATTAGTAATCAATAAGTTTAAACCACCATATTTCATGAACGTTAAGCAGTTAGCCGTAAGTGCAAAGATATGGTAAAGCGGAAGTGCAGTAACAACCACTTCTGTTCCACGGTTTAGTACCTTATCTAAACAACCAGACACCTGCTCAAGGTTACCCACCATATTACCATGGCTCAACATAGCACCTTTAGATACACCGGTCGTACCGCCTGTGTATTGTAAAAATGCTAGGTCAGATAAATTTAATTCAGGGCGTGTGTAAGCATTTTCGTCAGCGTTTAACAAATCTGAAAATTTAATCGTGTTTGGTAAGTTGTATTTAGGCACCATTTTTTTAACGTGCTTAACAACAAAGTTAACAATGTGCTTTTTAAGGCCACCCACCATGTCACCAACTTGAGTAACCACGATGTGTTTAACGTCTGTTTTACCTAGAGCCTTTTCAAGAGTATCTGCAAAGTTTGCAAGAATGAAAATGGCGCTTGTGTCTGAATCTTTTAACTGATGTTCGAGCTCACGTACAGTGTATAAAGGGTTAACGTTAACTACCACACACCCGGCGCGTAAAATACCTAAAATAGAAATAGGTGTTTGTAATAAGTTAGGCATCATTACGGCAACTTTGTCGCCTTTTTTGAGTCCCAAATCATTTTGAATATACGAGGCAACTTTTTTAGTTGCTGTGTCTATTTCTTCATACGACAACGTTTTACCCATGTTTGTGAATGCAGGTAAATCTTTGTAATCAGAAAAACTTTTTTCGAACACTTCGAGTAACGAGTTGTAATGCTCAGGATCGATTGTTTCAGGCATACCTTCTGGGTAGCGCTTAAGCCAGATTTTTTCCACTCTTAGCCCCTGTTTATAGTTATATTTTTATTAACCTTAATCTAAGTAAGGCACTTTAACAATTGAGCAAATACTCTAATGCGGGAATAATCCCACATTTAACGTCAATATACAATTAACGTGCACCACTTTGCACCATAAATGCTTGAATGTGTTCATAACATTCTTTGCTACTTTGCATATGGCAATGGTGCCCACCCTCCACATTAATTACACTCAAGTCATTGTAATAATTAATATACTTTTCTAAATTTTGTTTTACAAACGCGTAACCTTGGTTACCTAAAATTAATTGGCATGGTGCAATTAATTCTTTTATTGCACCAATACATTGCACTTCATCAAACCTAAAACCTGAATGATTTTTGAGCTTAGGATCGGTTGTTAGTGTAAAACCCTTAGAAACTGCTTTGATATTTCGTTCCATCAATAGCGAAATTAATTCAACATCTAAGTCGGTTGTTTTAGACCGTGCCTCGTAAATATCTTTTTTACAGGGATATATTCTTGTTTTTTTATTATGCGTTCTTGCACGATTAAGCACAGCATTTTTTAGTTGCTCCGTAACTTCCTCGCTGGGTGTTGTTACGCAGCCAATACCCTCAATAAAATTTACCGATTTAACCATTTGGCTAAAGCAACTGGCGAAAAGACCCGCGACCATAGCTCCCATAGAATGCCCGACTAAATGAACTTTGTCAGCACCAATAGCTTCAATAAATTGATAAACATCATCGATGTAATCAACAAAATAGTAATGTGCGTCATCACTGCGCCACGATGTTAAACCATGTCCAGAAAAATCAATACAGTACCAAGTTTGCTCTGGCTTTTGGCCATCAAGCATGGGCTTAAAACTTTTACAATTATCTAACCAACCGTGAAGTGCTATTACTACCTCTTCACCAGAGCCTATTTTTAAACCATGAATATCTAAATTACGTGTTTTAATATTAAATGGCCGCACATAAACCCCTTTTTATTTTTGTAAATTTATAACATACAAGTTGTCAGACCACTAAATAGTTTCACTAAATGTTTGTTATTTTAGTCGCTGAGGCTACAACTGCAACCTAGAAGAATAAATAAAAACCGTCATTTATTCATAATGTTATTTTTAATTTAGCTCGACTATTATGTGTGTGTTTTTTGTTATTTGGTGTTTCCTAATAGATATTTTAACGGCTTTACAATAATTTTTACGCACAATAATCAGCTTATATATAGCTAAATCATCATTTGTCGCAATCTATTAATTTATTTATCATAGTTAAGGTATACAATAATTTAGCTATTAATAAAGTACACTCAAAAGGTACATAAAACATGAAAAAACAATTAAGTGTGTTAGCTCTAATGTGCACTGCATCTGGTGCAATGGCCGAAACTGCACCTAAAAATGTAATTTATATGATTGGTGATGGCATGGGGCCTGCTTATACTACTGCTTATCGTTATTTTAAAGATGACCCCACTACAAAGTATGTTGAGCAAACTGTTTTTGATACCATGCTGACAGGAATGGCGCGTACTTACCCTGACGATCACACAGTTGTAACCGATAGCGCCGCAAGTGCGACAGCGTTGAGCAGCGGGCATAAAAGTTATAATGGTGCAATTGCCGTAGATACTGATAAAAAACCACTTAAAACAATGCTTGAAATCGCTAAACAGCGAGGCATGACTACAGCCCTATTAGCTACATCACAAATAAACCACGCTACACCAGCAAGCTTTGCCGCTCATAATGAATCACGTAATAATTACGACGAAATTGCTAATGATTATATTGATAATAAAATTGCAGGCAAACTACCCGTTGACCTAATGCTGGGTGGTGGTACTAAATACTTTATTCGAGACGATAGAAATTTAGTTGACGAATTTAAAGCAGCGGGTTACCAGTATGGTGACGATATTCAAAACCTTGATCAAATTACGCAACTTCCAGCTATCGGTTTATATGCCGCTAAAGGCTTACCTTTTGCGTTAGACGAAAACCCAACAAGGTTAACTAAGCTTACTTCTAAAGCACTCGACCTTCTAGACAATCAAAATAAAGATGGTTTTTTTGTAATGATTGAAGGTAGCCAAATTGATTGGTGTGGGCATGCAAATGATATAGCCTGTGCCATGGCCGAAATGGATGACTTTGCATCTGCTATAGAAAAAGCTAAAGCATATGTTGATAAAAATAAAGATACTTTATTAGTTATAACTGCTGATCACTCTACAGGTGGCTTAACACTGGGTGCGCACGGCCAATATAAGTGGGAAGCAGATGTTGTGCATGGCGTAAAAGCAACAGCGGGTACAATTACACAACACTTACTTGAGTCTGATGATTTAAAATCTATGTGGAATAAATATACCAGCATTGCATTTACCCCTGAAAACAAAATAAAACTTGAGCAAGCTAAATCTATGGGTGACAAAGCACTCAACTTAGCCGTTAAAAGTATTATTAGTGACACAAGCTTTACTGGATGGACTACGGGTGGCCATACTGCAGTAGACGTACAAGTTTTTGCATATGGTAAAGGGAGTGAACAATTTGTTGGCTCTCAAAATAATACAGATATAGCTGATAAGTTAATACACTTTATAGAACAGTAAAATACGTATAAAGCAAAAAAAACCGAACAATGTGAAGTGACCCCAATAAGTTGGACTCATTTCTAAGCGGCAACCAAGGCCTGATTTCGATATTGTATCGGACTCAGGCCTTTTAGTTTTAGCTTAATGCGTTCGTTGTTGTAATAATCGATGTATTCT
>Ga0209712_10000049_pt1 | contig 97315 bp, 92 predicted proteins | sample ArcOceMetagenome_FD_187443 | JGI IMG/M metagenome (GOLD analysis project Ga0209712, IMG submission 187443) | Marine eukaryotic phytoplankton communities from Arctic Ocean - Arctic Ocean - Greenland ARC118M Metagenome (SPAdes) (version 2) | ecosystem: Environmental > Aquatic > Marine > Oceanic...
CTACCCCAAGCGCACCTATCCAGGATCCAGAGCCTTTGGAGGTGTGTGACACGGACAACGACGGTTTCTCCGAGTTCGACCTTGACAGCACGAGCAATGGCATAGCCCTCGGCAACCCTGACCTTGTTGTGACGTTCCACCCAACCCAGAGCGACGCCATCAATGGTGTCAATGACCTTTCGAGTCCCTACGGCAATGTGATGGAGGACACCCAGACGGTTTATGTTCGCGTGGAGGACGACATCAATGGCTGCGTTCTTTTCACCGAGCTTGAGCTGATCGTTTATGACAGTCCTCTTCTCGAGACACCAGACCCGCTGGTGCTTTGTGATCTAGGCAGTGACGGCGAGGAAGTCTTCGACCTGACGCAGGCAGAGATGCAGATCCTTGACGGTCTTGACCCTGCACTCTACGACATCACCTACCACGAGACACTTATGCAGGCGATGGACAATATGGGAGCCATCGGCAACCCGACGGCATATACGAATCAGGGCAACCCTCAGACGATCTACGTCCGGGTGACGGACCCATCGAACATGGCCGACTGCAACAACATCGTAGAGCTTGAGCTCAGGGTACGTGACCTTCCGGCTGCGAACCAGCCTGAAGAGCTTGAGGTGTGTGATGACGAGACCGGCGTGGACACCGAGGATGAGGTCGCGACGTTCGACCTGACGACGATGGACACGGTGATCAACGGCGACGCCAATGTTGATATCTTCTACTACGAGACCACGGCGGACATCCCTGGTAACCCTATTGCAGACCCTGAGAGCTATGTTAACATAGCAAACCCTCAGACCCTGGAGGTGAGGGTCGAGGACGAGTTCGGATGTGAGAACTTCACGACATTGACCCTTGTGGTGAACCCGAATCCGAGCATTGCCGATATGATCTTCGAGTATGAGCTCTGCGACATCGACAATGACGGCGTGGAGGAGTTCGACCTTGAGAGCCAGACGATGATGATACTGAACAACGAGCCTGATGTGAGCATCACCTACCACGAGACGATGGCCGAGGCGGAGATGGGCACCGATGCGATCGATACGACGCAGCCCTACCAGAACACGGAGGCCAACGTCGATGATATCTACATACGAGCGGAGAATGACATCACTGGCTGTACGACCATCCGCCAGCTTGACCTGATCGTGACGGCCTCACCTGAGATCGAGAGCCTGGATGACCTATTCCAGTGTGACGACGACGGGGACGGCGAGGCGATCTTCGACCTTACCCAGAACACCCCTAATGCGTTGGGCACGACCCAGCCGGATGTGACGGTGAGCTACCATGAGAGCGAGACAGAGGCTGAGGACGGCACGATGCCGATCTCGATGCCACAGATGTACGAGAACCAGACCAACCCTCAGACCATCTGGATACGCCTTGAGGGCGATGATACCCAGTGTGTGACGGTAGGCAGCTTCGAGATCACGGTTGAGGCCCTTCCCGTGGTGAATGCCCCTACGGCACTCAGGATCTGTAATGACGACTATGACGACCCTGCGATCACGACCTTCGACCTTACGGTGAAGGACGAGGAGATCACCGGTCAAAGCCCGGTACTGTCGAACATAGAGGTATACTACTACGAGAGTCAGGCAGACCTGGACAATGACAATCCTATAGCGGATCCTGCGATGTATGAGAATACGCAGAACAACCAGACGATCTTCGTTGAGGTTGTGGACACGGCCACGATGGGGCAATGCTCCGATACCACGACGATGACCCTTACGGTATTGCCGTTACCATCACCTAGCAGTACCAACGAGAACGGAGAGCTTGACCAGGAATCCTGTGATGACAGCGACGGAATTATCGACACCATGGCTGACTTCGACCTTACGGCAAGTGGGGATGTGATAGCGATGGGAGAGAACGTCGATTTGACATACCACTTGAGTGAGCAGGATGCCCTTGACAACATCAACGCCATCCCTGCAGCAGAGGAGACGGCATACAATACAGTGACTCGCACGATATGGGTACGCGTGGAGAACGGTAACCAGAACAATACCTGCTCTGTTCTTGTAAGCTTCGAGGTGGTGGTCAACGCCAATCCAGTACTCACGGACACGTCCTACACGGCAGCACTCTGCGAGCCTGAGGATACCACGCCGGGCATTACGGCCTTCGATGCACAGGAGGTGACCAACAACCTTGTTCCAGACCTGTTGGCAACACCTATAGCAGACTTCACGGTGACCTATCACTTCACGCAGGCAGAGGCAGACATGGGTGTCAATGCGATCCCTGACGGCTTCCTGTTCAGCGAGGCGGTGAACAATCCTGTATATATCAGGGTGGTTGACAACACGACGATGACACAGTGCTACAACAGCGACAACCTCGCGGAGCTGACCATAACGGTGGACACGCAGCCGGAGTTCGTGATGGGAGATGTGGATGATATCTTCCTGTGTGCAGACAGCGCCATGGACCAGGACACCTCCACGATGTTCGACCTCACGGTTAGGGACGGGCAGATAGACGGATCGATGAATCCTGACACCGAGGTTGTGTACTATGCGAGCCAGGCGGACTATGATGCAGGTATCGAGATAGATGCTGCGGATGCCGTGATGTATACCAATACGGTAAATCCCCAGACGATCATCGCCGAGCTCTTCAATCCGGTGACGGGCTGCCGCAGTGACGGTACGGTGGAGTTCGACCTTGTGGTACAGTCACTTCCGGTACTTCCGGCTGCGCTTCAGATGCCTCAGGGCGATATCGTGTGTACGGACGCTCAGGGGAATGTGCTCTCTCCGTTTGATATCGGTTATGACCTTGGTGCGACAGACGGACTTGAGTATACCTATGACTGGACGCCTGACAATATTGATGCAGATGGCGACGGCAACGAGGATGCGATCTATACGGTGACCAGCCTTACACAGGCCACCACCTACAGTGTGGTGATCACCAGGGTTAATGACCCGGTCTCGGGAATGCCTAGCTGTGAGAACGGTCTTGATGAGAACGGCAATCCTTATACGGTGACCTTCACGCCAAGCTCTGCGCCGTTCGCGGCCAATGCCAGTGTGACGGAGACCTCGTTCAACGAGGAGGCGGAGTATACGGTGACGGTGACACCATTGGGTCAGGACGGGCAACCATTACCATTGGAGGATTACCTCTACAGGATAGATGACGGTCCGCTGCAGACCTCCAACGTGTTCACTGGTGTGGGTCCTGGTAGCCATATAGGCTATGCTGTGGATGTGGAAGGCTGCGGCGAGGTCGGTGACCCATTCGGGATCATAGACTACCCGAGGTTCTTCACCCCTAATGGAGATGGCTACAACGACACTTGGAATATCATAGGGATAGATGGGCAACCTGCGGCTAAAATTTATATCTTTGACCGCTATGGGAAGCTGCTCAAGCAGTTGAGTCCAACGGGCAACGGATGGGACGGGACCTTCAACGGTCGTGTGCTTCCTAGCGACGATTACTGGTTCAGCGTCGAGTTCGTGGAGCCGGCTGACGGATCCATACAGGAGTTCAGAGCTAACTTTACATTGAAACGATAATTTTTTATATGACAACTCAAATTAAAAGTGCATTAGCTTTACTAATGCTAATATCAGGTTCATTTTTTGTGAACGCACAAGAAGGAATTCCTGTTTATTCAGATTATTTAACTGATAATTTATATTTGTTGCATCCGTCTATGGCTGGTGCTTCAAATGCAAGTAAAGTTAGATTGACAGCTAGACAACAATGGTTTGATGTTGAAGATGCTCCGAGTTTACAAACACTATCTTTAAATGGTCGAATCACAGATAAAATTGGTGTCGGTGGTATTTTATTTAACGACAGTAATGGTAACTTTTCTCAAACTGGTGCTTACGCAACATTTGCATATCATTTATTATTATCTAGGAATGAAATTGATTTAAATCAATTATCTTTTGGATTAAGTATAGGTGCTATTCAAGGTCGTTTGGATGAAAGTACTTTTACAATGTTTGACCCTATTGTTACCGGAATAGAACAAACTGATACTTATTTTAATTTAGACTTTGGTGTTTCATATTACTTTTTAGACTTTTTCTCTCATTTAACAGTTAAGAATGCCTTACCTGCAAATAGAGATATATTTACAGAAGATTTAGAATCTAACAACCAAAGACGTTATTTACTTTCTGCAGGGTATACAATTAGTCCTTATGGAAGTGATTGGAGTTATGAGCCATCAATTATGTTTCAATCAACAGATGAAACACAAGAGCGTAGTATAGATTTAAATATGAAAGTTTATAAAGCTATGGACTTTGGTAGACTTTGGGGAGGCTTATCTTACAGAAGGAGTTTTGAGGGCGCTGAGTTTACACAGGATGGTGTAGAGGTAAGTAACCAAAAGCTTCAGTTAATTACCCCATTTGTTGGTGTAGACTATAACAATTTTATGTTTGCTTACACGTATAGTTATCAAGCAAATTCTGTAGTGTTAAGTAACTCAGGATTTCATCAGTTAACAATAGGATTTAAATTTAATGAAAGAAGAGATCGTTACGATTGTAACTGTCCTGCAATTAATTACTAAATCATTCCTAAATTAATTATTTCTTGCTTCGTGAGGTGTCTAAACATACCACGAGGCAAGTCTTTTTTAGTTAGAGTTCCAAATACTACTCTATCAAGGTATTTGATCTCGTAATTAAGACTTTTAAATAGTCTTTGTACAATATGAGACTTAGTACTTTTAATTTCTATTCCAACTTCTCTTTTAGATTTATTTTCTACGTAACTAATGTCAACCACTTTAATTTCTCCATCTTCTAAAGTGATACCTTGACGTATTTTTTCTAAATCTACTTGACTTAATTCTTTATTCAACTGTACATGGTAAATTTGCCTAATACCATGTCTTGGATTTGCTAAACTTTTAGAAAGTGTACCGTCATTTGTTAACACAACTAATCCCATTGCGCTTCTTTCAAGTTTACCAATAGGACTTAATCTCGCTTTTGTTGCGCGACCTACTATATCTAAAACAGTCATTCCGCTTTCATTTAAACTGCCAGATACAAAAACATCTTTAGGTTTATTAAGTAAGTAGTATTCTTTTTTATCTGGAGTTATGCTTCTACCGTCAAATTTAACTTCATCACTAAGCTTTACTTTATAACCCATTTCGGTTATAGTTTTTCCATTTACTGTAACATTACCTGCAGTTATGTAGATGTCTGCATCTCTTCTTGAGCAAATTCCTGCATTAGCAATATATTTATTTAGCCTAATGCCACCATCAACGGTTTCAACTTTTGGCTTATTTTTCTTGTTAGAAGCGTTATCGTTTCGACGTCCATCTCTACTCATAATTCTAATATTTTTTTGCAAAGATACAGCTATTCATTTTGTAATATCTTCAAGCACGTTAAATTTACATAGAAGCTATATATATTCATAAATCTAATCTGCCATAGCGCTTTATTTTTAAATGTCTAACCCGTACATTTGCACTTTAGAATAATTCTAATTAAGAGATTACAAATTATGAAGATTGATAAAGCATCTGTATTGAAAACCTTGGAAACAATTTCTGTTTCTGGAGAAGGTAAAAATATGGTAGAGAGTGGTGCGGTTACTAACGTTGTGACTTTTGCTGATGAAGTGATAGTAGATTTAACATTAACTACACCTGCATTGCATATTAAAAAGCGCGCAGAATCTGATATTATTTCTGCAATACATAGCGGTTTAGATGAAAATGCCAAGGTAAAGGTTAATATAAAAATAGAGGCACCTCAAAAAACAAATGAAATAAAAGGAAAGGCAATTCCTGGCATTAAAAATATAATAGCTGTTGCATCTGGTAAAGGAGGTGTAGGAAAATCTACAGTGACCTCTAATCTTGCTGTTTCATTATCTAAAATGGGCTTTAAGGTTGGTTTGTTAGATGCAGATATTTATGGCCCTTCTGCACCAATTATGTTTGATGTTGAGGCAGAAAGACCTTTGTCTGTTACTGTTGATGGTAAATCTAAAATGAAGCCAGTAGAGAATTACGGTGTAAAAATACTTTCGATAGGCTTTTTTACTAAACCAAATCAAGCAGTAGTTTGGCGTGGACCTATGGCAGCTAAAGCTTTAAATCAAATGATATTTGATGCTGCTTGGGGTGAATTAGATTTTCTTTTAATAGATCTTCCTCCTGGAACTGGTGATATACATTTGAGTATCATGCAATCTTTACCAATAACTGGAGCGGTTGTAGTTAGTACTCCACAAAATGTTGCATTAGCAGATGCTAAGAAAGGTGTTGCTATGTTTCAACAAGAAAGCATTAATGTACCTGTATTAGGGATATTGGAAAATATGGCCTACTTCACACCAGAAGAATTACCGGACAATAAATATTATATTTTTGGTAAAGATGGTGCTAAAAATTTAGCAGATGATTTAGGTGTTCCGTTTTTAGGCCAATTACCTTTAGTACAAAGTATTAGAGAATCTGGCGATATAGGAAGGCCAGCTGCATTACAAACAGGAACTATTTTAGAATCAGCATTTATAGATATCACCAAAAATACAGTTCAAGAAACTGTGAACAGAAATAAAGATTTGCCTCCAACTGAAGCTATTAAAATTACAACAATGGCCGGCTGTAGTGCTGTAAAGAATTAACTTATGGAAGGACAAGAATTATATAATAGTGTGCAAGCTGCATTAGAAGAAATACGCCCATTTTTACAAAATGATGGCGGTGATATTTCTTTAGTTAGTATTGAAGATGATAAAACAGTCTTTGTAAAGCTTATGGGTAATTGTGTTGGTTGTAGTGTTAACCAAATGACACTTAAGAGTGGTGTTGAGATGACAATTAAAAAGCATGCACCACAAATTGAAAAGGTGATTAACACCGCTCAATAACCTTACATCTATTTCTTTAATTGCTAGCTTTTATTAAAGTTGGCATAATTTTTCATTTTTAAATTTTATGATTTCAACAGATATATTAATAATTGGAGCTGGACCTACAGGTTTATTTACAGTTTTTGAAGCGGGACTTCTTAAATTAAAATGTCACTTAATTGATGCATTACCACAACCTGGAGGGCAATGTTCTGAAATTTATCCTAAAAAACCCATTTATGATATTCCTGCTTTCCCTGAAGTATTAGCTGGTGACTTGGTAAATAATCTTATGAAGCAAATAGAGCCTTTTCAACCTGGTTTTACTCTAGGAGAACGCGCTCAAACAATAGATAAACAGGAAGATGGGACATTTATAGTTACTACCAATAAAGGAACTAAACATCACGCACCTGTAGTTGCTATAGCAGGTGGATTAGGAAGTTTTGAACCTAGAAAACCACCTATTTCAAACATTAAAGATTTTGAAGATCGTGGTGTGTCTTATATAATAAGAGATCCAGAAGTATATAGAGATAAAAAAGTAATAATTGCTGGCGGTGGAGACTCTGCTTTAGATTGGAGTATCTTTTTAGCAGATGTAGCTTCTGAGGTTACATTGGTGCACAGACGAAGTGAATTTAGAGGTGCGTTAGATTCTGTTGAGAAAGTTTCTGAGCTATCTAAGCTAGGAAAAATTAAATTAGTAACCAATGCAGAGGTTGTTGGAATTAACGGCTCAGAAAAGCTAGAATCCGTAGTTATACAGCATAAAGATAAAGCTGCGCAGGATACCTTGCTAGAAGTAGATGATTTTATCCCTTTATTTGGGTTGTCTCCAAAATTAGGACCAATTGCTGATTGGGGATTAGAGATAGAAAAAAATGCCATTAAAGTTGATAACACTTTAGATTATCAAACAAATATTCCTGGTATCTACGCTATTGGAGATGTTAATACTTATCCAGGTAAGCTCAAATTGATATTATGTGGATTTCATGAGGCTACTTTAATGTGTCAAAGTGCTTTTCAAAGAATAAATCCAGATAAACGCTATGTAATGAAGTATACTACTGTTGGTGGTGTTCACGGATTTGATGGTTCTGTTAAAACAGCCAAAAAAGAAGTAGTACAAAAAATAGGGTAATTAATAATGTCTCTCTAAACTTATATCTGAAGGTATTGGTAGGTCTTTTAAGATATGATCTACCAAATGCTTCGAGATAGTTGGAGATGTTATAACACCTCTGCTTCCTAAACCATTACAAAGGTATACATTCTCATGTTCTTTTAAACTGCCTATATAAGGTCTTCTGTCCTTTGTTGTTGGTCTTATACCTGCTACTTGATCTATAATTTGATATTCTGTTGTTAAGATAGCATCAAGTTGCTTCTTTAATTCAATCTTTTTAGTTTCTGTAGGATTTGTAGTTGTGTCTAATCTATCATAACTAGCACCAACTTTGTAGGTGTTGTCTCCTAACGGTATTATAAATATGCCAGATTTTACAGCTGCTTCTAAGTTTAATTGAGGTGCTTTTATTATTAAATATTCTCCCTTATTTCCTCGTATATCTAATGTATTGAAATATGGGTTGTTTTTAACACCAATACCTTCGCAAAAAATTATTCCTCTTGCTATTAGATTATTGTAAATTATACTGTCTTTATTAACTTGTAATAAATCGTAATTAAAATTCTCTTCAATAAAATTAGTATTGCTACTAAGTTTTGATTTGAAGGCATTAATTAATTTTTCGGTGTTTATAGTACCGGTTTGTTTTACTTCACCAAAACCATAATTGCCATTTACGTTTTTATTTAATGTGGTCTTTAGGTCTGAATTTAAATACTCATTTAATAATGGTTTATCTGAAGCTTCAAACCAATTATTTTGTTCTTCAATAGAAGAGAAACGTCTGTATACTGGTAACGGATTAATTATTTTAATTTTTAATTCGTCTTCTATTGACTTGTAAAACTGAAGCGCGTAGGGTAGTTGTTCATTTGCATTCCAGGCTAACGTAAAACGTTTAAGAATAACAGGGTTATACATACCTCCAGCAACTTTAGAAGCGTTTTGAGAAGGCTTGTCTATAACAACAACCTTTTTGTTATGAGACTGTAATTGTCTCGTTACAGCTAAGCCACTTAATCCAAAACCTACAATAATATAATCTGTTTCCTGCATATTTTAAAAATATAAAAACGCCTTTCAAAAAGAAAGGCGTTTTTTAGAATGTTTATACGAGATTAGGAATTAGTAATTCCACATATCTTGTTCAAAGTTTCTTATCTGTTCTTTAATTCTATCAGATTCTAACAGTTGCATTAATGCATTGTTATTTATGTAGTCTTCAACAGTACGATCACCATACTCATTGTCCTCCTTGTAAATAACACCGTTAAAACGTCTTGAATTTAATAAATGATCAAACGTGATTGGTTGTGATGAGTTTTGCCTGTTAAACGCTTTAGCGTTATGTAAAACTTCTCTTACACCAGGAAACCATACCCAAAATAATTCAACTACTTGAGTGTCTTCCTCATCTATAAAGTTTACATCTGGAGCACAAGGTGCTATACCTAGTAAACGATACTTTAATTCACCTTGACGCTTGTCAAAATACCAAAGACCTTTAACATGATATTCAGATATATCTCCAGCGTTAATATCGCGTCTTGTTATATACTGAGCATCTATTTCTTCACCTGCATTATATTGCTCGATACCATAATCTGTAGTATCAACTTTAGATAAAGCAGCAGAAATATCTTTTAAAGTTCTTTTTTCTGTAAAATAAGAATCTGTATAGATGGTTTCAATATTTCCATTTTTAATATTAGAAAGAAGTACATCGTATAAAGATCTTCTGTCTTTTCCAATATTATTAGTATCTATAGGATAGTATAATGGAAAGTTTACACGTTCATCCAAATCTACTATTTCCCAAGTCGTTTTAGACCAAAGTACATCTCTATCATCAACGTACCCATACTCTAATGGATCATCGTTATCATATTTAATTTGTTCTTCGGTTTTAACGCCAATTTCATCTGGAGTTTTTGCGTTAAGCAAGTTTGCTTGAGAGAACCCTAAAGAGGTTATCAAAAGTCCAGATAGTGTAAGTAATAATCGATTTGAAGTCATAGCCATCATCAATCTTAGTTTGTTAATTCAATAATTACAGGAGATACTTTTTTCAACTTGTAACCAGAGTTTCCAGAGATACCTGCTTCGATATCAAAAATCTGAACTGTTTCTCCACGTTTTGCTCTTCTTAGAGTAGATTTAGCTCTAGAGTCTAAACGGCTACCATTAACTCTTACAGTTGGTTGACCTGGTACTCTAAATTTAAATCCAGTTACATTTAATTTTAATTGGAAGTCAAAATCTGGTAAATCTGCTCCGATAGTAGAAATCTCTAATCCGTTACGTTGCATTTTAATAGATCCTTCTTCACCACGAACAGTTCCTACTGGTCTTGGAATATCTTTAATTCTAAACGTTTTGCTGTCTGATACGGTCTCACCACCTGGTAACTTTCCGCTTACGTTAATTTTAACTTCACGTTGCTTTAATGTGGTAACATTCATATTGTATTTACCAGCGCCTCCTGCAGGAGAAAGTCCTGGAGCGTTAGCACTAACAGAGCCAACACCTGGAATAGAAATTGTCATAGGGTTTTGTACACCTCTATAAACTACATTCATTTTATCTGCAGAAATTACAGCAGCATTTGGTTTTGGGATAACAGCATAAGAACTTGTAATAGGAATAGATACTAAAGAGTCTCCTTCTTTAAACTGAAGCTCACCTTTAATCTCTTGCTCTCCTACATTTCCTGCTGGAAAATCTAATACAACTTGACCGCCAACTGTCTTTTCTAAATCTTTTCCGTTAACAGTTACTTTGTCAAAGTTTAAAGAGTTATCAAAACGTCCTAATACAACTTTACCTTTAAAGTTTTCACCATTAAAGAATGCAGTTTTTTCTGGTACAACTATAGCTTGATAGTTTGTCATAGAAACATCAGACTTTAATTGTCCTGCTAATAAGTCTGAAAGAATTTCACTTTCAACTGTCTTAGCGTCTGCTTGTATTTGCGTAAGTTTAGTAATAGATGCAACTAGAGGAAATCCTACGTAGTTATAGCTTAACCAATCTTTCTCTACACCATCACGATCTTTTTCTGGTGCTGTTGAGAAGTCTTTTTCAACTTCTGCTCTAACCTTTGGTAAGTCTGCTCCAATAACTGAAACAACACCATTTCGGTAAGTATCCATCTTGTCAATAAATTCTTGACCTTCTGGTGTAACTTTTCCTCCTTTGTACCATAGTTCATCTAAATCATTAGATTTATCCATAGTCTCGTAGTCTGTAGGATCATCCATTTCTGCTGTTAATTTGTTTTTAACACCATCAATATATCCTACCAACTCTTCTGTTAAAGCGTTTATTTGATCTGCCTGCTCCTTTAAAGGTGCATATTTAGCTGGTTGTTCACTTGCTTTTTCTGCAAGTCCAGCCATAGCAAGTTGGTTACGTTGTGTAGTATCTGCGTTAGCTTCAACCAATTTTTCATTCATTAATCCAAAAGCGGTAAGTACCTCTTTAGACATGTTAAGTGCAAGCATTGCAATGAAAACCAAGTACATTAGGTTAATCATCTTCTGCCTTGGAGTTTGTTTTCCTGATGCCATATTTTAATTTTTTAAATAGTAGTTATCTGTTATAGTTAAAAATTAAAATTAGGCTCTGTTGTTACCCATAGCATTTAACATATTGCCGTAAACGCCGTTTAATGAAGATAAGTTTTGAGTTAACGATTCCATTTGTGCTTTAAGCGCAACAGCATTTTCTGCAGCAGCAGTATTTGCTTCACTTTGTTTAGCAGCAGACTCTACTTGTACTTTGTAAAGGTTGTTTAATGTTTCCATTTGTGCAGCAGCAAGAGTTAACTCTTCACTATATTTCTTTTGAGAAGAAATAGCATCAACAGTAGGAGACATATTTTTAGCAGCTCCTTCAAAATTCTTGATACTATCACCAAGGCTGCTCATTAAGTTTGCATCTATCTTAGCTTCTTTAAGCATTGCATCTAATTTCTTAGATAAAACACCTTCTGCATCTGTTGGAGCTACAGCTTTCTTACCGCTAGCTGCTCCACCAGCTAATTCAGGATATACTAAAGACCAGTCAAGTTCTGAGTCTACAGGCTCAAAAGCAGAAACAGTAAATACAAGTGCTTCTGTTATCAAACCTATAATTAGCATTTCGTTACCAAAAGGCCAGTGCATAATTTTAAATAGTGCTCCTAAGATTACAACGGCCGCACCTAGACCGTATACCATGTTCATTAATTTTTTTCCTGACTTTGACTGTGCCATAATTTAAGTAGTTTTAAGTTCTCTAAGTTAATAGAGGTTAGTTTTAGTTAAGGGTTTATTTAAGTAGTTGTTTTTGATCTTTTATTGAGGAGGACGATTTAAGTCTAAATCATTTCCTAAGTAATCTTGTACTGTTCTGAAGCCAATATAACTTCTAGCAGAATCTGCGTACTCATAATCTCTTGAACTTACCTGTAGGAAGTAAGAAACATCTTTCCAAGAACCACCACGTACAACTTTACGCTTGTTGCTAACATCGTTAACATTTGGGTTCATAGATGAAGAGTACTCGTAAGAAGAAGGGTCATAAGAAGAATCTACCCATTCTGATACGTTACCTGCCATGTTGTATAGGTTAAAATCATTTGGTTCAAAAGATTTTGCCTCTACAGTGTATAAAGCTTGATCTGCAGCATAATCACCACGTAGTGGTTTGAAATTAGCCATAAAACAACCTCTATCATTTTTTGTGTAAGGGCCACCCCAAGGATATGAAGCAGACTCTATACCACCACGAGCAGCATATTCCCATTCTGCTTCTGTAGGAAGCCTATATGTATTTACAAAATGTTGTCCTTTTTCTTTTCTGTATGAATTGTGTTCTAATGTTCTCCAAGCACAAAATGCTTTAGCTTGTTGCCAAGAAACACCAACTACAGGATAATCATCATAAGCAGCATGCCAGAAATAATCATTGTGCATTGGCTCATTATAAGAGTAACTAAAATCTTTGATCCAAACCGTAGTATCTGGATAAATCTTTACATTTTCTCTTTTAATAAAGTCACTTCTTTTTCCTTTTTTAGCTCTTGCTGCAGCTTGAATGTCCATCCAAGTGTATTGAAACTCAAATTTGCTAACGTCCATAGTTCGTTGGCCGTTGTAAGATTCTTCTTGAGGCAAATACATTGTATCCATCACCTCAACATAGTATTCATCTGGATACTCTTCAGTTTCCCAAATAAGGTCTATTTCTCTATTAATTTTACGACCTTCATAACCTGTTTCTCCTAACCCTGCATAGTTATCTAACATGTATTGTTCATAAGGGGTAAGGTTATCAGGATCTTGGTCAAGAAATGCATATTCTCCAATGCCACCAGTTCCTGGTGTTTCACCTAGCTCATCTGCTAATATTGCAAGTCTCATTCTTACAACAGAATCTCTAACCCACTCTACAAATTGTCTGTATTCTGAGTTAGTGATTTCAGTTTCATCCATATAAAATGAACGTACTGTAACAGTTTTAGTAGGTGCGTTTTTAAGGGCTGCAATATCATCATCAGATTTACCCATGATAAATGATCCTCCAGATACAGTTGTCATTCCATAAGGCTTTTCAGGATGCCATCGTTTTCCTTTGGCGCCTACAAGCTGTCCACGATCTCCGTTTCCGCAACTTGCAAGGAATGCGACACAAGCAAAAAGCATTAAAACTTTCTTCATAACTACGTTTAGGTTAAGTTGTTGTTAAATCAAGGCCGTAAACCTATCTAATTAATTTCAAAAAACCAATTAAATAAGTTAAAAAAACCTTAATCTGATATTTAGTTTATTATACGTTTAATCTACAATTCATTCTTTTGACGAGCTTTCCACCATCTTTGTGGAATATTTTGGTTGCACGCCTCTAAATAATCTTGCTGATTGCAAGGTAATAACGTGCTTCTATTCAATTTAGTATCAATGTCTGAAAAAAATGGAATTTCAATCCACCATCTTTCAGACAACGGACTTTTATAAAAAACCAAGATCTCCTCGTCAATAGGAACTTGATATTTTATAAACTCTTTTTTCGCTGAAATAGTATGTTCATTTCTTCTAAATGTTACACCTTCAATAAAATACCATAGCATTTGTGCTACCAGCATTGCTGAAGTTTCATTTTGTGTCTTGCCCTGTAACTCACAAATACTAAACGAGCTAACTTTATCGCTTAAGCCAGCATATCTTGTAATACTGCAAATTTCCCTTCCATCAAATCCATTTGGGTATTTGTGTGAATGGCTTCCTAAACTCGAAGCATTTAATGAAGAAATATCAACCGAAACAATATTGGCATCTCTCATAACAGGTTCAACTGTTTTTATGTCGTGAGTTGCTTCGCCAAGACGTATTGCGTCAAAATAAAGGCGTTCTATTAAATCTATTTCTTCTTGAGCGTTATAATAGGTTTGGTAACCTATGTTTGAGTAATTAAAGAGATTGTAAGGCTTGTCTATAACTATCTTACTCATGAAAGAGCGATTGTCCATAGACTCGTCTGCGTTTCCTAAATCAAAGTGAGCGTCTACATTAACTAGGTTAACCATATACTCCTCATTGTCATATGCACGGTATTGAGCATATACCAAATCTTGGCCGCCACCCAAAATTATTGGGATAATGTTTTGCTTTAAAAGTGTTTTTGTGATAGCAGTTACTGCTGCATAAGTATCTTCTACAGAGTGTCCTTTTTCTAAATCTCCTAAATCTGCAATATTTAGATGCCAATTTCCAGGAAATAGCTCATAGAAGGATGTTCTAATTTCATCAAAATCAAATTCTTGTCCTAAATAGTCTTGAGTTTTTCTGCTATCTAAAACTCCAAAAATTGCAATGTTTACGTTTGCAAGAGAAGGTAGTCCTTCTTGTTGACTATGGATTTTTATAGCGTTACCAATTGTATGTTCATGCAACAACGTTTTGTGAGCAAGTACATTTTTACTTACAGGTTTTAGAACCTCAAGACTCATAAAATATTCGATTTTTAGAAAACTCTAAATGTACAAAGTTTTAACAGAAATCTAGAGATTTCATAAAATTGAACTTTGTCATTTATTAACTACTTTTTCTTAGTTGTTGTCTTCTTTTTTGTAGCTGTTTTCTTCTTAGCTGTAGTTTTCTTTTTAGTAGCTTTTTTCTTAGGCTTCTTTTTTTCAATATATTCTTGGGCCTTCTCTAAGGTAAGCTTTTGAGCATCGACAGTTTTAGGAATTTCAACCTTTATTTTTCCTTGTATAATATTATGTCTTCCCCAACGCGCTTTTTCAACGCGTATGCCTTCATCTTCCCAGTTGTGAACAACCTTATCTATTTCTTTCTGTTTTTTAATTTCAATAAGCTCTACTATGTCATCATTAGTTAGATTGTCAAAGTCATATTTCTTATTTACATTAATAAACATACCATTCCACTTAATGTACGGGCCAAAACGACCAACACCTTTTTGAACTGGCAAATCTTCATAATGATAAATTGGCGCGTCTGCTTTTTCTTTTGCTTTAATGAGTTCTAAAGCACGATCCATAGAGACATCTAGTGGGTCTTCTCCTTTGTCTAAAGAAACAAATGTTTTTCCGTATCTAACATAAGGACCAAAGCGCCCATTGTTTACTTCAACTTTTTCGCCGTTATATTCGCCAATTTCTTTTGGAAGCTGAAATAAATCCATAGCTTCTTCATACGTGATACTTTGTAAGGATTGATTTGGTCCTAAACTTGCAAATAATGGTTTTTCTTCATCTTCTACAGAGCCAATTTGAACCATTGGTCCAAACTTACCTAAGCGTACACTTACAGGCTTTCCTGTTTTAGGGTCTTTCCCAAGTATGCGTTCTCCTACCTCTCGTTCTGCATTTTCTGCAACATCTTTTACTTTAGGATGAAAGTCTTTGTAAAAGTCTTTCATCATATCTTTCCATTTTTCATTACCATCTGCAATATCATCAAAGTCTTCTTCAACTTTTGCAGTGAAGTTGTAATCAAGAATAGAGGAGAAGTGTTGTACAAGGAAATCATTTACAACCATACCTACATCTGTAGGTACAAGTTTTCCTTTGTCGCTTCCTACAGTTTCAGTCATAGTTTTTTCTGAAACCTTATTATTTTTAAGTTGTAGTTTGGCATAATCTCTTTCTACGCCATCTACAGTTCCTTTTTCTATATACTTCCTGTTTTGTATTGTGGTAATTGTTGGTGCGTATGTAGATGGTCTACCTATACCAAGCTCTTCTAACTTTTTAACCAATGCAGCTTCTGTGTATCTTGCTGGAGGTCTTGTAAAGCGCTCTGTTGCTGTAATGTATGAATTTACTAGAGTATCGTTAACTTTCATATTTGGCAATAAACCACTTTGCTCTTGGTCTTCATCATCTGAGCCTTCTAGATATACTTTTAAGAAACCTTCAAATTTTATCATTTCACCGTTAGCAGTAAACTGCTTGTCGTGAGTGTTTGCTTCTACCTTTACGTTTGTACGTTCTAACTGCGCATCGCTCATTTGGGATGCAATTGCGCGTTTCCAGATAAGTTCGTAAAGCCTTACTTGATCACTGTCTCCAGAAATAGTGTGCTTAGAAAAATCTGTTGGTCTAATAGCTTCGTGTGCTTCTTGTGCACCTTTGCTTTTGCCTTTATAATTTCTAGATTTATGAAAGTTGTCTCCGTAAGCTTTCTTTATTTCTTTCTCTGCACCTTTCTTTGCTTGGTCACTAAGGTTTACACTATCTGTTCTCATATATGTAATCATACCAGCTTCATATAAGCGTTGTGCCATTGTCATGGTTTTACTTACAGAATAGTATAATTTACGTGATGCTTCTTGTTGTAAGGTAGATGTTGTAAATGGTGGTGCAGGTGATTTCTTAGCAGGTTTTTTAGTAAGATCTCCTACTTTAAAATCTGCATTTAAATTGTCTTTTAAAAATGCTTCTGCATCTTCTTTAGTGTCAAAATTCTTTGGAAGTTTTGCTTTAAAAGAAGCGCCGTCTTCTGTTTTAAATTCAGCATCTACTCTGTAAGAGCCAACAGGAGAAAAATCTAATATTTCACGTTCTCTCTCAACAATTAATCGAACAGATACAGACTGTACTCTACCTGCAGAAAGGCCTCCTTTTACTTTTCTCCATAAAATTGGAGAAATCTCATAACCTACAAGTCTATCTAAAATACGTCTTGCCTGCTGTGCATTAACTAAATTATAGTTAATACCTCTTGGGTTTTTTATTGCACGCTCGATTGCAGTTTTAGTAATTTCAGAAAATACAATACGCTTAGTGCTTTCACTTTTAAGGTCTAATTCTTCAAAAAGGTGCCACGCAATAGCTTCTCCTTCGCGATCCTCATCACTTGCTAGCCATACAGTTTCAGCATCTTTAGCAAGTTTTTTTAGTTTTCTAACTACATCTTTCTTGTCTTTAGATACTACATATTTTGGAGAAAAATCACCTTCTACATCTACACCTAATTCTTTTGAGGGAAGATCTGCAATGTGTCCGTAACTAGACTCTACTTTATAATCTTTACCTAAATATTTTTCAATTGTCTTGGCTTTTGCCGGAGACTCCACAATCACTAAATTCTTTGCCATATTTCCTATATAAGAGAGTGCAAAAGTAGGGTAAAAAAAAATTAACCGTGAAAAATATCTTTCCAACGGTTAATTTATAGTCTTATTTATAATGTTTTAGATGCTGTTTGTTTCGAAAATTTCAGGTTGATTATCAAACCCTATAACGTCCTTATATATATGGTAAAGTGGTAAGTAGCCAAAAGATGCAGTGAAAAAGACGCCTACAAAACAAAGTAACATACCCACAAATTGGGCTAAAATTCCTGCAACAAGAATTAACCCAAAGGTAATAAGCCATTTTTTGTTACCTAACTTAAAACTTAGCTTAATAACTTCTGATATGCTTAATTCTGGATGAAATGCAAAAAATAAAACAAAAAATTGAAGAGGTACAATAGCGTAGATTAAAGGTAAATAGCATAATAATGCAGATACCAGTGCTATACCTATTAATGCTAAACTAAGGATTAAAGATTTCTTTAAATATGGTTGTTTAAAGTACATGAAGAAATTTACATCTTCATTAGTTTCCTTGTGGTCTATTTTTTTAATCATTTTAAAAAAAGCAGCTTGTAACGCAAAACTTAAAGCAGAGATTATTACAATAACCACAATTAATGTGATCGCCATTATAAAAATGGGTAAAGCTGCAAGGTCACCTTGTTCAAAAGCACTTGGGTCTGCTATGCCATATACAATCATTGGAATGTATATTAACATTATTAAAGGTAACGTGATAGCAATACTTATTAGCGTTAGAATAAGCCCTTGTACCCAAGTTTCCTTAAATAAATCTAAACTGCGTTGAAAGATGCTGCCAAAATCTAATTCTTTGGCTGTATCTATTCGTCTTTGTAATTCTTGAAACATAACAATTGGTTTTAGTTAGCTTCTCAAAGGTAGCAGAATTAAAAAGATTTAAAATATTTATAAACTTAATTTATAGTAAGTTAAACTCACTTAGCAATGTTAGGCCGTCTTCGGTATATAAATATTGAAAAATTGAAGTTTCGCTTACCATAATCAACTTATCGTCTTGTGGAATAACATCTAATGCAGTAGCATTTTCGAAAAGCTGAATTTGTTCTAAAACTGGTGTCTGGCTAGCGTTAAAAACACGTAAGCCTACACCTTGGTCACAAACAAAAACCAAATCATCTTTTACACCCAATCCATAAGGTTGGTCTAAGCTGTATTGTTCTAGTATAAAAGGGTTTTGTTTATCTTCAACGTTTATAACTTCTAGGATACTTAGATCTTGTCCGCAAAGATTACCACCACGAATTGTAACATAAGCAAAGTTACCTTGTACAACTACAGGATCGCAACCTACAATATGAGATATTTCTGATTGGTATGTAGGGCTAGAAGGTGTGTCTAAAGAATAAATGAACATACCTGCTGTACTACCTATGTAAAGATAGTCTTCATAACTAAAAATAGTTTCAATTTGCCAGCCTACGTGTTCTTCGCCTAAATCTTGTGGGTTGTCAAGATTTGTGATGTCAAAAACATTTAAGCTAAAATTGTCTACGGCATACAGAAAATCTCCTGTAATATTAAATCTAGCTAAAGATCCGCCTTGTCCAGTATTCCCAGAACCAGCATCATTTGACGCTTCAACTACGGCTGTATCATAAAATACTTCTCTTCTAGTTTCTATGGTAAAGCCAACAATTACATCTTCATCTGCATTAAAAGTAGAATAATCTATAAAGTCTGCACCTTCTGGAGTTAGCTCATTATAGGTTGGAAACACATTTTCTAATCTGGCTACAGTTGTAATATTAGTGATGTTCGAAATGTTGAATGCCACTAAATCTATTCCGCTATCTGCATATAGAATATCATCTTTTACAGCAATATCTTGATTTGCAGGAATTTTTAGATAGCTAAGTTTTACTGGGTTTTCAGGGTTAGAGTTGTCAATAATATGTATGCCTTGAAAAAAATCATTTACAAATATATAATCTTCATAGGTGTAAATTTTTCCTGGTTGCTGTATTGGTTGAGGATCTTCAATACTTACAGATGCTCTAAAATCTGTTAAAGATTGTGTTACAGGAATAGCAACTTGATAATCAATAAAATCACCATTATCATCTTGGACACAGCTAACTATTAGCAGTGAAATAACAAAAAGGCTAATGCGGTAAAAGGCTTTCATAGTGAGTTGTTTAGTATACATTAAAGATGCAAAATTTCATAAAACGTTGCGTAGAAAACTATAAATAATAGCTGACACTTTGTCACTCGACAATGAAGCCCTATCTTTGCATTCAATTTCTTCGGAAGGCAAGATGTTATGGAAAAGATTTTAGATGAAAAATTACAAGGTAATAGCCTTGTCTTAGAGCAGGACGCTACTAATAAGCGTAAGCTTTTTATTGAAAGTTATGGCTGTGCTATGAATTTTAGCGACAGTGAAATTGTAGCTTCTATAATGGCTAAAGAAGGTTTTAATACTACTCCAAATTTAGAAGATGCAGATTTGGTTTTGGTAAATACCTGTTCAATTAGAGATAAAGCAGAACAGACTGTAAGAAAGCGGTTAGAGAAATATAATGCTGTAAAACGCGATCATAACCCAAATATGAAAGTTGGTGTTTTGGGATGTATGGCAGAGCGTTTAAAAAGTAAGTTTTTAGAAGAAGAAAAAATTGTTGATCTAGTTGTAGGACCAGACGCTTATAAAGATTTACCAAACCTTATAAAAGAGGTAGAGGAAGGTAGAGATGCTGTAAATGTAATTTTATCTAAAGACGAAACGTATGGAGATGTCTCTCCAGTGAGATTGCAAACCAACGGTGTATCTGCGTTTGTATCCATAACAAGAGGTTGTGATAATATGTGCACGTTTTGTGTTGTGCCTTTTACTAGAGGAAGAGAACGCAGTCGAGATCCACAGAGTATATTAGATGAAGTTAGAAACTTATCAGAAAACGGTTATAAAGAAATTACCTTATTAGGTCAAAATGTAGATAGCTACCTTTGGTATGGTGGTGGTATGAAAAAAGACTTTAGCAAGGCAACTCCTATGCAACAGGCTACCGCTACAGGATTTCCGCAATTATTAAAAATGGTTGCAGAAACATTTCCTAATATGAGAATTCGTTTTTCCACATCTAATCCGCAGGATATGACAGAAGATGTGATTAAAACAATGGCAGCCTACAGCAACATTTGTAAACACATACACTTACCTGTGCAAAGCGGAAGCGATCGCATTCTTAAAGAAATGAATAGGTTGCATACGCGAGAAGAGTATTTTAGTTTAATTGATACTATTAGGGCTTATATGCCAGATTGTAGTATCTCTCAAGATATGATTATAGGATTTCCTACAGAAACCGAGCAAGATCATAAAGACACATTATCGTTAATGGAAAAAGTACAATATAACTTCGGGTATATGTACAAATATTCAGAACGACCTGGTACAATGGCTGGTCGTAAAATGGAAGATGACGTGCCAGAAGAGGTGAAGAAAAGAAGGCTTTCTGAGGTTGTAGCATTGCAGAGACAACTAAGTCAACTTCAAACTGAAAAGAATATTGGTAAAACTGTAGAGGTTCTTGTTGAAAGAGAATCAAAAAAATCTGATAAAGAATGGAGTGGTCGTACTTCACAAAATGCAGTGGCAGTATTTCCAAAAGAGCATTATAAAGTAGGGGATTTAGTAAACGTAAAAATTCACGATTGTACAAGTGCCACGTTAATTGGTAATGCTATAGGCTATAGTGGTACTAATTAAGTAGAATTTTAAATTAAACCTGTAGTTTCAGGTACCAGCATTATGGAGTCAGTTCAAGTTACAAAACAACGTTTCGGTATAATAGGTAATGATACCAAGCTTAACCGAGCTATTGAGAAAGCAATAAAAGTATCTCCTACAGATATTTCTGTATTGGTTATAGGAGAAAGTGGTGTAGGTAAAGAAAGTATACCGCGTATAATACATTCCCTTTCGCATAGAAAACACGCCAAGTATATAGCTGTAAACTGTGGTGCAATTCCAGAAGGAACTATAGATAGTGAACTTTTTGGTCATGAAAAAGGTGCTTTTACTGGAGCTACACAAACTAGAAATGGTTATTTTGAAGTTGCAGATGGTGGTACAATATTCTTAGATGAGGTAGGTGAGTTACCACTACCAACTCAAGTACGTTTATTACGTGTTTTAGAAAATGGAGAGTTTATAAAAGTAGGATCTTCAAAAGTTCAAAAAACAAATGTTCGTATTGTAGCAGCTACAAACGTTAATATGTTTGAAGCTATAAATAAAGAAAAATTTAGAGAAGATTTATATTACAGGTTAAGCACAATCGAGATTGAGTTGCCACCTTTAAGAGAGCGTGAAGAAGATATTCATTTGCTATTTAGAAAATTTGCTTCAGACTTTGCCTTAAAATATAAAATGCCAACCGTGCGTTTAACAGATGAGGCAACTGCATTACTGCAAAACTACAGATGGTCTGGTAATATAAGACAGTTAAGAAATGTTGCAGAACAACTTTCTGTATTAGAGCAATCTAGAGAGGTAGATGCTCGCTCACTAAGAGAATATTTGCCAGATATGGGCAAAAACTTACCTGCTGTGGTTTCTAAAACAAAAAAGGATAGCGACTTTAGTAATGAACGCGAAATTTTATACAAGGTTCTTTTCGATATGAAAAGTGATTTAAATGACTTGAAAAAACTCACTATGGAGTTAATGAAAAATGGAGATTCAAGTCAGGTTAAAGAAGATAATGAAAGCTTGATTCAAAAAATTTATGGTGAAGATGATGAGGTGGCAGAATTTGAGGAAGAATTAGAAGACAAGTTTGAGGTCCTTCAAATCCCAGAAAACAATCATCCAGCAGAACGCAAAGAAGACAAATATCATTTTGCTGAAGAAATAGAAGAAGAGGAAACATTATCCTTACAAGACAAGGAACTTGAACTTATAAAAAAATCTTTAGAACGTCACGGCGGAAAACGAAAAGCCGCTGCACAAGAACTAGGAATAAGCGAGCGCACTTTATATAGAAAAATTAAGCAATACGACCTAAACTAAAACCATTAAAAGATGGTAAATCACACAGTTATGAAATTAAAACTTATTGTTATTATATGCCTTGCTTTTAGTATAACATCTTGCGGAATTTATTCCTTCTCAGGAGCAGATGTTGGTGAGGCTAAGACGTTTCAGGTTAACTATATAAACAACAACGCATCTATAGTTGAGCCAGGAATAGAACGTACGTTTAGATTAGAGCTACAAGACCTTATTCAAAATCAAACAAATTTAGGCTTGTCTACAGAAGGTGCAGATTTAATTTATGAAGGTGAAATTACAGAGTATTATATTGCGCCAATAACAGCAGTTGCAGAAAATACAGCTGCACAAAACAGGTTAACAATATCTGTAAACATTAGGTTTATAAATACTCTCGAACCAGAAAATGATCTGGAAAGACGCTTTTCGTTTTACTACGATTATCCTGGTGGGCAACAATTAATAGGAAGCACTTTAGCTACAGCTTTAGATGAAATCTATGAACGTCTTACACAAGACATTTTTAATGCAACATTAGCAAACTGGTAATTTGAATACAACAGAATTTATAGCACTTTTACAGCAGCCCTCAAAACTAACTGCATCTCAAACTAGAGCCCTAGAGGCAATCGTGGAAGAGTTTCCGTATATGCAATCTGCAAGGGCTATGCAGTTAAAAGGCTTAAAAGATTCAGAAAGCTTTTCCTATAATAAAGAGCTAAAGACTACTGCAGCACATACAGTAGATAGAAGTGTTTTGTTTGAATACATTACTTCAGAAGAATTTTCACAAAATGAAATTGCAAACACCCTTCAATCTCGAGATGACTATTTAAGAAATATTACAGTCTTTGAGCCCGAAGAAGTTATCACTCAAAAAAGTGTAGCTATTGATGATGCAATAAAGATGAAACTTAAAGAGGCGCATCAAGTATTTGACGAAGATTTGTTTGAATTGCCAGCAAAACCTTTAAAAAAAGCACCTAAAGAAGAGGATTTAAGTGCAGATGAAGCGGTAAAAGTAAATCAAGCTTCAGAAGAAGAGATAAAGGATAAGCTTCAAATTGGAAAACCATTAGAATTTGATAAGTCTGAGTCTCATAGCTTTTCTGAGTGGTTACAACTAACAGCTGTAAAGCCTATAGACAGATCTTCTGAAACATTAGAAAACCCAGTTTCAGACTCTAAAATAGGAAATAGGGCAGAAAGTGACGAAAAAGCGAAGAAATTTGAATTAATAGATAATTTTATTGCTTCAAATCCTAAGATAGTTCCTAAGAAAACACCACTTAATGCTAACTTTTTAAAAGACAACGAAGTGCCTCAAGAAAGCCTAATGACGGCTACTTTGGCAAGAGTTTACTTAGAGCAGAAAAATTATAAGAAAGCAATTCAAGCATATAAAATATTAATTTTGAAAAATCCCGAAAAAAGTAGTTTCTTTGCAGACCAAATTCGGGAAATAGAAACCCTGATAGAAAAACAATAATAATGAGCACGTTTACAATATTCTTAGTCCTAATAGTTATCGTAGCATTTTTGCTAATCGTCGTAATAATGGTACAAAACCCAAAAGGTGGCGGTTTATCTTCATCTTTCGGTGGTGGTGGTACACAACAATTAGGTGGTGTTAAAAAAACAACCGACTTTTTAGATAAAAGTACGTGGACACTTGCAACTGTAATGTTAGCATTAATCCTTTTGTCTAACATTAATTTATTTGGTGGCGCTGTAAGTACAGAGTCTCGTATTTTAGATGAAGATGCAGTACCTGCAACAACACTTCCGCAATCTACACCTGCAACAAACGATGCTGAAACTACAACACAAGCTACAGATAGCGTACAGTAGTTTTAAAGACATATTTACAATACAAAATGCCAGCTTATGACAAGCTGGCATTTTTTGTTTGTTATATGTCATAAGCGTAGTGGTGGCATACTTTTGGAATAGTATTAAGTCAAAAAATTAATTTAACTAATAACTAAAAATAAAGACAATGGCACTTAACATTAAACCATTATCAGATCGTGTTTTAGTAGAGCCTCAAGCCGCTGAAACTCAAACTGCTTCTGGAATATATATCCCAGAAACAGCAAAGGAAAAACCACAAAAAGGTAAAGTTGTCGCTGTAGGTGGCGGTAAAAAAGACCACGACATGACCGTTAAGGTCGGAGATATTGTTCTTTACGGTAAGTACTCTGGAACAGAGCTTAAATTAGAAGGTAATGATTACCTAATGATGCGTGAAGATGATATTCTTGCAGTAATCTAAATATAAAATAGTGTAGTCCATTTTAGGATGTTACACATTTTCAATTTAATTAAAGTAAAAACAGTATAAAGCATTAGTTTACCAACTAAGGCTTATGCATAAAGAATTTATAAAATGGCAAAAGATATAAAATTTGATTTAGCAGCAAGAGACGGCATTAAACGCGGTGTCGATGCTTTAGCTAACGCAGTAAAAGTAACTCTAGGACCAAAAGGTCGTAACGTAATTATTAGCAAATCATTTGGAGCACCACAGGTTACAAAAGATGGTGTTAGTGTTGCTAAGGAAATAGAATTAGAAGACGCTCTTGAAAATATGGGAGCGCAAATGGTTAAAGAAGTAGCTTCAAAAACTAATGATTTAGCTGGAGACGGTACAACTACTGCTACAGTTTTGGCTCAAGCAATAGTAGCAGAAGGTTTAAAGAATGTTGCTGCAGGTGCTAACCCAATGGACCTAAAACGCGGTATAGATAAAGCTGTAGAGGCATTAACAAAAGACCTTGCAAAGCAATCTAAAGAAGTAGGTAACTCTTCAGAAAAAATTAAGCAAGTGGCATCTATTTCTGCAAACAATGATGACCAAATTGGTGAGCTTATTGCACAGGCATTTGGTAAAGTAGGAAAAGAAGGTGTTATCACTGTTGAAGAAGCTAAAGGAACAGATACGTATGTAGATGTTGTCGAAGGTATGCAGTTTGACCGTGGTTTCTTATCGCCATACTTTGTTACAGATAGCGAAAAGATGACAACAGACTTAGAGAACCCTTATATTCTTTTAGTAGATAAGAAGGTGTCTTCTATGAAAGATTTATTACCAGTTTTAGAGCCAGTTGCTCAAACAGGTAAGCCGTTGTTAATTATTGCAGAAGATGTAGACGGTGAAGCATTGGCAACTCTTGTAGTAAATAAATTACGCGGTTCTTTAAAAATTGCAGCTGTAAAAGCACCAGGATTTGGAGACCGTCGTAAAGCAATGCTTGAAGATATAGCAATCCTAACTGGTGGTCAGGTAATTTCTGAAGAAAGAGGCTTTACTCTTGAAAATGCAACTATCGAGCAATTAGGTACAGCAGAAACTGTAACTATAGATAAGGATAACACAACAGTTGTAAATGGTTCTGGAGATAAAGACATGATTAAGAATCGTGTTAATCAGATTAAATCTCAAATTGAAACTACAACTTCAGATTACGATAAAGAAAAATTACAAGAGCGTTTAGCTAAACTTTCTGGTGGTGTTGCTGTACTTTATGTAGGTGCTGCAAGTGAAGTTGAGATGAAAGAGAAAAAAGATCGTGTAGATGATGCACTTCATGCAACTCGTGCAGCTGTAGAAGAAGGTATTGTTGCTGGTGGTGGTGTTGCATTAGTACGCGCTAAAAAAGTTTTAGAGAAATTAACTTCTGAAACTTTAGATGAAACTACCGGTATACAGATTGTATCTAAAGCTATCGAGGCACCATTACGTACAATTGTACAAAATGCAGGTGGCGAAGGTTCTGTTGTTATTAACAAAGTTCTTGAAGGTAAGAAAGACTTTGGATATGATGCTAAAACAGAGCAATATGTAGATATGCTTAAAGCTGGAATTATAGATCCTAAAAAAGTAACACGTATAGCATTAGAAAATGCTGCATCTGTTGCCGGAATGATCTTAACTACAGAATGTGCTTTAATCGATATTAAAGAAGATAACGCTGGTGGCGGAATGCCTCCAATGGGTGGCGGAATGCCAGGAATGATGTAAGACAAATACCCGCTAATGCAGGAATGTCTTCACTATAAATTTAAAACCTGTCAACTTTAATGTTGGCAGGTTTTTTTATTTGGGCGTTCCCTCATTATATTCGGTCAGGCTTTCACTACTCACTTTTTTGCGAAAAGCAAAAAGAGTTCAAACAAACCGTTCAATCCCTAACGCAGGATTTTCAACGCTCTTGTTATTTTGTGCTTGACACGGATTTTCTTTATCTAAAACTCCAACCTTTATAATTGTTAGAAGCCTCTAATTTATCTTCAAGGTCATCTTCTAAATGAGGGAAGAAATCAATGCCAGTTAATTCTTCAATTTTGTCTGTAGTCGTAACAAAATCATAGAGAGGTTTATTGGATTCTCTATGAGGAAATAAAAATGCTACAAGTTTTGGCTTACCATTATTGTAGTCTAAAACTAATTTATAAAAGTATTTAGGAACGGTAACATGTTCGTCTCCTATGGTTATTTCTGTGTCATTTAATATGCCACCAGTAACTACATAAACACCATCATATTTTGTAGCCCAATACCGCACCTTTTGTTCTAGCCTATTCCAAATACCAGCATTAAAATCGTGATCTTGTGGTGAAATATTACTGGTTAAAAAAGTTTCAGTAAACGCTTCTTTAGAAAACTTACGATCTCCTGCTGGGCAAAAATGACCTCTATCATAACCAGAATTCTTGTAGTTTCTCCAATCGGCCGACACTGTTGGAACGCCGTTGTCTACTTCAAAATAAGGTCTTTTAAAATCATTTCTAGAGATATGATTTTTTTTCAACTCATAGGCAACCCATTCGGCTTGCTCATTGTCTTCAGAATAAGATAAGGAGTAATACTTATGATGTACAATAGCACCTGTTGTTGAGGTTGGTAAAAAGTTACTGTTTGTAGTTTCTTTAAGCTCTTTAGCTTCTTTAATTAAAGGCTCTCGCTCTTTTTCATCTAAATAACTATTTACAATGTAAATTATAGAAACTGCTAATATGGTTAAAATGGGGTATATGTACTTTCGATTCATATTAAGTTTTTCTTATTAACTAATATTTAAATCAACAACATAACCTTCCCAATTTCTAACATTAAAAACGGTGTTGTCTTCAAAAATAAGATATTGTCCTTTTATGCCCTTTAACGTGCCTTTAAAAATTGGGGTCTTATCTAAATTTAAGCTCTTTACTTTTTCAGGATATTGCACTACAGGAAAATCGATATTGGTTTCACTGTTACTTTCAATAAAATAGGGCAGAGCCTCATCTGGAATATATTGTTTAAGGTGGTCTCTTACCGTTACTAAATTTTCATCTTTAATATCATTTTTTAACATTGAGCGCCAATTGGTTTTATCTGCCACATGTTCTTTTAAGGCAACTTCTGTAATACCTGCAAGATATCTGTTTGGTACTTCTACAATTTCAATAGCTTCGTGAGCGCCTTGGTCTATCCAACGTGTAGGGACTTGTGTTTTTCGAGTTACGCCAACCTTTACATTGCTAGAATTTGCTAAATAAACAATATGCGGTTTTAGTTGTACCTTCTTTTCATACTCTAGGTCTCTATCTTCAATATCTAGATGTGCAGTACTCAATTCTGGTTTCATTATCCAATCTCCAGCTTGAGGTTGGTTAAAAAAATCATCGTAACAGTAGCCTTGGCGGTAAATCTTTTTGTCTTTTCCACAAGCTAAACATTGGTAACGAACAAACTCTATAGATAATGTTTTATCTATAAGTTGGTTCATATGTATGAAGGAAGATTCAAAAACAAGATAGTATTGTACCGGACTTGCTAATTCTGTTTGCATCTTTGTTAAGACGCCTTGGTATTGCATAACTTATTTTTATTAATTTTAGTGGCATAAAGATAGTCAACGTATGCCATTTCCCATAGTCAATTCTGTTGCTTCCTGGTTTTTAAAAAAGAGGATTCACCAAATGGAATTATTTATAAAATATCCTAATGAGGTGCAACATGAACTTTTACACCAATTACTGTATAAAGCAAAAGATACAGAAATGGGTAAAACCTATGGTTTTGATACGATTACAAATTATAAAACCTTTTCGGAGCGTGTTCCTATTCAATCTTACGAACAATATACTGAGCGCATAGAGCGAAGCCGAAGCGGTGAAAACAACATTTTCTGGCCAACACCTATAAAGTGGTTTGCCAAATCCAGCGGTACTACAAATGCCAAAAGTAAATTTATTCCTGTAAGTGAAGACTCTCTCGAAGATTGCCACTATGCAGGTAGTAAAGACTTGTTGTGCATGTATCTTAATAATAATCCTGAAGCCAATTTGTTTACAGGAAAAAGTTTACGCCTAGGCGGAAGCAAAGATTTATATAAAGAGAATGGAACTGTTTATGGTGATTTATCGGCTATTTTAATAGATAATATGCCTTTTTGGGCCACGTATAGTAGTACGCCGAGCAATGAAATTTCCTTAATGAGCGATTGGGAAACTAAGATGCAGGCCATTGTAGATGAAACCATTACGCAAAATGTAACTAGTCTAGCTGGAGTGCCAAGTTGGATGTTAGTATTGCTAAATAATGTACTCGAAACAACTGGCAAGTCTTGTATACATGACGTTTGGCCAAATTTAGAGGTTTATTTTCATGGCGGTGTAAGTTTTGAACCTTATCGCGATCAATACAAGGCAATTATGTCTTCTGAAAAAGTGAAGTATTATGAAATATATAATGCTTCTGAAGGCTTTTTTGCAATTCAAGATAAAAATGATAGTCGTGATTTATTGTTGATGCTTGACTATGGTATTTTTTATGAATTTATACCAATGGATAGCTACGGTAGCGAAGAGGAAAGTGTTATTCCTTTATCTGAAGTAGAGTTAAATAAAAATTACGCCATTATAGTTACCACTAATGGAGGATTGTGGCGATATAAAATTGGAGATACAATTAGATTTACAAGTTTAAGTCCTTATAGAATACGAGTTTCAGGACGTACAAAGCATCACATAAATGTGTTTGGAGAAGAGCTTATTATTGAAAATGCCGAAGAAGCATTAAGAAAGGCTTCACAGCAAACAAATTGTGAGATAGTAGATTATACTGCAGGACCAATTTTTATGGAAGGTACCGAAAAAGGCGCACACGAGTGGATTATAGAATTTAAGAAAGCACCTGAAAGTATAGAGCAATTTCAAAAATGTTTAGATGATAGTTTGCAAACTATTAATAGTGATTATGAAGCTAAACGTTATAATAATATGACCTTAAATATGCTCACTGTTCACAAAGCTAAAGACAAGTTGTTTTATGAATGGTTAAAGAAAAACGACAAACTTGGAGGACAACATAAAATTCCGCGATTATCTAATACTCGGGATTATTTAGATGAGTTATTGAAAATGAATATTTAAATCTGCAATCTCTTAAATTAAGTTTAAACAGAAAAAAGACCTTGAATACAATTCAAGGTCTTTTTTTATTGTTATTGTAATAGATTCTGAATTAACTTCAGAATAAAAATAGATGTTCTTAACCTTTAAAACTTGCTATAGCTTCAATTGTTTTATCCAAGTCTTCATAACTCAATGCATCATTTAAGAACCAACTTTCAAAAGCGCTTGGTGCAATGTAAATACCGTTATCCAACATATGATGGAAAAAGCGTTTAAACGTATCATTATTACCTTTTACAGCTGTTTCAAAATCAGTGACATTTACATCTGTAAAATGCACAGAAATCATAGAGCCTTGTCTATTTATAGTATGAGTAATATTGTTTTTTTCTAGCGCTTCAGTAATTCCGTTATGTAAATATTCTGTTTTATCTTCTAAGCTTTTAAATAAATCTGTATTAGTGTTTATTTCTGTAAGCATTGCCAAGCCTGCTGCCATTGCTAATGGATTTCCGCTTAGTGTTCCAGCTTGGTAAACTGGACCAAGTGGTGCTAAGTGGTTCATTATCTCTTTGCGTGCTGCAAATGCACCAACAGGTAAACCGCCACCAATTACTTTTCCAAAGGTTACAATATCTGCTTTTACATTGTAAAGTTCTTGTACGCCACCTTTTGCAAGTCTAAATCCGGTCATAACTTCATCAAAAACTAATAAGATATTATGCTCATCACAAAGCGTTCTCAGTTTTTGCAAGAAATTATCTTGTGGTAAAATGCACCCCATATTTCCTGCAACAGGTTCTAAGATGATACAAGCTATCTCGCCAATATTAGCCTCAATAAGTGTTTTTACACCTTCAATATCATTGTAATTTGCTAGCAATGTATCTTTGGCTGTGCCTTGGGTTACACCAGGAGAGTTCGGGCTTCCAAATGTTACTGCTCCACTACCAGCTTGTATTAAAAATGAGTCGCTATGGCCGTGATAGCATCCCGCAAATTTTATGATTTTTTCTTTTCCTGTAAAGCCTCGTGCTAAACGTACTGCACTCATACAGGCTTCTGTTCCACTATTTACAAAGCGAATCATATCTATATTTGGAACCATAGATACGGCAAGCTCTGCAATTTTGGTTTCAATTTCAGTTGGTGTACCAAAAGAGGTTCCTAACTTTGCTTTTTCTACTACTGCATCAATTACAGGTTGGTGAGCGTGTCCTAAAATCATTGGTCCCCAAGACGCTATGTAGTCTATAAAGGTGTTGCCATCTGCATCGTGTAGGTAGGCGCCTTTTGCTTTTTCAATAAAAATAGGTGTGCCGCCAACTGCATTAAATGCTCTTACTGGTGAGTTTACACCACCAGGAATTACCTTTTGGGCTTCAGCAAAAAGTGCACTACTTCTTTTATAAATCATATCTTAAAAATCTTTTGGGAGAGGTTTTACGTAAAGCACTTGGCCAATAGAAATATCGTTACTTGTAAGGCCATTAAAATCCTTAAGTTGCTCTACAGTAATATTATGTTTTTTAGCAATTCTGTATAAGGTGTCTCCTTTTTCTACAGTATATCTATTATTATTTTCGGTGACTTTTTTAACATCTTTTCCGGTTTTACCTAAGACTTGAGCATCATATTCATAAAGTTTATAGCGTTCTACTAGGCTTATGAGTTTATTAGGATACCTTGGGTCTGTTGCATATCCTGCTTCTTTTAAACCTTTAGCCCAACCTTTGTAATCATCTTTCGATAATTTAAACAAACCCATATAGCGCTTGCGTTCAGTTAAGAATAATGAGTGATCTCTAAAGGAATATTTTGCATCGTAATATTTTCTGAAGCATTCTTGGGCTTTATCATCATCATGGTAAACTTTACCACCTTTCCAACCGTGGCATTTAATGCCAAAATGATTGTTGGCTTTTCTGGTAAGTTCACCTTCTCCAGCTCCAGATTCTAAAATACCTTGCGCTAAAGTAATACTAGCTGGTATGCCGTAAATTCGCATTTCTTCCATTGCTATTTCTGCAAAGTCTGCAACATATTTAGAAGACTTGTCTTTGTAGGTTTTCTCCTTTATAGTTTTAGTAACATCATCCTGAATTTCTGCAGGCGTATCTTCGTAAGGTTCGTTCTTACTATTTTTAGGTTGTTCTTGATAAACTTGTCGTTCTTTTTGCTCTTTTTTTGTTGTAACCACTCTTTTCTTGCTTCCACAGGAAGCTAATAAGAATGTTGATAAGATGAAGAAAACTAATACTCTAAAATTCATAGGCTAAATTTCTATAGTTGGGAGTCCTTTTTTAGATAACAAAGTGTTCATACCGGATATGCCTTGAAGACCTCCAGTATGGATTGCTAAAATACGGGAATTTTGAGGAAAATACCCAAGTTGTATAAGATCCTCTAAGCCAAAAATCATTTTAGCTGTATAAATAGGATCTAATAAGATATTTTTACTTTTTTTATAATTATTAATAAACGTTACCAAAGCCTCATTTATTTTAGCATAGCCTCCAAAATGATAATCTGTAATGAGCCTCCAGTTCGTTTTATTCGTATATTTTTTAATCTCAGAATTTAAAAAATCTCCTTTTAATGCTGGAAATCCTAACACTGTTTGGTGTGATTTTGATGCGTTTATAATCCCAGAAATTGTACCTCCAGTACCTACTGGGCAGCATATAAAGTTAAAACTTGAGGTTTCTTGTGTTAAGATTTCTTCGCATCCTTTTACAGCTAAATCATTGGTGCCGCCTTCTGGAATGATATAACTGTTAGGAAATTCATTTTGCAGTAGTTTAATAAACTGCGAACTATTTTTTTGCCGGTATGTTTCTCTAGATATAAACTTAAAATGCATACCATTTAGATGTGCTTTTTGGAGTGATGGATTGTTGCTTAACGTAAGCTGAAGGTTTTTACCTAATTCTTCACCTCTAATTACTCCAACAGTTCTAAAGCCATTTGCTTTGCCAATTTCAGCTAAAGCAGAAATATGATTAGAATAAGCACCTCCGAAAGAAATTAAAGTACTTTTTTGAGTTGATTTTGCTTTTTCAAGATTCAATTTTAATTTAAAATTCTTGTTCCCGTGTAGGTTAGTGGAAGCTTTTGTTAAATCTAAAACTTGATAATTAATCATAAAATAAGAATGCCTTTTACTTGGAAGGAATGAGAATTTATATGAGGCAAAAATACGGGAATAAATTAGATTGAATTTTTTATTCTTAACTCTTTGTTAATCAAATATAAACGAATGTTAATTTTATTAAAATGTTATAATATTATCAATTATGTATGGTTGAACCATAATATTGTTACTAATAATGCATAAATATTTTAATATTATGAAATAATTGTTACTTTCGGAAACATCAAATTAATGATTATGGCCCCAAACATTACTCGTTATATAAGCGTGTTTAGCATGCTTATATGTTTTTCTTTCCTTTCTCATTCTCAGGTTGGTATAAATACAGATAATCCAGCGCCTGGTGCTCTCCTCGACATGAATGCTTCTGATAAAGGATTTTTAATGACTAGGGTAGCGTTAGTTGCAACTGATAATCAAACACCAATAACACCTAGTCCCACGACAGGCTTGTTAGTTTATAATACAGCAACCTCTGGTAGTGGTAGTACACAGGTAACTCCTGGTTTTTATTACTGGGATGGAACAGCGTGGCGTAGATTGTTTAATCAAGGTTATACCTTGCAATACAAACAAACTGCAGCAAGAACTGTAACAACTACAGGAAATACAGTAATAACCGGATTAGATACAGGTAATGGATTTACCGTGCCATTTAGTGGTATTTATCAAGTTGTGATACAAGTTTATTATTCTTGTGGCGCTCAATCAGGAACAGATGATGCTGCATCTCAAGGTTCTATAGGCTTATGGTATAATGAAAATGGAGGTGGATTTCAAATACCTAAAGAGGCTTATATAACATCTTCTTCAAAATACATTGGAGGAACAACATTTAACCATTTAGGAAATCAAGCAACAATAGTTCATAATTTAGAATTAAGTGCATCAAGTTCTTATAGAATTGTAGCAGTTGGTAGAGAATGGTTAAGTGTTAATACTACAGAGAGGCCAGTTATTGGAAGACAAACTAATGTTACAGATTATCCAGGTTCATCAACCGATGATGCACAATTAGGTACAATGACAATTTCTTTAATTAAACAGTACTAATATGAAGTTGATTTTACTTTTTTTTATTGCTGCAATTACATTCAATTCTTACTCACAAGTAGGCATAGGTACTACAGATGTTAATGAAGATGCATTACTAGAACTTGATGATGCTAATAAAGGTTTTTTGATTAATAGAGTGTCTCTTAACTCAAGACAAGATGTTGTTAGTGTAACTCCTTCTGCAACAGAGGGCTTAATGGTGTATAACACAAATAATGCTGGTGCGGGTAGTGATGTAGTTAGTCCAGGTTTCTATTTTTGGAATGGAAGTGAATGGGGTAAAGTTTTTTCTGAAGGATATAGTAGACAGTTTACACAAACAGAAACTGTAAGAGCAGAAGATCAGACAACAGTCTACACACTTCCAGGTTTAGATAATGATATTGTTGCGCCGCAAAGTGGGACTTACCAAATTTATGTTATTGGTTATTACGCAGCAGGTATAAGAGGAAATGAATCAAACTCTTATGACGCAAATGGCACTTGTTCAGTTTGGTTAGAAATTGATGATGTAAAGGTAGCAGAAGCTTTTATAAGATCTTCTTCAAAGAGAATTCGAGATGATAATACAAATAGTACAAGAACCTTTTTAGCTCTTTCACGACAGGGTAATATAATTTATAATGTTGATCTTCAAGAAGGACAAACATATAATTTTAAAGTAAGAGCTAAAGAATGGAGTCAAAATAATTCAGATGGTCCTTTTAGCCCAACACCAAATGGAAGGTTTGGTTTTTGGGGATTAGATTCTGATCTATATCAAGGGTCTCCAGGTTATACTGATACTGCAGCAAGAAATATGATGACAATTACACTTCTAAGAAGATATTAAAATAAATTTTACAATTAATCCCCAAACAATTTATGAAACCTAGAAATTTTTATTTTCTAATACCTTTCGTGGTACTCCTAACTTACATATTTTATTATACAAACGATACAAATTCAACTAGTGAAAACATTAATACTAAACAAGAAAAAAACACCTATTATGAACGAGAAAATTTAGAAGACGGAGACACATTTTCAATTGTAGCATATGATCCTTCTACAGGTGAAATTGGGAGTGCTGGTACAAGTTGCGTAGCTCAAACAATAGATTTCCTGGGCGATTTAATTACTAATAATTCAGGAGCTATAATTGGAGGAATTAATACTCAAGCTGCTTATATTGCCCAAAATCAAACAATAGCAAGAAACAGAATGTTAGCAGGAGATACACCTCAAGAAATTGTAGCTTATATGGCTGCAAATGATTTTCAGGGAAACTCCAGCACAAGACAATACGGAGTTGTAGGATTCGATGATTTTGGCAACTTAACTACTGCTGGTTTAACAGGTAATGGAACAGGTAGTTTTGCAGATCATATTACTGGTGTAAATTATGCCATACAAGGTAATATTTTATGGGATTCAGATGTGTTAACAGATATGGAAACTGCTTTTTTAAATACAAATGGAACATTAGCTGATAAACTAATGGCTGCCTTAAAAGGAGCAAAACGAGTTGGTGGAGATAGCAGGTGTGATACTAGAGGAAATAGTGGAAGGTCTTCATTTATAAAAGTTTTAAGACCTGGTGATTCTTCCCCATATATCGATATCACTTTAGGACCAGTTGTAGATGGAGTAGAGCCAATTGATGAACTTGAATGTGCATTCATAAATGCAACTAGTCCTGCAATTTGCTTACAAACAGTATCAACATTTCCATATGTTATGGATTTTGAAGATTTTGTGTGGGACAAAGACATTTCTTCATGTGGTTCCTTAAATAATAATGCCTCTTGGATTCGTACGCAATTTGCTACACCTTCTCAAAATACAGGTCCTGCAACTGCAAACCAAGGTGAGAAATATATGTTTGTTGAATCATCTGATGTTAATAGTACGAGTTCATTTAGTAAGAAAGCAGTAATTGGTTCTCCGTGTTTTCAAATTCCAGAATTTCATTCAGCTCAAATTTCTTTCGACTACCATATGTCTGGAGCAAGTATGGGAACTCTTAACCTCACTGCACAGACAAGTTCTGGGACAGAAGTAATTTGGACACGTACAGGTAATCAAGGTGCAAATTGGGTGAACGATGAGACAGTAGATTTAAGTGATTATGCTGGGCGTACCGTTAAATTTAGATTTGACGCTACTACTGGAACTAGTTTTACTAGTGATATGGCAATTGATGACATAAAGATTACCACAGTAAGAGTTCCTATTAATTTTGAATTTGATGCAGGAGTTTGGACCCCAAATAACCCAACATTAGTAGATAATCCTTCAACAAATATTGATAATATTGAAATTGTCTCAGGTAACCCGACGTTTACTAATGAGGTAATTGCTAATAATGTAACAATTTCAACTGGATCTACTTTAGATTTAGGAAATGCAACACTTTCTCTTTCAGGAAATTTAATAAATAACGGTTCTTTAAATGCAGGTACAGGTACATTACTGCTTAATGGGGATAGTGCTCAAACTGTTTCAGGAAATGCTATAGCTTTAAATAACTTTACTGTTGCAAGTAATTCAACCAAAACATTACAAACACCTGTTTCAATTAGTGGAACAATGAATCTTTCTAACGGAGTTTTAAATACGAACAATCAACTTTCATTTTTAAACACCTATGATGAGCTAAGTCAGACTCATACTAATGGAATGTTAGATGAAGTTACTGGAGGATCTATTGTAGGAAATGTATTAGTGCAGCGCTATTTTCCTGCTAAAAGAGCATATAGGTTAGTAGCGTCTCCAGTTACTACAACAACAACTATTAGAGAGAACTGGCAAACAGATGGTAATGTAGTGCAAGGTTTTGGTACTCATATAACAGGTGCTGGTGGAACGACAAATGGTTTTGACGCTACTGGTACTAATAATCCATCAATATTTACTTTAAATACTGTTGGGCAAAATTATGAAGTATTACCAAACACAAATGCTAACACTCTAAGTGTGGGTAATGCATACTTGTTAATGGTAAGAGGAGATAGAACTATTGATTTGACAGATAACAACGCAACTCCTTCTAACACAATATTAGAATCTATTGGTGAGCTTCACATAGGAAACTTTAACTCTCCTAATATTAGTACTGTTGAAAATGGATCTTCATTGATTGCTAATCCGTATCAAGCATCGGTAGATATGGCTTTAGTATTACAAAATACAACAAACTTAAACCAAAGGTATTATCACGTTTATGATCCAACAATTAATAGTAGAGGTGCTTTTGTTACTGTAGATACACAAGAGAACACAAATAGCCTTACGTTTGGAACAGGTATTTCTCTGTCTTCTGCTAATAAGTTTTTGCAGCCTAGTCAAGCTGCGTTTGTAAACACAGTAACTAATGGTGCTGCGACACTACAGTTTACAGAAGGCTTTAAAGACTTATCTGGTAATGGTACAAATGTTTTCTTTGCAGAGTTAGAGCAGCAATCCATAGGAGTTGCACTTTACAACAGTGAAGATGAATTAAAAGATGGAACTCGCATAATTTTTAGTGAAGAGGATACTAATGCTGTAACTCAATTAGATGCAATTAAAAATCCTAATTTAGATGAAAATATATCTACTAAAATTGAAGAGCAAGAATTTAGTATACAGCGTAGAGCATTTGCAATTGCAGAAGATGAAATTGAATTCTCTATCACAAATTACAGAGAAGATAATTACAAATTTAAATTTCAATTTGAAGATTTAGAACCTTCAACACTTGTGTACTTATATGATGCATATTTAAATACACAAACTCCCTTAAATATTAATGGAGAAACAATTGTGAATTTTAATGTAAATGAAACTAATGCAAGTAGAGCTTCAGATAGATTTAAGTTAGTATTTCAAACAAATGTATTGGGAGCTAACGATATAAATTTAAATAGTTCAATTACTATTTCACCAAACCCAGCAAGCCAATTTATTTTAATATCTAATCCACAATCAATAGGCATTAATTCAATTGTGATTTATGATCTTATGGGGAAACAAGTTATTAAAAGAACTAATGGCCTTAATAAAATAGACATATCAAAATTAGAAAGTGCGTTGTATCTCGTTGAGGTTAATTCAACTTTAGGGTCCTTCCAAAAACGTTTAATTGTGAATTAATTTATAGCACATAATCTTAGTTGAAAAACCTCCTATTTAAGGAGGTTTTTTTATGCAATTAAATAGCATAATGAGTTCATATAGCACAATAATTTAACGGTTAAAATATACTTATGGCAAATAAATTAGCTTAATATATTGTTTTTAATAATTATTTAAATATAATTGTAGTGTATATCCTACAAGCCATGAAAATAAAACTACAAAAATATCTTATTGTTACTCTACTGGTATTAGGTGTGTTACCCTTTACTTACGCGCAAGTGGGCATAAATATTACCGATCCTAATGGCGGTGCCCTTTTAGATGTTAGTTCTAGAGAAAAAGGAGTTTTAATCCCAAGAATAAACATAACCGATTTAACAACTATTGCTCCAATATCTGGACTTATATCATTTGCAGAAGAAATGGCTGCAGAAAGTCTATTAGTATATAATATTAATGACACAACTGGAAGAGGATTTCATTATTGGGATGGTACAACTTGGATACCTTTAGGAGATAAAAATTTAGGAAAAGATGACTTAACTCAGTCTGAAGAGCCAAGAACTTATGATATGAATGGCGAGGATCTTAATTTTACAAATGGTGCTTTCGGTATAAATACACCTAATCCCAATGGTGCAATTGAAGCTACAAGTACAGAAAATTATGATGCCTATACATTTACTCAAGATAACAGTTTAACTGGAGAAAAGGATGTCTTTACTATTGAAGATCAAGATGCAGGTGGCGGTGCACAAGACCACAGCTCTGTACTAAAAGTGCTAAAAAGTGGTAATATTAACTCAGGTGATAATGGGTTTAGCTTAATTGAATTGGCAAACACAGGCTCAGATCCTGGTGCTAATAAGTATTGGATTTCAGGGAGGAAGATTGATGAGTCTGCAGTGCTTTGGGGAGTAGATATTACAGACAATGATTTTTGGTCTAAAGGTGGATTAACTCTTGGTATTACAGAAAATACAAATGGAACATATTCGAGTGGAAACTTTAGAGTTAATAGCAATGGCTATACAGGAATAAATAATACCAATCCTTTAGAGGCTTTACATATTTCAGGAACATCTGAAACAATTAGAATAGAATCCTTAAATAGCACTAATAATGCTTCAAATAATGGAGTTGATGATGCTGTAGTGTATGTGGATTCGAATGGTGATTTAAAAATTAGGCCATCATTAGTTCAAAATAGTATGCCAGAAGACAATCTTACTACATTTATTCCTGCTTCAAGAGATGTTACAAGTTCTAATGGTACTTTGACTCAAGAAACACTCTATACTACAAGTATAACTCTAACTCAAGATGCATTAGTTGAAGTAGTATACCAAATTGGTGTGAATATAACAGATTCTTCATTTAATCCAATTACAGATGGTAACCCAAGACAATATGGTACTGCATTATTTATCGACACAAATTTAGTTGGTTATACATCAGAAGCATACACAAGTCGACCATCAGGTTTAACAGCTTCATCTAGAATTCTGTCAGGAACATTTTTTTTAAATGGGAACGGTTATGCTCAATTAACTGGTTCTCCGGCCGGAACTACTTATGATTTGTCTGTAATAGGTTTTGTAGCTGCAGGCAACGGTTTTGGAGTAAACGGTGAGTTTGGTGGTAATACTGGCGTAGATCGCTTTCAAATTATTTTACATTATTAATTATGCTAAAAAAGATATTTATAGTTTTTATATTGGGATTCAGTCTTCAAAGTTTTTCTCAAATTAATAAAGCACTGAGTGAACAATTAATTGAAAATTTTACTAAGAGTAAAAATAACTCTACAATCGATAAAAATGATAACCAAACTAAAATTAAACGAGTAAATAAAGGAAAAACTGCAATATTAACCCCTTATAATGCGAAAGTGCATAATGCATTTATTTTTGAGATAAAAAAAAGTAACAAAAGACATATTCCAAAGTTGAAATCTTTATCTATAAATGAAAAATTAGAAAAATCACAAATGAAAATTTTAAGTAGAATTCTGGAAAGAAAAAATAGCAATTAAAACTTCTATTTAGATTTATTTTTTGTCACACTTATTAAGAGTGTCGTCACAAATATTTGTATTTAAGCTATTTAGTGTCTGTTAAGTAGGATAATACTCACTATTCGATTACATTTATTATTGTAAATGATAATTGAAGTTAAATGAACCTACTAAAACTCAACGTTTCAATTTTTATTAGTTTGCTGTTCTCTATGTCAGTGTTTTCGCAAGTAGGGATAAATACAGATTCACCTGCAGAAGATTCTATTTTAGATATTGAAAGTACAGATAAAGGAATTTTAATCCCAAGAATAAACCTTCCAGATGCAAACTCTATTTCACCAATTACTAATATTCCAGAAGGAAATTCTGAAGGATTGTTAGTTTACAATACCAATCCGGGAAATGAAGGTTTTTACTATTGGAAAGACAATAAATGGAATGGCATTTCTGGTAATACTATTGGAGATATTAAAAATGGTTTTCAAATAGAAGATCATGGTGGCTGGTATATTTTAGATGGACGCTTAATTTCTTCATTACCACCAAAGGCACAGGCTCATGCTGAAGCAATTTTTGGAGTTACTGCAACTAATTTACCTGATGCAACCGATAAATTTTTGAAAGCCAAAAATGGTTCAGAAACATTAGCTAGCACAGAAGGAAGTAATACAGTTTCAATTACACAAGCTAATTTGCCAAATTATAATTTACCAACAGCAACTACAGATGTTAAAGGTGATCATGGTCACCAGTATCAAGATAAAGGAAGTGATGAGATTGAGGTTGTTGTAGATTTAACCTTTGGTGATATAATGCTTACAGTCGCAGGTATAATAAATGTAAATTTAGGACCATTACTATCAAGTGGTACAGAAATTTATACAGAACAAGTTGCAAATAAAAATTCAGTATCAAGAAACACAGCAAGCGAAGGCAATCATACTCATGAAGTTGTTGTCAATTCTGGAGGATCTAACGAACCTCTAAACAATGTGCCTTCTAGTTTAATCACTAACGTTTTTGTATATCTGGGTGAGTAGATACATGCTTTTTAATGTATAGATTCATATTCACAACACAATTTAATATTACATCACTAGTAATTGTATTTTATCTTTAAATGTTGCATCTCAGCGAGTTAACTAATATTTAACAAGCGCTTAATGTCTTGCGTATTACTTTTATACCCTTAATAAAAGTTATATATGGTTAACAATTATCGTCTTATTATAATGCTATTTATTGCATTACTTTCTTATTCAAGTTGGTCTCAAGTAGGTATTAATACAACTACGCCAAATAACGGATCTCTGTTAGATGTAGATGCAAGAGATAAGGGCATTTTAATACCCAGAATAAATATTTCAGACCTTTCAAACATAGCTCCAATTGCAGGTTTGGCAAATGCTTTAGAAATATCTTCTGCTGAAAGTTTATTAGTATATAATACTAACACAAGTACAGGAAAAGGTTTTCATTATTGGGATGGTACAACTTGGATTCCATTGGGTGATAAAAATTTAGGAAAGGATGATTTAACACAGTCAGAAGAGCCTAGAACCTATGATATGAACGGTGAAGACCTTAATTTTACTAATGGTGCTTTTGGTATAAATACACCAAATCCTAACGGCGCTTTTGAAGCCACAAGTACAGAAAATTATAATGCATATACGTTTACACAAGACAACAGCTTAACTGGAGAAAAAGATGTCTTTACTATAGAAGATCAAGATGTAGGTGGTGGAGGTCAAGACCATAGCTCTGTTTTGAAAGTTTTAAAGAGCGGAAATATTAATACTGGTGATAATGGTTTTAGCTTAATTGAATTAGCAAATACAGGAACAAATCCTGGAAATAATAAATATTGGATCTCTGGTCGTACTACAGATGAAGGCGCTCCACTTTGGGGCGTAGATGTTACAGATAATGATTATTGGTCTGATGGCGGAATTACACTAGGAGTTACAACCAACTCTAATGGTACTTATTCAAATGGGAACTTTAGGGTAGATAGCAATGGTGACACAGGTATAAAAAATACAAACCCTCAGGAGGCATTACATATTTCTGGAGCAAACGAAACAATTAGAATAGAAAGTCTGAATGAAGCTAATAATAACATAAATATTAATTCAATTCCCGAACCAGTTTATGTTGATAACGAAGGAAATTTGATTTTACAACCAACACTAACTCAAGTGTACATGGATCAAAATAATTTAAATTTTCTTGGGAATGGTGTATTTATGGAAACTACTGGTGCGAGGATCACTCAGCTTGTATTTTCAACGACAATTACACTTTTAGAAAGCTCTTTAGTAAATATTACATATTCACTACCAACTATTATTACTCCATTTGGCGAATCTTCAGGTATTATTCAAGACGGTCATCCACGTAATTTTAGAAGTTATATTAGAGTAGGTACAGATGCAAATGATGCATTGGCAAACGATTCAGATAGGTATGGTTATGCATCTGCTATATTTGTAAACGATGAAAATGAAAGCGGAGGAAATATATCAATAAGTAATGGATGGTATTATATTGTAGGTAATGGATTTGTAGAACTGCCAGCAGGTACACATACTATACAATTAATGGGTGAAATTATAGGAGGAGATTTTGGCTTTAGGGCTACTTTTGGTACTTCAGATTATGAAAGATTTCAAGTTATTGTTCATCGCTAAAATTTATTAATACTTCCAAAACCTCCAAAGTCCTCTATTCTTTAAATATGATAAATTTGCTTCATTAGTGAAGGCTTCTCTTTCAAAGCTAATATTTTTATAGGCAATGAGCCTGTTTCCATATTTATACCACTTCAGTAAAAACTCAACAGCATACCATACATAAAAAAAGACAATCAATAACTCAAGCTGTTGTCTTAAATGTATGCGCTCATGATTTAAAAGTATTGGATCATTTTTAAGAGAATTACTCCTTAGTATTATAAATGGCCAAAGGGTAATCCCATTAAATCCTTCGCGTAAAAGAAATCGATTTACAATCACAATCATAAGTTCAAGATAAGAATCTTATTTTTGTGATGAAAGAACACTACAGATGCAATTTAAAAAGCGAATACCTATTGAAGACGGAGATTATTATCTAACTCCAGAAGGCTACAAGTGCTTTACAGAACAATACCATTTAAAAAGAGGTTACTGTTGTGAAAGTGGCTGCCGACATTGCCCATATGGATTCAATAAAACTAAAAAATAGATCATAAATAAAGACACCCTAAATCTTATATCTAAAGACCAACAAACAATATGACTTTTAAAGACGAAATTTTACAAGGGATACCAGAACACTTACCTGCACCTAAACATTATGATGCAACAGTTAACCATGCACCAAAACGAAAAAAAATTCTTACTGCAGAAGAGGAAAAGTTAGCTCTTAAAAATGCCCTTCGTTATTTTGAAGCCAAACATCATAAAACACTGCTTCCTGAGTTTAAACAAGAGTTAGAGAAATATGGTCGTATTTACATGTATAGGTTTCGTCCAGATTATAAGATTTACGCAAGACCGATAGAAGAGTATCCAGGTGAGAGTGAGCAAGCAAAGGGTTTAATGTTAATGATACAAAACAACCTAGACCACGCAGTAGCACAACATCCACACGAATTAATTACTTATGGTGGTAATGGTGCGGTATTTCAAAACTGGGCACAATATAGGTTAGTCATGCAGTATCTGGCAACTATGAATAATGAGCAAACTTTGGTAATGTATTCTGGGCATCCGTTAGGATTGTTTCCCTCTCATAAAGAAGCACCACGTGTTGTAGTTACCAATGGTATGATGATCCCTAATTACTCGCAACCAGATGACTGGGAAAAGTTTAATGCATTAGGCGTTACGCAATATGGTCAAATGACGGCAGGAAGTTATATGTATATTGGTCCTCAAGGTATTGTTCACGGTACAACCATTACAGTACTTAATGGCTTCAGAAAAATAAATAAAGAAACCAAAGGTGGTTTATTTGTTACATCTGGTTTAGGAGGAATGAGTGGTGCGCAACCTAAAGCAGGTAATATTGCAGGATGTATAACAGTTTGTGCAGAAGTTAATCCAAAAGCAACATATACAAGGCATTCGCAAGGTTGGGTAGATGAAGTAATAGATGATTTAAATACATTATCTCAACGTGTTGTAAAAGCAAAGCAAAACAAGGAAACGGTATCTATAGCATATCAAGGAAATATAGTTGAAGTTTGGGAGCATTTTGATAAAGAAAATATTACTATAGATTTAGGAAGCGATCAAACTTCCCTACACAATCCTTGGGCTGGTGGCTACTATCCAGTTGGTTTAACTTACGAAGAAGCTAACAATTTAATGGCTAATAAACCAGAGGCTTTTAAGGAGAAAGTTCAAGAAAGCCTTAAAAGACAAGCTAAAGCAATTAATAAACACACAGAGAAAGGAACATATTTCTTTGATTATGGCAATGCATTTTTACTTGAAGCTTCTAGAGCAGGAGCAGATGTCATGTCAACTGAAGCTAATAAAGAATTTAAATACCCGAGTTACGTTCAAGATATAATGGGGCCAATGTGCTTCGATTATGGTTTTGGACCATTTCGTTGGGTTTGTGCTTCAGGAAAGTCAGAAGATCTTCAAAAAACAGATGCAATTGCAACTAAAGTTTTAGAGCAATTAATGAAAGAGGCTCCAAAAGAAATACAGCAACAAATGCAAGATAATATTACTTGGATAAAAGGTGCTCAGAAGAATAAATTAGTTGTGGGATCTCAAGCCAGAATTTTATATGCAGATGCCAATGGCCGTATGAAAATAGCAGAAGCTTTTAATACTGCAATTAACAATGGCGAAATTGGTCCAGTTATTTTAGGAAGAGATCATCATGATGTTTCTGGGACAGATTCACCGTATCGTGAAACCTCGAATATATATGATGGTAGTCGCTTCACAGCAGATATGGCTATACATAATGTAATTGGAGATAGTTTTAGAGGAGCCACTTGGGTTAGTATCCATAATGGTGGTGGTGTAGGTTGGGGAGAAGTTGTTAATGGTGGCTTTGGTATGCTTCTTGATGGTAGTAAGGAGGCTGCAAATAGGTTACGTTCTATGTTATTTTGGGATGTTAATAATGGGATTGCAAGACGATCTTGGGCTCGTAATGATGAAGCGATTTTTGCTATAAAACGAGCTATGGAAAGTGAACCAAACCTTAAAGTTACATTGCCAAATTTAGTAGACGATCATTTGCTTAATTCGTTATAAATATCACTATTAAAAACATTACCATTATGAACTCATTTAAACTATTAGTTTTAGGAGTCTTTGTATTAGTATTATCATCTTGTAGCAGTGTTCGTGTTGCTGCAGATTATGATAAAGATGCAAACTTCGACTCTTACAACACTTTTGCCTTCTTTAAGCCTGGTATTGATAAGGCTGAAATTAATGATATAGACAAGAAACGTATTTTACGTGCTATTGAAGCTGAGCTTACTGCTAAAGGCTTTGCTAAATCTGAAAATCCTAATATGCTTGTAAGCATATTTACAAAGACTAAGGAAAATGTAAACATTTATAATAATAACTTAGGCTATGGTGGCTGGTATGGTTGGGGATGGCAACCATTTTATTGGGGTACAGGTTACAACACTGTTAGCTCTACCACAGAAGGTACTTTGTATATAGATTTTATAGATGCAGATCGTAAAGAGTTAGTATGGCAAGGTATGGGCTCTGCAGCTTTAGTTACCTCAAATAATATTGAACGTAAAGAAGAGCGTATTAAAGAAATAGTAAAGGAAATTATTGAAAGATATCCTCCAGGTAGTTTTAAAAACTAATCTTAGATTGTAATACCTATACTAAAAGAGTAAAATACTCGGCTTTAACAAGTCGGGTATTTTTTTTGGATTTTATTTATAATATTAGATGTAGAGAAAATAGTTAAGACCAAAATGTAAGTCGTTCTGAATCTAATTTAATAAATATAAAAAGTAAAATTGTGAAACCCCAAAGACCACTACCACCATAGCTAAAAAAAGGAAGAGGTATACCAACTGTAGGAAATATGCCAGTAACCATACCAATATTAACCAAAAAGTGAACAAATAAAATACCGGCTACGCTATAGCCATAAATTCGATTAAATTGTCTTTTCTGCCGTTCTGCTAAGTAAATTATCCGCAGTAAAAGCGCAACAAATAATACAACAACTAAGGTGCTTCCTAAAAATCCCCATTCTTCACCAACAGTACTAAAAATATAATCTGTATGTTGCTCTGGAACAAAGTTTCCTTTTGTTTGTGTGCCTTCTGTCCAACCACGACCAAACCAACTTCCGCTACCTATAGCAATTTCACTTTGGTTGGTATTGTAACCAATACCCTTACTGTCTACTTCTTTTCCTAATACAATATTAAAACGGTCTCTATGACGTTGTTCAAATACGTTATTAAAAATGTAGCTTACAGAATAAGCTAGCCCTACAGAAATAATGAGCAAACCTAAGTAATGAGAAAGTTTTGGCTTTCGTTTTCTATTAAATAAAAAGATTAAAATTAAAAGGGTTGCTGTACAGATAGAAACCATTAATGGTCCTATTAGCAATGTGGTTACAAATAAAGTTATTGCAGAAATACCAACGGCTAAATAAACACCACTTAATCCTTCTCTATATAAAGGGAAGAAAAATGCTGCGTATACCAAAGCACTGCCAGGGTCTGGTTGTGGTATAATAATTAAAGCCGGCAAAGCAATAATTACAAAAGCCTTTAATTGGTGTTTTATGTTCTTTACATTAGTTTCAATATCACTAATATATTTAGCGAGTGCTAATGCTGTTGCAGCTTTGGCAAACTCACTTGGTTGTAAGCTGAAACTACCGAAACTATACCAAGAGGTAGCTCCAGATATGGTTTTACCAAAAACAAATAATCCAATTAAAGAGAGTAGTGCTATTATATAAATAACGCCAGAAAACTTCTCATAAAACTTAGCCTCTATACTTAACATGATTATGATAAGAAATACACTAAGAATTATAAATAAGAGTTGTTTGCCGTATGGTTGCCCTAAGTCCAAATAACCAGTGGCAGCGTCACTTAGGGATGCGGAGTAAATATTTCCCCAACCAAAACCAACAAGTACAAAGAATATGAGTATTGTAATCCAATCAAAATTAGCGATACTTCTAAGCATTACTGATTTATTTTAAAAGGTTCTCCACTAACTGGTTTTGCATACTCATCCTGCAAACTATTTTCTAAAACCCACTTCTCTAAATCGGTTCTTGTAATTTCACCTTTCAAATACTTTTCGATAAGTAAACTTGCTATTCTACCAGCATAGCGTGCGCCCCAATATCCATTTTCAACGAGAATAGCTAAGGCTATTTTAGGGTTTTCTTTAGGTGCAAATGCGATAAATACACTATGATCTGTTAGTTGAGTTTTCTTACCATCAATTTTTGTAAAATTCTCAGCAGTTCCTGTTTTTCCGCAGATTTCAATTCCTGGAACTTTAAGAAAATTAGCAGTTCCGTAGTTATATACATCATGTAAACCTTCAATAACCGGTTCAAAATTCTCTGGTGAAACTGTGGTGTATTTTTTTTCTGTGTAGTTGCTATCTTCAATTGGTTTTCCATTTACCTCTTTAAGTATATGTGGCGTGTAAAACCAACCTCTATTAGCAATGGCAGCCATCATATTGGCTAACTGTATAGGACTCATTAGTACTTCACCTTGCCCAATTGCATTAGATAGTGTTGCTGTAGCATACCATTTGTAGGTAGGATACCTATAGGCACGATTATAAAAATCTGAATCTGGTACTAATCCTTTTTTTCCTATTGGAAGATCTGTTCCTAAGTAATTTCCTAAACCAAAACTTGACAAATGTTTCTTCCATCGATCTATGCCTTCTTGTGGTGTATCATACTTTTCAATAGTTCTTCGATAAACATTCGCAAAATATGCATTGCAAGAATTTGCAATTCCAGGTATCATAGATAGAGGAGATGCATGACTGTGGCAACCCATATGGCCACGTTTACCATAAGAGTACCCCATATGACAGCTAAAACGTTCTTTAGTGTCAACCACATTTTCTTCTAAGCCAATAAGCGCTGTTAAAGCTTTAAAAGGTGAGCCTGGCGGATACTCTCCTTGCAAGCCTCTGTCAAACAATGGTTTAGATATGCTGTCGTAATATAGTTTGGTGTAATTTCTAGATCGTTTTCTTCCCACTAGCATAGAAGGATCGTAGTTTGGAGCAGTAACTAGAGCTAATATCTCACCAGTAGAAGGCTCGATAGCCACAATGCCACCTCTTTTATTGACCATGAGTTGTTCTGCATAGTCTTGTAACTTAGAGTCTATAGTAATAGTTAGGTCTTTACCTTTTACAGGTAACGTGTCATATACGCCTTCTTTGTAAGGCCCAATATCTCTATTAAACCTATCCTTCTGAATATATTTTACACCCTTTTTTCCGCGTAAAATTTCTTCGTATTGTTCCTCTACACCTTGTTTCCCTATTAAATCTCCAGATTGGTAATATGGGTTTTTCTTTATGTCACCATTATTAACCTCTGCAATATATCCTAAAACATTAGCTGCATCATCTATTTTGTAATCTCTAAGTGAACGTTTTTGAATATAGAACCCCGTAAATTTCCTCATTTTTTCCTGAAGAAAAGCATATTCTTTCTTGGTGAGTTGAGGTACGACTACCGAAGATAATCTAGGAGACCAAATTTTAGCTTTTGTAAGGCGTTCTTCAAGTTGATCTTTTGTAATACTTAAAATATTACAAAGCTCTAGTGTGTCAAAAGGTTTTACATTTCTAGGGATAACCATAACATCATAAGATGGCTGGTTGGCTACTAATAGCTTTCCGTCCCGATCAAAGATATAACCGCGTTGTGGGTAATCATAAACAACCTTTAACGCATTGTTTGCCGAAAGTGCCTGAAATGAATCATCGAAAATTTGCAGGTAAAATAATCGTCCTAAAAAAACGAAACCTGTTATGATTATGATGCTAAATAGTAAGAGTTTTCTCAAGTTCTTTTTTTGCTAAAAAGTGTTGTTGTTATAATTATGACGAGTATGCTAAATACTCCTGAAAACAACGTGTTTTTCAATATGCTTAGTATATGGGAAGCATTGAAAATTTCCAAAGAAAATAGTGTTAAATGATGTACAAGTACCATTAGGGTAATGTACGTAAGTCTTGACCCAAATGGTGTTTTGCTGAATTTTAAGGTTTGGTAATCGTAACTTAAACCAAATGAGAACCTTAGGATAAGTGGCCTTACGTATGCCATTAGCAGACATGCGCAGGCATGCATTCCTCCAGAATCTTCAAACATGTCCACAGTTATACCTAATAGGAAACTAAAGAATAACAAGCGAGTTTGATTAATACCTGCAGGTAATAAAATGATGAATAAAATATATAGGTAAGGATTTATATACCCTAAAAAATTAATGTCATTTAATAATAATACCTGTAGTAAGATTAAAACCACAAAACGGACAATATGTATAAATGGATTATTCATTTAATATTGTTGAGTTTTTAAGTGAATCTAATTCTGGTTTCATTAAGTTTTCAATAACATATACAGGACCTATGCCAGTCATGTCGTTAAAAAGTTCAACATTAATTTTATAGTAACTTTTACTTTGGTCTAAGCTAAAATCACTGATTTTTCCTACAGGAATACCTTTTGGAAAAATTGATGAGTTACCTGAAGTTATAATAGTATCACCAACTTTTACAGGTGCTAATCTACCAACATCTATAAGTTGAGCTTTGTAAGGAGACTCGCCATTCCAACTTAATGTTCCAAAATGGTCAGATTTTTTTAAACCTACATTAATTTCAAGGTTGCTATTTAATATTGAAATAATTCTAGAATAATTAGAAGATGTGTTTTCAATAATCCCTAATAAACCATTCGGTGTAATTACGCCCATATCTGGTTTAATGCTATCTTTTTGTCCTTTGTTTATAAGAATATAATTGTCCTTTTTTGAAAAGCTATTGGCAATTACAGTAGCATTATAAAATTTATAAGGTGAGTTATAGGTTGCAGTATCTGTAAAACTTGTGTCTATTGGTATAGATTTAAATCGTTCTAACTGCAATCGTAATTGCTGGTTTTCTTTTACTAATGTTGTATTTACGTCTCTAAGATTAAAGTAAGAATCTATAGATGAGCCAAAACCAAAAACATTGCCGCTTAAAAAGTTGGTAGAGCTTATCCATTTACTTTTATGATAGGAGTGAGACTCAACAGTAAACGCTAATGATATAGCAAACAAGAAAAGAAACAGCAAGGTATTTTTGTTCCGAATAAGGAAGCTGAGTATTTGCTGCATAAGATTTATTTTTATTTAAGAAGTACGCCTTTGTATCTGCTTAAATTTTTTAGTGTTATACCTGTTCCTCTAACTACAGCACGTAATGGGTCTTCTGCAATATACACAGGTAAGTCTGTTTTTTGTGATAAACGTTTATCTAATCCACGTAACATAGAACCACCACCTGCAAGATAAATACCAGTATTGTAAATATCTGCAGCAAGTTCTGGAGGCGTTTGCCCTAAGGTTTCCATCACAGCATCTTCAATTCTAAGAATAGATTTGTCTAATGCTTTAGCTATTTCTCTATGAGAAATTTGTACTTGCTTAGGTTTACCAGTTAATAAATCACGGCCTTGCACGCTCATATCTTCTGGTGGCACCTCTAAATCTTCTGTAGCAGCACCTATTTGTATCTTAATTTTTTCTGCAGTACGTTCTCCAACATATAAGTTATGCTGTGTACGCATATAGTATACAATATCATTTGTAAATACATCTCCTGCAATCTTAACAGATTTGTCACAAACAATACCACCAAGAGCTATAACTGCAATCTCTGTGGTACCACCACCTATATCTACAATCATATTTCCTTTTGGTTGCATAATGTCTACACCAATACCTATAGCAGCTGCCATAGGTTCGTGAATAAGATATACTTCTTTACCCTTAACACGTTCTGCACTTTCCTTAACCGCTCGCATTTCTACCTCTGTTATTCCAGAAGGAATACAAATAACCATTCTTAAATCTGGGCGAAAGAACTTTTTCTTTAATGCAGGTATTTCTTGAATAAACATTTTTATCATCTGTTCACTCGCATCAAAATCTGCAATAACACCATCTTTTAATGGGCGTATGGTTTTAATGTTTTCGTGGGTCTTTCCTTGCATCATTGCAGCTTCACGTCCTACGGCAATTATTTTGCCAGTAGTGCGGTCTCTTGCTACTATTGACGGGCTATCTACAACAACTTTGTCATTGTGAATAATGAGTGTGTTTGCAGTTCCAAGGTCAATTGCAACTTCTTCAGTTAGAAAATCAAAAAGTCCCATTTATGTGTTGTGGTTAAGAAATTTCGTAAATGTATAAAATTTAGTGTTTAAAATGGCGTGTTCCTGTCATTACCATAGCTATTTTATGGTCATTACAGTAATCTATGCTTAATTGATCTTTTATTGAACCGCCAGGTTGTATAACGGCAGAAATTCCTGCTTGGTCTGCAATCTCTACACAATCTGGAAAAGGGAAAAATGCATCACTTGCCATAACCGCACCATCTAGTTCAAAATCAAAGCTTTTTGCCTTTTCAATACTTTGTCTTAACGCATCTACTCTTGAGGTTTGTCCTGTACCGCTTGCACATAATTGCTTGTTCTTAGCTAGTACTATGGTGTTACTCTTTGTGTGTTTGCATATTTTTGAGGCAAACAATAAATCTTCTATTTGTTCTTCGGTTGGCTTTGTGTCTGTAGCATAGCTAAAGTTTTCTTTAGCATCTGTTATATGATCTCTGTCCTGCACTAAAGCACCATTTAAACATGTTCTTACAATGGTTTCAGGTAGTTTAGCTTCTTTTTGAATTAATAAAATTCTGTTTTTCTTACCCTTTAAAACTTTTTCTGCATCTTTTGAAAAGTTTGGTGCTATAACAACTTCACAAAATAGTTTATGAATTTCGTTTGCAGTAGCCACATCAATCTCACTATTACTAATTAAGATACCACCAAATGCAGAAACAGGATCTCCAGCTAGCGCATCTTTGTAAGCATTAAGCACTGTATCTCTTTGTGCAATACCACAAGCATTATTATGTTTTAAAATAGCAAATGTTGGCGCATCTCCATTAAACTCATTCATAAGGTTAACAGCAGCATCAACATCTAATAAGTTATTATAAGATAATTCCTTACCGTGAAGTTTATCAAACATTGCATCAAAATCTCCGAAGAAAAATCCTTTTTGGTGTGGGTTTTCCCCATAACGCAATGCTTTACCTTTTGTTTCGCTAATCTTTAATGCTGGCACATCGTGTTCGCTATTGAAATAATTAAAGATAGCCGAATCATAATGAGACGATACATTAAATGCTTTACCAGCAAAACGCTTACGGTCTGCTAAAGTAGTTTCTCCATTTCCATTAGAGATAACATCTAAAAACTCTGAATAATCTTCCATAGAAGATACACAAATAACATCTTTAAAGTTTTTAGCAGCAGCACGAATAAGTGAAATACCTCCTATGTCAATTTTTTCGATAATATCCTGCTCGCTTGCACCAGATGCAACCGTTTTTTCAAAAGGATATAAATCAACTATAACAATATCTAATTGAGGAATGTCAAACTCTGTCATTTGTGCCACATCACTCTCGTTGTCTTGTCTATTTAAAATACCACCAAATACTTTTGGGTGCAATGTTTTAACTCGACCTCCTAAGATAGATGGATATGAAGTCACATCTTCTACGGCAACACAGTTTATACCTAAACCTTTTATAAATTTCTCTGTACCACCTGTAGAGTATATGGTAACGCCTAGGTCGTTTAATTTTCTAACAATTGGTTCTAAACCTTCTTTATGAAAGACAGATATTAATGCTGATGTTGCTTTTTTTGTGTGGCTCATTGTGGTTTGTTTATTAAAGGTGCAAAAATACCATTTTGATGCAGTAATTTATAACCTAAAAGGGTAATTAATTTCACAAATTTGTAACAAGTTATTAAGACAGGCGTCAAATGTATGTGCTGCGTGTTTTTGTCTACAAGTTGTAAGACTTAATTAAGCCAAATTTTTAATAAAACTTGAGTAACTTACACTTATGTTAATCTATTTTAGAGTCTTAAAAGAAAGCTTCAACTTTGCTATAAATGCATTGCGTAATAATATGTTACGTACATTCTTGTCGTTACTTGGTGTAACAATAGGAATCTTTTCTATCATTGGAGTTCTTGCAGCAGTTGATTCTTTAAAACAAGAAATTACAGGAAGCTTAAGCTCTTTAGACAATAGCACAATGTATGTAATGCGTTTTTCTTTTGGTCCTACAGAAATACCACAATGGAAACGAGAGCAATTTCCAGATGTTACATATGAAGAATACCAATACCTTAAGAGAAATGTATCGGATATTGAAGCTATTACCTATACATTAAACGTTGCCCCAGAAACTTTAAAATATCAAGATAACTCGGTTTCTAGTGTAAATCTAGCACCAGTAACAGATGAGTATTATGATATTGAAGCATTGCAAATTGCAAAAGGGCGCTTTTTTAATGAGCAAGAATCTAATTCTGGCTCACCAGTTATAGTTATTGGAGATGAGATTGCAAACAACCTCTTTGGTAATTTTGATCCTATAGGAAAGCAAATTAGAGTTTATGGCCAAAAGCTTACCGTAGTTGGTGTTCTTAAAAAAGAAGGTTCAGGACTTTTTGGAGATAGTAAGGATACTGCAGCTATGCTACCTGTTAACTTAGTAAGGCGTGTTTTTGGAGATAATAACAAATCTGTTTTTCCTGCAATAATTCTGAAACCTGAACCTGGTGTAGATATTCCAGAATTTACAGCGCTCTTAGGACAGCAAATGAGACGTAAGCGTGGCTTAAAGCCAGATGAGATAGATAACTTCTTTGTAAACCAACTTCAGGGTTTTGCAGATTTTATAGATAATATAACTGGACAGATGAATATTATTGGTCTCATTATCTCTGGCTTTTCACTTTTAGTAGGAGGTTTCGGGATTGCCAATATTATGTTTGTAAGTGTAAAGGAGCGTACCAACCTTATTGGTATTCAAAAATCTCTTGGAGCTAAAAACAGATTTATATTGTATCAATTTTTGTTTGAAGCTGTTATCTTAGCTGTAATAGGAGGCCTAGTAGGACTCTTTTTTGTGTGGATAATTTCTTTAATCGCCTCTAGCTTTACAGGAGATTTTGAGTTTGTACTTTCTCCATTTAACATGTTTATAGGTACAGCAATATCTGCCGTAATTGGCTTAGTTTCTGGTATTGTGCCAGCAGTTTCAGCATCTAAGTTAGATCCTGTTGAAGCTATAAGAACTGGAATGTAAAATGTGATTGAGATTTTAAGCCTCTAAGAGTTCAGCAACTTTTTTATTTACCCATACCAAGAAATCTGTATCTGCATCTGTAAAGGGATCTGCAGTATGGCTATCTATATCTATCTGGCCAATATTTTCACCATTTACAAATAAAGGAATCACTATTTCTGCCTTCACAAATATGCTGCAAGCAATATAGTTGTCTTGAGCCTTAACATCTGGCACTACAAAGTTTTCGTTAGAGACTGCAACTTGACCGCAAATACCTTTGCCAAACGGAATTATTTTATGATCTGTTTCCTCACCAGCATAAGCGCGTAACTTTAATTCTGGTTTATCGCCATTTTTAAAATAAAAGCCTACCCAATCATAGTAGTCTACTTTAGACTCTAACGCTTCACAAATTTGTGTAAGACGATGGTCTACAGATAAATTTTTATTATCAATAATGGTTTCAACTTCTAATTTTAAGTTGTCTAATATATTTGTAGAAACAGATGTACTCATTTGTAATAATTATGTTTTAATTTGCGACACTATGCGCGAACTATTTGGCAAATATAAGTCGGTAATCCGTTTTATCCTTACGTTTTTAGGGAGTTATTTTTTACTTGCTTTAGTATATCAAGGGTATTTAAAATTTGGAGCATCAGACGTGTATTATCCAGATTACATAACCCATTTGGTAGCACAGCAAAGTGAAGCTGTAATTAATGCTTTTGGATATGAGTCTGTTGTGGAGCCACATCCAGATGAAGCTTCAATGAAATTGTATATAAATGGAAATTATTTAGCACGTGTTGTAGAAGGTTGTAATGCCATTAGTGTTATGATTCTTTTTGTTGCTTTTATTATTGCATTTTTTGATACTTGGAAAAGTACACTGCTTTACATTCTAGCAGGTACAGCATTAATTTATGGGCTTAATATTTTTAGAATTGCATTCCTATGTATAGGTATTTTTGAGTATCCTGAACAGTACCATTTACTGCATGGGATATTGTTTCCATTAGTTATTTATGGTATTGTTTTTTTACTGTGGCTAGTTTGGGTAAATAGGTTCTCTAGAAAGAAAGTTAACACATGAAAACACTTATAAAACTAGTTTGTATAGGTTTCTTGTTAGTTTGCTTGGCAGCAATTCGCTTTTTTGAAACTAGTTTGTTTTATGATCCGTTGCTTAACTTCTTTCACAGTGATTATTTAAAAGGTGTAACACCGGAGTTTCATTTTGGTAAACTAGTAGGTTATACAATACTTAGATTTTTATTAAATACTGCAATTTCATTACTTATTCTTTATGTAGCATTTAAAGACAGCAGTGTATTAAAATTTTCTGCACTTTTATATACAATAGTATTTGTTGCTTTAATTTCTGTGTTCTGTATTATGTTATTGCAAGTAGAGCAGATAGATAATTTTATGCCATTGTTCTATGTTCGTAGGTTTTTAATACAGCCTGTTATGGTAATATTATTATTACCTGCATTTTACTATTACAAGCGGCAGCACGATTAGAAAATCTATATCTTTGTAAGAAAAACACGTAACTATGAAACGCAATTCTTACTTAGTATTAGCTTTAGGTTTATTTTTGGTTATGTCTTGTAAAAACAACTCTAAAGACACAGATACTCCAGAAACTGTAACAGTTAATACTACAGCAAAAGAAATACATAAGGCAGCACCAACTACGGTTGAGTTTTCATCAGATGAGGTTGCTATAGCCTATAGCGGCTATAATGCCATTAAGACAGCCTTGGTAAATACTAATTTTTCTGAAGCAAAAAGCAAAGCAGAAACATCTTTAGATACCCTAAGAAAGACAGAGTTAAAATCTGGTTATATTGATGCATTGGCATTATTAGCTGTTGAAGATAATATAGATGGTCAAAGAGAAGCGTTTGAAGCGGTTACTCAAGAAATGACCAATTTAGTTGAAGGGAACATAGCAACTGGTAAATTATATTACCAGTACTGTCCTATGGCATTTAATAACAAAGGTGCTTATTGGTTAAGTAATGAGGAAGCTATTCGTAATCCTTACTTTGGAGATAAAATGCTTAAATGTGGATTGGTAGAGCGTGATATTGAATAACTATTCGCGAAGACAGGAAAACATCTCATAGCAAATTAAACATGTTTCTAGTACATAATGTACGGATATAGTGCGTTCTTTTATTAGTCTATATTAAAACTAAGTGGAGCACCGTTATTTCATCGATATTATAGTTAAATTATAGCTAAAGCATATACAAGCAGTCTTGGTTCCCTCGTACATTTATACTGTTTTTAAAACCGTACTATTATGGGAACACAAAAGCAATCTATGAAGCCACAACCTAAAAAGGCACAGCCTAAAAAAGTTGAAACAAAGGCTCCTCAGGTTACTTCTAAGAAGAAGTAATTTTTGAGTATACCTAACCACGTGTTAGGTGCAATTTAAAAGACAGAATATACTGTACAGGTCGCCTTAAAAAAGCGGCCTGTTTTTTTATGTGTTAAAAGTTCATAAACAAGTATTGTAACTAGCGTTTTTTAGATTTTAATGCCACCATTATGGTTTATATTTTATTGCATTTTTTATACAAAATACATTTATAATTAATTGAAATACAATTAGTTGTGGGGTTTTTGTTAAATTTTATGTCAAGATATACAAAGCATTGGTTTTTGATATAAATTCGTACCCTCAAAACAGATAACTAATACCTGTTTTACTACATTTGAAAACTAATTTTAGATTCGGGCTTAAAGGATTCTTGAAGTCAACCTCAAAAGCTGTTCATCGTCTTGAACACCGAAATCTCCAGGCGACTTCCTTGGTTTTCATACCGTCATTTATAATGGCGCTATCATTCTTTTTACCCCATACAATATTTGAATACCGACTCTAAATTCTCCTTAAGTTTTTAGAATAGTTTCACAGTATCTTATTACACTATTACATTTAAAACCAATAGCTTTGAGATACTTGTGTTTAGAAAACACATTTATATTGTTATTTAATCCTTTGGCAATCAGTTAGTATTGCTATAATATTCTGTAAAAGGAAATTTCACATGAAAACAAAATATATAGATCTTATAGATCAAAGCTTTTACTTTCCACAAGAAGAGTTCAAGCTAAATAAAAATAATTTAGAGTTTCACGGTATAGACCTAATGAAACTAATTTCAGAATACGGTGCGCCTTTAAAGTTTACCTATTTGCCAAAAATTTCAGACAACATAAATCGAGCTAAGGAATGGTTTAGAGTTGCTATGAAAGAGCACAATTATAAAGGGAAATATCATTATTGTTATTGCACTAAAAGCAGTCACTTTCAATACGTTTTACATGAAGCTTTAAAAAATGATATACATATTGAAACCTCTTCGGCTTTTGATATAGACATTGTAGAAAGTTTAAAAGAACAAGGCAAGATTAAGAATGACACGTTTGTAATATGTAATGGTTTTAAAAGAGACCAGTATTTAGAAAATATTGCGCGTCTTATTAACAATGGTCACGAAAACTGTATACCAGTTATAGATAACTATGAAGAGCTAAATCTTTTAGGAGATGTTATTACTAAAAAATACAATATTGGTATTCGAATAGCTTCAGAAGAAGAACCAAAATTCGAATTTTATACATCTAGATTAGGTATAGGGTACAAGAATATTGTTCCATTTTACAATAATCAAATAAAAGATAACCCTCAAGTTAACCTTAAAATGTTACACTTCTTTATTAATACTGGTATTAGAGATACTGCGTATTACTGGAATGAGTTGGTAAAATGTTTAAAGGTATATGTAAGCTTAAAAAAAATCTGTCCAACATTAGACAGTTTGAACATTGGTGGTGGTTTTCCTATAAAAAACTCATTAGCATTTGAGTATGACTACCAATATATGATAAGTGAAATTATTAACCAGATTAAGCAGGTTTGTGATGAAGCAGATGTGCCGGTTCCTAATATCTTCACAGAATTTGGAAGCTTTACAGTAGGCGAAAGTGGTGGTGCTATATATGAGGTGCTTTACCAGAAACAACAAAACGACCGCGAAAAATGGAATATGATTAACTCATCGTTCATTACAACAATGCCAGATACTTGGGCTATAAACAAGCGTTTTGTAATGTTAGCAGTAAATAGGTGGAATGAAGAATATGAGCGCGTACTTCTTGGAGGTCTTACTTGTGATAGTGATGATTACTATAACAGTGAGCAACACATGAATGCAATTTACTTGCCTAAATATAAAAAAGACAAACCGCTATATATAGGATTCTTTAATACTGGCGCTTACCAAGAAACCATAGGTGGCTTTGGAGGATTGCATCACTGCTTAATACCGCAACCTAAACATTTATTAATAGATAAGGATGAAGAGGGAAACATAACAACAAGTGTTTTCTCAGAACAACAAACCTCAGAGCAAATGTTGTCCTTACTAGGTTACGGCAATGCACAACAAACAGATAACAATAATAAATCAACAACCAATTTTGCTTCAAAAGCATATTTCTTATAATCATGAGTACAACTAAAAATTATGCAGGCATTCCAGATGAATTTGCGAATGCAGAAACTTCTAAAATCGTTCTTATTCCTGTTCCTTATGATGGTACAAGTACTTGGGGAAAAGGAGCAGATAAAGGTCCTGAGGCATTTTTACACGCTTCAGAACAAATGGAATTGTATGATATAGAAACAGAGACAGAGGTTTATAAACAAGGCGTATATCTTGCAGATCCTGTTACAGAAAGTGAGACGCCAAAAAAAATGGCTAAAGCCGTTCATGATATTACAAAAGGACATATAAAACGCAACAAGTTTGTAACCTTATTTGGTGGAGAACATTCAATATCTATAGGAGCTATAAGAGCTTTTAATGAGTGTTTTGAAGATTTAACAGTCTTACAAATAGATGCCCATACAGATCTTAGAAAGAAATATGAAGGCAGCAAATACAACCATGCATGTGCTGTTTATGAAGCTAATGAAACTACTAACCTTATACAAGTAGGCATACGTAGTATGGACATAGCCGAAACAACAGTAATGAATAAAGACAATGTCTTTTTTGCTCACGATATGGCAACAGATGATTATTGGATGGATAATGCTGTAGAGTTAATGACAGATAATGTTTACATCACTTTTGATTTAGATGCATTCGACCCATCAATCATGCCATCTACTGGAACACCAGAACCAGGAGGATTACTTTGGTATGAGACTTTAGAATTTCTAAAAAAGGTATTTACCGAAAAAAATGTGGTAGGGTTTGATATTGTTGAGCTTTGCCCAAATAAAAATGACAAGTCTTCAGACTTTTTAGCAGCTAAACTCTATTACAAGATGCTTACATACAAGTTTGAAAACGAAGCTATCGATGCAGCTTTTGATCACGAATCTGAATACAATGCATCACAAAAAAAACAACTTTCTAACAAAACACAACACGACGATTATGAGCAATAATAAACCAATTTCAAATTTTATTGAAAAATACTTCCTACACTTTAATGCTGCTTCTGTAGTAGATGCTGCTAAAGGGTACGAAACAAAACTTAACGAAGGCTCAAAAATGTTGGTGTCTTTGGCAGGTGCTATGAGTACTGCAGAAATCGGGAAGATATTTGCAGAGATTATACGCCAAGATAAGGTACATATCGTGTCTTGTACAGGTGCAAACCTAGAGGAAGATTTAATGAATTTAGTTGCGCATAGCCACTACAAACGTATTCCTAATTACCGTGACTTAACACCTCAAGACGAATGGGATTTACTTGAAAAAGGATTAAATAGAGTTACAGATACATGTATTCCAGAAGAAGAAGCTTTCCGTAGGTTACAAGAACACATTGTGAAAATTTGGAAAGATGCAGAAGCTAAAGGAGAACGCTATTTCCCTCATGAGTATATGTACAAACTTTTACTATCTGGAGTTTTAGAGGAGTATTATGAGATAGATTTAAAAGACAGCTGGATGTATGCTGCGGCAGAAAAGAATTTACCAATAGTTGTTCCTGGTTGGGAAGACAGTACAATGGGTAACATTTTTGCAAGCTACGTACTAAAAGGAGAGCTTAAAGCAAGTACTGTAAAATCTGGTATAGAGTACATGACATTCTTGGCAGATTGGTATACAGAAAACTCAAAGAACGGTATTGGCTTTTTCCAAATTGGTGGTGGTATAGCTGGAGATTTTCCTATTTGTGTTGTGCCAATGCTATACCAAGATATGGAACGTACAGATACACCTTTCTGGAATTATTTTTGTCAAATATCAGACTCAACTACCAGTTACGGTAGTTACTCTGGAGCTGTGCCAAATGAAAAAATTACTTGGGGTAAATTAGATATAGATACACCTAAATTCATAATTGAAAGTGATGCTACAATAGTAGTGCCATTAGTGTTTGCATATTTGTTGGAAATGTAATGAGTCTAAGAAATTGGTGTTAGTGTACTTTAAAATTTTATTTTTAAAAGAGATAATACTAAAACCTAATCCCAATTTCCTAATACATTCAAAATTAAAAAATCTTGTTTAAGACTGAAGTTCGCTATAGTAAACAACCATCGACCTAAACTATACCATAAATAAAATGGACATAAGTAAAATTGAAAATATTGAGCTGCAATACCTCACTATTCAAGATTATGAAGCTTTAAAAGAAGCAACATTACAATCTTATGGTGGTATCCCTAATTCGTATTGGAAATTAGAGGAAATAGGAAAGCTTATATCTATTTTTCCCGAAGGTCAAGTTATCATTAAGATAGACGGTAAAATTGCTGGTTGCGCGTTATCTATCATAGTAGATTATGACAAGATTGAAAACCAGCATACCTATGATGATATTACGAGTGATCCTACCTTTAAGATTCATGACAAAGATGGAGATGTCCTTTATGGGATAGATGTGTTTATAAAACCAGACTATAGAGGTTTGCGTTTAGGAAGACGTTTGTATGATTACCGTAAAGAACTTTGTGAAACACTAAACTTAAAAAGTATAGTGTTTGGTGGGCGTATGCCTAACTATCATTTGCACGCCGATAAATTTTCACCTAAACAATATCTAGATAAAGTAAAGCGTAAGGAGATTGAAGATCCTGTATTAAACTTTCAAATGTCTAATGATTTTCATCCAGTACGTATTTTAAAAGGCTACTTAGAAGGCGATCAGGCTTCTGGAGAGTTTGCTGTGTTAATGGAATGGGATAACATTTATTATACAAAACCTAGCAAGGCAGTTTCAACCAATAAAAGCGTGGTGCGTTTGGGATTAATACAATGGCAAATGCGTCCTTATAATGATTTAGACGAGCTATTGCATCAAGTTGAATATTTTGTAGATAGTGTTGCTGGCTACCGAAGTGACTTTGCAGTATTCCCAGAATTTTTTAATGCGCCATTAATGGCAAAATATAATGATTTAGGTGAAGCTGAAGCTATTAGAGAATTAGCAAAGTATACAAAGGAAATTACAAATAGATTGTCTGAGCTTGCCATATCTTATAACATAAATATTATTTCTGGTAGTATGCCAGAAGTAAAACGCAATAAGCTATATAACGTTGGTTACCTGTGTAGAAGAGATGGTAGTGTAGAGCGTTATGAAAAGATACACGTTACTCCAGATGAAGCTAAAGTTTGGGGAATGCAAAATGGTAACAAGCTTAAAACCTTTGATACAGATTGTGGTAAAATAGGCATCTTAATTTGTTACGATTCAGAGTTTCCAGAACTGTCTAGGTTATTGTCCGATGAAGGTATGGATATCTTATTTGTACCATTTTTAACAGATACACAAAATGGCTATTCTCGTGTTAGGCTTTGTTCTCAAGCAAGAGCTGTAGAGAATGAGTGTTATGTTGCTATTGCTGGTAGTGTTGGTAACTTACCAAATGTTCATAATATGGATATACAATATGCGCAAAGTGCTGTATTTACACCTTGTGACTTTTCATTTCCTAGTAATGGTATTAAAGCAGAAGCTACACCAAACACAGAAATGATTTTAGTGGCAGATGTTAATATAGATTTGTTGCGAGAACTGCATAATTTTGGAGCTGTTAAAAACCTTAAAGACAGACGTAAAGATTTTTATACACTGGAGCGTAAAAAGAAATAATACACAACCTGCAAACTTAGCTCTGGAGAGTTAATTTGTAAATTCATAGAGATTACGCAAAGTAATTTTGGGTAGCTCACTCAAATCAGTATCAAAATTTATTTTCTAATTACTTAAATGTATAAGGTACAATCTTACCAAGTAGCACAAGGCATCAATATTAAAATGGTGCGTGCAAAGTTAAATTACACACTCTTATTTGCTGAAGCAGATGAGTTATTTTATCAAATTAACGATTACCAATACCTGTCTATTTTTCAATTTGGAATTGTAAGTTTTTTCAACGTGTCAGACACAGAGATTAAAACGATAAAACACCAAATAAAAAACTTTGGAAGAGGACACGTAAAGGATAGTCTTACTGAAGATATTGTTGTAAAAATAACGCCAAACCTTCTTAAAGTATCCTTTAATGCTGTTGAGCTGCCTAGCTTGGAAGATGAAATGATACGTTTGGTAATGTTGCATACCTCACAATCTGTAGCATTAGATAGATACTCTGAAATTACAGAAGCATTGTTAGACGAAGCTAATGTTCATAGTGAAGAACTGGAGCGAAGTGGCCGACTTAAAATTTCAAGCAAGAACTTAAAGAAATTTATTGGGAAGACGTTAAATCTTAAAAACAGGATTTCTGAAAATCTCTATATTTTCGATTCGCCAGATGTTACTTGGGAAGACGAGCAGTTAGCAACACTAGATTATCACTTAAAACAAACATTCGATTTAAAGAACAGATACTTTGCTATTGAAAAGCGTATCACCATAATAAAGGAAAACTTAGAATTGTTTAAAGGCATTTGGGACCATAGAGAAAGCAGTACTTTAGAGTGGATTATTATCATCCTTATCGTTATAGAAGTGATTGATATGTTTGTGTTGAAGTTTTTTTAAAAAGTAAAAGCCCAAATATTACATTTGGGCTTTTTAATTAAACTAAGATTAGATTATTTCTCTTCCTCAGAAGCCTTTTTTGCTTCTTCAGCCTTCTTAGACATTGTACTTTTATGAAGTTCTCTGTCTTTGTCCTTGTCTTCTCGTGCTTCTTTTAAATCGTGAGCATTTTGTACTTCAACTTGAGTTGGGAATGGTAAATCTATTCCAGCATCATCCATTGCTTTTTGTGTGTCATGTAATACTTTAGACCACGTATGAACAACGCTTGCACGATCACTTTTTGTCCACCATCTTACTCTTATAGTTAACCAACTGTCTGCTTGATCCCAAACTAAAGTTTCAACAGGTTTTTCTGAGGTTACACCTTCAATAGAAGTAACTGTGTTTTTTAAGATTTTCATTGCTTCCATATAATTCTCATCATATCCAACACCAACGTCATATTGAGATCTTATATAATCATGTGCAGTTTTTACCTTAACAGAATTGTTATATACAGTGTTGTTTGGTATTACCACACGTTGCCCATCATAAGTAGTAATTATGGTAGATCTTACTTGAACTTTCTCAACAGTACCTTCGTAACCATTTACTTCAATCTGATCACCAATTTCAAAAGGCTGTCTCAATAAAATTAATATACCTGCCAACCAGTTTTGTAAGATATCTTGAAATGCAAATCCAATGGCTACAGAAGAAACCCCTAAGCTTGCAATTAAATCTGCTGGGCTTAAATTTGGAGCCATAATAGTCAATGCCAATGCTATACCAGCAATAGTAATAAGGTATCTTGTAAATGCACCTAATAAATCTCCAAAATTGCGTCTTCCTTTATTTTTAAGACCTCGTTTAACCAATTTGCCTATCCATCTTCCTAGGTAAAGCATGATAACGAAAACGGCAATACCTACAAGGATGTTAGGAAGCGCTTTTATAAAGCCATCTAACCAAGTATCTAATTTTTCGATTATAGATTGTGGATTTACATCTATTTCTCCAGTTTCATCTTTTGGAGTGTCTTGTAAGAGTAGTATTAATTGTGGAATAATCTTCATATATGTGTTTTCACACAAATTAATATTTTTAGATGAAGAGCACTCTTAATGAATGTTTAAAATTTGAAAGCAGCTTTTTTTGTTTTCAATTTTTCAACCAAATTGAAGGCTATAGTTAGGATTAAATTTAAAATGAACTTCCCTTAACTAATCAGGTTTAGATTCTATTTTAAATTTTTCAACAGCTTTTCTTTGTTCTTCTTTAACTACATATTTCTCGTGCTCCTCTTGTGCATAAAAGTCTTTTTTTCTGTTATACAAACTTTGTATGCCATCAGATTTTCCATAAATAGTCACTGTATCATTAGCAAGCATTTTAAACTCTCCCGAAGGTGAGCCATAGTAACCAGAATCCTTACGGTCTACGCCTAAAATTGTTATGCCTTCTTCTCGCAAGTTAAGTTCTTGTAATGTTCTGTTGCACATCCAGCCATCACTATCAACATTGGCTTCTATAACTTTAAAGTCATCTTTAAGGTGCAACACCGCAGCGTAGTCTTGTATTTCTAAATCGGTATAACGTTTCAACATTTTATTAATGATATTAGACAAGCCTCTGTTTACCCATTTACTTCTCACGGCCAGCCAAATTAATAGCATCCCGATTACAATAATTAAGAGGCCATACAGCCTAGAAGCAATAGTTTCTGGTAAGACAAACGTTAAGATTAAGGAAGACATTGCAGTTACAATACCAGCATTCCCAATAAGCATAAGATTATAAATAATCTTACGCCTTACGGGATGGTTCATTATGCTTTCTGTTTCATTAGTACTCATACCAGTGCCAGTATATGCAGATCTTGCTTGAAATTTTGCGCTCTCTGTAGAAAGACCTGTATGTACTAATGCTATTGCTGCAATTTTTGTGATTAGTGCAGAAATAGATACAATTAAAAATAAAGTGACAGCAGCAATCATAATGATAATGTTTTACTAGGAACTATTTATAAGTAGCATAAATGTAAAAAATATTTATGGTGAACTAATTGTAATAGCTATTTATGATTGCTTGTAAACCTATCAATTTTTAATTTTCGGGAAGTATTTCTTTCGTAGCCAAAACGATACTCTTACCAATAAGATAAGTGCAGGAACCTCAACCAAAGGCCCAATAACACCAGCAAAAGCCTGTCCAGAATTTAAGCCAAATACTGCAATAGCCACAGCAATGGCAAGCTCGAAATTATTACCAGCAGCTGTAAATGCTACAGACGCAGTTTTATCATACGATGCTCCAGATGCTTTAGTAAAGAAAAACCCAATAATAAACATTAGGGTGAAATAAATTAATAGTGGTACCGCTATAATTAATACATCTGTAGGAATTTTTACAATGAGTTCTCCTTTAAGAGAAAACATAACTATAATAGTAAACAGAAGTGCTATAAGCGTTAATGGTGAAATCTTAGGTATAAACACTTCTGTATACCAAGTTTCTCCTTTAAGTTTTACTAAAATAACACGACTTAAAATTCCCATGACAAAAGGGATACCTAAATAAATTGCTACACTTTCTGCAATAGTTGCGATTGAGATATTTACAATAGCACCATCAAATCCAAAATAGGGTGGAAGTACAGTTATAAAAATCCACGCGTAAAAACTATAAGCAAACACCTGAAAAATGCTATTTAACGCGACAAGTCCTGCACCGTATTCGCTGCTTCCTTCTGCAAGATCATTCCAGACTAAAACCATTGCAATACATCTGGCCAAACCTATTAAGATTAAACCAACCATATATTCTGGGTAATCACTAAGAAAAGTGATTGCCAAAACAAACATTAGGATAGGCCCAATTATCCAATTGAGCAGTAATGAGGTTGTAAGAATCTTAGTGTCTTTAAACACCTTTGGTAGCAAGCTGTAATTAACTTTAGCTAGTGGCGGATACATCATTAAAATTAATCCTATAGCAATAGGGATGTTTGTAGTGCCGCTATTAAAGCTATTTACAAATTTTGGAAATGTAGGTGAAAAGTAACCTATGGCTACACCAATAGCCATTGCTACAAATATCCATACTGTTAAATATCTATCTAAGAGGCTAAGTTTTTTTGTCTGTGACATTAGGCAGTTTTTAGTTGTGTAAATACATAAAACAGTTCTGTAGCAATTTGTTTACTACGTTCTAAATATTTTTCTTCTTGTTGAGGTGTATTATCAAAAGCTTTCGGATCTTCATACGTTAATGGTAACCTTAACGCAGCACCAGCTATAAATGGGCAACCACCATCTGCTTGTGAGCAAGTCATTATTGCGGCAAAACCACTTTCAGGGTTAAACGAGTTATCCAACGTTTTAGAAAACCCTATAATTGGATGGCTATTTTCTGAATATTTGATACTGTAATGAGAATTTTCTGCATTAGACAAGTTCTCTATTTTAAAACCAGTATTTCGTAATGTTTCTAAAACTGTAGGGAAGAGAGCCGTAGCCTCTGTTCCTGCAGAGTAACTTGTAATGGTCTTAAAATTGAAATGTTGAGCAATAGTTTGTGCCCAAATTTGAGAGAGGTGACTCCTACGTGAATTGTGTGTACAAATAAATGTAATATTGGCTTCTTTGTTTTCCTTTAATTGCTGTTGTAAAAAGTCGGCTAGTTTGTTTAAGCCCTCTTTACGCTCTGTGGCAATTGTAGTAGTGTCTAATGTTTCTAAAAAATTAGAGATTGGTGTGTATAAAGACATGGGTTATAGGTTTTAAGATTAGCAACAGCCGCTTCCTGGTGCACAAGAGTTTTCAGCTTGTAGTTCAGACATTTTTAATTTTGGCTTTTCTTCTGGAATACCACACTGGTCTTTAGCTAAACAATCTGTTTGTGTTGTAGTTAGTTGAAATGAGTTGTTTACAAACTCCAACCCAAATTTTCCAATAGTATCTCCTTGGTATTCAACTTCTATAGGCAGATTTTCATCTATCCCTAATTTAGTTTCAGAAAGCTCAATGATATGAACTAATTTTTCAGGATGTAATCTGTGATTATAATCATCTGCATTCCAAAGTTGAAAATTCACAACTTCTTCATGGCGTACAGTGCCACCACAGTCTATAAAGTGCTTAGTAACTTTTCCAACTTCTGTAACGTGAAAATGGCTTGGTACCAAGCTACCATCTGGCAACTTAAAACTAATAGTTTCTAATGTTTGTAATGCTGATTTTATTTCTGATAATGTCATAATATATGTTTATTTGTATATTGCAATAATACGATTAATAGAATCAAATTTTTTTTAACAACAATTAGATTTTGAGACATCTTGGTTTAAAAATGTAAACATTATACTTTTCATTTTTGCCCAATTTTCTGCATCTATACAATAACAAACGCTAGTGCCTTCAACTTGACCTTTAATAAGACCTAAATGCTTAAGTTCTTTTAGATGTTGAGAAATAGTAGGTTGTGCTAACCCAATTTCTTGAACCAAGTCTCCACAAACACAGGTGTCTATCTTATACAAATGCTCAAGTATTGCTACTCTGGCAGGATGCCCAAAAACTTTTGCATATCGTGCAATTTCGTTTTGGAGATCTGTAAATATTTCTGTTTTTGCTAAACCCATTAATTGTTTAATTTGTTCATTGCAATATTACGATAAATAATAATGTTATAAAACTTATTTCTAAATTTTTTGCAATAGTGTTGTGTGCATTGGGGTAAATGTTGAGTTTGAAATTCAAAAAAAAAACTTAAAACTAAATAATGCCTTAGAGTTTGGAGTAGTAGTATTTAGATTGAATTACTTCAAATTGGTGTTGAACTAATTCTTTACTGCAGGTGAATTTATGTTGGCAGTATTTACTTCTACTAGTTTCAATTTTTTATAATAGGCTTCTATTCTTGAATGTGCTGTGCCATCAACCAATAAAATAACGATTAACATTGCTATAGTTGTAATGCTTATTGCTCTCCAAGTAGGTGTACTTAAAAATATTATGAGCAAGGCAGCAACTATAATTATTATAGGAATTACTTTAAAAACAATAGTTCTGTATTCTTTTAGTGTTGCTTCAGATCGTGATATCTCCGAATCTAAAAATGTTTCAGCATTTGCGTGGTATTCTTTTTCAAATTGGCTAACCCTTTGAATGTTTGTATATAATAATCCGCTACCTATAATTAATAGTAAGATACCTGCAACCAAGGTTGGCATAATATAAGCTCTTGCAATTTCTGTTTTACCGAGTTGCCAAAACCCTATACTGGCAATTAAAAATGCAAATGCAAATAGAATAAAAAATTTAGTTGAAAAGACTTCTGCCTTCGCCCAATCTGTAGCTAGTTTTAAAAGGTCCATTGTTTAGTTTAATTTATATTTTTCTCTGTATTCTGTCGGGCTTATGCCTTCTTTCTTTTTAAATAATCGTGAAAAATAGGGTGGATATTCAAAGCCTAAATCATAGGCAACTTCAGAAATTGTCTTGTTAGGGTTTAATAATATATTCTTTGCTTCATCTATAAGATACAACTGCAAGTGTTCTGTTGAGGTTTTTCCTGTTTCTTTCTTAAGTGTATCACTCAAATAACGTTGTGAAACCGATAGTTTATCTGCAATATTCTCTATACTCGGTATTCCCTTTTCTGGTAATTGGCCAGAGTTAAAATATACATCTAATTGTTTATTAAATTGCTCCAACAGATTATTAGACAACTCTTTTCTATTTAAAAATTGCCTTTCATAAAAACGATTCGCGTATTTTAAAAGAGTGCTTAATTGCGAGATGATGATGTCTTTGCTAAATTCATCTTGGTTGTTCTGATATTCAATATCTATATTTTCAACAATCGATTCGATTTGTTTTTCCTCTTTGGGAGAAAGGTGTAAAGCTTCATTAACAGAATAGGAAAAGAAACCGTATTTTTTTAGTTGTTGAGCTAATTCTGTTCCCTTCAAAAAATCTTCATGAACGTTTATTGAAAAGCCTTTCTGTTCAAAGACTACGCTATCGTCCCATTGTAAAACTTGTCTTGGAGCAATACAAATTAAAGCTCCATTTGTAAAATCATATTTAGTTCTTCCATAGTTTAAATCTCCTTCAACATATTTTTTAAAACTAATAGAATAGCAATCATTTGTTATAGGTGGTGAACTCTCTCTTGGGCAAGGTAGGTAACCGCTGCCTTTAGAGTTAAATACGCTTAGCATTGGGTGCTCTGGTCGTGGTAGCCCTAAATAATCTAAATACGATGATAATGTTTTAAAGTGTTGCATACTACTAATTTAATTCTTTTTCAGCGTTCCTAAGTTAGTAACAATATTAGCTGGTCCTTCTGGAAACCAAGATCTTATTAAAAAATTAGGAATTGAACCTATAGGAATATAATCTGCATTGTAAGTAATTTTGGTTGTTGAGTCACTAATTTTCTCAAATTCATAAATTACCTTATAAGTTTTCATTCTATCAACATCAGATTTTTTATAATCATTCTTTACGGAAACTGCAGTAAAGATGAGTTTATCATCATCAATTTTAGTTCGACTTAGCTCAATAACAAGATCACTATTTGGTAATGGCCAAGGCGCATCAAAGAAATAGTAAGCTAACCATTGGTTGTCAGATATTTTTTTGAATTCTTCAGTTGTTGTTGTTCGCTCTATAAAATATTTATGATTGTCTGTATTGGAGAAATAAGCATCTAGTTCTTCAAGAGATACATTAGCAGTGGTTTGGGCAATGTAATAAAAGTGAGTTCCATTGTACTCTTTTACTAACTCATAGTTTACAACTGTTTTTCCGTCTTTAGATTTTTCTGTAGTCCAATTTCTTTCTTGAGAAAACAATCCAAGAGAGGTTAATAGTGCTATTATGGTGATGTATTTTATGGTATTCATAACCTTAAGCTTTAGTTGAAAATAATTAAGAATTAATATTCCATTTAACACCAGTTTCTTTTTCTGAAACTTCCCATAACTTTTTTGCCACAGTTTTATCTTTTGCATGTGGTTCTAACTTATGCGCACCTACAGGACCTGTCCAATTATTTTTACCGGTTGGGCCATAAAATTCACTTTGATCTAGGTTTGGTTCTGTTGCACACATTAATTGTGGGTAAGCACCCTTTTCAGCTGATTGTACTAAAGGTGAAAATTTCATTAACTGCCATACAAATCTTGTCATTAAACTACCGCTGGTTTTTATTAAAGAAGTTTTTGAAGCACCTGGATGACAAGCATACGCTTTTACATTAGTTATACCTGCTTCTTTAAGTCTATCTTGCAATTCATAAACACACATGATTTGCGCTAACTTACTTTGGCTATAAACACCGTTTGGGCTGTAGTTTTTATCCCAGTTTAGATCATCGAATTTAATGGTCTTAATTCCCATGTTATAACCCATACTACCTACGGTTACAATTCTACCATTAGATTTTTCAATGCGTGGAAATAATAGAGCTTGTAATGTCCAATTTCCAAAATGATTTGTTCCCATCTGGCTTTCCCATCCATCAACTGTAAGTGTTTGTTTAGGTACTTGAGCAATAGCAGCATTACAGATAAGAGCATCAATTTGTGAGACCGTTTTAAGAACTTCTGCAGCAGCGTTTTTAACTGAAACTTGTTTTGCTAAATCCATAGTGATGTTAGATACTTTTATAGCATTACCAAGTTCTTGTTTTAATGTAATTATGGTGTTTTCTGCTTTTTCTGGATTACGATTAAGCATGACCACTTTTGCACCTTTAGAAAGCAATATTTTTGCAGCTTCAAAACCTGTTCCGCTAGTAGTTCCTGTTATAACGTAGGTTTTTCCGTTTAAGTTATGAATGTTATCTGGAGTCCAACCTTTTTTACCGAATTGATTTGTTTTCATTTTGCCTGTTTTTTTATTTAAAAGAATAGAGCAAAGATCGGTTGGTAGCAGGCTAATTACTTTATACAGAATTTCAGATGTTGTATACTTTTTGGTGTATAGAGGTTTTGTGTAACTGAACTATTAAATACACTTACAAAGCGTTAATTATAAGTTCAAGAAAGACGTTATCCATTTCTAATGGATTTGAATATAATTGAATATTCTGTAGTAAAGTTAATGTGTTTGTTGTGCAGGATTTTTATTTATAATCTGGTAGACCTTATGAAGAAACTTATGTTTCTGTCCTGACGAGGTAAGCAAGAAAAACAAGGAATAAAAAACTCTAAGATCAAAAATATGACTCTTAGAGTATAGGATAATAGTGTCTAAATTTAATGTAGATAAAAGTTGTTTTTTACCTCAGTTCTTTGTTGCCTGTAGTTATTAATCCACTGACCAATCTAAAGCGTGTAAAATATCATTTAATCCAAAATAAATATAAATTTCACCGTTAGGCTTTATCAATATGTGATTTATTTTAAAATCGGAACTTTGAAAAAATAACTTTTCTATTAAATCATATTGGTCTAAATAGATGTGCTTCTTTTTATTCGGTTCAATTTGTGAGTCTTTGGTTCCAATTAAGAAAGATTGATATCGCTTGGAGTTGTTTTTTATCCATTTCCAATATTTTTTGTATTTGGAGTCGCTATAAATATTCTTATCATTCTCCCTATACAAATGTATCATAGTCTTTTTCTCTTGGTTAAATTCAGAACCAATAATTTTTGTCAAGAACATTGTTACTTGTTTTAACTGAATCGAATCAAGTTTCCCGATGCTTTTGTGAAGGTAAATTTTCTCTATAATTAACGAATCATTTTCAATAGTTCTAGTATAAATTTTTCTATTATCAAATGATTCAAATTGAGTTTTAGTTATTTGATTACCTTGAAAGTAATAGTGCGTTTCTTTATTTAAATCTTGACTAAAACAAGTTATTGAAATTAAAAATATTATTGTTGTTAGGGTTTTCTTCATAATTACAGGTAACGGTCTAGTATAACCGTCAGTTACGGGTTAATTTGCGTTAATTTTCGGTTTTGCACAGACTTTAGCAATTCCGAGTCGATTCGGACGTAGTCGAATCCGCCGTAATTGCGGTTATACATTGTTACCTGCTGGCTTTTTTTATTCATTTATTTCTTTTACTTGTTTTTCCAAGTCCGCAATTCCATTAAACTTTTTAAAGTTCAAGTCTTTTTCTATTGATTTTAATTCAGACGTCAATTCTAAAATCAAGTCCAATGGCTCAACTTCGTGTCCTAATAGATTTTGGTCAAATTGAGTTCCGATTAGTAGTCCATCATTAGCCATTCCAATACACCAATTTTCCATAAATTCGGCTAATGGAATTTCGGATACTTTGTATTTTTTCCAATCGTCTTTTGCACAGGATTTCGCTCTAACTTTTTCTGCCCAAAAACATATCATTCCGATTGGTTTTCCGACATCATCTTCGTATTGAGTTGAACTTGATGTTGCATATCCATTTTTACTTTTTAGTCCATAAACTATTTCGCTATCAGAAACTGTCTTGACGAATCTCAGGTGTCTGGTTTTTAGCGTAATAAAGTCTTGGAACATAGTCAATAATATTTTAACCAAAAAAGTATATAAAAGTAAAAGCTGAAATTAGGGATGATGCCAATAGATTTATATAACTCCATTTATTTCGGTTTGTATTTCGAATTACCATTAGAAGAATAAAAATTAATGCAAAAATTAGGCTTAAAACTCCCAATCCGAATATCATTAGTCCAATAACTCCTTTTCCAATACCAGATTGTCCATCTCCCATCGGGTCAACTTGAATACTTTCAAATTCTGGAATTAAATATGCAATGCACAAAATCAGAATTGTAAGGATAACTGACGTAACTATATTGAAAATTTTCATTGGTTGTTATAGCTGTCTTGTCCTGAAATATGGCTACAGGTTAAAATTAATTTTACGCTGATAATTTATATACCATATTTGGTGTTTTATAATCTAAAGATAAGTGTAATCTTATTTGATTATATAGATTAATTGCATTTTTTGCAGCTCTCTTGGCGTGTGCCACGTTAGTAAAGGTCTGGTCGAGATAGAATTCATCTTTAAGGATTCCATTTACACGTTCAGCCATTGCGTTTTCGTAACAGTGGTTTTCTTCTGTCATACTAATGCCTATCTTTTTTCTTTTAAGTATTTGGGTGTACACATTACTGCAATATTGTATTCCTCTATCTGAATGATGTACTAGTCCTTTAATGGTTTTAGTATTATAAATAGCCTTATTAAGTGCTCTAACACAACCTTTGAGTTCTAAGCTATCACTTAGGTCATATCCTACAACTTTACGCGAGTACATATCTGTGATGAGCGCCAGATAACAAAAGCCTTTCACGGTTCTAATATAGGTGATGTCCGATGTCCAAACTTGATTAGGTCTTGTAATTTCCACATCTTTTATGATGTTGCGGTACTTATAAAATCTATGGTGCGAGTTGGTTGTTCTACAGCTGTATTTTTTTCTTAGGGTTAGCATCTTATGCTCTCTAAGTACTTTAAACAAAGTGTCTCTTCCAATTTTTACTTTTTTGATTTTCAAAATCTTTTTGTAAAGATATCATCAGTTTCCTGACACCTTCCCTAGGTAAGGATTTACGTCTTTTCTGAACAATATGAATAATCTGTTTTTCTAGTTGTAAACGTTTATCAGCTCTACATTTGTATTTGTATATGGCGTCACGTTTCAACCCAAAACAGGCACATAGCTTAGAAAGAGAAGTAAATCCTTTACTAGTTTTTCTGGCTATGGTTAAAGCTTGATATTTAGTTTTTTTTTAAGTTCGAGCACATTTTTATAGCCTAATTTTTGAGCAGCTACTTGTAAGTAAGAATCATTCACCAACTCGTCCAAGTCCTTTTTCACGACTAGTTTTTTAAGCTGTTCAATCTCTTTCTGGAGTGCTTTGATTCGTGTTATCTCATCTTTGGTTTCTACCATAATCCTTGTGTTCATTAAGTCATTACGTTCGTACTTTCTAATCCATTCATTAATGGTTGTAGGCGCAATACTGTAGAGCTTTCCTAATTGGTTTTTGGTGTATTTGCCAACTAAGTTCGGCTAAGATTTTTAATTTAAAATGTTCGCTGTAACGTCTGGTTACTCGGTCATTTTTATACATAACTGTTTGAAATTATGTAGCCTTTATTCAGGACGAGTCAAAATGTTTGCCAACGGTCTCGGCTATGAGTAGTTGCGTGGTTTAGCACTTAACTTTGCAAGTACACACCAAACTGAAAATCCGCGAGGATTTTCAGAAGTAGGCGAGAACAAGCAATTACTTATAGCCATTGTTGTGCGTTCGGTTTTTTATTTCAGGTTATTGTCCGATTTAGTTTTTTCAATGTGATGATAAACCTTATCAAATGTTTGGTCAATTTTTGTCAGTTTCTCCGAGCTTATATTAGTCAGTTTTGTATTCATTTTATAAAGGTTGATTATATGGCTCATTAAAAGATTATACACTAAAGAAATGCAAATTATTATGAATAGAGAAATATTTTTAAAAGTCGGTTCAGTGTTTTTATCAATGATTAAAAACACAATAGTTCCTAATGGTAAAATATATGACAGGATAAACCACAAAACTTTGATAGCTTTAATTTTTTTCAGCTTCTTTATTGGACGAGTTTCTTCATATTTTCTTTTGATAAAATTCCAGAGTTCCGCAACGACAACTCCAACTATCGCAGAAATCATTATTTCGGAAGGATTGATGTCCATTACGTTTATAATTTTTTTAGACCTGTTGGTTAAGATTTATGTTGATGTTTTTATCAAAAATGTTTTTAGGAAAGTTGATTAATCAATTTCAACACTTATTGGTCCGCCATGTGATACATAGCCTCCACCAATTTCATCAATATTTACATCTAATTCATCGCTTGTGGACACTCCAGTTATATTAACATCCATTTCAGAAGATGATTTGATATTTACATCAATTGTACCGTCAGCGTTCACGGGAATTAAACCATAATTTTTGTTTGGAAGTAAATTTGGTTCATTTTTTAGAGATTCTTTTGCGTATGTTTTTGGAATAATATCAAAATCTTTTAAAACATTAATTGTTAAGCAAATTGCAATAACGGTAAGGATACTTTTAGTGTACAAATCTAATTTCATAATTTTAAGTTTTAGGTTATTTTAATTGTATTTTTTTACTTAGGAATTTTTCTCTAAACTGACGCACAACGGTCTAGTATAAGAATAGTAGCGGATTTAGACGCACTAACTTTTCGGTTTAACACAGACCTTTTATATATTTTCTTAGTTTCGTTTTAGCTATTAAACCGCTATTATTTTTATACATTGTTGCCAGCAGTTTTTATTTCTTCAGGAAAATATTTATTCAATGCAGTTTTAGCCTCAATATTACCTTGAAGTAATTTTATACTTCTATCTGTAAAATCAGAAATCTTTAAATGCTTACTAGCAATGTTCCTAATGCCTTTGTTGTTATAAGCAATTAAAACATTGTTGTAGTCAGAATTACCAATCATTTCGTTCAATTCAGCCAATCTCTGGTTATACCAATCATTTATGGATATTTTGTCAAGAAAATTTTGATAGTTTGTCTCCAATTGAGCTAGAGCATTACCTTTAGAAACATCGCTATCTGTAAAGTAATAGTTAACTTTTGTACTAACGTAGTTTGAGGCCTGAATTTCTTTTAATTTATCTAACTCACTTATTATATCCGTTTCGATTAGCTTAACATTCTCTTCATCTATCAAAATTTGTTGAGCAAGTATTTTTAAGAAATCAGAATCAAGAAATAAGTTTTCTACTTCAGCTACTTTGAATGAGAAAATATCACTCTCCTTTAATTTGTCCAATCTATCTGTATCGTGGTGGTCTGAGTCAATTAAGCCATAAGATTTAGTATTTACATTCTGAAGTTTATTAAATGCTTTTGTATGATTTATAACATCAAAACAACTGCCTACTGGCATTATTGTAAGTTCAGGAAAAAGAATAGAATAAACACGTTCATCTATACTACCTTTTACTCCTTCGCAAAAAAGAATGTTTTTTCTACTACCTAATAATTCAAAAAGTAATGTCTCCGGTATTTCGTCAGTTGGAATATCTTCAATATCCCATTTATCAGGATGCGTAAAAGATTTAATCCAAATTTTCTTTGCAGTTGTTCGGCTTGTTGCAAAATCTAAATCGTGGGTTAAATAAATGAAAATACAATCATTTCTTTCATTCTCTAACAAATCCCATAATTTTTTCAGAATTGTCTTATGTAAGTACATTTCTGGTTCGTCAACAACTATAAATCCGTTCTTTGGTGATTGTAAAACTTGAGCAATTAAATATAGCATTACTTTTTCTCCGTCACTCATTTGTATAGCTGGATATGACCTGCCATCATTTGACTTTGCAGTAATATTTATTCCGTCATCACAAGATATTGTTCGATGTTCAATTAAGGAATTCCATATTTGAAATGTAATATCCAAATTGGTAGTATCTGGATTTGAGATAGCTTTACCCGACTTTACAGCGTCAATTGCATTTTTTCTATAAGAGTTACCAACTGAAATATTATCAGCTAATAGGTTTTTTAAGACAATCCCAAATTCCTGTTTGAGATAGTTAAACTCACTATTTGATTTATTAGTTTTATCTCTTAGTTGATATTGTTTTAATTCACTCGCAGTCTTTGCAGGGTTTGCGATTGAATCAAAACTTGGAACAAGTAAAATTCTTTGTGCTGAAATTACTACTCCATTATTTTGAAGATATGTCTTGAATTTATTAGATAAGGTAGTTTTACCACTACCATTAGCTCCTATTGCAACTACATTACTATCAAAATATCCAATTTTGTTGAAGAAGTCAATATTAAATTCAATTTGGTTATAGAGACTTGAAATACTAGTGTTGTTTTGTTCTAAGCTATTTTTAATCTGAGACTTATAGTGTTCATTTTGATGTGCTAAGAAACTTGAATTAGGTTGTCCCCTAAAAGGTAAAATAGATAGAATACTCTCAATGTTTGATTGAAATTGATTAAGATAATTTATTTTTAATTCCCCTTGTTTTGCTTTATTCTCTAAACTAGAAGTTAACGATATTAACTTATCAAAAGATTCCAATGTTTCGCTATTACATCCTAAATCAAATGCTCCTTGTCTATGAGAATTAAATTCATTTTGTGCTTTTTGTATGTATTGAACGAAATCAGTTAATTCTTTGCTCATAGATTGTCTTTAAATTGCTGGCAACGTTCGGGGTCTATGATTTGATGCGTGTAGCGGTCGCTTGCAATCGCAAGCGAGAGTAGCTACGGAAGCATCAAAAAAAAATAAAAGCACTCAATGCCTTAGCATTGAATTATAGACTCTGTTGTCCAATGTAACCGAAACATATTAATTAAAAACAACAGAAAATGAAAAATTTTATTTACGATTTAATTTATTTAATGAATCTGCCCTTTTGGTTTGGATGGAAAATAAAGTACTGTCTTTTATTTGTTCTAATGCATTTGATTTTATGGGTTGTTGTAACTCTTTATTTTTATTATTGAGAAAAGCAAATATTGAAATAATCAAACTGATAAAAGATATTACATAAGGTATGTACCCTGTTTTTGCTCTAAATCTTGAAACTTGGTAATCATAAAAAACCTTTCTTTCTTTTCTGTAATCTATTTTTTTTTGTTCTTGGATAAATTTTTCAATACCCATTTCGTAAGCCTTATATCCTGAATTTGTGATTTTAAAAGAATTACCAATACCTATTCTTTTTATAAGTTTAAGTTCTTGTAATTCAGCTAATGCTAAATCATAATCTTCAAATTCAATATTTTCAAGTTCATTATATAAAATAGAAACATCAAAACTCAATCTATCTATCCCTTTTTCAAATATAATATTATGTATTTCACTCATTTTAAATATTTAGACAACCTCGTATTTCAGAGGTTGCAGGTGCTTTTATTTTTTAATAGACCCCGAACGTTGTCCACAATTAGGGGAATAGGAGAAATTGAGCAAAGCGATGTTTCATTTCCCGTATCCGAATCAGTTGACTTTAACGCCAACGTAGTGACGTGGGAAAGTCAATTGATGAGGTTATTGTGGACAACGGTCTCGTATAAGAATAGTTGCGGGTTTACGTGCGAGGATTTTCCGCAGGAAAATCAGACGTAGTAAACTTGCAACGACCTTTGGTTAAGCCCAAAATTGAGCAATTATTTTTATACATTGTTGCCATTAGTTTTTTAGGTAATCTCCGTATAAAATTTCAGCTGTTGAATCTATTTCACTTCGCATTGCTTTTAATATTTTCAAGCGGTTTTCCGATAATTCTTTAGTCGTATTAAAATCTCTTTTAAAATATTCTGTTACATTTTTATATCCTTTTAATCTAGTTGTATCTCCCAGTATTAAATTATTCTGATAATTTGAATTTAAAGATTCCGATAAAGGGTTTATTAGAGAGTCTACTTTAGCTCCAAAATACATTTCGGACATTTGTATATCAGTTGCCAATTGATTTATTTGCTTATGATATTCGATAGCTTTATTATTTAATATTTCGCTTTCTTCGTTTGTGGAATTTTTTCCACCTGCTAATGATAATTCAATCGTTGACATAAATTTAGCGGAATATAATTTGAAATCTTTAGCTAATACTTCAGTCAATAATATTCCAGAATTTACATTATCAAAAATTTCAATTTGTTTTTCTAAAAGTTGAGATACTTTTTCGGCTTTTGTTCTCGTTTTCCAATAATTTTGTTCTTCTTTTAATTGACTGAACATTAAAAAATATGAAACAAATCCAGTAAACATAGAAGTCAGTAAAGCAGTTAATACTATTTTAAAAGTATCAGATTTTGCTTTTTTTAATTTCTTTTTGTCTTTTTTCGGCACTTCTTTCAAATTAATGGCAACGTTCAGTATAAGAAATCGTAGGGCAGGTGATAAGCACTGTCGTTTCGGTTTATTACTTAGCTAAATATAAATATTTTGCTTTTATCTTTTATTCTATAAACGCCAAATTTTATATTTAGCGGACTTTGTTAATATTCACAGACCTTTCGGTTTAGCACAAACGCCCTATGTTTTTTATACCTTGTTGTGCTTTCGTTATTTATCTTCGTTTTTCAATTGGTCTTTAACTAATGACTTTTTGAAATAGTACTTATTATTCATTTTTGCATCTTCAACAATTTCTCGTTTTAATTCTCCATTTGAATATAAGTTTATGACTTGCTCCAATAATTCTATTAGTTTTAACTGATATGCTTTATTTCTTATTGTAGCAGGAACTCTTAATATTATTTTTTTATCAGCTATTGCCATCGCTCCATCTGAACCAATATTAATTTGAATATCATTTGTGTTGAAGCCTTCAGAAATAAAAACCAAGTAGTTTGTGAATACACTTAAAATAAATTTCTTTGAAAATTCCTCAATACTAAGCTCTTCTCCTTGTTGAGAATAAAATTTTTGTTTATGCTCTTTTATATTTTTTGATAATATTAACTTTTCAAAAGGGTTTTTGTTTTGGCTATAACTTTTTGATATAAAAGAAAAATTAACGTCCGTTAATAATTCAGATAATTTCATATCGCCTCCAGTATGGTTGGCAAATATAGTAGAGTCTATTTCCGATACTAAAAACTTATCTCCATTAAAGACATAATACTCAACAATAAGTTTATTTGAGTTTGTATGTAACCAAAGATTATATAAAAATTGAGATGAGTGAATTGCTCTTTTTTGAAAATTTCCATATTCTTGCATATCAATTAATGTCAATACAGAAGAGTTATTTTCGGTTTTCAGTTTTTTTATTTTGAATCCTTGAAGACTTAAAGATGATTTAAAGTCTAATAGTTTAGCTTCATCTCGAATATTTAAAGGTTCTTTCTCAATTGAGTCTCGTAATTCTTGTATCTCATTTATATTGTCAAAACAAAAAATAGTTTCTGAAACTCGGATTAGTTTAAAGGTTAATAAGATTTTCAATAAACTTGAGAATAGTTCATCTCTTGATAATTCAAATTCTTCATTTATTCCATTTTTTTTATACCAACAAATGATTTTTCCATCAATGATTTTTGAATTATGATGATAAGCAATATTTCGCCATTGATTTAATCGAATTGAGTGATTCGAGATAATTAATAAATCATCTAAATCAGTTGTATTTATTAATTCGTCAATTACAACTCCTAAATCTTTTGATTTGATTTCAGAAAAATCAGACTGTTTATTTCTTTTTATTCTGTTTAAATGAAATAATAACTTAATGAATGGTTTAGAAATTCCTTCAATAGAATGTCCAATCATTCTTAAAGACTCTTCTAAATAGTCTTCTACGCAAAGATTTTTAATGTCAATTTGATTATTGTATAAACTCCAAAATCTAGATATTCCTTGACTAATCTCTGGTAACCAAGAGTTGTATGCTTCAATTGTTTTATTCTGATTTATATTTTTTGCTCCATTAAAGATTTCAAGTATAGTATCAATGCTTTTTATTGATTCAGGAGAATCTCTTTCGACAAGAATATACGATAGCCAATTGTTAACTAAATCAGTTGTAGCATATTTTTTGAGTCTTTCTTGATTTTGAAAATAGTTAGAAAAGCAATCTATTATTTCCGATTTCAATTCATCTGGTGACATTCCAAATTCATAAAATAATGAAAGTGGATTTGTTCTCTCAAAATCGGTTATCTTTTCTTTGTTTTTCAAATTATTGGGTATGTTTTTTTAATGAAGCACAACGGTTGTGTATAAGAACAGTAGGGCGGATTTGCACGCTATCCATTCGATTAAGCACAAGCCGAATTTTTAAATTTTTCTTATTATTTTTTCTTTACTCAATAAGCCAAATTTAAAAATTTGGCGAACTCACAAATGCGCCCGAACCATTCGGTTTTGCTACAATTGCCCTATTGTTTTTATACGATGTTAGGGGCAGTTTATATTCGGTAAAATGCCTTAACGTTCAATTCAGACTTTAACGCTGATACAGTTATTATAGTCAAATCAATTGTGTTAGCAATAAATATACTTACAACTAAAATTGTAGAAATGTATCTCGTTAGTGAATTAAAATCAGCTATAAAAACAACAAGACTTGCGATAACCAACGCAATGAAAATTAGCATATTTAATAGACTGGTTATATATACTTGAGGTAAAGCAGTTGAATTGAGTTTTGATAAATAAAAATGCTTATGAAAAATATCCGTATCGAAATGACCAAATAGCTCTTCAATTTCTTTGTTATAGTTTGATTGGTCTATTTTTTTTGCTGTAATTTCAAAATACAGCTCATCAATGAAGTTTAAAGAATATCTATTTTCCCTATTTAAATTTACAATATTGCTATCCGAACGATTTAATAAATACCAGAATGAATTTGCATAATCTTTAAATCTTGCGATTTCATCCAAGGTATAATTTTTTGGGTTGAATGATTGAAAAAAGCCAAAGGTATTTTCTTCATTTTCTAATCCCTTTAATCCTAAATAGGATTGAATTGCAGTTTCTCCAACATCTCTAATTATTGGTGTTAGTTCTTCGTAAGTGAACCTGTCATTTCGCAAATCTTCATAAGCCAAGTCATTGTATTTATGGTCCATTTTTGATTTGATATTATTATTCCCAAATTTCCAAAATTCACTAAATCCACGAATTTGAAAAGCCATTTTTCTGAAAGCCGTTATTTTGTGGGAAAGAGTATCAATTTCAGCTTTCCGTTGTATTCTTTCTGCTTTTTCAGAAAATAATTTAGAGAATAAGTAAGTAATAATTATTGCTATAATAATTGAAATTGTGCTAATTAATAAGTTTAAAAGTTCCTTTGCATCGAATTTGTATTCTGATGAAAAAAAAGTTAAAAATTTGTATGATAATAAAGTGACAAGAAGGAATAGCGCAATCCTGATTGGAATAATCAAGGGTATTTCAAAAATTTTATTAATTATGCGTTTCATTTTTTTCAAATTGCCCCTAACGGTCTCGGCTATGAGTAGTTGCGTGGTTTAGCACTTAATTTCGCAAGTACACACCAAACTGAAAATCCTCTAGGATTTTCAGAAGTAGACGAGAACAAGCAATTACTTATAGCCATTGTTAGCTCTAGTTATTTTACTTTTTTGTTTTCGTAGTTTTTTCATTTTTAACACTTGCAATCTTCCCATTCTCTAGGTTTTTATCTAACAATTCTCTTCTTACCTCTTTAAATAACTTTTTTCCCTGTTCGGTTAAAGTCCAATAATCATTTTCATCTTTTACACTATGTTTTTTTGTTGATGGTTTAATGATTTCTAAGACATTTAAATCAGCTAAAATTTTTCTAACTGTATTACTTGGAATTGGCCATTCGGCTCTTAGTTCTCTTTCTTTATCAGGATTAAGCATTGTCCCTAAATACATTGAACAGTATTTAGAGCTATTTTCAATCATTAACTCTGGTGCTAAAAGGTTAAAAATTTCTAATAAAGTGAACTCCTCATTCTCGTATTCCCAATCTTCACCTCCATAGTAGAAAAAGGAAGGACTTCTTTTATTATGCTTTAGAGTGTTTAAAGTTTTTTCAAATTCCGCCTTTTCTTCATTGTTTAATTTATTTTCATATTCTTCAATCTCCTTTCTTAAATCCGAGTTTTCAGTACTCAAGCGTGAAATTTCTTTTAGCACTTCAGGGCCCATTGATTCAGATGATTTTACCCATCCTGTTCTTGGGTTAGTGTTAAACTGTTTCATTAATGAAATAGAGACTTTACCATATAAATCATTCTTGTCATTCCAAAAGCTAACTAATTTGCTTTGAATTTTTGATTTGAATGAGGTAAGTTTTTCGACTTTAGTAGCGTTTTTGTCAACTTTTGTTGCAGGCCATTTAACATCCTCATTTATTACAAAGCCCAAAACAGGAATCCCTTTACTAAAGGCATAGTCATATTCTTTTTCTGTGTAGCTGATGTCTCCGTCCATTGAACCATATCTAAAAGCAGATATTATGATATAGTAATCACAATCATTAATTTGACTTTGAATTAATTGCCATTGTTGTTCATCTCCTGCGCTAAACATTTCCATTCCTACAGGAATATGTCCCATTTCTAAAATAGCTTTAATAACTAAATCCCTTTCTTCTTTTAAGTCTTCGTATGTAGAAGAGACAAATATTTGGTATTTCTTTTTCATCTAATTAGAGCTAACGGTTTGGCTATGAGCAGTTGGGGATTTTTTGCTCTTACTTTTCAGTTTAGCACAGACCTTTGTTTTATGTTTTAATTTTCGGATAATCATTTAAACCCCAATTGCTTATAGCCGTTGTTGTATGCTGGGCTTTATTCTTTTTTTAGTTCATCTATAAGCCAAATTAATTTCTGTCTAGCTACACTAATTAAATCTACATAAGTTCTATATAAAACATCTCCTCGTTCATTGTGAGAGCTTATTATCCCTTTTACCTTACCTCCTAAAAGGATAATTTCAATTTTTTGATTGTGAAAATATACATTGAGTTCATCTCGATATTTTAATGCTTGAGATTCCGTATCTCGATTTAATGTAAAACTTGGTCTTTTAAATTCTATTAAGACTAATGACCTAGTAATATTTCTTCCAAAAAGAATATCTGGTCTATCATCTGGCTTTTCTCCTTTATACGTCTTATTAATTACTTTTTCGATTGAGGTTTTTAAGCCTTGGTCTGAGAAAATTACAGAATAATCATCTCCAAAAAGCCAAGTATTTTTCTCAAAAGCTTTATGAACTGTTGATTCAAGAGTTTTAGGATTTTCTATTAAAATATTTAGTTCGTCTAAAAATCTCAATCTATTAATTGCTTGACTAGAAATTATGCTCATTTCTAAAAAACCAAACTCGGAAAGTGCTTCTGCAAATTTTTCAACATCTCCTGTTCTCGTATCCTCTATATTTTGAACAATATCCCAATAATGGTCTTTTTCCATTGCGGATACCATAACAGAAATTACTGTATTTATTCTCTCCTCGGTTTCTCCATAAAATTTCTCAAGAACTTTATAAAGTGCTTTTTTTGCGAAAGGTTGTTTAAAATCAGGTAATTTCTCTAATTCCTTGTTGATTTTTCTTTGATAACGTGCTTTTGCCATTTTCATATCAGTGACAAAAACTTCGTCAACGGATTTCCGTAATTTTTCTGTAGTGCTTGTTGTGAGTTTTTGGTATAATTTACTGTTGTCGATTACTGCACCAAAATCGGCTGTTAAATCATCTTCTAAATCATCACAGATAATTTCTCCATAGACTCTATTTTGTAGTTTTTTAGGAATAATTTCATCATCTGAAAGAAAGTTTTGAGGTCTACCGATAATTTTATTGTTTACTCTAATTGCTATTCCTGCTTGTTTTATTGGCTTTTCTGTAACTGTATAATTTAATGTAGCCATTTTCCCATCTGGCAATTCTATTCTTTCCGAGTATGATTTTCCTTGAAGGTCAAGTACACCGATATTTTCGCCATTTATTGTTATGTCAAAATCCATTTCACGACCATAGTCTCGGATTAAAATTTCCTTTAGTCTATCAGGATTTGGAAAGCTAAAATTTTGATTAATTCCTTCAAGTGTTATTCTAGTTCCGTGTTTTGTTTTATCACAGTCTGTTACATTAATTGGAAGAGGAACTTTTTCTAAGTCATAACCTGCTTTTGCTAAATCGTCTTTGTTAATGGTTAATGAAGTCATTTTACCGCTTGCATAAGTTTCAATTGTCATTTGACTTGCAACCATTAAACCTGAAAATTTTCCGATTCCTTTACGACCTTTAACTTTTCTCTTTTTTGAAAATGTGACATTGCCTTTTCGAGAAGTTCGGCTATTTGCAATATTTAAGTATTCGTTACGAACCTCATTTTCTTTCATTCCTGAACCATCATCTTCTATCACAATTTTTTGGTCAGGTGTCAACTCGTCTGGTAGTTGAATTTTGACATTTTCAGAATCAGCATCATAGGCGTTGTCAATTAATTCCTTTGTGGCTTCTTCGACTGAGCGATATGTTTCGCCTAGTAATTCTGCTAGTTTTGGGTCAACTTTAAAGTGTGCTGATTTTGTCATATTTTTTTATGTTCTAAAGTCGGTTTTGCCTTGCATACAACGTTCGGGGTCTATGATTTGATGCGTGTAGCGGTCGCTTGCAATCGCAAGCGAGAGTAGCTACGGAAGCATCAAAAAAAAATAAAAGCACTCAATGCCTTAGCATTGAATTATAGACTCTGTTGTCCAATGTAACCGAAACATATTAATTAAAAACAACAGAAAATGAAAAATTTTATTTACGATTTAATTTATTTAATGAATCTGCCCTTTTGGTTTGGATGGAAAATAAAGTACTGTCTTTTATTTGTTCTAATGCATTTGATTTTATGGGTTGTTGTAACTCTTTATTTTTATTATTGAGAAAAGCAAATATTGAAATAATCAAACTGATAAAAGATATTACATAAGGTATGTACCCTGTTTTTGCTCTAAATCTTGAAACTTGGTAATCATAAAAAACCTTTCTTTCTTTTCTGTAATCTATTTTTTTTTGTTCTTGGATAAATTTTTCAATACCCATTTCGTAAGCCTTATATCCTGAATTTGTGATTTTAAAAGAATTACCAATACCTATTCTTTTTATAAGTTTAAGTTCTTGTAATTCAGCTAATGCTAAATCATAATCTTCAAATTCAATATTTTCAAGTTCATTATATAAAATAGAAACATCAAAACTCAATCTATCTATCCCTTTTTCAAATATAATATTATGTATTTCACTCATTTTAAATATTTAGACAACCTCGTATTTCAGAGGTTGCAGGTGCTTTTATTTTTTAATAGACCCCGAACGTTGTCCACAATTAGGGGAATAGGAGAAATTGAGCAAAGCGATGTTTCATTTCCCGTATCCGAATCAGTTGACTTTAACGCCAACGTAGTGACGTGGGAAAGTCAATTGATGAGGTTATTGTGGACAACGGTCTCGGCTATGAGTAGTTGCGTGGTTTAGCGATTAACTTTGCAAGTACGCACCAAACTGAAAATCCGAGAGGATTTTCAGAAGTAGACGAGAACAAGCAATTACTTATAGCCATTGTTGGCAACTGGCTTTATATTATTCCTTTGTCTTTCAACCATTTTTCCAACTGATTTGGTAATGTTTCTTCAATGTCAAGAGGGTCAAATGGTTTATATAATTTTCCAACTAAATCGGTGTGAAGGTTAGTCAAGGTTTTGTCTTTTAATAGACAAATAGGTTTTCCAAGTCCCATCATATAACCAACTTCTAAAGATACATTTGGATTAAAGTTGTCTTCTGTGACTCTTTCAAAAATTGAAATTCCAAAATCACTACAATGCATATACGTCCGAATATTAGCGAATAAATCGTCAGCATATTCTTTGTCGTCCGCTCTTAAACCAACAATGTTGTACTTTTTTAAAGTTTCTTTAATAACCTTAACTAATGAATCGTGAACTTTTGTATTTCCAAACTGCATTACAATAAATGCTGTTTTTTGAGTAGTTGGATAATCATCTCTAAAAGCTTCTATATATTTTCCTAATTCTGGTACTGATATTGCTTGGTCTGACACTTTTTGTTCTGTTTTTTTTGAAGCCTGTAAAACAGATTCAACATATTGTTTTGAATACTCTTCTATTTGTTCGTCCGTAATTGTTTTTGCAGTTAAGACTGGAATAGTAAAAATCCAATGAACTTCGCCTATCTCAATTTTCAACTGGTGTATAAGAGATTGAGTTGGAATAATTCCGTATTTACTTAAATCTCTATATGTGATGGAATTTCCACCGGGTTTATCTACAAATGCAAAGTGATAGTTTTGCTGGTCCTTACCAACAAATAAAAAATTCATACGAAAAATTGAAAGCTGATTTGCAGGAACCATAAGTTGTCTGCCAATTTCCCTCACTTTATTTCCGAACTTTTTTACTAATTCATTAGATTCTTTTTGTTCCGCTTCAGATAAGTCTCCACCTGTAGAAGCCATTCCTCCTTGCATTATAAATTCTATCGCAGACATATTTCTATATTTTGGTTTTTTTCCAGCTTGTTGCCAACGGTTTCGTATAACCGTCAGTTACGGGTTAATATGCGTTAATTTTCGGTTTGGCACTGACGCTTGCAATTCCGAGTGGATTCGGACGTAGTCGAATCCGCCGTAATTGCGGTTATATATTGTTGTAACACGTTTTTTATTCAATTGTCAGTATCCTAATTGTTTGAAAAATAAATAATAAAATTACTGGACTTGAAAGTCCGATAAAAATTAGTTTTCTATTCAAGCTATTCCAATTTTTCCAATGTTTTATTGTTCTTCCTATTACTGCAATTCCAAGTCCAAGTGATGTTAGAATTGCTGGAAGAAAGAATAAAAAGTTGAAACTAAAATTATGAGGTGCATAACCTTCTTTGATTCCAAGCAATGGTTCACGAAAATAGTTAATTAGCAGAGCAAAAACTAACAATGAAAAACTTGTCAACGCCATTCTTAAAGTCCATTTTAACTTCTTATTCATTTCTATCTTTAAGTCGTTTTAATAAATCCACTAAATGCTGTTCAGAGTGAGTTCTCATTGAAAATTCAAAATGCCAAAGTGCATCGTTTTTGCTTGTGTTATCCATTCTCCATTTTACAGCAAGTAAATCTTTGATGATGTCAGCTAAATCATCTAATTCGTCCCCAATTCCTATTTCAATATTTGGTTCCATTTTATTTGAATCTAAAACCATACTATACCAATCGAAGTTTGGAAAATTGGATTTAACATTTTCCTTTATTTCGTTGTAATTAAAATCAGGTTCTTCGTCATAATCCGTTTCGTCAAATTCAAATTCCACATTTAGAAATTCAGAGTAAATTCCGACCAACAGATTTTTTAAAACATCGGTTTTGTCGGTCAATTCCACTTTTGGATTGATTCCGAATTCCGTGATTTCGTCTATTAGTTTTCTTAATTTACTCAATGTTTCTTGCTTTGGTCAAATGTGTTACAACGGTCTCGGCTATGAGTAGTTGCGTGGTTTAGCACGAAACTTTGCAAGTACACACCAAGCTAAAAATCCGCGAGGATTTTCAGAAGTAAGCGAAAACAAGCAATTACTTATAGCCATTGTTGCCAGTAGTTATTTTTTAATTCGGATGATGAAATATTTCAATAAATTCTAAATCTTTTGACATATAACAATCGAGACTTCCAGATTGGAAATTGAATATCCGTCTGTTACAGAGTTTCTTTTCTCGTTTGTCTAATTTTACTAAAACATCTTCATTCGCTATTTCCTCAATATCATTTAAGTCAATATTCAGGACTTTGGCCACACATTTTTTAGCTTTTTCAATTTCCAGAAGAAATATTTCTTCACTTATGTTTGTTTCTATTGTTTTGTTACAATTCATTATGCTTTAAGTTCAATAGTTTTGTTCGAGTTATTTATTACCCAACTCTCAAATCTGTCCAAAAAGTTTTTACCCAATAATAAAGGACTGTCTTCATCTCCAACAGATATAATTATGTCTTTAACAGTAAAATTTCCAACCTTTAAGCTTTTAAGAACAAATCTTCGTTGAGAAATTATACTGCCATCCGCAATTCTATATAGTGCGTTACTTAAATAGTTTTCTTTCGTAACTGTACCGTTTCTAATTAATTGAGCCTCTAATTCACTTGAAATAGTTGTGTCAGATGCTCCCGAATCTAAAACAAACCCTTTTGAAATTCCACCAATCTTAACAGGTATTTCAAAAGTTCCATTCTGTTCTTTTAATTGGATTGTTCCACTATTTGAATTTTTAAAACTTACCTCTTTGGCTTTTGCAATTTGCGCAAAAGGGTCATCTTTATCTCTTTCTATTTTTAAGTCATTAAATAACGAGAATAAGTAATCGAAAGCTGTAAGTGCTTTTTTAGCATTATATTCCTGAACAACGTATAGACTAATTTCGTCCGAATAGCCAATTCTATAATCTTTTGTATATGTACTTGTTCTGTTGTTATATTTAAATCTCGTTACCTCAAAACAATTTTCGTTAATACATTTTAATTTCATCCATTTGTCTGAATATTCTACTTCGCTACTCAAGTCGCTTATGTGCACTGACTCGATTTTTTCAATAGTCTCTCCATTATGAACCCAATAAGCAGTCATTGAGAGAATTCCGCTGTCTTTGTCAAAAGTGTAGTCATTTCGAACAGTAATCCCTTTATCTCCGCTTACATAACCAATCCTGTTTGTGTATTTATTCTCAATTTCTTCGATGTAATCTAAAGTTTCATTAATTGATAATTTTTGAGCAAAAGTATAGCTGGTCAAAAAGATAAATATGAAGAATGTTCTTATTTTCATTAGATGTGGTTTTAATTACTGGCAACGGTCCAGTATATGAAAAGTAGCGCTGAAAAAGTGCGCTATCCATTCGGTTGAACTCGAGCCGAATTTTTAAATTTTTCTATTTATCTTTCTTTTTCCAAATAGCCAAATTTAAAAATTTGGCGACCTCTAAAAAGTGCCCGAACCTTTGTGTTTGCAAATGCTCGCGCTATTTTTTATATACATTGTTGTAAACAGTTATATCCTCATCAGTTCGTCAATTGTTTTCTGTCTAATATTACTGTAAACTCCACGAATATTATCCTCAAATATAAATACATTTAAGTCATAATCCTTTTTGCCAAATAGATGTTTACTGCTCATTTTGACTGTTGCATAACTTTTGTTGTTTATGAATTGGGAAAGTAAATCTTCCAATCTTACAATTGACTGATTGAATAACATACGATATTCATAAAACCCATCTTCTTTTTCTATCTCTTTTTTAATCATACTTGCTGTTATATCGATAAAAGAATATGGATTTGTCTCAAAACTATTTGGCGAAATAATGACTTTTTGAATTCTGTACTTGTGGTTTTCCGTTTCATCGTGTTTTATGCCTCGGATTTGTGCAGAACAAAATAATTCAAGTTGCTTGAGAGAATGTATTTTAGATATACTCAATAAATCAGTTAATATAACGGAAAGTTTTTCCTCATTTAAAGTAAGTCTTTTTAAAATTCCAGAAATTTTGTCCGTTAAAGATAAATCTAAATGTCCAGGAAGAGATTTAAACCAATCGTTAATCCTTATAACATCGATTCCATTGGCTTCGGTATTTGAAGTGCCATTACGATAATAGACCTTGCCAACTTCAAGTCCTTTCATTTTCACAACAGGCGTAATCGGCAATTCGTATTTATTGATAGGAAACTCCAGAATTCCAATTTTTTTTAAATTATAATTAACTTCATAGTACTCGAAAAAAGGTCTTGGGAAGACTTTATCTTTAACTTTTTCTTGAAGAATTGACTCGTCTAAAGAATTTGATAATCCAATAACATCAAGTGATTTATCTTCTTTTTCTTTAACTCCAAAAAATATAAATCCTTTTTCACTTCTTATTGTATTTGTAAAACTTATCACATCTTTCACAAATTTCGCCGTGTTTTTTAAATCTTTGTCGTTCGAGAAATCATACAATTCTTGTTTGAAATCAAGTGTCGATGATTCAGGTTTTTCAAGTATTAAAGTTATTTCCTCATTTGAAATCATTTACTATGTTCAATGGTTTGTGATAATTGTTTACAACGGATTATGTATATGGTTTGTTGCGGGTTTTAATCACCTAATTTAGCAGAAACAAACGGAATAGAAAATCCGCGAGGATTTTCGTAAGTAAGCGAGAACTCTAGCAATAAATTATATACGGTGTTGGCAACTGCTATTTTTCCACACGTTTTGTTTTTCCGCTGTTTTATATAGTTTTTTTAGTTGTTTTTCAATTTCACGATATGCTTTGCGGTATTGTTTGTCGGTCCAAATAGCACCTAAACAATTCACATCTTTATCAATCATTATCAAATTCAGAGTTTGTATCGGTTTTTCAATTTTTATTTTGTCCGTTGTCAGTCCAATCATTTGAAATTCGAGAGTATCATTTTCCGTTACGTTTATTTCATAACGTCCATTTTGGTCAGATATAGATTCCGTTCCGCTATTCAGATTCGTGATTTTTACTCCGAATAGACAATTCAGTTTTTCGTCTACTATTTTTCCGTTCAAGTTAGTTCCAGTTTGAGCAAAAGTCAAATTAGAAATTCCAATTAATATTATGAGCAGTATTTTTTTCATAGTTGTTGCCAACGGTATTGTATATGGTTTGTTGCGTGGTTTAGCACGTAATTTAGCAAATAAAAACCTAATAGAAAATCCGCGAGGATTTTCGTAAGTAGGCTAGAACTAGCAATAAATTATATACGGTGTTGTAAAACGTTTTTTAATTCAGTTATAATTTATATTGCAATTGATAAAGTTCGTATTTCTCCGAATTAAAATCTATGTCAACGCTAAATTCATTATTCTGTTTATCTCTAATAATAGCAGCAGAAATATGCATTAATTCCTTGTCTTTTATTTCCGTTATTTTAAACCCAAAAAGTCTAAATTCAAGTATATTTCCAAATTGGGGTTCAACTTCTTTTAAGCGAGAAATCAGTTCGTCTTTGTCAAAAGGAACAAGTTCGTTATTAAGCATATTTTTTAATTCATCAAACTGTTTTTCTTTTAAAAGATTTACAGTTTTTTCAGCTACTTTGATTCTTTTTTCGGCTTTTTCAAGAAGAGAAATGGGAAAGTCAAATTCTTGTTTTTTATTTTCTTTAGAAATCAAAACAACTTTAATTTCATCATAATTTTTCTTTTCCGCTTTTAGGTTTTTATAGAATCTATAAGCAATATTTGAAGAAGGAAGATAAGCTTTGTCTAATCGTTTGTCAATTGCATCGCTTTGACTCATTTCTATTTCGAAGTACTTTTTTGTTCCATCACTTGTTGAAGCAGAAGCACCAATAGAATATTCTGCACGTCCACCATAGAAGTCTAAAATTTCCTGAATTCCATTGTTTTCATTGTCTGAAATGCTAACTAAATGTGATAATATTCCTGTTTTTTCTTCTCCTTCTCGTTTTTTTCCGCAAGATGTTATTAAAAAGGCACAAATTATGAGGCTTAAAATTCTGTTCATAGATTTTTCTTAAATGTTTTACAACGGTCTCGTGTATGAGCAGTAGCGGATTTTATATGACTACTTTTCAGGCTACAATATACTCTAATAAAAAGAAAAAACGGTTCAAGTTTACACTCAAACCGCTATTGCTTATACACAATGTTCTCTGCTGGCTTTTTTAATATTTTATCGGGTTCTCTTAACTGATAACTTCTGCCTTGAAGCCCTTGCTTTGAACAATTTTTATCACTTCATCTTCGGATATTCCTTTGGAACTCACGGTAAGGATTTTGTCGCTGTTGTCCGTATCAACATCCCAATGACAAACCCCTGCGGCATTGTCAAAGTCTGATTGTACTTTGGATACGCAACCTCCACAATTGAGGTTTGTTTTGAATTTCAGTTCTTTATTTTCCATTGTTTTAAAAATTTTATTTGTTATTTAATAATGCAAATTTTGTTACTATTCCATTCTTTATTGTTGTACAATTTTGGAAATGATTTGTAAGATTTACTATATTACTTTTTTCCATTTCAATCGCAAACTATTACTTACAACACTTACGCTACTCATTGCCATAGCTGCTCCTGCAATCATTGGATTGAGTAAAAAACCATTAATTGGGTATAAAATTCCTGCTGCAATCGGAATACCAATCAGGTTATAAATAAATGCCCAAAACAAGTTTTGTTTAATAGTTGCCACCGTTTGCTTGGATAGTTTGACGGCTTGTGGTATTTTGGTTAAGTCGGATGAAATGATGGTCATTTTAGCTACGTCCATTGCAATGTCTGAACCTTTGCCCATAGCGATACTTACATCTGCAGTTGCCAAAGCTGTACTGTCATTAATGCCGTCACCAACCATTGCTACTGTTTTGCCTTCCTCTTGCAGTTCTTTTACAAAATCGGCTTTGTGCTGTGGCAATACTTCGGCTTTGTAATGTTTAATGCCTGTTTGCTCGGCAATGGCTCTTGCTGTGGCTTCGTTATCGCCTGTGAGCATATACAAATCAATGCCCATATCCTGCATTTCTTTAATCGCCTGTGCAGATGTTTTTTTTATTTTATCGGAAATAGCAATTACCGAAAGGGCTTGTTTACTGTCGGAAAACCAAATAACGGTTTTGGATAACTTACTCCATTCATTTGCTTGCTGTTGCAATTCTTCGGGAATACTGATGTTGTTTTCAAACAATAACTTTTTGTTTCCTACAAAATAGGTTTCGTTATTCTGGTCGGCTTTTGCACCTTTTCCTGTGATGCTGTCGAAATTAGTAAGAGAAGTTGAGTTCACTTTATCTAAATATTTCACTACGGCTTCCGCCAATGGATGTTCGGATTGTTTTTCTATACTGAATAAAATGTATTTTTTGCTGTCATCATTATTCAACCATTGAATGCCTGTAACTTGTGGACGACCTTCTGTAATTGTTCCTGTTTTGTCTAAAATGATGGCATTAACCTTTTTGGCTAACTCCAAACTTTCAGCATCTTTAATTAAAGTACCTTGCTCCGCACCTTTGCCAACGCCTACCATTATGGCTGTTGGTGTAGCCAATCCCAAAGCACACGGACAAGCAATTACCAAGACTGTAACGGCTGCTAATAATCCTTGAACTATGGCATTATCCCCTCCAAAAATCATCCAAACAATGAAGGAAAGTAATGCAATGCCCATTACCACAGGCACAAAAATTCCTGCTACTTTATCCACCAATTTTTGAACTGGTGCTTTGCTCCCTTGTGCATCTTGCACCATTTTGATGATTTGGGCAAGCATTGTTTCCTTACCGACTTTTACAGCTTTAAATTGGAAACCACCTTTTTGGTTTATCGTTCCTGCAAATACTTTTTCGTTTTCCTTTTTTAATATGGGAACAGGCTCTCCGCTCAACATACTTTCGTCCACATACGAACTGCCCGAAATGACCATTCCATCCACAGCAATTTTTTCACCGGGTTTTACTAAAATGACATCATCAACTTTTACATTTTCAATAGCTGTCTGTTTTTCTGTGTTGTCTGCTTGAATGACAATAACCGTTTTTGGTTGTAAGCCCATCAGTTTTTTAATGGCAGAAGATGTATTGCCTTTGGCTTTTTCTTCCAATAATTTTCCCAACAATATAAAGGCGATAATGACGGCTGCGGCTTCAAAATAAACGTGAGCGTGTAATCCTCTTTGATGCCAAAAACCTGCAAACAACATATTGAACACACTAAAAATATATGCAATGCCTGTACTCAATGCTACTAAGGTATCCATATTGGCTTTGCGGTGTTTGGCTTGTTTCCACGCATTTATAAAAAAATCTCTTCCCAACCACAATACAACAGGTGTTGAAAATGCCCACATAATTTCATTACCGTAAGGCATATCCATAAAGAACATACCTATTATAACTACTGGCAAAGAAAGAATGACCGCCCATAAGGTTTTATTTTTGAGTTGTTTAAACTTCTTTTCGTGGATGACCTCAAGGCTTTCCTGCTGTTTGGATTCGTCTTCAATTAATAAATCATATCCTACACCTTGGACCGCTTTTCGTATCTTTTCGGCATTGGTTACGTTGGATAGAAATTCAACGATAAGATTTCCTGTAGCATAATTTACAGAAGCACTCACCACTCCCTCTTGATGTGTTACGATACTTTCTGCACTACTCGCACAAGAAGCACAGGTCATTCCCAAAACAGGGAAAGTCTGCGTAACTGTATTTTGATTTGTTGTTGCCATATTTCGACTGTTTTAAATTACAATACAAAGTTGGCAACAATGGATAGGTTTTTTATTGTGGAATTTTGGAAATGATTTGTAAGATTTACTTACACTTCGTCCAAAGGCTTTCTTCTATCTTCACGTATGTTTTTAAAATGGCTGGGCGAGAGCCCTGTTACTTTTTTGAACTGATTGCTGAGATAGGCAACACTCGAATAATTGAGGCGAAATGCAATTTCACTCAAAGACAATTCATCATAAACTAATAGCTCCTTTACCTTTTCTATCTTTTGAGCAATAAAATATTTTTCAATGGTAGTACCTTCTACTTCAGAGAACAGGTTGGATAGGTAGTTGTAATCGTGAAAGAGTTTACTGCTTAACACATCTGAAAGATTGGTTTTCGTTCCATTATCCTGATGATGTACCAAGTCAATGATTATTGTTTTAATTTGCTCAATCAGGCGACTTTTTTTGTCATCAATCATTTCAAAGCCTAATGACACCAACGCTTTACTAAATTTTTCTTTTTCTTGTGCTGTGAGGTCTTTTTCAAGTGTTACTTCTCCCAATTGTACATCAATTGGCTCAATTCCTGAATTATTCAATTCATTTCTCACCGCCATAACACAACGGTTGCAAACCATATTTTTTATAAAGAGTGTCGTCATATTTTTTTCGAATACTTCAATTTTTTCACCAATGTTTTTTTAGCTTGCAGAGAACGGTTGTGTATAAGAACAGTAGGGCAGATTTGCACGCTATCCATTCGGTTGAACACAAGCCGAATTTTTAAATTTTTCTTATTATTTTTCTTTGTCAATAAGCCAAATTTAAAAATTTGGCGACTTCTCAAATGTGCCCGAACCATTCGGTTTTGCTACAATTGCTCTATTGTTTTTATACGATGTTGTAAACAGTTTTATCCGTCCCAAATGTCAAATTTTATAACTTTGTTTTGGTTATCAAATACAAAGTACAAGGTTCCAGTATTAATTCCAAAACCAGACATTCCTAAATGATAATAAAACTCCTTATCAGTTTTGATTTGTGGCTCGCCCAACAAGATAATTAATTCTTGTTTTGTCTTGCCATTCAACTTATGATTTTCACGCAAGCTTTCTATCATATTCCACCGCGTAGATAATTCCGTTTCACTTTCCGTCCAATTTTTCCATTTTTCAGAGCTAAACTCTAATGCGTCTTTATCTTTTGTTAGAAAATATCCTACTGAAATAATCGAAACCAAAATTAAAATGAAAAAGAATATTTTTTTAAGCATTGACGATTGAATAATAAATCATAGGTAACAAAATTGAAAATAGTATCATCATTGGTATCCAAATTAAGCTTGGTACTAATGTCCACAGCCATTTTTCTGTTTTGGACAATTCGCTAAACCAAATAAATATTATTCCAATTAAGAAAAATATCCACCCAAAAAATATTCCATAAAGAATGGTTGAAATTATCACTCCAACTATCATCAATATTTTTCCAACCAAAGTTGGTCCATTATCTTCTTTTGATATTATTTTCGAAAGTTTATTTCTCAAATTGTTTACAACGGTCTCGGCTATGAGTAGTTGCGTGGTTTAGCACTTAACTTTGCAAGTACACACCAAACTGAAAATCCGCGAGGATTTTCAGAAGTAGGCGAGAACAAGCAATTACTTATAGCCATTGTTGTG
>Ga0209712_10000050_pt1 | contig 97146 bp, 86 predicted proteins | sample ArcOceMetagenome_FD_187443 | JGI IMG/M metagenome (GOLD analysis project Ga0209712, IMG submission 187443) | Marine eukaryotic phytoplankton communities from Arctic Ocean - Arctic Ocean - Greenland ARC118M Metagenome (SPAdes) (version 2) | ecosystem: Environmental > Aquatic > Marine > Oceanic...
CTGTCAGAACCTAAATAACTGTCAGAACCTAAATAGTTGTTCGACTTCCCCTCTTAAATTTCAGGTCGCCACCTTGGCGTCCGTTCGAGCATCTGTTTATTACCTTTGAGAACTTCAGGCGGCAGTGGGACAGATTAGCGGGGCACATTATTTGGGCAGGTAAGCTTAGATAGTCAGCGCGATTCTGTTTCTTTTTGATGTATTGCGGTATTTATGAAGGTCATATCCAGAGACTTTTCCTGTATCCCTCCTGGCTATAAATCCCAAGAAACCCCCAAGAAAACCGCCAACCTGTGCTATCCTAGCCGCGAGTTGACTAGACAGTCGCTGTGTTAATTTCTCAATTATTCGCTTGCGTTTAAACGGGTGTGACACAGAGGAAAGTCCGGGCTCCATAGGGTAGAGTGCCAGGTAACGCCTGGGAGGCGAAAGCCTACGGCCAGTGCAGCAGAGAGAAGACCGCCGATGGTTCGTTCGCGAACACAGGTAAGGGTGAAAGGGTGCGGTAAGAGCGCACCGCGCTGCTGGTAACAGCAGTGGCATGGTAAACCCCACTCGGAGCAAGACCAAATAGGTTTCCATATGGCGCGACCCGCGTTGGGAACGGGTAGGTTGCTTGAGGCAAACGGCGACGTTTGTCCCAGATGAATGACTGTCCACGACAGAACCCGGCTTATCGGTCGACTCACTTATGTAGTAAAGCCGAAAGGGCTAGCGAGAAATCGCTAGCCCTTTTTGTTTTTAGAGAGATATAAGTCTCTAGCGAGAAATAAGCCTCAAACGATATTCTTTTACGATCTAAATGACCCCGAAAAACAAAATAATTATTCTTAAAAGCCGCCAAAGCTAGAAGTTACTTTAACTTGTAGCCTTACCGCCATGTTTTCTATTGGTAAATATTTTCAGCTTTTCGAGTGCCCCAGTAAAAACTTAAAAAATTAGCGGAACTTACTGATTTTGTTAGGTTTTTTAGTGATCTCCTAGCATTGACATTGGCCTGCGATCGCCCTAATCTGCATAGATGGGTAAAAGTGGCAAAAAGTGGCGTATTTAGGCTTTCCAGTGGAGCAAAAGGGGTAAAAGTGTTTAGAGGTAGCGATCCAATCAATATGGATACCAAGGGCCGGATGGCAATTCCGACTCGCTACCGATCCCTGCTCGAAGATATTTGCTCCAACGACCTAGTTATCACCATAGATATGAAGTCTACCTGTTTGACGCTCTCACCGCTCCCCGAGTGGAAAAAATTCGAAGAAAAAGTCTCTGCATTACCCGCGATGGACGAACTTGGCGAAATGCTGAGTCGTTTTGTAGTCGGTCAGGCCAAAGACTTGCAGGTCGACGGCAGTGGCCGAATTTTGATTCCTACAGAATTACGTGGCTATGCCGAGCTTGAAAAGAAGCTGGTACTTGTTGGCCGAACGCAGCGCCTTGAGATCTGGTCCGAAGAGAATTGGAACGCCGAGCGCGAGAAGTCCCAAGAAAACTATCGCAGCATGTTGGTCGACAAAGAAAACATGTCCGATGCCCTTAAAAACCTTTCTTGGTAAGGGGCGACTATGACTGCTGTGACAGAGAATGCGAATAAGCCTGAGCACACCACCGTGCTATTACACGAAGCCGTTGACGCAATAGTAGTAGACCCAGATGGATTTTATGTAGACGGGACCTTTGGTCGCGGCGGGCATACAGCAGAGCTGCTGAGTCGGTTAACCGATAAGGCAACAGTATTAGCAATAGATAAAGACCCCCAGGCCATAGCCGCGGGTCAGGAGCGGTTTAGTCAGGATGACCGGGTGCAGTTTTTTCACGGCACCTTCGCAGACTTGCAAAAAGTCGCGACACAGATGCAGAAATTTGGAGAGGTTTCCGGTGTTCTGCTTGATCTAGGTGTGTCCTCCCCCCAGTTAGATCAGGCAGAGCGTGGTTTTAGCTTTATGCGCGACGGGCCTTTAGATATGCGTATGGATACCAGCCGTGGGCTGTCAGCAGCCGAATGGATCGCCAGTGCTGACGAGCAGGACATGGCTCGAGTGATTAAAGAATACGGCGAAGAGCGATTTGCTCGAAGAATGGCCAGCGCCCTGGTTCGCGAGAGAGCTAAAGCGCCCATTACTGGCACCCTGCAGTTGGCAAAAATACTGGCAGATGCACACCCAGCATGGGAGCGGGGCAGGCACCCAGCCACCAAAGCGTTTCAGGCTATACGAATATTTATTAACCGTGAGCTAGATGATTTGGAAGACTTGCTGGCGCAGATTGTTGACACATTAAAAGTGGGTGGCCGGCTAGTTGTTATCAGTTTCCACTCGCTAGAAGACCGGCGGGTAAAGCGCTTTATTCGCGCTCAGGAGCAGGGCATCAAATTGCCAAAAAATCTGCCCATTCGAGATGTTGATCGGGGTGTACGCCTAATCAAAGTCGGTAAAGCGATTAAGCCTGCAGCCACAGAAGTTGGTGGCAATGTTAGGTCGCGAAGCGCTGTGATGCGTATCGCCGAGCGAGTTGCCTGACATGTGGACTACCGTTACCCCGCTGCGCATAGCGGTGTTGTGGGTCTCGGTGATCATCACTGCTCTTGCAGTAGCTCTAGTTAGTCACATCTGCCGTCAGCAGTACGCGCAGTTGGGGGCGATGGAGCGCGAGGCAAACCAGATGAACGCAGATTACGGCAGATATTTGCTTGAACAGAGCGCCTGGGGCTCTCTGCAAAGAATAGAAAACATGGCGGCGCAAAAGTTAGATATGCGGAGCCCTGAACCTGAAGAAATTATGATGGTGAAGCGCAATTAGTTTGAGCCCAAATACGGCTAAAGCATGATTGTCTCTAGAGTAAAAAAAGAGCTGGAATAGCTCCAAATGAAACACAACAGGGTAAGGGAATAAAGTGGCTAGAAAACCGGCACCTAAGGTTATACCGCGCTGGCGTTACTATTTAGTAATGCTCGGGTTGGCCTCCCTGCCGATTTTAGTTACAGGCAAAATTGCCCAGCTTCAGGTCTTGCCCAACGAAGAACATGGAGTGGATTTCTTACAAAGCCAGGGCGACGTTCGGGCCATTCGTAAAGAGATTATTCCAGCCCATCGCGGCCTGATTACCGATCGCAATGGTGAACCGCTGGCTGTAAGCACCCCCGTCATCACCTTGATTGCCAACCCCAGGTACATGCAAGAAAAAGCCGATGAAAATGATCTGGTGCGTCTAGCGGCAGCCGTGAATATACCGCTTGGGAACCTAAAGACTCAGCTCAATCATTACCGCAATAAATCGTTTATGCGGCTAGCCCGTCAGTTGCCTCCAGCCGAGGCAGAAGCAATTCTTAGCTTGGGAATCCCCGGTATCAGCGGCCAGCAAGAGTACAAGCGATTTTATCCCGCTGGTGAGGTAACCGCTCAGCTGGTCGGTATTACCGACATTAAAGATGCCGGTCGCGAAGGTATGGAGTTGGCTTATGACAGCTGGCTATCTGGCGAGTCTGGTTCCAAAAAAGTCGCTAAGGACCGCGCCGGTCGGGTTATTAAGGATATCTCCTTGATTAAGCCGGCCAGCCCGGGGGAAGCCCTGCGTCTTAGTATTGATTTGCGTGTGCAGTACGCTGCTTATCGAGCGCTTAAAGCTTCAGTACAAAAGCATCAGGCCAAGTCAGGCTCGGTTGTGGTGTTGGATATTGAGACTGGCGAAGTATTGGCTATGGCAAACCAGCCATCCTTTAATCCTAATGACCGCTCTAACATCCGTTCAGACGTTATGCGCAATCGTGCCATGACCGACCGCATGGAGCCGGGTTCCACGGTCAAGCCATTCACTTTACTGGCCGCTCTTGAAAGCGGAAAGTTTAAACCCGAAAGCAAAATTAACACCAGTCCTGGTTATTTTAAGGTTCGTAACAAGACATATGTTGATCCTAAAGACTACGGTGTGCTTGATCTGGCTGGGATTCTGACAAAATCGAGTCAGGTGGGTACTACTAAAATAGCCCTGGCCTTAGATCCAAATGAAACTCGCGAACTGTTCGCTAGAGTTGGTTTTGGTGAGCCCATCGGCAGCGGGTTCCCTGGTGAAATTGCTGGTGATCTACCTTCTCATGTCAAATGGCCTCTGGTTGAGCAGGCTGCATTTTCCTTTGGTATGGCGTTAACCGTTTCTTCGGTACAGATGGCAAGAGCCTATTCCATATTGGCCAATAATGGGTTGCGCAAAGAAGTTTCATTGCTGGCTATTGATGAGCCGCCAGAGACTACTAGGGTAGTGGCTGCAGATATAGTTAAAGATGTACGCCAGATGTTGCAGGCAGCAGCAGGGGCCTCCGGAACAGGCAAACGCGCCATGATTGATGGTTATTCTGTCGGCGGCAAGACTGGAACCATGCATAAAGTTAAGGCTGGCGGCGGCTTTGACGATAATCGATATCGATCCGTATTTGCTGGCTTTTCACCTGTTGATAATCCGCGCTTAGTGACTATTGTGGTCATTGATGAGCCCCAAAATGGCACCTACTTTGGTGGCCTAGTGGCAGCACCGGTGTTTTCGGAAGTAACCGGCAATGCTTTGCGCCTGCTTCAGGTGACTCCAGATCAGTTAGATGTGAACCGCACCGTAGCTAGTTTGAGACAGCGGCAGAAAAAGCGAGGGGACTCATGATGAGCCTATCGCAACAGTGGGCCATGACATTGACTCAGCTTATTGCTGATTTTGTCGATTCTGGGCCCTACCCAGAGGTTGCTATTAAAGGTCTTGCGCTGGACAGCCGACAGGTGCAGGCCGGAGATTTATTTATTGCGGTTAAAGGTACGGCTACCGATGGCGTCGCTTTTATTCCCCAGGCGATTGAGCGCGGGGCCGTGGCTGTGTTGATTGAAAAAGATCAGCTGGTGGGTCCCTTAGTCGATGGTGCTTTTGATGGTTCCGCTGAGGGCTCCTTTCATAGCGCTGAGGGCTCTTCCCATAGCGCTGAAGGCTCGTCCTATACCTCTGGAAGTTCTGGTGAAAAAGTGCCGGTGATCGGTATCGAAAATCTAAGCGAGTATGTTTCGGATATCGCGGGAGTCTTTTATGGAGATCCTTCGTCCAAAATGACTGTGACTGCCATTACAGGTACCAACGGCAAGACCACCTGCACTAGATTGTTTGCTGAGTTGGTAGAGTATTTGACCCAAAACCATTCTAAAGGCGCGGGCAGTTCGGCCTTTGTAGGAACCCTCGGCTACGGCATGGTTAGGCACGCTGGCTTTCAGGCTCTCCATGACAGCGCCCGCAAATCGCCACAACAGGATAGCTTGTCTGTCGCTAACACTGGCACTGAAGCCGGAACTGAAACGATCACTGATACTGGGCTTACCACACCAGATGCAGTGGCCATGCAGCGAATTCTTGCCGAACTTAACAGCAAAGGCGCGGCCAATGTCGCTCTAGAGGTTTCATCCCATAGTTTGGTGCAGCGTCGCGTTGCAGGCCTAAAGGTCGATACCGCTGTCTTTACCAATTTGAGTCGCGATCACCTGGACTATCACGGTGATATCAATGCCTACGGCGCGGCTAAATCTAGGTTGTTTGCTATGCCGGGTTTGCAGCATGCGGTAATTAATCTAGATGACAATGTGGGTCGAGTGATCCTAGCTAATTTAAATCCCGATGTTCAGGCGATTAGTTTTAGCTTAGAAGATAGCGCCGCCGATGTGCACTGCTCCACGATTGGGCTATCTCCGGAAGGCCTGCGGGCTTCTGTGGTAACACCTTGGGGGCAGGGTGAAATTAGCTCGGCATTATTAGGCAAATTCAATCTCGCTAACTTACTGGCCGTGATTGGCGCCGCTGCTGTGCAGGGCTATGCCCTAACGGACATTCTCGCTGCGATCCCAAGCCTACGAGCTGTCCCCGGCCGCATGGAATTAGTCGATGCCAACGCTGAGCCGGCCATTGTAGTGGACTATGCCCATACCCCCGACGCCCTCGAAAAAGCATTGCAGGCACTGCGAGTTCATTGTCGCGGCAACCTTTGGGCAGTGTTTGGTTGCGGCGGTGATCGAGATATTGGCAAGCGTGCCGAGATGGGTGAGATTGCCCAGCGGTTTGCCGATCAGGTGGTTGTAACCAGCGACAATCCACGCACCGAATCACCACAACAAATTATTGACCATATTCTTCAGGGTATCAGCCGCGAGGTAATCGTCGAGTCAGATCGGCGCGCGGCTATTCGTCAGGCAATTCTCAAGGCGGATAAAAACGATGTGGTATTGATAGCAGGGAAAGGCCACGAAGATTACCAAATATTAGGCGCGCAACGCCTGCCCTTTAGCGATCAGGCCGAAGCTCGATTGGCACTGCGCGAACGTGAGCAAGTTGCGCTCCAAGGTGGTGGCCAATGATGCAACAGATGCGTCTTACCGATGCCGCTGTGCGTTTTGGCGGCACTTTGTTAAACCCTGACTGCCATTTTGATGCGGTTTCTATTAATAGCCGCTCTGTTAATGAAGGGGATTTATTTGTCGCGCTGGTTGGTGATCGCTTTGATGCTCATCAGTTTTTACCAGAAGCTGCCAAGATGGCCAGCGGTCTGGTTGTCTCTAAGGCTGATAAGACATTGCCGTTACCCCAGTGGCTGGTTGAAGATACCACCGTTGCTTTGGGTCAGATTGCCATGTTGCGCCGCGAGACATTTGCTGGGCCGGTTATTGCCATTACCGGTAGCACCGGCAAAACCTCGGTGAAAGAATTAACCGCATCGATCCTAAGTCACTGTGGCTCGGTACATGCGACTGCAGGCAATCTCAATAATCATATTGGCGTGCCCCTAACCCTGTTGTCGATGGACAGTGACGCAGAGTTTGCTGTGGTTGAAATGGGTGCTAGTGCTGGTGGTGAAATTGGCTACCTTTGTTCGATTGCCAGCCCCGACATTGCCCTGATTAACAATGTTCAGTCCTCTCATATTGAAGGCTTCGGTAGTGTTGAAGCTGTAGCAGCTGCCAAAGGCGAAATCTATGGCGGCCTAAAGGCCGCTGGTATTGCGATTCTCAATCTGGATCAGCCTTGGTGTGACGGCTGGCGTGACCTGATCGACGACAAGCCATGCCTGACATTTTCAGCCAGTAATAATGCCGCAGATATCTGTGCTACGGACATCACCGTCATGGATAACGGCTGCTGTCGTTTTTTGCTGAGGGTCAATCTGATGTCAGAGCACCCAGCCCTAGAAAAAGAAATTCAACTGTCAATTCCTGGCATCCATGCAGTGAGTAATGCCCTTGCGGCGGCTGCCTGCGCCCTAGCAGCGGGTGCCGATCTAGCTCAGATTGCTGCAGGCCTGTCCTCTGTGGCACCTATTGCGGGTCGCCTTGAGTTAAAGCCGTTAGCCAACGACAACTGCATTATCGATGACAGCTATAACGCCAGCCCAAGTTCGTTTGAGGCGGCCATTGATGTTTTGGCTAATCGTTCGGGCCGCAAGATTTTGGTGATGGGCGATATGGGCGAATTGGGTGATGACGCCGTCAATTTACATTGGCAGGTCGGTCACTATGCTCAGCAAGCTGGCATAGATGCTCTGTATGCAGTGGGTGAATTAAGTGCCCATGCCTGTGAAGCTTTTGCAGGCAAGCATGTTGAAAATAAAATTTTACTAGCAGCGTTACTAGAGCAAGAGCTGGACGCTGCTAATTTAGATAACAGCCCAATTACCTTTTTGGTAAAGGGGTCGAGAAGCGCTGGTATGGAAACGCTTGTCGAGCATATAACCACTAGAGAGGAAGTGTAATGTTACTGTGGCTTGCAGACTATTTGAGTCAATTTTATACGCCTTTTTCAGTGGTGCAGTACCTGACCCTACGCGGCATTTTCGCTGTCCTCACCGCCCTGGCCATCTGTTTGATTGCCGGCCCCATCGTTATTCGTCAGCTCAACCATTTACAAATGGGTCAGGCGATACGCAGCGACGGCCCTAAGAGTCACCTGAGTAAAGCAGGCACCCCAACCATGGGTGGGGCTTTAATACTGCTAGCGATATTTGCTTCTACCTTGCTCTGGGGTGACCTGAGTAACCGCTATGTCTGGATCGTCATGGGCGTTACCTTCACCTTTGGTCTTGTGGGCTGGGTTGATGACTACCGCAAGGTAGTCGAAAAGAACCCAAGAGGACTGCCGGGACGCTGGAAATATTTTTGGCAATCCGTGTTTGGCTTGGCTGCGGCTTTCATTCTCTATTACACGGCCCAAAGCCCTGCGGAGCTTGAGCTTATTGTGCCGTTCTTTAAGAACTTCGCGCTGCACATGGGCCCGTTCTACATAGTATTTACCTATTTTGTGATTGTCGGTACCAGCAATGCGGTGAACCTCACCGATGGTCTTGATGGCTTGGCTATTTTACCCACGGTTCTGGTTAGTGGTGCTCTGGGCATTATTGCCTATCTCACCGGTAACTATCAGTTTGCGACATATCTACATATTCCCTACATCAGTGGTGCTGGTGAGTTGTTGATTTTTACCGCCGCTCTTAGTGGTGCCGGTCTCGGGTTTCTATGGTTTAACACCTATCCCGCCATGGTCTTTATGGGTGATGTGGGTGCCCTGGCGCTAGGTGCGGCGCTGGGTGTTGTTGCAGTAATAGTGCGGCAGGAAATAGTACTACTGATTATGGGTGGTGTATTTGTGGTGGAGACTCTGTCGGTCATTATTCAGGTGGCCTCATTTAAGCTCACGGGCAAGCGTATTTTCCGTATGGCGCCCCTGCATCATCATTATGAATTGAAAGGTTGGCCAGAGCCTCGTGTGATCGTTAGGTTTTGGATTATTACCGTCATGCTAGTGCTGTTTGGCCTAGCGACATTAAAGCTGCGTTAGGGCTTTTATAAAGACTAAATAGAACTTTAGTGCAGAAATTTTAGTACAGAATTTAGGATTATTTTAAAACAATGTTGAGTGCGTCAATGACCAATGTAATCGCGACAAATCGCAAGACGGCTATCCTAGGCATGGGTGCCACGGGTCTGTCTGCGGCGCGTTTTCTGTCGTCAATTGGTGACTCATTTGTTTTTGCTGACAGTCGCAGCCAGCCGCCAAGATTGCAAGAAGTAAGGGATCACTATCCGGATGCAACAGTTGTACTCGGTGCTTTTGATGCTGATCTACTACTTAATATGGATCGCGCTGTAGTCAGCCCCGGCATCTCCCTAGACGAGCCTGCCCTGGTAGCAGCCCGCGAGAGCGGTGTGGAATTAATCGGTGACCTAGAGTTGTTTTTAGAACATGCCAACGCGCCAGTCATTGGCATCACAGGTTCCAATGGCAAAAGCACAGTGACAACTCTGCTGGGCGAGATGGCCCAGGCCTGTGGTCTGAGTGTTGGTATTGGTGGCAACTTGGGTACGCCGATGCTGAACCTGCTAGACGATAAGCATGAGCTGTATGTTCTTGAGTTGTCGAGCTTCCAGCTAGAGCTATTAAACGATAGTCGCGGTGCCGTAGTTGCACTGCTCAATATCTCCCCAGATCATATGGATCGCTATCAGGGCTTGCAGCAATACCATGCCGCTAAGCATCGTATTTTTCGCGGTGCCAGTGCCGTGGTGATCAACCGTCAAGACCAGTTAACCAAGCCATTACTCGCGACCAGCATCAGTCTTTCAACTTTTGGCCTCAATCAGCCAGACCTAGGTGATTTTGGTATTTTAGAGGGGCTAGAAGAGGGCGATTTGGCTCATGGCTTTTTAGCTCAGGGGATAGAGCGCTTGATGCCAGTGGCAGATGTAGCCCTAAAAGGCACCCATAATATTGCCAATGCTCTGGCTGCTTTAGCTCTGGGCTCCAAGGCCGGGCTGTCTATGCCCACCATGCTCGAGACATTAAAGACCTATAAAGGCTTGCCTCATCGTTGCGAAAATATTGCAGAGATCGACGGCGTTCTTTATATCGACGACTCTAAGGGCACCAATGTTGGTGCGACACAGGCTGCCCTGCAGGGCTTTGGTCGCGTTGGTAGCAAAAACCTTATTTTGATCGCCGGCGGCCAGGGTAAAGAGCAAAATTTTGCTGACTTGCAGCCCGCCGCTAAAAGATTTGTAAAGCAGGCGCTGCTATTTGGTGAGGACGCAGCGCAGCTTAATGTTGCATTGCAGGATGCCTGCGCTACTCAACAGGTCGAGTCACTGCAGCAAGCGGTTGATCTGGCTTATAAGATGGCCGTCTCTGGGGACATTGTGTTGCTGTCTCCTGCCTGCGCTAGTTTCGATATGTTTAGCGGTTTTGAAGAGCGCGGTCGTTGTTTTCAGCAGGCCGTCGCCGAGCTTCAAAAGCGAGGGGGGCAGCCATGCAGCTAACGCTTCCTTTAAGTACTTTAGGTGTTTTTGGTTTATCCGAGTCACGCTGGCACGTGGATACGCGGCTGCTATTGCCCGTATTGGCACTGCTATCAATCGGGCTAATTATGGTGGCCTCTGCCTCTTTAAGTTTTGCTGAGCATAGGCTTGGCGATCAATTTTTCTTTATTAAACGCCATATGGCTTATCTATTAGTCAGTGCTGGCGCCATGGCTGTGGGCTTCTTTGTCTCTCCCAAAATATGGGCTGATTACGGTCGTCTCTGGATGTTGCTGGCAGTGCTGCTGCTGATTATTGTGCTCATTCCCGGAATAGGTCGCGAGGTTAATGGCAGCCGTCGATGGTTGGCGTTTGCTGGGTTTACCCTGCAGGTTTCCGAGCTAGTAAAGGTGGCCACTGTGGTATTTTTGGCTGCCCACCTTGCCAAGCACCGCAATACCCTAAGTGATGACTGGCCCGAGTTTTTGCGGTTGATTGTGGTCATTACGGTATTGGCTTTTTTACTGCTAATGGAGCCAGATTTTGGCTCTGCGGTGACACTGTCTTGTACCTTTATGGCGCTGCTATTTTTAGGCGGTTCACATATTCGCCAATTTAGCTTGGTGTTTGCGATTGGCGGCGGAGCGATTTGGGCGCTGGCCTATGCGGCCCCTTATCGGCTAGCCCGCCTTGCAACCTTTATGGACCCCTGGGCCGACCCTTTCGATTCAGGCTATCAGCTGGTTCAGTCTTTGATCGCATTTGGTCGTGGTGAATGGTTCGGCGTTGGTCTCGGTCAGTCCGTGCAAAAAATGCTCTATTTACCAGAAGCTCATACAGATTTCGTGTTTGCTATTTTTGCTGAAGAATTTGGTTTTGTCGGTGTCGTCGTCCTGCTTGCTCTTTACACAGTCATGATCATTAGAATCTTGCAGTTGGGTAAGCTGGCCATAGGCCGCCAAGACTGGTATGCGGCTTTTGTATTAATTGGTTTTGGCCTGCTATTAAGCGGCCAGACCTTTATTAACCTAGGTGTTAATGCAGGCCTATTGCCTACCAAAGGACTCACTCTGCCTTTTGTTAGCTATGGTGGCAGTAGCCTATTAGTGTGCTGCGCCATGATTGGCATGATGATGCGTTTTTCCCATGATTTTCAGTCTCCTAGGGCTGCTGCCAGGAGGACTCGCAATGTCAATTAACCAGCCCTCAAATGGCGATTGCCGCGTGATGATTATGGCCGGTGGTACTGGCGGGCATGTGTTTCCTGCCCTAGCAGTGGCAGAGCGACTGCGCAGCAAAAATGTAAAAATTTCATGGTTGGGGACCGCTCGGGGAATCGAGTCTGAGTTAGTGCCCGCCAATGGAATTGAATTGCATCACCTGAGCATCGAAGGTATTCGTGGTCGCGGTTTTGCTGCCCTACTTAAAGCACCCGTACTATTACTGCGGTCTCTTGTTCAGGCCCTAAAAGTGTTGTCTGACTTTAAGCCCTCTGTAGTGTTGGGTATGGGTGGTTTTGCCTCGGGTCCAGGTGCTGTAGCCGCTAGGTTAAAAGGCATCCCTGTGGTGATTCACGAACAAAATTCTGTCGCGGGAACTACCAATCGTCTCTCGGCAAAAATAGCCACAAGGGTCATGCAGGGTTTCCCAGATACCTTGGCCAATGGCGAATGGTGCGGTAACCCGGTACGAGCAGAAATAGTTAGCTTGGCACCTCCTCAGGAGCGTTTTGCTAAGCGCACCGGCAGGCCGCGCCTGCTCGTTTTAGGGGGCAGCCGCGGTGCTCTGGCAATCAATAAATTGCTACCCCAGGCATTAAACCAAATTAATGACAAATATTGCCCAGAAGTACTGCACCAAACAGGCACGGCTCATTGGCAGACTACGACAGGTAATTACCAAGATCAGGGGCTTGTGACTCAGGAGACTCTTGATAAGAGCGGCCACGATACTAGTATTACCGTTGTCCCCTTTATTGATGACATGGCCGCAGCCTATGGCTGGGCAGATTTTGTTATCTGCCGTGCCGGCGCTCTTACTGTGGCAGAGCTAACCTCCGCTGGGTTGGGTGCTGTACTTATCCCGTTCCCCCACGCCATCGACGACCACCAGACTGTTAATGGTGAATGGTTAGTCAATCAGGGTGCGGCTAAATTATTCCAGCAATCCGACCTAAGTGCCGAACTGTTAGCAGAGCAAATTAGCTTGTTGTGTAGCACACCAAAACTGCGTCTCGACATGGCCATGCGCGCCCGAGAGTTAGCCAAAAATGAGGCTGCTCAAGCCGTAGCAGATGTCTGTTTGGAGGTGGCCCATGGTCGATAGTACAAAGTTCCAAGCACCGGAAATGCGCCGCATACGCCGTATACATTTTGTTGGTATTGGCGGCAGCGGTATGTCGGGCATTGCTGAGGTTTTACTTAATCAGGGCTACGAAATTAGTGGTTCTGATATAGGCGTTAACCCCAGCGTTCGACGCCTTACCGAAGCCGGTGCCGAGGTGTTTATTGGCCACAGTGAAAGTAATATTCAGGGTGCCGATGTGGTGGTTCAGTCTTCTGCGGTAACTATTGAAAACCCAGAGATTGCCAGTGCCCGTGAGCGCGGTATTCCCGTGGTACAGCGCGCCGAAATGCTCGCTGAATTAATGCGCTATCGCCATGGTATTGCCATTGCCGGTACTCACGGCAAGACTACAACCACCAGTCTTATTACCGCTATTCTTGCTGAAGACGGCCTAGACCCAACCTTTGTCGTGGGCGGCCGTGTTAACAGCGTAGGCACCAATGCAAAACTCGGCGGCAGTCGCTACCTAGTTGCTGAGGCCGATGAAAGTGATGCTTCGTTCTTGCACCTTCAGCCCATGGTATCCGTGGTAACCAATATCGAAGCCGACCATATGGAAACCTATGGTTTTGACTTTGAGGTGATGAAGAAAACCTATATTGAGTTTTTGCACAATCTGCCGTTCTACGGTTTGGCGGTAATGTGCATAGACGATGACGTGATTCGTGAATTACTGGTGGACGTTGCCAGACCGCTACTGACCTATGGTTTTAGTGAAGATGCCGGCTACAAGCTGCGAGACCTAACTGCCGATAAACGCCAGTCGAGCTTTGTTATCGATCGACCCGATGGCAAGCCGTCATTGTCGATCACATTAAATATTCCCGGTCGGCATAATGCGCTTAATGCAGCGGCAGCCATTGCCGTGGCTACCGATGAAGGAATCTCTGACAAGGCCATTGTGGCGGGTCTGGAAAAATTCTCTGGTGTGGGCCGGCGTTTTGAAATTGTTGGTGAATATCCTGTTGCTAATGACCCAGCTCCCGACGAAGGTGACGGAACCGCTATGTTGGTCGATGACTATGGTCATCACCCCACCGAGGTTAAAGCAACTATTCAAGCGGTCCGTGATGGTTGGCCAGACAAACGTTTAGTCATGGTATTCCAGCCCCATAGATACAGCAGAACCCGTGACCTCTACGAAGATTTCGTCAACGTATTGTCCCAGGTCGATGTTCTGCTAGTGCTCGACGTTTACCCTGCAGGTGAAGAGGCAATTGCGGGTGCGGGCAGCAAGAATATTTGCGGCAGTATTCGCCAGCGTGGGGGCATTGACCCTATTTATGTTGAGCGCATTGAAGACGTTCCAAATTTACTTGCCGGCCTTGTCCGCGGCAACGATCTGGTGATGACTCAGGGCGCAGGTAGTGTGAGCAAGTTGGTGGCTATGCTGGCAGACAGCAAGTTACTGCCCATTGCGGAGGACGTGAAATGACTCAGTCCTTAGCATCGCCAATATCAAAAGCGTCTTCTATAGCAAAACTTGGCCGCGTCGGGTTGCTCTATGGTGGCACTTCATCCGAACGGGAAGTGTCGCTAATGAGCGGCGAAGCAGTCCATAAAGCATTACTTGGCTTGGGTGTAGATGTGGTAGCTATTGATGTCACAGACGACTTGTTACAAATATTACCAAGCCAAAATTTAGATCGTGTATTCATCGCGCTTCATGGGCCCGGTGGCGAAGATGGCACCTTGCAGGGTGCTCTTGAGTATCTCGGTATGCCTTACACCGGCAGCGGTGTACTGGCTTCTGCACTGGCTATGGACAAGCTGCGCTGCAAACAAATGTGGCAGGGTATGGGCTTGCCTACAGCCGACTTCGCCGTATTGCACGAACAGTCTGACTGGTCCGAGATTATGCAGCGCCTTGGCGGCAAAGCCATGGTTAAGCCAGCTTGTGAAGGCTCTAGCATTGGTATGAGCCGCGCCGAAACTCCGCAACAGCTGCAGCAGGCTTGGGCCGAAGCAGCGCGCTTCGCGGCAACCGTGATTGCCGAGCCATTGATGGAGGGTGAGGAATACACAGTCGCTATTTTAGGTGATCAAGCGCTGCCCTCTATCCGCATCAAATCCAGTGATGTTTTTTATGACTATCAGGCCAAGTACTTTAGCGATGAGACCCAGTATTTTTGCCCTGCTGGCCTGTCAGATGAACGCGAAGCCGAGCTTCGAGAGCTTTCTATGCAGGCGTTCAAATCAGTGGGTTGCGCTGGCTGGGGTCGGGTAGATGTGATGGTTGATGATCAGGGTAGGTTCCAGCTATTAGAGGTTAATACAGTACCCGGCATGACCAGCCACAGCCTTGTGCCGATGGCGGCTAAGGCCATTGGTCTTGATTTTGAAGCCCTGGTGCAGGCCATTCTAGAGGGGTCGCTCTAATGGCTACGCAGAATCGTCGCGTCGACAATCGGTTACAGAAAACCAAAAGCCGTTTAAATAAAAGTGATAACCGCCAGCAAAGTGGGCAAAAGAAAGGTGCAAATCGCCAATACAAAGCGGAAACCGGGCGTTTTGATCGACTGTTGGAAAAGCTCTCCCGCCTGATGATGTTGGGCTTGTTTGTGATGGTAATAGCTGGCGGTAAATGGGTCTTTGATCAGCTCGATAAGCCATTGACTGAGGTCTTGGTCGGGGGCGATTTCAACTACATGGAAGAGCAGGAACTGGCGAGATTAGTCAATCGAGAAATCGATGGCGGCTTTCTTAGCGTTGACCTTAACCGCCTCCGTGGGGTGTTGCAAAACCACCCCTGGGTGGATCAGGTGAGTATTCGCCGTCAATGGCCTTCGACACTCAATGTTGAAGTGATTGAAGAGGTGCCCATTGCACGCTGGGGTGAACAGGGGTTCTTGAACCGTCTTGGTGACGAGCTAAATATCACTGACAACAGCACCCTAGAAAGCCTACCTGTGCTGCGCGCCGATTACGGCACCTCAGAAGAGATGATGCAGCACTACCAGTTACTGGCAGAATTATTGTTGCCCACAGGATTAAAGCTCATCGAGATGCAGCGTGATCATATGGGTGCTTGGCGAGTCGAGACAGACGAAGGCATTGAGTTAGTGCTGGGGCGTGACAAGATTGGCGAAAAAATTAAGCGTCTGGCTCTGGTCTGGCAATCGGGATTAAACAAACAATTAAAACAAATTAAAACGATAGATCTGCGTTATCCCAATGGATTAGCCGTGGCTTGGAAAGACGGTAAATTGGCTGGCGCGCATTGGAACATTAAGCAAAACGCAGTTTCGACTGTGCAGGGATAAAAGCGAACTGCTGAGGAAAAATTATGGCTAATACAAATGAAGAAAACATGATCGTCGCGTTAGATATTGGAACATCTAAAGTGGTGGCCATTGTCGGCGCGATTGGCGCCAACGGAGACCTTGAGATTGTCGGCACCGGCATGCACAAATCATCCGGCTTAAAGAAGGGCGTGGTAGTCAATATTGAAGCCACGGTGAACTCTATACAGCGGGCGATTGAAGAAGCGGAGCTAATGGCCGGTTGCTCAATCCACTCGGTTTATGCGGGCATAGCAGGCAGCCATATTCGCAGCCTTAACTCTCACGGGATTGTGGCTATTCGCGACCGTGAAGTGCAGCCCCTGGATGTTGAGCGAGTAATAGATGCTGCCAGAGCCGTAGCGATTCCTGCTGATCAGGAAATCCTGCATGTGCTACCTCAGGAATACATTATCGACGAGCAGGAAGGTGTTCACGAGCCTATCGGTATGTCGGGAGTTCGCTTAGAAGCCAAGGTTCATTTAGTTACCTGTGCCGCCAATGCCGCACAGAATATTAAAAAATGTATCCGCCGCTGTGGCCTAGACGTTGATGAGATTGCTCTCGAGCAGCTCGCTTCTAGCCATGCGGTGTTAACGGAAGATGAGAAGCAACTAGGCGTGGCGTTGGTCGATATCGGCGGCGGTACCACAGACATTGCCATCTTTACTGAAGGCGCTATTCGCCATACAGGTGTAATTCCAATTGCTGGTGATCAGGTCACCAATGATATTGCCATGGCGTTGCGCACACCTACTGCTCACGCAGAAGACCTTAAGATTAAATATGCCTGCGCACTGGCCAAGCTGGCTCGTCCAGAAGAGACCGTCAAGGTGCCCAGTGTAGGTGATCGCGAAGCGCGGGATATGTCGCGGCAGCTACTAGCAGAAGTGGTTGAGCCTAGATATGACGAGCTATTTACGTTGGTTCAGGCAGAGCTTCGCCGCAGCGGATATGAAGAATTAATAGCGGCTGGTGTAGTACTCACCGGCGGTACATCAAAAATGGAAGGTGTCACCGAATTGGCAGAGGAAATATTCCACATGCCAGTCAGAATTGGTGCGCCGGTCAATGTAAAAGGACTGTCGGATATTGTTAACAATCCCATTTATTCAACGGGAGTTGGGCTGCTGCACTTTGGCGTTCAGCAACAGCGTAAAGATGGTTTTATGGATCGTAGTAATCGGAAGAAGCAGACCAATTCCACTCTGGAAAAGATTAAAAGCTGGTTTCAGGGCGGAGTTTAGGTGTCACGGATGACTGTGACAGTGATTTTTAATTGTGAGGCGCAAATAAGGGGCAACCTATGTTCGAATTAGTAGACAGCATTCCAAAGAATGCAGAAATCAAAGTAGTTGGTGTTGGTGGCGGTGGCGGTAACGCAGTTCGCCATATGATGGAGAGTAGTATCGATGGAGTGCACTTTATTTGTGCCAACACCGATGCTCAATCTCTAAATGATCTGGGAGATGCCACCATCTTGCAGCTCGGCGGCACATTGACCAAGGGTCTAGGCGCTGGCGCCAACCCGGACGTCGGTCGCCAGGCAGCTCTAGAGGACAAAGAGCGTATTGCTCAGGTGCTCGAAGGTGCAGATATGGTGTTTATCACCGCCGGTATGGGTGGCGGTACAGGTACTGGCGGAGCGCCCGTGATTGCGGAAGTGGCCAAGCAGATGGGCATATTGACAGTAGGTGTTGTCACTCGGCCATTCTCTTTTGAAGGTCGCAAGCGCATGGCCATTGCCGATGCAGGTATTGCCGCGCTGAAAGAGCGCGTCGACTCCCTGATTATTGTGCCCAACGAGAAACTGTTGCAGGTCCTGGGTAAAGAGATGACTGTACTCAACGCCTTTAAGCAGGCCAACGATGTATTGTTTGGCGCTGTTCAGGGTATCACTGACCTGATTTTACTCGATGGCTTAATCAACGTCGATTTCGCCGATGTTCGCACTGTTATGGCTGAGATGGGTATGGCCATGATGGGTACCGGAGAAGCCAGTGGTCAGGACCGCGCGGCAATCGCTGCCGAAGGCGCGATCAAATGTCCGCTGCTTGAAGATATCAACCTGCAGGGCGCCAAAGGTATTCTGGTTAATATCACTAGTGGCTACGACCTAACTCTGGGTGAATTCGAAGATGTGGGTAACACTATTCGCGAGTTTGCCGACGAAGATGCGACCATTATTGTCGGTAGCGTATTCGAGCCAGAGCTAGAAGATCAGCTACGGGTCACTGTTGTGGCAACCGGCTTGCGCAATCCTGCGGTTAAGACAGGTCCTCGAGGTGTCATTATCGATAACCAACCACCCCGTAAAATGGGCGGAGATATTGACTACAATCGCCTTGATAAGCCTACCGTAAATCGCCGTAGCAGCAGTATGGGTGGGGGCGATGCGACAGCACGCAAGATCGATACACAGCCTGATTCAGAAATGGATTATTTTGAAGTACCTGCTTTTCTGCGCAAACAAGCGGATTAGTTTTTAAGTAAAAAATTAAGTGAAAAATTAAGTGAAAAGTAGAGTAAAAAAGTGTCTTGACACAACGCCCTTTATCACCTCGCCTCAGATTATAAAATCTTGGTGATAGAGGGCTTGTCTGGTAGAATTTGCCCCTTATAAATCAAAGGTATAGCAATGATCAGACAGCGCACGTTAAAAAATGTGATACGTGCTACCGGCGTGGGTCTCCACACCGGCGAAAAAGTCTATCTGACCCTGCATCCCGCTGAACCAGATACGGGTATTATTTTCCGTCGTACGGACCTAGAGCCCGCAGTAGAAATTGCCGCCAAAGCAGAGAACGTTGGAGACACCACCATGTCTACAACCCTTGTCAATGGTGACGTTCGCGTATCTACGGTAGAGCATTTACTGTCGGCACTGGCCGGCCTGGGTATCGACAATATAATGATCGATGTCTCCGCTCCCGAGATCCCCATTATGGATGGCAGCGCAGGGCCCTTTGTGTTTTTACTGCAGTCAGCAGGTATCTTTGAGCAGGACGCGCCCAAGAAATTTATTCGCATCAAGCGCACTGTGACTGTCAGGCAAGATGATAAAGTTGCGACTTTTAGGCCCTTTGATGGCTTTAAAGTGAATTTCGCTATTGACTTTGATCACCCGGTGTTCAAACATCAGGCACTGAAAGCGAGTATCGACTTTTCTAGTACTTCGTTTGTTAAAGAAGTGAGCAGAGCCAGAACATTTGGCTTTATGCATGAATTTGAATATCTCCGCTCCAAAGGTTTGGCGCGGGGTGGAAGCTTAGAAAATGCCATCGTTGTGGATGAGTTCGAAATTTTGAACGAAGATGGCTTGCGTTATGACGATGAATTCGTCAAACATAAGATCCTGGATGCCATAGGTGACCTCTATTTACTGGGCAATAGCCTGATAGGGGAATTCGATGCGCACAAATCAGGACATGGACTCAACAATGCTTCGGTTCGAGCATTGATCGCAGAAACGGATGCCTGGGAAGTAGTCACATTTATTGATAATCCGGAAGATGTACCAATATCGTACATGCAGCCGAATTAAAGTGGTTTAATAACGTTTTTGTGAAACAAGGCATTAGGCTCAATTGAAAATAATTCTTATTAATAGTCAGGCAGACAAGGTTAGAACCATTAACCTTAATAGCTGGGCAAAAGGTTTTCTATCAATCCTGTTACTGGGTATTCCAGTTGCTGCAGGTACTATGATGGGCCTTAAAATTGCTGATGGCCGTTGGGAATTACTCTTTGATAACAGTATCGCTGAAATGCAGCACCAGCTGGTTATCCAGCAAGATGAAGTTCAGGCTGGTCGCGATCAGGTAGCTAGCTCCGTTGCAGCAATGACCCTCAAATTAGCTCAGATGCGCTCTCGACTCGTTCGATTAGACGCGCTCGGCGAGCAGCTGACCCAAATCGCCAGCCTTGAAGACGGCGAATTTGATTTTTCTGTAGCACCAGGCCTTGGTGGCCCAGATACTGCCGTAGTGACAGAGTCCGCCAGAGCCATGGACGTACAGGAAGAGCTAGCAACCATGTTTGCGCGGCTCGACAGCAGTCTTGATAGCCGTGAGTCCCAGTTACAAATTCTCCAGTCCATGCTTTCGGACAACAAGCTTAAAAGCGAACGTACAGTGGCAGGACGACCTATTGTCAAAGGTTGGATGTCCTCTAAGTACGGTATGCGAACTGACCCATTCCACGGTGATAAGCGCTGGCACGGTGGTGTCGATTTCGCCGGTAGAAAGGGTTCCGATGTTATTGCAGTGGCCTCAGGTGTTGTCACCTGGTCTGGCGAGCGCAGTGGTTACGGCCAGATGGTCGAACTTAACCATAGCGATGGTTTTGTCACCCGCTACGCACATAATTCAGACAATATTGCCAAATTGGGCGCCATTGTTAAAAAAGGCGAACTGATTGCTAAAATGGGTAGCTCTGGTCGCTCGACTGGCCCCCATGTACATTTCGAAGTCTACAAAAACGGTCGCACCGTCGACCCTGCTAGTTATATCCGCCGCACCATCCGCTGATTTCCTCCCCAAAACTAGTCTATTCTGGAGGGTAACAAACGCTCTCTGATTCTCTTGTTCTATTTTTATGGAAAAATGCAATGTCTGGCAACATCCTGAAAAAACTATTTGGTACTAGCAACGACCGTGAAATACGCAAAATGCGTAAAACGGTTACCAAAATCAATGCGCTAGAAGAAAATCTTAAAACCCTTAGCGACGCTGATCTCAAAGCCCAAACCGCGGTATTGAGAGAGCGCCTAGCTGCCGGAGAAACCTTAGATCAGCTGCTGCCCGACGCCTTTGCCGTAGTGCGAGAAACTGCAAGCCGAGTAATGGGCATGCGCCACTTTGATGTGCAGATGATTGGTGGCATGACCCTGCATCAGGGCAAGATTGCCGAGATGCGTACCGGTGAGGGTAAAACCCTTGTCGCCACGCTGGCCGCCTACCTCAATGCATTGCCAGCCCATAGCGTCCATGTGATTACCGTCAACGATTATCTCGCCAAACGAGATGCTCAATGGATGGCCCCGCTTTACCAGGCCCTAGGTCTTTCCATCGGTGTCATTCAGTCTTTCCAGGGTCCAGATCTAGCTAATTCTTTTCGCTTAGATCCAGAGGATGAAGGTGAGTTAAAACCTAGCACAAGACAGGAATCCTACGCTGCCGATATCACCTATGGCACCAATAACGAATTCGGCTTTGACTATCTGCGCGACAATATGGCGCTGCGTTTAGAAGACAAGTCCCAGCGCGGTTTGGCCTTTGCCATTATTGATGAGGTGGACTCCATTCTGATCGATGAGGCGCGAACGCCTTTAGTGATCTCTGGTGCATCTCAGGACAGTTCGGAACTGTATAAAACCATTAATGCACTCAGCCTCAAGTTAACGCCCCAGGTAGAGTCCGATGAAGGTCTTGAGACCGATACGACCGAAACTGACCCCGCCAGCGATAGCGAACTAGACGGCCAGTTTATTGAAGGCGACTTTGTCGTCGATGAGAAAAGCCGCAGTGTCGAGCTCACCGAGACTGGGCATCAGAAAGTTGAAGAGATAATGATCAAAGAAGGGTTGTTGCAAGAAAATGACAGCCTTTATCAGCCTTCTAATCTGGGCCTGCTACATCATGTGCACTCAGCCTTGCGCGCACAAAATCTATTCAGCAAAGACGTAGAATATATTCTGCAAGACGGCCAGGCCGTTCTTGTGGACGAGCACACTGGTCGCACCATGCCCGGACGACGTCTATCAGAGGGCTTGCACCAGGCCATTGAAGCCAAAGAAGGGCTGTCTATTCAGCAAGAGAGCCAAACGTTGGCCTCTACTACCTTCCAGAATTACTTTCGTCTGTATCAAAAGCTGGCAGGCATGACAGGCACAGCAGATACCGAAGCCTACGAATTTCAGCAGATATATGGTCTGCAGGTAATGGTTATTCCCACTAACGTGGACGTTAAACGAGTCGATCTCAATGACCTGATTTATCTCAGCCAAGAAGAAAAATTTGAAGCTGTAATTGTCGATATTAAAGAACTGGTTGAACTAGGCGCCCCGGTGCTTGTAGGTACAGCCTCAGTAGAGACCTCCGAGCTACTGTCGGCCATGCTCAAGAAAGCAAAGGTAGAGCACAGCGTGCTCAACGCCAAACAGCACGAGCGCGAAGCCAATATTATTGTCAATGCCGGTCGACCAGGTGCAGTGACCATTGCTACCAACATGGCTGGCCGAGGTACAGATATTGTCTTGGGCGGCAACCTAGATGCAGAGCTCAAAGAGCTAAAAGAACAGGGTAAAGACAGCGACGAGAAACTGGCTGCTGTTAAAGCGGATTGGCAAGAGCGACACGGAAGGGTTATAGCAGCGGGTGGTTTGCACATCGTAGCTACCGAGCGCCACGAATCCAGACGTATCGATAACCAGCTGCGCGGTCGTTCCGGTCGTCAGGGTGATCCCGGTGTGTCACGCTTTTATCTGTCTCTAGAAGATCCATTAATGCGTCTATTTGCCTCTGACCGAGTGAAGAATATGATGCGCTCCCTAGGCATGGGTAGGGGCGAAGCCATTGAACACAGCATGGTTACCAACTCCATCGTCAAAGCTCAGCGCAAAGTCGAGGGGCGTAATTTTGATATTCGTAAGCACCTTTTAGAATACGACGATGTGGCCAACGACCAGCGTCAGGTGATCTACCAGCAGCGCAACGACTTGCTAGTAGATCAAGACATCTCCGAGGTGATCACCAATGTCCGTGAAGACGTTATTGATTCCTGCATTAGTAACTATATACGGCCGCAAAGTCTCGAAGAGCAATGGGATATTGAAGGCCTAGAAAAAGCCTTGGCCAACGAATTCACTACCCCTCTGCCAGTGCAGGAATGGCTAGATGAAGACAGTCGCCTAGATGAGCTGTCACTGCGCGAAAAGATTGGTAAGCAGATACAGGGCTCCTACGACCGGCGCTACAGCCATGTAGGCGAGCAGATGCGCGAAGTCGAGCGTCAGATTATGCTCCAGGTATTAGATAACCTGTGGAAAGAGCATCTTTCCAGCATGGATCAGTTACGCCAAGGTATTGGTCTGCGCGCCTATGCCCAAAAGAACCCCAAGCAAGAATACAAGCGTGAGTCTTTTGCTCTGTTTGAGCAATTGCTAGACAATATTAAATATGAAACCATACGTTATCTAAGTCACATCGAAGTATCGACTAAAGACGATATGGACCGCCTAGAACAGCAGCGCAGGGACGAGCAGCAAAACCGCGAGTATCAGCATGCTCAGGCAGCTGGCCTCGACGGCGAAGCGGGTTCTGGACAAGGCAGCGGTATAGAAGCACAGCAGCCGGTTCATCGTCTCGGCCCCAAGGTAGGGCGTAACGATCCCTGTCCCTGTGGGTCAGAGAAAAAATACAAACAATGTCACGGACGCATTCAGTAATGGCAACAGGCAGTGGTCAATTTCCAACCATGCATCCAGTCTCTGGCTTTAAGCTTGGGACTACCAGTGCAGGCATTAAAACCCCCGGGCGCAATGATCTGGTCCTGATGGAAATAGCCCCTGGCAGCACAGTGGCAGGGCTGTTCACTCAAAATGCATTCTGCGCCGCGCCAGTGACTATTTGTAAGCAACATTTGGCCAGTGCCAGTCCTCGCTTTTTTGTTACCAATACCGGCAATGCTAATGCGGGCACAGGGGAGCAGGGTATCGCTGATGCACTGCAAACCTGCGAGACATTAGCTTTAGCTGCGGGCGTCGATAGCAATCAAGTGATGCCCTTTTCGACCGGTGTAATTGGCGAGCCGCTGCCCATGGATAGATTGTTAGGAGGCCTACCCAAGGCCCTAGCTAATTTGTCAGAGCAAGCTTGGTCTGAAGCAGCCGATGGCATTTTAACCACAGATACTAGGCCCAAAGGCGCCAGCCTAAAATACCCAGCGGGCGATGCCCAAGTGACGATCACGGGCATCTCCAAAGGCTCAGGCATGATCAAGCCCAATATGGCAACCATGCTGGGTTATGTAGCCACCGACGCGGCTGTGGACAGTGAGCTACTGCACCGCGCCCTGAGGCTGGCCAATAACAAATCTTTTAATCGTATTACCGTCGACAGCGACACCTCAACCAATGACTGCATTATGCTAGTGGCTACCGGTGCCTCTGGCGTGGTGATCGATGAATCTAACTTTGAACAATTTGTAGAACAGCTGACTCAGGTTTGTCTTGAACTGGCTCAGGCCATTATTCGTGACGGTGAAGGGGCAGGTAAGTTTGTATCTGTGATTATCGAGAGCGCCGTAGACAGCGCCGAGGCCTTGGCCGTTGCCTACACCATTGCCGAATCACCCCTAGTAAAAACCGCGCTGGCAGCCTCAGATCCTAATTGGGGCAGAATACTAGCTGCTATCGGCCGAGCCGGTGTAAATGCCTTAGACGTTAATCTAGTGCAGCTCAGGCTTAACTCAGTATTGATCGCCGAGAACGGCGCTCGTGCCGCCAGTTACAGCGAAGAAGCAGGGCAACAAGCCATGCAGCCAGAAGATATCGAAATTCGTGTCGCCCTAAACAGAGGCCAGGCCACAGAAACCGTCTGGACCACAGACCTCACCTACGAATATGTGCGCATTAATGCCGAGTACCGAACCTAGGCCGATGGCAATATGAAGCGTATTCACGTGGTGGCCGCGGTTATTCATAGTGCTGTTGGTGCTAAAAGTGCTAGTAGCATTAAAAACATTAAAAGTATTACAAATATTAAAAGCCACAACAGCATTCCCAATCAACTCCTTATCGCAAGACGGCCAGACCACCTGCACCAAGGTGGCTTATGGGAGTTTCCCGGTGGCAAAGTCGAAACCGGCGAGCAGCCGCGACAGGCATTAGTCAGAGAGCTCAAAGAAGAATTAGATATTCAGGTCACCGCCTGCGAACCCTTTATGCAGGTATCCCATGATTACACTGACAAACAGGTGCTGTTGGATATTTGGCGAGTCACTGCCTTCGAGGGTGAGGCCAGAGGTATGGAAGGGCAAGACTGTCGATGGGTTGCACTGACTGACCTGTTGCTGCCTGACTCAGACTATGCATTTCCTGCGGCCAATCAGGGGATTCTGGATAGGTTGGCTTTAGGGCTCTAAGACTCTAGAACCCTAGAGCTCTAGGGAATATTGAACGTTAGCGTCTTGTGACCAGAGTACGAAAATAGATCTAAAATTCTTCATCCATTGATTCCGTGTCGACCGCAGGTTCTCCCGCAATCGCAAAGCTCTCTTTAGCCCAGTCTCCAAAATCAATCCGCTGACAGCGCTCAGAACAAAAAGGCCGCTGAGGTGATTTATCGCCCCATTCAACATTGGCTTTACAGGTAGGGCACTGGACTATCGTGGGTTTTTTCATTGTGGTCATTATTAGCTCTGCTCTTTTATTTCTTATTTCTTATTTCTTGTTTCTTTTCTCTGCTCTTGTCTCTTTGCGCTTTTATTCTTTTCTTCTTTAGATGCTTCATGTCGCAAGGCTATGTTTTATTTTTAGCCATCAATAAAAATTCTCGATGCAGTGCCAGCACTCTAGCAGCCAAACTATCCAGAGGCTGAGCGTTATCAAACTCAAAATCAGCCCTGTCGCGTTTTTCCTGTCTGGGCATCTGAGCATCAACAATAAGTTGTATCTGCTCTTTATTACTGCCGTCTCTCGTACTGGCGCGTTCAAGCTGCAATGCCACTGGCACATCCACCAAAAGCACGGTATCCACCAGCTTATGCTGGTCTGTCTCAAAGAGTAGTGGCGACTCGAGAATTACATAGTCGCTGTCCGCAGCCTGAAGCTGGGCCATAATCCAGTCGCGAATCAACGGGTGCAGCAATGTTTCTAACCAAGTTTTTTGCGCTGGGTCAGAAAAAATAATCTCTCTTAAGGTCGGGCGATTAAGTTCGCCATCGGGGGTAATAATAGTCGCGCCAAAATGGGCTTCAATCGCCGCTAGGGCTGGCATGCCCGGTTCAACCACAGCGCGAGACGCCTGGTCCGCATCGACAGACACAATCCCCAGAGCCGCAAACTGCTTAGCAATAGTGCTTTTACCGCTGCCAATACCGCCAGTCAGGCCAACAATTAAAGGGTTTTCTGTCACTGGGTTTCTCTACTTTAGTGTCTTTAACGGCGTTTGATTAAAGGCTGTTAATTAATAAACCATATTAGAAGTTAAAAAGCCCCAAATAACCAGACAAAATCTCCTCACCCCACACAAAGGCCATCCAGCCAGCCGCGGCCAAGAAGGGGCCAAAAGCCATGGGCATCTCTTTATTGCGACCGACAAAAATAATACCGGCAATACCCACAATGGCGCCCGTTGCTGTGGACAGCAAAATAATCATTGGTAACATTTGCCAGCCCATCCAGGCACCCAGTGCAGCCAGCAGCTTAAAGTCACCGTAGCCCATGCCTTCCTTGCCGGTAATCAATTTAAAGGCCCAGAACACAGTCCACAGAGACAGGTAGCCGGCAATAGCACCAATCACCGCTTCGTTAAGGCTCACAAAGGTACCGTTCAAATTAGCAAATAGGCCCAGCCAAATCAGTGGCAGGGTGATCTGGTCTGGTAGCAATTTCTCGTGCAGGTCGATCCCCGTTAGCACCAGCAAACTATAGGAAAATATAAGCCCATAAAGTGCGGTACTGCTAAGGCCATATTGATACACAAAATAAGCAGCCAACAAACCAGCCAACAACTCAACCAAGGGGTATTGAAACGAAATAGGCTCCGCGCAGGTCTTACAGCGGCCCCTTAAAAATAGGTAACTCAACAGCGGAATATTGTGGTGAGCCTTAATAGGAGTTTTACAGCCAGGGCATCGAGAGGCGGGTTTAGCAATGGTCACCGGCTCTTCAATTTCGGGCTCTAATTCAAGAAAGTCCCGGGAGTCACGACGCCAGTCGCTTTTAAGCTGTATGGGTAGACGCAGAATCACCACATTGAGAAAGCTGCCCAGCAGCAGGCCAAATAGACCGCCAATAGCCGCTGTAGCGGCTGGTGATATACCTAATTCGATCATCATGGGTGTGTATTCCCTTAGAGGTTAAAGCTATCGATGGCCGATAGAGTCCATGTTCAATAAAGTCGCAGAGTAGCCTCGTAAAGGACCTGCCTATTAACCAGGCTATCGATTAAATCAGCTGTCTCTTAACTAGGCTATTTATGCGCCGAGCAACTCAAGGGATAATACTACACAACATTACCAAGCTGGAAGATAGGCAGATACATCGCAATCAGCAAGCCACCCACTAGAACTCCCAGTACAGACATAATCATGGGTTCCAATAGGCTGGTCAGGTTGTCCACCGAATTGTCCACGGCCTCCTCATAATAGATCGCCGCTTTTTCTAGCATCTCATCCAATGCACCAGACTCCTCACCAATGGCGGCCATTTGGTGAAGCAATGTAGGGAATATCTTACGGCTTTTAATCGCCTGCTGCAGCTGAATGCCGGTCATCACATCGTCCCGTACTCGCATAATGGCATCGGAATAGAGCCGGTTACCCGCAGCGCCTGCCACTGACTCGAGAGCATCGACTATGGGTACGCCAGCAGAAAAGGTGGTGGCTAGCGTCCGGGCAAATCGGGCGATAATACTGTTGTACACAATCTTGCCCACCACCGGCACTTTAAGCATATATTTATCCACTTGATAGGCGAACTTATTTGATCTGAAGCGGGCCTCACGAAAGCCAATCAGCCCGGCACCGATAAGAAACAGCACCATCATCCAAGAGTTTTGCAAAGACTCAGACAGCCCCAATACAAAAAGAGTAAATGCTGGCAGGTCGGCACCAAAACCGGCAAAAGTTTCAGCAAAAATAGGTACAACTTTAATTAATAGAATGCCGGTAACAATCATTGCTACCACCATTACGGCTGTGGGGTAAGTTAGCGCCTTTTTGATCTTGGCTTTTAGCTGTTCAGTTTTCTCTTTATAGGTGGCTACCCGATCGAGCATAGTTTCCAGAGCACCTGCAGTTTCACCAGACTCTACCAAGCTACAAAAGAGATCATCAAACTGACGGGGGTGTTTGCGTAGGGCATTGGCAAAACCGCCACCGGCCGAGACCGCATCACGAATCTCATAAATGAGCTCTTTCATTAATGGTTTGTCTGAGCCATCAGCAACAATCTCAAAACTCTGCACCAAGGGAACGCCCGCTTTCATCATGGTGGCTAACTGGCGAGTAAAAATTGCAATATCGGCGGGCACAATTTTTTTAGGCCGATTCAATAATGGTTTAGCTTTCTTTTTCACCGAAGTGGAGATAATCCCCTGCTTACGCAGACTACTTTTGGCGCCGACTAAATTGTTTGCACGCACCTCTCCATCGACTTTTTCGCCTTTGCGGTTTTTACCTTTAAAGGTGAATAAATGGGTCTCTATTGCACTAGCCATAACTTAATCCTTGGTAATCCTGTTGGCTTCTTCAATACTTATCAGCCCCCGAGCTGCCTTGCGCAGAGCCGACACTCTTAGGGTTTTAAAACCCTCTTGCAGAGCCGTTTCTAAAATGTCTAGGGAGCTGCCGCCCTCCATAATAATTTTCGAGATAGCCGGGGATATTTTTAATGTTTCATAAACCCCCACTCTTCCTTTATAGCCATTGGTGCAGCTAGGGCAGTCACCTGCTTTAAAGATGGTGAATTCTTCTCGGGCTATACCAATCTCTTCAAAGCCTTCGTCCTTGAGTATCTTGTCGGGTATATCATCGAAGGCAATACGACACTGGGGGCACAGCTTGCGACCTAGGCGCTGAGCAATAATAAGATTGACGGAGGTTGCGACATTAAACGAAGGCACCCCCATATTGAGCAGGCGAGTTAAGGTTTCGGGGGCGCTGTTGGTATGCAATGTCGACATCACCAAGTGACCAGTTTGCGCTGCTTTAATGGCAATCTCTGCTGTTTCAAGATCGCGTATCTCACCGACCATGACCACATCCGGGTCCTGACGCAAAAACGAGCGTAGGGCTTCGGCAAAGCTGAGCCCCACCCGCATATTGATCTGCGTCTGGTTAATGCCTTCCATATTGATTTCGATAGGGTCTTCGGCCGTCGAGATATTACGCTCAGCGGTATTAAGAATATTAAGGCCGGTATACAGAGATACCGTTTTGCCGCTACCCGTAGGGCCAGTTACTAAAATCATTCCCTGGGGGCGAGCCAGAGCATCCATATATAGCGTCTTTTGATCATCTTCATAACCCAGAGCATCGATACCTAACTTAGCGCTAGAGGCATCGAGAATACGCAGCACAATCTTCTCACCAAACTGCAGGGGCAATGTATTGACCCGAAAATCAATCGACTTGTTTTTTGATAGCTTTAACTTAACTCGTCCGTCTTGGGGAATACGCCGTTCAGAAATATCCATGCGCGACATGACCTTTAAACGAGCAGCTAGGCGCTGGGCTAAATTGGCCGGGGGCTTGGCCATCTCCCGCAAAATACCATCTACCCTAAAACGTACACGGTAGCTTTTTTCGTAGGGTTCAAAATGAATATCCGATGCGCCCAACTTAATCGCATCAATCAGCATTTTATTAATAAAGCGCACAATGGGTGCCTCGTCTTCGCCATTGGACTCACTGCTGTCTTTGTCGTCATCATCGATAGCTTCCATATCCAAGTCATCGAGGTGCATATCATCAATAGTGCCCAGCACTTCGCCAATATCTTGGTCGGCATTGGTTTCTAGCCATTTCTCCAAGGCCTTGGTGATACTGCTATAAAGTGCCAAAACTGGCTCCACCGCAATGCCAGTTTGAAATTGTATTTCGTTGAGAGCGCGATGATTAGTGGGGTCGGCCACAGCCACAAAAAGGCGGTTGCCCCGCTGCACTAGGGGCATTACCTGATGCTTTTTAAGAAGTTTGGTGTCGATGATGTCTTTGGGAATATGGTCGTTGTTGTGATGCTCAAGGGAATAGATAGGGATACCAAATTCTTTGGCAGCCGAATTGGCAATAGCCGTATCCGAGACCAGCTTTTTTTCGCAGAGGTACTGTACTAGTGACAGCTTGGCGGTTTTAGCAGAGGTGGTAGCCACTTGCAGATCCTGTGGCTCGATAAGATGGTCATCGACCAAGCGTTTGGGTAAACCATGTAATGCCATTGGTGCCATATTCATAACTGTCGACCTTCCCTGTGCAAAAATCCAAGTAAGCAGATTCTACGTGTAGGCCTAAAAAACCGGAGTGCTGGGGCGCACAAAATCAGAAATAATTTGTGAGAGGCTTAACACTTTATTTAAAAATGGTTGGCATAAGAAGTGACTGACAAAAAGGGTCACATCTTGACGAAAATGGAGTACAAAACGGCTCTAAAACCAGGGGGCGCAAAAGTCTAAATTTGTTAACCCATTGAAATAAAACAACTTTCAAGAGTTGGCACGGCAATTGCGATACTCATGGGTAGTGCGACTAGTACCAAGATACAGGTTGCCAGTTAACTGGAATTAACCAAGCACAGCGATTATCGCCCGTGCAGACTTTACTTTTTGGAGATACATAAATGAAAAAAGCTCAATCAGGTTTTACTCTTATTGAATTAATGATCGTTGTTGCCATTATTGGTATTTTGGCGTCGATTGCTCTTCCCGCTTATCAGACCTACACGCAAAAAGCTCAGTTCTCAGAAGTGGTTTTGGCAACAAGCGCACCAAAGGCTGCTGTTGAGATTGGTTCTCAAACTGGTGTAGCGCTGGCTGACCTAGATGGTGGTTCGAATGGTGTAATCGATTTAACTGCTACAGGCTTTGTGACTAGTGTTAATACCGTTAATGGTGTGATTACAGCAACAGGTATAGCTGCACTTGGTAGCGTTACATATATATTGACACCAACAGTTCTAAATGGACAAGTACAATGGGCTGCGACCGGCAGCTGTGCTGCCGCTGGCCTCTGCTAGCTGGTTAGCTAGGGAAAAATAAAAAAGCCCCTGCGGGTAAAGCGCAGGGGCTTTTTTTACGTCTTTTTTTCAGTCACCCATCAACAAACCGCATCGACAAATCCACTGCCTGTATATGCTTAGTCAAACTCCCCGATGAAATATAGTTAACCGCCGAACTAATATATTGCTGCACCGTCTCTTTGGTAATATTCCCTGACACCTCAATCTTAGTCTCACCAAAATCAATCTCGCTCAAGGCCTTAATATCTGCGGGCGAAAAATTATCCAGCATAACCACATCCGCTTTAGCGGCCAAAGCCTGCTCAAGCTCTGCAATGGTTTCTACTTCAACCTCAACTAACTTATCGGCCGCGATAATACGTGCCTGAGATACCGCCTGAGTAATACCACCACAGGCCGCGATATGGTTTTCTTTAATAAGAAAAGCATCGTAAAGGCCGATTCGATGATTGCTACAGCCACCAATGGCCACGGCATATTTTTGCGCTAGGCGCAGGCCGGGAATAGTTTTTCTGGTATCGAGAATTTTAACTTGGCTGCCCTTGGTCAAGTCAGCGTATTGGCGCGCTAATGTAGCTGTCCCTGATAAGGTCTGTAAAAAATTGAGCGCAGCTCGTTCGCCGGTGAGCATGATTCGGGCATTACCCTCTAACGTAAATAATGTTTGCCCCGGGCTAACCTGATCGCCTTCTTCTATTTGCCATTCAATCTGGGTACTGGGGTCAAGCTGGCGAAAGACTTCATCGACCCAGGGTCGGCCGCAAATAACCGCTGCATCTCGACAAATCACAGTGGCTCGGGCGGTTTTGTCGGCCGGTATGAGCATTGCCGTAATGTCGCCGCTGCCAATATCTTCTTGGAGGGCGCGGGCAACGCATTGGGGAATGTCAGAGGCTGTATCTTGAGGCAGTTGATGTTGAGTCATGCAATTCTCTTGGTGTCTTTTTTGTGCGGGCCGGCGGTGAACAATGACTCGGTTTCGAGCTTGCGCAGGATTATAACAGCAATAATGGGTTTGGATTTTGCGGGTTGATCTGTTTCAATGGCGTTAGGAGTTTTTAAACCTTAAATACTCAGATTGCAGAGTGGTTAAAGTTCGGTTAGCCAAAGCGTTGGCAGGGTTGATGAGTAAGGGATTAAGTTATAGTAAAAAGGAGCTAATCAGCTCGCTGCGGCAGTCTTGCCAGCGGCATCTTGAGTATGTCTTTAATACCTTCTTTGAACTGTCTTCTAACACCTTACTTGGCTTGGCCGAAAAGGCCGACACCAACCGTTTACAAACCCTTTATCTTGATGCGCAACGACTTATCCGCACCCGCCGCTCTGGCATTGCAGTGCAGGTGATCGAGCAGACCCGAGACAGCTTTAACCTATTGGATACACCTCTAGTATCTGTGGCTTTAGAGAATGGCAGTGATTTCCCGGTTGGTACTCAGCATGCTAACGATAGCGCCAGCCATAACACACCCTACAACCACCTAGAGCTGCTGGGCAATGAAGACCTAGAAGTCATGATTGCCCTAGATAATGGCACGACCAAATCTTTAGAGACCTATAAACGGCCCCTGTATATGTTGCAGCGGCGTTTTGAAGCGTTAATGGGTAGCGAATTTAGCGGTTCTGACCCTATACCCATGTCTCCAGATGCTCTATTGGAAACCTTCGCCGAGTCTATATGCGATGGCATGGTGGCGGTCGAGATACAGGTGGTGCTGATTAATCTCTTTAATCAGACCTGCTTTAATCGTGACTATGGCTTGCTATTAGAGGGGGTTAATCGTGAACTTGAGGACGCAGGTGTTTTGCCTCTCAGTCATGACGATGATGAGCCGGTAAGAGTCCCTGTACCTAGAGCTAGGGAAGCTGTTGTTGAGGGTGTGTCCTTATTGCGGGGCTCTTTATTAGGGGACGCTGATGGTGGCTCTTTATTCAGTTCCGCTGAGGGTGGCTCTTTATTCAGTTCAGCTGAGGGCTCTTTATTACGGGACGCTGAGGGCTTTTTATCACAAGCCGCTGAGGGCTCCTCATCTCGGGACGCTGGGGGTTCTTCGTTTCAAGCCGCGGAGGGCTCTTCATTACAAGCTGCGGAGGGCTCTGACTCGGCCCCTACGACTAGAATTCAGACGGAGTTTTTGGCGCGTATTTCGACGATTTTGGATAATGCGGGTCGGGAACCGGGTAATGCCGGTGGTACCTTTGTTACCAAGGGGCAGGTATTTGCCCAGATCGATGGGCTTATGGACAAACTGCTCAGCAGTAAGGTTGCTGCAAATGGTAGCCCGGGGCAGGTGACCTTTGATCTTGCTCAGTCTTTAAATACGGCCCAGAAGGACGGTCAACAGGGGCTTCATGGTAATGACGCAAGTGTATTTAAGCTGGTGGGCAATACCTTCTCCCGGTTTGGCGAAGTTAGCGGTATGGCCCCAGAGGCCCAACAGGTTATTACTCGCTGCGAATTACCTCTGCTCAAGTTAGTGCTCGAGAAGCCGACTTTATTAGAGCAAGAAAATCATCCCATTCGCCGTCTCTTTAATGAGATGGCAAAATATGCCATTGGTTTGGAGCAGGGCGACTGTGCCGAGAATGCTATTTATAAGCAGATGCTCGGCCTTTCAGAAACCATGCTCAGGGACGGTTTTGACGAGCAGCAAGTGCCCAAGATGCTCACAGAATTTATGTCGGCGATCGACACCGAAAGTCGATTGACTCGTCTTCAGGAACAGCGCCAATTAGAAGAAGTCGCCGCCAAAGAAAAAATTGACTGGGCCCACACCAGAGTCGATCAAGAGATGGCCGACCGGTTACTTGGCCATGAGGTGCCGGTAGCTATCTTAAATTTTGTGGAGCAACACTGGTGCAATGTATTACACATCGCCCACCTCCGAGGCGGTGAGAGCAGTGTTGATTGGCACGATGGCCTGCGTGTTTTAGAGGCATTATTAGCCATAGAAAAAACCGAACTAGCCCAGAGAGACAAGCAAACTGTGGCTCAGGTATTAGACGACATTGACTATCGTATACAGCATATAGCTATAGACGCCGTACAGCGTGCCGAACAGATGGAGCGCCTGACCTTTATTCTGGACCCTGTGCTGCCCTCTAACGTGACTCCCCTAAATACTCAGGGGACAACCGGCACCCAAGATAAGGGCGATAAAATTAAGCGTATAGTTATCTCCACATTGCAATCAGAGATGCCTGGTAAAAATATTCTTCAGGCTGTGGATAGGGTCGAAACCCTAAACCTTCAAGACCAGCAGAGTTTGGCCCAGCTACAAAAGGGTTGTTGGATTGAATTATCGGATGATATACAGTCCCATAAACATAATGACAATGGCTCGAATGCCACAGCAAGTAACAGACGCGGCAAGCTTGCCGGCATTGTTGGGCCATCTTGGAAGTATGTGTTTGTTAACAATAAAGGCAAGCTAGTGGCAGAGCTCAATCGCGCGCGACTAGCAGAACAGCTAAAAGTGGGCGAGGTGAAACTGTTGGATAATTCCCATCTATTCGACAAGGCCATCAGAGCTGCGATCAACGATATCAAAGAGTTATCCATAGCCGGGTAGGGCAGGTAACATAGGATCCAACATGAAAATAGCCCAGGGTTGGCTTAGCGCCAGCACTCAGCTCCTGTCACCTAACACAGACCCAAGGCCCGACGAGGCCGATATCAGTCTATTAGTGGTGCACAATATCAGCCTGCCACCAGAACAGTTTGGTGGGCCCTATATTGGCCAGCTATTTGGTAACTGTTTGGACCCAGACCAGCACCCGTATTTTGCTGAAATAGCTCATCTTAAAGTGTCATCGCACCTATTAATTGACCGATCTGGCAGCATTATGCAGTTTGTGCCGTTTCAGCAACGAGCTTGGCATGCAGGAGTCTCTGAATTTGAGGGGCGAAGCAACTGCAATGATTTTTCCATTGGTATAGAGATGGAAGGGGCAGATAATATTGCTTACACTGACCGCCAATACAATGTGCTGGCCGAAGTGACTCAAGTCGTTCTGCAAGCCTACCCTTTAATAACCACCGACCGCATCGTGGGCCACAGTGAAATTGCCCCAGGGCGAAAAACCGATCCCGGCCCGGCCTTCGATTGGCCCCGTTACAAAAACGCGCTTATTTAGCGCCAGGAATACCATGAATTTTTTGATTGCGTTACTCGCCATTATCCTACTCGAAGCCTACAGTGAGCTTGGGTTTGTGCAGCGCGATAACTGGCTACGGCGTTGGAAAAAAAGCCTCTCGGCCCTAGGCTTGGGCCGTCAGCGGGTTTTGGGACTAGCTGTATTTGTAGCTGTGCCGGTTATTCTGTTGCAGCTATTGTTGGTGAGCCTAGCGCAGCATCACCTAGGGTTTGTAAGTTTTTTCCTCGAGTTACTAATACTTCTCTATGCCCTGGGTCGGGGAAATATGGATGCGCAGATTGCCCTGTTTACCTCAGATTTGAAGTCCGATGAGCTACAGGCCGCATTTCATAACGTAGGGGTAGTCGATACCTCCTACCGAGAGGGCCGGCTCGAAACAGCTGAGGGTATTAAAGAGCAAATATTTGCTGCGCTGCCTTACCGCATGTTTGAGCGGACCTTTGTAGTAGTTTTCTGGTTTTTCTTTTTTGGTGCGCCCGCCGCACTGGCCTATCGACTGTTGGCGTTGCATGGTGACCTTAAGCTAGATGCCTCTCTTGATGGTTCTTTAGATAGCTCTTTAAAGAGCTCTTTACATAGCAGTGATGATGAAAGACTAGATAGTAGACGAGAAAGCCGCGCTGTGAAGTGGCTGTGGCTTATGGAATGGCTGCCCGCCAGGTTACTGAGTTTGACGCTTGGGTTGGTCGGTAATTTTTCCCAGGCAGCCGGCGCAACTCGTCGACTGTTATTCTCGCGCAGCATTGGCACTAGTACTTTTTTACGCGAGGCTGTTTTTGGAGCCCTTGACCAGTCACAAGCATCAGATGCTCTTACCCCGCAATTGACTAGCGATGTAGTTTCTTTATTAGGTCGAGCAATGACAACTTGGCTAGTGATTATTGCGGTATTGGTTATTCTTGCTTAGTAACAGATTCGGCGTTATTCCAAGGCGCGACTTTTAGCAGTAATAGCATCCCAGGAATTGCCAAGACCGTGCACAGATAAAAGAAATTTTCCCAGCCCATACCCTCGACAATAATACCCGTGGCAGAGCTTGCTACCGTGCGTGGCACAGCAGTGATGGCGGTAAATAACGCGAACTGGGTAGCGGCAAAGGTAGGGTTGGTTGTGCGGGCAATAAAGGCAACAAATGCCGCAGTGCCCAAACCAACTCCCAAGTATTCAAAACTAATCACCAGCGCCAGCAACCACAGGCCTTCACCGACTCGGGCTAGTACAGCAAAGCCAAGTATTGAAACAATTTGCACCAGCCCAAATAGCCAAAGAGCACGATTGATACCAATTTTGAGCATCAGCAAGCCGCCTAAAATACCGCCAATAATCATCGGCCATAGCGCTGCATTTTTGGCAATATATCCAATCTCTGATTTGCTAAACCCCATATCCAAATAAAAGGGCGTGGCCAGTGCCGTCGCCATGCTGTCGCCCAACTTATAGAGCAGCATAAAGGCCAGTATAAGCAAAGCTTGCTGTACGCCCTGGCGATTAAAGAATTCTTTAAAGGGCTCTACTACCGCCGATTGCAAATTGCTGGGATGGTTTTTTGGTGCCACCGGTTCTTTAATGCTGAGTGTCAGGGCAATACCTGACAGCATAAAGGCCGCAGTGATCATAAACACAGTTTGCCAAGGCAGGCTGTCGGCCAGTATCAGGGCTAATGACCCAGGCACCAGTCCGGCAATTCGGTAGGCGTTAACGTGAATTGAATTGCCCAGCCCCAGTTCTTCATCCGGTAAAATCTGTCGGCGATAGGCGTCCAAAACAATATCTTGAGTGGCACTGAGAAAGGCAATAAACAGGCAGATATAGGCAATGGTCCACAGCTCTTTTTGAGGGTCAAACATGCCCAGAGATAGAATACAGATAAGCAGGGCGACCTGACTCGCGAGCATCCAGCTGCGCCGCAACCCGGGCCTGTAGCTAAGTAGGGGAATCTGATATCGATCTAGCAACGGCGACCAGAGAAATTTCCAAGTGTAGGGAAGACCAATCAACGCAAAGAAGCCAATTTCCTTAAGCCCCACGCCCTCGGTCCGCAGCCAAGCCGGTACCAGCGAGATTAATATATACAGGGGTAGGCCAGAGGCAAACCCAGTAAATATACAGATCAACATGCGGCGGTTAAGTAGAGCGTCTTTAATGCTGGGAGAGTTCATTGTCGTCCGTTAAAATTATTAGGCCCGCCATCGGTATTTACTCAGGCTAATGCGGCCGCCTTTCACCACCAGCCCCTCTTCTTGTAAGCGCGCTATTTGTCGTTTACCACTATCACTGTCCAGCGGCAGGCTAATCTTGCCAGCGGCATTAATAACCCGATGCCAAGGCAAGGTGCTGTCAGCGGGTAAGTGACGTAGAGTTCGGCCAACCAGTCTAGCGGCTCTCGGTAAACCAGCCAGCTCAGCGACCTGTCCATAGGTCACAACCACCCCAGAGGGTATGGCTGCCAACACGGCATAAATCCTCTGTTCTGGGTCAATATCACGCATGCACGAAGATTACGCTATTCACGCACATGTTGAAATAGTGAAAACTACCCCAATACTAAGGACAGAATTAGTTCGACAGACTGAACAGACTGAGGTGCGACATGCGGTTTCTATTTTTACTATTTATTATCATGCCCGTCGCCGAGATGTGGCTGTTGATTACTGTAGGCACCGAAATAGGCGCCCTGTATACCATTGGCTTGGTACTGCTCACCGCCGTAATAGGCCTCAAAATGTTACGCCAACAGGGTTTTGACACCTTATGGCGCGGCCAGCGTAAGTTAGATGAAGGGCAGTTACCCGCCCAAGAAATAGGCGAGGGTATAGTGCTGGCTGTTTCTGGCGCACTATTGCTGACCCCAGGTTTTATGACCGACGCCATTGGTTTTGCCGGTTTGGTCTCGCCCATTAGACGCCTGCTTGTTGGCCAACTGCTCAGCAAAATGGTGGTCTCAGATCTACAGGGTAGGCGCTATGGGGCATACCAAGAGACAGGGAAGCCCGCAGATACTGGAAATGTTATTGAAGGTGAGTCTTGGGATAAACAGGATAGCGTCGCAAAACCAGAGCCACAAAAAAATGACGATTTACCCTAAATAAAAAGCCCGGGGGCTTGAAAAATGGTACGCAGCCTCCATATGAACAAACAATTGCAGAATCTTTCGGTTCGCAAGTGACTGTTGGATAGAGAACATTGATTAACTGGAGAGACAAACTATGAAAATTCGCCCATTACACGATCGCGTGATCGTGCGTCGCGAGGAAGAAGAGCAGAAAACTGCAGGTGGAATCTTGCTACCTGGTTCTGCGCAAGAGAAGCCCAATCAGGGTGAAGTTATTGCCGTAGGCAGTGGCCGAGTTTTGGACAATGGCGAAGTACGCCCAATCGACGTAAAAATTGGTGATGTTGTAGTGTTTGGCCAATATGCCGGCAACGATAAAATCGATGTCGACGGCGAAGAGCTGATTATTCTCAGCGAAGGCGATATTAAGGCTGTAGTTGAAGCATAAGCTCAACCTTAAATAAAATCTTAAGTGAATTTTTGTAACTGATTTGGAAGGAAAAGAATCATGGCAGCTAAAGAAGTAAAATTCGGCGACAGCGCTCGCCAAGGCATGTTAGAAGGCGTGAACATTCTAGCTAATGCTGTAAAAGTAACCCTGGGCCCCAAAGGCCGCAACGTAATATTAGACAAATCATTTGGCGCTCCAACAGTCACCAAAGATGGTGTTTCTGTTGCCAAAGAAATCGAACTCAAAGACAAGTTCGAAAACATGGGCGCACAGATGGTTAAAGAAGTCGCTTCAAAAGCGTCAGATGACGCCGGTGACGGTACCACCACTGCAACAGTACTAGCTCAAACCATTGTTAACGAAGGTTTGAAAGCAGTAGCAGCTGGCATGAACCCAATGGACCTAAAGCGCGGCATCGACAAAGCAGTGATTGCTGCTGTTGCAGAGATTGCAGCTATTGCTAAGCCCTGTTCAGAAAACAAAGAAATCGCTCAGGTAGGTACTATCTCGGCGAACAGCGACGCACACATCGGCGACATCATTGCTGAAGCCATGGGTAAAGTCGGTAAAGAAGGCGTAATCACCGTTGAAGAAGGCCAGGGCCTCGAAAACGAATTAGATATCGTTGAAGGTATGCAGTTTGACCGCGGTTACCTGTCTCCTTACTTCATCAACAACCAAGAGAGCATGAGTGCTGAGCAAGAGAGCCCAATGATTCTGCTGGTTGACAAGAAAATCTCAAACATCCGTGAGCTACTCCCACTGCTTGAAGCTGTTGCTAAAGCCGGTAAGCCGCTGTTGATTATTGCAGAAGATGTCGAAGGCGAAGCCCTAGCCACTCTAGTTGTAAACAACCTTCGCGGTATCGTTAAAGTGTCTGCCTGTAAGGCACCTGGCTTTGGAGATCGTCGCAAGGCAATGCTAGAAGATATCGCCATCTTGACTGGCGGTACAGTGATCAGCGAAGAAGTAGGCCTTGAACTCGAGAGCGCAACTCTTGAGCACCTAGGTACTGCCAAGCGCATCAGCATGACTAAAGAAGCGACAACCCTGGTTGACGGCGCTGGCGATCCAGCGGCAATCGAAGCCCGTGTTAAGCAGATTCGTGCTCAGATCGAAGACACTAGCTCAGACTACGACCGTGAGAAGCTTCAAGAGCGCGTAGCCAAATTGGCTGGCGGTGTTGCGGTTATCAAGGTTGGTGCAACCACTGAAATCGAAATGAAAGAAAAGAAAGCCCGTGTTGAAGATGCTCTGCATGCAACTCGCGCAGCGGTTGAAGAAGGTGTTGTACCAGGGGGCGGTGTTGCACTGATCCGCGTTCTACAAAAGATCGAAGCTTTGACTGGCGACAATGATGACCAAACAGTAGGCGTCGGTATTGCGTTACGTGCGATGGAAGCGCCACTGCGTCAAATCGTTCAAAACGCTGGCGGTGAAGGCTCTGTTGTTGTCGACAAGGTTAAGCAAGGTACAGGTAACTTTGGTTACAACGCTGGCTCTAGTGAATACGGCGACATGATTGAGATGGGTATTCTCGATCCTGCTAAAGTAACTCGTACGGCGCTTCAGGCTGCAGCTTCTATTGCTGGCTTGATGATTACCACTGAAGCTATGGTTGCCGATTCTGCTGATGAAGGCGGTGCTCCTGGCATGCCTGATATGGGCGGTATGGGTGGCATGGGCGGTATGGGCGGCATGATGTAAGCCTCTGGCTCCCAGAGAAGTGTTAAAAAGCCCTGGCTCTTCTGAGTTGGGGCTTTTTTTTGGGTTGGTGCGGTGGGTAATAGACCCTGGTGAAGCCCTGGCGATCGGTCCCATGGGTGCAACCCTTTTCAGCGTTCGCTCAACTCGCTGCGCTCAGACAGTGAGCTCTCTTAATCTGAAAAGGGTTACACCCATAAACGGGCCCTGACTGATCGCCAGGGCTCCCCCAGGGTCTATCTGGACTATCGCAGAACATCTAAGTAAACAAAAAAACAGAACTCCCTATCTAGAAGCCGGCCATCTAGAAACCTGCTTCGATATTGAGGCTTACCTACCCCTGTCCTCTTTCAAAACCGTAGCCAGCATGGATGCTGGCTACGAGACTTCATGGACGATATACATGGATGTATGAGTGTCGCGTTAGGCAGGATGCCGGTAGCGACCGTATTCACGTCGTGTTTTGAAAGGGGGAAAGGGGTAGGTAAGCCGGCCAGTGCTCGGAACCATCGGATCGTTCTCTGCGCTCGAGGTGACAGTAGCTAGAGATTCGAGATGACCTTAGGTCTGCCCTTCGAATACCACAGGAGCCCTCTAAAATAAGCAGTATTGCCAGCAGTCACCCTTGAGATAGCTTTTTTTAGCCCTTTTAACACCAAAAAAGCCTGTGCAGCGCCCTAACTTATTGCTATTTGGCGCAGATTGCAGAACAATTGCAGCGATCAAAAATACGACCCATACGGGCAAAAATCTAAGAGGAACTGTCATGATTGAATTTATTAATTTTCTAGCCCGTTGGGGCCACGTGCTGTTCGGCATTGTCTGGATTGGCATGCTGTACTATTTTAACTTCGTTCAGGGCGGCTACTTCAAAGCAGCATCTGCAGAAGGCTTGGCCGACGCCAAGGCAAAACTAGCGCCTAGCGCACTGTGGTGGTTCCGTTGGGGCGCCCTGTTTACCTTCATTACAGGTCTGTACTTGTTGCACACAATCTCAAGCGTGCTCAACAACTTCATCATCATGGGATCCGTCATGGGTACATTGATGGCAGCCAACGTATGGATGGTAATCTGGCCAGCTCAGAGAATCGCCCTAGGTATTGAAGAAGGTGGCGACAAAGCCGCAGCAGGTGCAAAAGCACTGCTGGCTTCACGTACCAACACATTGTTCTCAGCGCCCATGTTGTTTGGCATGCTAGCTGGCCCACATTATGGTCAGTATGGAACAGCGATTGGCGGCACAGGCTTAACAGTCGCGCTAGTGATAATCTTTGCACTGCAAATCAATGCCATCAAAGGCAAGCAGGGTCCAATGACCACCGTCAACGGTGTAATTGGTTCAAGCTTGGCACTGACAGCGGTATTGGTTGCTGCGCTTAGCTTTTTATAAGATTGTAATAGCGTCAAAAATACCGGTGCCGATTAGTCAGCGCCGGTTTTTTTACGCCCAAAATTTGCCCCGACAAAAACACCCATAAAATTGCCTCCTCAAGGATACCCAAACGCGCCTATGGGCGTATAATCGGCAAATAACGCATAGACCTATTAGGGACGATCCAACATGGTAACCAAACGTAACAACCCCATTGTCGCCGAACGCGATGACATGATTGGACGCTCTGCTTCTAGTGCTAGAACCGAAGGCAGCAGCGGTAATGGCTCTAATGGTAACGGCTCCAGCGGAAGTGCTGGTGGAATGTCCGGCCTCTGGAAATTTCTCGTGCTAGCCGCCTTCTTTGGCTTACTCGGAGCCGGTGGCTTTGGCTGGATGGAGTATCAAAAACTCTCCGCCAAACACAGTGCACTTCAAGAGCGCTTTGAACTGTTCGAGTCTCGATTAAGCAGCACCGACGAATCCGTCACCCAGTCCGGTGCGGCCATGCAGATGAATATTAGCAAAAATACTAGCCAGCTTAAAAAGCACTGGACTGAGATTAAAAAACTCTGGGGTGTGACCAACGATATTAATAAAGGCAAAATCGACAAGAACCAAAAAGACATCGCATTTTTGGGCAGCAAACGCACCGCCCTTGAAAAAATCGTCGTCAAAGAGGGCAAGAAAATCGGAGCTCTTAGCGCCAATTATCTTGGTCTATCGGCAGACGTCGATGCAACCAACGAAAGCATGCGCAACCAAAGCGACGGGCTAAACCGTTTAAAGACATCGCTACAGCTACTTGAGCGCGAGATCCAAAACAATGCCGATGGCGTTAAATCCATGGAATCGTTCCGCCGTCAGACCAACCAGAAAATTTATGCCCTAGAACAGGGTCGCACTGCGCCAGCAACCCCAACAGGACCGAGTGAATAAAACCCATGACAATTATTCGTCAGAAAGATGTTATTCAAAGTGTTGCAGACGCACTGCAGTATATTTCTTACTACCACCCCGCCGATTTTATTAAGGCCGTAAAACAGGCCTATGATCGTGAAGAGTCCAAGTCGGCCAAAGACGCCATGGCGCAGATTTTGGTTAATTCGCGCATGTGTGCCATGGGTCATCGGCCTATCTGTCAGGACACCGGTATTGTCACCGTGTTTGTGAAAGTGGGTATGCAGGTGCAGTGGGACGCAGAGATGAGCCTCACCGATATGATTAATCAGGGGGTGCGCGAAGCCTACACCCATCCAGACAATATTTTGCGTGCCTCGATTTTGGCCGACCCAGACGGCGCCCGCAAAAACACTGGCGACAATACCCCAGCGGTTATCCATTACGAGATTGTTCCTGGTGACAAGGTGCAAATTGATGTCGCAGCCAAAGGTGGCGGCTCCGAAGCTAAGTCTAAGTTTGCCATGTTGAACCCCTCAGACTCCGTGGTTGATTGGGTGCTTAACGTTGTACCTACTATGGGTGCTGGCTGGTGCCCACCGGGCATTCTGGGTATTGGTATTGGTGGCACAGCAGAAAAAGCCATGCTTATGGCCAAAGAATCCTTGCTAGAACATATTGATATTCAGGAGTTACAAGCCAAAGGCGCCGACAACCGCAACGAAGAGCTGCGCCTCGAGCTGTTTGACAAGGTCAATGCGCTGGGCATAGGCGCCCAAGGTTTGGGCGGTTTAACCACCGTGCTAGATATCAAAATTAAAGACTACCCGTCCCACGCAGCCAACAAAGCTGTGGCGATTATTCCCAACTGTGCGGCCACACGTCATCTGCATTTTGAATTAGACGGCAGCGGCCCAGCCCAGCTTGAAGCTCCCAACTTAGAAGACTGGCCAGACATTACCTGGGAAGCCGACGAGTCAGTTCGTCGAGTCAATCTAGATACAGTCACCCAGCAAGATATAGAACAGTGGAAGCCTGGAGACACATTGCTGTTGTCCGGCAAGATGCTCACTGGACGAGACGCAGCCCACAAGAAAATGACCGACATCTTAGCCAGCGGCGAGAAACTGCCCGTGGACCTAGCAGGTCGGTTTATCTACTACGTAGGCCCTGTAGACCCTATTGGTGACGAAGCCGTTGGCCCCGCGGGACCTACCACAGCCACGCGCATGGATAAATTTACTCGCACCATGCTAGAAGAGACCGGCTTAATGGGCATGATCGGTAAAGCCGAGCGTGGCCAGTTAGGTATAGATGCCATTAGAGACAATAAAGCGGTTTATCTTATCGCCGTTGGTGGTGCCGCCTATCTAGTGTCAAAAGCTATTACCCATGCTGAGGTTATTGCTTTCCCAGAGTTAGGTATGGAAGCGATTTACGAATTTGAAGTAAACGATATGCCAGTTACTGTTGCCGTGGATACTGCCGGTGAGTCAGTGCATCGCATTGGCCCGGAAATCTGGCAGGCCAAGATTGAGGAGAGGGCGCTAAAGCTTGAATAAAATTTTAGCTTAAATGTTAGCTAAAATATCAATTAAAATATTAGCTCTATATTTGAAGAAACCGCAGTCATTGCCTACACTTTGATAGTACTTAACCGCTAGCACTTACCCGCTAGTACCTCGCTAGTTCTAAACCCCTAGCAGGACATAGTGCAAACAGACAAAAATAGGACTCATGGACAGGAGTTCAATCTGCCGCAAAGGCACAACATAAATCGAAAGGAATACATATGAGACGTATTAAATCAGTCATTGGTGCACTGGCAATCATTGCTTCAGGTGCCGCAGCAGCATCAGATAGCTGGTATCTAGGGGGCACATTAGGACATTACGATCTGGATAGTGAACGCGCTATCGAGGGCGATATCGAAGGCAGCCAAGTAGGCCTGCAAATCGGTAAATACTTAACCGACAATGTGGCCCTAGAATTGGGTTACGGCAATAATATTGGTCACGATGACTTTAACGTCCTGACATTGACCAGTGTGATCTTTATGGGCGATGACTCTGCAGACTGGCGGCCATACGCACTGCTAGGTTTAAACCAGTACGATCTAGATGACAGCAGCAACCTAGTTGCCGGCCACAACAGAAACTCAAACCAAGTACTCTTTGGCCTAGGTGTTAGCAACATGATGACCGACAGCCTGCAGTTTCGTGCCGATGTACGCGGTATGGGCGGTATGAACGAAGATGGTGAAGACCTAGGCTTTCAGCTATCACTGAACCATGTTTTTGGCCACAAGGCTGCATATTCACCGGCACCAGTTACTGCGGCAGTTCCAGCGCCCGCGCCAGTGGTTCAAGAAGCCCCAGAAGAAGCGCCAGAAGTTCGCACCATTACCATTCGACTCAATGTTGAGTTTGAATTTAACAAAGACACTGTACTGGCCGTTTATGGCGATCAACTAGAAGCCATTGCCGCTGCCATGAGCGTTCACGAAGACATCGAGCTAGTATTGGAAGGTCACACTGATAGTCGCGGTGCCGACAGCTACAATGCTGACTTATCTACACGTCGCGCTGCTGCTGTGAAGCAGAAGCTCTCGGCAGACTATGGTATTGCCAGCAATAGAATTTCATCGGTGGGCTATGGTGAAAGTCGCCCAGTGGCAAGCAACGAAACTGACGAAGGGCGTGCGCGCAACCGTCGAGTTGTTGGCGAGATGTCCTTCTCAGAAGTCGCGCCAGATTAATTATTGGTTGCAGTATAGGGTTACAATAAAACGGCGCCTAATGGGCGCCGTTTTACTATCGGAATAAAAGGACTGCTCATGGCGAACACATTTTACTGGCATGACTACGAGACGTTTGGTGTCGACCCCTCCAAAGATCGCCCCTCGCAATTTGCAGGGTTGCGTACCGACGAAAACCTCAATCCAATTGGCGAGCCTCTGGTTATTTATTGCCAGCCGCAAAAGGATATTTTGCCCGCACCTATGGCCTGCCTTATTACCGGTATTACTCCCCAGCATGCCCTAGATCATGGTTTGCCCGAGCCAGAATTTATGGCCCAAATTCATGCGCAGCTCGCTATGCCCGGAACCTGTGGCGTAGGCTATAACAGTGTGCGCTTTGACGATGAAGTCACCCGCTACGCCCTGTATCGCAACTTCTACGACCCCTACCAGCGCGAGTGGAAAAACGGTAACTCCCGCTGGGACATTATCGATATGCTGCGGTTATGTCGTGCCCTGCGCCCAGAAGGGATTGTTTGGCCAGACCATGAACCCGGCCGCCCAAGTTTTAAATTAGAAGACCTGACCCGCGCCAATGGTATTGCCCACGAAGCAGCCCATGATGCGCTGAGCGATGTCACCGCCACTATTGCCATGGCCAAGTTAGTCAAAGAAAAACAACCGCGCCTATTTGATTATGTGGTCAACCACCGGGGCAAAAAAGCTATCGCAGAAATGCTCAATGTGCAGCAGCGCAAACCCTTTTTCCATATCTCCGGCATGCTTTCAAAAGAGCATATGTACGGTGCCATTATGATGCCTCTCGCCATGCACCCAACTAACAGCAATGGCATTATTTGCGTAGATATTTCAACAGACCCAGAAGCACTAATTAGCCTAGATGCTGAACAGATACAGCGCAGAGTTTTTACCCGTGCTGACGAGTTAGGTGAGGGTGAAGAGCGTATTCCGTTAAAAGTTGTGCACGTCAATAAGGTACCTGTAGTCACCACCCACAAACTGGTCGATGAGGCCGCCGCAGAACGCCTAGGTATCGATGTACAGCGCTGCGAGCAACATTGGCAGCAACTGCACCAACTCGACCTAAAAGCCAAGCTGCAGCAGGTGTTTGCCGAGCAGAGCTTCCCCCCCAAGCCCGAAGCCGAACAGCAACTCTATGGCGGCTTTTTACCCAATCAAGACAAGCCGATGCTGGACGAGGTACGGCGCGCCAGCCTAAAGGACTTTACTCAACATAGCTTTCACTTCACCGATGCCCGCTACAACCAATTACTGTTTAGCTACCGGGCACGATATTTTACCGAGTCATTGACTGCTGAAGAGCAAAAAACCTGGCACGAAAGCTGCCAATGGCGTTTAACCGACGAAAATTCTGGGTATTTAACCCTTGAGCAACAAGCCACTGAAATTAATGCATTATTGGGTGACAGCAGCCTAGGTGCAGACAAACGGGCAGTTTTAGAGTCACTTCAGCAATGGGCGAGCAATATAGCGACGGAATTTGGCCTTACAAGCTAGAGTGAAACGCCTAAACAGGCTAAAATCCGTCAAATCAATTTGCCCCGAGGTGACCGCTTGAATTTTACCGGCGCGCATATTCTCTCAATCAACCAATTCCAACGTCAGGATGTCCAGCGAGTGTTCGCCGTGGCAGACCAGATGCAGCCCTATGCACTGCGTAAAAAAGTCACTCGCGTGCTCGAGGGAGCCATTCTCGGCAACATGTTTTTTGAAGCCAGCACCAGAACAAGAGTGAGCTTTGGCTCCGCGTTTAATCTACTGGGCGGGGAAGTTCGCGAGACTGCTGGGTTTGAAAGCTCCGCACTGGTTAAAGGCGAATCACTACAAGACACCGCACGAGTACTGTCAGGTTTTAGCGATGTAATCTGTATGCGCCACCCTCAAGCTGGGTCTGTGGCCGACTTCGCCTCGGCCAGTCGCGTGCCGGTCATGAACGGTGGTGACGGTGCCAACGAGCATCCCACCCAAGCACTGCTCGACCTCTATACCATTCGCAAAGAAATGGCCGACAAGGGCCGCGATATCGACGGCTTAAAAGTAGCCATGATCGGTGACCTGCGCCATGGGCGCACAGTGCATTCCCTGAGTAAGCTACTCTCCCTCTACGATAATATTGAAGTTGTTCTAGTGTCCCCCAAAGAGCTCTGTCTACCCGAACCCATTGTTGAGCATATGCTCAGCGCCGGGGTAAAAGTAACCATTTCCCACGAGTTGACTGGCGGCATTAGCGATGTGGATATTGTGTACTCCACCCGTATTCAAGAAGAGCGCTTCTCCAGCAAAGAAGAAGCCGACCTTTACCGTGGCAAGTTCCGCCTTAATCAGGCCATTTACACAGAATTTTGTCAGCCCAATACAGTGATTATGCACCCATTGCCCAGAGACTCCCGGGCCGATGCCAATGAACTGGATAGCGATTTAGACAACAACCCCAACTTGGCGATATTTCGCCAAACAGACAACGGTGTACTGGTGCGTATGGCGCTATTTGCCCTAGTCTTGGATGTTGCCCATCTGGTTGACGACTATGCCTACGATGTGCGCTGGTATAACTCGCGCCAGAGTTGATAACCATAATAAAAAAGCCGGCTGACCTATGACAGAATTTGACGATATTCGCCCCTACAATGACGCTGAAGTGCCAGCCGTTATAGCGCGTTTAGTAGCCGACCCAGAATTTTTAAATTTACTGCTGTCACGCAAGTTGCCCACCCTTAGCAAGCTACCTTTTTTAAAACTTATCGCGCGGCCCTTTTTACGCAACAGTCTGCGTAAACTCGCGGCAGATGTACGTACCGTTGAAGACTTTCAGGCCCATATGTCTGCTGCCCTTAAGAACGTGTTGGACAGAACCACAGACGGCTATACATTTTCTGGTATCAAAAATCTCGACGCCAGCAAAGCTTATTTATTCATGAGCAATCACAGAGATATAGCCCTAGACCCCGCCATTATTAATTTGGCATTGATTCTAGAAAAGCTCAACACTGTGCGTATTGCCATAGGTGACAACCTATTGCGCAAACCCTATGCCTCAGACTTGATGCGCGTAAACCGCAGCTTTATCGTCAAGCGCTCAGTCAAAAGTCGCCGCGATAAACTCGAAGCCCTTAAAACCTTATCGCGTTATATTCGCCACAGTGTGGTCAGCGAAAAAGTGTCCTGCTGGATTGCTCAAGCAGAGGGGCGGGCTAAAAATGGCCGCGACCGTACCGAAACCGCGCTGCTAAAAATGCTCGCTCTCTCAAGGGCACAAGGGCAGACCTTTGGTGCTGCCATTACAGAGATCAATCTTATCCCAGTAGCCATATCCTATGAATATGATCCCTGTGCTGGCGACAAAGCACGAGAGCTTCATGCAGCCGAGCAGGGCCTCACCTATATCAAAAATGAGTTCGAAGATCTGGATACCATTGTAAAAGGTTTGGTTGAATACAAAGGTCGCATGCATGTTCATTTTGGCGAGCCGGTGACCACAGAATTTGATAATGCAGACCAACTAGCAGCAGAAGTCGATCGCCAAATACTCAGCCATTACAGGTTGTTTCCCAGTCATATTATTGCCTGGCAGATGCAGGGCAATAAAGACAAAACGGTCTTGGCCACATTAAAGCAGCAATGGCCTAATGAAAACTGGTTAGAAGCAGAGACAAGATTTCAGTCACAGGTGGCGACGATACCCAGTATCCATCGCCAGATAGCTATTGATGCCTATGCAGCGCCGGTAGACAATCAACTGGCCCAGCAAACCCAATCACAGGAAAGTTAATCATTGTTAGACACTGACGTCAGAGACCAAATTCAGCAAGGCTATCGACAATTCCTAAAATCTCGCGAGCTCAGTCCAAGACTTGGCCAGAAGCAGATGATTGGTGCTATTGCCAATGCCCTAAGTGATGACGATGCCGATAAACGCCTGGCGGTTATCGAAGCCGGCACAGGTACAGGTAAAACCGTTGGCTATTTAATGGCTGCACTGCCCATCGCCCGAGCCCTGAAAAAAACCGTAGTCGTAGCCACTGGCACCATTGCCCTGCAAGAGCAGCTTATCCACAAAGACCTGCCTGAACTACTCGAGACCTGTGGTTGGGATTACAGCTGTGCCCTAGTCAAAGGCCGCGGGCGCTATGCCTGTAATCTGCGTATGGAACAGATTATCGACTCGGTTAAATCCAAAGACGCCGGGTTATTTTTATTTGAAGACGAACAGCAATTTAACCCCAACGTAGAAACCGAAGAGCTGTATCGCGAAATGGCCCTAGCCTTAGAAGATGGCACCTGGGATGGCGAGCGGGACTCATGGGAATCTCGCATCAAAGATATTGAGTGGCGGGCGCTGACTGTCGACCGTCGCCAATGCACCGGCCGACGTTGCCGTTTTGTTAATCAGTGCCCATTTTTTAAGGCCCGCAACGACCTCGACGAAAGTGAAGTAATTGTCGCCAACCACGATCTGGTCATGGCCGACCTCGCACTGGGAGGCGGTGCCATATTGCCGCCGCCAGAAGACTGCATCTATATCTTCGATGAAGGTCACCGTTTAGGTGACACCGCCGTTCGCCACTTTGGTGCCGAATGTCGTATTAATGGCACCCTCACTTGGTTGGAAAGATTACCCAAACAAATCAAAGGCCAAACCCCAGTGTTTGCTAAAGACACTGCCCTGGCAGACCAGCTGCCGCGCATAGAAAAAGAAGCAATCAAGATCACCGAACTGGTTGCCATGACATACCCCTTGCTCAAACAATATGTCGATCAGTCGGACCATGCCGAAGGCCGCTACCGTTTTGCCCATGGTGATGTAGGCGACTCTATAAGAGATCTCGCCTCTCAAATAACCATGAGTACCAGCGGCTGGTTAGGCCGCTTAGAGGTACTAGAAGATACTCTTAGCGAGGCTCTAAGCGACAAACAATACCCAGTGCCACTACCCGACATCGAACTGTTTTATCAGCAGGTGGGCAATTGGTTGGGTAGAGCAGAAAAGCTATTAGCCCTGTGGGATAGACTCCATAAAGAACTACAGCAAAATGACACGCCCATGGCTTGCTGGTTAAAACTTGAAGAAGCGGGCGGCGGCAATGTAGACATCAGTATTAATGCCAGCCCAATTCAGGCCGCTGAGATTTTGCGAGAGCGACTCTGGGGCAGCTGTTATGCCGCCGTAGTCACGTCGGCCACATTGCGATCTCTGGGTAACTTTACGACCTTGCAGCGAGAGACCGGAGTGCCAAGCTCCGCTAGCTTCCTGTCTGTAGCCGGTGCCTTCAACTATGGCGAAGCTGCCGTACTGCGAGTGCCCAGCGATGCTGTAGAAGGCAACAGTGTCGACGAACACAGCCGTTATATTGTTGATAAGTTTGAATCACTGGTTGAAGAGCGTGCAGGCACGTTACTGCTATTTTCGTCCAAGCGACAAATGGAACAGGTCTACGATGAGCTGTCCAGAGACATGCACAAACTCATTCTTATTCAGGGCCAGTACTCCAACCGCGAGATGGTGCGCCTGCATAAAGAGCGCATAGATCAGGGCCGCACCAGCATCCTCATGGGTCTAGCAAGCTTTGCCGAAGGGGTGGATTTACCCGGTGACTACTGCAAGCATGTGGTGATTGCCAAGCTACCCTTCGCCGTACCAGATGACCCATTGCAAGAGGCGCTGGCAGAATGGATTGAAGACAATGGCGGCAACTCCTTCTTTGATATATCTCTGCCTATTGCGTCGTTGCGCCTGATCCAGGCCTGTGGTCGCTTACTGCGTACCGAGTCAGATACCGGCACAGTGACTATTTTGGATAAGCGCCTTATCACCAAGCGCTACGGCGCCCAGCTGATTAATGCACTACCACCTTTTAGGCGCGAGATTGGTTAATGGATGTCTATAGCGAGCTAGCGGAAAGGTTGCTGCAAGTAGAAGCCGAACTGCGAGCCATGCAACTGTGGGAGCTAGATAGCCCGCCAGCCGAAGCAATGGCCAGCATAGAACCCTTTGCCCTAGACCAGCTAAGGTTTAGCCAGTGGCTACAGTTTGTGTTTTTGCCGCGTATGAATCTAATGATCGAAACAGAATCTCCTCTGCCAGCTAGCTGCAGCATTGCACCTATGGCCGAGGAGTGTTTTAAAGCGGAGAGTATCAATGGCGCGGCAATGGTTGCCCATTTAGCCGCGATTGATGGTTTGCTTACCCAAAATTAGAGCTAATCCTTTTTGGGCTTCTTGGTGTAAGTTTTCTTTTTCTTGATTGGGCTGCTGCCATCGGCAGGTTTACTATCTCTGAACGAACGACCTTCACCGCCGTCTTTGGCAAACTTTCCGCCCGCTGGCTTTTTCTTGCCAAAAGCTTTTTTGTCCCCTAGAGGATTCTTGTCAGCAAAAGGTATTCTATCGGCTGAAGGCTTTTTATCGCCAGATTTTTTGTCACGAAAGTCTTTCTTAGGTGGCTTCTGGGTATCAGCAGTGCGCTTATTCTCAACGTCACGGCTCAGAGTTTTCTTCTCTCTAGGCTCTCTGTTGTCTTTATTAACCGGCGCAGCATTGGGGTTATAAAGGCTTAGGCGCATTGGCTTAGCGCAGACACGGACCTTCTTCAGGTGAGCCATCAACTCGTCAGGCATACCTTCGGGCAGATCAACAGTGCTGTAATCGTCGTGTAACTTAATCGAGCCAATAAACTTGCTGCTGATATCGGCTTCGTTAGCAATCGCGCCCACAATGTTAGATGGCGTAATGCCGTCGTTATTGCCCACTTCCAATCTGTAGGTGGTCATAGGCACTTCTTCGCCATCCGCATTAATACGGTTTGGCTCGCGAGCAGGGCGATCGTCTCTGTGATTGTCTTTACGCTCGCTACGGTCACCGCGTTCGCCACGAGTGTCGTAACGATTTTCTTTGCGGTCACGTTTCTCGCCACGATCCTTATTACGTTCACGACCAGAGTCGCGTTCGCGATTATTTTCCCGCGGAGCAACAATGTTATCCAACTTAGGAAAAAGTGGGCGTTCCTTTTGGTTCTCGTAGGCAAGTGCGCCAGCAATATCTGCCATGTCTAACTCATTTTCCGCGGCGAACTTAGTGATCAAATCGCGGAATTTATCTAGACGAGGCGTTTCAAGAGTTTTAACCAGCTGGTTAGTAAACTGCATAATACGCTGGTCACTGACCTGCTCATTACTAGGCATAGTCAGAGGCGTAATAGTCTGGCGCGTCGATTTTTCGATCGAACGCAGCAAACGAGTTTCTTTAGGGGTGATAAACAGAATCGCCTTACCGTCACGACCCGCACGGCCAGTACGACCAATACGGTGAACATAAGATTCATTGTCGTAAGGAATGTCAAAGTTGATCACGTGGCTAATACGCTCAACGTCTAGCCCGCGGGCTGCAACGTCTGTCGCAACAATAATATCAACCTGACCCTTCTTGAGGCGATTGATCGTGCGCTCACGCAATGTCTGACTCAAATCGCCGTTCAATGGCGATGCAGAAAAACCGCGAGCTTCCAAGCGCTCAGCAATATCTACAGTCGATGACTTGGTGCGCACAAAAATAATCATGCCGTCAAATTCTTGTACTTCCAAAACGCGAGTAAGAGCATCCATCTTCTGGTGGCTCTTCACCGTCACATACTGCTGTTCAATACGCTCAACAGTTTTGGTTTTTGCTTCAATATTAACCGACTCAGCATCGCCTAGATACTTGGTAGTAACACGGCGAATAGCGGGTGGCATGGTGGCAGAGAACAGCGCACGCTGACAATTAGCAGGCGTCTGAGCCAAAATAGTTTCAACATCATCGATAAAGCCCATACGCAACATTTCGTCGGCTTCATCAAGAATCAGGCCACGTACCTGGCTAAGGTCAAGGCTGCGACGACGCAAATGGTCGAGCATACGACCAGGCGTACCCACTACAACCTGAACACCGCGCTTCAAACTACGCAGCTGGCCACCAATATCAGCACCGCCGTAAATAGGCAGAACATTGAAGTTCTTCATGTACTTGGCATAGCTCTGGAAAGCCTCAGCCACCTGAATCGCCAACTCACGAGTTGGTGTCAGCACCAAAATCTGCGGTGATTTCTGCTTCTCATCAATCTGGCTCAAAAAGGGCAGTGCAAAAGCGGCAGTCTTACCAGTACCAGTCTGTGCAGTACCTAGCAGGTTTTTGCCCGCCAACAGAATAGGAATACTCTGCGCTTGAACAGGGGAGGGTTGCTCGTAACCGAGTTGCTTAACGGCTTTGAGAACGGGGGCTGAAAGACCCAGTGATTCGAAGTCAACGGATGACATTAATTTACCTGTAGCTTGGGGAGTTTATGCCCCGGTTTGTGAGGCGGCGGAGTATACGCCTAAGTGACTAATTTTTATAGGGGTTTTTGGGTTATTTTTGTAGTGAAGGGGGCTTGTATGGAAGCTTGTTCATAATGCGATAGGCGTCCTTTTTTAAACCGAATCTATCGCTAGGATGGACCTTCAAACAGCAAGCAAGTCACCCATGAAAGAATTCCGTTTTGTAAGCAGGCAATCTCTCAAGAAATTTAAGACTTTACCTCGCAAAATTCAGGAGTGCTTTGCTGCTCATTTACATGAAATTTGTAAAGGTAAAGCGCCTTATTCTTCGTTTAAACATATCACCAACTCTGTTGGGGTTGCCACTATCAGAGAGATCAATGCGCCGTATACCCGCAATCCGGCTACCCATCGCCCGGAAATTAGGTTTAAATAAACGGCATAAAAAAACCAACACCCTGCAGGAACACCCCATGAGTGAGCTCTACCTCGTTCGCCACGCCCAAGCCTCCTTTGGCGCCGACAACTACGACCAACTCTCCGACCATGGCCACCAGCAATCTCGATGGTTAGGAGACTACATGGGTATGCGCGGCCTCAAATTCGATACATTGTTAGTGGGCGACATGGTGCGCCATCACGAGACCATGAATGGTATATGTGCGGGAATGGATATTGACGGCAGTGGCCGTTTGGTGTTGCCTGGGCTCAATGAATACAACTTCGTTGCCATGATCGATTCCTACAAAACCACCAATGGTGACGACCCCATGTTCCAATCAATTGCCGACAACCCTAAAGATAACCGGTACCATTTTCGACTGCTGCGTAAGGTATTGAGTCTTTGGACCCAAGATAAGATAGAAAACTTACCAGAAAGTTGGGGCGATTTTAAAGCGAGAGTACTAGACGCGCAGCAGCAAATTAAAGCCATGGCAGACAGTGGTAATAGTGTTTTAGCGATTGGGTCTGGCGGCTCTATTAGTGCTTTTGTGGGACTGGTTTTGGGTATTCCCGATGAGAATATTTTTGACTTAAATCTACAGTATAAAAACACCGCGATTAGTCATTTCTTTTTCAATAAAAAGAAGATGAACCTGACTGGGTTTAATAGCATTCCCCACTTGGATACCAATGATATGAAGCATCATATTACGTATGGGTAGCCAGGCCTCCAGAGCCTAAATAGGTCGTCCAGGCCCTGAAAAGTTGTCATGAGCCTACTACGTCTTCTAGAACTGCAAAGTCCGATTTACGCTGGTGGCATCGGCCCTCACAGGTTAACCTAGGCACATAACAAAAAAATTCAAACAAACAACAACAATAAATAAAAGGAATGAAACGTGAACTCAGAATTCGATATGACTGACAAAGTTGCCATGGTAACCGGCGCATCCAGTGGTTTTGGCGTTAATTTTGCGAAAATCTTGGCCGCTCGTGGTGCTAAGGTTGTAGTGGCGGCGCGCCGTATAGATCGTCTTGAAGCGCTAGTTGCTGAGATCAAGGCTGATGGTGGTCAAGCAGTGGCAGTGGCGTTGGATGTGACCAATGCTAAGTCGATTACTGATGCGTTTGATGCTGGGGAAGCGGCTTTTGGTACGGTGACGGTTATCTCTAACAATGCCGGTGTTGCTGATGGCCGTAGTGCGCTTAAAGCGACTGAAGCTGATTGGGACTTGGTAATAGATACTAACCTTAAGGGTGTGTGGATGGTGGCTCAAGAAGCGGCTAAACGTATGGCTGCGGCTGGCGTCGGTGGCAGCATTGTGAATACGGCGTCAATTTTGGGCCTGCGTGTGTCGTTTGCTCAGTCGGTTTACTCCGCCTCTAAAGCGGGCGTTGTGCAGCTGTCTAAAGCGCTGGCGCTGGAGCTGGGCCGTAAGGGTATTCGTGTAAATGCACTTTGCCCTGGGTTCTTTTTAACTGAAATGACCGAGATGTTATTTAACTCCCCTCAGGGCAATGCGTTTCTTGCTTCGGCTCCTTTAGGTCGTCCTGGAGATATGGACGAGATTAGTTCGCCGTTCTTGCTGCTGGCCAGTGACGCGGGTAGTTATTTGACTGGTGTTGCATTGCCGGTCGATGGCGGGCAATGTATAGGGAATATGTAGGTCTTTTAATTCAACTGCACAGAAGGACATGCCGTGAGCTTGCAAGATAATCGCCGAGAATACGACCAAGGAAAGCTGTCTAGGGAATCGTTGCTAGATAATCCCTTTGATCAGTTTAATCTTTGGATGGCGCAGGCCATAGAGGCTGATATCCTAGACCCAACGGCCATGAGTGTGGCCACGGTGAACGCCCAGGGCAAGCCTTGGCAGCGTATGGTGTTGTTAAAGGCCTTTGATAAGCGCGGTTTTGTGTTTTACACCAATCTTGGTAGTCGCAAGGCCACTGAGATTGAGGGTAATGCCCAGGTGAGCTTACATTTCCCTTGGTTGCAGTTGGACCGTCAGGTGATTGTGGGTGGTCGCGCCGAGCGACTATCCACTGTTGACGTCATGAAGTATTTTTTGAGTCGCCCTAAAGGTAGCCAGCTGGCTGCTTGGGCCTCTAAACAAAGCAGTCGTATTAACTCCCGTCAGGCGCTTGAAACCCAATTCGAGCAGATTAAAGAGAAGTTTGCCCAAGGTGATATTCCATTACCAGATTTCTGGGGGGGCTATCGCGTTATACCTGAAGAGATTGAATTTTGGCAGGGCGGAGAAATGCGCCTGCATGACCGCTTTAGCTTTCAACTTGATGGCGATGATTGGGATATCAGCAGGCTGTCGCCCTAAGCTAATATTGAAGTAGCAGCGCTAAGCTTATGTAAGCTTGCAGCTTTGGTTAAACGTAACTAATAACCTTTTCCAAAAAATACCCATGGTGAGTGCACTTGCAAAAGGGGAGTTGAAAAACTCTGCTAGCTTAGAAATACCCATCAAGATAACCTCAAAGACTATAGAAATTAACACCAATCATAACTCTATCCTCATCTCCACCATAAACTGCAGAATGCAGTCGTTCTGTAGGAATAATAATTATTGTTCCTACAGATTGAGATGACGGTTTTAGTTTTCATTTTCTGTGCCCATACGTCCAAATTTAGCTATATTACAGAGTATAGATTCAAAAGTGTTCATTGAGATCCCTTAAGCGTAAGTTGTATTACATACTTAATACACTTATGAGATTCAGTAGGTGCTTCAGGCGGGGCAATATGATCAATTAGCTGCGGTTAAAGGCTTTATTGAGTGGTTCGGTTTTCCTGGAACAGCTGGCTAGCCGCATTTATGGGTTCGGTACCCCTATACCAATGGCTTTAAAGCGGTTAGCTTCGGGTGGGCTTAATATCTAATCCCAGTTATCACCAAACCTCGGTCTCCGGCCGGGGTTTTTACGTTCACTTCTTCATCAATCGATTTGCCCACCAGTGCCCGCGCTATGGGCGAGTCGATGCTAATCCAGTTGAGTGCGGTATCAATTTCGTCTGAGCCTACTAATCTGTAGACATGCTCTTCGCCACTGTCTTCGTCTTCTACGGTGACCCAGGCTGCAAAGAATACTTTTGAGGGATCTCTGGGTTTGTCTTCGACGATGGTGGCGTTTTCGATGCGTTTGGTGAGGTAGCGTACGCGGCTATCGATTTCTCGCAGGCGGCGTTTGCCGTAGATGTAGTCGCCGTTTTCTGAGCGGTCACCATTTTTGGCGGCTTCGTGCACTATCTGGGTGACTTGGGGGCGCTCGATTTTCCATAGCTGGTGAACTTCCGCGCGCATTTTACTGGCGCCCTCTGGTGTTACATAGGGTGAGCTTTTGGGCCCCGGTGGGCGGTAGCGACCCATGGCTTAGGCCTCGGCCTTTAGATTAAATACATCACAATAGAAGGCTAGTTCGCTTTCCATTGCTTTGATTATATTGTTGGCTTTTCTGAAGCCATGGCCTTCGTCGGGGAAGGTGATATGGGCGACTTTAATACCTTTTTCTTGAAGTAGTTTCACCATCATTTCTGCTTGGTTGGGGGGCACGACTTTGTCTTCTAAACCTTGTAGAAATATGACGGGGCAGTTTAGGCCTTCGGCATGATGGATAGGCGAGCGCTCTAGGTAGATGTCTCGGCGTTCTGGGTAGGGGCCAATAAGACTGTCTAGGTAGCGTGATTCGAACTTGTGGGTGTCTTTGGCCAGGGTTTCTAAGTCGCCTATGCCATACAGGCTGGCACCGGCTTTAAAGGTGTCGGTAAAAGTTAGGGCTGACAGCACTGTGTAACCGCCGGCACTGCCGCCTCTTATTAAGCAGCGCTCTGGGTCGATCTGGTTTTGCTCTGCTAGGTAGCGAATGGCGTGCTGGGTATCTTCGACGTCGGCTATGCCCCAGGTGCCTGCAAGGGCCTGTCGGTAGGTGCGACCAAAGCCGGTGCTGCCGCGATAGTTAATGTCGACGACGGCAAAGCCTCGATTAGTCCAGTATTGGATCTTGAGGTTAAGGCCGCTGTTTGTAGCACCGGTGGGCCCGCCATGGCAGATGGCAATAACTAGGGGTAGTTCTTCATCCATGCCCTGATACTGGGCGTTGGTGGGCGGGTAAAAGAAGGCGTGCACCTGCTGGTTATCGCTGCCATTAATACCACTCGGGAACATAATTGATTGGGGTTGCGCTATATCTGCGGTGTCTAAATCTAGGGTGGAAGGGGCATAGACTGACTTAAGCTTACCCTCTGGGCTTATACCCACAATCTGGTTGGCAATAGAGGCTGCACCAGCCACCATAAAGAGTTGGCCCTGATGGCAACAGGCTGCTTCTAGGCTGCTGTATTGGCTCTCGGCGGGGGTGAGTTGCCCTGTGGGAATGTCGATAAACCCGCTGTACCAAAGCCCTTGCTCGGTCCACAGGCAACCTATGGTATTGGCGTCGATAAAACCGTAGGTGCTCATGCCAAATTGCCACAATGGCGTGGCAAATTCGGCGTTTTTACTAAGAACTATTTGCCCATCGCCGCGATACAGGTTCCACCAGTTATTTTTGTCGGACACATAATAGAGTTGATTGTCGGGCGACCAGCTAGGCTGAAAAATAGCTTCGGGGCTCTTATTGCTAGTGTTGCCGGCGACTAGTATTTTATCGCTGAGACCGTCGGCCGTAATATTGGCCTGCCAGAGTTGCGTGCTATCCCAAGGCATATTGGGGTGCTGCCACTCTATCCAGCAGAGCTTATTTTGATCTGGGCTAATACGCGGGTAGGCGTAAAAATCTGCACCACTGGCTATTGTTGTGACCATGTCATTGTTGATGCCGCTGTCTACGCCACTCCCACTGCCTATGCCGATACTTACAATAGTGTTTTCTGGTTCGCGATCGTCATAGTGTATTTCACACACGGCGATAAGCTGCTGGCGTGCCTGATCAATCACTAGGTCGGCAAAGCGTGGGCCCGCTGCGGTTATGGCGACGGGCTTTTTATCTGTGTTTAATGGGAGCTGATAAATACGCTGGTCGGCGGCATTGACGAAGTACAGATGGGTGTCGTCTATGGCATAGGCCGTGCCGCCGTATTCGTGAACCTTGCTGTAATGGCTATAGCGGGAGGGCAGCAGATCACTGATTTGACCTTGGCTGTCGCGGCGCATAATCACACTGCGGCCAGCATCCCAGGGGCGGCCTTCAACCCAGTACAGGTTGTCGCCGTGGCTTTGTAAAAAGTTTAGGCTGGGGGCAGCTTTGGTGATTAATTCTGCGCTAATCACAGAGGGCCAGGTACCAAATGCTTGTTGGATTTTTTTGGTCACGGGTTAACCACCTGCTAGTTTGACGGTATGGCCAAGTTTTTCTAACTCGGCTTTTAATGTATCGCGGTGGTCACCCTGAATTTCAATGACGCCTTCTTTGATGGTGCCGCCGGTAGAACATTTTTGTTTAAGCTGCTTGGCGAGTGCCTTTAGTGCAGCGTCGTCTAAAGCAAGGCCGCTAACCAAGCTCACGCCTTTACCTTTACGACCTTTGGTTTCGCGGCGTATTCGCACTATGCCGTCGGTGTCTATGGTCCGTGCAGCATCGGTTTGTTTAACGCGGCCGGTCTCGGTTGAATAGACTAATCTGGATTCTTTGTTCGCCATTAACGGTCTCTTTAACTGCTAGTGGTTAGCAGTAATTTGCCAATATGTTGATTGGTTTCCATGAGTGTATGGGCTTCGCTAGCCTGGGCTAGAGGAAAGCTGCTATTAATCACGGGCTTAAATTTGCCCTGTGCTATTAATGGCCAAACCTGCGCTTCTACGCCCGCTGCAATGCGTGCTTTGTTTTCGATGGGTTGAGCGCGCAATGTGGAGCCTGTCAGCACTAGCTGCTTTATCATCAGAGGCATCAGGTCTACTTCTACCTTGGAGCCACGTAAAAAGGCGATACTAACGATGCGTGCTTTGGGGGCGCAGGCGGCAAAATTTTGCTGCACATAGTCACCGCCCACCATATCTAAGATCACATTGACGCCAGTGCCGGTTATTTCTTGGCAGGCCTGTACAAAATCCTGCTCGCGATAGTTGATGGCTTTAAAGGCGCCTAAATTTTCGCAGGCAGTGCATTTTTCATCACTGCCCGCGGTAGCAATCACCTTAATGCCCATGGCACTGGCCATTTGGATGGCGGTGGTACCAATACCACTGGAACCCCCGTGCACTAGCAACCATTCACCCGGTTGAATTTGGGCGCGCTCAAATAAGTTGTGCCAAACCGTGAAGCAGGTTTCGGGTAGGGCTGCCGCATGAGCCACAGACAAACCATCGGGAATCGGTAAGCACAGGGATGCTTCTGCTACAGCGTATTCGGCATAACCACCGCCTGACAGCAGTGCACAAACCTGATCACCCAGGGCCCAGCGCTTTACGGCAGAGCCAACAGCAACAATAGTGCCGGAGGCCTCTAAGCCGGGAATGTCGGTAATACCTGGGGGTGGCGGGTAAAACCCCATTCGCTGAAAGACATCGGGGCGGTTAACGCCAGCGGCTACGACCTGAATCAGCACCTGATTGTCGGTGGGCACGGGCATATCTCTTGAGGTTGCTTGCAATACCTCGGGACCTCCCGGTTGGGTGATTTCGATGCTGGTTTGGCTGGCAGGTAGATCGGTAGTTTGGCTCATAATGTCTAGGCTCTTTTTAAAGGGGGAGTTTAGCTGTTTATGGCTTAACTTCTCAATGCAACAAACACACCACCACCCATTAATAACGCCCCAGAGCCAAACTTCAGATATTTGGTCTTGGGTGAGGCTGCAAATGAGGATTTAGTTTTTGCAGCAACATAAGCATAGCCTGCCATCACCACACCTACCGATAATGTTGCGATCACAAATAACAGAACCACATCTGTGCCAGACAGCGTTTCTATGTCGAAAAAGGCGGGGAAGAAGCTCAGGTAAAACAGGGTGACCTTGGGGTTGCTTACTGAGGTGACTAGCCCAACCAGATAGTTGGTGGAGTAGTTGGCGGGTTTGAGGGTTACTGTGGCTGCGCTGGTGCCGGCAGAGGTAATTAGCTGGAAGCCCAGATACATAAGGTAGGCTGCACCGGCGTATTTGATAATGACAAAGAAGTTACCCATAACGTCTGCTAGAGCGGCCAGCCCGAATATGGCTAGGGCGATAAAGATAAAGTCACCACTCAGAATACCCATGGCGGTGGCAAAGCCTTGGCGAAAGCCTGAGTCCAGTGCGCGGGCGACGACGACCACAACTCCCGGGCCGGGAATTAAGGCCAGTATGATCATGGTGCTGTAGAGCGCTAATGCGGAGGCGATGGTCATTATTTAAATGCTGCCTTTAGTTTATGCCAAAGCCGCCCGTCGATAGCGGCTAGCCCTAAGCCAATGAAGGCCATGCCAACAAAGTATCTGCTGTGTAGCTGTTCGCCGAGTATTAACCAGCCCAAAAAGCTTGCGGTTATGGGCACTAAAAAAGTGACCAATACTACGTTGGTGGCGCCGGACGACGACAGTATACGGAAGAACAATGTGTAGCCCAGCGCAGTGCAAAATATGCCGAGACATAAAATGGACAGCCATGTGTATAGGCTTGGGTTGGCCAGCTGGTCGGGGCGTTCGAGCATAAATGTTATGGGCAATAATATTATGGTGGCTGCGGTCACCTGCCCAACAGCGGTGGTAAAGGGGCTGATGCCTAATGCTTTAAAGCGTCGACCAAATACCGAGGCACAACCATAGGAGATAGAGGCGCCCATAATGGCGAGCTGGGCTAATGTTTTTAGGTCCATGTCTAGGCCGATGTCTGCTAATGACTCGGTACCAATTAAGACAGCGACGCCGAATAGGCCCACGATAACCCCGGTGATTTTTTGTGGGGTCATATGTTCGTCAGCTAAAAAGGTGCCGGCGATTAGTACGGTAAACAAGGGCGTTGTGGCGTTAATAATTGAGGCTAAGCCAGCGCCTATTTGGGTTTGCCCTGAGACGATCAGGGTAAACGGAATGACGTTGTTGAGCAGCCCGAGCATAAAAAAGGCGCGCCACAGTTTGAATGTTTTGGGGACTTGGTAGCCACCGATTAGCATGACGGCCCAGAGGGTGAGGGCGGCAATGCCGACTCTTAGGGTGACGATGGTTAGGGGGGGTAATTCTGTGACTACCACGCCAATAAGAAAGAATGAGCCACCCCACAGGAATGACAGCAATAGCAACATTGCCCAGTCTTTGGTGCCCATACGCTGGTTGATCATTGGATGCTTCCTAGGTGATCTTTAGCTAGCTCTTGTGGCCAGTACTTTGATGCCTAAGAGTAACATAGCGCCTCCCGCGATGCGGTCTAGCCAATGGCCCATGCGCTGGAATTTACTGGTGACGGCTGGTCTTGAGAGCAGCATGGTCAATAGAGAGAACCAGGCTAGTTGCAGCGCCATCATCCACAGGCCATAGATCAGTAAATGCTGAGCTGGGGTGTCTTGGGAGAGCACGATGGTAAACAGCGATACAAAGTAGATGGGGGCTTTGGGGTTTAGGGCATTACACAGAAAACCTAGGCCAATGGTTTTGAGGGCGGACTGTGGTGCTACTTGTCCTACTGCTATGGCTATATCTGTGTCTACAGCACTGCGGGCTCTGGCTCGTAGTCCGCTAATCCCCAAATAGATTAGATAGCCACCACCCAGCAGTTTAATGCCCCACAGGGCTGATGATGAATTGGCGATAATGGCAGCTAGGCCAAGCGATGAATAGAGTATATGGATCGATAACCCAAGGGCGATACCAACGCTGCACAGCAGGCCAGCGCGCTTACCGTTGCATAAGGTCTGCTGGGACACCAGTACAAAATCTGGGCCCGGTGCTGCGGCGGCCAGAAGGTGTATTGAGGTGATGAGGAGTAACCCTTGGTAAAGATCCATGCCTATTCCTAGTCAGTTTTGTCGCTGGTGATACTGAAGTCTACGTAGATTTCTGCTGTGTATATTATCTCATCGAAGGATGATTCGGCAGTTTTTGGTGCCGGGCTATGTAAATAGTCAGCGGACTCATTTGCATAGCTTCGGCTACGTTTTTGAGCAGTCACAATAATCTCTTCAAGCATTTCGGCGCCCTGGGTGCCCTGGACTCGCAGGCGGTTTTCCCGAAAACCCATGGGGGTCAGTATGACGCCCAGCGAGGATTCATACAGCGCTTTTTGCTGCATTACCTTGTCCAAGGCAAGCTGTTTTACTCTGGCTTTAAAAGCATCTTTTTGCGAGTGTTCAAACGCTGTGTCTGACAGCTCTATTTCATCTTGGCTATCGGCGACTGTGGCGATATTTTTGAGCTGCGATTCGTCGTTAATGGTTATGGCCATGCGGTTCACTACTTTATAGCTGTCGGGTTTTTTGCCGAACCAGCCATATTGGGGTGAGGTGGAGAATGTTGAGCTTTTGATGTGTTTGCCACTGATACCAGCATCGACAAGCTGCTGGCGAACGGATTGTCGCAGGGCGCTGTTAGTCGCGATGGAGGCTGAGAGCAACCGATCTTCGGTAGTAATCACCAAGCTGATGATGGCTTGGTCTGAATAGGCTTTTTCTTCGGCTTGGCCCTGAATGCTGACGGTGCGTTCGGTGGGGTGCAGAAAATGCCTCAGTTCTTCGGGGCTGCCTTTGAGTTCTGGTTGGCTGTGAGCTGCTACGGGCAGTAGTAATAGTAAAAGACTGGCGGCAAGTGCTGGGATTAGTTTTTTCATTATGTCCTCCTGACATTTGTAAAATGATCTTGTAGTCGAGTGATTTTGTAATAAAGTATTCCTGTAATCAAGCATTCCTGTAATCAAGCATTCCTGTAATAAACAGACACTGTAATAAAAAGACCCTGTGCTAAAGATAGTCAAAAAACTCCCTCATAGTCATGCCGCTGATTACTGCCTACAATACATGTCTCAGATAATGGTTTTATTAAGGTACCCCGATGGTTGCTGAAACGTATAGAAAAAAAATCTACCGGATTATTTTTGGTACTGACACACCAGCTGGGCAATACTTTGATATAGCGCTGATCTACCTGATATTACTCAGTGTGGTGGCTATTATTTTGGACTCCATAGAGTCGGTTAACAGTGAATATGGCCTGTGGTTATTTCGTTTGGAATGGCTGTTTACGGTGCTGTTTTCGGTGGAGTACCTGATGCGAATCTATTCTTCGCCCAAGCCTCTGCATTACATTTTTAGTTTCTACGGCATAGTAGATCTACTGTCGATTGTGCCCACTTATCTTGCGCTATTTGTGCCCGGTGCCAGTTATTGGCTGGTGGTGAGGCTGTTGCGGGTGCTACGGGTATTTCGTGTGCTTAAGTTGGTGCGTTATTTGTCTGAGGCCAATATATTGCTGCGTGCCATGTATGCAGCGCGGCGTAAGGTGCTGGTGTTTTTTACGGTAGTACTGGTGCTGAGTGTTATTTTTGGCAGCCTAATGTTTTTGGTCGAAGGGCCGGAGCATGGGTTTACCAGTATTCCTCGCAGTATTTATTGGACTATTGTCACTATTACTACGGTTGGCTATGGCGACATTACGCCCCAAACGGTGATTGGGCAGATCATTGCTACTATGGCGATGCTTACGGGTTACTCAATTATTGCGATTCCTACGGGCATTTTTACGGCCGAAATTGCTCGGGAAATGAATGTTGAATCTAATACTCGCCGTTGCAATGTGTGTGAGCGTATAGGGCACCATAGGGAGGCAGAGTTTTGCTATCACTGTGGTGTGACTCTGCCGGCGAGTGCTGTGTAACCTGTGCATTCTATTTAGGATTGATCGCAGACCTGTAGCTAAGGGCTTCTTGGTACTGCGGTATATCTGGCCACTCTAGGCCTGCTAGATCAGCCAGAGTTCTGGCGACTTTTAATACTCTATAAAAACCTCTGGTGGACAGGGCAAAGCGATTAATGGCCTGATCCATTAATGTTCGCTGCTCTGGGTTTAAGGGGCATAGCTGTTGTAGCTCTCTGCTGCTCAGTTCAGCATTAATTTTGCCTTGCCGTTGAATCTGAACCCGTCTTGCGTTGCACACGCGCTGTTGAATTATCTGGTTACTCTCGCCTGTCGGCTGGTCTTTTTGGTCTAGCAGTTGATGGTTTTCTATGGCACTCACCTGCACCTGTAAATCAATACGGTCCATGAGGGGCCCCGAGACCTTGGTGCGATAGCGAGCAATCTGGTCGGGGGTGCAGATACAGCGTTGGCTGCCAAGATAGCCACAGGGGCAGGGATTCATGGCGGCGATCAGTTGGAATTTGGCGGGGTAACAAATTTGTGCGGCGACCCGGGAAATAATGATTTCTCCAGATTCTAAAGGCTCTCGTAAGACTTCTAATACCTGCCGTTGAAATTCTGGCAACTCGTCCAAAAATAATACGCCTTGGTGGGCGAGGGATATCTCTCCGGGTTTAGGGGTGCTGCCACCACCCACCATGGCTGCGGCCGAGGCGCTATGGTGGGGTGTGCGGAAGGGTCGGTTGCGGCTATGGACTGCGCTGTTAACGTTAGCTCTGCTATTAACTCTGCTATTAAATTTGCTATTAAATTTGCTATTAGCTTTGGCGTTGGTATTAAGAGACCCTCGGCCGATCTTACCAGCCACAGAATGTATGGCGGCGACTTCTAGTGCCTCCATACTGCTTAGCGGCGGCAAGAGCCCAGGTAAACGGCTCGCCAACATGGTTTTGCCGGTTCCTGGTGGGCCGTAAAATAGTAGGTGGTGACCTCCGCTAGCGGCTATTTCTAGAGCTCTTTTGGCATGGTCTTGGCCGATCACTTCGTTGAGTTGGGGGCCATGTTCCTCAAGGATAGTGGCGGTTGGCTGCCAGGGTTGCAGGCTTTCCCGCTGATGCAGGTGGGCGGAGACTTCTAATAAGTGGTTGGCGGGCAATACGGTTAATGAATCTACTAATGCAGCTTCATTGGCATTGCTGGTACTGATGATGAGCTGTTTTTGATTTGCTGCGCAACCTAGTGCGGAGGGTAATACGGCTTCCACTGAGCGTAGTTCGCCGGAAAGGGCCAGCTCACCAATAAATTCATACTGCTCTAAAAGGTCTGTTGGCACCTGACCCGAGGCGGCAAGAATGCCTATAGCTATGGCTAGGTCGAAACGGGTGCCTTCTTTGGGGAGCTCTGCTGGCGCTAGGTTAACGGTAATGCGCCGTGCGGGAAAGTCGAAGTGGGCATTGATAATAGCGCTGCGTACTCGGTCTTTACTTTCTTTAACGGCGGTTTCTGGGAGACCCACTATATGAAAGGCGGGTAGGCCGTTGGACAGGTGGACTTCGACGGAGACGGCGGGCGCCTGTATACCTAGTTTGGCGCGGGTCTGCACGGTGGCCAGTGACATGACAACTATTCCTTATGGTGGATGATAGTGCATGCGATTCCGTTCTTGTCACGAAGTGGCAATTGCTCGTGCAGACAGCTTATGGGTCGCTGTGGGTTGTTAGTTAGTGATTAGTAGATAGCTTTGATTCGATTTCTGTAAGCAGTATTTCTAGTGCCTCAACCTTTTCTCTGGAGCGTACCAGTACTGCTTTTTGGGCGTCGAACTCTTCTCGCGTGATTATATCTAGCTTACTAAAGGTACTCATCATGGCGCTGCGCAAATGGCCTTTAACTTCGTCGCTCATGGCTTGGGCACCGTCAAAGGTTTTGTTGAACTGCTCTAAGATTTGTTTGTGTAGGTCTTCAGGGTTCATTGGTTAGCCTCCATTTGGCCCGCTACTTTAGCAAATGTTTTGCCCCTGATGGGTGCAGTTTTATGGGCGACGTCACATTTGTCCAGATTGGTGCGCCTGATTACGGGCAGCACCTAATTTACGCACCAATCTGGTTCAAATAACCCCTGTAACACAAATAATAGCCCGTATTTTAAGGGTTTTAAAGGTTGGCACGGTAAATGCAATAACCCAGATGTAGCCTCACTACAAAAACAGAATTTTAATTTTTAATTTACTTGTCACTTATAACTTTACGTCTTGGGAGATGTACCTATGAAAGCTTTAAAAACTGTAATTTTTGCCGCAACTCTAATGTCTGGCGCCACTGCAATGGCTGCTGAAGTATCTGGAAATGTTGCTATTGGTTCGGACTATTTTTTCCGCGGTATTGACCAGTCGGGTGGCGAAGCATTGTCTGGTGGTTTTGATGTCGGCTTTGAAAGCGGATTTTACGTGGGTACCTGGGCGTCTAGCATCGACTTTTCTGGCGGTTTAGAGCTGGATTATTATGCGGGCTACGGCGGTTCGTTTTCTGACGAAGTCAGCTATGACATTGGTTACCTCTACTACGGCTACCCACAGGGTCCAAGTTCAGAAGAGTTTGAAGAGGTTTATGGTAGCGTTTCTTTTGCTGATGCGACTGTAGGTTTTGCTATTTCAGATGATTACTACGCTTCAACGGGTTCAAGCACATACCTCTATGTCGATTACTCCGTTGCTCTGGGCGACGATTTTAGCCTAGGTTTCCATTACGGCACCATGAGTGCAGATGACGTTGCTAATGAAGCTGACGATTACGGTTTGTCATTAAGCACTGAAGCTGCTGGTCTTGGCTTTGACCTGTCTTGGATCGACTCTTCAGAAACTGGCGCTTTGTATGCCGATAACGAGTTTGTTCTGACTATTTCTAAGTCGCTTTAAATGGCCGCTTTAAGTAGCCGCAGTAAATAGCTCCTGTAAATAGTTTCTGTGATAAAGGCTGTAACAGAAACTGTAATTTTTTAACCTTCTAATTTTCTCATTCAAAAAACGGGTAGCTTCGGCTGCCCTGTTTAGATGTCGATTGAGATGTTCTATGGAGATGCCCAATGAAATTAGTAACTGCAATTGTAAAACCTTTCAAGCTCGATGAAGTGCGAGAGGCTCTAGGTGACCTTGGTGTCGCCGGTGTGACGGTAACCGAAGTCAAAGGTTTTGGTCGTCAGAAAGGCCACACCGAACTATATCGTGGTGCCGAATATGTGGTCGATTTTTTGCCCAAGGTAAAGTTAGAAATCGCACTCGCAGACGAGATGGTAGAAAGCGCTGTTGAAGCGATTACCAAAGCGGCACAAACCGGGAAAATCGGCGACGGCAAGATTTTCATCACAACTCTTGAAGAAGTTATTCGCATACGTACCGGTGAGACCGGCGTTGAAGCGGTCTAACCTGAGGATTAAATAATGACTGATGTATTTCAATTACAGTACGCACTAGATACCTTTTATTTTTTGATGTGTGGCGCCCTAGTGATGTGGATGGCAGCTGGTTTTGCCATGCTCGAAGCTGGTTTAGTCCGCTCTAAAAACACCACTGAAATTCTCACTAAAAACATTGCGCTCTATGCCGTTGCCTGCACCATGTACATGATCTGCGGTTACGGAATTATGTACGGCGGTGGAAGTTTTGATTACTTCTTAAGCGGTATTACTGGCGATGGCGCCACTGGTGTTGAAGAGCCTGCTACCTATGCACCATCGGCTGACTTTTACTTCCAGGTTGTGTTCGTTGCTACAGCTATGTCGATTGTTTCTGGCTCTGTTGCTGAGCGCATGAAGCTGTGGGCATTCTTAGCCTTTGCTGTTGTCATGACTGGCTTTATCTACCCAATGGAAGGTTCTTGGACTTGGGGCGGCGCTTCTGTCTTTGGTATGTACACTCTAGGTGACCTTGGCTTCTCTGACTTTGCCGGTTCCGGTATCGTGCATATGGCTGGTGCTTCTGCTGCGCTTGCTGGTGTGTTGCTGCTGGGTGCTCGTAAGGGTAAGTATGGTCCCAATGGTCAGGTCAATGCGATTCCTGGTGCGAACTTGCCTATGGCAACCCTGGGTACGTTTATCCTCTGGCTAGGTTGGTTTGGCTTTAACGGTGGCTCGGTTCTTGCGACTGCCTCTGTTGAAAGTGCCAACGCTGTTGCGGTTGTGTTTATGAATACTAACGCTGCTGCCGCTGGTGGTCTTATTGGAGCTCTGTTACTGGCTCGCTTGTTGTTTGGTAAGGCTGATTTAACCATGGCCCTTAACGGTGCTCTGGCTGGTCTAGTAGCTATTACTGCTGAGCCATCTACACCGACTGCATTGCAGGCGACTCTGTTTGGTGCTGCTGGTGGTGTGTTGGTGGTATTTAGTATCCTAGCCCTCGACAAGTTGAAGCTCGATGACCCCGTTGGTGCAATTTCTGTCCACGGTGTTGTGGGCCTGTTAGGTCTGATGCTGGTACCTGTTACCAATGATGCATCTTCTTTCTCTGGCCAGTTGATTGGTGCTGCCACTATCTTTGTTTGGGTATTTGGTGTGAGTGCAATCGTCTGGGGTATCTTGAAAGCCACTATGGGCATTCGAGTCAGCGAAGAAGAAGAGTTTAGCGGTGTTGATATCGCTGAGTGTGGGATGGAAGCCTATCCTGAGTTTGTTAGCTCAAGAGGTTGATACCTGTGAAACTATATAGAGCTGATCGTTAATTAATAGGCTCTGTTCAATAAAAAAGCCGAGGCAAATGCCTCGGCTTTTTTATGCCAGATCGTTCCTGTGTCTAATGGTTATGGGCTTGTAGATGTAATTTCAGATAGAAATAGACGGCCTTTTCGGTCATACTTTTCAAAACATGACCACAAAGAAGAAATGCGATTATGAAATTGATTACTGCTGTTATTAAACCGTTCAAACTTGATGATGTTCGTGAGGCGCTGGCCGATATCGGTGTTCAGGGAATAACTGTTACTGAAGTAAAGGGATTTGGTCGCCAGAAAGGGCACACGGAACTCTATCGCGGCGCAGAATATGTGGTCGATTTTCTACCCAAAATCAAACTTGAAATTGCCGTGGGCAAAGATATGGTCGATAGCATTGTTGAAGCTATTACCAAAGCTGCTGAGACGGGCAAGATCGGCGATGGCAAAATCTTTATATCATCTCTAGACGAAGTGATTCGTATCCGCACTGGCGAGACTGGCGAAGAAGCGTTATAACAAGCGCAATTAATGGCATTTAAGCTGGGTCGTTGTGAGGCCCGGCATGCTTTGCGCCATGTGCCAATGTCTTGTATGTACTTTATATCTGCCGCTAGCATAAGGGCTAGATTGGAACCCCTGCGGGTAGAAAGACTCCAACTCTGTAACCATTCTTTTATCAGGACTCTATCTTGTTATTAACCAACCTATTTAGAAGCACGTTTGCGCAAAAACTAATGGCCCTAGTTCTATTGGCTACATTAACCACACTTGGCTCTCTTTCCTCTCAGGCGTTTGCCGAAGTGCCAACCGCGGTGAATGACCTGATTACCAAACAGCTAAAATCTGCGCGATCTGATATGGATTATCAGGTCGTTGGTGAGGCTCCTCTTGCCGGGTTTTACGAAGTGCAGGTTGTCGGTGGCCCCATGCTCTATGTGTCTGCTGACGGCAGCCATTTCTTTGACGGCAGCCTTTACCAGGTGCGGCCTGGGCAATTTGTGAATATCCGTGATGTGCGTTTAAGCGAAGAGCGACGCGACCTGTTTGCCTCTCGAGGCACAAGCGACATGATTATTTTTAAGCCCAAAGGGCCAACTAAGGCGATCATGAACGTGTTTACCGATGTTGACTGTGGCTATTGCCGCAAGCTGCACCAAGAAATCCCGCAGCTTAACGCCATGGGTATCGAGGTGCGATATCTGGCATACCCAAGAGCCGGTATTCCCTCAGAGTCTTACGATAAGATTGCGACAGCTTGGTGTGCCAAGGACCAAAATGATGTATTGACCAGAACCAAGAACGGAGAAAACATAGCCACTGCAGTCTGTGCAGACAATCCGGTTGCTGAGCACTTTGCGTTGGGCCGCCAACTTGGTGTGACTGGCACTCCTGCGGTGATTCTAATGGATGGCACTTTAATTCCTGGATATCAGTCTGCTGAGGACTTTGCCAAAATGCTGGGCCTTTCAGTTGCTGCTAACAACTAAGTCAGGCTAAAAATAACCCTAAATATTTTCTGTAATAGTATAAAATTACAGCGTTGACAGGGTCTTGTAAGACAATACACTGTTACCTTTCTACATAGGTCAGTGCCCGAGGGTGCTGGCTTTCACTATAAATAGCTTGAGGAAAATAAGGTGCGATCGGTAAATATCGGCATCTGCGGTTTAGGCACAGTCGGTGCCGGCGTCTATAACGTTATAGGCCGCAATTCAAATCAGATAAATTCACGGGCAAATTGCGATATTGTGATTTCCCAAGTGGGCGCGCGCCGCGATAATCCTAATTGTGATATCGCTGGCACCAGCGTTACGCGAGATATCTTCGATGTGGCTAAAAACCCCGACATCGATATTGTTGTCGAGCTAATCGGTGGCACAGATGTCGCTTATCAGCTAGTCATGACCGCCCTAGAAAACGGCAAGCATGTGGTTACGGCCAATAAGGCCTTGATAGCCCAACACGGCATGGAGATTTTTGCCGCCGCTGAAGCTCGAGGGCTTATTGTTGCCTATGAAGCCGCAGTAGCCGGCGGTATCCCTATTATCAAGGCACTTCGTGAAGGCCTATCAGGCAACCGCATTAGCTGGTTGGCCGGTATTATCAACGGCACTACCAACTTTATCCTCTCAGAGATGGACAGCAAGGGTCGTGATTTTGCCGACGTGCTGACCGAAGCTCAGGAGAAAGGCTATGCCGAAGCCGACCCCACATTTGATGTAGAAGGCATTGATGCTGCTCACAAACTAGTGATCATGGCGTCTTTGGCCTTTGGCATGCCTCTTAGCCTCGATGGCGTTTTTACCTATGGCATTACTAAACTTGAGCCCCAAGATGTGTCCTACGCTCGCGAGCTGGGTTACGCCATCAAACATTTGGGTATCGCCAGACAAACGGATACCGGTGTCGAGTTGCGAGTACACCCAACATTAGTGCCCCAGAGCTGCTTGATTGCAGGTGTTAACGATGTTTCCAATGCGGTGATGGTCAATGCCGACGCAGTGGGCACCACGTTATTTTACGGCCCAGGCGCAGGTTCAGAGCCCACGGCCTCTTCAGTGATTGCCGATATTGTTGATGTAGCACGCGCCATGGCAGCCAGCCCCGATAGCTGGGTCCCCGCGTTGGGATGCAATACAGCGGCACTGCAGTCAAAGCAAATCATGAAGATAGAGGATATCGAAACTAGCTTTTATATTCGCTTCTCAGCGTTGGATCAGCCAGGAGTATTGTCCGATATCACTAAAATAATGGCCGATGCCGGTATTAGTATCGAGGCCATTATTCAGCGTGAACAGCCAGCAGGTGAGGATTACGTGAATGTCATTATCCTAACCAATGTCACCAAGGAGAAACTCCTTGATGCCGCGGTTGAGCATATAGAACATCTTGAAACAGTACGCGGCAATGTTAGCTTTATCCGCGTCGAACACTTGGATCAGTAAATGAGATTTGTCAGTACCCGCGGTGGCGGAGAGCCGAAAACCTTTGAAGAAGTCATTCTCACGGGCCTAGCCCCAGATGGTGGCCTGTTTGTGCCAGAGCAGCTTCCTCAGTTTAGTCAGCAAGAAATAGCCTCTTGGGCCGGTCTGTCCTATGAAGATTTGGCCCTCAAGATTATGACGCCGTTTGTCGATGGAGCGATTCCTCAGCAGGACCTCAAAAAACTTATTGACGATTCCTATTCTACGTTTCGCCACAAGGGCATTGCTCCCCTGATTCAAACCGGCCGTAACGAGTGGATCATGGAACTGTTCCATGGCCCCACCCTAGCGTTTAAAGATTTTGCCCTGCAGTTTTTAGGCAATCTGCTCGATTACACGTTAGAAAAGCGCAATCAAAAAGTCGTGATCATGGGGGCAACCTCAGGTGATACAGGCTCTGCAGCCATCGAAGGTTGTCGCCGTTGCAAAAATATCGATATTTTTATACTGCACCCACACAACCGCGTCTCAGAAGTGCAGCGCCGCCAGATGACCACAGTTATGGCAGACAATATTCATAATTTGGCCTTACACGGCAACTTTGATGATTGCCAAAACATGGTTAAAGCCAGCTTTGCCGACCAGTCATTTTTGCCCGACGGTCGACAGTTGGTTGCCGTTAACTCCATTAACTGGGCGCGCATTATGGCTCAGATCGTCTACTATTTTTGGGCGTCCCTGTCTCTGGGCGGTCCCTCTCGCAAGGTTTCTTTTTCGGTTCCAACCGGTAATTTTGGCGATATATTTGCCGGCTATTTAGCGAGCAAAATGGGTCTACCCATTGAGCAGCTAGTGATTGCCACCAACCAAAATGATATTTTGCATCGCTGTATCAGCAACAATGATCACAGTACCCAGCCCTTAGAACAAAGCCTGGCACCGAGCATGGATATCATGATCTCGAGCAATTTTGAGCGGCTGCTGTTTGACCTTTATGATCGTGATGGCGCTGCTATTGCAGGCTTAATGGCCGATGCTAAGGCAGGTCATATGGATCTGAGTGACAGTGCTCTGACCAAAGCTAGAGAGCTTTTTTCGAGCTATCGTTGCGATGATGAGGGCATGGTTAAGATTATTCGCGATACCTATGCTGATAGTAACTATTTGCTCGACCCGCATACTGCCATTGGTCTTGAGGCGGCACGTCAATGCCGGTCTAACCCTGAGACTCCTATGGTCACTTTGGCTACGGCTCATCCTGCTAAGTTTCCTGATGCGGTTAAAAAGGCGGGTTATCCTAATGACCCTGAGTTGCCGGCGCATATGGCTGATTTGTTTGAGCGCGAGGAGCGGTTTACTGTGTTGGATAATGATCAGGCTGCTGTTCAGGCGTTTATTGCTGGGCATATTACGGTCTAATTTACTGACTCTTTATCTGTTTATTATTCTGATAGAGCATAGCTACGAAGGATCTTGTTGGAATGGTGCGGGGTGGGTAATAGACCCTGGGGAAGCACTGGCGATCGGTCCCATGGGTGCAGCCCTTTTCAGCGTTCGCTCAACTCGCTTCGCTCAGACAGTGAGCTCTCTTAAGCTGAAAATGATCACACCCATAAACGGGCCCTGACTGATCGCCAGGGCTTCCCCAGGGTCTATCTGGACTCTCGCAGTACATCTAATAAAAAAAGCGAAAAAACACACTTCTAGAACTTAGCTCCTATATCTAGGCTTGCCTCCCCCTGTCCCCTGTCAAAACCGTAGCCAGCATGGATGCTGGCTCCGAGACTACAGGGATGTATTCACGTCGTGTTTTGAAAGGGGACAGGGGGAGGTAAGCCGGGCCAGCGCTCCGAACCAAAATATATCTCACTGCGGGCGCCATGCCTCGCAAAGTGCTTTGGATGCGAGATGACAGTAGGGCGTTGAAATGGCCTTGGGAAGTAAAGACGTGAATCCGCGGATTGCGTGGGACAATTGTAGAGCAGAGCGCTAGGTTAAGGGCGTAGCAAGGGAGTAGTTCAGACTAGCCAGCATTTTGCATCAGGCACAAAAAAACCGGCTATCGCCGGTTTTTCTAGATCCAAGCTGCTAGCTTAGTAGCAAATTAAGCAGCGAGGGCCTTAACTTTAATGTTCAAACGACTCTTATGACGAGCAGCTTTATTCTTATGAATGATGCCCTTATCCGCCATGCGATCGATAACTGGAACAGCAGCATCATATGCGGCTTGAGAAGAGGCATGATCGCCAGTCTCGAGTGCTGCGTCGACTTTCTTTAAGTAGGTGCGGACCATAGAGCGCAGGCTGGCATTATGCTGGCGGCGTTTCTCGTTTTGGCGTGCGCGTTTCTTTGCTTGTACTGAATTTGCCACCTGAAATTTCTCCTTTCAAAGGGTCACACTGAAGGCGCGGAAATATACAGGGTTATTCCCATACATTCAACTCAATCTTTGACCTAATTTATGGACACTATTATAGGGATTGCAGCAGTTTTGATAAACCCCTAATTACCCTCTGTAGAGCAAGTGGCCAAGGGATTCTCGGATTAACTTGGCCAAGTAGCCACCGATGGTTAAACTGGCAGCCTCGCAACCTATAGCAAGGCCGTATTTTGACCCAAGATTCAGCGCCACAAGACCATCAGGCAAAAGACAGCGGATTGCTGCGTTCCAGTGGCGTCGTAAGCTTCTTTACCATGATGTCGCGGTTTATGGGTTTAGCGCGAGATGTAGTATTTGCTCGAGTTATTGGTGCAGAAGCACTGGCCGACGTGTTCTTTGTTGCATTCAAAATTCCTAATTTTTTCCGTCGATTATTTGCCGAGGGCGCATTTGCTCAAGCCTTTGTGCCGATTTTGGGTGAATATCGTGAAAAGGGCAGTCAGGCAGCCGTAAAAGCACTTGTTGCTCGAGTGATGGGCACATTGGGTATCAGCCTGCTAGGGCTCACCGCCATCATAGTGCTGGCATCCCCCGTGATGGCCGCGATTTTTGCACCCAAATGGTTCTTTGACGACCCCACCAAATTTGCCGCCACCGCCGATATGCTGCGCATCACCTTTCCCTATCTGCTGTTTATCTCCATGACAGGTGTGGCCGGAGGTATTCTCAATAGCTATGACCGTTTCGCCGTGCCTGCATTTACACCGCTGCTGCTGAACGTCACCTTAATCGCAGCGGCATTAATAGCTGCACCCCTGTTTGACGAGCCCGCCTATGCATTGGCTTGGGGCGTCTTAATTGCAGGTGTGGTTCAGTTTATGTTTCAGCTGCCATTTCTCCATCGTATCCATATGTTGCCCACACCAATTATCGATTGGCGAGATTCAGGGGTGCGCAAGATATTAGCGCTAATGGGGCCGGCCATCTTTGGCGTGTCAGTGAGTCAGATCAACTTGCTGCTAGATACCATGCTGGCAACCTTTCTACCGACCGGTAGTGTGTCTTGGCTGTATTACTCAGATCGATTGGCAGAGTTGCCCCTAGGGGTGTTTGCGGTGGCGATAGCGACGGTGATACTGCCCAATTTATCTCGGCATCATGCGGCAGATTCTGGGCGGGCCTATTCGGAGACATTGGATTGGGCGCTCAAAATGGTACTCATTATTGCTGTGCCAGCGGCAGCGGCGCTAATTTTGTTGGCCGAGCCAATTCTGGTGACATTGTTTTATTACGGCGACGTCATGACCGCTCGCGATATGACCATGGTGACCCTGAGCCTGCGAGCCTATGCGTTCGGTTTGGTGGCCTTTATGCTGATAAAGGTCCTAGCCCCAGGCTTTTTTGCTCGTCAGGACATGCGCACGCCTGTGCGTATTGGTGTGATTGCCATGGTATCTAATATGGTTCTGAATCTGCTGTTTGTGATGCCATTGCATTATTACTGGCAGATTGGCCATGTGGGTCTGGCGGCAGCCACGTCTGTGTCGGCGTTCTTGAATGCAGTACTGCTGTTTATCTATCTGCGTAAAAAGGGAATTTACTCCCCGGCAGGCAACTGGCTGAGTTTCTTTGTCGGTCTAGCTCTTTCGGTTGGCCTAATGATTGTGGTGTTAGTGCTGGTGGCTAATCAGATAGGGGCGTTGGATTCTGCGTTATGGCAGCAGCTGGCCTGGTGGCAGCGTAGTGGCAATATTGTTGCGCTGTGTACAGCAGGGTTTATCGCCTACGCTGTCTGTATGTTTGCCACTGGTTTTAGGCTGGCAGATTTACGTGGGCCAGCAAAAGCGACCTCAGTGGATCACTCGAATTAGGGCTGAGTAAAACAGTGCTAATTTGTCCGTATGAATCTGCTGCTATGCCTTACCTTTCGGCGCTTTGCTAGGTATAATCAAGCCCTTGTGCGGAGAGCAATAACCTTGTCAGTAGAACCTAGCAAAATGACCTTTATTCGCGACTTGCAGAGCTTGCAGTCGTTCGATCAGCGCTCGGTAGTTACCATTGGTTCATTCGATGGTGTGCACCTGGGTCATCAGGCTATTCTCACCCAGGTTAAAGACAAGGCAGCACAGCTTGGATTACCGTCGGTGGTCATGACGTTTGAGCCTCAGCCTCAGGAGTTTTTTTCTGGGGAAAAGGCGCCAGCCAGACTGATGCGTCTGCGTGAAAAGGTCGAGGCTCTCTTTGAGTTTGGCCTAGACCAAGTGGTTTGTCTGCAATTTAATCGCGCTTTGAGCCACCTGACTGCCAGTGAATTTGTGCAGCGGGTATTGGTCGAAGGGCTCGGCACAGCGCACCTAATTGTCGGCGACGACTTTCGGTTTGGCTGTGACCGCAAGGGTGACTTTGCCATGCTCGCCGAGATGGGCAAAAGCTGTGATTTTACTGTGCAAGATACAGCAACATTAGAGATTGATGGCGAACGTGTGAGTAGCACGTTGGTGAGGCAGAGATTACAGCAAGCAGATTTTGGTCGGGCTAGCCAGTTACTGGGCCGGCCTTTTTCGGTTAAAGGGCGAGTCGTTTATGGTCAGCAGTTGGGGCGAGAACTAGGGTTCCCAACGGCCAATGTGCAGCTCAATCGTTACAGTGCACCGCTGTCAGGCGTGTATGGAGTGTTAGTAAACATTGACGGCGTTATTTATCAGGGTGCGGCGAATGTGGGCATTAGGCCGACGGTAGGCGATTTGCTTAAGCCGATACTGGAAGTGCACCTGCTGGACTTTAACGCCGACCTATACGGTAAACGAATCGAGGTGGAGTTTGTCACCAAGATTCGCGATGAAGAAAAATTTACGACGTTGGATAAGTTAGTTGTGAGTATCCAGCGTGATGTTAAACAGATTAGAGCCTGGTTTGCAGGCGCCAAAGAGAGCATAAGTTAAGGCTGATATGAGCGAACCAATGGATTACAAAGCAACATTAAACCTCCCCAAAACTGACTTTCCCATGCGGGCCAATTTGGCTCAGCGCGAGCCGGGGATTCTTAAACATTGGCAGGAAACTAATCTGTATCAGCAGATTAGAGAGGCTCGGGCCGGCTGCGAAAAATATATTCTTCACGATGGCCCTCCCTATGCCAATGGTGATATTCACCTAGGCCATGCGGTGAACAAAACATTAAAAGACATTGTGGTTAAGTCGCGGACGTTGAGCGGCTTTGATGCGCCCTATATTCCCGGTTGGGACTGTCATGGTCTGCCTATCGAGCACAATGTTGAAAAGAAGATTGGCAAGGCTGGGGTGAAGGTTGATTACTCGACGTTCCGCCAAAAGTGCCGCGACTATGCCATGAAGCAGGTCGAAGGCCAGCGCAAAGACTTTATTCGCATCGGTGTATTCGGTGACTGGGATCGCCCCTATTTGACTATGAACTTTGGTGTTGAAGCCGACATTATCCGCGCCCTGGGTAAGATTGCTGAAAACGGCCATTTGGTCAAAGGCTACAAGCCAGTTTACTGGAGTGTTGTCGGTGGTTCTGCCCTAGCAGAAGCCGAAGTGGAATACCAAGACAAAACCTCATTCTCTATTGATGTGGCCTATCCGATTATGGAGGCTACGCAGCTAGCCAAAGTAGAGGCGGCATTTGCCGGCTTGCCGGGAGAGGGTTCAGTCAATGTATTGATCTGGACTACAACCCCTTGGACCTTGCCTAGCAGTCAAGCCATCTCTGTGGGTGGCGAAGAGCAGTACAGCCTAGTGCAGTGCGCCACAGGCGCTGGCCCTGTCCGCTTGATCTGTGCCCAGGCATTGCTTGAATCTGTCATGGAGCGTTTAGAGGTTACTGATTACAAAGCTCTGGCTAGCTGCCAGGGCTCTGCTTTAGAAAATGTAGTTGCTCAACACCCGTTTTACTCAAGGGATATTCCCGTGTTACTGGGTGATCATGTGACCACAGATGCTGGTACTGGCTGTGTGCATACGGCGCCAGATCACGGCGCAGAAGATTTTACAGTGGCCAAGCAGTACGGTATCGGCACCCTAAACTATGTCATGGACAACGGTCTGTTTCGAGATGATGTGGAGCTGTTTGCGGGGGAGCATGTCTACAAGGTCGAAGAGCATATTATTGAGGTTCTTCGCGAGAATAATAGGCTCATGGCCTGCGGTAAAATTACCCATAGCTATGCCCATTGCTGGCGCACCAAAACCCCATTGATCTATAGAGCCACACCTCAGTGGTTTATCTCTATGGACAAAAATGGCCTTTTAGACAAAGCCAAAGCTGCCATTAAAAACGTTGCTTGGCACCCAGAGTGGGGCGAAGCGCGCATTGAAGGTATGTTGGACGGCAGCCCAGACTGGTGTGTTTCTCGCCAGCGCACCTGGGGCGTACCCATTGCCTTGTTTGTACACCGCCAGACTGGTGAGATTCATCCGGATACCCCGGCGCTGATCGAAAAGGTCGCTCTGCTGGTCGAGGATGCTGGTATCGATGCTTGGTACGAAGTCGACGCCGCTGAATTGCTGGGTGCAGATGCAGAGAACTATCAAAAAGTGACTGACACCTTGGATGTTTGGTTTGACTCTGGTGTCACTCATGCATCGGTTATTGGTGCTCGTGAAGAGCTGCAGTACCCCGCCGATTTATACCTCGAAGGCTCGGACCAACATCGAGGCTGGTTCCAGTCGTCTCTTAAAACAGCGATTGCCATTAATGGCACTGCTCCCTACAAAGCAGTACTGACCCATGGATTTACCGTGGACGAGAACGGCCGCAAGATGTCTAAATCCATCGGCAATGTGATTCCACCCCAGAAGGTGATCAATGAGCTGGGCGCCGATGTATTGCGTCTATGGGTTGCCAGCGCAGACTTTAGTGCTGAGATGACCGTGTCGGACGAAATTCTTAAGCGCGCCGGTGAGTCCTACCGTCGCATTCGTAATACTGCCCGCTACTTTTTATCCAATATCGATGGTTTTGACCCAGAGACTCATGGGGTGGATCACAGTGATTTATTGGCCCTGGATCGTTGGGCCATCGACTGTGCGGCGCAGCTGCAAGAAGAGATTATCGACGACTATAATAACTTCCGCTTTCACCTGATTTACCAGAAATTACATAATTTTTGCGTGCGTGATATGGGTGGTTTTTATCTGGATATTATTAAAGATCGAATCTATACCTGCGCTGAAGATAGCTTGCCGCGCCGCTCTGCACAGACAGCGCTACACCAGATTGCCGAGGCCTTTGTGCGCTGGATAGCACCGATTCTAAGCTTTACCGCTCACGAGATATGGGACTTTATGCCCGGCGACCGCAGTAGTTCAGTGTTTGTTGCCCAATGGTATCCGTTGCAGCGCTTGGGTGATGACGAGACCATTAGCAAACAGGATTGGGCGGTTATTTTGCAGGCGAAAGAAGCCATTAATAAGGTCATCGAAGGTCAGCGCAGTCAGGGTAATGTGAAAGGCTCCCTTGAAGCGGATATCGAAGTGTTTGCTGATGAGGCTTTAACCAAATCTCTGGCTAAGCTGGGGGATGAGTTGCGGTTTGTGACGATCACGTCGAAGGCGACTCTTTTACCACTTTCTCAAGCGGCTGATTCTGAAGACTCGCTAATGGACGGCCTCAAGGTTTCCTTAAAGCGATCTAGCGCTGACAAATGTGTCCGCTGCTGGCACTTTATTGATGATGTTGGCAGTAATGCTGATCACCCTGAAGTCTGTGGGCGGTGCGTGAGCAATATTAGCGGCCAGAATGAAGCGCGCCACTATGCTTAGATTTACTATGCTTAGACCTAGATTACAGGCCTATACATTAGTTTGGTTTGCTATTGCCGCTGCGGTGTTGCTGTCTGACCAGTACACCAAACTGTGGATTATGGAACGCTACGCCTATGGTGACGGGGAGTTTTTTACTGGCTTCTTTAACCTGGTGCGGGCCCACAATTATGGTGCTGCTTTTAGTTTTTTGAGCGATGCCGGTGGTTGGCAGCGCTGGGGATTTAGTATTTTAGCCGCAGGCATCAGCATAGTGATAGCGGTTTGGCTGGCGCGCTTGCCCGTAAACCGTAAGCTCGAAGGCATTGCTCTGGCACTGATTCTCGGGGGTGCCCTTGGCAACCTCTACGACCGTTTAACCCTAGGCTATGTGGTTGATTTTTTAGACTTTCACTGGTCTGGCATGCATTTTCCAGCGTTTAATGTTGCCGATAGCGGTATCTCGGTAGGCGCAATACTGTTGATTTTGGACGGCTTTATTAATAAGCCAAATAGCTCAGGGACTGATAGCGAGTAGACATATGATGACAATACCTATTGAAACTGGAACTAACGTAACCCTGCATTTTGCCCTCTCTTTAGAGGACGGGCATGTGGTGGACTCAAATTTTGAAGGCAAACCGGCGACCTTTACCGTGGGCGATGGTAATTTGTTGCCAGGTTTTGAAGTTGCATTGATGGGCTTGGTCGATGGTGATGAGCGTGAATTTACCATCACCCCAGAAAATGCCTTTGGGCAACACAATCCGCAAAATGTGCAGGCGGTCGAGCGAGGCAATTTTGATGACGATGAACTCGAAGTTGGCGCTATGTACTCTTTTCAAAATGGCGACGGCGAGCTGCCAGGAGTTATTGTGGAGCTAGACGATAAAGAGATTATGGTAGATTTTAACCATCCGCTGGCGGGCGTGAATATTCTCTTTCGCGTAAATATTCTCAGCGTCTCTCCGGCGCAGGTTCACTAATGGACATTAAGCTGGCTAACCCCCGTGGTTTTTGTGCCGGTGTTGACCGCGCTATCGATATTGTCGACCGCGCGTTGGATGTCTTTGGTGCCCCAGTTTATGTGCGTCACGAAGTAGTACACAACAAATTTGTAGTGGATAAATTGCGGGATCGCGGTGCTATTTTTGTCGATGAATTAGACGAAATCCCCGACGATGTGATTGTGATTTTTAGTGCTCACGGTGTTTCCCAAGCCGTACAAAAAGAAGCTGCCGAGCGCCAGTTAAAAGTATTTGATGCGACCTGTCCGTTGGTGACCAAGGTGCATATTGAAGTGACTAAATATTCTGGCGATGGTATGGAATGCGTGTTGATTGGCCATGCGGGGCATCCAGAAGTTGAAGGCACCATGGGTCAGTACCAGCAATCAACCGATGGCAAAATTTATTTGGTCGAAAATGAACAGGATGTTTTGGCCCTTGAAGTTAATGACCCTTCTAAGCTGGCTTTTGTTACCCAGACTACATTGTCCATGGATGACACCGCGCTGGTGATCGATGCTCTGCGTAAAAAGTTTCCTCTGATTCGTGGGCCCCGCAAAGACGATATATGCTATGCCACCCAAAACCGTCAAGATGCGGTTAAACAGCTCGCCATTGAATCTGATTTGGTACTGGTGGTGGGTTCTGTGGCCAGCTCAAACTCTAACCGCCTCCGCGAGTTAGCCGAGCGCTGTGGCTGCACAGCCTATCTGATTGATGGGCCCCAAGATATTCAGCCGGACTGGCTGGCCAACATCGACTCCATTGGCCTGACTGCCGGTGCCTCTGCACCAGAAGTGCTGGTGCAAGATGTGATTGATCGGCTGGTTGAGCTGGGTGCCAAACCACCCATGGAGCTGGATGGTGTTGTGGAGAATGTTAGTTTTTCACTGCCAAAAGAACTTCGGGCAGAAAAAGCCAGCTAGCTATTTTCCTCAATAAAGGCAAATAAAGCCTGGGTCGACGGATCAAAATCAGCAGTTTCCAAATCACCAGCCAAAAATTCATTGGCCATTTTTTTGCCCAATTCTACGCCCCATTGATCAAACGAATTAATGTTCCAGATGCTGCCCTGCACAAAGACCTTGTGCTCGTAGAGGGCAATCAATGCGCCGAAATTCTTTGGTGATAGCTCCTTTAACAGCAGAGTATTAGAGGGTTTATTGCCGGGATAAAATCGGTGTTGTTGGCTTTCTGGAGCTGCCTGTCCAGTCATTAGTGCGGCGGACTGGGCGAGCATATTGCCTAGCAGCACTGGGTGATGCTCTGCGTTGCTGAGGTTATCTTTAGCGGCAGCAATAAAGTCGATGGGAACCGTTCTGGTGCCCTGATGTAACAGCTGAAAAAAAGCATGCTGGCCATTGGTGCCTGTCTGACCCCAAAGTATGGCGCCGGTTTCATAGTCTACGGGCTCACCATTTCGCTGGGTCGCTTTGCCGTTGCTCTCCATATCTAGCTGCTGTAGGTAAGAGGGTAGTAATAACAGCCGCTCACAGTAGGGAATAACAGCAGTGGATTCGATATTCAGGAAGTTGCTGTACCAGATGCCGAGCAGGGCCATGATCACTGGCATATTGCGTTCTAGAGGAGCTTGCTGGAAATGGATATCCATCTCACGGGCGCCGGCTAACATCTGCTCAAACTGTTCAAAACCGATGCTGATGGCAATGGACAGGCCAATGCTTGACCAGAGGGAGTAACGACCTCCAACCCAGTCCGCAAAGGCCAGAATCTGGTCGTCGGGAATACCATAGGCTTTGGCGTTATCTGGATTAGCGGTTAGGCCCACAAAGTGGCTGGTGCTCTGGGCATTTTCTAGCCCTAATTTTTCCTTAAACCAGTCTATCGCGGTCTTGGCATTCAGCAGGGTTTCCTGAGTCGTAAAAGTCTTACTGGCAAGAGCCACTAATGTGGTCTCAGGATTAAGCTTCTTTAAGGTGGTTAAAATCTCGGCGCCATCGACATTGGAAATAAAGTGCAGGTTGAGATCTGGGTGAGAATACTCTTCCAGCGCAGCACAGGCCAATTTGGGGCCTAAGTCAGAACCGCCAATGCCTATATTGACCACATCAGTAATCGCTTTGCCCGTACTGCCAAGCCATTGGCCAGCACGAATTTTATCGCTGGCCTGCTTTACCGCTTGCAGCTGCTCTTTAACCTGAGTAATTCGGGCTTTTTCTTCATCAGTTTTGGCGTCTGTTAGCTCGGCTCTCAGGGCCGCATGTAAAACGGCGCGACCTTCGGTGTTGTTAATGGGCTGGCCAGAAAACATAGCACTGCGATGGCTTTCTAATGGCGACTGTTCAGCCAGGGCCAGCAGAGCTGACCAAACACTATCGCTCACCAAGTTTTTAGAGAAATCCAAAAATAAGTCACCGACACTCAATGAAAATTTGTTAACGCGCTGGGGGTCAGTGGCAAATAGGTCTGTAATACGAGCCTCTTTCGTGTCGCTGGCCTTTGAATGCAGAGCAGACCAAGCTGCGGTGGAAGAGGGCGAATAGGATTTATCGTTCATTGGCGGCTTATTTCCTGTTTGAGGCTGTTGGTTAACAGCGTAAACTTGCATTCTTTTAGAGCTGCTATTAACAGGGCAAATTGTAATAAAATTACATAGTTACCCCGTTTAATGGATTAAATATGGCTAATTTGTGTAATTTTGTTACACTTGGCCCATTGTCATTTCGGAGCCATTATGGGCCAGATCAACCCCAAAATCGCTGCTGTTACGCAGCGCATTATAGAGCGCAGCGCGACGTTGCGTGCTGATTATTTGCGTCAAATAGCTGAAGATTATAGCAACCGCCCAGAACGTGGAAAATTGAGCTGTGGCAATCTTGCCCATGGTTTTGCCGCCTGCGGTGAAGATGATAAAAATAGCCTGCGTATGATGGAAGCGGCCAATATGGCCATTGTGACTTCCTACAACGATATGCTCTCTGCTCACCAGCCCTATGCCACCTACCCAGATAAGCTCAAGCAAGCCATGCGTGAAATTGGCTGTACAGCTCAGGTTGCCGGTGGCGTTCCCGCCATGTGCGATGGAGTGACTCAGGGCCAAGACGGCATGGAGCTGAGTCTGTTAAGCCGTGACCTGATAGCCCAATGTACCGCTATGTCGTTGTCCCACCAGATGTTTGACGGGGTTTTAGCCCTAGGTATCTGCGACAAAATTGTTCCCGGTCTGATTATGGGTGTACTGAGCTTTGGTTATTTGCCCGCGCTATTTGTGCCGGCGGGTCCCATGGAGTCAGGGCTGCCCAATAAAGAAAAGCAGCGTATTCGCCAGTTATATGCCGAAGGTAAAATTGACCGCGAAGAGTTACTTCAAGCCGAATCAGATTCTTATCATAGTGCGGGCACCTGTACTTTTTATGGCACTGCTAATAGCAACCAGATGGTACTTGAAGCCATGGGCTTGCAGATGCCTGGTAGCTCTTTTGTTAACCCCGAAAACCCGTTGCGGGATAAGTTGACCGCTGAAGCCGGTTACCAGTTGGCGCGCATTACTGCCCTAGGCAATGACTATCGCCCTGTGGGTGAGGTTGTTGACGAGCGATCTATTGTCAACGGCACTGTGGCGCTGTTGGCTTCTGGAGGCTCAACCAATCACACCATGCACCTTGTTGCCATTGCTCGAGCCGCTGGCATTATTCTTAACTGGGATGATATTTCTGAGCTCAGTGCGGCGGTACCACTTTTAGCTAGGGTTTATCCCAATGGTCAGGCCGACGTGAATCACTTTCACGCAGCTGGAGGCACTAGCTGCCTATTTCGGCAGCTGTTAGGCGCTGGTTTTATGCACGGCGATGCCAGAACCTCTTGGGGGACCAGTTTTGCTGAGTTTACACAGGAGCCAAAGCTCAACGAAGACCACAAAATTGTTTGGCAACAGTCGCCTATAACGCCGTTAGATACAGAGGTCTTAACTACTGTTGATCAGCCGTTTTCTAAAGAGGGCGGTCTGCGTCTACTAAGCGGTAATCTAGGTCGCGGTGTAATCAAGGTATCTGCGGTCGCCCCAGAAAACCATATTGTTGAGGCGCCAGCTGTAGTGATTGACGCCCAGGATAATTTGGAGCCTTTATTTAAGTCTGGGTCTTTGGACCGGGACTGTGTCGTTGTCGTGCGCTTTCAAGGTCCAAAAGCCTTGGGCATGCCCGAGCTACATAAGCTGACCCCATTTTTGGGTATCTTGCAGGACAAGGGGTTTAAAGTGGCATTAGTCACTGATGGCCGCATGTCTGGAGCCTCAGGTAAAATTCCTGCGGCGATTCATTTGGTACCAGAAGCCGCTAATGGTGGCCTGTTAGCCCGCATTCACGACGGCGATATAATTCGTGTTAATGCAGTGACCGGCGAGCTGATGTTTGTTGGTGATATTAATGAACTTGAAGGTCGTGAGCCTGCGCAGCAGTCTAGTGCCGGTCAGCGAGGCTGTGGCAGAGAATACTTTGCGGTTAATCGCCATAATATTAGCAATGCAGAGCAGGGCGCTTCTTTCCTGTTTGGCGGGGAATAAGCTATGACAACTCAATGGAATTTGGTGGCCGATATTGGCGGCACTAATGCGCGTTTTTCAGCTCTATTAGATGATGGCAGTCTGGAAAGCGAGTATGAGTTTCATCATTCCGTTGAGGAGTACCCGCATTTTACTGATTTGATCGATGGTTTGTTGGCAGAGATCGCCGTAGCGACTGGCTGGGAAAATGCGCCAGCCAATGTTTGTTTTGCCGTTGCATGCCCTGCCGATAATGAAGAGATTGCCTTTACCAATAGCCATTGGAAATTTACCAAAAGCCAGCTCAAACAGTCTCTGGGCTGTGACAATGTGTCAGTTATTAATGACTTTGAAGCCGTGGCCCATGGTATTACCGAGCTAGATGAAAGCGACCTTGTAAAAGTGGGTGGTAGCGATGCAGTCAGTACTAAACCTATTGGTATTCTGGGCGCTGGTACCGGGCTCGGTGTTGCGGGTCTAGTGCGTCACTCCGACGGCTACCATGTCGTTGATACCGAAGGTGGCCATGCGGACTATGCGCCCATCGATGATGTGCAGAGCGCGGTGGTTAATTGCCTGCGCGAGCGTTATGGCCGGGTGTCATTAGAGCGACTGCTATCGGGTAAAGGCATTCTTAATATTTACACAGCTCTGTGCTCCATTGAGGGCGTTGAGGCTCAGTACGAAACCCCCGCTGAAGTAGTCGCGGCGGCTTTAGAAAATAATGACAGCAAAGCGCTACAGACATTAAATATGTTCTGTGAAGGCATGGGCTCGGCTGCCGGTAATTTGGCCCTGACCTTTGGAGCAAAGGGTGGTATCTATATTGCGGGTGGCGTTATTCCTCGCTTTCAAGAATTTTTTATCAACAGTGGTTTTCGCAGCAAGTTTGAGGATAAGGGTCGGTTTGTTAGCTACTTGCAGCCGATACCTGTCTATTTAGTGGTCCGCAGTAATCTGGGCCTGCTGGGTGCAGCGAAGAAATTACAGCAAATTTAAGGAGTTGTAAGTGCGACATTTATTGGCTGGTAATCCAGTCATTCCAGTGATTACGTTAGATAGAGTAGACGATGCTGTTCCCCTAGCTCAAGCCCTAGTGGCCGGCGGGCTAAAGGTTCTTGAAGTGACCCTTAGAACAGAAGCAGCGGTAGAGGGAATACGGCAAATTGTTAAGCATGTTCCCGAGGCCATTGTGGGCACGGGAACCGTTTGTACCGAACAGCACATAAAGCTGTCCGAAGATCTGGGCTGCCAGTTTATGATTTCACCCGGTGCCACAGATAAATTGTTACGCGCCGCAGAAAACAGTTCTGTGCCTTTTTTACCGGGTATATCTTCTGTGAGTGAGCTGATGCGCGGGATGGAATATGGCTACAGTGATTTCAAATTCTTTCCAGCAGAAGCCTCTGGCGGCGTCCCTGTATTAAAAGCCATGGGCGGGCCCTTTGGCGATATTAGATTCTGCCCCACTGGCGGTATTGGTTTACATAATGTGTTGAGCTATTTAGCTTTACCTAATGTTCTCTGTGTCGGTGGCTCCTGGATTGCTGAGACAAAACTTATTCAAGAAAAGCGTTGGGCTGATATTGAACAGCTGGCGAGAGAAGCAGTTACACTTGCAGGCTAGGTTATATGCAGTCTAAAAGTGGTATAAAGCACTCTGAACATGAGGTTTATGATGGACAGTAATATTGATCTGGTTATTTTTGGCGCTCGTGGCGACCTTTCTAAGCGCAAACTATTTCCTGCCCTATATCAACTCGACAAAGCGGGTTTGCTGGCCGACAGCGTGCGCATTGCCGGTGTTGCCCGAGAGGATATGGACAGCATCGCTTTTATTGAGCAGATGCATGTGTCGCTTAAGGCTACGATAGAGCAAGCCGACTGGGACGATGCAGTGTGGGAAAAATTTAGTCATCGCCTGCAATACATCCGTATCGACTTTACCCAGAAAAAGCAGTTTGCGGCACTAAAAGCTTGGACCATTGAAAAGCGTACCATGATTTATTACATGGCTACTCCGCCGAGTATTTTTGGTTCTATCTGTAAACATTTGGACGAAGCTGGCTGTGTGGAGAAAACCTCACGCATAGTGCTAGAAAAGCCAATTGGCCATGATTTAAAAAGCTCTCAAGAAGTGAATGATACGGTCGGTCGTTATTTTCCTGAACGTAATATTTATCGTATTGACCATTACCTAGGTAAAGAGACAGTACAGAATTTGTTGGCCCTGCGTTTTGCCAATCGCATGATTAATTCCCAGTGGGACAATAGCTGTATTGACCATGTGCAGATCACGGCCGCTGAGACAGTCGGTATTGAGGGGCGTTGGTCTTACTACGATAACGTCGGCCAGCTGCGTGACATGGTACAGAACCATCTGTTGCAGCTGCTGTGTATGGTTGCCATGGAGCCGCCAAATTCTCTTGAAGCCGACGAGATAAGAGCAGAGAAAGTTAAGCTACTTAGAGCGCTGAGCCCTATAGATACAAGCAACGTAGTGGACCAGGCTGTGCGTGGCCAGTATTCCGCTGGTTGGGTCGCTGGTGAGCCCGTTGTGGGCTATATGGAAGAAGAGGGCTGTACTGGAGATAGCAGTAACAACGAAACCTATGTGGCTCTCAAAGTTTATATTGATAACTGGCGCTGGAATGGCGTGCCGTTTTATCTGCGCACCGGCAAGCGTATGAAAGACAAGGTGACTCAGGTGGTGATTACCTATAAAGATAATCCTCATTCACTTTTTCCTGAGACCAACAATGACGCCAACAATCGCCTGATTATTAATTTGCAGCCCAACGAAGGTATTCAGCTGGAAATGGTCTCTAAAAGACAGAGCCTTAAGCAGCGTATGGGTGTCGAAAAACGCACCCTGAATTTGGATTTCTTTGACTCCGAGGGTGAGTCACGGATTGCCGATGCCTATGAGCGGTTACTGTTAGAAGTGATCAAAGGCGACCAATGGCTGTTTGTGAGCCGCGAAGAAATCGAAGCTTCCTGGCGCTGGTGTGACACATTATTGGATGCTTGGTCTGAGCAGAAAATGGGCACTAAATCCTACAGCGCTGGCTCTTTAGGCCCAGCAAAAGCTGAAATATTAATTGAAAATGATAATCGCAGCTGGCACGAGGACTAGCCATGAATATGCTCGAATTTGAAAACACCTCTGCGCTTGATATCGAGTTGGCGGAAAAGGTCGTTGGCTTACTAGCGGCTGATATTGAGTCTACAGGTACTGCCTCTCTTGTAGTATCTGGGGGTCGAACGCCGATGGGTTTCTTTCATCTGCTCTCTCAGCAAGCATTAGATTGGCGTCTGGTAACAGTGACCTTAGCCGATGAGCGCTGGGTAGATTCTGAGCATACAGATAGCAATGAAAAACTGGTGCGAGAAAATTTACTGATCAACGAAGCTCATCACGCGCAGTTTATTTCCCTCAAAAATTCAGCGGCTAATGCTGTTGAGGGTGAGGCAGATTGTGAGCTTGCTCTAGCCGCGATACGGCGATTTACGGTAGTTATTTTAGGTATGGGAGATGACGGCCATACGGCGTCTTTATTTCCAGCCGCCGATGCGCTGACTCTTGGCTTGGATATGAATTCAGGGCGCACGGCGATTGCAGTGACGCCACCGGCGGCGCCTCATGAGCGTATGAGCATGACATTGCCACGGCTCTTAAATGCTCAGCAGATTATTATTCATATCAGCGGTGCTGGTAAGCAGGACGTATTGAAAGCTGCCCAGGCGGGCGGGGATGTTACCGAGCTGCCTATTCGGGCAATCTTAAATCAGCAAGTTGCGCCATTGGCAATCTATTGGTCTAAATAAGTAGGCCATCCATGGCCTGGGAAGAGACGGGTTTTCAAGCTAGCGAATAATATCGCCCACTCGAACAATTTTTAATGTATTGGTGCCACCGTGCACATTGACGAAGTCGCCTTTGGTGATCAGAACTAGATCACCGTCACTGATGGCATCGTGCTCCCGCAGTTTTTCTACCGCGCAATGATTAACCTCAGATGGGTCAAGATTTGATGTGTCGAACGGAATGGGTACCACACCTTTATACATCGCTGTAATTTCGCAAGTACCCAGCTTTTCAGCCATGGCGTAAATTGGCAGTGATGACGTAATGCGCGACATTAGCAGTGGTGTAAACCCAGTTTCGGTCATGCAGATAACAGCCTTTACACCTTGTAGGTGATTGGCCACATACATGGCTGACAGAGCCAGTGATTCGTCGATGCGCTCGAAGGTTTGGTGCATTCTATGTTTGGATCGTTGCGCTAGGGGGTGCTTCTCTGCACCTTCAATAACACGCGCCATGGCCTTAACTGTTTCTATGGGGTACTTGCCCACGGCAGTCTCTGCTGACAGCATCACTGCATCTGTGCCATCGAGCACTGCATTGGCGACGTCAAAGACTTCTGCGCGGGTGGGGGTGGGCGCGCTGATCATAGACTCCATCATTTGGGTCGCGGTGATCACTACTTTATTGGCTGCGTTGGCTGCCTCGATAAGTTGCTTTTGTACAGCCACCAGATTGGCATCGCCAATCTCTACGCCTAGATCTCCACGAGCTACCATTACCCCGTCTGCACTCTCGATAATGCCAGGTAAAAATTCATCGGTAATAGCTTCGGCCCGCTCTATCTTGGCAATAATATGGGCTTTACTGTCGGCGGCGGCGAGTAACTTTCTGGTCTCTTCAATATCGGCCCGAGACTGTACAAAAGAGATCGCTAGGTAATCGGTATGTAATGCTGCAGCGGTTTTAATATCTGCTTTATCTTTTTCGGTTAGTGCCTTGGCAGAGAGCCCGCCACCAAATTTATTGACGCCTTTTTTACTGGATAAAATGCCGCCCTGCACCACAGTGCATGTGACCGCATGTTCTGTTTTAACCTTTACTTCAAAGGTTAATCGGCCATCATCGAGAATAAGGATATCGTTTTGGTCTATATCTTCAAGCAGGTCCTGGGCTATATAAACAGCCTTGTCATTACCCAGCTCTGGGTCTAATTGGCTGTCTAGAGTAAATAGGCTGCCATCGGCCAAATCGATTTTTTGGTCGTCGATAAAACTGCCAATGCGTATTTTCGGGCCCTGCATATCGCAGAGAATACCCACGGGGGTTTTTAATTCTTTGCCTATACGGCGAACAGCCTGTGCCCGCAGAGTATGTTCCTCTGCACTGCCATGGGAAAAGTTGAGGCGGAATACATTTACACCCGCCTCGATAAGCCCTCTGATGCTGCTGTCGCTGCTACTAGCGGGGCCCATGGTGGCTAGGATTTTAGTTCTGCGTGGCATAGGGTTAAGTGCTCTGCTCAAGCTGTGTTGTGCTTTTGCTGACCAGCCCTGCGCTTTTATTGGACAGCCCTGCGCTTTTATTAAGCAGCCCTGTGCTTTTATTAAGCAGTGCTACGCTATTGTCGAGCATACGGTTAGAGAAACCCCATTCGTTGTCGTACCAAGCCATGACTTTTACCAGGGAGCCATTGACGCGAGTTTGAAGCGAGTCAAAATTGCTAGAGTAGGGAATATGGTTGTAGTCCACCGACACTAGGGGCTGGTCGCAATAGCTTAGAACTTCACTCAGATCGCCATCGGCAGCCTGCTTAAGAATTTGGTTAACTTCTTCCACGGTGGTATCGCGGCCGGCATTAAAGGTTAAGTCAACGAGAGATACATTAATGGTGGGGACACGAACAGCGAGGCCATCGAGTTTGCCGGCCAGCTCTGGCATGACATCACCGATGGCAACCGCAGCGCCAGTTTTGGTGGGGATCATAGACTGAGTAGCGGACCGCGCCCGATAGACATCTGAATGATAGGTGTCGCTTAGCTGTTGGTCATTGGTATAGGCATGGACTGTAGTCATGTAGCCGCTCTTAATACCTAATGCCTCGTGAAGAGGTTTGACAAGAGGGGCCAGGCAGTTAGTTGTGCACGAAGCGTTGGATATGATCTGGTGCTCGGCGGTAAGAATATTGTCATTAATACCGTAGACAATGGTTGCATCAACATTGGAGCCTGGTGCGGAGATCAGTACTTTTTTGGCGCCGCCAGCAATATGCAGGGCAGCTTTGTCTCGACTGGTGAAGACTCCCGTGCATTCGCACACTAGGTCTACGCCTAGATCACCCCAAGGAATATTGGCCGGATCTCGCTCACTGAACCACTGGATTCTGTGGCCATTGACAGTGAGTGACTCTTTATCAGTTGTCACCTGCTGGTTAAAACGACCGTGCACAGTATCAAATTGAAGTAGGTGGGCACTGACACTCACATCGCCTAGGTCATTGATGGCGACAATTTGAATTTTATCCTGCAGGTCAGGGCGTTCGTAGAGAGCTCTGAGAATATTTCGGCCAATGCGGCCAAAGCCATTGATAGCAATTTTGTACATAATGGGAATTTCTTTTAATGTAGTAATATTACGCAAAGTATACGTTTTATACTGGGTTTGGGCAATGTAATTGCTAAATATGTACGTATAATTACATTATTTAGCGCCATTTCGTTGAGTTTTACCTGTGGCGTAGCTTTGCAGTAGATTTTCTTTCGAGACTGTCATTTTTTACGGACTTTTTCTGTTTAAAACCCTAGAATAGGCTCATATTTACAGAAAATTACGTAATTTAGTTCCAATTAGAGGGTGACAGCTCAATGCATAGCCAAAATCTGATCAATGTTATTACCGATGCACTGCCGACGTTAAACAAGTCCGAGACCAAGGTGGCGCAGGTTATTTTGTCTGATCCTGATGCCGCTACTCGCTCTAGTATTGCTACTTTGGCCAAAAAATCCCAAGTCAGCGAACCCAGTGTTAATCGATTTTGTAAGCGGTTTAATGCGGCGGGCTTCCCTGATTTCAAGTTAAAGCTCGCTAAATCTCTGGCTAGCGGCATCCGATTTGTGAATCGCAACGTGAACCCAGATGACGATGTGACTAGCTACACGCCCAAAATCATTGATAGCACCATTAATACTCTGGCTTTGGTACGCGATAAAATCAGCCACGTACGGGTCAATCAGGTGGTGGATAAACTGATTCAAGCGAAGAGAATTTATTTTTTCGGGCTTGGGGCTTCAGGCTCTGTTGCTCGGGACGCAGAGAATAAGTTTTTCCGTTTTAACCTTCCAGTGTCGAGCCATGACGATGTGCTTATGCAGCGCATGCTTGCGTCTACTGGCGGCGCTGGTGATGTGTTCTTTGTGATCTCTCATACCGGGCGCACTAAAGAGGTGGTGGGGGTTGCTGAGATTGCCCGCAGTAATGGGTCGACGGTAATTGGCCTTACTGCCGCTAATTCTCCTCTGGCTGACATGTGTACGCTGACTTTAGATGTGGATGTGCCGGAGAATACCGATGAATACATGCCCATGGCGTCGCGTATTGTGCATCTGGTCATCTTAGATGTGCTGGCAACCGGTGTGACATTGCGCCGTGGTCCAGATTTTCTTCCCCATCTCGAAAAAATCAAAAACAGCCTCAAGCCTACGCGATTTCCGAACGAGGATTGATGCTTTATATTGATTGGCGCTTCTTTGGTGCTAACTAGTAGCTACCAAAGAAGAATGAATCTGCGCCAAAACCTTGGATTAGCTTGAGCAAGCCTGCATAAATCTACTAGACTCTGCCTTCTATAAACGTCGTTAGCTCGGCATAATTTTGGTTTAAGGGTTATCTCCATGTCTGAATCTCTAATTCATCCTGTCCCTGCTCAATGGCGCGAACACGCCTGGATCAATAAAGAAAAATATAGCGACATGTATCGCCAGTCGATAGAGCAGCCCGATCAGTTTTGGGCTGAGCAAGCGGCTGAATTCTTAAGCTGGGATACGCCCTGGGATACTGTCTCTAGCTATAACTTTTCGGTGGGTGAAGCGGCTTGGTTTGCGGGGGGTAAGCTGAATGTAGCTGCCAACTGCATCGATCGCCACCTTCCCGAGCGCGCGGACCAAACTGCATTAATTTGGGAGGGGGATGAGCCCACTGATGATAAAACTATTACCTATAGGGAGTTGCATGACAAAGTCTCGCGACTGGGTAATGTACTTCGCGACCGCGGTGTAAAGAAAGGCGATCGAGTCTGCATCTATATGCCGATGATTCCAGAGGCAGCCTATGCGATGTTGGCCTGCGCGCGAATTGGTGCGGTGCACTCCGTGGTATTTGGTGGTTTCTCACCGGAAGCATTAAAAGATCGTATTCTTAATTCCGATTGTCAGGTGGTTATTACCGCTGACGAAGGGGTGCGCGGTGGCAAGGCAATCCCACTGAAGGCTAATGTTGATAAGGCTCTTGAGAGTTGCGCTGCTGTGCATACCTGTCTTGTGGTGGAGCGCACCTCTGGATCTATTGATTGGGCTGAGGGCCGTGATGTCTGGTATCACCAGGCCATAGAGGCTGTATCCGCTGAATGTCCTGTTGAAATAATGGACGCTGAAGACCCTCTATTTATTCTTTATACCTCCGGTTCTACGGGCAAACCCAAAGGGGTCATGCACACCACTGGTGGCTACCTGCTGATGGCGGCAATGACCCATAAATATACCTTTGATTACAAAGAGGGTGATGTTTACTGGTGCACTGCAGATGTAGGCTGGATTACTGGCCATAGCTATATTCTCTATGGTCCGCTGTGTAACGGCGGTATTTCTCTGATGTTTGAGGGCGTGCCTACCTATCCAGACGCCTCAAGGTTTTGGCAGGTAATTGATAAGCATCAGGTCAATCAGTTTTACACGGCACCTACAGCGATTAGAGCTCTGATGGCTGCGGGTGATGACCCGGTAAAGAGTACGTCGAGGAGCTCGTTGAAGTTACTAGGGACTGTAGGTGAACCGATTAATCCAGAGGCTTGGGAATGGTATTACAAGGTTGTTGGCGACTCTCGTTGCCCCATTGTTGACACCTGGTGGCAGACCGAAACTGGGGCTCATATGTTAACGCCCTTACCAGGCGCAACTGATCTAAAGCCCGGCTCAGCGACCCAGCCATTCTTTGGTGTGCAGCCGATTTTATTAGACCCTGAGGGGGTCGAAATTGAAGGCGCTGGTGAGGGGTTGCTGATGATCAAATCTTCTTGGCCCAGCCAAATTCGTACGGTCTATGGCGACCATCAACGCTGTATTGAAACCTATTTTAGTGCCTATCCTGGTTATTACTTCACCGGTGACGGTGCTCGCCGGGATGAGGATGGATACTACTGGATCACGGGCCGCGTAGACGATGTGCTCAATGTGTCCGGTCATCGCATGGGGACTGCTGAAGTTGAGAGTGCTCTAGTGTTGCATAAGAGCATCGCAGAGGCTGCTGTGGTTGGCTACCCCCATGATATTAAGGGGCAGGGCATCTACTGCTACGTCACGCCTATGTCCAATGTTGAGCCTAATGAAGCTCTGCGCAAAGAGCTTATTGCCCTCTGTGTTGCCGAGATTGGTCCCATTGCCAAGCCAGACCTTATTCAGTGGGCTCCGGGGTTACCGAAAACCAGATCGGGAAAAATTATGCGCCGTATTTTGCGCAAAGTGGCGGCCAATGAGCTAGATAGTTTGGGGGACACTTCAACCCTAGCCGACCCAGCCGTGGTTGAGGAGTTAATTGCTAATCGATTGCATCGATAACTAAGATAAAAAACAGCCACATACAAGGCAGCCAAAAGAGCATACAGTTGAGCAGGCCAAATAATAGGTGTGCTTTATGAAAATTCTCTTTGGGCTGCTTGTTGGCACAATGCTGGCCTATGGCCTGCTTCTGACCTTGCCCACGGCCAAGAAAGTGCCGAATGCGGCATTTTATGGCTCGGATTCTGTGCAGGTGATTGCCCATGGTAATGGCCGCGCGCTTTTGCCTGGCAATACGTTGGAGGCAGCGATAAATGCCCTTGCGGTTGGCACAGATATTCTTGAATTAGATATTCATCTAACGGCGGATCAGCAGTTGGTGGTTCGCCACGACGCTATTATTGATACCACAACAAACGGTTCTGGGGTTATTGCCGAGATGACTGTAGCGGAGCTACAGCAATATGACGTGGGTTTTCACGAGGTGGATTATCCTGAGCTATCTCATGGGGGTGGAATAGTGATTCCGACACTGGCGTCCCTGTTCGAAACAATGCCCGACAGCCGTTATTTGATTGAGTTAAAGCCAGAAGAGACCCCTGCGGCGGATGCTCTCTGCGCGTTGATCAAAACACATAATCTTGCTGACCAGGTCGTCGTTGGCTCTTTTCATAGCTCAGTGCTGGTGCACTTTAGGGGTATTTGCCCTGAGGTCCCCACTTCTCTGGGCCAGTCTGAGGTAGTTCTTATGGTGCTACTGAGCCGTCTTGGTTTAGGGCATCTTTACAGCTCTCCTGGTGTTTCTGTGCAGGTGCCGGTTACCTATGGCGGTTTTAATATCTTAACGCCAGCCATTGTTAAAACCGCCCATCAGTTAAATATGCGCGTCGATGCTTGGACTGTAAATGATCCGCAGATTATGCAAAACCTAATCAATATAGAGGTGGATGGCATTATCACTGATCGTCCAGATGTGCTGCGGAAAATGATGAACTGATGAGAAATTCAGGATAGCTAGGGTATTAGCGAGTAAATTAATGTCGCATTTAGGTCTAAATTGGTCTAAAAATAATACAGAGATGGATAGCAATGGATAGCATAATGGCCAGTATGAAACTAGATATAAGTAAACAGCTAGCAAGACTAATGAGGGAGCGTAGGCTTTCCCAGAGTGCACTGTCCCGTGCAACTGGTGTACCGCAACCCACAATTAATCGTATTCTGAGTGAAGTTACTCGGGAGCCTCGCCGTGACTCGGTAGTGCGCATAGCCAATTTCTTTGGCGTGACGCCTGAGGCCATGTACGGGCCACCTTCAAAAAAGGCTGGTGACGCTGCGGTCTCAATGGATGAGCTTTACGAGAAGATCAGGTCTCTTAGCGATGCGGACAGAGCCGCTCTTTTTGCTAAGGTCGCAGAAAACCTTAAGTAACTATCAACCAGCACTCTTACCGGCACCTTCGCCTCGCTGATAATAGAGCGCCCTTATTAGAAAGGGCTCTTA